>SPJK01035479.1_pt1 | contig 632130 bp, 584 predicted proteins | sample 3741771 | NCBI WGS metagenome assembly SPJK01 (sample SAMN10925997, study PRJNA522277) | cold seep metagenome | isolation source: Elba SIP-enriched marine methane seep metagenome, extraction at timepoint T2 | place: Italy: coast of Elba, Mediterranean Sea
GGCGGGTAGAGACCACACCTGAGACTGGGGAGGCATATGCAGTTGTACTTTTACGATATCGGTCTCGTCCAGTCGGATCGACCATGAGGACATCTCCAGCTTCGACGTTGTCGCTAGGAAGCACATCTACTCGCTCCGCGAGGTCTCCAGGACTTCCTGGAGTGCCAATCACGCTGCTCGAAGCGTAAATGTCGCCGAGTACTCGGAGGTCACCGTTGCTGGAAATTGAAAACAGGCTGGTGCTATTGTTACGGACTGAGAATATTGTGTTGTTTGTTGAGGAGGTGATGTTATTATATGTTTGAAAAACAAATGCTGGGGATGAAGTCACACCAGAGAGAAATCGCGCCGCACTAGCAAATGAGATGGTTGTCGTTGCATCAGCACCACTCAGTGGCCCACCAAAGCCAACATTGCCGCGGATGTGCATGCCACCGTTGCCTACATTCAACCCACCAGTAATAAAGACATCGTCGTCAAATGTTGCCGACTCGAGTACCTGAAGGTTATCGATCTTTGCCGTGCCAATTTCGGCATTATTTGCCTTTACCCCACTGACATTGATGACATTAAATGCGTTACTACTGATCCCTGTCACGTAGATATTGTTTCCTGCACCATACACTCCCATCGGGTTACTTAGCCCTAGACCACCAGTACCGTTGGCAACGGTGCTGACAAACGTAGGGTTTGTAGAACTTGAGATATCAACTATGGTCAACGCGTCGCTTCCTCCACCTGCAGCGACATACGCATAGTCCCCAGATACCCAGATGTCTTGTGGTGCCTCAAGTTCTACACCAACAGCGTCAGAAATAGTCCCGATGTGAACAGGATTGCCAGGATCGCTGACATCTACCACCAATAACGCGTTTGAGCCAGAGCCAAGATACGCTCGTGATCCTCTCACGGTAACGGAATTGAGACCAAAGTTGAACGGACTTGCTTTGATAGCCGAAACCAATGACGGGTTCTGACGATCACGCACATCAACGATAAAGAGTCCTTGTACGCCAGCAATATACGCATACCCACCAACGACATCCAAGTCTGCCAGTGATCCAGTTGATGTCACAGCAGACAAGTCATATTGATTGACAATGTAGGTCTGTAGAGGACTCGTAATGTCGTATGCAACAAGCGCTGAATTGGTCCCATCAGGACTTGTGATCACATGCGCAGTATTCCCTGATATATCAATAGCAAATGGGTTGTTTTGGGGTGAGGCTGCCGTTGCTGCAACGTACGGTGAGCTTGGATTGCTGACATTGATGATATCAATCTGATCACTACCAATAGCAGCCACAAATGCATAATCACCAGAAAGGGCTACGTCATACGGAAAGTTGGATGCTGCCGTACCCAGTACGCCAGGTGATGACGGGTTGGAAATATCGATCAGTTGTAAGACGTTGTCCGTGCTACCTGCCGTTACGTATGCCGTGTCTCCACGTATAACAAATCGACGAGGTTGTGATAGTGCCGCACCACTCGTCCCATCATTCAACACCGCAAGCGCTTCGGGTGTTGCCACACGCCCTTGTACATCAAGCAAATTCGCGACAGTTGTCGTCCCTGTAAAATATGATGTCCCTTCAACTTGGAATGTTGCCGTATCGATCTCGGTACTCGTCCCAACAACGACTGTATTCGTAGGTGTTGTCGGATAGATGTAGCCACCACCGTCTGTCCAAAGTGTGCCAGAGCTGCTACCACCAGTCGGCCACGCAGTGATGCGATCACCGTTGAGAGTGATACCTGACGTTGTCGCAGACCCTACGATAAGCTCTCCTGTATACCAGTCACTACTCGTCGTGTAAACGTCGCCGTTAAACGCTACGGTATTCGTATTGGTGATCGATAGCGCAGGAACTGATGTCACGGTAGTATTGGTGAGAGAGAATGTACCAGCACCATCCTGGCCAAAAAGCCAACTTGATGTCCCGATACTAAGAAAGCTCACGTAAGCGTTGCGAAAGCGTGAGGTGCTGGAACCGATATCAAATGTTTCTGAGGCGCTAGGAAAAAATGACTCTAGCGTTGTTGTCCCAGCAACGGTGAGGGCGCTCGACGCATCGAGGGTAGATGTCCCAATGCCAATGGCGCCAGTCGTCGATGCAAAAAATGCCAGCGCAGTGCCACCACGCATCCATAGCGCACCAGTAGCATCAGCACCAAAGCCTGCGCCAGAGCTGTCTCCAGTCGCGGTGAGTCCTGCCGTCGGCAACGTCGTCGTCGCCCAGGAGATACCAGCACCGACAGAAATCGCCGAGCCATTCCAATAGAGTGTCGTGTCGAGGGCATAGAGTGATTGTGATGTTGTAGCAGGGGTATTGGAAGTAATCGTCATGCCGTAGTGAACAGTAAAGTCCGCACCAATCGTCGTCGTTGCGAGGGTTGTTGTCCCTGTCACTGCGAGGGATCCTGCGATACTCGTATCACCTTCTGCATCAACACGAAAGACTTCGGTGCCGTTGTTGGCAACACCAACGATCGTCTCGTCGGCGGCTGGTGCAGCTGGGTTGACGTAGATCACTCCTCCGCTGACGGTGCTGTTTTGTGGATTACCAAGAAACTGTACGTTTCCGCTAGCGTCAGAGCGCACTATATGTGCGGATGTCGATCCTGTCTCTGGGGCGAGTCCTAGTAGATACTGAGCATTGACAGCATACGGCGCAGAAGTCAGTTGTTTGCGTGGAGAGAGTGTTGATCCTCCGACAGTAACTTCGAGATAAAGGTTGGTATTATTGGCAAAAATATTGGTGTCGAGTGCATTGGTCCCACTGCCACCAAGGTCAACACTAAAGATACCTTGGGTGAGCGTCACACTGATCGCCGTAGGTGCGCCTGTCGTCCCGCCAGCAGTATACTGAGCTGTGCCACCTGTGAGTGCATCATAGATGACAAAATGCATCGACTGCGTCGTCGTCACGGACTCACTGTTAGACAGAAGTTTTCCCTGGTACGTAATGATCGAAGGTGGTGATACCTGCGCTTGAGTATGTGAGACAAAAAGCATTGGTACAAAAATCACAAACAAGAAAGCAAAGAGTGCTTTCTTCTTTATTCCTCCTATATCAAAACGCCAAGCATGAACTGACATGCGGATAGTACTAGGCTTTAGAGTCCAGATAGACTGTGTGCAGTATACCACAGACCACCCTATTATGCGCAGCACTATTGGAAGCTTGTGCACAGATGGTATACTCACAGTACATAATGACACCTATGACAAATATTATCATCGTCGGCGCAGGCAACGTCGGCTGTACGATCGCGCAAACCCTCCTCACGACAGATATGCCTTGTGATATATCTCTCACAGATATCGACGAAGGCAAATGCCGAGGCGAAGTAATGGATCTCCAAGACGGCATGAGCGCTGCGACAACGGGAAGTATCAACGTAGCACCTATCAGTGCAGCAGCAGAGGCTGACATCGTGATCATCACAGCCGGTAGCGCGCGCATCCCCAAGGGCGGCTCTCGATTGGACCTGATAGATATCAACAAACGTATCCTGACATCTATTGCAAAGGGAATGGGACAACTCAAGCCGTCGACTATCGTAATCTTGGTTACCAATCCAGTTGACCCATTGACTGAGTACGCACAAGAACTCTTTGATCTCCCTAGCCGACAGATCATGGGAACAGGTACCTTGCTCGATACCGCCCGGATGAAAACACAAATTGCCGAAGAACTATCGATATCTCCTAGAGATATCCAAGGATATTTTCTCGGTGAACACGGTCAGAGCGGATTTGCAGCCTGGAGTACCGTCACGGTCAGTGGCGTCCCTGCACTCGAACACCCACAGATCACTGATACACTCAAAGCAGCGGTCAATGAACATGTGCGAGGGAGAGCAAGAGCAATCATAGATCTCAAAGGAGCAACATACTACGGTATCGCAGCCATCACTACCCAGCTCGTACACGCGATCATCTCCGACGACCAGATCACCCTCCCTATCTCAACACATATAGACAACCAGCTTGGGATTTCTGATGTGAGTCTCAGCCTCCCCGTGATTGTAGGCAAAAGTGGCGCTATCCCGGTACAAGCACTTCACCTCCCAAATGCAGAACTTGCAGCACTCCGTGCATCAGCTGAAGTCCTCAAAAAAATTCAGTAATAATTAAAAAGACAACCATCATGGTTGTCTTTACATTTCAACGGTCCACGAATGAACATTTCAAATGTGTCCGGCGCGAAAGTTTCCTCCCTTTTACACGCCGGTGCCCACACTACAAGTGACCTTCGCTTTGTAGGGCTTGTAGGCGCCTACGCCGCGAGGGCGAGCTGTGCACTCGCAAAAGATGGGTGCCATGTCGGGACTGTTCCCGAACGTCCTCCTGGACTTCACGGACCATCTCCTCCACCTGCTCTCGCTTCCGTTGCCGGGCTAGCTTTGCCGCGTGAGCAGCATTACCAGTCTTCCGGACCACGACGCGAGACGCGGGGTTAGGGGTGTCGACGGGGGCAGAATTACCCTTACCGTTCATTATCATGCGCTTTTTTATCATCTTGATCAGTTGTATTTTCAATACGTAGGGACCTCCTTGGACCCAATCTGATTGATGTACAGGCCGAAGCCTGGAAGTGCGAGCCGAAGCTCGCTGGGTACCGACACGTGGTCGGTAATGTCGCGCATGACATAGACACCCACGAAAATCCTAAATAGGCCTTTCGTTGATCTCCATATGAGGCATACTACCGTACAATAAAAAGCAGACCCTGTCAAGGTCTGCCTGTCTATACCTTTTTTAAAACATGGCCCATTCGATCTTTTTTTGCCTTCATGTAGCCTTTATTATGTTCACCTGGTGTGATCTCTATTGGCACCTGCTCTACTATCTCTAGTCCATACCCTCGTATTCCAGCTAGTTTTTTTGGGTTGTTGGTCAGCAGACGCACCTTACCAACACCTATGTCGGCCAAGATCTGCGCTCCCACACCATACTCACGGAGATCGTCAGGCAGCCCAAGTGCTCTGTTGGCATCAACCGTGTCGAGACCTTCTGTTCTCTGCAGTTCATATGCTTTGATCTTGTTGATGAGGCCGATGCCGCGACCTTCTTGCTTCATATAGAGCACAACACCAGTGCCAGCATCAGCTATCTGCTGCATTGCTTGCTGTAGCTGCGGACCACAGTCACACTGCTCCGAACCGATCACGTCACCAGTAAAACACTCTGAGTGCACACGTACTAGTGCAGAGATATTCTTGTCTATCCTACCTTTGGTCAACGCGATCTGCTCAGCGTCATGGAGAAGATCACGATACACTCGCATGTTCCACACACCAGTGTTCGTTTCTAATTCTGTCTCTGCCTCGAGGGTGATAAATGATTCATGTGCATAGCGATAGGCTATCAACGCCTCATTGCTGGTGATCACCAAGTTATGTTCCTTTGCAAAGGTAAACAATTCTTCTCCTTTCATCACAGTGCCATCATCATTCATGAGCTCACTGATAGCCGCAGCTTTTTTGAGCCCTGCAAGTTTGCAGAGATCTACTGACCCTTCGGTGTGACCCGCCCGCCACAGCACGCCGCCGTCTTGTGCACGAAGCGGAAAGACGTGGCCAGGACTCACAATGCCACCCAGTTCTCCAGACATATCGATCGCCGCGCGCACCGTAGCAACGCGGTCAACAGCTGAGATACCTGTCGTCACGCCTTTGGCGGCTTCAATACTGACCGTAAACGGTGTATCAAAATTGGACTGATTGGTCGATGTCATAGACTGGAGCCCAAGTCTGTCAGCGTGTGCGCCACTCATAGCAAGACAGACAACGCCGCCAGTATAGCGAACCATAAAGGCCATCTGCTCTGAGGTGATATGTTCTGCTGCCACAACAAGATCGCCCTCGTTCTCACGAGATTCATCATCTACCAAGATGATCATCTTGCCAGCGCGAAGCGCGCTTACTGCCTCTTCGATTGTGTTGAGGTCTTGATTCATAGGTGTACGCTAGCGTCTTTCCCCTACGCTGTCAATAAGAAAAAGTGGCTCTCGCCACTGTTTCTTGTTATTGATACATTTGTTCTACCTCTGTCCCGGTATAGTAATATCTCGTCAATTGATCAAAGGTCAGCCCTTCTTCGTCAGCTCTATACGCGGCATCGATCTGACTCATCCCAACCCCGTGCCCAAAGTCACGACTATACTTGCGTGCATCATACTCTGTACGAACCGAGACCAGCCATGGTTTGACTGGACCACCCCAAACATCATGCCAGGCATTGGTGATCCCGCCAGTGTGAGCAAAGTATGGTGTGATCACAATGTCGTCTTCGTAGGTCACCATGATGCCACGAGTGTCAGCCGCTCCACCGGCAAAGTTTGGCATGAGCCGTTCGCTCTCGTAGCCGAGGTAGAGTTGATCACCTGTTGTGGCCACAACATCAAAGACGCCGTGCTTGTCACTTTGCATCGTGACAAAGGCATACGTGCGCTGCGCGACTGTCTGCGCTTTGAGATATTCGATCGGCGAACGGTCATTGTTTTCACCAATCCCTTTCACATAGTCTTCCATGAGAAGCTCGTTGATGATCCAGAGCTCAGGGTTGATCTCACCACGACGGTACTCGACACCTCCATGATACGTATTAAATGAATTTGGCCCTTTCCACGTCACCATGCGCTCGTAGTTGAGAAGTTGAAAGACAGCATGTGGATTGTTTTTTGGCACGAGACGAATATAGTTTGGTGACGTGATATTTACCCCACCTCCAGTAAACCGATAGTGGCCGTCGCGAAACTTCATCACCCCGAGCACACCACGTGGCAATGTCCCCGCTTTGATACTCCCTTCATAGACATCATAGTCATCTTCGAGCGAACGAAACTGTACATAATCTTCTGGCTTCCAAAGCCCTACGCGAATCGTCGGCTCCTCCGCAAACCGGTAGGTAGACGCCGGAGCTGCTTCGAGCTCGAGGACAGTTCCTTCAAATGGTGCTTTGTAATGGTCTGGCGCATTGGCAGTGACATTGACGAGGATACGGACATCGGCATCAGGTATCTCAGCCCCATCGACTTCGAGTGCAAAAATCGCTTCGTATTGGCCAGCCGCAGCAGGCGTCCGAAACTCGACTCGCTCACGGAAGAAACTTCCTGGTGCAACCGTAGTTTCTTTTTCGAGAATTGTGTCAGCAGAGTTCCATGAGGCATCAGCAAAACTGACAGGTTCACCTGACGCTATGGTCAACGGTGCCTTGGCTTTGAGAGCAACCTTGCTCCAAGGAGTGTCGCCCACATTTTGATACCCGATGATCACATACGCTGACTCCCCACCAACAGCTGTCAGCTCTTTGCGATTTTGCATAAAGAGGTTGGCTTGATAAGGTGATCCTGTTTCGGCTACTTCCTCTACGTCAGTATCTTGGGTTGGAGTGACGACAGGGACAGGAACTGGATCAGCCTTGGGTGTCACATCGAGCTCAATATAAAAATACCCACCATCCACCCAACTCTTGTTCTCAGCGGCGAGATAAAATTCTTCTTTGTAGATCCCAGGCTTGTCTGGTGCAGTAAAGCTGATCGTCATGTCACCACGCTCGCCAGGAGCGATCGACTCGCTGATCTTGGCAGCTTGGCGGGAGGCGATCCAGTTGTCGTTCTGAAATACGCTTTTTCGGTACCGTGGTTCGACAGTGTAGGCCGAAATATACCCCGCGCCTGAGGGTTGCCACGTCTTGGTACCTTTGTTTTTGAAGGTAAATGTCACGTCGAGCGTCTCACCGGCTTCGACTTCGGTCATGTCGGCAGCACTCTGTGCGACCATCACGCCAGCATAGCCAGGATCAGCTATCGTATGATCAGGGTCGTCCGCGTACGCAACGCTCGGCAAAAGTAAGAAAGCAAAGGCAAATAGTATTGTAGAAAGGCGTTTCATGATGGTAGGATATGGGAGTACATACGCTAGTATAGCGTCTAACGTAACGAACCACAATATGGGAGAACAACAAGAATCACAACGAAGAGCAACGGAAACAATGATTGATACAAAAATTGTTGAATTTTTGACCGAGGCATGTGATGACATGACGAATACATACCTTGCCGCAAATGGAATTCTCACTGATGATGATGTCAAAGGATTAGCATTTGGCTATGGTCGTTGGTTTGATAAAAATGTAGATAGGGCTCAAAAGGCTCTACCTGGCTATCAAGAACTACTCAAAGAAAAACTGCGGACACTAGCGGAAAAAACAGTGGCAGAGGCCAATAAAGCCCGAGAACCACTAGTAGAAGCGAGCCCAGAAGCACCCGGCATTGGAGGCAGAAAGACATCTACCTACAAACGAGTCGCTACTGACAACCCCTCATCGAGACGCCACCCTGGTGGAAATTTTGATACCTTTGCTGACAAATCACTACCACCGGAGAAAGATTAACAGACCGCATTCATAGCCTTCATGTCCACCAACCAACAAATAGCCAGTAACACCGCCATCCAACTCATCGGCAAAATTTTGTCGACAGCGCTTGGGATTGCGGCAATCACGCTGATGACGCGCTACCTCGGCGCGGAGCGCTATGGCTGGTACACCGCAGTTATCGGACTCATGCAGTTTATCGGCATCATGACCGACTTTGGCATGACGCCGGTCACAGCCCAGATGCTCTCTGAGCCGCACGAAGACTCGGACCGACTCCTCTCCAATATCCTCACCTTCCGAGCCATCACAGCAGTCTTTTTCTTTTCACTCGCACCACTCTTTGCCTGGCTGCTCAATTTTTCTCGCATCGAAGTCGCAGCGACAGCGATTGCGTCGTTACAGTTTATGGCCATCGCGATGAACCAAGTTCTCCTTGGCTTTTACCAGACAAAACTCAGACTTATCATCCACTCAAGCGCTGAAGTCCTCAGCCGCATCGCCCTCGTCGCAGGTATCGCCCTTGTCATCTGGCGAGGTGAAGGCTTCCTCTGGCTCATGGTCGCGATCACGGTAGCAGCGCTTCTCTTCACAGCTATCATGATGAAGAGCGCCATGAAAATGAGTCAGCTCCGCCCACGCATCGACTGGTCTATCTGGAAAACTATCGCCATCAAAGGCTGGCCGATCGCCGCCGCGGTCATGGTCAATACGGTGTATCTCAAAGGTGACATCCTCATCCTCACCCAGTTTGTCGACAGCACTGCGCTTGGTCTCTACGGCGCACCATACCGCATCATCGACGTCGTCACTCAGTCGGCCATGATGGTCATGGGCATCCTCCTGCCACTCATGACGTACAGCTACTCGCGCGGCAAGTTTGCAGAGTTTCAACACCGCCTGCAGCAGTCCTTTGACCTCATGATGCTCCTCGCCCTTCCACTGACCGTCGGCACGCTCATGGTCGCTGATCCTCTCGCTATCCTTATCTTTGGTGCAGAGTACGGACCAAGTGGCACAATTCTAAAAATTCTCACCTTGGCTGTCTTTGGCGTCTATCTCGGTGCGGTCTTTGGCCATGCTGCCGTCGCGATGAACCGGCAAAAGCAAGTCGTCTGGGTCTACGCTAGCAACGCCGTCCTCACATTGATTGGATACATTATCTTTATTCCCCGCTTTGGGATCACTGGCGCTGCCTGGATGAGCGTGTTTTCCGAGCTCTACACTGGCATTGTCCTCCTTATCGTCATCCTTCTCTGGGCCAAGTACCGACTCTCTCTCGCACACACAGCCAAGGTGGTCCTCTCGACACTGTGTATGGCAGGATCACTCTACCTGACCCAAGCTATCCCAGTCCTTTTTCAAATACTACTTGCGATTATCATCTTTGGACTAGTCGCCTTCATCGTCGGCGCAGTCCCTAGAGCAACACTCAAATCTCTTGCCAAACGCGCCTAATTGCGCTAGGCTATGAATAATGGCATCAGTTTCAAACTGTAACCCGATCCACCCACGCCGCGGCCGCACGGCTCGCGACATTGCCAAGCGTAACGCTGCGCGCACTGCTTCGTATGGACGCCGAGGCCTCCGACAGTGCGACTATCGTCGCGCCTGTGCCAAGCGTTCGCGACAAATCGCGAAGGTCGAGGCTGCCCAGAAAGCTCGCAAACGACGGCGTTTCTCCAACGCCGAGTAGTATCGCCTTCATAGGGCCCCCACGTTTCCACGTGCCGGGCCCGCCCCATTTTTCTCCTTCAGAGGAGATTATTTTTTTACGATCTTTACCCGAAGACTTCGCATGAGGGCAATTGTAAGTACAGTAATAAACAGCCCAGATATAACCGTCGCTAGCGCAAACTGAGCGCCAATGCCGAGTGGTGTATACACCGCTTCAATGATTGGCATCACCTCGGCAAGCTCTGCCGCTGAGAGTGACTGACCGTCTTCTATCGATGTAAGAAATGCTGACTTGAGTTCGCCTGCAAGCTCTGGATAGATGAGCCAGACATACACCGCACTACCGATACCATAGATGATACCCATCACACACGAAGTGAGCCCGCCAACAAAAAGACCACGACGCCAGGTCAACCTCGCCTTGGCAAAGGCCTGCATCAACGCCTTTGATATGCCAAAGACTGGGATCAGTGTCGCGATGAGACTCGTGATGCCGACAAGATGCGAATACTGATGATAAAAGCCAAACGCGTGCTCAAGAAAAAGCCAGAGGACCATGGCAGCGCCAATCACGGCACCAAACTGCAAAGAAAGAATTGTTCGTTTGTTCATAGGATTATATGTTATCCTAAGTGTATCACGACTACATTATGCAGCAACTCTTCCTCATCTTCAACGCTACACTCTTCGCGATTCTTTTTGTTCGCGAACGTCGCCTCGCGCTGGGGATTTTTGCAGCTGTGCTTCCGATATACCTGGTTAGATACACGTTTGGACCACTCCCCACGACATTACTCGAAATCCTCGCCCTCATCGTGATCATTGGTTCATTGATCTCATACCGTCAGACACTCACCAAAGAACTCAAACAGTTCACCACCAAACACTACACACTTTTCATCGCAATCGCGCTCGTGATTTTTGGGGCGTCTGTAGGTATACTCATGAGTGTCGATATGCGGGCAGCCCTCGGTGAGTGGAAAGCCTTTTATATCGAGCCGATCCTCATCTTTGCCGCGCTCATCATCCCACTCCGCGAAGCCAAGAACCGCAACGCGATCGTCACTGGACTCCTCGTCAGCAGCGCACTCACGGGGATACTCACCCTCATCCAACGACTCACCGGCTGGTCAGTCCCCTACGCGTTTTGGGAAAATGGTGCGAGCTACCGCGTCACCGGGTGGTGGGGATTCCCCAATGGCGTCGGCACCTTCCAAGCACCACTAGCACTACTCTGGCTCTACCCACTCACACGTGAATGGAAAAATAATACGCCTGTCATTGCAAGCCTGAGAAACGAAGGTGTGGCAATCTTTTTGCAAAAGCGCTACATCACGATCCTTTACTCACTCGGCTTCCTCCTCACCCTCTCCTCCGTCATCTTTGCCAAGTCTACTGGCGGCCTCGTCGGCATCACCGCAGGTATTGGTGCGCTCATGCTCTATACAAAACGCACCAGAAAGCCTGCTATCACCCTCGGCATTGTCAGCCTCCTACTCATCACACTCCTCCCAACCAACCCAATCAAGACCGAGCTCCTCGCCCAAGACCGCTCCGGCCGCATCCGCCAACATATCTGGGGCGGCGCTGTGGAACTCCTCAGTGAGTCACCAGTCCTCGGAGTCGGCCTTGCGAGTTTTGACGAACGCATCGAACCATATCATGGACTCTTTGAAGGCCGCCCCATCGAGATCTTTCATCACCCACACAATCAGGTCCTGACATTCTGGCTATCGATAGGACTTGTTGGCATGATCGGCATGGTGTGGACTTTTGTCTGGGCGCTGCGTGTCACCATCGTCCGCGCCAAGACAGGTGATCACTCAGCTCATGAAACAGTGTTTATCTTTTCACTCCTCCTGTGCATCTTTGTGCAGGGACTTGTCGATTCACCGTATATCAAAAACGACATCGCTATGATGTACTGGATACTCCTCGCTCTCCTCCTCTCAGCCAAAATGCCAACACTTTCAACACACTACGAACTGGTTGAGTAGCACAAAGCGCCCAAGAGTATCTTGAGCGCGCCCACATCAGCTGTGGGTTGAAAAGTACATCTGGAGAATCTCGTAGTGGTCAAACGCGAGGTCATCGAGTGTGAGCGCGGCGAGTTGCTCTCGACTGAGCAGCACTACTTCGGTCTCACCTACGCTTCCCGTAGGTGTCCCGGCAATACACTCAGCCTTCATCACCACACTCACCACACGACCGCGTGTGTCGCGACCCGGTTGATCACGGATGGCAAACAACTCTGCTGACGTTGCGATGAGTCCCGTTTCTTCGACCAGCTCACGCAGCCCCGTTTCTTCGATCGATTGATCGATCCTTTCGCCGTCTGACACTGTATGTTCGGTGTCCATCTTGCCGCCGACCAGTGCCAGCTTGCCGTAGTAGGGATCACCAGGCGTCACGCGACGCACCAGGACATACGAGCCCTGGTACGTCGCGATCAAGTCTGCCGCGAGGATGACGTTGGGTACAGCAGCCATACTACTGGTCTCCCGGGCCAAACGTCGCCGTCGTCGGGTCAAAGGTAAGCACCGTCCGGTACCCAAGACCAAGTCCTTTGATCAACTCACGTGTCCGGAAGGACGGAAGTCCTACCAGCTCGATCAGCGTGACAAGACCAGCACAATCATTGCCGGCACGCTCCGCTTCACGCTGGACAGCTGCCATCAGCTTGGCCGCCGTTTCTCCCGTCGCGCCAACATCATCGACGCCAGCGACCACACCATTGACCTCCCCAAACGGCTTCGTCATGAACTCGAGGTAGTCTCCGCTCGCTCCTTCAGCATCCGCGTACTCCTTGTGAAACACATCCGTACGAGCAAGCTCGGCAAAGCTCGGGAGCTTGCCCGGCTTGCGTGCCCAGACGAGCGGCGTGTCGATCTGCTTCGCGTGGAAGAGGTGCGCCTGCACAGCTTGCGCCGTCACGATCCCTCGAGTCTCGGGAGCGACGATGAGACTCGCATCTTCTTCCAACAGTTCGTGTACCTGCTCAGCCACGAGCTGACCTGCTAGCGCACTCAGCGCAGCCGACTGAAACAGCGGCGCGATGTTGAGGAAGCCGATCCCCTTGTGAGGACCAAACGTGATTGCGCGAGCCAGAATTTCTTCCTCAGAAGTCAAGTCTTTGTAGTTCAACGTTGTCATAGAATCATCCTTTTTTGGTCAGCAGTACTTCGTGAGACTGCCGTCACCTTGTTTGGTTGTTTCGAAGATCACATCACCAAGAACATCCCCCACTGGAACGATGACATAGCGATCATCACCTTGTGAGTCAACATCCACGGCATCTGTGAAGAACACCTTGTCAACTGCTGCGGATGACAGTTTGTCATGTGCAGCAGTTCCAGCCTTGTCATGGCTAAGAAGCCCATGCGCCGCCGCGATGATTACACGACTCGCACCTTGCTCCTTGAGGAGCTCTGCTGCCGAGACGATCGTACCACCCGTGTCGACCATGTCGTCATAGAGGATCACCGTCTTGCCAGCGACCTTGGGCCCCAAGTAGATCATGCTCGCCACAACTCCAGGTTCAGACCGATACTTGCTGCACTCACCGATGAGTGTCGAGATACCGAGCGTCTCAGCAAACTGCCGTGCCCGCTTGGCCCCACCAGCGTCAGGTGAAACAACGATGACGTCATCCGTTGATACATCCCACGTGGTGAGTGTATCGAGGATGTCATCACGCAAGATCACGGCTCCAGAGATCGACGCGAGCGGACGATCATAAAACCCTTGGATCTGATCCGCGTGAACCTCCACGGTGATGAGCCGCTTGAAGACAGGGCAGATCTGAAACATCTTGGCCACAACCTGCGCCGTGATTGGTTCACGTGGCTTGGCCTTGCGATCCTGACGAGAAAACGACAGGTGTGGCACGACGAGCGATACTTCATGTGCCTCTGCGTGCTGCAGCGCGTTCATGAGGATGGTGAGGCGCATAACTGCTTCGAGCGGGTTAACCCCGTTCACACCTTGTCGCAAGTCATCCACGACATAGACGTTGGCACCACGCACACTCTCGGAGGGCATCGGTAGCTGTTCTTGATCGTTAAAGTGATTGACCGTTGCCGACACGTAGCGAAGGTTTTTGAGTCCCTTGGCCTCGAGTACCTGCACAATGCGCTTGGCATGATTTTCCGCCATCGGCGTTGCGAGAACAATTGTCTTTCGCGTTGTCATAGATTCTCCATTGTTAATGAACATCCCGCCAAGCGTGCGCTTGAGGCAATGCTCGCTAGGAACAGTTCAATCATACTGACTGTTGCTCCATGTTGCGTTGATTATTACTGTGGATAAAGATGTCGGTTTACATTTTTTGCTATATAGATTATATTTTTAGTATGTATTTACTACGAAAATCATCGTAATTATGAATCTCTCATTTGCTGAAGAACGAGAAATCTCCGAGGCACTTGGTAGTTTTGGCTTGCGAGAAAGTGAGCAGCACGTCTACCTAGCCCTCCTCACTCTCGGAAAAGCTTCACTAACCCCCTTGTCACGCACAGCCAGTCTCCCACTCTCAACCACCCAATCTATCACCAATAAGCTCGCCGAAATGGGCATCATCGCTGTCAGCAAACACAAGGGCCGCAACCAATACGAAGCCCTTGATCCAAGAGTGTTGCGCCGCACCCTCGAAGCAAAGATCACTGATGTTGCAGGTATTGTCCCACTTCTTTCGCGTCTACGCCAATCCTCTGGTGCTGCCCCTCACATTCGTGTATACAACCGTGGAGATCGTGTGACGGACATCTTCCATGAGGCACTCGGTTGTCAAAGCAAACAAGTTTACGAAATTGTCTCTGCCGCTGATTTTCAGCGTACACTTGGTGAAAAATTCCACTTTACGAGACGCCGCAAAGCCGCAAATGTGCACCTCAAAAGCCTCCGTGTAGAAGCGCACGAAATAAAAAAATACAGCAAACAAACCCACACGAATGAGCTACGTGAAGCCAAATTTCTCCCCCGTGAATGTACATTTCGGAGTACGATCATGTTCTGGGATGATACCGTGGCGTTTTTTTCTACCAAAGATGAAGCCTTTGCCTGGACAGTAGAGAGTACGATTATCCGTGAAATGATAGAGCAAACCTTTGATGTCCTCTGGAGTGTCGGCCGTCGCATGGAGACAGGATAGCAGAGGCTATTGACAAAATTCCGATTTTTTGCTATTGTTAGGCGTAATCTTAATCCTGATTATATGATCGCTCTAAAGCGTAATACAGTCCTTACTGTCCTCGGTACCCTTGCCGTTGCAGCTGGACTTATCTTCTCACTGTCTGCACAAAGTGCAGTAGAACCAGAACGCGCCGTCTGTCGTGACAGCGTTGACCGTGACGGTGTATACCGTGTTTGTCGTGGTGGGTTTGTCGACCATCGCCCATCTGGCACCCGCATCACCCCCGTTCAGTTTGGACGACACGCTGTGTTTGTCCGCTTCGAAGGCCTCAACAAACCAGGGATCTGGATCCGTGGTGGCTCTCATGTCGACATGAAAATTAGCGGCTCAGATGATATCCTCCGTATTGTCTTTCACCGACAACACAAACAGACTGATGCTGACCTCGAATTTATCTTGAACCCATCAGACGAAGAAGAAATCACCGTTGCAACAACTGAAGCTCTCTCATGTGGTGACCACGTCGTCAACGGTGGAAACGTCAACCTCTGTAAGAACAACACCATCACTCACGGCCCAACTGACATCTCACTTCACACTGCTGACACCGCACACGGTGAGTTTGTAAAGTTTGATATCTCTGGTGCACTCGAACGTGAACTCTGGGCTCGTCGTGGTGACACACTCATCCTCCACAAAAGTGGTGACAACAGCAAAAAGCTGTACGTCCGTGTCGATGACATCGCCCAAAGTACTCAGATCAAGCTCGCACTTCGTGCAACTGGTGTCCAAGTTCTCGGTACCTCTATCGAACGAAACGAAGAAACCAAACCCGTAGAAAACCAAAGTCCTAGCTGTGCTGGTAACAGTATCGGTGCCGGCTACAGCACCTTTTGTGCAGACGACGAATTTATCATCGCTGGCACAGGTGTCGCTCTCACGGTCAAAGAAGCAACCGTAGACGGTCTTCATGCTGCGTACCACGCCAAAGGCAAAAACATGGATGCCTACATCCCAACAGGTAACAAACTTGATGTCGTTGGTGATGGCAACAAACTCGTCACCATCAACTACGAAGGTATCCGTACTGGACGTATCGGTGGCTTGAATGTCACCATCGGCCAAGAAGCACTCACAACTGGTGCAACAGCATCACGTGGCCAAGTCTGTCACGAAAGTGGTGACCCGGTACTCAGCTACCGTGGTGACACGATGAATGCCAAAGTTGGATACACCTTCCAAAAACTCGAACAACCATTTGAACAAACCATGCTCATCGCCAACGGTGACCAGTTCAAAAGTATCCGCACCAAAGCCCCATCATGTGGCCCACAAGGTCAAGCAGCCGACGGTATCTACCTCTGGCCAGAACCATGGAACACCTGGAGCAACAAATCACAAAGCCAAAAACAAGCGTGGTGTACTGAGAACGTCTCTTGTTCTCAAAACGGTCAGTCACGTGCTGTCGTCCTCAGCGGCGCATCATGTTACTGCCCAGGTCTCTACTAAGACCATCTCTACAATCAGGATTGCAAACACCCCGACATGTCGGGGTGTTTTGGTTGGGCACAAGAGGAGGGATCCTCACCTCGCTATCGCTCGTGTAGAACCTTCCGGTTCTCCAGCTCTCCACCGCATGTATGGGGCTACGCCCCCTACCACCCCCAGTTCAAATCCACTCAATGTGAACCAGACCAATTGGCTTGCCACGTGACGAATGGTAGTGAGTTTTACATGGCGGAAGAGGAGGGATTCGAACCCTCGAGACCCTTGCGAGCCTGCAGCTTTTCGAGAGCTGTGCTTTCGACCACTCAGCCACTCTTCCATTTACTTTTACTAACTTTTGTTTACAATAACACATCACGCAGTTGTTGTTTCAACAATTTTTTTCCTTCTGTTTTCTTAAGAAATCTTTCTCTACGTCTGGCATCTGACTCTAACAAGTACGCTTCATAATGTATCAGCTTTACTGGTCTACGAAGACTTGTTGATTTTACTTCGCCTCTTTCATGTTGACCACGACGTTTTTGAAGGTCACAAGTATAGCCAGTGTATAACTGACCGTTGCTCATTCGTAGTATATAAACGTAAAACATAGTGTTTTTACTTTTCGCCCTGTCATCCGACAGGGCGCCATGTTGTATAACATGGCGAGAGCGCCCTATTCAACCACTCTAGCACCTCTCCGTGATGATGTGAGCGTATCAAGCTACCATTCTATCGTCAACATACTTGACAAAGACATATTTTTTTGCTAGGTTTAGACCAATGCCCAATTCAGTTATTTTGTTCTTTGACCAATTCACAGACATTCAAAATCTCGGCCTGAATGGCTTCACCATCAATTTCATCCTGATGGTGATCACCTCCATCCTCGGCTGCTACGCCTACTACCGGCAAGCGGCCAAAGTCTGGGACGCGCGTTCGGCCAAGTCGGTCAACGTCGTGATCTTTGCCTGTATGGCGACCCTCTTCCCGCTTTTTGCCCTGCAAGGTGTGGAGCGAAGTGAACTCGTCTCGATCGTGCAGGGAGTCTCACGTATTCCTTTCTCCTTTGCGATCATGATCGGCATCCTCAAGTTCAAGGACTTGAGCCGATGGGAGATGTTGATCTGCGGCGGATTCTTCGCAGCGCTCGTGCAAGCGTACTTCGGCGACAATGTCGAGGCGACGTTCTCGGCTTTTGGCGTGATCGGCGTCATAGCTTCAGCCTTCTGGCCGTTTGAGCTGAGGCGAACCGGCCTCCGCGGAGAAGCCTCGCTTCCCTTCATGCTCATCATTGGCGCGAGCACGGCAAGCTGGACCGTCTACGCCGCAGCCGTGGACAATGCACCACTCATGTGGATGTCCCTCGGATTCACTCTGACGATGATCCCGACCATCTACTTCTGGTGGAAAGCGTCTCCGAGTACTCCCCCCACTTCTGCCTAGCCGACTCCGGTCGGCCCCAAAAAACTACCTACAAGATTTATTCTAGGTAGTTTTTTTGTCTTCGCAACACTTGACAAAAGTATCATTTTCTGCTAATATATATAGCCGGCTGATACTATCACCGGAGGAGGAATGCATTGAAAGAACTTTTCCAATCAAGTGCCATCCCCGGCTGGATCTTTCTGGCCGGCATCATCGTCTACTACGTAGACATCATCCGCAACCAAGATTCGCGACCGACCATCCCCACCTGGGGCATTTGGATCGCCATGGACTGGGTCATCCTCGTCGGACTGCTCCGGCGAGAAGAGCCCGCCACGTTCATGTGGCTCGTCTGCTTGGGTGCGTCCCTCGTACCGATCATCGCGATCATTCGCAAGAAAGGGCTCTGGACTACCAGTGCATTCGACAAAGTTCTCATCCCGGTGTGCGCGGCCGGCGTAGCAATGTATGCCAGCGGCATGTTGTCACACCTGGCCGCCATCTACGTCGGCGCCGCAGTGCTCTGGACGTGCAGCGTCCCGATGTTCATCGGGCTCTGGAAGAAGCCCTCGAATGAAGGCCTCTTCACCTGGTTGCTTTTCCTCGTTGGAAGTGCCGGCGAGCTTGGGTTCGCCATCTCTGGAGGCCAGCACGGCCACATCGTGCAAGCCGCCAGTTTCTTTGGGATCGAAACGATCACGGTGGGTCTAATCCTGATCGTCCCGCAGATTCGCCCCGCACAGCCCACCCCAGCCTGACCCGCCCGCTGCCCCGCCGACCCAGCGTCACCAATCGTCGGCATCATTCAATACGTCATCATACTCTGGTGGCGTGTTGTTTTTGGAAAAAAAAGAAGGCCCAAGAACGCAGCGGGGCAGGGCGTGCTTGGGTTAGTTGCCGTGATGAAGATCGATGACATTGTCATGCTTCTTGCCTTTCTTACGGCGGGCAACAGCGCGAGAAAAAAGCCAGAGCTCTTGGACCTCTAGTGGCGGCGTCTCACCAAACGAAGCCTCCTGAATCGGCGTGATCACCCCGGCATAGGGACTACGCGGCCGGAGGGCAAAGAGTTGGCCCTGAAGTGGTGAGACCTCGACAGTGGTGATAGTCCCTCGTCGCTTCTTGGGCGCGCGTTGTGGCCTCCAGCCGATACGAATCTCAAAGTCTCTCGGGTGATGACTTGGGATGACGGTCAGCCTGGCTAGCGTCCGCAGTCGATGCGGGCCGGCTTCTGCTCTGATGTCGGGAGCAAGATCTCGATAGAGGATGAGCGGCACCCGTGCGACAAGCTTGTACCCACATGCCAGCATATGTTTCAAAAAGTCTTTGTGGTCAGTCATGACGCACCTCCACTAGGCAGTATACCATGACTGACCAAGACTCCTATCCTAAAGTTCCCAAGCATGAACGCCCACGGGCTCACACATCACTCGCACGATCGGCCGAGCGACTGGACGGATGAAGACTTCCATCACGACGGCGACCTCGCCACTCTTGAGATGGCCCATGTGCGCTGCAAGATCTGGCCCAGAGATCGTCGGGTGCGCGTGCAAGAAGTGTTTGCCATCTTTGATGGTCACATTGCCAAGGAGCGTGAGCTCAAAGTTGCCAAGAAACGGATGCCAAGCGTACTCCTTTTTTTCGAGTTGGTAGTAGCCCAGAACCGGGTCCTTGATCGCGCCGACGGCACTGACTTCGGCGCTTGCGATACCTTGCTCCTCACAAAACTGCTCGATGGTCTCGTTGATCTGTTCTCCTTTGGAAAGAGCGAGGAGATACATGCCCGATTGTTCGTCGCATTGATATTGCATAGTAAATGATTACCTCCACTCACACTATACGATGGTGAGAAGAGTTTGATGATGGATGTTTATACACAGTATAAACAAAAGACCCAGATCATGCGACCTGGGTCTTTGTACAAAATTACTTTGTCTTCATGATGTGAACAAATTTCTCTTGCTCAACGGTCTCATCAGTAAGGAGGGCTTTGACGAGCGCTTCCATTTGCTTGCGTTTGTCAGTCAGCATTTGTTTGGCTCTATCTCTACCTTCGACAAGGATAGCATCGATCTCCGCGTCGATTGTCTCAGCACGTTCTTCTGAGTAGTTTTTCTTGTCGTGAATTTCTTGGGCGAGGAAAATTGTTTCCTGGTTGTCAGCGTAGACGCGTGGTCCTAGCTTGTCGCTCATTCCATATTGCATCACCATTGCCTTGGCCATCTGGGTCGCTTTTTTGAGGTCAGAGCTTGGGCCCGTAGAGAGCTGCGTATCTCCATAGATCATACGCTCGGCGACAAATCCTCCCATCGCCATCGCGATCTGATCACGGAACTGCGCTTGCGTTTGGTAGTAGTTGTCTTTTTCTGGCATAGAGAGGGTGTAGCCACCAGCAGAGCCACGACCGATGATGCTGACCTTGCGGACAGGATCACAGTGTTCGAGGAAGTGCCCGACAATTGCGTGACCAGCTTCGTGATATGCTGTCATCTCTTTGTCTTTTTCGGTCATGACACGGTTCTTCTTGGCTGGTCCAAGCATGACTTTTTCAATGCTTTCGAGTACATCTACTTCGTGCACTTCCTTCTTGTCATGACGGACAGCGTGGATCGCTGCTTCGTTGAGAAGGTTGGCGAGGTCTGCACCGGTAAATCCAGGTGTACGCTCGGCGAGCTTCTTGAGATATACATCTTTGTTGAGGTGTTTGTTATTGGCATGGACTTTGAGGATCTCGTGGCGGTCCTTGATGTCAGGGCGGTCGATCATCACACGACGGTCAAAACGACCTGGACGCAAGAGTGCTTGGTCGAGCACGTCCGGACGGTTGGTCGCAGCCATGACGATGACACCGATGTTTGGATCAAACCCATCCATCTCGACGAGGATCTGGTTGAGCGTTTGTTCGCGTTCGTCGTGTCCACCACCGAGTCCTGCACCACGCTTGCGACCGACCGCGTCGATCTCATCGACAAAGATGATAGCTGGCGCTGCTTTCTTGGCCTTGGTGAAGAGGTCACGCACACGGCTGGCACCGACACCGACAAACATCTCTACAAATTCTGATCCACTCATGTGGAAAAATGGTACACCAGCTTCACCAGCGACTGCTTTGGCGAGGAGTGTTTTCCCAGTACCAGGTGATCCCATGAGGAGAACCCCTTTCGGGATCTTGGCTCCCATGTCAGCAAACTTCTTTGGGTTTTTCAGAAAGTCGACGACTTCTTCGAGTTCTTCTTTGGCTTCTTTGGCACCCGCTACATCTTTAAAGGTTTTCTTGTCTTTGTTGTCTTCTGGCTTGAGCTCCTTGGCTTTGCTCTGCCCAAAGCCCATGGCCTTGCCGTTGGCACCTTGCACTTGGCGACTCATAAAGAAAATGAGGAAACCTATGAGCATGAATGGCAAGAGGTACGGCGCAAACACACCGATCCAGTAGGCTGCGCCAGTTTCACGCTTGACTTGGATGTCGAGTGACTGGAGCTGTTCTGGTGTGGCACCGTAGTCTGTCATGAGCTCACTAAATGATTGACGAGCTTCTTTTTTAAGTTTGGTCTCGGCAGGACGGTCTTCACCTTCGACTTCTTTGTAGGTCACGTAGGCAAAGTCACCGCGAACTTCGATGGTTTCCACTTCTTCGCTATTGATACTGTTAAGAAGTGAGCCTACGCTGATTTCTTCCGGTTCTGGTGTACCAAACGCGGTATTGCTGACGATGAGGGCGAGCAGGAGAAGTGAGAGAAAAATCAAGCCAAATTGCTTCAATAATTGCTTCATATATGGGACTATTGGGGACTATTTATGTCTGCGTACTATACCGTTTGGCTGGTAAGTTGTCAACAGATTTGCCTTGACAAATGCGCTAATATCAGCTAATATGGAGATCTGCCAAATTAGCTTTGGCTTAGGGAGAGAAAGTAATGAGAAACGAAATAGTACCACCCGCACAGCCTAACGCTGGCCATGATGCCAGCGCCTTCAGCCCCAAGGCAATGGAGGCCATGCTGTCTGTAGGATTAGGTCTCGACCAGATCATCACCTACGCCAACGAGGTGGCGCCTGGCGCCACCACCGAGGTCATGGCGGCGGCGCCAATCTGGCCCGCACGGCAGGATGTCGAGGTGGAGACCATCGAGCCTCCGCCCGTGCTCAACGACACCGTCGACTTCGAAGACTCGTTCTTCGAAATCACCTCTCACGACCAAACGGTCGAGCCCAAGCTCCGTCCCGTCTCGGGCGCCTGGCTGATCGCGGCGCTCTTCGCCCTGACGCTCCTCGGAGCGGCCATGGTGGCATCGGCCACAAGCACCTCCCGCACGGAGGTCCACGCAGCGATCACCTCTCGCTGACGACCCCTCCCCCCGCTCTTTCAACGCCGCACTCCGCGGCCAATCACCATCCGGCACGCTTCGCGCTGCCGGGTGTCTTTTTTTTGCTCGATCGACTACACATATATGTCCCAGACAAGTTACTCGCTTGTCATCCTGAGCGTTAGCGAAGGATCTCTCTTTCTACCAAATGTAGTGGCCGAAAAGATTCTTCGCTAGCGCTCAGAACGAGACTATGAGATGTATCCTTTTGGAAGTACCACCTTACTAGTACAAAAAAGCACCCCGGTTGCTAGGGTGCTTTTTGTTTTTGTTGCAAGGTTATGCAGCTGCTTCTTCTGTCTTTTCTTCAGCTGGTTTTTCTTCTGCACTTTCTTCCTTCTTCGGCTTTGGTGCGCGGCGAGTTTTGCCTTTGACACCTTCTTTTTTGAGGCCGAGACGGTGATCAGCAGGTTCGATGCTGACGATCTCAAACTTGTACTGCTTGCCGATCTCAAACATCTTCTTGAGCTCGTCAACGCCGTGGATAGGGCGGTCAGCGAGTTCTGAGATGTGAGCGAGACCGTGAATGTCTTCGTCGAGCTTGACCATGAGACCAAATGGTTCGATCTTGTGGACAGTCGCGTCGACAACTTGGTTGACACTGTACTTGTCTTTGACAGACTTCCAAGGGTCGTCTACCAACCGTTTGATTGAGAGGTAAATTTTGCTTTTGTTGAGGTCAATAATCTGAGCTTTTACTTTTTGACCAACCTTGAGGACATCCTTCGGGTGATCAATACGTTGCCAGACAATTTCAGAGATGTGAACCAAACCTTCGATTCCTTCGCCAAATTTGACGAATGCGCCAAAGCTTGTGAGTGCTGACACTTCACCATCGATGACGTCACCGATCTTGTAGCTGTCGAGTACTGCTTTTTGTTCATCTTCCCATACAGCCTTCTCAGAAACGATGAGCTTCTCATCATTTTGGTTGGCATCGAGGACTTTGACAGTGAGCGTTCGTCCGACGAGCTTCTTGAGCTCTTCGAGGATACGGTTCTTGTCTCCACCTGGGACACGTGGGTAGTTTTCAGGTGAGAGTTGTGATACTGGCATAAACCCGCGGAGGGCTTCTACCTGCATCATGAGACCACCCTTATTGGCGTCGAGGACTTTGACATCAAGAGATGTGCCATCTTCTGCCATCTTCGCGAGACGATCCCATACACGTTGCTGACCAGCAGCACGAAATGAGAGTTCCATCTCACCAGTTTCATTTTCTTGTTCGATAATGGTTGCTTCGACAGAGTCACCAGGTTTGATGTTGGCGTACTCTCCAGACTCAGCAAAGAGTTCGCGTCCGCGAACAATACCAGTCGTAAGACCATTAATATCTACTCGTACTGCGCCGTTATCTACAGAGATTACGGTACCAGTGACGATGTCATCAACGCTTGGAAGACCACTGTAGTGTTCTTCGAGGAGCTTCCCAAAGGCTGATTCTTGTGTGTTTTTTGCCATATGTAGCAAATAATTTAACCTGCATAAGAGCAAGCTCGCGGAAATGCGATATGAATAACTTTGTAGTCCCAAATGAGGGACGGAAAGTGCGCGTACTGTAGCAGTTTTTTTCCCTTTTGACAAGGGGCAGGTGTGGATGAGTAGTCATTCAGCCCGATATTTGACATTTTGGCTATATATAGTCAAAGTAGACATATGAAATATACAATCTCAGGAACAAATGTGACTGGCACGACGCTAGTACTGAGACTACTCATGCGAGGAAGAGATATTGAGGAGATCTCCGTCTCGGACCAGAAAGGCATCATCACGGTGAAGCGAATCAACCCGTTCACACGGCAGCCAGGGACATTCGTCATCAACGCCCGACGAACTTCCGCTACGTTCACTCCTGACAACGAGGGATCTCATCACCGACCTCCCAGCTGGACCCCAGACCCGGCGCCCATTCGCTACTTCGAAGGCGACTCATGAACCCTGCTCTTTTCCTTGGCACAGTCCTCCCCCTTGCACCCCCTCCCCTTTTCAAAGGCGGCAGCTGGCGGTATACTCAAGGCACCGGGAGGATTTTTTGATTTTGAACTAACGTTACGATATGCATATCTCATGGCTCGGCACTACTGCCATCCGCATCCAAGGCAAACTCCAATCTGAAGACGTCATCGTCGTGATTGACCCATACAAACCAGCACAAGGCGCATTTCCACGCAGCCTGACCCCACACATCGGCCTCTACACCCGCGGAGAAAAAGACTCTATCACACTCTCTGCTGACCCATTTGTCCTCAACTCTGCTGGTGAATGCGAGGTCAAAGGCGTCCTCGTCACAGGTGTCCAAGGACACACGGATGAGAGTGTCATGTACCGCATCGACATGAAAGGTATGAGTGTCGCCCACCTCGGCCTCACCAACAAGGACCTCAACAAAGGCCAAATTGACGCCCTAAGCGGCGTTGATATCCTTATCGTGCCATTTGGCCATAAAGACGCGTACGACGCTGTCCAAGCCGTCAAAGCGATCAACGCGATAGAACCAAGAGTCATCATCCCTATGGCCTTTCAATCTGACAATGATCCAGACGCTGCACCAGTACAGACTCTCCTCAAAGAACTCGGCGCCCCAGACAAAACAGCAGAAAAGAAAGTCATCTTCAAGAAAAAGGATCTCCCACAAGAAGACACAGAAGTAGTCCTCCTCGAAAAAGAATAATCAGACAACCTGCCTGTATGCCAAAGAAGACGCACAACCGCAGCTTTACTGAGTGGTTTTTTGGCACACACAAACAACAGAAGAAAAAAACCGCCAAGCGCGCTCCTACGCGTACAAAAAAGTCATCAGCGCCAGAACCTGTAGCCAATACGCCAAAATCGCTGCACTCACATATAGATGACGCCCTCAACCAGCTCCCTGACACCCTCGCAAGGAGAATCAGTGAGGCAACACCTGACGAAACAAGTCACGCTGAACATATGCACATTGAGCGCACAAAGCGTAAGCATCTTCAGATCGGCGTAGTCTCATTTATGGTCCTGATTGTTGCCGTTTGGGGCTGGAGTACCCTTGCGTCACTCGGGTATTTTGGCTCACTGACGACAGATTCATTTTCCAGTTTCAAAAATCTCACAACCAGCATTAGCGAGGGAGTATCTCAAGAATTGGAAGAATAATACCCCCTCGACAGCCCGTTAGTGAGCTGATACAATATGATTGTTATAGGAGGCCTCACTAGTGGTGGGGACTCATTCGTTTACCGCATTTTACCCGCAGAATATGCCAAAGAAAGAAATCGTCCCAGAAGAAAAAGTGATCGGAAAAATTGAACCCATCCAGCTCGTCGATGAGATGCGTGCGTCGTACCTCGACTACGCCATGAGTGTCATCGTCTCTCGTGCCCTCCCTGACGTCCGTGATGGACTCAAGCCGGTACATCGCCGCATCCTCTACGCCATGTGGCTGCTTGGTCTTCGTCACACCAGCAAGTTTTTGAAATCAGCCCGTGTCGTTGGAGACGTGATGGGTAAGTATCACCCTCACGGTGACGCTTCGATCTACGACTCTCTCGTTCGTATGGCGCAGGACTTCTCCATGCGTGCACCGCTCGTCAACGGACAAGGGAACTTTGGATCCATGGACGGCGACTCTGCCGCTGCCATGCGTTATACCGAAGCCAAACTCCAACAAATCACCGAGCACATGCTGCTCGACATCGAGAAGAATACTGTTGATTTTGGACCAAACTACGACGGCTCGCAAAAAGAACCACGCGTCCTCCCAAGCAAACTCCCGAACCTTCTTTTGAATGGAAGCATGGGTATCGCTGTCGGTATGGCGACCAACATCCCACCTCACAATCTCGGTGAACTTTGTGACGGTGTCAAAGCGCTCATCGCTGACGGAGACATCTCTATCGAAGAACTCAACAAGCACATCAAAGGGCCTGACTTCCCTACCGGTGGCATCATCTACAACAAAAATGACATTGCAGCTGCCTACGCGACTGGCCGCGGTGGTATCGTCATGCGGGCCAAGACAGAGATCGAAGAAATGAAAGCTGGCTACCACCGTATCGTAATCACCGAAGTCCCATACCAAGTCAACAAATCAAACCTCATCGAGAAGATCGCACGTCTCGTCCAAGAAAAGAAACTCGACGGCATCAAAGACCTCCGTGACGAAAGTAACAAGGACGGTGTCCGCGTCGTCATCGAGCTCAAAAAAGACGCCTACCCAAAGAAAGCACTCAACCGTCTCTTCAAGATGACAGAGTTGCAAACCACATTCCACGTCAACATGATCGCACTCGTCGACGGTATCCAACCACGCGTCCTCAATGTGAAGACGGTCCTCGAAGAATACCTCAAGCATCGTGAAGACGTCATCAAACGTCGTACCGAGTTTGACCTCGAAAAAGCCAAAGACCGCGCCCACATTCTCGAAGGCTTGAAGATGGCCCTCGACAAGATCGACGCCATCATCAAGACGATCCGCGCCAGCAAAGACAAAGAAGAAGCCAAAGCCAATTTGATCAAGAAATTCAAATTTACCGATCGCCAGGCTGTCGCTATCCTCGAGATGAAACTCCAACAGCTTGCCAACCTGGAGTCAAAGAAGATCGAAGACGAACTCGCCGAAAAACTTGCCCTCATCAAAAAACTCGAAAAGATCTTGAGCTCTAGAAAAGCCATCCTCAAAGTCATCAGTGATGAAGTCGATGAGATCCAAGAAAAGTTTGCCGAGCCACGTCGCACCAAAATTATCGCTCATGGTGTCAAAGACTTTAACATGGAAGACCTCATCCCAAATGAGCCTACCATCGTCATGTCTACCAAGGATGGCTACATCAAACGTATGCCAACAGACACCTTCAAAGTACAAAACCGTGGCGGCAAAGGTGTCGTCGGACTCACCACCAAAGAAGAAGACCAAATCGACATCATCATGGCGACCAATACCCATGACAACATGCTCTTCTTCACCACCCGCGGCCGAGTCTTCCAGCTCCGTGCCTATGACATCCCGCAGGCAAGCCGCACCGCCAAAGGCCAAGCTCTCGTCAACTTCCTCCAGCTCGCACCAAACGAAAAAGTCTCATCTGTTCTCTCTATGGATGATGTTAGCAAGTATGAGTACCTCGTCATGGTCACCAACAAAGGAACGATCAAGAAGAGCAAACTCTCAGACTTTAGCAATGTTCGCCGCAGTGGTCTCATCGCCCTCAAGCTCAAGAGTGACGACATGCTCGAGTGGGTACGCCCATCAAGCGGCAAGGATGATATCATCCTCACGACTCGCGAAGGCCAAGCGATCCGCTTCAAAGAAGCTGATGTCCGCGCGATGGGACGCACCGCAGCAGGTGTCCGTGGCATGAAGCTCAAAAGCTCCGACGAAATCATCGGCATGGGCATCGTCGAGCCATCACTCGTCCGCAAAAAAGTCCTCGAACTGCTCGTCGTCTCTGCCAACGGACTAGGCAAACGTACGCTCCTCAACGAATACAAAGTCCAAGGCCGCGGCGGGAGTGGGATCAAGACCATGGCGATCACCACCAAAACTGGTAAGCTCATCACTGCTCGTGTGATCAATAATGTTGAAGACATCGACGCCATGCTCATCTCAAAGAAAGGCCAAGTTGTCCGCACCAACATCAAGTCAGTTTCCACACTTGGTCGCGCGACCCAAGGTGTCCGTATCATGCGCTTCAAGCAAGCTGGTGACGAAGTCGCCTCAATGGCACTCCTCATGACCCCAGCTGCTCCAGAAGAAGAGCCAGCAGACAAAAAGAAAAAGAAGTAAGAACTTCTCGAAAATATTTGCACGCCCCGACAACAGTCGGGGCGTTTTGGTTAGGTGGGGACACCGTCCATGACGAGCTTTGCTATCTTCATGAGTTGCTCATCAGTGAGGTGCGTACCGTGTACCCGACACGAGCCGCCCCAGTGCGTCCCACCTCGCCAGACACCAGGACCTGGCTCGGCCAGATTGGCATAGATGAGAAACGTTGAGATGTCGAGTGGATGCAGTGACGAAACACGGCCGACACTGACAGCACTCGCACCATCATCGCGGTCTCGTACGCTGATGATAGCACGTACTCCCATGCGGGCGAGTTCGGCGCGAGCATCATAGCCGCTGGCTGCTTCATCCACCATGACAAACCGGCTGTCCTGTTTGGCATCGTACGCAGGCCTGGTGACAAGCTGGTGATCTAGTGGGAGTGCGAGGCCCCTCCCCTTGATATATGCGAGGAACCGGCGTTCGATCGCCTCAAATGCGAGTGTAAATGTCTCTGCATCCTGCAGGTCGATCAAGCCAGAAAGCCGCAAGCGTTCGTACGGATAGAAAATCCATTTGGCAGATTGCTGCACACCGGAAAAGCCGAGGTAGGCCAACCCACCACAGGCATCGATGATGCTCATAGCCATGACGAGAGGAATGAGCTTGGACAGGTACACCTCACTCCGCCAGAGCTGCCAGTGCTTGAAGATGAGCGCAGAAAGCGTCGCATCCTGATCGATGTCGAGGATGAAGACGTCGAGGTGCGTGACACCACGAGACCAAAGGTCTCGGACAAGATTGCCAAATACGACGTACATGAGCACCTGCCCAGCTGTCGCGAGCAGCATCAACCGATCGCCGTAGTGGTGATCAAAGACATAGGCTCCTTGTTTAGGGCGAAGTGTGCCAGCTGAAAGAACGTACCCGTCGAGCGCGATCACGGCTCGACGAGGATCTGTTGACCTAAACACCTCCAGATCTACTGGAGGCGCACCGGGGTGAATGTGTATTGTGACGTTCATGTTTTTAGCCTCCACTTCTAGCTTACGCTGAGCAGAGCAACTCCGCAATGTTACCGTGCAAGCATCTTGAGTGCTTCACGCAGTACTACTTCTGCTTTTTTGCCATTGCAGTCTATTTGCTCGACGGCGTCTTTGGCTTCCTCCTTGCTGTAGCCCATGCTCGCAAGTGCCTCGATCGCATCACTCATGACGCTACCAAGCTTTTCATCATCAGGGTTAGCTTTTACCATGCCAGCCTTTTTCATCTTGGCTTTGAGTTCGACGACGAGTCGCTCGGCGGTCTTCTTGCCGAGGCCCTGGACAGCGGTCAGATACTTTACATCTTCACGCGCGATCGCATCCTGGATCATGTCGATGCTCCCGAGAGAAAGGATATTCATCGCACTCTTTGGCCCAACACCAGAGACAGTGAGAAGCATTTTGAAAAATACACGCTCGTCTTCGACCCGAAAGCCAAAGAGTGAGTGTTCATTATCAGTAATTCTGAGAAAGGTAGGGATGGCGATATCTTTGCCTATAGCAAGTTCGGCGCTGTGATGTTTGGTCACAGTGACAGCATACCCTACACCACCAGCCGTTTGGATGATGATACGGTCCCCTTCAGCGTGTGTGATTGTTCCAGTGATTGATGCGATCATATTATGACAACCAGTTTATCATGGTCTCCACACCAAACCCGTTGGCACCAGCACGAATGTGCGGGAGTCCCTTGCCGCCATAGTAGCTACAGGAGAGGTCGATGTGTGCCCATGGATATGGCGTCTTGCCAGACTTGTCTTTGGTAAATTCTTGGAGAAATGCTGCTGCCGTAGAAGCGCCAGCGAGGCGTTCGGAACCACCAACGCTACCAAGGTTCTTCACGTCTGCTACCTCACTTTTTACGCCTTCGGTGTACTCTTCACCAAGCGGGAGACGCCAGAGTTGTTCGCCAACAGTGTCACCTGCATTGTAGAGATCACGAGCGAGCTCGTTGTCTGGCGAAAAGAGGCCTGAACGTTCGTTGCCGAGCGCGACCATACACGCCCCGGTCAGTGTCGCAAAATCTACGACAGTCTTTGGCTTGAGCTTCATCGTCACGTAGGAAAGCGCATCTGAGAGAATGAGACGTCCTTCGGCATCGGTATTACGAACTTCAACGGTCTTGCCATTCATCGCGGTGAGGATGTCGTCCGGTCGGTAGCTCTCACCGTCAGGCATGTTTTCACAACTAGGTACGACACCAATAATATTTTTCTTGAGTCCGAGCGCGATCGCTGATTGGAGCGTACCAAGCACGGTCGCGGCGCCGAGCATGTCGTATTTCATATCACTCATATACGCGTCTGGCTTGATGGAGAGCCCACCAGAGTCAAAGGTGATCCCTTTGCCAACGAGGACTGTTGGCTTGTCACCAGTCTTGCCACCTTTATAGTTTACAATGATAAACTTTGGCGCTTCGCTCGAACCACGCGCTACGCCGAGCAAGCAACCCATACCCATCTTTTTCATCTCTGGTCGGTTGAAGACTTGGACACTGACTTTGCCCTTTTGGGTCATGGCTTTGGCAGTCTTGGCGAGGTACGTTGGCGTCATTTCTGTTGGCGGCACATTGCCGAGCTGACGCGTGAGGTTGATCCCTTCCCCGATGGCCTGACCACGCTTGAGACCTTTCTTTAACCCTGCTAGTTCCTTGCCAGCGAGTTGGCTGACAATCGTAAAAGACTTGATCGGACTCACTTTGTTGTCTTTTTGTTTGTAGGTATCAAATGCATACGCAGCCGTCACTGCAGCTACTGCTACGGCCTGCCCAGCGACGTCTGATGCGAGTTCCCCGCCACCGAGGACGAGAGAGACACTCTTGGCCTTGTGGCCTTGGGCTGCGATGATCCCACGGCCTACCGCTTGCTTGGCATGGCGGACGGTTGGTCCCTCACCATAACCAATGAGTACGACGCGAGGATGATTGGCGTTGCCTGTGTAGATCTCTTTTTGTTGACCAGGCTTGCCAGCAAAGTCACCGAGGCTAAACACCTGGGCAATATGAGCGGCAATATCAGCTGGAAGTAGTGCCTGAACGTCGCTCTCAAGTGAGTCAGCTGCCGGATGCAAGACGATGAGTGTGTCGGAAGATATGAGGGAAGACTTGTGAGATATATTCATAAAAGTTGGTCAGTTGTATACACTCAGTCTACGCTGTGAACAGATTTTTCGCAACAAAAAAAAGAGCCCCGGAGCTCGGACCGACGGAGGATGGGTCGGGAGCTCGACGGGGAGAGAGACTGGCGGTGACCTCAACCTTGAAGTTCATCAGGTTGATAATCAGGCATGGGAGGGGGCGGGCGAAGGACAGGAGGTTCGATGGTATAGGTCTCACGCAAGAGATATTCCTGCACCACTGTGGCAGCAGCTTCACGGTCGCGCTCATCTTCTTCTCGAGATGTGGGCAGAGCAACGGAAGCTGAAACCGTAGTCCCATGACGAGTCACGCAAGTTGGGTTCTCGAGAGCAGCAAACAGAGCGATCAAGATCTTCCTTTTGAAGGAGCCCCTGATCTTTAGGGTTATTGTGAACAGCCTACTATCATGACAGTAGGACGTTTCGTACAACGCCAAGCTGCCTTCAGTGTCAACAATCGGAGCAAGAAGGTTTTTCGGAGTGGTTCCCCTCGGAACAATTCCGAAAACTTTTACGATAGCCATGCGCACAGTATGCCTCAATACACACTCCCTGTCAACCCAAAAACCGCTCTATAGAGCGGTTTTGTGTGGATAAGCTGATTTTATCTAGACTAATCTAAGTTCAAGATCAAGTCCTTTCACTGGTGTCTGTCCTTCTTTCTCACCAGCGCCCAAGCTATCAAGCTTGGTCTGTGCCATGATGTCAGCCTTGTGCTCAGCGATGGCAGCTTCTAGTGTGTCGTCGCTAGTCGCGTACAGGGCAGTGGCTCTGTCTGTCGGCGTGAGGCCAGCCTGCTTACGCAGGCCATTGAGCGCACGGATGACTTCGCGGGCCAGTCCTTCACGCTCGAGCTCGGGCGTCAGATCGGTGCAAAGTGAGACATTGACCTGCTCATCTTCACGGCCAACCCAGTGTCCGGCAAGACCAGTGGTGACATCCTCTGCAAACAGTACCTCTTTTACATTGAGCTCTGCAGCGAGTATTTCACTGTACTCTTGCACTAGTGCAGAGCTATTCACGGCAAATTGTGAGAGTGGCTGACGGACTTTGAGCTTGGCTTCCTTACGACTAGAAAGTCCCATCTCCACCGCTTTTCTCGCAAGCGCCATGTCTTTTATGACCGCATCATTGCTCCAAGCGCTCATGTCCTCAGTCCACATTTCGAGATGGACGGTGTCATCACTTACAAAGTTCTTTTGTGTAACTGCTTGATACAGGTCTTCCGCGAGAAATGGTGCAAATGGTGCCAAGAGTTTGGAGAGTTCGTAGAGTACCGCGCCAAACACATCCACACCTTCACCATCCTTCATTCGGTCACGACTACGGCGCACATACCACTGTGAGAGATCAGTCACAAAGTCTTGGATACTGCGTACTGCGTTTGGCAGGTGATAGGCTTCCATGCCTTCACCGACAGTAGCGTGTGTCTCTGCGAGACGAGCCAAGATCCACTTGTCGAGGACATTGATCGGTGATAGTTCTGAGAGCGATGTAAGTGTTGCGTCACCAGCCACGAGCTGGTAGAAGCTGAGCACGTTCACACTCGTGTTCACGAGCTTGTTGTACACTTCACGCACGCCATCCTCCGCAAAGTTGAGACTTTCAGCTTGCATGACTGGAGAGTTGAGGAGGTACACACGAAGCGCATCAGCGCCGTACTTCTCAAGCACCATCATCGGATCTGGATAGTTCTGAAGCTTCTTACTCATCTTCTTGCCATCTTCAGCAAGGACAATTCCATTGACGATCACATTCTTGTACGCCGGCTTTTCTTTGATCGCACTTGCAATGACGTGGAGGTAGTAGAACCAAGCTCGTGTCTGGTCTTGGCCTTCGGCGATAAACTCTGCCGGGAAACCAGATTCAAATTTTTCTTTGTCTTCAAACGGATAGTGAGCCTGACCATACGGCATAGAACCAGAGTCAAACCATGTATCAAGCACATCGGGCACACGCGTCATCGTGCCGCCACAGTCAGTACAAGGAAAAGATATTTCATCAAGGACGTGTTTATGTAGGTCTGACACTTCCACACCGGCGCGTTCCTGCAATTCCTGGGCTGAGCCAAAAACTACTGGCGCACATTTCTGATTACTGTTTCCTGATTGCTGTTTACTTTGTTCACACACCCAGATCGGCATACAGCTGGCCCAAAAACGTTGGCGAGAAATAGACCAGTCACGTGCGCCGCTGAGCCACATCCCAAAGCGGCCTTCCTTCACATGGCCTGGAGACCAATTGATGTCCTTGGCAAGCTCAAGCGCCTTTGGCTTGATCTTCTCGACGGCGACAAACCAGCTTGTCGTCGCATAGTTCATGAGCGGTGTATCACAACGCCAACAGTGAGGATAGCTGTGTTCTACTTTAAACTTTTTGAAGAGAAGTCCATTGTGTGCCAGATACTTCACAATCTCGATGTCCGTGCTCATGGTGTCACCAGCTTCTTTGATCTTTCTCCCCGCAAAGTCTGTGACCTCAGGGATAAACGTCCCATCAAGCCCGACGTGTTGGATAAATGGCACATCTTCGCCACGGAACACTTCGTAATCGTCTGTACCAAACGCCGGCGCAAGATGAACCACACCGGTACCGTCAGTTGCTTCAACAAAGTCAGCGGCAACAACACGAAACGCGTTTTCTGCTTTTGGAAGGTCTTTGAAATACGGGAAGAGTGGTTCGTAGGTAAGGCCCACAAGTTCACGTCCTTTTACTTGATCAAGCACTTCAAATTCACGCTTGGCATCATTTTCATCAAACACCTCGAGTAAGAGATCTTTGGCCACAAGTGCAGTGTACTCTTCTGCCTCTCCCTCTGCCTTGTGATCACGCACGCGAACAATCGTGTAGGTGATGTCGTCCCCTACGGCTAGAAGCGTGTTGCCGGGAAGTGTCCATGGTGTCGTGGTCCAAGCAAGAATGTTCAAGTCGTTGTAGTCTTTGAATGACTCTTTTACTTTGAAGCGAACCATCACGGTGATATCTTTTACATCCTTGTAGCCTTCACTTACTTCTTGCTGAGAGAGCGTCGTCTCACAACGTGGACACACGTGCATGCTACGGTGACCTTGGTAGACGTAGTCTTTGTCCCAGAGCTCCTTGAACACCCACCAGACGCTCTCCATAAATGGCAGGTCCATTGTTCGGTATGGGTTCTTCATGTCTACCCAGCGCCCAAGTCGGTAGATCACTTTGTCCCAGCCTTCGGCGTACGTCATCACCTTGCTGCGACAGAGCTCGTTAAACTTGTCGACGCCCATGACTTCGATATCTTTTTTGCTCTTGGTACCAAGCTCTTTTTCGACGATGTTCTCAATTGGGAGACCATGACAATCCCATCCCCACTTTCGCTCAACGCGTTTGCCTTGCATGGTGTAGTAACGTGGCACAGCGTCTTTCATCACACTCGCTACGATGTGACCGTAGTGCGGCAGGCCAGTAGCAAATGGAGGCCCATCATAAAAGACATATGGCTCACTTTCTGGTCGTTCGTTGACGGAGCGTTCAAACGCCTTGGTCTTGTCCCAAAACTTGAGCACGTCTTGTTCGTTGTCGTTTGCGTTATACATAAGACTTCAGTATTTAGACTTCTAACTTCTATATTCAAAATTAAAAAAGCTCCTAGCTTTCGCAGGAACCCAATATGAGGGCGGTACCATCCTGATTCTCCGAACTTGCTTCGGAGCACTCATTTGGCCAGATGACAGTGGCGAGCTGTGAGGGTCTAATAGTGCGGTACACGTTCTTCCTCATGCGCGTCTTTTTCGAGATTCCGGTTGATAGCCGGTCAAGCGCTTCTGGTGTTAGTATAGCGCCTTTTTGGTTTTCGTCAAGAGGAGAAATAAAAAAGGCGAAGGGGACCGTTGGTCCGACTTCGCGCAAAAGGCGAGAGGTTCGACTGTCAGTGACTAGAGTTGGGCAGCATCTCTGCGAACAAGGCACGAGCTTCAGCGCGTGCGGCGGGACTCGTTTGGACTGACTCAGCAGCTTCTTCACGCACCTTGCGGCGGCGGGCTTCCCCCTTGCGATCTCGTCTGCGCCCTTGCGAAGTAGCCTTCCTCACAGCACGCAGCTCATCGAGATCTCCTCCGATGCCCCTTTTCCAGCGCTCGAGAAATTGTATTTTTGTCGTCATACGTTGCCTCCTAATCTCAGTATGAAGGGAAATGCTGCACATTGTCAAAAAAATATGCCGGGCGCCGTAGCGCCCAGCCGAGTTGGGGGAGTTTCTCACAGCAGCTCTCTGAGAAACTCTATAGTTCCCTTGAGTCTCTTGTACTCAGCTACCAGACCCCAGTCCGACTGGCAAGCCGCGTCAAAGAGCACTTGTTCCTCCTCACTCACGGGTTCGCCCATGGCGAGCCTCGTCATGATGTCGTCTAGGGGGTTCTGTAGCAGATCATCGTCTTCCATGTCAGGGTTGACCATGGTTATCCTCCTGTTGCCTATACTTGGCTGAGGTAGTTGCGGCGCTAGCTCTCACGAATCGTGTTCGCAGTAGCTGCGCTCATGAGGACTGTGAAGGCGACGTTCACACCATCGAGAGGCATGACCCACTCGTAGCGGTATCTTTCACGACAGGCGTGGACTCCTACGGGCTTGTTGGTCGGGTGGATCGCGTAGATGTGCTTGTAGGCGGCCACCGCCCCTTCGGTGACACCATGATCAGCAAAGACTTCCAAGAGACAGCGAATCTCTGTCTCCAGATCGTCTTCACTGCTACCTTCAATGGGAGTTATGACGTGAAGGACAAGGTCCTTTTTCTTGAGCTCTCTTTTTACCCCTCGGAGGTAGAGATCGAGCCTTTTTCTGTCAAATGTTACCATGTTTGTGTTTGTACCAAAAAGTAGTTGCCTTGTCAACCATTGTGAGCCCTCGCAGACTGCGCTACACTAGAGCTATCACCTTGTAACACACTGCCATATGTACACTGGAATCCTTTATATCGCTGCCGACCATGCTGGTCACAGCCTCAAAAAACGCCTGCTTCGCTACTTCGCCAATGAGCTCAATGTTGGGTGTGAAGACATGGGTGCTGTCGACTACGAAGAAACAGACGACTACCCAGACTACATCATTCCTGCCGCTGAGAAAGCAGTTGCTACTGGCGGTCGCGTGATCGTCATCGGCGGCTCCGGCAATGGAGAACAGATCGCCGCCAATAAAGTAACAGGTATGCGCTGCGCCCTCGCCCACAGTACAGACACAGCCAAGCTCTCTCGCGAACACAATGACGCCAACGGCCTTGCGCTCGGCGGCCGCATCCTCACCGAAGACCACGCCATGGCTATCGTCAAAGTGTGGCTAGAGACAGAGTTCTCAAGTGATGAGCGACATATTCGCCGCTTGGGCAAGGTTGATGATTACGAAAAACGCCAACTGAATCCTGAATCCTGATTTCTGTTTCCTATGTTTGATATCATCCCCTCCATGCTCGTCACAGACGAGAAAGGCTTTCGTGCGCAGACAGCCACCATCACCAATCACATCCCTTTTTTCCAAATCGATATTGCCGACGGCAAGTTTGCGCCAAACACCACCTGGGCATTTGATCATGCTGACGCAGCTGCCGAGTGCGTGAAGACAGATTTTGAGCTCCACCTCATGGTGCAAGACCCGTTTGCCATTGTAAAGGTGTGGAAAGGCCACCCGCACCTCAAACGTATTCTCCTACACACAGAATCACTTAGTGATCTTGGTGAAGCTATCCACTTTGCCAAACAGTATGACAAAGGACTTGGCCTCGTGCTCAATCCAGATACACCAGTCGGCACCGTCCTCCCCTACCTCGACCGGTTAGACAGTGTCATGTTTATGGGCGTCAATCCTGGCTTCCAGGGCCAAGCATTCATCCCCGAAACGCTCGACCGGATCCGTGAACTCCGCGCCACTAGCCAAGACATATATGTAGAAGTCGATGGCGCAGTGAATGTTGAGACACTCCCAGGTCTAATCGATGCTGGTGCTAGCGCCGGCTGCCCAGGCAGTGCGGTCTTTGGCCACGCTGAAGGCCCTGTGGCAGGCTACCAAGAGCTGGTGCACCTCGCTGAAAAGTTGTCCACTCGTTGACGTGATCTCAAGTTCGACATACCATACAAAAACTCTATTGTAGGCTATACCCTATTTCCTACGTCCTATTTCCTACTCCTATGAACGAAGAATTATACGACCTCATCATCATCGGCGCTGCAGCCGCTGGCTGCGCAGCCTCTGTCTACGCCTCACGCCGTGGGCTCAAATTTGCCGTCGTCACCAAAGACATCGGCGGCGAAGTTGCCCTCAGTGGCGAAGTAGAAAACTGGCCAGGTATTATCCATACCACCGGCTTTGAACTGTCCCAAGAGTTCAAAAAGCACATGGAAAGCTACGACCCAGAAGTTCACAATGGTTGGGGCGTCGAAAAGCTCGAACAAGAGGGCAACATCCACACCGTCCACTGCAAGAATGGCTCTGGCGAAGAAAAAACCTTCCGCACCAAGACGGTACTAGTCGGCAGCGGCATTCACCCCCGCCACCTCGACATCCCAGGGGAATCAGAGCTCAAAGGCATGGGCGTCACCTACTGTACTGTCTGCGACGGCCCGCTCTTCAAGGGTAAAGTCACCACCACTATCGGTGCTGGCAGCGCCGCGGTCGAGTCCGCGCTCCAAATGAGCGACCTCGCCGAGAAAGTCTACCTCATCACCAAATACAAAGAAGACGTACAAGGTGGATTCCCCAAAGCTGAAACCGTCCTCGTCGACAAAATCAAAGCCCGTGACAACGTCGAGATCATCTACAATACCAACACCACCAAGGTCAACGGCAAGATGATGGTCGAGTCAGTCACAATGCAAGACAATGACTCTGGCGAAGAACGCACTATCGAGACCAACGGTGTCATGGTCCACATCGGTAACATCCCAAATAGTCAGTTTGTCGACTGCGCAGACAAGTCCCCTACTGGCGAGATCATCATCGACCAACACTGCGCAACTAGTTGCAAAGGCGTCTACGCCGCTGGCGACGTCACCACTGTCCCCTACAAACAAATCGCCATCGCCGCCGGCCAAGGCGTGGTCGCAGCACTCAGCGCGATAGACTATATCAATCGGTGGGAAGCGTAAAACAAGCGTAAAAATGAAAGGTATAAACCTTTCATTTTTTATTGCCAGCCCGTACAATACCCTCGCGCACAACTCATATCTCTGCGCTAACTGACCGCTATGGCACTACAAGCCTACACCCCCAGGCTCAACCAAGTACTTCAAACACACCTACAAACACAGGCAGCGCAGCATGCGTTAAAAACAACAAATACTATCGTCACATCACTTTTTGATCATCTCCCGCATCTTGCTAGCGGCGGCAAACGGGTTCGTCCGTACCTGGTGAAACTCATGCATCGCGCTAGTGGCGGGAAAGAAGGCGCAACCGATCTAGAGCTCGCTATGGAGCTCTTCCATCTCTTTGGCCTCATTCATGACGACATTACCGACCGAGGCAAGCTCCGACATGGCGTGCCGACGCTTCATGAGGTAGCAAAAGACTTGCTCGCCCAAGCGGGAGCGACCAAGAACATTGACCACATCGCCGAGACGCATGCCATGCTTGTGGGTGACCAAGTTTTTGCCTGGGTGCACGACTTGCTAAGCGCGCTTGGACCAGATGGAGCATCAGCGCGAGAGGTGTTTGCAACGATGACAAGTGAAGTCGTCACCGGCCAGATGCTCGACGCGACAATGATGACCGTAGACGAAGCGGGCCTGGAGGACATCATGCAAAAGACCGAGCTGAAAACTGCCACTTACACCTTTATCCGCCCCATGCAGCTTGGCGTAGCGTATGCTGGTGGGAGTGAGGAGCTCATGCAATTTTGCGAAGACTTTGGCCGCGCCATTGGTACCGCCTTCCAACTCCAAGACGACATGCTCGATATCATTGGCAAAGCTGGAGAAATAACGAAAGATCTCTGTAGCGATATCGAAGAAGGACAGCATACATTTTACAGTCATTACCTATTGGCTCACGGTAGCGATCAGCAAAAAGAGCAATTTAAGCAGCTGTTTGGCAAGCAGCTTTCTGATGCTGACAAACAAACATGCCGCGAACTGATGGAAACATCTGGAGCGATCACTGCCGGCAAAGAGCAGTTCGAAGCACTGTTTGATACCGCTGAATCACTTCTTAAAGAATCATCATTGCCAAAAGATGAGAAAGAGGAGTTGCAAACCCTCGCTACCTATATTCGTTCACGCTCACACTAACCATGTCCTACTCTTCCAAACAATTTCGCGCAGACGTGGACGTCAGCCGCCAGCTCCACAAGAAGCACGGCAAGAGCTACTACTTTGCGACCAAGTTTTTCCCCCGTGAGATGCGCCAAGCCACCTATGTGCTCTACGGCTTCTTTCGCGTGCCAGATGAAATGGTCGACAATCCAGAAGCAGGCGCCGATACTCCAGCGCAGATGAAACAAGCATTAGAATCCTGGCAAGCAAAATGGCAGCACGCCTACGCCACTGGCGAATCCAAAGAACCCGTCCTCCGCGCTACAGCTCATGTCTTCAAAAAGTACAAGATCCCCTACGAATACTCCGAGAGCTTCCTCGCGGCCATGATCCAAGACACCGAGAAGTCTCGCTACGAGAACTACGAAGAGCTGAGAGAATACATGTACGGCTCGGCTGCCGTCGTCGGTCTCATGATGAGCTATGTGATTGGCTTCTCGGATGAGAAGGCGCTTGCCTACGCCGAAGACCTTGGCTACGCCATGCAACTCACCAACTTCCTCCGCGACGTTCGCGAAGACTACGAAGACCGCAATCGCATCTATATCCCAGAAGAAGACCTTAAGAAGTTTGGTATCAGCGAGTACGGCCTACACGAGCACATTGTCAGCGACAACTTTAAGGCTATGATGCAGTTTGAAATACAACGAACGAGAGCACTGTACGAGCGCTCAATGGCCGGCATCGCCATGCTTGAGAAGCGCGGCCAGTTTGCCGTCAAGATGGCCGCTGTACTCTACGGCGCTATCCTTGGCAAGATTGAGGAGGCTGACTACGATGTATTTTCTTCTCGCGTGTCTACGAGTTTTAGAGAAAAACTTTCACTTATTCGCACAGCAATGTAACTATGAAAAATGTCATCATCATCGGCTCTGGCTTTGGCGGCCTCGGGACCGCCAATATTCTCGCCAAGGCTGGCTACAACGTCACCGTCCTCGAGAAGAACGACAAGGTCGGCGGCCGCGCCAATGTTTTTAGCGACGCTGGCTACACTTTTGACATGGGGCCTAGCTGGTACCTCATGCCCGATGTGTTTGAGCACTTTTTCAAGTTGATTGGCGAAGATGTCAATGAGCATCTTGATCTCAAGAAACTCGGGCCGAGCTACAAGATCTTTTTCAAAGATACAGACCTCGAACCAGTAGACATTTACTCAGATCTGGAGCGTGACATCCCAACACTAGAGAAACTTGAGCCAGGTGCTGGCGACCAACTACGTGAATATCTGCGCAGAGCAGAAGAGCAATACGAGATTGCTTACGACCGCTTTATGTTCAAAAACTATTCGAGTGTGCTCGACTTTCTCAACTGGGAAGTCATGACTGAGGGGCGCAAGCTGGCCGTGTTTGAAAAAATGGACAAGTACGTGAAGCGCTTCTTCAAAACGCCAGAGCTCCAGAAGATCATGCAGTACACACTCGTCTTCCTCGGCAGTAGCCCGTACAACACGCCGGCGCTCTACAACATTATGAGCCACATCGACTTCAACATGGGCGTCTACTACCCTCAAGGCGGCATCTACGAGATCATCAAAGCGCTCAAGAATATTGCGGAGAAAAACAGCGTCAAGTTCCGTGTGAACACACCAGTACAAAAGATCATTACTGAAAACGGCAAAGCGACTGGCGTACAGCTAGCAGATGGCACAGTGATGAATGCCGACATCATCATCTCGAATGCTGACATAGAGCACACCGAGATGCAACTCTTGGAAGAAAAAGATAGAAGCTACAACAACAAGTACTGGGACAAGAAAGTCCTCGCCCCAAGCGCGCTGATTATGTATCTGGGCGTTGATGGTGAGATCCCAAACCTCACTCACCACAACCTTATCTTTAGCAAAGATTGGGAGAAAAACTTTGCCGAGATCTTTGACAACGCCACGTGGCCGAGTGATCCATCACTCTACATTTGTAACCCAAGCAAGACCGATCCAAACGTGGCGCCAGCAGGCAAAGAAAATCTCTTTGTCCTCGTCCCTATCGCAGCTGGGCTCAAGTACACGCAAGAAGACCTCGAGCGCTATGCAGACAAGACGCTCGAAACAATGGAAAAAGAATGTAAGATCCCGGACCTCCGCAAACGCGTAGAAGTACGCCATCTCTTCTCAGTCAAAGACTTTGAGCAAAAATACAACAGCTTCAAAGGCTCTGCCCTTGGCCTCGCGCATACGCTAAACCAGACCGCCGCCTTCCGCCCAGACACGGTGAGTAAGAAGGTTGATAATTTGTATTACGTTGGCGGCAATACCAATCCTGGCATCGGCATGCCGATCTGCCTCATCTCAGCAGAGCTGGTGTACAAGAGGATGATTGGAGACAAAAGCAGTGGGCCATTGAAATCTATCTAGCGAAAAAGTATCAAGAAGAATGTCACCATCCCGACAAGGACGTTTACCTTGGGAAAATATCGATAGATCTTCATCACACCAGCTTCGCTCGCAGCATGGAGTGACGCGACCATCATCTGTGCATACACTAGCCACATGACCGCGGCAGCAGGGCCAATAAGAAGCACTGACAGCACAGCTGACAACGTATACAGTGCAAAGCAACACCACAAGGTATTCTTCAACCCAAGCACCGTGGCTACTGTCTGCAGCCCAGCTTGTTTGTCTGCTGTGATGTCTGGCACAGCGCTGTAGGCATGCATCGCCATCACCCAGGCTGCACCAGCGAAGAATACAGGCCAAGACAACCCACTCCCGCCAAGCAGATAATAGCCAACGTACCCAGGAAAGAGATATAATATGTTAAACGCCGAATCAAGAAATGGCTTGGTCTTGGCGCGAATAGGTGGCGCGGAGTAAAAAACAGAAAAGAAAAGAAACGCAGCAAGAGCCGCAAACACTTCCACAGACACCAAAAATGAAAAGGCCAGAACAGGTATATTCAGAATTAACACCCAAAGCCAGATAGCTCTATGCTGCGCCTTGCCAAGCAGCATCTCGTAGCCCTGTTTCTTGGCATTACGTTTGTCCGTCTCGTAGTCAAAAATGTCGTTGATCCCGTAGACCAGCAGATTGGCCGGGAATGAAAAGTACAGCCCAAAAAGAATTGTAGGCAAAATCATATCTGCGCGAAAGCCAGCAGCTGCGAGACCAAGCAAGTACGGCCCAAGGACATAAAACCAAAACCTCGGCCGAGATGTGTTCAATAATTGTTTCCATGTCATATACCCGCAAGTATATCATCCTCCTCGCGCTTGCGATACTCGCAGTCGTAGGATACTTCCTCCCCGCACTCAGCACTCATTCTTGGAGTCGCGTGACCACACCTATTGCGGTCGTACTTTTGGCGCTGCCAGCACTGTATGGACTGGTCAAAACAGTAGGAATCAAACGTGCCGCAGTAACCGCACTCACGCTCGGAACTTTTGGTATGTTTATAGAAACCGTCGGCATCTACACCTGCTTTCCCTACGGCTGCTTCCAGTATGGAGCAGACATGGGCGGCAAGCTCCTCGGCACCACACCCTGGACCGTCGCCTTTGCCTGGGCACCACTTGTCCTCGGCGCTTATGGTCTGGTCTGGAAAAAAGGCAAAACTATGAGTCGAATAGTGGCACAAGGAACACTTCTTCTCGTAGCCATCGATCTCATTCTCGACCCTGTTGCAGCTGAACTCGGCTTTTGGATATGGGAATCCCCTGGTCTGTATTACGGCATCCCATTTGTGAACTTTCTCGGCTGGGTTTTGAGTGGTGCTATTGGTATGTATATCACTGCTGTGTTGTTGCAACTGAAAAAACCAAACACCTTACTCATCTCAACCACCGCTCTATCTCTCGCGCTGTGGCTGGGAACAACTCTTTCGTTGCAACAAGGGATCCCCCTGCTAATCAGTGCTATCCTACTTGTCTACACTATAAACACTGCCGCATCACTGCAAACAAGATCTTAAATGTCCTGGCAAGCGACGGGCTGGTGATCACTGTGCCAAAAATTGGCTCGCTGAGTGTAATGAGGGCAATGTGATCATCCCAAATAATAATATCTGTTGGAAGTTCTTTGTATTTTTCGGGCAGCACCTTTACATCATACATCCCTTTGATAATTTCCTTTGTCTCTCTCATTGCTACATCATAAGAGTCTGCTGTTACAATATCGTTGAGTAACAGCTCACGCTGTTTTATTTCATGTTGAAATCGCAAGAAAAAACTACTGTCGAGATTACTCAGTAGTTTGGTAGACCCTATTGCAAACAATTCTTTTTCTTCAGTTCGGAGTGCCCACTCATAAATTTCTTTCACTGCCTCAAACCCATCAAAGAACCGAATTGATGGTTTGTTTTTTTGCACCGTATACATCGCTCGAAGATCCGGAACCAGTTGCTCAGCAACTTCTTTTTTTCGTTCGAGATTGCGGACGATCGCTTGTGGATCATTGGCGACATATGCTTTGCGCTTACCGCTGGGTTGCTCACTGATGAGTCCCCTGTCCTGGAGGGATTGCAAGAGATGGTAGCAGTTGGTCCTTGCTATCCCGGTCCCCTTGGCGATCTGTGGTGGCGTCTGATGCCCCTCGGTGAGGAGGTGGAGATAGATCTGTATCTCGTTTGGTGTGAGACCAAACGCTGCCAGATTTGTCTGAATGTCCATATTTGTCAATTTTACTTATGTCATAGTTATACCTATATTAAAGCATATTTTGTCATTGGCGTCAATCTAAAGTATTGAAGACATTGACCATACTGTAAAATTGGGATATACTGCGGTGTTCAATCATAAAGACCTGTCATATGAAGAACCTCTACCACACACTTGTTCACAAGATTGCCCACCACGCCGAACTCATCGAAATGCTCCACATCGGCCACCTTGCTCTTGAGAACGCTGTTCACTAACTGATCAATCCCCACTTCGGTGGGGAGGTCAATTCTGAGCCACTCACAAGAAGTGACTCAGATAGATCTTTAACAAGTTCTTTGAAAGGAACAGCATGATCAAAATAATGCAAGCCCTCCCCGCCGCGATCCTCGTCGCGCTCATCTCGGGTCTCGTCTACTACGCGAGGCACCAAGACCTCGATGGCTCCATCGTGATGGCTGCTGTCGCCGTGACCCTCTGGGGCTTCTACCAGTGCCTTGCTACTACGCTCAGAGCGGGCGACGACCTCATCGAGAGGTCACGCCGCGAACAGTAATAAACGTTCCTCCCCCTCCCCGTCGGGCTTGTAGACGGGATTCCCATTTTGCCGGCCACTCGCTGACCAGCAAAACAAGAATACACGTGTACAACTCACTCTCTCTTCGAACTATCTAATCTCACAATATGACAAAGACAAACAGACTTCGCGTCAGCGTTGGTCTAGTTGTGATCGCTCTGATTGCTATTGCCAACATTATCCCTATCACCTCAGCAGACGAATCTGCTCCTATCAAAATCGCGTACATTGGTGCGCTATCTGGTGACGGTGCAAGTATCGGCTCCGAAAACCTTCGTGGCGTCGAACTCGCCATTGCTAAGGCCAATAGCCATACTGATACGCCAATGTTTGAACTCATCGTCGAAGATGACCAATGGGACGAAAAACAATCTGTCGCGGCCTACAACAAACTGACACAGTTTGATGGCGTCGACTACATCCTTGGGTCTACCTATGGCGCCTTTCTCACTCTTCCTGCACGTGTTGCTGCTGACCAGAACATCTTTATCAATGCACTCGACACCAGCGAAGAACTGGCTGGCCTAGGCGAAGGAACCTTTGCCATCGGTGTCTATGACGAAAGTATCGGCCACACCATCGCTGACTACCTCAATACTGTCAGCCCAACGAGCACACACGCTATCATCCTCCAAGATCCGTTTACAGAACTCGTCAGTGGTGCACTCGTTGACCGTTACCAAGGACAGCTCCACATCGAACACTATACCGGGTCTGAAACTGACTACCGCAGCATGCTGATCAAAAACGAGAACCAAGAGCACCTCGTCGTGATCGGCTGGGACGAAACAGGCCGCATCGTCAAACAAGCCCGTGAACTTGGCTTCGAAGGAACCATCGTCGGCATCGATACCTTTGCCGGTGAGACCTTTATTACCAATACGGGCGATCAACTCGACAACCTAGCCTTTGCCTTCTGGGAAGCTGGCGAGAACAACCATATATATACAGAGCTTGTCCATGACTACGAAACTGCTTATGGCCATGCTCCCGAAAATCCACTCTTCCTCTCCGTTGGCTTTGATGCCGCCAACATCTTGATCGCAGCGATCAATGAGTGTGGTGACAATGTCGAATGTGTAAACAATGCACTCAAAGTCACCGACCATGCTGGCTCTACCGGTCAGATCATCATGGATGACGACAACATCACTCGTAGTGTCAAAGAAACCATGTATACCTACACAGACGGAATAATCACATCAGTTGAACAGTAGTCTACAAAACACAAAACCACCGAGTAACGATGGTTTTGTATTATCCGTAATGCGCATTATGGAATGAGGCCGTGCGCGTGTGCGCACGGCGGAGAACTAGAGATTTACGATGAGCTTGAGGTTGGGTACGAATGCTACCTTACTGGTTCCCACTGGATGGACTACAGCCACAGGAACAGCGAAGCTTATTCCCTTCCAGATTTCATAGGATGGAACTACAGCTGCACCTATGAGGTGCGTAAGTTCCTTCTCACCGTAGCCGGGTTGCAGCTCGTACAAGCCGACCAACCCAAGCTTGAGCTTCTTCGTCACAGGGACGACGGGTCCAACCAGCACTCGTGGGTTTGGTTGAAGCAGGAGTGGCGAAGTGGCAAAGCCAACCTCGCCAAACAGGGCCCAACCGTCCATCGGCTGGATAGCAGCCACACCTAGCTGTAGGTTACAAGGAAGAGCTTTAACTCCTTTCCCTGACAGGGCCAACGGGCAACCCGTAGCTGCTGTGATTGCCGTCTTTGGCATCGAAGCCTCACCAGTGGAAGCTGCAGCGAAAGAGAGAAAGAGAGCTACGAGCGTAATCGTCAGTTTATTCATCATGTCTCCATGTCAGATATTGTACCCTCTGACGGGGGGATAAAGTTTCAAGGAACGTATCAGCTGACAAGTCACTATAGCATGAGATTTTATGACTGTCAACGCATTTATTGTGCACATGTAGCCAATTATTATCACAATTTTTTGCACAATGGTAGTACATATTTTGTACTATTTAGCTTATTTTAGTATAGTATACTTGTCACATTACATATGACTATATGAACAATAATCACTTTTCTACCCTAGGATTTGGCAAAAATGAACAAAAAGTCTACCTAGGACTCTTTGACAGCGGCAAAACAACAGCGAGCGAACTCATCAGCGCGACAGGCCTGCACAGGAACCTCGTCTATACTTCACTTGAGTCTCTCGTCAGTAGAGGGCTTGTGACCAAAACAAAACACAAGGGAGCTGCCATGTATACTGCCAATGACCCAGCCAAGCTAGTCGAAGAAGTAGACTCGCGCCGACAAATAGCAGAAGAGCTCGCCGAGTCGCTACGTGAACGCCATGATGAGGTCTCCCGTGAAGTAGCAGTACTTGAAGGTCTCGACGGCATCAAACGAATTCAAAACGAAGCACTCCACGCACCGTCAGGTGAAACACTCTACATTCTCGGTGCTTCTACCAATATGGACTCCGAGCGAGCTGCCCAAGAACAACGGTTTCATACCAGGCGAGAAAAGAAAGGCCTCTCAGCAAAGATGCTTTATACTAGAGATTCACACTCTTCAGTCGTACATAGTAATGATGCGTCACAGCGTACTAGTGCGCGATACCTGCCGTTTGGGATTGAAGCCCCATTACAGATTCAATTCATTGGAGACCGACTTGCACTTAGTATCCCCGGTGCCGATCCACTGACATTTTCTATCCGCAGCCGCGAAGCTGTCGAAGGGTTCAAAAGCTACTTTTCATTTTTGTGGAATCAAAAAATTCAAACATTTGAAGGAGCACTGAGCTATGAAGATGCATTTGCAGATATACTAAAAAGTGTCTCGGCTGGCCAAGAAATCCAGGTCCTTGGTATGCATGCATTTGATCAGGAGTTTGCTGAGTTTGTCGAAGCGTTTCATCACAAGCGTGCAACCCTTGGCGTCTCGAGTAGAATCCTCCTCAACGTAGGAGCAAACGACATGCACGCACGTATGAATAACGTAGAAGATACAATGGTGCGCACCATGAGTAAGGGGGTTATTACTCCTACGGTATTTCTCCTGTATGGCTCAAAAACATTGATGAGTATTCCAAACGAACGTATCTACGTACAGATAAATAGTCCGAGTGCTACAACAGCGTTTCGAGCACATTTTGAACACCTCTGGAGAGAGAGTGATAGTGATCAATAGATCTCTGTTCTTCGGTCCAAAAAACCAGTATACTACTCCTCATATGGAACACCTCCCCCGAATACTCGGCGCTATCGGTTTGCTCCTCATCACATGGGGAATCTTTATTGATAAGGAGACCAGGCAAGATGTTATCTTTGCGCTTGGTGGTGCAGCACTGCTCGTCTATAGCATCTCACTTCGAGATCCCATCTTCATTCCACTCCAAATCGTATTCATCGCAGCGAGCCTCATAGAGCTGCATAAGAAACGCTAGTATGATCGACCCACTCCTTTCCAACTGTATCCCCAATCTTCCGTCTGATACATTAAGCATCATGGTTGTTATTATTGGCGCTCTTGGTGGACTTCTCCTGGCCTACAGTGTCTTTATCGAAAAAGAGAACAGGCAAGACCTCATCCGTATCATCGGTGGGCTTGGCATGCTCGTCTATGCCGTGAGTATCCCCAATATTCTCTTCATGCTCGTCATGGGAGCCATCGTCATCACGAGCGCCATCGAATTTGTAGAGATTTACCTTGGCCTGCACAAACATCACCCACACGAGCTCGGCAGACTCAAAAAGATGTCCAAAAATAAGCTAAAGTAAGCGTATTTTTACCTGCACCACATTGACAAAACAACCCCTTTGAACTATAGTAGGGGCTCATTATTATTGCAGGACACGCCTCTTTGCAACTCCACCGCTATGCCATCATCAAAAGAACAACACCTCACAGAAATCCTCGGACGTATGTACGACCAAATGATCCACGTCATCAAAGAATCAGAGGATAACAAAGAAAAAAATATCATTCTTTTTGTAGGTGATGTTTATAAGTATATGATCGATGCGATCAAAGAATACGAAAAACAGTCTAAAAAGACATTTCGCATAGCTTGTATTCGCGATAGCAAACAAAAACTCACAGAACATGCTGAAAAGGCTTTGGCATTACTTGATATTGACCTTGTCTGTGACACCAAATCTCCCACAGCAATAGCAAAGTGTTTGAAACCATATATTGATGAGTTTGTTGTTATTGGGTGTCGAGCAGAAAACCGAATCCCTACCTTGGCACGTATCATCCCTCACGTGCCATACCTTTTTACACCCACCTCAGAATCATTGCGTTGGGCTTCAGATAAAGTTCAAATGCGTAGGATGCTCCGAACGTACAATAAAGAAATTTCACCAAAGTTTACTGTTGTCACCGATTCGAGTAAAGATGCGATCAAACAAATCATCGAATCCGTTGGGTTTCCGCTTATGGTAAAACCAGCAGGGTTAGCTGCAAGCAAACTAGTATCCATTTGCTACCATGTAGAAGAGCTCGAAGAAGTACTCAAAAAAGTATTTAAGAAAATTGATCAAGCCTACAAAGACACCGGCAAAGCTACTGACCAAGAAGTACTGATCGAACAGTTCATGGAGGGCAATATGTACTCTATCGACGCCTACGTAGACGCAAAAGGTGGCAGCACATTTTGCCAACCTGTCTACGTCAAAACAGGTAAACAAATTGGCTTTGATGACTTCTTTGGCTACCAACAGATGACCCCAACGATCCTCAGCAAAGAAAGCATCATGATGGCTGAATTTATCGCTCGAGAAGCCATCCATGCCCTCGGCATGCGTAGCACTATCGCTCATGTAGAGCTCATGAAGACAGAACAGGGCTGGAAGATCATTGAGCTAGCTGCACGGGCTGGAGGGTTCCGACACACACTGTATGGCAAGTCATTTGGCTACAACCATGTCATGAATGATCTCCTCATCCGCATGGGGCAAAAGCCACGTGTGCTCAAAAAAGTAAACGGCTACACTGTCGCCATGAAGTTTTTTGCTAAAGAAGAAGGTACTCTTGAGAGTCTTACCGGCATCAAAAAGATTCAAGACCTCACTTCTTTTGAAAAAGTATATATCAACAAATCTGTTGGAGAACATTGTACGTACGCAAAAAATGGCGGATCAAGCGTCTTCAACCTGATTATGTTCAATAAAGACCGATCAGAACTCCTTGCTGACATCAGACGCGTAGAACAAATGATTAGCATCGTAATAAAGTAATCTATGGCAAAGCCAATACTTGGAATATTTTTTTCCAATCCTGGTACTTTAGACTATCCACTTAGTAAAGATTACTTTTCAAAATCATACGCAACGGTAATCAAACATTGCGAAAAAAACAACATCAGAGTTGTGATTGTACGTGGGGGTACTCACATAGATAAAGCAACGTTTTCCAAATACATTGTCCTCAATCAAGATAATGAGTACACGTTGATTGATGAACCCATTACCTTAGACGTTATTTGGAATCGTGATTCAGAAAATGTTTTTCCTATGGTCTCTGAAGTCAAAACCATCAATGACCCAGAACTTGATGAACTTTGCCGTGACAAGGCAAAAACGGCTCAGGTTTTTGCTGAGTCATCTCCAAAAACAGTTCCTATCAACTCATACGCTGAGCTTGAAGACATTCTTCCAGAATGGCCCGACGATACCCTTGTCATCAAACCTCGCTACGGAGAGCAAGGTATAGGTGTATATGTCATCGCAAAAAATGATGTCAAAGAAAATCTCTATGACTCTTGGCAAAATCTTATCGTCCAAGCAATTGTTGAATCCAACCTTGGCGTGCCAGGGATTGTTGAGGGAAGACATGAGTTTAATGTGTTTATGATTGATGGAGTTACGAGATCTGTGCGCCTCAAAAAATTCCCCAAAGGTGATTTCCTTCTTGACGTAGAAATTGCATGGGATGAGTACGTTTCGCACCTTTCTCCAACAAAACTACCGCAAGTACTGCAAACTGTTCTCAAAGAAATTGATGACCACCTCAAACAGTATAAGACAAGAATCGTTCGCATCGACATTGCCAATTCAGCAAATGGGTACCAACTTATAGAAATTAATTCACGGCCTGGCGTAGCTGTTGCAGAACATGTTGGGCAGCAGGCAGCCGACGAAACAAACAAGTATATCGCCGAGGCACTTATACAAGCAACCACATCATAGTGCTTCACTACCATTCTTACAAACAATAACACCACTCTGAACGAGTGGTGTTATTGTTTGTATAACTGTCTTTTTTTTCTGTCCGTTCGCCGTCCTTCATGGTGTTCCACACTCGAGCATACAGCTTCATACGAAGTATGTTGTCCGAGAAGACATAGCCCATGTTCAAATCCTTCCACTTGAGACAAAAGGTCTTCTCGAAGCTCTGGATGCTCACTTTCGTCTTCTGCCATCTGTCGCAACGTATCAAGCCGCGTCTCAATATCTTCTAGGATGGTGTGAAATTCAACAATCCTCTTCTCATATTGTTCACGATCCACACTTTGTACTGATTGAGCAGTATGTTCTCGGATTGACTGTGACACCTCTACCAATATCACGCACAGTTTTTGTCTTTCGTTTGATGAAAAAAACTCGACATTCTCACCACTGTGAAGCGCACGGTACGTACCACCTAATGCACGAAATTCATCATATTTCTTCTTCGTATTCCCTTTCATTTTTGCGCGCAAGAATTGTTCACCGAGTTTACCTTCGTACACTTCATAAAACTCGTGGAAGGCACGCCTATACGGCCAAAGTTTTTTGCCAAATTCAAGAAGGACTGCTTCGACCTCACGCAGAGATAGGCTGTAATTGTGCCTCATTTGCTCGTAGGCGGCCTTGGCGTCACTCAACGTGCGTTCTGGTACCAAAGGAGGAACATCACGCAAGAGACGCTCAAATATGGCTATCGTGTGGTATACGGAAGGGTGGTGCATATCAACTATTATGCCTTCATTATAGCACAAGTTGTCTACGATCGTTTTTGATTGAGGGTGTACATCGCAATTCCAGCAGCGATACTGACATTCAAACTCTCCTTGCGACCATACATCGGCAAATGCAGTACATGGTCACACAGAGCCAAGGTGTCGTCAGAAACACCATCAACTTCATTGCCAACGATCAATGCGATTGGCTTTTTGGGTGCATAGTCTTCTATGGAAGAACTGGTATCATTTTTTTCTAGTGCCAAGACTTCATACCCCTCAGCCTTTAGGGTGGTGACCAAGGCTTCTAGGTCTTCGGCGGCTTCCCACGGTACCCACTTCTCTGCCCCAAGTGACACCTTGTCTATTTGTACCTTGGGTGGGTGCGCTGTGTATCCTACGAGATAGAGCTTATCAAAGTTGCAGGCATCAGCAGTCCGAAACATCGCCCCCACATTGTGGCACGAACGGATATCAGGAAGAATAAGGATTTGTTGTAGCTTCATATACTCACAGCCTGCCAGAAATACAAAAAAACATCAACCCATGATACGGGTTGATGTTTTTCATTGATAGTATTATTCGGCTGAAGCGGCAGCTTCGGCACGCTTCTTCATGTTTTCAAGTGCGTCTGCAGCTTTTTCACTTCCGTCTGCAGCAGCTTCTTTGAGATTGTCTACTCGCGTTTCACGTACCTCTTGAAGTTTTTCTGCGGCCTTCACATCACCAGCAGCAGCATCTTCTTTCAAGTTTTCGACACGTTCTTCACGAATATTTTGTAAGGCATCAGCGGCTTTTTCACTTCCTTCGGCAGCAGCCTCTTTGAGGTTGTCTACTCGTTCGGCTGTGTTGGCACGTACTTCTTCAAGTTTGGCAGCAGCGTCGTCGTCGCCACTAGCGGCGGCTTCTTTGAGTGCATCTACTTTTTCTTCACGATTTTCAATACGGACGTCTTGTCGAGCTTCCGCGTTGATATCTTGACGAACTTCAGCAGCTTTTTGTTGTGCCGCATTTACTTTTTGCAATTGTGCAGCTGCTTCTTCATCACCTTCTGCAGCGGCTTCACGAAGCTCAGCTTTCTTCTCTTGTACGGCTGCTTTTCGTTCTGCAGTACTGAGTTCTGAAAGGGCTTCTACACGTTCCTTGGTTTGTTCCAATTTTTCGAGCTGGGCAGCGGCATCTTCGTCTCCACTAGCAGCAGCTTCTTCCAAGGTTGAGATTCGGTTTTCGAGACTCGCTGCACGTTCGGCGACGAGTTCTTCACGTTTCTCTTGTACTTTGGCTTGTGTTTCTTCGATTTTTTCAAGTCTGGCAGCAGCATCTTCGTCCCCACTGGCAGCGAGGGCTTCGAGCTCTGCTTTGTTTTCTTGTATACGTTCACGGCGAGCCTCAACTTCTTGTTTTTGCTCGTCACGAACCTCAGACGCTCGCGCTTCAATAGATTCGAGTTTGGCAATAGCCTCTTCGTCTCCATTGGCAGCTTTTTCTTCGAGTGCGTCTTTGCGTTGCTCAAACGCAGCGCGGTTGATTTGTTCTGTTTGCTCTTGGCGACTATCTTTGAGTTCGCTCAGGGCTGCTTGTACCGCTGGATCATTCGGGTCGGCACCGTCCAAGATTTCTTGACGGGCAGCGCGAAATTCTTCGTTTACGGCAGTTCGTTCCTCTACACGTTCAATTGCTTGGGAGACTCGCTCTTTGACGGCCTCCGGAACGTTTTCTCCGTTTTCTACACGGGTGAGAAACGCTTCTGTTCGTGTTTCTATACGCTCACGCAATGCTGAAAATTGCTCTTGTCGTTCTGCTGGGAGCGCATCCTCAATCCGGTCAAGCACGTCATCACGACGTTCCTGGTGTACCAGAAGGTTACGGACAGCACGCTCAGCCTCTTCTGACCCGTCAGCAAGAAGTTCTTCCTGGCGGCTCTCTGCTTGGGCGATAAGATCATTCGCCCGAGCGATCACGGCTTCTGCGCGTTCTACTGCAGCGGCATCGTCACTTTCTGCAGCGATTTGTTCTGCGATAGCAAGTCGCTCTTCAGCGTACTTGATTTCTTTCTCTGCCTTTTTGGCAGTGTCAAAGGTCGTCAGCAAGGATACCCGTTCGGTAACCCCGCGCCAGAAGAGACCAAAGCCTCCTGGTGCCTCAGTCGGCACATCGAGCTCAATACCATCGAGCTCCTCTTCGACCACGGCGTCGAATGTTGTGTCTTCCGTCGTGGTGGAAGAATCAGTTTGCGCAAGCCCAGCGCTTGGAATGAGTAGGAGAGCAAATACAAGTGTCCCTACCCATAGCTTTAGTCCCCTCATAGAGTTCTATAGTTATGTTACGTGTAGTATAGCACTTATAGTGCTGAGAGGACGACCATCGCAATAGCGAGGGTCGAAAAGCTTAGTAAAGATGTTTTGGCAAGTGTCATAAAATGTCGTTTAATGTTGATATTTGTTTTGAAGGATTGTCTCTAACTGACTTGGTCAATAATGTTTTGTTACAAATTATATCGTGTCTTTCTATTGTTAATATTGATATCTTGAGAGTAAATTGTTTGATTGTGTCAAAGAGCGTTGAGCATAGAAGCTCCGGGTACTCTCTTCGCGCTAAGAAGTCATGCTTCGGGGCGTAGAGAAAGTAGGCGACGACGGGTGCGTCGCTATAATGTGTTGGAATTGTGTAAAAGAGCGGAAGATGTGGACCTTCCACCATATGTTCCTTTGATAAAGACTATATAGCGGAGGGTCCACGGCATGCCGGAGTATTACTTTCTCGGGTGAGTTATGAATATGCCACCCCTTGGTTGACGGTCATGCTTGTGTTTGTGGAATACTATTTCCACAGAAGCTACGGCGGTTTTGCCATGTTACGTATTCTCATAAAAAGTAGTTATTGGATAGATGCTGGAAGAAACAAAAATACCGCGGCAAGAAGCGCGATACCAGCAAAGAGATAATAATAGACACCTGCAAAAGCAGTTCCTTCAGAAATTTGGGCATTTTTAAAAGCAGCACTTGGCTGCCCATTACGGGTGCGTGTCATATTGTTCGTTTATTTTTGTGTTTGTTTTTTGCCAGTTTGCTTTGCAAACTAACAAAGATACTTTATCACGAATGTCGCACTTTGTCAAGTTTTGTTATAATGCGAAGAGAAACACATCTATGAATATTTCTACGGCACAACGAGAATTTCTTGAGTATCTCGAAATAGAAAAAAATCGCAGCCAAAAGACGATTGAAAACTACCAATTTTACATTGGTCGGTTTTTGGAATGGTTTGGCGACAAAGAGGTAAGTAAGATAACACATGAAGATGTGCGCCAATTTCGCCTGTGGCTCAACCGGCTCGTCGATGTCCATGGAGACCCACTCAAGAAGAATACGCAGAACTATCACCTGATCGCACTGCGCTCTATGCTCAAGTATCTCGCCAGACGTGATGTCAAAACACTTTCACCAGACAAGATCGAGCTCATGAAGATGCCCGACCGTGAAGTGAGCTTTCTCGATGGAGGAGACCTCAACCGCATCCTCGAAGCGCCCATGAAGGTCCTCAATGCAGGCATCAACACCAAGAACCCTAGTAGCAAGCAACTGATCGCGCTCAGAGACAAAGCGATCTTGGAGCTGCTCTTCTCAACTGGCATGCGTGTATCTGAAGCAGCCAATCTCAAAAAAGACGCTATCAACCTCGACAGAGACGAGTTTTCTATTCGAGGGAAGGGGAGTAAGACAAGAGTCGTCTTCATGTCCGAGCAAGCTAGGTACTGGATCAAGACCTACCTCCAGTTTCGCAAGGATCTCAATCCGCACCTCTTTGTCTCACATGACAAACGAAGTGGTAAAAAGGTCAATGTAGGAGGAGACGGCAGTATCAAAGAAGCCATGCCACCACTCACATCTCGAAGTGTACAACGGATCGTCCAAAAGTATGCTCGAACGGCTGGCATCACCAAACCAGTCACACCACATACCCTCCGCCACTCATACGCCACAGACCTCCTCCAAAATGGTGCTGATATACGCAGTGTTCAGACCATGCTCGGCCACTCCAGCATCACCACCACCCAGATCTATACCCATATCACTGACAAGCAACTGCTCAATATCCACAAGAAGTTTCACGGTAAGAAGAGGGGATAGCGCATTGACTTTTGGCCTTATTCTTGCTATCATGTCCCCACATGCTCCCGTAGTTTCCGCCCTAGGCGGATCACTCCGTGAGTGACAATGGATAACAAGCTCCCGTAGTTCAATGGATAGAACGCTAGCCTTCTAAGCTGGATATATAGGTTCGATTCCTATCGGGGGTACAATGTACTAAAACACATGACATACCATTCACCTGCTACATTAGTAGCCACCTTCATCTGAATCGAACAGGGGGTGGTAGGGGGCAGAGCCCCTTACATGCAGAGGGAAGGATGGGAAACCTGAAGGTTTCACAGGAGCGCGTAGACGCGACTGAGATTCCTATCGGGGGTACCAAAAACAAACAACCTGCTTACTGCAGGTTGTTTGTTTTCTCCTGACTACCATTATTGATAGGCACGAGAATATGGAGAGTTGGCAAGACTCTCAAGGCTTTACTGCCGAGGGATACCCCTAGGAGGGTTGGTGAGATTGCATCGCAGTCTTCGAAAGGTTCTCGAACGTCTCAGAAACGAACCACAGCAGCTGCGCTGCAGCGGCCGTCGCGAGCGAGGCGAGGAAGCACCCGTACGCAAGGATCACGTACTCGTACCATTCCATTGGCGATACCCCCCACAGTGTGATGACTTGTACACGCAGGCTGATCGTGATGCCCATCGGCACACCGAGGAACCAGATGCTCACCTGGCTCGTCGTGCAGAGACGACATGCGATCAGCTTGCAGCACCAAAACAAGAGGGCGTTCACCAAGCTGCAGTGACTGCGCTCCTGGTAGGCACGAAACCAATCGCGAAGGGGTTTGAAGATGGATCCGACCATCAAGATGGCCGAGATCTGCTTGACCGCGAACGCGGCCAAGACAAAGATGACAAGTGTCGCCATGACTACCTCCCGAGTGTCATGATATCATTCATCTCTATGTCCACGTGATAAGCTAGCTGCAAGAGCGTGGCTCGATCTAGAGGATGGGAAAAGAGCAACAGAATGATCCTTTGAATCAGCCGTCTCACAGCTAGTCCCGCAGAAGTGCGAGGATAAAGGCCGAAGCCAGAAGCTCTCGCCCGGACTTGGTCGTGGTGTGACCGCGAACACACCTCTTGGTGTAGTCGTCGAGGAGGGAGTTGGTCTCTCCCAGCTCCACACCGTCGAGTACCCAGGCCAGCGCGAAGTCGAGCTGGCAGACGAAGTCGACCGTCGAGGACACGAGATCGCGAGGGACGTATTCGACCAATAGGCAGAGGGTCTTCCAAAGCTGATCCATGCCACAGTCGTGGTCCGGCCGCTCATCGGCGGGGATAGCGCCATCACCGACGCCCCAGTTCAGCTGCAGAATGGTTTCGATTTTTTGCATGTGTTCCTCCCAGAACGTTCTGCTTACTTGGGTACAAAACCCGTTCAGCAGCTAACAATACGCTATATGACATGAACTGTCAAGTTCTCTAAGACCACCTATTGACATTCTCTGTCATTAGCGGTATAGTGGTCCTACAATTGAATAACTCCAATCAACGTCCGTTGTGGGGTGGCTATGGTGTAGTGGTAACACAGAGGCTTGTGGTGCCTTTATCACGGGTTCAATTCCCGTTAGCCACCCCAGAGGGGATGTTTTTTGTTTGCCAAGATTACCCACACCATTGATTTTGTGGGCAAATATCGCTATACTCAGTCCATATGAAAACCATTCTTCTTCTCTCAGCATCTACTGGATCAGGTCACACCAGAGCAGCAGAGGCACTCACCGAAACAGCCAAAGCAGACTATCCTGACCTCAACGTCGTACATATCGATGTGCTTGACTATGTCAGCTCACCGGTAAAAAAGGCCATCTTTCACTCGTATGACGTGATGATCAAACAGATACCCGAACTCTGGAGTCTCCTGTACAAGCGGAGTGACAATCCAAAACTGATGAAGCGCCTACGAGCACTTACCAAGAAAATCAACTCTTTTAACGCAACCAAGCTCTACGACTACGTAGAAGAACTGCAACCAGACTATATTCTCGCGACGCATTTCTACGGAGCCCAGCTTATCTTTTCGGCTCCCGCCAAACGCCAACCTATGCCCAAGGTAGGACTCGTCATGACTGACTATGAGAAGCATGCGTTTTTGCAGATGCCGGGACTTGATCACTACTTTGTCTCTACTGACCGGATGAAAGCCAAGTTTGAGCGCCTCGGCATACAGACCAAACGAATAGACGTCACAGGAATCCCTGTCTCACCGTTGTTTACCGAGCAGTGTACCACGTCGTCAGCACGCAAAGACCTGCAACTACCTGACAAAAAAACAATGCTCCTCCTGTCTGGAGGGCAGGGGATGGCCAATATAGATACTCTCTGCGAAGCGCTAGCAACAAGCGAAGAACCACTCTCGCTCATAGCTGTCGCGGGGAAGAATAAGCGCCTCAAAACAAAGTTGGAGCAGATCCAATCAGCTGACCTGGTATCTATCTCAGTCCTCGGCTGGACTGACCAGATTCACAAGTACATCGCAGCTGCAGATGTCGTCATCACCAAGCCAGGTGGTCTCACGACCAGCGAATGTATCGCCATGCAAAAACCAATCCTCGCAACGTCACCGATCCCAGGTCAAGAAAAACATAACGCCGAATACATCATAGAGAATCAATATGGCCATGTGATCCATAGTGTTGACGACCTCATGTACTACACTGCGATGGCCCCCAGTCGCATAGCACCTGGGTACCAAACAAAAGACACTGCACATACAGCAGCGTCTCGTATCCTCGATATTGTCTCCAAAAAATAACTATGGGCACGTAGCAGGTCGGTTGAAACCACTTGCACAAGAATCAAAAGCCGGTTCAGTAATGATCGTTCCTTGGCTGCGGCTGTTCAACTGCTCACGTTCAAATCGGAAAATAAACAGCGTAATACTATACGAGGTTAACACAATGATGAGACCGATGATCGATGTTTGAATTTGGCTTTTTGCTTTGTTGACCAGCTCATCATTGCCTGCTGCAGTCAAAAAGTAATACCCGGCCAGCACAAGATACCCGGTAAATACCATACCCAAGATACCAAGACTATATCGAATAATGGTGAAGATGATCGTCCTTGGATCTCTAGCTACACCAGCATTGACGCCTTCTTCCCCAGCAAAATTGGCTGTTTGCTGATTGAGATCATCAAGATATGACTGCGCGGCGACATCTTGTGAGATGAGCAATATCACAAAGAAAATAAGCGCAACCGAGGCTGTGAGAAGCAGTCTTTTTTGATTGGTAGATACGGTCATAGGCTAAGGACGAATTTGACTAGTAGAACCCGACTGTACAGAGCGTTCGAGTGTTGAGCCGATAAAACTTGAAATACTAAAGGCCAGCATCACAACAATCAGACCAATGGTCGCACGACGAATAGTATCTTTGGCTCTAGAAATTTTTTCTTCTTGCCCACGAGCTGTCAGCAGCCAATACCCACCAAGGAGGAGGTATATCGTATACGCTGTCGCAAGAAATCCAAACAAGACCTGAAAGATGCTTGGCAGTAGTATGCGCAACTCGGTGGAGTTTTGTGTTTCAAACCCAGCGTTGCCCGCCCCCGCATTCAACTGAGCGCTAATGCTGTTGGACAGCGACCCTGCAGCGACATGGTCTACAGACAGTAGTATTACCACTAGCACGCCAACAAATGATCCAAGCCAAAGATAGTTCTTCATACACTAATTGCCAATAGTAGCTGAGCCACCCCCAGCCGTTCGCTCGACGATACGTGGGACAACAAACTCAGTGATCGAATATGCACTCACTACAATAACCAAGCCAATCACAGCCCGACGAATAGTTTGGATTGCTTTTTCTACTTGCCCTTCATCACCACGCGCATTCATCCACAAAAACCCTGCATAGACGACGAGGGACATAAAGATAACACCCATCAATGAAAGTGCCATTCGTATGACAAGCCCCAGGGTGGCAGCAAATGATGTGTCAGTGGTATTGGGAGAGTATCCAGCCTGGGTAGCCGCATTGCCAAGTAACCCACCAGACCCCTGACCTATATCAACAGCCTGCGCGGGACTTGCTGCTTGCAAGAGGCCAACCCCGACGAGAAGTGTGATCACCCAAAGATATTTTTTCATATAAAACTGGTTATGTTTGACTTGGTAGTGAAGTTTGCGAGCCGCTATCCAGCAGTGCTAGCGACGATCATCGGCACAACAAACGCGGTAATAGAATACGCACTTGTCACGATGATCAGTCCTATCACAGCCTGTCGGATTGTTTTGATAGCTTTTTCTACTTGCTGATCATTGCCGCGAGCGGTCATCCAGAGAAATCCGGCATACAACATCAACGAGAGAAATATGACACCCAGAAGTGACAATGCCATCCTGATTACCAATCCAATAGTCGCTACAAACGTAGTTTCGTCTGTGTCAGAAGGAAACGAGTCAGTAGCGTTGTCGAGCAAGCCTCCAGGAGTCTGACCTATGTCTACAGCGGAAACGGGGATGACAATGAAAAAAGTGACTATAATCATCAGCGCCGCTACAAGCCAGGGTCGGACTGCTATCAACATACTAGTTCAACACACACGAACCCGCACCAGCTGCGACACCACGACATATTGCTTGGCACGCTGACAGATCGGCGGCACTTCGAGAGCCAGCTCCACCTCCTGGCACTGTCCAGGTACAGTTTCCATTGCTAAAGCCACAACCAACCTGCGTATGTGAAGCGAGTGTAGCACAGGCATTAGAACAGTTGGTAAGTGCTTCTGCACGACTGTTGCCGGTTACGTTGGTCTGCGATCGACCACTGCCAAGAGAAAACACACAGACATACGACTGACCACCACTCGCAGGTGCACCAGTCGTCCCACCAGACGCGCCAGAAGGAAGCGTGGTGAGGCGTGAAGTGAGAAAGAGCGTGATTGCATACGCCGAGAGGGTTATGACAAGTCCGATCACACTACCACGAATAATCTTGGTTGCTTTTTCTACTTGGGCTTCTTCTCCTCGAGCGGTCATCCAGAGAAACCCGGCATACACGGTCAGGATCAAAAACATGATACCTACGAGACTAAGAGCTGTGTTGATGATCGTACCAGCTATCGTTCCAAGATCTGCTGTTGGCACTCCCGAACCGTCTCTTACAGGGTCAAGAGGGCCGTTTTGAAAGGCATTTTGCAAACCTCCAGCAAACACTGTGACAGGAGAAAACAGGAACGAGAGCAATATTGTCATCGTGGCGATGTATTTCATAGAAGTATTATAATAAGTTTTGCAAAAATGCTGTAATTGCATATGAGGCAATAATAATCGCCAAACCAATAAATGCTGCTGAAATAGTCTTTGTCGCTTTGAGGGTTTCTTCTTCATTTCCTCGTGCGGTCATCCACTTGAACCCACCATAAAAGACAAGGATGAAAAAGAAAAGACCAAGAAGCGCAAAGACGCCACGACCAAGGCTACCGATGATCGTCGGAACACTTGCTTGGGAAACACCAGATGTGGCAGCGATGTCACCCGTAAGGCCAGGCTGATCTGACAAGGTAAACCCCGCAAATACTGACTGAGGGATACTCGCAACTAACAGCGTGAACAATAGGAAGATATGTTTATTCATACATTTATGGACTTACTGAGGCACAATACTGAGCAGGCTCTTGCCCATCAGGAATTGCCGCAACGACGATGTTTTCGGTAGCACCTAACGCACGACAAGCTGACAGTGTATTCACTTCATTTCTTCGTGCGTTGGTTGTTCTGTTGGTGATAACACAGCAGACTAGGCTATCTGGTGTACTGCTCTGATCTTCTATACTGTCAAAGACAAACTGTGTGATAGCATACGACGCGACGATAACAATCAATCCAATGATTGCGGCAACGATCGTATTGAGGGCTCTCTTGCTGTATTCCTCATTGCCACGAGCAAGCATCCAAGTGATGCCGCCGTAGATCATGAGAAGAAAGAAAAGAACACCGACATAGGTAAGCGCTGTAGAGATAATGCCGCCTACGATCGTCTGCACATCTGGACCACTCGTATCGATGCCCCCTGCGCTTGCCGTATCCTCTGCACCTCCAAGGATGAGTCCACCCCCGGTTGTGGCTGCATGAACGGGGACAAAAAACAGTGCTGAAACAAAAACAGCAGCAAGTAAGATATGTAGAGTATATTGTTTCAACAGCGTTATCATAAGCCTATGCGCCAATACTAGCATTAAAGACAAACTGCGTGATTGCATATGATGCGATCACAATGATAAGACCAATGATCGCAGCAATGAGTGTGCTAAGGGCACGCTTGTTATACTCTTCGTTGCCACGAGCAAGCATCCATGTGACACCAGCATAGATCGTCAGGATGAAGAACAACACACCGATAAGCGTAAGTGCTGACGAAACGACATTTGCAACAAGGCTTTCCACCGTTTGTGAGTTTTGGATCCCTCCTGTTGCACCAGCTTCACTTGCACCATAGAGGGCGGCGGCTGAAACCTGTTGGGACGTTGCTAATGCTGACACGATGGCAGCTCCCAAAACGAGGCGGTGTCTTTCAAAAACAATCATATACTAATTTGGTGATATCAAAGCGCAGTTGCCTGAATAATTGCGACACTCGCTAACGCTAAGAGCTCGGCACCCCACACCATTTGGTGCTTGAAACGCACACGAACTACCTGACCAAGCACAGTTGATACCATTGCTACAGGCACTTTGTGATGTGTATGTAGGGCAGATCGCCTGAGGATCATTTCCACACACAAGATTGCCTGTTGGGGTCGGGCCGCCTACCGGAGCCTGCGCTTCAGTACGATCGTTAACTTGACCGCTGATCGGATCAAAGATCAGTCTGACAAGTGCAAATGATGACAAGATAACGATAAGACCAAAGATAGCCGAAAGCAAAATCTTCAAGCCTTTTTTTACATTTTCTTGGTTGCCTGCGGCAGTCATCCAGGTGATACCACCATACAGCGCCAAGACAAAAAACAGTATCCCCGAAAACGCAAGCGCAACACCAATGATATTACCAATTGCGACGTTGACTGATGTGACTTCCGCTAGCTGACTATCTTGGGCGACACCTCGGAGCGCATCAGCCGTACTACCCGCAAATACAAACGTAGGAAAAACAAGCATACTGAATGTTGCAGCACCTACTATTCTTCGCATTTTTGTATGTGTTGATCGTGTAGACATACTAATTTATCGTGGCTGTAGCCTCATGCAAGCTATTGAAAATAAAGGTAGTTAACGCATACGCACTCAAAATAATGGCAATCCCAATAGCAGAACGTGTGATGGTTTTTTTGGCTGTGCCGATCTTTTCATCATTGCCACCTGCTGTCATCCATGTAAAGCCTGCATAAAGCATCATGATAAGGAGAACTACTCCCAATAGTGACAGGACAATCCGAATAATCAGCGCAACGACAAACCGAATATCAGTGCCAGTAAGGCCAGAATATTCTCCGTACGAAAAGCCAAGATCAGCAGCCTGGGCAACCGATGGCAACGCAAAAATCCCAACAAGAAGAAGTGTTGAGAGGACAAGGGTAAGATTGTTGCTGGTGTTGCTTCGCATAGTCTGCGCCGTTACGCACACTGTGAGAAACAACACGGGGCAGCGGCTGCCGCGCGGGATAGCCTCTGCCCCAGTTGTTTGAGCGAAATTAGAAGCCTTGTACGCTTCCAGAACCAGTTGCAGCTGACAATTGTCCGAGAACAAATTGTGCAATAGCAAATGAACTCAAGATGATAGCCAAACCGATAACTCCAGAGAAGATGAGTTTGCGGGCCTCGGCTACTTTGTCTTCACTTCCACCAGCAGTCATCCATTTGAAACCACCAGCAAGGATGATCACAAGGGCAACAATACCAAGGAGTGTAAGAGCAACACGAATGATGCTAGCGATAGTATCACGTACATCGTTGTTTCCGAGTCCAGTCGTTGCGCCGTATGAAAGGCCAAATGTATCATTTGCAGGTTGTGCAAATGCAGCAGGTACCATCATGAGACTTGTAAGCAAGACTGCACCAATAGTAAAGAGAACTTTGTGCTTTTGAAGAGTAAGTGTCCAGGTCATAATCTCACCTCCCTTCCTTGTTTGGTTGTCATTTTCATATGATAGTATTGTACATCAGCTATCGTAGTTTCACAATGCTGTTGTGGATACGTTGCACATCGTCTGAAATGTGTTCTTTGGGCATTTCACGTATTCACAGGAATATGCTTACCCTGCACCAAGTCCACCAAGGAGCAGCTGCAAGACAGCGAACGCGGTAAAGATCACAGCGATACCAATGCCTGCATAAAGCATGGTGTTGAGGCCACGTTTGACTCGCTCCGCGTTCCCTGCAGAGGTGACCCACATAAGACCACCAGCGACAAACGCAATGAGCGTAAGTGAACCTATGATGCCAAGGGAGGCTCTGATTACTGTGGCAATTATCTTTGATGGGTCATCTGTTGGCAACGGGTTCTTGAGAGTAATGTCTGGTGCGGTATTTCTACCCTGTACACTGGTACAGTTGCTGATACTCGCAGTATAGAAGACTTGCTGATACGCGATATCAAATGACCCATTATATGAAGCGTTGCAGTCCGCTGCTTGCAGCTGCAGTGGTGTAGTACCAAACTGTGGGGGATTGTACCCAGGGCACGAAGGGTTTTGTGTTGGCAATGTTCCTAGAGGAATTTCACTTGCAGAAAACGTAAACGGGTTGGATCCTCCTTTATTGAGAACCTCAATAGACAACGGTGATGACAGTGGACAAGCCTGTGCACTTGCTCCTGTTCCTTGCAGACCCTGTAAGTTTACTGTACAGCGACAGGCTACTTGTGCGCTTACAGACATTGGAAATAGAATAGCGCTGAGGAAAAGTGTTGATAAAAATAATTTCATACAGATTATATGATACGGAAGGCATCAGAAACTCCAAGAGAAGTAAGAATGAAGGAAACAAGAACAAAAGCTGTAAGAGAAATCACCAAACCGACACTGGCCGCGACCAGTATCTGCTGACCTTTTTTGAATCGCTCTGGGTTTCCAAATGAAGCGATCATTGTCCCACCTCCAACGATGAAAAACACAAATGCCAACACACCGATGTATTTTAATATTTCTCTTGTAATATTGATGACCACACCAATCAGATCTTCAACATCATTGCAGGTACCGTCAAACGCACATGGCGGCAAAATGTTTCCTGTGTTTGTGACAATGTACTGATTGGAGAGATTGGACTCCAGCTGAGATAGACAGCGATCAGTTCGCCAATTGCAAACATTTGAGCGGGCACAGTTTGGTTGGGTTAGGTTGCCACAAATGGAGGCGTCATACAGCGATGAACACCGACCACTTTGATAGAGGCAGTGGTTGGACCCAAGACAGGCAGCGCTATCACCATCATTATCACGACATTCACTGAGCGCTGACTTTAGGATGTCCGCGCAAGCCGAAACTTGGGGGGCAAAAGAAGCACAAGCTACAGGACCTATCTCTTCAGTGTACCAGTAATCATGAGCATTGTTGGCTCCACTTGGGGTATTGGGATCATTTGATACATCTACCCTCTCAAACTTATTTTGTGCTTTTAAGTTGCTACTACAACCGACGGTTACACTTACGCCAGGAATGGAGGCTCTACAGTCGATGGGTGTTTCACTCATTCTTCTTTCATTACCTACCAGCTGGGGCACGGTGAACCCCCTAGAATATCTTCGTATCACTACCTCTTGTACAACACAACACTGCTGAGCGCTCACTTCTCCCACAAGACCAAAAAGTGTGCCTACAAAAACAGCACTGAGAAATAGTATGTGTGATGTTCTGGTAAGTAGCATCATACTAATACGTCTGTTGAATAGTTTGCACCGCACGGTTAATGGCCGCAACGTCACGGTCAAATGGTGTCTTGTTTTCTTCTACTGGACCATTGAGGTCATCCAACATGACTCGAAATGCATTCACCGTGGCATCATAGTCACGACCTGAGTACCACGTTGTAGCAACGAGTGCTTGCTCGGCAAATGGTGCCACAACAGGATCTTCTTGCTGAGCTGTGATCTGCGCACGAATTGGACTTGGTTGCCCAGTAGCTTCTACATACTTTGCAACATTTTCTGGAGCGCTCATGTATCGAATAAAATCCCACGCTTCATCTTGGTCTGGAGATTTTTTGACAACAGACTCTACCCAAAAGTTGGCGACATTGGTTGGGTTATTTGCATCTAGTTGATAAAGAGGGACGACCTCAAAATCTAACTGCGGCCCACGGGCTCGTATCCGAGTCGCATCAAAGGCATGCCCAATATAAAACGCTGCCTGTCCACGAGCAAACGCATCGATCGCACTTACCTGACTATTGTTCCAACTGTATGTGTCCCTATCAGGATTGGCAAAATCACGATAAAACTGAAGTGCCTGTATCGTCGGGTGGGCTTCACCCGTGCGGCCTAGCTCTGCGGCAAATTGCACGATACCAGAAGATTCCATATTGATGCCGTTCTGGAGAAGTAGTGCCGTAGCAACATCAAACGCATTGTCCACATTGCTACCCGTACCGAGGGCCACACCGGCTTGGACTATATTGCCTTCTGCGTCCACACGCGTAGTCTTTTTGACGGCATCTGCAAACTCAGTCCAGTCAGCAGGTGGCACAGCTATTCCAGCTCTATCAAGCAGGGTTGTATTGTAGTAAATAGCAAGAGTATCAAACGCAAGTGGCAATCCATATACAGCACCATCAATCACAGCACGCTCGCCCACAGCGGCGACATAGTTCCTTTGTACCTGATTGACCGTTGGCATGGCAGCCTGAAGAGGAGTCACCGTAACTTTTTTCTCAAGACCTCCTTCGACGAGGACATTGGCAACATTGACGACAGGTGGCATCGTTGACAGACGGCTTTGCTGCTCACGTAGCCAAAGCGAGTGCATCGATACGACATCAGGAGCGACATCATCAGCAAGCGCACCCACAAAAAGATTTTCAAATTCACTATATTGCACCTGACGAATGTTGATCGTTACATACGGACGCAACAATTTGTACTCGGCAGCAAACTGACGAAGCATGTTGGCATCATTGTGTACCGTCCAATAATCCAATACGACTGGTTGGATAAGTGCTTGCTGTTCTGCCGTTTGGCCTTTGCAGCCAAGGCCACCGAGGACCAAAAAACTAGCGAGGAGTAGATATGTAGAAAGTCGTTTCATACACTATGCATTAGAAAAGATTTGGACGACAAACCTGGTCAGCGCCATCGCTGAGAAGACAACAAAGGTGCCTAGCGCCGTCCAGACGAGCGTCTTTATTGCTTTGCCCATTTGCTCACTGTTGCCACGAGCAGTCATGAGCATAATACCTCCGACAACCACCATAAGCAGTACAATCGCACCGATAACTGTAAAAAGTGAGCCAAGCGCTACACCAAACAATTGTTCTGGTGTTGTATCACCAACTTGATTAAGGTCATCGATGTCTGCTTGCAACCCATCACTTATAAGACCTCCAGCAAATACGTCACTCGGAATACACACAAAGACACCAAATAACAAAAGACCTGCTAGGGCAAATGAACGAATGTGTTTGATGGCGATATTCATAGCTAGAGTAATCCTTCTTTTTTTGCAAAGTGCATTGCAGCAGTCAGCAGCGCAAGTTTATTTCCTGTATCAAAGTACTGTCCTTCGTATTCATGCGCCAAAAACGGTTGTTTGGCCGCAAGGGTGTTGGCGGCATCTGATACCCAGATCTCGCCATCTCTTCCTTCACCCTGGTCTTCAAGGTGTTGCCAGATATCTGGAGAAAAAATATATCGCATGCCTCCAATGATCAATCCATGTGGTGATGTTTCTTTTTCAGACGGCTTTTCTACAAATTTTTCTACCTTAAAGGTACGTTCACCTTCTGTGGCTTCGGCGTAGACATTGCCATACTTGGTCATCTGTTGGCGATCGGTGATGCGCTGTACGCCGATAGTAGAAGCACCATGCGTCTCAAACACCTCCATAAGCTGAGCAATGACCGGTGTGTCTGCATCAATAATGCTGTCACCATCCGAAAACGCAAACGGCTCATCTCCACAAAATTCTTTTGCACAAAGGAGAGCGTGGCCGTTTCCAAGTGGTGCTGACTGTCTGGTATAAAAGAATCGAGCTTTCTTGTGCAGTTCAATAATTGATGAAATGCGGCCGAGTTTGCCCTTTTCTTCAAGAAAACGTTCGAGAGCCAGGTCTCTATCAAAATGATCTTCTATAGCGCGCTTTTGCGAGCTTGTCACAAACATGATGTCAGTGATGCCACTTGCCACCATTTCTTCGACAATATACTGGACCACTGGCTTGTCGAGTACTGGTAGCATTTCTTTTGGCATTGCTTTGGTAGCAGGCAAAAATCTCGTGCCCATTCCTGCAACAGTAATAACCCCCTTACGTACTTGTTGTGTCATAGCAATATATAGCTTGGTTATGGCCTTACTATAGCAATAGTGCAGCTGTTTGTCACGACGCTAGAGCTCCTCCCAACTTAGCACCTCGTACGCAGTACCCAAAGGAAATCCAGGTGGGGGATTGAGTCTAAGATTGCTATCATAGGTGTGATTTGTTGTGACATATCCACTGATGACTGGGTCTCCATATTTCCAACCACCATTTTCAAAACTTATTTGTGAACCTGTAAAGTTAAGGGTATTCCGAATCGCAGAGTTTCCCCACATCGGATCCCAATACGGTGGCCTCATCACACCGTTATACTGAGATATAGCAGCCGCATGGATATTCATCGTATCGGGTGAGCCATATGGCACAGTGATATCAGACTGCGCAATAAGTCCAATCACGTCACCGTTGAGAGGGTCAAGTGGTTGCAGATCACTATGAATAACAATCCTTTGGTGAGTAGATGGTGTCTCGGGAAACTGACCGGCTGCCACGGTTACACGTCCATTGACCGTCCCATGTACCCAAATCTTGTCATCAGAAAAGATGAGGCCATTGTTTGGCATTGACACCGTCTGTATCGGATTCCACGATGTGGTGCCACACATATCATCATGCCACCACCACCACCAATACGTGAATATCCAACATTCCTGCTGAACTTCATAGATGTCTATTGTTGCGTCAGCCTGAAATTCAAGTAACCACCCGTAGTTATTTGATACCCCAAGATGAATCCCGTCATCGATTGCCCCTTGGCGGATTTCAGCCAAGTCAACACTAATGGCTCCAAAATCCTGTGCTGGTACTGGATACGTAAAAAATTCTGTGGGTCCTCCCGTACCCCAGACACCAGGTTGAACACCAGCATAGCCAGTATCATACGATTCTTGAGCCGACTGTACTGGAGCATTAGTACTTCCATTAAATTCTATCCCCGTATTTGATTTTACTTCCCCTGAAACATTGCTCGTGGGACTAAATTCTGTTGGGTCATTATTCAAAATCGCAAAGTTTGCAATAGACGGATACCCCAAATTCACACGAAGTGTTCTTGTAAGATCAGGGCGTTCAAGGGTATACCCAGTAGACTCTACTTTGACAACCGAGCTAAATGGCTGAGGTGGTGTGATTTCCAACTGAAATTGTCCGAGCACCGTGCCGTCTTTATCAACAAAATCATGAGTATATATGCCATCCTCACCAGTGCCATCTTGAAAATCATTTGGTGCATGTGCCAAGTGCCAGCGATAGTAGTCAACTCCTGCTTCAGCAATATGAAAGGCCGTGTCACGGTTTTGAATATGTCGCGCTGCTTTGTGCTCAAACAATGCATATGAAGCAATTCCTGAAATGATCATGATAGTTGTCACAGAGCCAAACATGAGTACATAGATCAATAACACTCCATCTTTTGACTGGTGTCGTATAGCATGAAAACATTTTTTAAGCTTTTGTAGCATACTAATTTTCTTTTAGATTACGTAAATGGATTGCTGTTGTGATAGAAAACGGTGCTGGTGGCGAAGTGAGGTCATCATCAATATAGAGAAACACCCCAACAGCAGTAACTGTTGTCAGATCTACAGGGTCTGCAAGCGAAGGCCCTGAACCAGGGTAATTTTCATCATAGTATTCAAATACATTTGTACCAATATCATTATTTCGAACATTGGTCACCAGTGTTGTTGTAACTTCGTATTGCGTATCGTATGTGTACGGTGTACCTGTCGGCTTGGTTACACCACGAAAAATGTTTGGTGATTGATACTGATAGCGAACCCGTTCGACAAGCCCGTCGCCATCGATGTCGGAAAAAAATGTAAACTCATCGTCAATAGTCGTCACGAGTGGATAGGCTCCGTTATTTGCGATTGAAGCTCTACGAGAATTGTCACGAAATTCTCTTGTAAAATCTCTCGCTTGTTGCTGAACTTCAAGTGAGCGCCAGATGGTCTGGGTGGACTGTCGAGAGGTAAAATATAACGCGCTTGCACCACTCATCACAATCACAATGACCCCAAGTGAAATGGTCATCTCAAGAAGTGTCACACCTCGTTTGTTAAGTGGCATAAACATACTATGGCGTAGGAACAAGCTCAACACTATAAATAGTATCTGTACTAACACTCACAATACCGGCAAAAGGATCGTATCCTGTAGCCGAAACACTTACGGTATAGTTGCCACTAGAAAGTGGTCCAAAAAAACCTTGGCCTGGTGGTGTACATACATTGGTATACGTTAACAATATGTCTGAAAGGACTGAAGAGTACGTCGTAGACACAGTGCTCAGATACATGCGGTATTTCATATACCTATCCCCATCGTGAACACTATGTATATCTACCGAGGGAGTTGTATAGTACGTACTTGTTGTTCCATCAGGACCATAATAATTCCAGGTTGAAGTCGTTATTGTTGGGCTGCTAGCGAGCTGAAAGCGAAGTGATGAACTACCTGTCTCTGGTGATTGGGATGATGGCAACCATTCTATCGAGAGATACTGTACCAATCCACCAAAATCAATCACAGATGAATCAAGGTAGCCACTTGTCACATACCCAGACCCTGTATCACGCAACGTTACATTTCCGGGGCTCATTGATGCATCGATATCACCATCGTCAGAGAGGTATCTTGTCTCATCACTGTAGTTTGTTTGGCCGCTACCACCTGACCAGTCAGACTGATGAAACGTTCCTACACCAGTGACAGCATTGTCCCAAAACCCTACCGAATTCGTTACCGTTACAACAGCACTTGCAACTGGGCCGCCAGAAATGGCATCACGAACATTGACCAGCATATTGTCACCAGTATCTGGTGTGAGTAGTATTTGGGCTGTTCTTGTCGCTCCTGCTGGCAAGGTCAAAGGAAAATCAGGAATGGTACCAAAAATATCGTACCCCGTAGGTATCACACTGTACTGGTCCCAATCAAGCCCTTCAATGCGAATTGTCCCCGAAGCGTCTGTTGTGAGTGACGTATCATACTTCAAAAAGTTTGGGCTGCTCCCAATAAGTTTTGTTCCTGATAACTGAATACCTGTAGAAGGAATTACATTGCAAGATCTGTCGACTGTCTCGAGTTCTAATCCAGAAACGAGATCAATAGAAAAACTAATGTCAGTCACTGTTTGGGCGGCAACTGTTGAGGGAGGCTTTACTGGATTCACGAGAACAACCGAAGAGGTTCTTGTGCGATCAGTCGTATATCCAGGCTTTGTCACAGTAAGATGAAATGCCTGCGTCCCCGTATTCATATCAACTAGCCGTAAGTATCCATCATTGCCCGTCACATCGACAAAGTCGTATGTAGAGCTTGTAGAGGTAGCATATACATGTACATCTGCTCCCTGTACCGGTTGCGCGTTGGCATCAAATACTTGGATAAACAGTGCCCCATTATTTGGATCACCTTCAATGAATTTTGGCGCAACACGCCCGTTGATAATAAGTGGGATCGTCTGTCCACACTCTGTACACAAGATTTCTACTTGAACGAGTTTGTAGTCTGCCGCCAAAATGTCTTGCGTTGGAGGTTGGCCCGAACACTGCCCCAGTGTATCACCATGGGCTGAGTGGATAGACCACGTTGAGGATGGAATAATCATCGTAATACTAGACGTGCCACTGGTATGACAAATAACTGCTTGATTATGGGCAGGCAATGCATTGACTGTACCATCAAAGGGGTCGTCTATATTACGAACTGTTCTCGTGATCTCATACAGATAGCCATTTCGCGTCGTCGTCACTGTTCTCGCCAACACCCCAGATGGGCTCCCGTTGACAACACCAACATCGTGGTAGTTGAGATTGCGAATAAACTCAAACTGCTCATTAACCAATCCCATTTCAATGATTCGAGTCTGAGAATTTCTGATAACTTCAAACACACTGATGATACTTGAATATATCCCGACAGCTATAATCGAAAAAACGCCGATAGAAACAACTAATTCGGCAATACTAAATCCACGTGAAGAAATACGTTCGACAGGCATAATGCTTTTATTGTACCACTTAGACATCATCTTGGACACTGCGAATAAGTGCATCAACTCTCTCTACTGCCAAATTGTATACTTCGCCTTGCTCTATCACTTGATTTGATTTTGTAAGGTCTTGCATGTATGCCGTGACCAAGCCATCCCTCATGTGTATGAGTTCTTGTTGGTGTTCAGCGATCTGTGAACGAATTTTTTCTGCTTGTTGTTTATCCTGAAGAATACTATTGTCATCACTACTTGTACTAGTACCCAATAACGCACGTAACTGCTTTAGTGTCTGTTGCACCTTTGCAATGTTAAGCGCTATGTTTTGCAGCTGGTTCTTATTACTCTTTACTTCTTTTACAAGGTAATCTGCTCGCTCCATTCGAGCCGCAGCCTGAAGCTCAGGATCGTCTTTCGATTCCTTGTTTTCTTTGCGTTCACGTGAAGGTTCTCTTTCACGAGATGAAAATATTTTTTCTGTTTCAAAGGTGTTTGCCATAGTACTCACAGTATACCAGAAAGCAAAAGAACACCCGAAGGTGTTCTTTGTTATTGCTATTTTGGCACGTAGCCGAGGAGTCCAGCTTCACGAGCACGTTTGATAGCCTTGGCTACCTTACGTTGGTATCGTGCTGAGAGACCGCTACGACGACGTGGGACGATCTTCATGTATGAAGATACGAACCGGCGAAGTGTTTGTACGTCTTTGAAGTCAACGTCTTCGATGTTGTTGGCTTTGAAGTAACAGTAACGCTTCTTGTTCTTGCCGCCTCGTTGTTGGCGTTTGTTCATAAGAGTGTTAGAATGGAATGTCTTCAACCTTGATCTCGTCTTCTGCAGGAGGGGCTGGAGGTGGGGTTGCGTTGCCTGCGCCAGGCGCAGGTGCGTTTCCACTTCGTTGACCTCCGTCGAGCATGATCATGTTGTCAGCGATTATTTCTGTACGGTACTTTTTGACACCGTCATTTCCTACCCAGTCACGTGTTTGTATACGTCCTTCGAGGTATACGCGGCGACCTTTTGATAGGTATTGAGCGGCAATGTCGGCAAGTTTTCCCCAGAGAACACAGTCATGATACTCAACTTGCTCTTGCTTGCTGCCAGACTGATCAGTCCAGCTGCGACTTGTTGCTACGGCAAAGTTGGTGACGTTTTTCCCACCTGTTGTGGTGCGAACTTCTGGGTCACGGGTAAGGCGACCGAGGATTGTGGCTCTATTGAGGTCCATATAGAAAGTATTAGCTGCAAATAGTTAGAAAGTGGCCAGGTGGCCAATTGCCTACGTAGTTTACACGTCTGCAATGTCTGTTTCAAGCAGTTGGTCTAGCTTTTTGTCGATGTCGTCGATCTTTACATCTTCGGCACGAGTTTCTTTCGGTGCTGCAGCTGCTGGCTTTTCCTTTTTCTCTGGAGCTGCCTTTTTGACTGTTTTTGTTTCCATGATAGCAGCGGCTTCAGCGCTTTCTGGCTTGGCAGCTTTGGTGCGTGATGGTGCGCCGATCTCACGAACGGTCACGTCACTCAGCGCAATGAGTTTTTCAAACTCCATCTTGCTTCCTTCTTCCACCTTGGTAAGCATGGCGCGAAGAAGTTTTGCTGAGATGCGGAGTTTTGCTTCTACTGCTGGAGCAACCTTTGGTTCGGCTGCAAAGCGGCAGATATGGTAGTACCCATAGCGGATGTGCTTCATTGGGTACGCAAGTCGGGTTTTACCAAGGTCGTGGTGTGCGACACTGGTAGCACCTTGCTCTTCGAGTACCTTCACAACGTCTGCAGCTTGCGCAGCAGCTTCGTCTTCAGAAAGTGTTCCCGGGAGCACGAACAGGAGTTCGTAATGTTGCATAAGAACAGTAAATGGTTTGTATATGTTGCCCAGTGTCGACCAGTGGGCGGGTGTGCGAGATGCACAGCAGTGTTCTGGGCACTGCGTATGCGTAATAAGCGCTGCTACTGTACCATGAGTTTTTGGCTCTGTCAAGGGGAAAACTCTCCATCTATACAATAGCTGGTTTTCTCAGACGTTGTTTTGCTTTGCATAAATTTGCCTTTCCTTAGCTGTTTTTGCGCTCCGGTGGCATTTTTTGGTATTGCCCCATGCACATTCCAGCATATTTATTGCCATTTTTTCAGGTTTTATGGTGCATCTATGTACACATACTAATGATACAAATATGTGGTATAATAGTTTTGTTCACCCGCGCCGCGGGAATTCTTCTCATTGCCTGTCGATATGCTTTCAGATAAACTCATCCAATCTACCCTTCGTGACGGGTTCAATTTGTCAGCCAAGGACCTGGCAGCCTATAAAAAGAAGGCTGACCGTGTCCGCAAATCCCTCATGCAATATGTCATTGATGAGTCAATTGTAGACGAAACAGAGTTTTATACTGCTATCGGAAATGCACTCGAAACTCCCTTTGTCACTCTCAAGGGAAAAGAGATCCCCAAGGATGTCCTCAACCTCATTCCGGCACCGCTTGCCCAAACCCACCAACTCATTGCCTTTGGCAAGGACAATTCAAACATTGATCTTGCCATGCTCGACCCTGAAGACATTCAGACGGTCGAATTTATCCAGCGCAAAACAGGCCTCTACCCACGCGTCCACCTCACCACACAAGACGACGTAAAAGACGCACTCCGCCGCTATCATGCCGATCTAGACTCGGATGCCATGATCGAGCAGCTAGCTGACGACCCAAACAACCCAGAAGGCGGAGAGCTCAAGAAAGCCGCTGAAGAACTCCCAATCATCAATATTGTAAACTCAATTCTCGAACACGCGGTGTACGAGAATGCTTCTGATATACACATCGAACCTCAAGAAAAGGAGGTAGCCGTCCGCTATCGTGTAGATGGCATCTTGCGTCAGGTCATGACCCTCCCAAAGACGGTACAAAGCGGCATCATCGCTCGTATCAAAATTTTGGCAACACTCAAGATCGATGAACACATGGTCCCGCAAGACGGACGCTTCAAAATCAAAGTCCAAGAAGAAAAACTCTCTTTTCGTGTTTCGATCATGCCTGTATATGACGGAGAAAAAATCGTAATGCGTCTTTTGCACGAAGGAAGAAAAGCCCTCACGCTTGAACAACTTGGTTTTCAAGAAAGTGCTAAAGCAGACCTCCAGAGAAGTATTGAAAAACCTCACGGTATGATCCTCGTAACAGGACCTACCGGTAGTGGTAAATCAACCTCGCTATACTCTGTTCTTGGTATTTTGAATACACCTGACGTGAACATTTCTACTATTGAAGATCCTGTTGAGTACCACGTTACCGGCATCAACCAATCCCAAGTTAACAACCGTGCAGGCTACACGTTCTCAGGTGGTCTTCGTGCCTTTTTGCGTCAAGATCCAGATATCATCATGGTTGGTGAAATCCGTGACCAAGAGACTGCAGAGATTGCTATGCACGCAGCGATGACTGGTCACTTGGTCCTTTCTACACTTCACACCAACACCGCTGTTGGTACCGTTGCCCGCCTGCTTGATATGGGTATTCCATCATTTCTCCTTGCCTCTACTCTGAACATCGTCGTCGGGCAACGTCTCGTTCGCCGACTCGATCCAAAGCTTTCAGTGAAATACAAACTCACAGCAGCAGAAGTAGAAAAACTGTCTCATGAATTCAATCCCGACGACGTCGTCAAACATTTGCGTGAGAACGGCCTCGCCGAAAAAGGTGAAACCTCTCTTGAAAAAATGACGTTTTTCCGACCAGACCCAGAGAAGTCAGCTGGCGGAGCGGGGTACAAAGGACGTATGGGTATCTACGAAGTGTTTCCTATTACACCGGAATCCCAAGTCGCAATCTCTGGTGGTGCGACTAGTGACGAACTCCAAAAAATGGCCGAAAAGGCTGGCATGGTGACGCTGTTTCAAGACGGTATGATGAAGGCAAAGTCAGGCATCACAAGTATTGAGGAGGTCCTCCGTGTAACAAGAGAATAGCATGCCAAAAAAACCAAAACAGCTCAGCCCACTAGAAGAAAAGCTCAATGATTTTGTAGCAAAATTTTCTCGTATCCCCGTTGTTGAGAAACTCTTTTTTATTGATCACCTTCGGGTAATGATCCATGCAAGCCTTTCGCTCGTCGAGGCGCTTGGAATCTTGGAGAGAGAGCTCAATAACCGAAAGTTTCAAAAAATTATTGTAAACGTGCGTGGAGACGTCGAAAAAGGTGAGCAGCTCAGCGCCGCTCTCGGGAAGTACCCAAAGGTCTTCCCTCCCATGTATGTGAAAATGATCGAAGCTGGTGAGGTCGCAGGTAAACTCGATGAATCACTCGAACAGGTTGTCCAACAGATGAAGAAGTCTCATGAATTGTCTTCAAGTGTTCGTGGTGCGATGATTTATCCTGCGACAATTATCTTGGTCATGCTTGGTATTGGTATTGTCATGTCAGTGGCAGTCCTCCCAAAGCTTATTGAGATTTTTGATCAGTTTGACGCAGAGCTTCCTCTCGCTACTCGTATTCTCATCGCATTTACTGATTTTATGGGTAGCCCACTCAACCTCATCTTGAGCATTGGTGGTGCGATAGGTCTTGGCAGCCTATATATCCTTGCACTTCAAAAAGTTCCTTCTTTCCGACGGTTCATTCACCTGGTCAACCTCTACCTGCCTATTGTTGGCGCTATTGTCAAAAAGATCAACTTGGCCAAGTTCACCCTTACGCTTTCTTCACTTCTCAAGAGTACGATTCCTATCGTAGACGCTGTACATATCGCCGGTGAAACCACGACCAATGTCCACTACCAGCGCTCTCTCGCCCGCGCAGCAGAATACATCAAAACAGGTAAGCCTATGTCAGACATCCTGGCTGAAGAACCAGTCCTCTTTCCTCCCATGGTGACCGAGATGGTGATGGTCGGTGAACGAACCGGTGAAGTTGATCGCCTACTCCACGAATTGTCATCATTTTACTCATCAGAAGTGGACAAGACCATGAAAAACTTTACCACTATTATTGAGCCGGTTATCATTGTCTTCCTTGGTGTCTCTGTTGGTGGTGTCGCAATGGCAGTCATCATGCCGATGTACTCACTATCGTCAAACTTTTAGTATGTTGTTGCATCCATTTCCAAATGCTTTTGGCCTCGATATTGGCGACTTGTCCATCAAGCTTGTCCAGCTTCACAATGTCTCTCTTAGGCATCACAAACCAGCATATACACTCCAAACATTTCGTTCTACAGAATTGCCAGCAGGACTTATCATAAATGGTGAGCTCCAAGAACCGGAAAAAGTCCGTAAGTACCTAGAACATCTTCTCGCAGGTGGGAGAAAAGGAGTAAAGCCTGTTCGTAGCCGCTGGGTCGTAGCCTCCCTTCCAGATACACAAGGATTTTTGAAACTCCTCACAATAGGAAAGAAACCTGAAGATGTGATCGAGGAAGATATTCTCATCGTGGCAAAAAAACACATTCCATTTGATGAGGATGACTACTACGTTGACTGGCAGATCATGCCTGACGCCACAAACGTATCGGAGACAAAAGTACTCATTGGAGCTACACCAAAGCGCATTTCAGACATGTACACGTACCTTCTCGAAAGCCTTGGGTTGGGTGTTGTTTCACTCGAGATAGAATCTCTTGCAACCACAAGAGCAATGATCACTGCTGATAAAACGTATGATGGCGAAGCTCGAGCTATCTTGGACATTGGCGCTGCTCGAAGCACACTGATTGTCTTTGATCGTGGGCACATTCAGTTTACAAGATCGCTGCCATTTTCTGGCAACGTCTTTACCACAGCAATAGCACAAAAGCTTCGAATCTCAATGGAGGATGCTGAACAAAAGAAAATGCACGACGGCCTCATGTACAAAAAAAGTAAAACTTGGCCAATCATGTCAAAGTTGGCGGAAGATTTGGCAGTACAGGTAGAAAAATCTATCCAGTTTTACTATTCTCATTTTCCAAACGCTAACAATGTCACCCACGTCACTATGTGTGGAGGCGGCGCACTTATGAATGGTCTTGATAAGTACCTTTCAACAAAGCTTCATATTGATGCCCGTCCAGGACACGTATGGAAAAACCTTTTCTCAGGAAAGCAAAGCCCTGTTCCTAATGACCCAGAAGCTCTTCACTATGCAACGGGCATTGGGTTGGCGCTGCGTGCAGCTGATAATCCGTTCTTTATCTCCGACCTTATCTAGTATATGTACCCAACACGCCTTAACATCATAGCTACCGCAAAGCGAAAGTACATCGACAAGATGGTGTACATGCAATTTGTACGCAACAGCGTTGAAGTGTTTTTGTTTCTCATGTGTGCGTCCACGGTATTTCTTGTTGGGTCTTGGTGGATCCTCCAGTCACACTTCAATGAACTGGCAAGCAAGCTTACTATCCGTTCGGACAAGCAAACAGAAAGAAGTTTGCAGATCAGAGAAATCAATACGCTTCTTGGTGATATTAAGTTGCTTCAAGTTGCATTTTTAAAGTGGACTCCTATTATTGCACGTGTCACTGACAAACTACCACAAGGAACCGTTCTTTCGAGCATGACGCTTGATGTGCACAATAAGTCATATCACATCACGGGGTTTGCTGAGAGTCGCGATATTCTGCTGGCATTAGAAGAGCGTATTAGGACACTGCCCGAAGTGGTCGATGTGAATATTCCTATATCCCAACTTATAGCAAAAGACGATATAAACTTTGATATCACGATAGAGCTCAAGTAGTATGCGAAGAATCCCCCTTAGACAAAGTATTTCTCTCTTGATTGCCGTTATCTCCATCATTATTTTGCTTTTGATCATATTTGTGACCATGCCTGTGGTTTTTCGTATCAGCAACTTAAGCGGCAATATCCAAGAGACACAAGCCTTTCTAGAGTCACAGTATGAAAAATCTCGACAGCTCAAACGTTCTGTAAGTGAGCTCCCAGAGGCGATCACCAAAGCAGCGAAGTTTTCAGCTGCCTACACGGCACCTGACACAGAAGTGGACACGATCAGGCTCATGGAGCGCCTCGCTGCAGAACACAACATCAAGCAAAGTCTAAATATTTCATTTCGGGAACAAGGAGTAGCCGCCCCCAAAAGAGAACTTACTCTTCAATACAGAAAACCCCACTATGAACTCTCTCTCCTTGCTACTGGGCGATTTTCAGACCTTATGAGGTACCTTGATACCCTAGAAAAGATGCCAATGCACATCATCATTGATAATGTGGCTCTCAGCCAAGGTGCAGCAGACGAAGAAGGTGTGACGACAGTAAACCTACGTTTTAATGCAAGAATTTTTGTGCGTGAAATCGAACTATGAAGCATAAAATCAAAAAAGGGCACTACCAAATCCCTATCAACGACTCTACCTATAAGCATTTCCTAAAGCTTCGCATTATGGGTATTGTTGTGTTTAGTGTCTATGTCCTTATCATTCTCTTTACTGGACTGTTTGTGTACCGCAATGTATACAGTACAATTGGCTTTATTGATATCTCAGCCGTAGCAGGATTTGATGAAGCATCTGAAGCAATTGATTTTCGTCTTCTCGATAGAGTTGAAGAAGCCTGGGATATGAAACATTCACCAAGCACATCAGTGTTTTCCCGTGACCCTTTCAGTGCTGAGCCCCTTGTTCCAGCGACAAGCATTATTGAGCCACCTGACACAAGTATTGATTCTTTGGTCCCAATTCAGAACTTGGAACAATCTATATAGCTACTATGCCAACATATCTTTTTTCTCTTGGGAGGGAGCAGGACCTAAGTCTAGCAGAACTCACAAGTGTTTTTGCTTCGCGTGATCTTCCTTTTTCACCTACCAAAATCGCTAAGGGCCAGTACACAACAGAGATAGCAGACGAGATAGATATTATCGCACTATCAAACATGCTTGGCGGCACAGTCTTGGTAGCAAAACTAGTACATGACAATATCATCACAGCTGAAGAGATAGCTGATGTATTAGATGCAAAAACCACCACAGGAAAACTTATTTTTTCTTTGCATGCAAGCAAAAAATCTACTCCACTAGCCTTAGAGACCAAAAAGATTTTGAAGCAGCGTGGTAGAAGCGTTCGCTATATCCCACCAAAAAACACCGCAACCATAATACACAACAAGCTCGTACAAACTGGCGGTGACATCCACTTGGTGGGAGGAAAACTCTACCGCACAGTAGCCGTCCAAGACATCGAAGGGTTTACGCACCGTGACTACAGCCGCCCTCGTATAGACAGTGTTAGTGGGATGTCCCCACCAAAACTTTCTCGCATCATGGTAAACCTTGCTGGCGGCAATTCAGTAAACCACCTTCATGATGCTTTTTGTGGTTCAGGTACTATCCTTATGGAAGCCTTACACATGGGAGTGCCCCTTCTTTCGGGAAGCGACCTTTCACCAAAAGCCGTGGACGATACTGATGTAAACCTTACCTGGCTTGCCAAAGAGACAAACAACGCATCACGCCTTGGACCCATTTTTGTATGTGATGCAACTGTTCTTGACACCAAGCTTGAGCAGAATTCTCTCGATGCCATCGTGTCTGAGCCATACATGGGCAAACCACTAAAGGGAAATGAGTCTCGGCAGACCTTGCAGAGACGCGCTGAAGAATTGCATCAACTTTACCAAGAAACCCTACACTCCTTCGCAAGAGTGCTCAAGCCAGGAGGAAAAGTGGTGATGATCTTTCCGTCACTTCACTGGAGAGGCACCTGGATGCCGACAATGTCAACAGAAACAATAAAAAATGCCGGCTTTACACCGACTGTTTTTCTAGGCAAAACGATTCTCCGCTACCATCGTGCAGACCAACACCTAGCAAGAGACATTCAAGTCCTTACCCTTGCATAAGCAACTGCTCAACAAGCCTCCCAACAACGACACCAACTCCAGCAGCGACGCTTGCAAGAATGAGCATTTCGAACCCAGCTCGAAACCAGTTCCTCTTTGAAAATCTTGCGGAAAACACACCCAATAGAAACAACCCAAAAAGCGTAATGCAGGCAGAAGTGATGACCGCCTGCTGCACCGGCAGGGCAAAATATGGCGCAATCGGAATAATGCCGCCAACAATATATGCTGCCCACATCACTAGGCCGTTTTTTGCTGGGTTTTCCTCATTGTCTGGGATAATTTTCAGTTCTCTATATGCCATCTCTTGGAGAAAAAGGTGTTTGTTTTTTGCCGCTTCTGCTGCCATTTTCACAGCAAGAGGCTTGCTCCAACCATCGTCTACATACATGCCCACGAGTTCTTCCTCTTCTTCCTTAGGGTATTTCTCCAATTCTTCTCGTTCTTCTTTAAGCATTCTTTGATCAATCGCCGAGACAGACTTACTTGAAAGATACGACCCAACCCCCATAGAAATTGATTCGACACCCACGATCACGATACCAGCAAGGAGTGTAACATACGGATCACCTGTCGTGACGGCAATACCTGTGATAGAGCCAAGCGTAGAGACCATACCATCCTCCGCACCAAACACAAGCTCTCGCACCGTCCCACTACCAAGAGTAGACTGTTGGTGATGAATAAAGTTTGGATTATTGTGTGTACTACTCCGCAACATATTCTACGATTTCCATACGCATTCTCTTTACGCCAAACTGCTGAGCTCGTTTTCTATCTCTCATCCAAAGATCAATTCTTTCAGGACCATATCGTGCATTCATGCGATCATGTACAACAAACAATTGATCTCCATACTGGTCAGGAAAACGAACAAGTGTCCCAAATGGAAGCCCATTATTTGCAATAACATTCTCCAAATTGTTCTGGCAGAGGTCGTATTGGTCAGCAGTATGACAGGGTGTATCATCTGTTTGGTCAGGCGTACTTGAATATGCTGTGGCTATCACATATCGCTCTGATTTCGTGACAACGTCAGTCTTTGTGCTTCTTGGCACAGTTGACTGGATGGCTTGGACTGCACTCATGGTCATGACGAGAATCATGAGTGATACACCAACAACAAAACCAGCTGTCCAGCTGGCATGAGGTGGTTCATGAGTGAACTTCGTTGCTCTACGTTTCGAGGTTGGTCGCCTACCTTTTAAATTCTGCATAGCCACTTCCTACATCGATAATATTGCTGTGTGTTTTGAGCTCTCCGCCTACTGCTCGCCCATTTACAAAATATACATGTATTGCTGTGTTGCCATTTTCGTACGGGACATACGCCCAAGTCTCTACTGTCGCAGGACGGGCTGGTTCAAGTGTACGCACAACAATCGGAGGCTGACCGAGAAGGTTTGCCACCAACTTTCGAGACAATCCGTTGAACCGATCCGTTTTGTTTTGTGGAAAAAACACGTCCCAACCAGGAATAGGCTTGAGTGACAACACCCCCTCACCTGAAACAACTTCTTGCTCAGGGGAATACTGTCGAAAATCTTCTACGACGGTAAGCGCACGAACTTGTTGTTGTTGTAGGTTGGTAATAAGATCATCCGTTTTTTGTTGCTCCTTTGAAAGGATAACAACACCGACGCCCACGGCTGCTGCCAGCACAAGGAGTAATACAAGAATAGGGACATTTCCTTTTAGTGCGCCAGGTGGTTTTTGGTAGTACGAGTTTTCCATATGTATGGTCCCAGTATATCACATTTTTTATTCTGTCAGAAAGATATAATACAAAACACAGGCCAATGCCTGTGTTTCATACTATGTGTTCACGTGGAAAAGAGCCACGTCTCCATCTTTTATCAAATAGTCTCGACCGACTAGTTGCAGATCACCACTTTCTTTTACGCCATTCCAACCGCCTTGCGATATAAATGCCTCCTGCGTTGTGATGTCAGCTTTTATAAACCCTTTTATAAAGTCTGTATGTATAACACCGGCAGCATTTGGAGCATCAGTTTCAGCGCGAACGGTCCAAGCCCTTGCTTCTTGTTTGCCAGCCGTAAAGAAGGTGCAAAGACCAAGAAGCCCGTATCCAGCCTTGATGATGTGATCCAAGCCACTCATGTTGACTCCGAGCTCTTCCATAAAGACCTTGGCGTCTTCATCACTCAGTTCTGCAAGTTCTGCTTCAGTCTTTGCCGAAACATAGACATGAGGAACACCTTCTTCTGCGACAACATTTGCGTCAGCGCCTTCGTCGACATTTACCACATACATCATTGGCTTCATCGTGATCAAGTGAAGGTCACGTAAGATCAACGCTTCATCATCAGTTACTTCGTAGTTTCGGGCCGGTTTGCCACTTTCAAGGTGTGCTGACAATCCTGTCAGAAGGACCACTTCTGCTTCTAGTTCTTTTGCGTTGGGGCCTTTTGCTTTTTTCTTGGTAGCTTCTAGGCGCTTACTGACACTTTGCCAGTCAGCCAAGATGAGCTCAAGATTAATGACACCAGCATCATGCTCTGGATCCACACCACCGTGAACATGGGTGATGTTGCCATCTGTAAATGCGCGCACAACTTGGGCAATCGCATCAACTTCACGTATATGTGAAAGAAAGGCATTTCCCATGCCCTCACCCTCTGACGCTCCCTTCACGAGACCAGCAATATCAACAAATTCAATCGTTGTCGGTACCTTCTTGTCTGCTTTTACTACGTTATAAATCTTATCAAGTCTTTCGTCTGGTACCTCAACAATGCCAACATTTGGTTCGATTGTACAAAATGGGTAGTTTTGAGCATCTGCTTGCTTACTTTTGGTAAGAGCGTTAAATAGCGTGGATTTCCCAACATTTGGGAGGCCAACAATTCCAATGGATAGTGACATATATATGAAACAAGTTTGAGCACTGAAATGGCTCGATAAGGTGTGAAAAATATCACATGTTGTGGACCATAAGGGATTTGAACCCTTGACCTCTGCCATGCCATGGCAGCGCTCTACCAACTGAGCTAATGGCCCATACGTGTCAAAGCTCTCGTAGCAAGGCTAACAAGCAGTGATATGACAAACGATATGGGAGCGGAGAAATACGACCCATTGTGAGACGATATTACCCAATTTTTGACGATACGTCAAGGCTGTCAATTCTTGGAAAGAGAGATGTTCTCTTTGATAAGAAGCTTGTCAGCGCCAGCACCATCAAGATTTATTGTATCTGTTTCCGTTTTTGCATAGCCTTTGTGCTCTACAGCGACACGATAGGTGCTTGGCCCCACCAAAAAGGCATATCTTCCTTTACTGTCCGATATTTGAGTATCAATGAGTTTGTTATACTGTACCGAAAATAGACGGGCCACAGCCTTGCCAATTGGTTTGTGATTGCCAGCATTGAAGATGACACCCCATCCACGTGGCCGTGTCGGGAGAATATATACAACAAACGAAAGGTAGATAACAATATGAACAGCAAGCACTGCGGTGATCTTCCATGTTGGATTTACATACAAGGCAAAGAGGGTAAACCCAATGCCAACAAGTGATATGACATGCTGTGTGAACCGAAGACGTTTCGTCCAATGAATCTTGTGAAGTGGCACACTCCCAGCATCTGGCGGATCAATAGGAATGTTTGGCGCAACCACAACATCTTTGTCACTTATCACGAGCTCTTCTCCATGATATATGTCGAGCATCTGACCATCAGAGTCTTCTGCTTGTAGGTACGCACTTGGAAAAACATACGTTGGCTTTGTCACTTCAAGGGTATATGTCCCTGGTTTGGCAAAGAAAAAGAATCGTCCTTTTGTGTCTGTCACATGTGACTGTAACACTTTGCCAGTCTCAATACTGATAAGTCTAACAATCGCCAAATCAACAGGAAGTTTCGTCAGGCTATTATATACTTTCCCCCATGACTTTCTTTTTCGCTTGCCAAAGAGTAGTAATGGCTGCAAAAAGAGATATTGGAAAAAGAACTGAGACGCAGGCACAGCCGTCGCAGTCAGTGAAGGTCCAATCACCGCCACAGGTACAACAACACTCGCAGGTGCTACAAATGTATCGACAGCCTCTTCGACAGCAGGCTCATCCGCCCATTCGTTTACATCCACCACTGCGTCACTCACACCATCAACAACAGTTGCTACCGCTTCTCCCACTGCTGCTGCAGCACTATCATTGCCAGCCCCGGCCACATCGTCAGCGCTCCGATACCCGTCTAAAAAGTTTGCCACCAAACCATTGGCAGCGCCATCAACAGTACCTGCAACACCTGACTCAAACCCTTCAGGAGATAGTTCTATTGTTTGATTTACTACATTTGTTTGTACCCGAAACGGTGCTGTTTGCCTCGTATCATACCCAGACAAAGACGCTTCGATCCGATAAACGCCCGCAGGAACAACAAAGGCATACTCTCCTCGAGCTGTCGTACGCACTGTATTTGGTTGGTTGTAGCTTGCGCCATCCCATGGCGCATTTGTCCTGTCATCAATAAGTGTCACCGTCACCCCACTCACTGGCTCACCCGTCTCACGTGAGAGTACCGTCCCGTACGATTCACCTTTTACCGTGACCGGGTATGTATCGACAAGACCAGCATGATGAACAACCACCGTAAGAAGCTCATCACCAATCGAGCCAACGGTTACGTCGGCTGTGTATGCTCCTGTAGCATCCTGTAGCATTGGCCGCTCAGTTGAGCCTGAGCGCAGAGCAACTGACTCAAGACCTATATCAGATAGTTGGGCAGCTGGAACAGAAATCGAAACTTGATCACTCAAGATAGATGAAAAAATGTTTGCCGAAAACAGCGCTGGCACTGATCCACCACCAACTTTTACATTTGGCTCAAACAGTAATGGTTGGCGAAGCTGCAAGGCAGTCTGTGATTCTGGACAGTAAGCTAGCTGCCCACCACCGACAAGCCCTACCTCTTCTCGCGCCTGACTCGAGCGCTGCCACAACATGACGTTACTTCGCTGCTCACCATCACGTATCACTCGTAGCCACACCTCATGCTCCCACTGTGAAGCCTTGGATACAAGCTCAACAGTGATAAGATCACGATCACAAAACTGAGACACTTCAAATATGACATCATTGAAATCTCGATCTATTCCTTCAGAATCTTCAAATGAAATACGATTGGTTGCTTCAGTGACTTCCTCCACCAAGACAAAACCACTGCCCATGTGTTTTTCTCTCCCCGATGGCGTCACGATATATAGATCATATTCATCTCGCACACATTCATACCGACACTCAGGTTCCGTTTCATTGCGAGAAAAACGACGGATGATGTCTTCATCATTCCCTGGTCGTACAATTGTCTCGGTTTCTTCTATCGGTGTTTCTGGGTCAGGGTCAGGGCTTCCACCGGAAGAAGACGATGAGCCACTGGGTGGCGCGGGCTCCTCGGGTTCAGTCGGGGTCTCAGGCTCTTCAGGTGGGTCTACAGGTGTTTCTTCTGGCGGAACTTCTGGCTCTTCTGGTGTTTCGGGTGGGTCTACGGGACAAAGCGATGTGTTTTCTTGAATAATTACTTGATTGTCGGTAGCAGTGTCAGTATTGGCCCACAATGTATAGTTTTCAATTGTTGTGCCATCATTATATTGAAGTCCCACCAAAAATGGACCAAATTCTGAACTCACTCGGGTCACCAGTAACTCACCTGAGCCACAAGTAGAATCTATATCTAAATGAACATCATTAAAATCCCCAAGAACAGGATCGGTCGCTTCAAAGTACACACTAAGCAATACCGCATTGATGCGGAAGGCTTGGGCGTAAGCACTCGTCAAAAGACGCTGTTCACCGGAAGTGTTTTCTATATACAGCTCGTAGTCGTCATCGTTGCAGGTAAAACTACACAACTCGACAGTTCTGGGTGTAGAAGTAGCACCTCCACCACTACCACCTGATGATGCCCCACCACTACTAGAAGGAAAACCGGGGCTTCCACCAGACGAGGAGCTTGAGGAAGAGGAAGATGAGCTTGAAGATGCGTTGTTGACGGTCGCAGAGATGGTCGCCTGCGAATTTGAGGTGTCTGTCTGTACTATATGTGGAAAAGAAAGTAACCCAAGCGCGAGCAAGGGGACCAAAATATGATACAAACGAATAGTCATACGTGTGTTTTTTTCCAAACAAGCCCACTGATACCACCTAGTATAGCGAGGAATAGGCCAATAATCCACCAGGCAGGCCACACCCAAACGGACTCAATATGTGAAAAGTACTGTTGTGTGAGTCCATAGCTCACATCACTGCGAACACGGTACTTACCAAAGGCATACCACGGGAGTGAAAATTCCATTTCTCTTTTCCAAACGCCTTCTGGCAATATAATCGCGTCACCCTCATTTAGGGGTATTTCATCTTTTGTTTGTAGCCATTCATGTACGAGTAGCACCCGCCCGACAGGCGTCGTATGTATCGTTCCATCATTGTAGAGTGACATCGTCAGACTCAGTGAATGTCCACGTGTGTCAATATCGTACTGTTGCAATGCAAGTGACTCTCTCACATCACCTTCTACATGTAAAAACAGTAGCGATCCAATTCGTGATGAAACACCATCACCTGACTGCTCAGCAAATAGTCCAAGGTAATAACTGTCTGGCAACACAAGCTCGGGGATAACAATTGTGTACCAAAGCGCAGCCGTCTCTCCTGGGTCAAGCGTGACTGACTCTCCTGGCTGTATCCACTGCAATGCTTCACTCACTACTCCAAACGTTGCCGCACCTGTCGTTTCATTGACGGCAAACGCGTCAAAAACAGGATGTACTAGTACACTATAATCTTCGTCGTTTGTCACCTGTACTTCTACACGCTCGACTGACCCAGGTGCCACAACCATTGTCTGGCGTAGTGGGTTTATTTGTACTGCATGCGCAGCGGTTACAAAAAACAACGACCCGAGAGCTGTAGCCAGTGTTATGGGAAGTTTCATACTATGGATTTACCGTCGCCGAAAACGTAACTGTGTGGCTGTACGCGGCGTCTGTGGTGCTGCTACTTACTGCCGCCTGGAATTGCACCGTTGTTTGTCGCCCTGTGATGGTGCCAGTCGCACTTGCCAAATTAACAGTCCCAGCGATGGCTTGGGTTGTTGTTGATATAGCATCATTACCAGAAACAACGATTCCATACTCTTCACTTCCGGCGGTGACACTTCCGTCAATCACATCTGCTATCTCATTGACACCCGAACGAAGGTTGCCGTCTTCTGTAAGAGAAAGCGTATAGCCAGTTTCTGAGTCAGTGGAAATAGTGATGACAACATTCTGCGTGCTGACCGTAGTGCTTGAGAGGGTGCCAAAGTTGATCGTTGCTGTATCAAGCGTGAAGGAAAGGATTCCCTGTTCTTGCGCTTGAAACCCTGCACGGAGCTCGTAGGTGCCGCCTGTACTAGTCGATATACCAAGCCCAGAGCCAGCATCATAAATAATCCTGCCTGTGGCGCTTGTCGTCCCGTCGCTACCCCCAACATAGCTCACGGAGTCAGCATATATTTCATAAACACCACCAGACATTTGCGCAAAAACAGAAGCAGCACTAAAAAGTACAGCAATAGCAAAAATGACAAATACGGCGTGTGTTTGTGATTTCATATATGAACACAGTATACCACAATACCTCCCTCTAGAGGTCAATCATTGCTTTGGCAACGCAATGCAACTTAACCCGCTCACGATTAGAATGCCTAGTGGAATCATGACCACTCCCACATCAGACCCTACGACATTTGCATATATAAAGAGAGGCAACCCAATACACATACCAAGTGCCACCCCCAAGCTTACACCTCTCCCAGACAGTTTTGACCAATAAAGGCTCAGTATTGTCGGCACAACAATACAAGCTGCGATCGTATTGAATACCCACCACAGGTGAAATAGCCCGATGTTTGGTGTATATTCGATAGCGAGCGCAAGAACAAGTCCAAGCAGTGTCACCCCAAACATTGAGTGTCGTGCGTCTTTTACACCATTTTTCCCTGTTGATTTCTTCATGTCTGTGACCCAGAGTGTGCTAGTCGCCGAAAGTGCGGAGTCGAGCGTTGATGCTAGTCCAGCAAGAAGCATCAAAACAAATAGAATAACAATACCTGTAGGGAGGAGTTGCATGACGGTAGTCACACCAATCATCGACCTATCTATTCCACTAGGAAGTGCTATTCCTATTGAAGGGTTGGCCGCTATCAACCCAAGTGAACTTAATCCTAGTGGGATAATGCCAAACAAACATGCGCCAGCAACAAAGGATTTACGTACATCCTCTTTCTTGATAGCAAACACTCTTTGCCAGTACTGTTGGTCTGACAGCGCTCCAGCGAGCAGACCAATACTCGTCGTGATGCCAATAGAAAAGGCGACATGAGAATCAAACATATGAGTAACGTTTGAAACTCCTTGCCAGCCACTGATAATTGCAGCAAACCCTCCAGCAGCATTCCACGTCAATGGCAGGATAATGGCACAAGCAATAAGCAGCAAAACATACTGTGCAACGTCAGTAATAACTGACCCCTCAAAACCTGAAACGAGTGTATATGACAAGGATATCAACACAAGCACCGGCATAATGGTGGTGAGTGCTAAGCCCGTCAATGCACTTACCAACATTCCGCCTGCATACACTTGCACCGTCACGGCCATAAGCTGGTAAAACAAATATGTGGCCACATAAATCTTGTGTACTAGTACACTTCCCGTACGCACGTACATAAAGTTTGGTAATGTGCTCCCGTTTGATATTTGCGTTCTAATTCTGGGACCAAGAATGACAAAGCTCAGTAATGCCAACACATTTGGGATGACAAACCAAAACACACCGGCAATACCATATGTATATGCTAGCTCTACAGACACAAATAGTGCGACAGCCCAAAGCCATGACGCAGCAATACTTGGCGATGCTTTTTTCCACCCAAGGTTTCTCTCTGCAAACAAAAAATTGTCTGTGCTGGAATTTCTCTTTTTTGCAAATACTGCAGCGAGAACAAATGAGACAAGACAGAACACACCGATGACGGTATATGATGTCGTGAGTGAAAATGTTGTCATAGGTATATATATGATATTGAATAAATTTTCACTTTATCATATAATGACCATATCGAGTGGTATATACCACCACACGGTGATAACCACCACCACACATGTATCAAGAAACACTTGAAGCCTTGGGGCTCGCAAAAAATGAAGCCAGGCTCTACGAAAGCCTTCTAAAGTATGGCGAGCTTAGTGTAAGTAAGCTATCGACGATTAGCGGTGTACACAGGCGCAACGTTTATGACTCACTTTCACGACTTTCAGACAAAGGGCTTGTCTTTGAGCTCATCGGCAAGGGTGACACCAGATACCAAGCAGTCGACCCTGACAAGCTAATGGAGCTCGTCAGAGAGAAAGAAGACCGTCTCTCTGCCATACTCCCAGGCCTTCACAATCTCTACGAAGGAACCCCTCACAACGACAGCGTCCTTATCTACAAAGGGCCTGAGGGGTGGAAAAACTATATGCGTGACATTCTACGCGTAGGTGAACCCGTATACTTTATCGGAGCGAAGGGTGGGTGGTTAGATGATAGAGTTAAACACTTTTTTCCAGCATTCTTACGTGAAGTAGAGCGAAAAAACATCTCTTTCTATCACCTATTTGACCATGCCGTATTGGAACAGGTTCCCGAGATCATACCTATCGCTGGTGACAATCATCGTTTCCTGCCAGAGGGGTTTGACACACCTGTAGCCGTAGACATTTTTGGAGACCACGTGACAACTATCTCTGGCATGACATATGGAGGGCTCGAAGAAGAGTTTTCGCTCACTGTTACGGTCAACCAACAAACAGCAGACGCATACCGCACCTGGTTTCGACTACTCTGGGAGCAAGCGTCTTTTCAACCAAAAACATAACTGAGGTGAATGTTTCACGTGAAACATTCACCTTTTTTGTTTCTTTCGCTGCTGCCATTTTTTGATTCTTTTTTTCTGTCCACAGTTTTTGTATACGATAGCGTACACAATTTTGCTCATTATCCACACCTAGTAGGAAAATCTATCCTCCCTTCAAGTGTTTCACGTGGAACATTTTGTATGGAAAGCAGTGTAGAGATTTGGTTGTTTGAATTATTTTATCAAGCCATAGGATAAGAACGCTCGCTCAGCCAAACAATTTTGTCACGTTTGGCAAAGAAGTGTGTAGCTCTCCTGAACACACATAACTGCGTTTGCCTCTGTGTGTGTCACACTAAGTGCAAATAAATTGTCTGAGTCAAATGAAACTGTCACTGGTGTGGTATTCGTTGTGCAGTCGAAGCAAAAAAGATTGTTTCACGTGAAACAATCTTTTTATCAAACTCACATGAAACATCTACACATACTCAAACTTGAGTGGTTCTGGGTTACCACACAAATGGCAAATGTGTTTTTTGCTACTAAGAGATCATTGTGCCCTCACCAGGAGTCGAACCTGGATCTAAAACTTAGGAGGTTCTTGTTCTATCCATTGAACTATGAGAGCCTGTGGCTATATTTAGCCTAATATCTTTGTCGCACAATATAATGCACCTAGCTTCTTTAAGCCTTATATGACATCACTGCAGGCAGCATACGACAAAATTGTACTTATGACAAGCCTTCTCACAAACAGGAATCTAGCGTACACTTGAGAAGTAATCACACACATATGAATATCCTCGTTATTATCCTTCTTCTTCTAGTCATTGGTCTCCTCGTGGGACTTACGGTTCTTTTTTTGAGACTCAAAGCATCACAGGCTGCAAGCAGCCCTGCCAACGAAACACTAAACCTCCTTCAAAACCAACTCCAACACCTGAGCAAAACTGTGGATGAGAAGATGACTGAGTCCCAAAAGTCCATGCAGTCAGCCCAGCAAGATCTCTTCAAGAACCTGCAAACAACACAACAAGACATGCACGGCGTCCTCCAGAAGCAGTTTGGCTCAAGCAATAAATTGATCCAAGAGATCTCATCTGAGAGCAACAAACGCATTGCAGAAATTACTGAAAAACTCACCAAGCTCGATGAGACCAACAAACAAGTTGTTGGATTTACTGACCAACTTTCAAATCTAGAAAAGGTGCTGACCAACACCAAGAAGCGCGGGAGTCTCGGAGAAGCCGGGCTCGAAATGATCCTCGCCAACATCCTTCCACCCGGCAGCTATAGCATGCAACACAAATTTGAAGATGGTGTCATCGTAGACGCTGTGGTCCATATCAAAGACCAACTCCTTCCGGTAGACGCAAAGTTCCCACTAGAGAACTACCAACGTATTATCAACGAAAAAAGTACTAGTACACGAGAACAGCTAGAGAAGGAATTCAAAAATGATCTCAAGAAGAGAATTGATGAAACATCAAAATACATTAAACCTAAAGAAGGAACTCTCGACTTTGCCTTTATGTTTATTCCTGCTGAAGGAATCTACTATGACTTGCTCGTCAACGAAGTTGGTGCAGTAAAAGTAAACACCAGAAGCCTCATCGACTATGCGTTCAAAGAAAAGAAAGTGATCATTGTTTCACCAACAACATTTGCCGCATACCTCCAAACGGTGCTCCAAGGGTTGCGGGCATTGCAGATCGAAGAATCAGCCAAAGAAATTCGTCAGCGTGTAGAGATGCTTGGCAAACACCTCGCCGCGTATGACAGCTACATGGGCAAGCTTGGAGGGCATCTCGGGACAGCGGTCAACAGCTACAACACAGCCTACAAAGAACTCGGCAAAATCGACAAGGACGTCATGAAGATTACTGATGGAGAACGTTTAATCGAACCTGCTCAGTTAGAAAAACCAAAAACTGATTAAGTTTTCACATGAAGTCTAGCAACAAGCAAGTCACACCACCCAGTCCCATTACACTTTCCGGCCCCTCTGCTGTTGGTAAGACGACCGTCGGCAGTCTTCTTGCGGAGAAACTTGGTTTTAATTTTTTTGATCTTGATGACCTCGTGTGCAAACAAGCGCACCTTGCAACAAGTGGCGAAGTAATACGACAACTTGGCCATGCAGAATTCAAGCTCATACAGCATCGGTGCTTGAAAAAGCAACTTCTTAGTAATGATGTCTACATCTTTGCAATTGGTGGTGAAGTTTACAGACCTGGATACGACCAAGAACTCATCAAGCTAAACCGATCTCTTATATCCAAAAACAGCTACAACATTGCACTTATCCCAGACCAGTCACTTGAAACCACCATAGACACTTTGTATCCGAGACTTTATGATGGAAAACGTGACACTCGAACCAAGGATCGTGAGAGCTTTCTTCGCTATACAGAACCGGCACTACCACAATATAAAAGCCTAGGAAACCACACCGTTTACACAAAAAGCAACACCCCAGAAGAAGTTGTTGGCAGCATCATCACCCATTTGGCTCAAATCTAACCCAACTATCAGCCAGCAACAAGCACCCTATTGACAACCTAGCCAATCTAGGTTACAATTAGCGCACTCTCACGTACCCACATTTTTCAGGTACTAAATACATATATGCCAATCAAAAACAGTGCAAAGAAGGCTGTTCGCCAAGACGCTCGTCGCGCCAAGGAGAACCTCGTCTTCAAAAACGCTTACAAGAAGGCAATCAAGGCTGTAACCAAGGCACTCGCTGCCAAGGAAGATACCAAGGACCTCTTGGTAGCTGCACAGAAAAATCTTGATAAAGCAGCAAAAAAAGGCGTTATCAAGCCAAATACTGCCGCTCGTCGTCTTAGCCGCCTCACCAAGCGTGTGGCTGCAGCAAGCAAGTAATTGCTTCAACAAACAAAAAACCGCTCCACTGAGCGGTTTTTTTGTTATTTGGTGACCACTTTTGCCACAAAGAGTTCGAGAAGAGTGCGAACGTCACCGAGCCCTCGCTTGAGCCCCCTGTCTAGCCCTAGAGCGGCTTTGTGCATCATCTTGGCGGTAGCGAGATCTCCCTGCCTGGCAAGAGAGATAAGCTTCTTTATCACAAAAGGGTGTCCGCCAAGCTGTTTGGCCATCACGGCTGCGTCAACAATACCTCTATCAACCGCCTCAGCGACACCCAGGAAGAGCCTGGTCTGCTTGATAAGCATGGCCATCACCTGACCAGCGTCTGTGCCTGCATCATACTGAGCATAGAGTAGTTCAAGCGCAGCTTTGCCCCGACGCGCCATCACTGCATCGATAAGAGGGAAGAGATTATCAGTTGCCGTTTCTGGTAAGCAAATCGATACATCAGCGGCTGTGATATGTTTTTTGTCTCCCACATAGCTCACCAGCTGCGATATGTATTGGCTGGCTTCTGTGGCAGAGCTGCTGGATGTCACAAACGTTCTGAGCGCATCTGCATCGATGGTGACACCAAGAGCATCGAGCTCACGACGCACAAACAACCCAAGGTCATTGCCTGAGAGGGCGGGAAAGTGTTGTGCAAACTTGGTTTCAGAAAGTGCCGCGTGAATAGGCGCAAGCGCTTTGACAAGTTTCTTTGGAAGGTTCTCTTCAACTAGTACGGCGATGGTTGTCTCTGGCAACCCTACTTTTACTTTTTCAAGCAAACTTTGGTGAAGATCTTTGTTGGCTGCAGTGATGATATTGTTCACCACAACCATCCGCTTCTCCGCGAGAAATGGTGATGTATGCATTTCGGTAATTACCTTTGCCGCATCATCGGCATTGGCAGCGTCCAATCTCACTACATTCATTTGTTGTGGATCACGCTCACGAAGAAACTTGTCTACCATGTCATTTTTGCGTTGGTTGATCCGATGAGGATCATTGCCATAGAGGTATATGATCATAGCTCCCCCCAAGAATCACCTGACCTCACAGACACTTCTACCGGCACAACCAAATCAATAACAGCTTTCATTTCTTTCTCTACCATTTTCCCTACACTCTCTACCTGATCATCCGGTACCTCCAAGATTATTTCATCGTGCACTTGAAGCAACATGTTTGTTCCTTCAAACTTTTTTAGCTTCTTTTGGACTTCGATCATGGCGATTTTCATCATGTCAGCAACCGTTCCCTGCATCGGCATATTGATAGCCATCCGTTCACCAGCGTGGCGCAACTGCGCATTGGCAGAAGAGAGCTCCGGCACATAGCGACGCCTATCAAAAAGTGTTTTGACGTAGCCATTTTTCTTTGCCGTTTTTTTTGTTTTTTCAATATACTCTTTCACACCAGAAAACGCATCAAAGTACGCCTCAATAAACTCAGAGGCTTCGGCGATAGTCAGACTCGTGCGACTCGCAAGCCCAAATGAGCCCATACCATACAACACACCGAAGTTTACTTCTTTGGCTGTACTACGAATATCTTTAGTGACATCCTCTATCGGGATATTATGAATAGAGGCAGCAGTAGATGTATGGACATCTTCGCCAGCATTGAAGATACGGATAAGCTCCTTGTCGTTGGAAAGGTGTGCTGCTACGCGAAGCTCAATTTGTGAATAGTCAGCAGCAACAAGTTTATGGCCTTTCTTGGCTACAAACGCGTTGCGGATTGTCCGACCAAGTGCTGTGCGAGTAGGGATGTTTTGGAGGTTTGGGTCTGCACTAGACAGCCTGCCAGTAGCCGCGACGGTCTGATGAAACGTTGTGTGAAGTCGACCTGTGTCACTGTTTACAAGCGTTGGCAAGACATCAATATATGTATTTTGAAGTTTGGTTACCTCACGAAATTTTTCTATGTGCCCGATTATCTCATGTTCACCGCGAAGCTTTTCAAGCTCTGAAGCTGCCGTTGAGTATCCCGTCTTGCCCTTCTTGATCATTTCAGTCGGCAGCTTGAGGTCTTCATACAGCACCTTGCGCAGCTGTACTGACGAGGCAACATTGAACTCCTGGTCAGCCAACTTGTGAATGGTTGTCACGAGCTCATCAATCTGTTTGTGCACATCTTTGGACATCTTCGCGAGAAAGGCTGTATCAAGCTCAACGCCCTCACACTCCATCGAAGCAAGCACCGGCAAGAGCGGCATCTCCATCTCTTCAAACAGTTTGGTCATTTTTTCTTTCTTCAATCCTTCAGTGTATCGTTTAAATAGGTCGTGAAGGTTTTGGAGTATTTCTCCTACAGGTGACTCTGTTCCAAAAAGCGTCGCCTGCGCACTTCCACCACCAGCAAACTCACGTTGCATGACAGCGTCTAGATCATGGCTACGCTCGCCAGTACTCAAAAGATATGAGGCCACCATGGTATCAAATAATGTTGCATTCACATCCGTGTGACAGTCTTTTGTAAGACGCAACAGTGATTTTAGGTCGTGGCCCACCAGCGTAAAGTTCTTTGTCGAAAAAAGAGACGTGAGAAGTTCTTCAGTGTGTTCTTTCGCATCGGTCACGGTGTATTGCTTGCCATCATGCAGGAGAATGAGTGACGTAAGATGTTGTTCTGTGACCACTGGCAACACAACAACGACACCTGTCAGCAACGAGTCAATCTTCGCAGCAATAACGTTCTTGTTTACTAGTACAGGTTTTTCTGGTGGTGCTTCTGCTTTGTGTTCGACATAGCCCGGCACTCTCTTGAGAAGTGAAAGAAATTCAAATCGTTGAAATGTGTCACGAATAGCATCATAATCAAATCCGCCCCACTCACACTCATCAAAGTCTACTTTGAGCCCTTTGACATCTCTGCGAATCGTCGCCAGATCCTGACTCATATACGCATCGTCTTTGTATTCCATGAGCAATTTTTGGTAACGTGGTTTGATGCGTTCATCTTCTTTTTCTGCACCCTCATAAATCTTGTCGAGGTCACCAATCTCAGTAAGTAGCTTCACGGCAGTTTTCTCACCAACACCTTTGACGCCAGGAATATTGTCAGAGGCATCACCTCGGAGCGCTTTGTAATCGATCACCATCTCAGGCCCAAATCCGTAGCGCGCTTTGACCGCTGGTGCATCATAGCGAACAATGTCACTAAGACCTTTGCGCAGTGAGTAGACAGTCGTCTGGTCATCCACCAACTGCAAGATATCCATGTCACCTGTGACAATGACGCTCTCTAGCCCTTTTTGCTCTTTGTTGAGCTTTTTTACGACTGTTCCGATGACATCATCGGCTTCAAATCCTTCTTTGGAATAAATTGGTACACCAAACGCTTCAACGACATCATAGATAAGGGGAATCTGATCGTACAGATCTTGGTCACTTTTGCTACGTGTAGCCTTATAATCTTCGTAAACCTCATCTCGAAATGTGCCGCCAGACACATCAAAACTCACCGCCAGGTGTGTCGGCTTGATATCGGTGATCACCTTGAGAAGCATAGAGGTAAACCCGTAGACTGCGTTTACGATCTGTCCGTCTTTGGTTGTCAGTGGGGGGATAGCGTGGTACGCGCGATGGATGATGGCGTGACCATCAATAATCGCGAAGAGTGGTTTTTTGCTCATAGTGTAGTCATTGTACCACGCAAGAGAAGATTGGGAATAGGGGTTGAACCCAACACAAATCTATGCTACACTTTCTTCGCAAGACAAATATGGCACCGTAGCCAAGTGGTAAGGCAGGGGTCTGCAAAACCTCTATTCGCGGGTTCGATTCTCGCCGGTGCCTCAGTTGTATAGCAAGCGAAACCCTACGTGTACGTAGGGTTTTTGCTATATAGGGAAATAGAATCGAACGGGGGTGATAGGGGGCGCAGCCCCATACATACTGGGGAAGGGTGGGAAACCGGATGGTTTCACACGAGCGTTAGCGAGGTGAGATTCTCGCCGGTGCCTCATATTGAAATATATCTTCAAAAAAACACGTACTTACTATGTAAGTACGTGTTTTTGCTTATCTTTGGTAACTATTTACACTCCCACCACTGTGGGTACCGTGGGTACCACTTCATAAACTGAGTAATGTTTTCCTTGTAATCATACTGGTGACCTTCTGCACCTACCCAGTCCCAGGTACCATCGATAAACTGATAGACACCCTTGGCAGAGCTATGGCTGTTTGCTGCATTATACTTGAAAGTGCTTTCACACTTGGCAATACGGAGCGCATCGTTTACATTAACTCCATATTCGGCAGCTTGGCGGATAATTTCTTCTTTCACCTCTTCTGGTGTCGGCTGCTCAGCTACAACCACCTCTACAGCAGCGACGCGGACTTGTGGTGTCGTGTCAGCAGGAGTCTCTACTGGGACAACTGGGGTTACTGTCGCAGCACTTACCGTGCTTACTGTTACGATTGAAGTGATGATTTTTTGCGCAATGTAGTCAAGAATCATATGTTTTTTGATTATGGTGATCTGTTAGGACTTGATTAAGTTAACCACACAGTATATGCTATTTTCGCCCTTTTGTCAAGCCTCAGAAGGTGCTACAATACAGAATATTCGCTTTATTTAGGCTTTTTTTACCATTATGAACAACCACAATAAACGCTCTTATGGCTATATGTCAGAGAAAACAGAGCGAAAACGGCCACCAAAGGCATTACGCCTGCTTATGTGGGTCCTCATCTCTCCATTTCGCGTCATTGGTTGGGTATTTCGTCTTATTGGACGCCTCTTACGCGGCCGAAGTGTTGGGAAGTTCATTCTTACGGCGACCATGTCACTACTCGTCCTAGGGTTTGTGGGGGTTGTTATTATTATCGCGTGGTTTAGCCGAGGTCTTCCTGATGAAGACAACCTCTTTGACAGAGAAGTTGCCCAAAGCACCAAAGTGTTTGATCGCACGGGTGAACATCTCCTCTACGAATTTTATGACGACCAAAACCGCACCCAAGTTTCTCTTGATGATATTCCTCAACTGCTCATCGATGGTGTGATTGCTACCGAGGACACTGCTTTTTATGAACACAAAGGCATCCGACCTCTTTCTATGGCTCGCGCTGTTTTCATGGGGGTCTTTACCGACCGTCGTATTTCTGGAGCCTCGACTCTCACCCAACAACTCGTGAAGAATGCTATCCTGACCAATGAACGTAGTTTTGAGAGAAAAATCAAAGAAGCAATCCTGACCATAAAAATTGAACGCACCTATACCAAAGAACAGATCCTGTGGCTGTACCTCAACGAAATTCCCTTTGGCTCAACCAACTACGGGGTGGAAGCTGCCTCCCAAAATTACTTTGGTTCTTCTGTCAGCGATCTTTCACTCGAACAAATCGCAACACTAGCTGGTCTTCCAAAAGCACCGTCGACATATCTTCGCTCACCAGAACGACTTAAAAATCGGAGAGACACGGTGCTTGAGCGCATGTACTTGGAAGGCTACATCACACGGGAAGAAGCCGATGCAGCACAAGCAAGCAGCACAACTCTCGAAAAACAAGTTGGTGATATCAATGCACCTCACTTCGTTTTTCATGTACGTGAACAGCTCGAAGAGCTCCTCGGAGAAAAAGATATTGATACAGGTGGGTACACTATCCTGACGACACTCGACTGGGACAAACAACAGTTTGCTGAAAAAGCAGTTGAGGAACAAAGTGAAAAAAACTTTGAAGATGCTAATGCAAACAACACTTCTCTTGTCTCTCTTGATCCAAATAGTGGGCAAATCCTAGCCATGGTTGGTTCACGTGATTATTTTGACAAAGACATTGATGGAAGTTTCAATGTGGCCACCCAAGGCCGACGACAGCCGGGGTCATCCTTCAAGCCTATCGTCTACGCAGCAGCATTTGAAAAAGGATACACACCACAAACTGTTCTGTTCGATGTCATCACAGACTTTTCTGTGACAAGCAGGTCATACAAACCACTCAACTATGATCTTTCTGAGCACGGACTCGTAACCATGCAAAAAGCACTTCAAGGATCTCTCAATATTCCTGCAGTAAAAACACTGTACCTCGTAGGAGAACAAGCGGGTATCGATTTTGCCAAGAGGCTTGGCTACTCAACATTTGACACAGGAGACTTCGGTCTTTCGCTTGTGCTTGGTGGGGGAGAAGTATCGATGCTTGAGCATGCCAACGCCTTTGCTGTATTTGCCAATGAGGGTGAACGGCACGAACCAGTAAGTTTGCTCCGTGTCGAATCTAGTGATGGAGATGTTATCCATGAATGGAAAGCATCAAGAGGTGAACAGGTCCTCGAAAAGGAGGTCGCTCAAACACTTACCAGTGTGCTCTCAAACGATGAGGCTCGCGCATACGCATTTGGTACTGGTGGCGTCCTCACACTACCTGGCCGCCCCGTCGCAGCCAAGACCGGTACGACCAACGGCTATATCGATGCATGGACAGTAGGGTATACACCAGAGCTCGTCACAGCTGTCTGGGCAGGCAATACAGACAATACGCCAATGACGAGAGGCTTCGGCGGTAGCCGTGTAGCGGGACCTATTTGGAAGCAGTACATGACTGATGCTCTAGAAGACACACCGGTTTCTTCTTTTACACCACCGCCTCCAGATGAAGTAGAAAAAGCCGTTTTGCGTGGCTCACAAAGTGGTGGCATCACACTCCGTGTCGACAAGGTCACAGGAAAACTCGCCACGACAGGTACACCAGAACGATATATTGTAGAAAGAACTTATGTTCCGCCACACTCCATCCTTCACTATGTAGACAAAAACAACCCTCGTGGTGATGCTCCAGAAGACCCAACAAATGATACACAGTACGAGATTTGGGAAGCTTCTATCCAAGACTGGATCGTAAGAAAACAAGAAGAAGACCCTGACTGGGAAATAAGTTTTGAAGAGCCCCCAACAGAATACGATGATATACACACACTCGAACTCATACCAGAAGTAACCGTCGTGTATCCGCTGCCAAGTAGTACGTTATTTTCCCGCGACATTGCCACTGATATTCGTGTCAGTGCACCTCGTGGTGTGACCAAGGTGTCATACTTCATCGACGGAAGAGTTGTTGGCATTGTCCGAGAACACCCGTTCAACCTGGTCACCTATGACAAGGAGCTCACCGCTGGTGATCATGTTATGACAATTCTCGTTGAAGACGATGTTGGTAATACGGTTGATGTCATCGTTCCTTTCAGACTTGATGCTGCTGAGGAGCCGCCAGCTATCACGTGGGTTGATCAAGGTGGCAACATCAACTCTTTCCCGTACACACTTATCGTGACACCATTCAAACCCGAAAACATTCAGTCGCTGACACTCTTTGCAACAAATGGTTCGACAAGAGTGCCAATAGATACCATCACGTCATTTGAAGATCTCTTCAATGATCAGCTGTATATCAGATGGGGGCAGTCACCAGGAGCAGGTCAGTGGGTGCTAGAAAGTGAAATCATTACTACAGAAGGTGCAATCATTACAGGCGATTCCACACCAGTAACAATTCAATAAAAAAACAGGGCTTATGTAGCCCTGTTTTTTTATTGGCGGATTGGCATCACGACGTAAAAGTATCGATCACTGCCTTCAGGAGAGAGGAGGCAGGGTGCGTTCGAACTATTCATGCGAAAGTGGATGGTGTCTGTTGATATCTGTGCGAGACCATCAAGAACATATTTGTGGTTAAGGACGACTGAGTTTTCTTCACCCGTCACCTCAATGTCCACTGAGGCGCTGTGTTCGCCCGTCTGAGAGCTTGTAGAAGAAACAGTGACAACTCCTGTCTCTTGCTGCAAGTCGAGGCTTACAGCCTGTGTTCCACTGGCTGTAAAGAGGCTTGCTGCTTTTATCTTTTGCACAAACTCTTGTTTTGGTATTTTTGCTTCTGTCGCAAAGCTATCGGGAATAATTTGGCGATAGTCAGGGTAGTTCCCTTGGATAAGCCTACTGGAGAGCTCTATATCCCCAGTTTTCAGGGAAACCTGATTGTCAGTTACCCACAATTGAGCGGCGTCACCTGTTTTGGAGCCAGCAAGAGTACGACTCATCTCTTGAACAGCAGCCATTGGTAAGATGCACTTTGTTTCATCTGTCCCTTGGAGGACTTCTACGCGTGACTCTGCCAAACGGTAAGAATCCGTCGCCGCTAGCACAAGACCTGAAAAAAATTCTGGAAAAAACTGACAACTGACACCTGAAAGCTCTGGTCGCATTTCGTTGCGGGCAACGGCAACGGCTGCTCTAGTGAGGGCTTCGCGCAAGGCTCCAGCGGCAAGCGTATATGTATGCTCACCTTCGACGGGAGGAATTACTGGATAATCATCAGCAGGCTCACCTTTTATTTTTGTCCCAGAACTACCACTTTGGATATGAAGTTCATTTCCTTCATGAGAAAAGGTAATCTGTTCTTCTGGCAATAATCGAACAAACTCTGACAAAGTTTTAGCTGGCACAGTAAAGGATCCAGGAATTTCTACTTTTGCTCTAATTGAAATAGTAATAGCAACTTCAAGATTTGTTGTAACAAGCTTTACCCCTGAATCTTCTGCAACCATGTGCACATTCTGTAAGATTGGTAAGTTCCCTTGTTTTCCAGCCAAAGGACTTACCAGGCTTAGTGCTTTCTCTACATTTTCTTTTGTACAAACAAATTTCATATATTCACAGGTAACGGCCTTATTATTCTAATCTTTTATATATATAACTAATAGTAATAATAGTAGGTGTTGTGGATAGTGGGGAAAACTCTCTTTTTGAGCTTTCTTTAGCGAAAAACTTTTCAACGGTGACTGCTCATAATCTGTGTGAGTAGCTGTGGATAATGGTGGATAACTGTGGAGTGGTGGTTTTTGACTGTGGACAACGTTGACGTTACACACAGGCCGAGGAGATCTTATAACCAGACGTTAACCAAGTTACTCACAGAGTATTACACAGTTGGTGTGTATAACCGGCTTTTTACGGTCTCAATATCCTGTTTGAGCTTGGCGTTTTCTTCAATCCCTGTGCCAATTTTTGTGTGCGCGTGCATCGCGGTTGTGTGGTCACGACCACCGAGCTCAGCACCAATAGCAGGATAAGACATCTTCATCTCACTTCTCAGAAGGAACATGATGATCTGACGAGGGTGTGAGAGTTTCTTCTCACGACTTTTACCCATGATGTCTTCTATTTCTACACCAAAGTAGCGAGAGACTTCGGCAATAAGCTCACGAGGTGTCATGGTGCGCTTTGCACTTTGCGTTTCAAACGATGCGAGGATAGAGGCAACCGTGTCTTTCGTTGGGGTGATGTTCTTGAGCTCGTGAAAAGCAATGATTTTATTGAGCGCTCCTTCGAGTTCACGAACGTTGCTCTGCACCGTCGCGGCAACAAGAGCGAGTACTTCTGCCGAAAGAGGAAACCGTTTTTCTTGGCACTTGGTTTGGAGGATGGCTTGGCGCGTTTCGAGGTCTGGTGCTGAGATGTCAGCGATCATGCCCCACTCAAAACGGCTACGAAGACGATCCTCCAAGGAAGGAATCGCTTTTGGTGGGCGGTCTGATGTGAGAACGACTTGCTTACCTAGTTGGTGGAGTTCATTGAACGTGTGAAAAAACTCTTCTTGGGTTTGCTCTTTGCCGCCAATAAATTGGATGTCATCGATCAATAGAAGGTCTACATTTCGGTACCTATCTTTAAATTCCTTTGCGCGCCCTTCCTTTACCGAGGAAATAAATTCATTGGTAAACTTTTCCGTAGAGACGTAAAGGATTTTGGTCTGAGGATTGTTCTTGATCATTTGGTGGCCTACCGCGTGGATAAGGTGGGTCTTGCCAAGACCAACTGAACCATGGATGTAGAGCGGGTTATACGCTTCACCTGGGCGCTCTGCTACCGCTTGGGCCGCTGCGTGGGCAAGCTCATTCCCTTTACCGACGACAAATGTTTCGAAGGTATACTTTGGATTGAGGCCAAACTGACTAGCAATGCGCGCTGTGTTCGAGAAGATCGGTGTTTGTTTGCTGGAGACCGTCGGAGCAACAGAGACCGTACACTCCTGTTCTTGAATGTTTTTGATGTTTTCGACGCGATATTCTACTCGCTTTACCGGTTTTCCGGTGATGCGTTCGAGAGATTTGACGATGTCTGAGTGATATTTCTTTTCGAGCCAGCTGCGTGTGAAGGTATTTGGAACACAAATAACCACACTCCCAGCGTTAAAGTCGGCTATGCCGGTACTTTTAAACCAGGTGGTGAAGTTGGCCTTGGAGACCATGAGCTCAAATTCTGCGAGGACAGCCTGCCAAATTTCGTAGTTCGTCATAGGATAAGAAGATGTTTTGGGTCGTGAGTTCATTTTACCACAGCCAGGGTCGCCAAAAAATCGCTTAATTTAGCACAAAAGTGGATGAACTGGGGATAACTTGTGGACAGTGTGGATAAAACCGCTAAAAAGAGCGGAGAAATGTTGAGTCAAAATAAGAACTCCACAGAGGTGCTGTTGACAAAATCAATGAAACAAGATACTATTCGGGCTACATGTTGCCTTTTTTGCAAGGCACTTCTAACTATCGGTATGCCAAAACGAACATATCAACCAAAAAAGCGAAAGCGCGCAAAGACTCACGGATTCCGCTCACGTATGAAGAGCAAGTCAGGACGTGATGTTCTCAAACGCCGACGAGAAAAAGGGCGCCACAAACTCACCGTAAGCGATGAGAAGTCTGGAAAGCGAACCCGCAAAACTCGATAACCAAGAAGCCTGCACCTGTGTAGGCTTTTTTGGTCGGCGAAGAGGAGAAATTCCTGTATACTACGCACAAAGCCGAAGAGCCATCAGCTCTTTTGTGGAGAACCTTGGTAAATGGATAAACGCAGCTAACGTTCAATAAATACATAAAGGATATGTTTGCACGCAAACACAGACTTACGAGAAAAAAGGACATTGAACTTGTCCTCAAGCGAGGTCAGCGTAGACGCGGCCAGTTTTGTGTTGCAACGGTGTGGTTTGTGAGTGGAGACATCGCCATAAAAAAAGGCTTTACAAAAGCAGACTTGAAGACTGCGGTCATCGTAGGAAAAAAAGTAAGCAAATCAGCCGTCACTCGCAATAAGCTCAAGCGACAATATCGTGAAATGTTGAAGTCAGCTGTTCGTGACAATATTATTAGGCCTGGCATACTCGTTGTCTGTTTGGTCCAGCCGTCCGCCCTCAACATGCCATACGAACAACAAAAACAAGACCTCTATGCGCTTTTTACACCGCGCAAAAAATAGCTGGCGTCGGTTGTACACACTTCCGATTGTGTTGTATCAGCGTGTGCTCTCACCAGACCACAGTTCTTGGGGAAGAGTTCGTTATCCTGCTGGGTACTGCCCCTACACACCGTCGTGTAGTGAGTACACCAAGCGTGCCATCATTACGCATGGCGCACTGATAGGAACCATCAAAGGAAGCTGGCGAATCCTACGTTGCAACCCCTGGACACAAGGTGGTCATGACGCGCCATAGTCTACATCGACTACTTTGTGGGTGCTTGTTTCCCCACGAACAATCACGATCGCTCGAACTGGGACATTATATTGAGACGCAAGGAGTTTGCATAACGCCTTGTTGGCTGCGCCGCCTACTGGTGCTGCCATCAGTTTTACTTTGAGCGTGCCGTCTTCCATGGTGCCAACGACACATTGTTTGCTTGCGCGCGGGAGGACACGAACACAAATTCGATTTTTCATACAAACAGAAGACGCACTCGAGTGGTGCGTCTTTGTTGATTATTTGATGATTTCGCTTTTGAGATAATCCATAACTTTGCGGTTTTGGATTGTGGTGGCTACTGTTTCTCGCGCTTCCGGTGAGTTTACACGGTCGAGATATTCTTTGTTGTTTTTGTAGGTTTCTCTCATTTTTTCGAGATCGGCTTCGATCTCTTCTTCTGTTGCGGTCATGTTTTGTTCTACCGCTACTTGGCGAGAGAGGAGGGCTGCTTTGGCTCGCTTTTCAGCCTGTTCTTTAAATCCTTCGTAGAGCTCCTTCTCTGTTTTCTTGATATCAGCGAGGTACTGTTCGATCGTTATGTTGTTGCGCTCGATGTCACTTTTGAGTTCATAAAACATCTTGGTGCGTTCGGCGTCTACGATAACGTCAGGAAGGGCGCCAAATTTTGTTTTTTCGATCAGCTTGTCGAGTAGCTCGATCTCGGCAGCTTGAAGCGCTTTTTGTTCGGCTTCTTTTTCGAGATTGTTCATGATGAGCTTCTTGAGCTCTTCCATAGATTCTTGTCCGAGTTTCTTTGCCATCTCATCATTTGGTTCTGGAAGAATGCGTTCGAGGACATCCTTGATGGTGACATCAAACCCAACTGTTTTTCCAGCAAGTTGTTTTTGGTAGTGTGAGTCAGGAAAGTCCAAAGTAAAAGATTTTGTGTCACCTTTCTTGAGTCCTTCTACTTGTTCGTTGAACCCTGGAATGTAGTGATCTTCGCTGAGGTAGACTTGGTAGTCTTTTGCTTGGCCACCATCCACTGGGACGTTGTCCACAGACATGTTCATGTCGAGGATCATTTTGTCTGTGCCGGTCGCTGCGCCATCTTTCGGTACTTCTGTTGCGTGCATGCCACGGACAGCATCAATTGTTTCAGCCAGCTTTGCGTCATCAATCTTCTTTTCTGCGACAGAAACACTAATCTTCTTGATATCAGGGAGTGTTACCTCAGGTAGAAGAGCAGCGCGAGCATCAAACTCAAGAGCGTTACCTGGGGCAACGGTCTTCATTTCGATCTTTGGTGTGCCGACAACGTGTGAATCAAGCTCTTTGATGGCCGCGATGTACTCGCGTTGGACGATAACCTCAAGCGCTTCTTGAAGGATAGCCATCTCGCCAACCTCCTTTTTCATGACGTCATAAGGAACGTTGCCCTTGCGGAAGCCCTTTACACCAACACGCTCAGAAAGCTTTTTGGCCGCTTGTTCGAGCGATGCTTTGTAGTCTTCTGGGGCGACGGTAAACGCGAGATGAAGCTCGCTATCTTTTTGTTTTACGACTGAATATGACATAGGATGATAAAAAATGAATACGGGTCAATGTTACGCATTTATCGCTTATTTGTCAACCTTTTGGCGTTTACAAAGGGGGGTGTATACGCTATAGTACCTGCTCAGATATATGATATGGCCAACTTGCGTGATCAGCTCACATTAGTACTCCTTCGTGTCCTTACAAAAGTAAAACGGGCAGTATTATGGTTGTGGGGAGGAGTGACCCAAGTACTTGAACTTATCGGGAAGCTGTATAGCGAAACCGTAGGTTTTTGGCTGTACAAAAGGAAATTCTTCTCTCTTCGCAAGGCGCAACGTCTCGTTTCTAGCTCTCCGGGGCAGATCGCTGATATGCTCGGCAAGAGGTCTGTACTTCAAGGCGTGTTTTTTATTGGCGTTGTTATCTTGCTGATTCCTCACAGCAAGATCTATTCCCAAGAAAATCAGGTGGTCGTAGGGCGCCAAACGCTTCTTTATCGTGTGGTGGGACCTGGAGATGAAATTCAGGAGATAGAAGATGTAGATATCGACCTCACCCTGCTTGCCCAAAAAGAAACTCGCTCATACCGTGAGGGAGCAATTGTTTCTGAAGTTGCCGAAAACCCAGCCGGTGCTGAAACTGTTCCAGAGGTGGATTTGGCTAGTATTAGCGCAGGAGGACAGGCGCTCCAAAAACCGACGATCATCTCAGGAACTGATGTTATTGATGACGAGATACTCGTTGGTGATGTTCCTGAGCCAAAACGAACGGCTTCACTTGTGTACGAAGTACAACCGGGCGACGTTATTGGCAATATTGCTGCCAAGTATGGTTTGTCTGTTTCGACCATCCTTTGGGCCAATGATTTGCGTTCAAACTCGTACATTCGTCCTGGCGACACCCTCACGATTCTTCCTGTCGATGGGGTGGTCCATACGGTCAAAAGCGGCGACACAGTATCGCGCATCGCACGGACATATGATTCTTCTGTTGCTGATATTATTGCCTACAATCGTCTTCAAGACGATGGCCAGGATATCGCTGTCGGTGAGCCACTTATCATACCTGATGGGGTAAAACCGCAAGTACGATATACCCCGCCTGCAGCCACCTCCCAACCATCAGCAGCTCGTACTGTGGCCGCGGCTCCACCGTCTGTGACAGCACCTGCTGGGACGGCGTATCTGTGGCCGACGTCGGTGCGTACGATCACCCAGTATTATGGATGGCGTCATACCGGTGTAGATATTGCTGGGCCATTTGGGACACCGCTCTATGCGACCAAAGCTGGAAAAGTCATCAAATCACAATGTGGTTGGAACGGCGGCTATGGGTGCTATATCATCATTGATCATGGTGGTGGTGTGACATCCCTCTATGCGCATATCAATGGCGCCAACGGCCTCTTGGCCGGGGTAGGAGAACAGGTCAAACAAGGACAGACCATTGGTCTGATGGGATCTAGTGGTCGGTCGACGGGCCCTCACATTCACTTTGAGATCAGGGTCAATGGCAAGCGAAAGAACCCATTCCAATACGTAAAATAAGACACCGGCTGCAGGCCGGTGTTTTGTAAAGCTGACGAATTATATGAGCCTCTTCTTGGCAATATAAAAGCATGCGAGGATAGCGCCATACAGGTCAAAGACCAGGTCCCAAGAGGTGTTGTAGTAGCCACCAACATTGGTTTCGGGAATGGTGAGGACGGCGACAAATTCGATGATTTCATTGGTGGCGCCAAGTCCAAGCCCGATCATGACGAGGAGAAAAAAGAGGCGTTGACGGTTGATAGCTCCAAGCATTGGCTTCAAGAGATCAAACCCGAGCAGTGTGGCAACGGCGAAGCCAAACAAGTGAACAAACTGATCATACTTGAGAAGATCAGGAATCAGCCACAGGTTGTAAAGCACAGAATCGTTTACAGGAATGTTCCCACCCATCATGTGGAGAAGTCCCCAGATACTGAGGCCCCACAGTGTGTCTTTGGGAAGGTTGAAGGAAGATTGCTTCTTGAGGAGAAGGACAAAAACAATAACCACAATCGAGACGTAAAACAAAAACTCGATATTGCCAGAGGCGACGGCATAGAGCGCAAACGCGATAATGTACAAGCCAGTGAAAGAAGCGAGCGGGCGAAGATCTTTGGGAAGAAGCATAGGACAGGCGTGAAAATAATTATTTCGTAATGAGCTGTGAGCGTGGTACTTTTTTGCGTCCGTGACCAAAAAGCATTGAGTTTACATAAAAGACGTCTTTGGGCGAAAGTTTTATGATACGCCATTCCGCGCCTTCTGCTGTATATGTCTCAGGGGTAACACCAAGTACTGCAGGATCACGTGGGCTACGAGCAAAGTATGTGTTGAATGCGTGAGTCGCTTCATCCTTAGATATAATGCTAGCCGTCGCTGACATCTGTACACCATGCACACGCTCGACCAAGTTTTGGTCTGTTGGGTATATAGCAATACTGACTTGATCATTATCCTGAAGGTCTGTCATATGACGGTCACCTACCTTGGATAGGACAAACAAAGAAAGCTCAGTGTCATATGCAAAAAACAATGGGCAAACCCAAGGACCTTTGTCGCTAGTTGTTGCCAAAGAAAGAAATTGTGTAGCCTCTAAGCAGGAGAAAAAACCATCATTAATATCATTGTTATCCATATGTACAATTAGATTTGAGTTCTATATTGAATCGCTTCAGCGAGATGTTTTGGTTCAATGTCGTCTGCATCATCAAGGTCGGCAATGGTGCGGGCGAGTTTGAAGATACGGTGATACCCACGAGCAGAGAGGTGGAGGCGGTCAGTTGCTTTGGTCAGAAGTGTTTTGACGTCTTCCGAGAGTGGGCAAAAAATTTGAACTTCTTTGGCACCCATTTCGCTATTGGTATTGATCGGTGAGTCAGCAAACCTGGCTGTTTGTCTAGCGCGGGCGCGGAGGACTCGTTCACGAATACTTGTTGAAGATTCACCTTTGGCTTCGTCTGTGAGCTTCTCAAGTGGCACGCGTGGCACCTCAACGTGGAGATCGATGCGGTCGAGGAGTGGGCCGCTGATCTTCTTTTGGTAACGGCTGATCTGGCTAGCCGAGCAGGTGCAGGCTTTGTCCGGATCGGTGGCAAAACCACAGGGGCAAGGGTTCTGACTCGCGATCAGGGTGAACTGTGCTGGGAAGGTCACGGTGCCTTGGGCGCGAGAAATGGTGACCACGCCATCTTCGAGTGGTTGGCGCATGGTCTCGAGAACGCCACGAGGAAACTCCGGAAACTCATCGAGAAAAAGGACACCGCGGTGAGCGAGGGAGATCTCACCAGGGCGAGGAGTCGTACCGCCACCAACAAGCGATGCACTACTCGCTGAGTGGTGCGGCGTACGAAATGGGCGCTCGGTGATGAGGGCGTCACCCGTAGGGAGAAGGCCAGTGATTGAGAAGATCTTGGTAACTTCAATTGCTTCATCCGTTGTCATCGTCGGCAAGATAGATGGAAAGGTGCGTGCGAGGAGGGTCTTCCCAGACCCTGGCGGGACAGAGAGGAGGACATTGTGCGCGCCACTTGCGGCGATCTCGAGGGCTCGCTTGGCGTGGCCTTGCCCTTTGATATCCGTCATGTCGAGGTGGTGCTCGGCAGCAGCAAAGAGGACAGAGAGATCAGTTGGCGGGGTGAGGGGGAGGTCTTCGCCCTTGTGAATATGTGCGACTACCTGGCCAAGTGTATCGACGCCGTAGACGTCGATGTCTGCGACAAGAGCAGCTTCAGCAGCATTGGCTTTGGGGACAAAGATGCGTTTGAACCCATGCTTGGCTGCGTAGAGCGCTAGCGGCAAGATGCCGTTGGTCTTGCGAAGGGTGCCGTCGAGCGCAAGCTCACCAGCAAAGACAGCATCATCAATACTTGCGGTGACATTGTTGGCTGCGAGGTACATGCCCACAGCCATAGGGAGGTCGTAGAGGGCTCCTTCCTTGCGGACGTCTGCTGGAGCGAGGTTGATGATGATGCGGCTATTGTTTGGAAATTGAAAGCCGCTGTTTTTCCAGGCGGTGCGGATGCGCTCTTTGGCTTCTTGGATAGCGGTGTCTGGGAGGCCAACGATCTGAAAGCCAGGCCAAGACCCAGCAATATCAACTTCGACATGAACCGGGGCGCAATCAACACCAAGAAGGGCTGCAGAGTGGACGGTGATAAACATATTAGTGGGAGGTAGTTCGTTTCTCCCACCATTCTACCGCGATGAGCCCGAGGATGCCAATGACAACGAGAATATCTGCGAGGTTTAGCACTGCTGTGCCTACGCGGAGATAGTCTATTGTACCCTTCGTCCAAGCTCTATCAATCGCATTGGAAACGGCTCCCGCAAAGAGTGCGAGGGTGAGATAAAAAGAAAGTGGAGACGTAAGGCGCTTGGCCCAACGGTATATGCCCCAGAGAAGAAGGGGGGTAAACAGAAGCTGGACCCACCAGACAAGCGGGATGCCAAAGGCAATGCCAGGGTTGAAAAAAGGCGTCCAAGCAACATGCTGCCAGCCAACGGGGCTATTCCAGAGAGTAAAGCTCGCGTACTTTAAGCCTTGATCAAGCAAAACAAAAACACCACCGATGGACAATCCAAACATGTGGTGCTTTGTGACGCGCATAGTGCGCTATTGTTCGTTGGTGAGAAGTTTCTTGGCTCCAACTGAAGAGCTTGAGGTTGGCCGAGCAAGCAGGCGCTTCTGGTTGATTGGCTCATTGGTGTACTTACAAATACCGTATGTGCCGTCTTCTAGACGAGCGAGCGCTTTTTTAACATCGCGGAGATCTTTTTCGAGGGTGACTTCGAGTGACTTGTTTACCGCATAGTCTGCGACCTCGCGAGCATTCTCATCTTCGCTGGTGCCGTACTCAGGAACGTTGGCGTCAAAGTCTCCATCAACGTTTGGGTTTGGTTTGGCAAATTTGTTGATTTCGTTTTCAAGGCGGGTTTCCTCTTGAAGAAGAATTTCTTTTATTTGGGCGAGGAATTTGTTATCAAAATGTGGGTTTTTCTTGGCAGCCATAGGGCGTCTTATCTGTCAGCGTAGCCGCTGTTATATATAGAATATACGAGAAAATAGCTTGTTTTGCAATAGCTCGTAAAAAATTTGGCAAAAAGAAAAGGGACGTACCAACGCCTTGTGTAAGTTGCGTGGTCGTCCCGGGTATGAAAAGCGCAAGGGGCTCTCGCCCGGGAAGGACAATCTCATAACGAGTATGAAACTCTACTTCCCAGGGGAGAACACACGACTGTGTGCTTTCTTGGAGCCCGCCGCCTCTTGTATGGTGATAGTGCTCGGTAAAGACCTAAGGCTTTACATGATGAGCGTCACCTAGTGTTGATCCTGCCTCTGAAGAAAGATTTACGTTTGTGTTTGTATGGTGAGCTATCACTAGCTCGAGAGGGCATGTATACGCCACGGATATTTTCGTGGCAAGGGTAGGACCAACAATGCGAGAAGCACTGCGGACTAGGAATTGCTCAGTATATTGCTGGGCAGTTCTTAATATGTTGTAGTGAACAACATATATACTTTACCCCATTTATCCCCTTTTGTCAATAGTAGGGGGTAAACTGCGCTATACGTAGCCAAAAAACAAGATCTTTGAACACAAAATTTTGTCAACAGTAGTCTATACATCTGACACAAAACCACAGCCAGTGGACAAGTTATCCCCAAAACAATGAAGTTTTCCCCAGACTTATCCACATTGTATAGGCTAGTGTATACAAAATGAAAGGCAGGGTGTGAAAAACATTGTGGAAATGACTGTGTATGACTGTTTCGTCAGACTTCTTTTGTCCGTAAGATATAGTTTTCCACAGATATGACTACTTACCCCCAGAGTTGTACACAGATGTATAGGATAGTATATACATTTGCAGTCACAAGTGCGTTGAACCGCTGTGATACAATATCTTGGCCTGTCATAACTAACGACGTATGAAACGGATATTGTTGGCGGGTTTTTTTATTTTGAGTATAAGCATCGTTGTCTTTCCTCTTCGAGGACCAGTACATAGTAGTGCGAGAAGTATCGTGATCACTGAGGTGGCGGCGAGCGCCAAGTCCGGAGAAGAATGGGTAGAGATCATGAACGTGTCTGATGAGTCGATCGATATGACAGGTTGGGTATTTTGGGAGGCAGAGACCAATCATCGATTGACGCCGCTGACTACTTCATTCCTTGAACCTGGTCAGATAGCATTGATCGCACAAGATGGTGATTGGGCAGCAGCGACGCATGAAGGTACCATCATCTTTGATAGCTCTTGGGGGTCTCTTCGTGAGTCAGGCGAAGAAATTGGCATCAAAGATGATAGTGGTGAAATAGTAGAATTACTCACATATCCTAGCGCCCCAGATCATCCGACTGAGCGGACAGACTATGATCATGTCGCGAGTGCGTATTGGGTTTCTGCTGGCACACCAGGTGTTTGGGAGTATCAGCCGGTCTCTGACCCCGAGACGGTGATCATTGCGAGCCCTACGTACGAGCTCACTCTGTTTTTGCCTGCTCCCATTTCTGGTGAGCCTGAGTGGGTGGAGATCACCAATACAGGCGGAGATGCTCTTGTGTCAGCTGATATTGTACTTTTTGATGAAGTTGGTGAGTTGGCTCGTACAACGACCGCATTATTGGCTGGCCAGGTATTACGCATGAGCTGGTCAGGGTCCAAGCTAAACAACTCAGGCGATACTGTTCGACTAGCCGTTGATGGTGTTGACGTCGCTTCGTATGCGTATGAGTCTTCACATGTCGTTGCTGGAGAAGTGATCGCAGTGCACGTACCAGAAGCCGCTGCGCAGTCTCCAAACAGTCAACATGTAGTGGCAAGCACGACACCAACATATCGCCCAGGGGACATTGTGATCAATGAATTTGTTTCTGACCCGGCTGATGGAGCCGTGGAGTTTGTCGAGCTGTTTAATACCACAGATGACCCCATCTCACTAGAAGGATGGTGGATAGAAGACGGTAGTGAGACAAAAACAGGACTTGCTGGATCAATTGGCACGAGGCATTTTTTCTTGCGCGAAGAAATAAAGGGGAATCTAAACAATCGTGGTGATGAAATCACTCTGTATAGCCCTGATGGGCAGATAATCGATCAGATACGATATGGCGATTGGGCAAGTGCAGACATGCCTGCACCAGCGGATCCACATGCCTTGGCAAGAATTCGTGATGGACAGGATACCAACCGTGGTGTGGATTTTGCGGTGACAGAGATTATTACTCCTGGCGCTACCAATCAGATCCATGACCCGTTTGTTGTGGTCAAAGAAAACGTTGAGAAATACCAAGCACTTCAGATCACTGAGGTGCTGCCAGATCCAGAGGGTGATGATGCTGAAGGTGAGTATGTAGAGATATATAATAGTGGTCGAACGACCGTGCCTCTTGAAGGCGTTGTGCTTCGTGATGGTAGTAGCAAAAAGTATGAGCTGTCCGGACAGTTGCGGGCAGGGCAGCGGCGTGCAGTGTTTCGGCATGATTCGTCAATCGTACTCAATAACAGCGGTGGGGACAGAGTGCGTCTCGAAACGACAAACGGCGCACTGATAGATGAGGTAACATACGCCAAATCAAAACCGGCAGAGGCGTATGCTTTTTTGGATGGGCGTTGGCAGTGGACTCGCCAGCCAACACCGGGACAAGAAAACATGCTTCTAGAAGAAAACCACGCACCGGACGTGGTGCTCGATGCGCGCACCCAGGCGCAGGTAGGAGAGCCTGTGGTGTTTGATGCTTCAGACTCGAGTGATGAAGATGGTGATGAGATGCTATTTATCTGGGGGGCTTCGACAGGGACACCAAACGCGGTACATGAGAGATCATTTGCTGCGCCAGGTGTGTATACTGTGACACTCACGGTCGTGGACAGTCATGGCGCAAGTAGTGACGCTGAGCACATCGTGACTGTTGTCGAAGATACAGTAGCACACGAAGAAGAAGCCTTGGTCTTGGACTATGTGTCACATCTCCGTCTTTCTGAACTTCTGCCAAATCCCGTCGGTTCAGATAGCGCCGAATACATCGAACTGTATAACCCAACGAATTCGACGGTTGATCTTTCTGGTCTCAAGTTGGATGATGCCGAAGGGGGATCACGAGCATATGCTATTCCTGAAAACACCCTCATCGAACCAGGATCATATATGGTCTTTGGCAAACAGGTGACAAAGATTGCGCTCAATAATACAGCAGACAGTGCACGTCTTTTGCGCAAAGACAACAGCATCATTGATGAGACCTCGTATGGCGCTGCGCTCGAGGGTGCTAGCTACGCTGCTCTAGATGATGAGTGGCAGTGGACCAGTCACCAGACACCTGGAGAACAAAACGCAGCAGCTCCACTTGCGGTGCTTGGCGCCAAGACAGTGAGAAAAGGCTCGCAGCATGCCCCCGTCTTTGAAACGGATCTTGGCGACTTGCGACAGTTTGACCCGGGTGATCGGGTAAAAGTCACGGGGAGCGTCACCGTAGAAGCGGGACTCCTCGGCAAACAAATCATGTATATCGCTGGTGAGCGCGGCGTGCAGGTGTACTCACACAAGGCAACGTTTCCAAACGTAAGTGTCGGTGACCGAGTGAGTGTGACAGGAGAACTGTCAGAAGCGTATGGTGAGACCAGGCTCAAGCTCGCCGGTGCTGGTGACATGATCCACCTGGATCACCCTGGTCAGCCCGTGGCAGAGCAGATAGATATCGTAGACATAGAAGAAGCCTATGAAGGGTCACTCATACAGATACACGGTGAAGTCACCGAGCAAAAAACACACTATATATACGTCGATGATGGGACGGCCGAAGTGCAAGTCTATGCCAAGCGTACGACCGGGGTCGCACCAAGTCTCTATAACGTAGGGGATCTCGTGACAGTGACAGGTATTGTGAGTGAGCGACGTGGAGAGTATCGACTGCTCCCACGCTATGAGAGGGATATAGAAAAGACTGGGGAAGCAAAAGTGCCAGATGTACTAAAAGAAAAACACACGGCGGAGCGGCGGCTCGACGACGTGCGTGGGTACCTCCTCGCCACAGCTGGGGCGTTGACGGCAGTGCTGTTGGGGGTCATGTTGCGGTGGTGGTTGGAGCGGCGACGGTCATGACATGAGGAGGTCTTTGTCAGCAAGTACCTCCTGCTCTCTTGTTGCAAACACGCTCCTGGTTACCATGTTAGCAATAATCTGAACCTCCTCTAGTGTGAGATCGCGCTCGTCTTGGTTGGAGCGATCACCGAGTCTTTCAAGGGCCCAGCGTATTACGTTTTCCCCGTATCTGAGTCCGTGGAGAAATGATGTCACATTACCCGGATCGTTTGAGGCAAGCGCTCGAATATTCTCGATGTGAAAATCCAGAATGTCTGTCCCATCGATAGGGATATAGACCTGGATAGACGGAACGAGAAATACGCAGAACTGGTCACCAAACTCGATGTAGCCGAGAAAGCGATTCTTGGTCGCAAACGGAATTCTGTTGAATGTGGTCATGATTAAACCCTGTTCTCCTCAATGCAGCGGTGCCTAGTTGAGCTGTTCACGGATCGGAGCATCGATGTGACCATCTACGAGAAGTCTGTCCACCATGAGCGCTTCGGACACCTCTTGAAGCTGGCCACTGTCTTCGACGAAGAATTTCGTGGGAAGGCAATCGTCAGAGGGATCTATGATCAGGTTGAGCACATTGGCATGCTGGTCGGCAGGAATATCACAGGCGACCAAAGCTTCTTTGGCTGCTTCTTGCAGGTTGGTTACTATGAGGAGTACTCCGGATAGCTCCATCGAAAGTCTACCACCCTCGACTATGGCGATGGCCTCTTTGGCGACGAGGAGGACCAAGAGCCCACCACGAGTCTGGGTGAGGATCAGGTTTTCGTAGCGAATTTCCATAGTGACAGCACACCATGATTTGGACTGAAAGTCAATAGGCATGTGTGATATACTACTGTCATATGGACAACATTTTTTTGCAGATTAGTACGTTACTCGGGATCACCGTAACGATCGCGCTTGTCATGCGGGCGCTCCGGCAACCACTCATGGTTGCATATTTGGTTGCAGGGATTGTCTCTGGACCACTCTTTCTCAACATCCTTCACGGCGAGAGTGAAGTCATGGAAGCGCTTTCACAGTTTGGTGTGGTGCTCCTTCTCTTTGTCGTCGGACTCTCACTCAACTTTGCGCATATCAAAAAAATCGGAAAGGCTTCGACGGTCGGTGGTCTGTCCCAAGTCATCTTCACGGCGCTGATTGGATTTGGCATTCTGAAGCTGATGGACTTTGGCAATACGTCGGCGCTGTATCTTGCCGCTGGGCTGACCTTTTCGAGCACAATCATCATCGTCAAACTCCTCTCCGACAAAAAGGACACCGAGACAACATATGGTCGCTATACGTTTGGGCTGATGATTGTGCAGGACCTCATCGCGATCCTTATCATGATGGTGATCGCAGGGACGAGCCAAGGTGAGATGACCATTGCCCAAGCCGTGACGAGTTTGTTTGGCCGCACGCTTATTCTTGCTGCTGTTGTATATTTTGCTGCACGCTTTTTGCTGCCACCGCTCCTTGACCGCGTCGCCAAGTCATCGGAGTTTCTTTTTATCTTTACCGTTGCGTGGTGTTTTGGTGTTGCGAGTATTTTGCATGCGCTTGGGTTTTCTATTGAGATCGGGGCGATCGTGGCAGGGCTGACACTTGGATCTTCACCGTATCAACCTGAGATCAGCAGTCGGATCAAGCCGCTCAGAGACTTTTTTATCGTGTTGTTCTTTATCATCCTTGGTGCCGAGATGGAACTTTCCAATATCAATGCGGTGATATGGCCGGCACTGCTCCTCTCGGCGTTCATCCTTATCGGCAATCCGTTTGTGCTGTATCGTGCCTTTCGTGGACTCAAGTTTACCCGCCGCAATAGTTTTCTCATCGGTCTGACAGCTGCGCAAGTGAGTGAGTTTGGGTTTGTCCTCTTGTTTACCGGCAAACAGTTGGGACATATTACCGGTGCTGAGATCGAGATTTTTACGATTGTCGCGCTTGTCACGATTATCATTTCATCATACGGCATCACCTACAACGAGCAGATCTACCAAAAGCTCGTGCCATTTTTCCAGTTATTTGGCAAAGACAAACGCTACCAAAAAGAATCGGAGGAAGAAATCTATGATGTCTGGGTGATCGGATATCATCGGGTGGGGTGGAAAGTCTGTGATGCCCTCGAAGAAAAAGGTGTATCGTATGCTGTGATAGACTTCAATCCCAAGACGATTTCACGTCTTAAACACAGAGGTATCAAAGCGCTGTTTGGTGACGCTGCGGATGTCGAATTTCTTGCCGGCCTGCCACTCGATAAGTCCAAGATGATCGTCTCTACCATCCCAGAGGTCGATGATCAGAAGACACTCATCGCACATGCTCGCGTACAAAACCCCAAGATCAAAATCATCGCCAACCTGTACAAGACTGAGTCCGTCAAAGAGCTCTATGATGCTGGGGCTGACTATGTGATGATGCCTCACTTCTTGGGAGGCAACTGGATCGCCGAAGTACTACGTGAGCGGCCATGGACCAAACGTACCTTTGACGCCCTCAAGAAAGATCAGTCACGCGAGCTGCACATGAGCTTTGCCCCGACCAAACACGAACTATAAAAAATGGACCCTCGCGAACGAATCGCGAGGGTTTTTTTGCCGGGACGGCTTCATGAGAAAACAACTTGAACAACTGCGTAGGCTGGGCTGATCTGTATGTACTGCCACGTTAACTCTGGTGGTATGATCTCGCGGACAAGTGCTTCGGGGACAGTCCCTGCTTCAAATAGCAGTGTTGTGTTCCAGTGTTTCCTTTTGACTGAACCAATGAGCTCTTGATACGCAGCGAGTGGAGTTGTGGGTGGGAAGAGTGAGATATTGGGAACGGAAGCGTACTCAGAGAGGTCGATGCTGTCAAGGATAAATGACTTATCACCATACGGCAGGTCGGCTACAATCAGCGTCGGAGTGTTAATGGCGACATGATCAACATACAAACTCTCATACAACGATACGTCTACGCTATGGTTGGTGGCATTATCTCTAGCAACAGCAAGTGCTCCGGCATCGATATCACATGCATGCAGAGTCAGTTTTGGGATGCTCAGTGCAAGTGAGATGGCAATATTGCCACAACCAGTACCAACATCAAGAACACGGTCTCCATCGCCAAGTAGCGTCAGCGCATGCGAAACGAGCTGTTCCGTTTCTGGGTTGGGGATATACGTCCGGCGGTCTACCGCAAACTTGTGGCCCAAAAATGAGACCTTGCCAAAGATGTAGGCAAATGGTTCGTGGTAGAGTCGGCGTTGGGCAGCTCTTGCGAAGGCTGCTTCATCCCTGCCGACCTGATTGAGGATGATCTGGGTGTCTTGGTCAGTAAGACCTTTGTTAGTGTACTTGGTGACGGTATGAATCATAAATCTCCTTGAGTAGGTGTGACCGGCTGCGCAATACGCAGCCGGTCGAAGAGGTCATGCGAGCGAGAAGTCCAGCTTGCCATCCGGGGCGACGATGCCATTGCCTCCAGACACGGAGGTAAAGGTAAAGCCACCCGGGCCGATGTTCGTGAAGCCGTGGGGGGGTCCGGCTGGCTTGGTGATGGTAGTCCCCTGGTATACGCGCATCGTGCTGCCATCATGGCCTACGGCATCAGCGCTGCCAGACGTGATGACCATCGTAGCAGTGCAGTCATGAGTGTGCAAGGGAATCTCTCCACCTTCTTCGACACGAACTCGAAGGATCTGTAGATCTGGATGAGACCCCAAGGTCGTGACTGTGGTGTTGGTGCATTCTTTGATCAGCATTTTTTCTCCTGTGCTAAGCACGTGGTGAGCATAATGTAAGCTGTTGACAATCACAAGAAAAGTGGCAATAATAAGTGTATATTCAACTAAAAGTTGAACATGTATGGAAAACACACGGTTGCAGAGTGTGTCATAGAGGCACTTGCTGAGAAAGAAACTCTCACCGCAAAGGAGCTGCTGGCATACAAAAATGCTGAAGCCGGACGCTTGGTCACACTGCAAGCCATCTACAAAGAACTTTCACACTTGCTAGACGCTGGTGTGGTGTTGAAGTCTGGGCAGACCTATCGGTTGCATGCCACCTGGATCAACAAATTGCATCGTCTCAGTAAGAAGCTTGATACTCTTGGACAAAACACCTCATCACTCAACGCAATGTTGCCAGACGGGACCACAAAGCGTACTTGGAAGTTTACAAACTTGTTAACAATGAATGACTTTTGGGCTGATGTGTTGTTGCGTCTACTGCAGTCAAATCCAGACAAAACACTGTTGGGTTGGAATCCACACCCTTGGTTTCACCTGGTACAAACAGAAAAAGAACAGGAGTTCGTTCGGGCGCTGGGAGAGATGGGTGGGAGTATGTACCTCATCCTTGGGAGTAGGACGTACCTAGACAGATGGGCAGAGCGGTTTTGGCAGGGCGAGTATGTACATTATGCGTATGGCAAAAGTTGGTTTCACCAGCACGAGACGTCGTACATCAACGTCATTGGTGACTATGTGATTACGGTGACACTTTCAGCGCACACCGTTCTGGAGATAGATGCGATATACAAAGAGACATCATCTATCGAAACCATAGACCTCGCTGCAATACTCCATGTCTTTACTCATGAAGCCACCTGCAAACTAACATTGACCAAGAGCGCTAGAAAAGCAGAAGGGATAAGAAAGAAGTTTTCTATGTATTGGGGGGTATCATTTTCATAATCAAAAAACTGCTCTTGCGAGCAGCTCTTCTGTGGGCCAGGCGGGACTTGAACCCGCATGCGCAGAGCGCGCGACATTTTAAGTGTCGTGTGTATACCGGTTCCACCACTGGCCCTTACTTTCTCTTGTTTAACCCTCTGTGTGTTGGCTGCAAACTGTGGCAGTTAGGGCAAAGAATTCTAAGGTTTTCTAGGCGATTATCATACCGATCACCATTGATATGGTCAAGTTCAATCGGAATTCTACCATCTTCACTTTTTTCGTTCCACCCACAAAGACTGCAGACTGACTCGAGGACACCTTCATGCAATAGTCTCTTTTTAAGTTTGTAGCTTTGAACCCGAGTATCCTTTTGAAGCAGTTCGGTGAGGGGAAGCTTTGCGTGGCCAATCCCTTTGCCTGAAACGTTCCACCCCTTACCTGTAAAATGCGCAGTGTTTAGGTCCAATTCAGATATTCTTCGCTTTATCTGCTCGTAGTTACCTCCAGCAGGAACAAGATGTAGGAGTTTTAAGACATTTCGGTAGCTCCTGGAAGAATGAACTGCCTCAACTAATTGTTTGTCAGACCACGATCTTTTACGCATAGAAACGTTAATGGTATACGCTCATTATACACCTTGTGTACCATAATGCAACAATATCAACCTACAGTAACGCCATAATCTCTTCTTGTGAGAGGGGGGTCTTGGTTTGCCACTTGTCTGCCAATTCTTCAGGAATAGTGACGGAAGCAGTATTTGTTTTTGTAGACTTTGTAATTGCAAGTACTTTTGCATGGCGAAAGCCGTATTGCTGACCGAGCTCGAGGACGTTATTCCACCGTTCGCGGGTCTTGGTGAGGAGGAGGGCTGGGACAGCTTCTTCACGAAGCATCGGTGGGCGGACATGTGAGCCGGTGAGCTTGCTGCCATCTCCAAAGGCGGCAGCGCGATGGTTGGTGATTGCAGCACTCATACGAGTAGCGCAGGATTGGTGGAGCGGGAAGGCACCAAGCTCTTGGGCGAGGAGGGCGCTGGTCTCGTAGCTGACCGCTTTGGCATAAGAAATAATGGCGTCGCGGGTACCGCCGTGGTGAGTTTGTTCTTTGCAAATGTTTTGACAGGCACTGTCCAGATTGAGGAGTTGTAGTCCTAGGGGGCGGAGTGATGCGTAGCCGTGGGCCTGTTTGGCAGGCAAGGCCTTGGCTTCTTCGAGAAGAATATCAGCGGTGATCGTGGCTATCTGGAGCGCTTGGGCGAGCGTAGGGAGTGATAGCTCAGCGCCGAGCGTAGCCGCTACGTCGATGCGTAGAGAGATCAGGTCTCCTGCTTGCACATGAACGTTCGAACGGTCCCGGTCAAACGAAAGCACGCCAGCGCTGAGCATTGCTTCGAGCGTGTCGGCGTGCTGTTGGGCTGTGAGCACACTACCAAAGACACGCTGTGCAAGACCAGCGCGGATGATTTGTCTGAGTTGTCGATCTTCTCGTGGGGACATATATACAGTGTTGTAGCAAGAATAGGGTAGTTTAGCAAGGTTTTTGAGACTTGGCCACCTTTCCAAAGCAGTGTATTTGCACTACAATACAGCCACTATGGAAACCTATACCTTTGACGACAACTTAGAGCCTAGATTGGTTGCTCCAAAAACAGAAGAGCCAGCCGAAGAGATGATGGATGCTGCGCTCAGGCCGCTAACGCTAGTCGAATTTGTGGGGCAAGACCACATCAAGGAACCACTCTCAATTGCCATGGAAGCAGCCAAAAAGCGTGAAGAGACGATAGAACATACGCTCCTCTACGGGAATCCTGGACTTGGCAAAACCACCCTTGCTAGCATCATCGCCAAGGAAATGGGGGTCGGCATCACCGTCACCGCAGGGCCAGCTCTCGAACGAGTGGGGGACCTGGCTGCAATTCTCACCAATCTTTCACCTGGAGATGTGCTCTTTATCGATGAGATCCACCGGATGAACAAATCCATCGAAGAAGTACTATACTCCGCGATGGAAGACTTTGCGATCGATATCATCGTGGGCAAGGGGCCTGCGGCACGCACACTCCGTATGCCACTCGAAAAGTTTACCCTCATTGGCGCGACAACCAAACTCAACATGCTCAGCAACCCACTTCGCGACAGATTTGGGCACGTGTATCACCTCAATTTTTATGAGCACTCAGACATCGAAAAAATCATTCAGCGCAACGCTGACAAGTTGGGCGTCGAAGCGCATGATGCGGCAATGAGCCTCATCGCCAAACGAGCGCGGCGCACACCTCGCATCGCCAATCGTCTGCTCAAGCGGGTTCGTGATTATGCTGAGGTGAAGGGGAGTGGTATACTTTCGGTAGATGTCGCCGAACTGGCGATGACACTTCTCAATATCGACGAACACGGACTCGATCATGTCGACCGCAAAGTACTCGAAACAATTGCCGGCAAATTTAAGGGTGGGCCGGTCGGACTCTCGACACTCGCCGCTTCTACTGGCGAAGACATGGACACGATCGAAACGATCATCGAGCCATACCTCATCCAGATCGGCATGATAGACCGCACACCACGCGGACGCACTATCACAGACCTCGGCAAGTCACATGCACAAACTGTATAACAGTCTCATGCTCAATGTCCCCTTGTACATTCTCCTCATCCTCTACTCACTATTCCTCGTGGTGTTTGTTGGGTTTATGATTGCCAACTTGTACCACATCAATGCGAGCGCATCGTTTACCTTTCTTGGAACTCTTGTGTCACTGATTTTGATTGTTGCTGGTGCGGTTGTTATTCTCTATACGTTTTACTTCTTGAGCGGGACAGACTGGTCTGAGCCGCTGATCAGTATCAATACTGACTGGCTTGGTGGACTGTTCAATGGCCAGGGTGTAGATAGAGAAATACCGTCAGCGTTTTAGTCTATGCGAGTCAACAAACTCATCGTCAAAAAATCCTACGAGCACGTAGAGCATGTGCTACACAGGCATCCCGTTACCTTCATTCCGACGTTGGTGCTGTTTTCATTTTTGCTCGTTGCACCGCTCATACTACTCATCGTAGCAGAGAGCTCCATGCCAAACCTTCTAGTCGAGAACGCTTCATATGCGATAGCAGTGCTATTGATCAGTGGATACTACCTTTCGATCATCTTATTTATGTTTGCCCGGTTCATCGATTTTTATCTCGACATGTGGATCGTCACCAATGACCGCATCGTTGACGTCGAACAGTTTGGGTTGTTTTCTCGCACGATCTCTGAGCTTGATCTTTTTCGTATCCAAGATGTGACCAGTGATGTGCATGGGTTTTTTCCGACGATCTTTCACTATGGCAATGTGACGGTCAAGACAGCGTCTACCAACATCAACATTGTGTTCAAAAACATTCGCCACCCAAACACGATCCGTGAAAGGATCTTGCGGCTCGCTCACGAGGACCGCAAATATCACTACCCTCAACCAGAGACCAATTAGTGTATAGAAAATAGTTCATAGCCAATACTATGCTTGATGTTTTTATGTCATTGTCACCTCAGCACAAACTGCAGGTGACATATATATGTGTGGTAAATATCATGACGCTGTTTGTCTACGGGTATGACAAAGCGATTGCTGGAGGGAGATTACGGCGCGTGCCAGAGAAGAAACTGTTGCTGCTCGCCCTCCTTGGTGGTTCTCCCGCTGCGATCGTAGCGACAGAACTGTTCAAACACAAGCGTCGCAAGCACCGCTTTATGATCCAGCTCGTCTTGATACTCGTTTTGCAGCTGGGGCTCGCGATATATTTCTTTGTCCCGACAACCTAAACACCCGCATGACCTTGCGGGTGTTTTGTATATATATGGAGGGCGCCGGCCGAAGCCGGCGCCGGAAAGTTCATCGCGGCTGTGGGACTGGTACTCGACTGTCTTCATGAGCTTCTGCTTTGTACGCAGCCTCATATACCAGGCACCAAAGTGGGATGAACAGGATGAGAACTGGACCGAACCAGAACTGGTCAAGTGTTTTTCTACTCTTTCCAATTCTGATTGGGTCGAAGGTTGAGGACTTAGGCAAAGTCCCCCTTTCTATGTCGCAGTTTGATAGCCGCGATCATGTGGTGCATCGTAGCAGAGATTTGTTGACGTGTATAGGCCCAGTTCACTGGTCACCAGTATGATGAACAATGAAATGGGGCCTCGACCGAGGCCCGAAAGGGGCGGGGTCGAGGCTAAGAGAGTGCACTGATCAGCGCTTTGAGTCCGCACCAGAAGATACGGAAAAGCTCGCTTGCGGCGATGTACACACCGACCAGAAGGGCGAGGGCCAGAGGGGTGGTGATGAAGATGAACTTCATCACGCCTACGAGCTCCTTTTCGGGAGCTGGGCTGTTTTTCATCCAGCCCCTCCCAAGTATGCGGCGAAGTAGCCGAGGACGCGGCCTGCGGCGGCAAGCGAGAGCTCGCGCTCGAGCACGATGATCACCGTGGGCGGCCCGGCGAGGATGAGGAGGAGTGCTTCCCGCCAGTAGGCGTCAAGCGTACTCGGGAGTCGCCGCTGCTTGCGGCTGATAAAGGATTGAGTCTCTTGGGGGGCCATGGGGTCCATGGTTACTCCTTACCAGACCACGAAGATCGTGGTGGCGATGATGGCCCCGGCAAACAGCAAGGGCAAAGTTTGACAGACAACAGCGAATACAGTAAGGGCTCTAGGGAGCCAGCTGATATCCACGGGTTGTCCTCCGAAGAAGATGATGATTCGTGTACGGCGCATGGCATTCCTTTCGCCAAAGAGCAAAAAACGAAAAAACGTTTACGAATGACTATACCACCATAGATGAGTCTTGTCAAGAGTGGTCAGTATAAAATGTGCTTAACGTAGCATAAAAAACTCAATAGTTATCCACGTATTGGTGAGGGGTGGGGTAGAGGTGTAGAATAGAGGTAGAGTGAGAGATTGCCGCGTCGCAGCTACGCGCTCCGCGCAATGACGAACATTTTGTTTTTTTAACTGAACGAGTATGAAATTTTTCCTAGACACAGCCAATATTGATGCTATCAAGCAATACGCTGAGTGGGGCGTGATCGATGGGGTGACCACCAACCCGAGTCTCGTTGCCAAGGAAGGCGGCATCGACTTTGAAGAAGCGATCAAGACAATCACTGGCCTCGTAGATGGGCCTATCTCAGCCGAAGTCATCGCGACTGATGCCGAAGGTATGCTCAAAGAAGGGCGTGAGTATGCCAAGTGGCACGAGAATATCCATGTGAAGATCCCCTGTACGCCAGAGGGTATCAAGGCGTGTAAGCAGTTTGCCGCAGAAGGCGTCAAAACCAATGTCACACTCGTCTTCTCAGCAACACAAGCACTCATCGCAGCCAAGGCAGGCGCGACGCTCATGTCACCATTTGTTGGTCGACTCGATGATATTGATGAGAACGGTATAGAACTGATAGATGAGATCGTGGAAATATATCGTAACTACAATATTGAAACAAAAATCTTGGTAGCGAGTATTCGCGGGCCAAGACACGTGGCCGAAGCAGCAATGCTCGGAGCCGATATCGCAACCATTCCACCAGCAGTCATGGAAAAGCTGATCAAACATCCACTGACAGACAGCGGGCTAGAAAAATTCTTGGCAGATTGGGAAAAGACCAAGTAAGTACTAGTACACTAGAATACTATGATTACACTAAACACAACAAATCTTCACAAAGTCTCAGGAGCACATGGCCTTTCCAAGAAAGACTTGGCAGTCACTAAGAGTGCGCTCAAGACTCATCTGAGCAATGTTCATGCGCGGGGACAAGGATTCTATTCTGTTATAGATGACATGGCTACGGTCAAAAAGATCGAAACCTATGCCAAAAAAGTACAGGGCAAATTCTCTGATATTGTCGTGATCGGCATCGGTGGGTCCTCACTCGGAACTATCTGCTTGCAGCAATCACTCAAACACCTCTTTGAAAATGAAAAAATAAAGCGTGACACGCCGCGACTGCATGTCCTCGACAACATTGATCCGGCACTCTTACTCGACGTGCAAGATGTGATCAATCTCAAGAAGACCCTCTTTATCGCGGTGAGCAAATCTGGTGGGACGCCGGAGATCCTCTCGCAATATATGTACTTTCGCAAGCTGGCTGACTCCCACAAACTCTCAGCCAAAAAACATTTTGTTTTCATCACCGATCCAGAGCGCGGACTCTTGCGTGAGATCGCTGACAAGGATGGCATCACCACATTTGCTGTGCCTGACAATGTCGGTGGAAGGTTTTCGGTACAGACACCAGTAGGACTGCTTCCTGCCGCCCTGATCGGGATCAACATCCGCAAACTCCTCAAGGGGATGCAGGAGATGCGAGACCTCTTTGCGAGCGACAACCCCAAGGAAAATATGCCATTTCAACTTGCCAACATGCAGTACCAGCTCGGACAAAAGGGCAAGATAATGCACGTCATGATGCCGTACTCACAGCGCCTGATCCGTCTTGCGGACTGGTACAGGCAGCTGCTCGCGGAGAGTATCGGCAAGGCCAAGAATGATGCTGGAGAGACGGTCAACGTGGGCCTCACACCGATCAACGCGCTTGGTGCGACTGATCAGCACTCACAGAGCCAACTGTACAATGAAGGACCAAATGACAAGTTCTTTATGTTTGTCGAAGTGACCAAGCTGGCCAAGAAACTTTCTATTCCAAATTTGCTTCCAGGCAATGACACCGTCGCGTTCCTCAAAGGTGTGAGTTTTAACGAGCTCATGGCTGTAGAGAAAAAAGGGACCGCTGACTCATACACAAAAAACGATCGACCAAACATCACGATAGAAGTGCCAGAAGTGAACGAACGATATCTTGGTCAACTCTTCATGCTGTTTGAAGGAGCCACAGCGTTTCTCGGTGAACTTTATGGGATCAATGCCTTTGATCAGCCTGGGGTGGAGCTGTCCAAGCAGCTGACTAAGAAATACTTACTCGCAAAAAAATAGTATGACAAATCTTACCGGTACAACTGACAACAGAGCGTGGGGCAGCTACACTGTACTAGCTGATGAGAACACGTATAAAGCCAAGTCCATCATAGTCAACCCTGGTGCGAGGCTGAGCTACCAACGACACCAGAAGCGAGCCGAGCATTGGTATGTGGTAAGTGGAGATGCGCTCGTGATACTGGACGACGTGGAGTACCCACTCAAGGCAGGTGAATCGATAGACATCCCACTCGGCGCCAAACACCGCATGTGCAATCCTGGTACAGAGCCAGTCGTGTTTATCGAAGTGCAGGTCGGCACGTACTTTGGTGAAGATGACATCGAGCGGCTCGAGGATGACTTCAATCGTGAAGGAACCGTCCCGGATGCCAGAGGAGAATCATACAGCGCATAAAACAAAAGCAGCCTTCTAGAAGGCTGCTTTTGAATGGTCCCGACAGGGGACGGAGGGCTAGGTGGTGATTTCTTGTGTCACGCTGTTCGTTGGCACCTTTCGTAGGGCAAAGAAAAATGTTGCGATCATGATCGCTGCTGAGATCCCTTGTTGACCAGCCATGATGTAGCGGTCTTGGAGACCCATGAGGACCAAGTTGCTTCCGTTCATGACTGCGTAACAGAGATACCCGAGGGCGTTCTTGCGGCTGAGGAGGATGGTGCCAGCGAGATACGCACCGACGAGAGATACCTCTACTGCCTGCGTGAAGCGAGTGAAGACACCAATGTGCCACAGGCTGATACTGAGGCCGATGATGGCACTGACAACCGATGCCCAGAAGAGGCGACGATCCCAGGTGGCAACTTGGTGTGATTGCTCGTACTTGCCGTGATGCCACAAGCCATACATGCAGAGGAATACGCTGAGGAGGCCGAGGCCCTCGACACTCAGGGCGATCCAGTTCTCTTTCATCACGAAGATGATGAGCCAGGCGGGTAGGCCAATGAGGAATCCCTGCCAGGCGATGAATCGCCATCCAGCGTGAAAGTGCTGTGTGCCGTTCTTGGCAAGTTGGTGTTCCTTCCTCTCGCAAAGGAAGAGAATAGTCTTATGGAAAAGGAACATGAGAGACCCAAGGATCTCGAGAACGAGGATGTATGTGCTCACTGCTATCTCCTGTCGGGAAAAGCCGGCGAGTTGCCGGTTTCTTACGTATAGCAGAGAAACACGCTACTGTCAATGTAAAAAAAGAAGACCTCGCTGGTAGTGTGGTCGTCCACAGGTTTTCGTGGAGGCGCGATGAGCGTATACTAGAGGAGTATATCAGTCACGGGATACGTCGAGGTCAGGGTAGGAGTCGGAAGGCAGGTCTGTCGCACGCTTTACCTTGGGCACCGTGGTCACCTGGTTCCAGGTTGAGGACTGTACCGCGATGTGGATCAGCGTGCCGATGGCGGCAAGGCTTAGCGTCATCGCGAGGATGAATGCTGGATCGGTGAGCAGTTCACCGACAAGGTGTGATCCGATTCGGAAAAAAATTTCTCTCATATATCTACCATACGACTACCCTTAACAACTGTCAATGTATGAGCCACAAATCACTTACCAACGATGAGACCAACGCTATCGCAGCCTTTGCCAAGTCATGTCGTCATAGCATCATTGCGATGCTCAAGCAGAGTCAGAGCGGTCACCCTGGTGGCTCGCTTGGTTGCGTCGACTATCTCTCCCTCCTCTATACACAGATCATCCGCCACACAGGTGAAAAGGTGGTGGTCAGCAACGGGCATATCTCACCAGCTGTCTACGCCGTGTTGGCCGAACTCGGCCATATTGAGAAGGAAGAAGTGATCGAAGGCTTTCGCAAGATGGGGTATCCCTACGAAGGGCATGTGACGCGTCATGTGCCTGGCGTAGACTTTGGCACGGGGCCGCTCGGCGCCGGCGTCTCAGTAGCGGCTGGGTTTGCTCTTGCCGCCAAGAAGGCTGGCAGTGACGAAACAGTCTATGCGTTAGTTGGTGACGGGGAGTCCCAAGAGGGCCAGGTCTACGAGATGATGCAGTCAGCTGCCAAGGAAAACCTCGACAACTTTGTTGTTTTCATGGACTACAACCAGGTGCAGCTTTCTGGGTCACTCGCAGACATCATGCCACTCAACCCTAAGGGGCATTTTGAGGCTGCTGGTTGGGAAGTTATCGAAGTAGATGGCCATGACTATGCTGCTATGTGGAAGGCGCTACATGAAGCCAAAAAAGCCAAGAAACCAGCTCTCATCCTCGGCAACACGATCATGGGCAAAGGGGTGAGCTACATGGAAGCTGAAGGCGAGGCGCACAAGGCAACCTGGCACGGCAACGCTCCCAAGCCCGAGCAAGCAGATGAAGCACTCGCTGAGCTTGCGCTCACAGATGAAGAAATTGGCTTAGTTGACACCCTTCGTGGTGGCGAGTGGAAGCCAGAGGTGAGCTTTGCTGATGTTGGCAGTGTTGACGAGCGAATAACACCAGGCACACCCCGAGTATATGCTGCTGACGAGCTCACCGACTGTCGCACTGCGTATGGCAACGCCCTCCTCGACCTCGCCAAAGATAACGATGAGATCATAGCTCTCACCGCTGACCTCGCCGGATCCGTCAAAACAAATATTTTGCAAAAAGAAATGCCAGACAGACATGTAGATGTGGGTGTGGCTGAGCAGCACATGGTTTCTATGAGTGGGGGGCTGAGCCTCGCTGGCCGCGTCCCGTTTTGTTCGACCTTTGGCGCCTTTATGACCAGCCGCGCTAAAGACCAGGCGCGTGTCAATGACATTAACCAAGCCAATGTAAAGATGGTTGCGACACACTGTGGACTTTCGGTTGGCGAAGATGGGCCGACCCATCAAGCGATCGATGATGTGGGGAGTATGCTCGGATTTATGGATACGATGGTGATGGAGCCGGCTGACCCAAACCAGTGTGACCGCATCATTCGCTATGCTGCCTCACACTATGGCAACTGCTATGTGCGCATGGGCAGAGCAAAACTACCTGTACTAGTGCACGAAGACGGTAGCGTGTTCTACGATGCAGACTATGTGTACGAATATGGCAGAAGTGATGTGCTGCGCACTGGTAGCAAGATCACTATTGTCGCGAGTGGCCCGATGGTCCACGAAGCACTCAAGGCTCGCGAGCTTCTCAAGAAGCCAGCGCAGGTAGAGATTGTGATTGCGAGCACGCCGATGAACTTCGATGAAACCCTCCTTAGTTCTATCCGCAAGACCAAACGGGTGATCACGGTAGAAGACCACAATGTCCGCTCTGGGCTTGGCAGTCAGCTTGCTAGCGCACTGCTGGAAAATGACATCAAGGTAAAATTATTTTTGAAACTCGGTGTCGAACAGTATCAACTTTCTGGCACGGCAGCTGCGCTCTATGACGCCGCAGGCATTAGTGCAGAGCATATTGCCGAGACTATTCGTGAAACTCTATAACTATGTCACTCCTTCTTATTGGCCGCACCGTTACGTTTCTCGGCGAACTTCTTATCGCCGTCATGGTGCTCTGGGTGCATCACAAAGTAGAACATGACAAAAAGATTGATAAGAGCGTCATCCGCTCGCTCAAACAAGAATGGGTGCTTGCCAGCCTTGGGGTGGTTCTCCTCATTCTTGGCTATGCTATCGAAATAATCGCGCTCTAATATGCCAAACAAACATGACATCGGAATCATCGGCCTCGCAGTAATGGGAGCCAACTTGGCGCGCAATTTTGCGTCTCGAGGGAGCTCAACTGCTGTCTTCAACCGTAGTGAAGAACGCACTGACGAACTTCTCGCGCTGCACGGCAATGAACATCTTGTTGGGTACTATGACATCAAGGACTTCGTCAAAAGCCTGGCTCGCCCGCGCAAAGTGATGATCATGGTCAAAGCCGGCCCGGCGGTGGACACTGTGATCGCAAGCATCCTGCCGCACCTCCAAAAAGGAGACATCATCATCGATGGTGGCAATACCTACTATCGCGATACCGAACGACGTCACGATGAGCTGGAGAAGAAGGGCATTCATTATGTCGGGTGTGGGGTTTCTGGTGGAGAAGAAGGCGCACTTCATGGTCCAAGTCTCATGCCAGGTGGGAGCAAAGAATCATGGAACGCGGTGAAGCCTGTCCTTGAACCTATCGCTGCCAAGGACTTTGGTGGCAAGCCGTGCGTCACGCATGTCGGCCTTGGCGCTGCTGGGCACTACGTGAAGATGGTACACAACGGCATCGAGTATGCCATCATGCAAATGATCGCTGAGACCTATGATATCTTGCGCCGTTCACAGGGGATGTCAGCGAGCCAAATTGGAGACGTGTTTGCCAAGTGGAATCGTGGCAAGCTGGGATCGTTTCTTTTTGAGACTGCTGAGGCAGTCCTCGCCAAAGAAGATGACAAGACCGACGGCATGCTCATAGACAACATCCTTGACGTTGCTGGCGCCAAGGGGACTGGCAAGTGGACCAGCCAAGATGCGCTCGACAGAGGAGTGCCAGTGCCAAGTATCGCCGAAGCCGTTTTTGCCAGAGGAGCAAGCGGCAAGAAGAAGCTCCGCCAAGCGCTAGGTGATTCCTGGCAGCCCGTCAAGAAAAAAATGGGGAAGAGTGACGACGTGGTAAAGCTCCTTGGTGAAGCACTCTACGCAGCGATTTACAGCGCGTATGCGCAAGGCTACGACCTCATCCAAACAGCAAGCAAAGAAGAAGGATGGAAGGTGAACGTCGCTGAAGTATCACGTATCTGGGAAGGTGGCTGCATCATCCGAGCCAAACTACTCAAGACAATCCATCAGGAATATGTGCAAAAAGGGGCGAGAAACAAACACCTCTTTGAATTGCCAGGCGTCGCCAAATCTGTACGATCAAGTAGTAACAAGCTTCGACAGCTTGTGTCTCAAGCGGCCCTCACGGGGACACCGGTTCCGGCGTTTGCCTCCGCTCTCTCGTACATCGATGCGATGCATCAGCCGCACGGCCCTGCCAACATGATCCAGGGTCTACGTGACAACTTTGGCGCCCACACCTACAAACGGAGTGATCGCAATGGGACATTTCATACTAATTGGGAATAATATGCATATCCATGACGCACCAGCACACTCGCCATTTCTTTTGACCATCTTTGGTGCGTCAGGAGACTTGGCCAAGATCAAACTGTTTCCAGCGCTCTACACGCTCTATGTCGAAGACAAGTTGCCAGAGAATTTTTTCATTGTCGGCTACGCCCGCTCGGAGTTTACCGATGAAGAGTTTCGCGCGACTGTCGCCGAAGCTATTGAGAAAAACAGTGATGGCAAAGTGCGCAAGCGATTTTTGCGAGAATTTATCAAACACGTCACATACTTTTCTGGTCAGTATGATCAAGATGACTCATTTGTCTCATACAAAGACTACATCGCAAGTATTGGTGTAAAGGCTGACATGCCACACTTGGCATATCTCTCGACACCACCGTCAGTCTTTGGGCATATTGTTGCGGGGCTTTCTGCGGGACGTCGTAGTGAATCAGATGACATCCGTATCATCATCGAGAAACCGTTTGGCATCAGCGCCACGACGGCGGAGAAACTCTTTCATACTGTTTCATCACATTTTAACGAGGAACAGTTTTTCCTCCTCGACCACTATCTAGGTAAGTCTTCAGTCCAGAGTGTGCTCAACATGCGCCAGAGCAACCGCATCCTCTCAAACGTTATGCAGGGAAGTGAGATTGCCAATATCCAGATCACGGCGTTTGAAGAAGTTGGTGTTGACCACCGTATTGGGTACTTTGAGGGGATGGGCATCGTGCGTGACATGATCCAATCTCATCTGTTGCAAGTCTTTGCCCTCGTCGCTATGCAGATCCCCAACAAGCGCACAGCCGAAAGTCTGCAGCGAGAAAAGCATGCCGTCATCTCAGCGATCAACTGTCCTTGTGACCCAGACAACTTGGTCCTTGGTCAGCATGAGTCGTACCGAGATGCAGAAGGTGTTGCAAAAGATTCTAACACCGAGACCTTCGCTGCCGTACGCATGTTTCTCGACAAACAAGCTTGGGCCAAAGTCCCTATCTATATCCGCACTGGGAAGAAGCTCAAAGAGAAGCATACCTATGTTGTCGTGGAGCTCAAGAAGTTTGCCTTTCAATCTGACGAAGAAGAACCAAATCGCCTGATCATCGAATTTTCTCCTGAAGCCAAAATCAACATCACCCTCATCAACCCAGATGGGCGTGGCAACGAGGCGCAGCAAATCACCACGACCGAAGCGATCACCTGCAGCGTCAACGGTTGTTTGCCAGAGCATGGGGACTTGCTTCTCGATGTCATTCACGGTGAACGGATGCACTACCTCTCCTTTGCTGAGATCATCGCATCATGGAAGATCATTGACCAGATCATCGAAGCGCGCGAAGCCGGTCACGTAGAAGTAGAGCAATACAAAGATGGTACTTGCGGCCCAGAATCACAGAAGAAGCTGACTGAGATGGATGGGTTTGCCTGGTACGATCTTCACTAGTATGAAGCTCTGCAAATTTGCGACAAGAAACGAATGGCAGGAGGCAGCACTCGACGCTATCTGCGATGTGCTTTCTCATGATGAGCATGTTTCCATCGGTCTCTCTGGCGGGAGCACACCAAAGCCGATCTACGAAGCATTAGCCGCTCGCATTCTACAAGATGTTCACGCGCATCTCGTCACTATCGATGAGCGCTATGTTGGCATTGAGTCACCAGAGAGCAATCAGCATATGATCAAGGAAGCCTTTGGCAGTGAGCTTGCTGATGGTCGAGTGACAATTCTTTCGTTTGATACTCAGCTTGGAATTCCGCTATCTGTTTCTTCATTTGCCAAGGCGCTCGAGCTGGTTTTGCCACTAGACCTCATCGTGCTTGGCATGGGGCCAGATGGGCACATCGCATCGCTATTTCCTCACAGCGATGCGCTGCAGGACACTGGTACTGCTGTCCATGCGACGACAGAGGAGTTTGCTGTGCGTGACCGCCTCTCGGTGACGATGCCGGTGATCATGCAGGCCAAGAAGCTGTTACTCCTCGTAGCTGGATCTTCAAAGCAAGAAGCGCTGACTACTCTTCTTGAAGGTGACGTAGACGCCGAGAGCTTTCCAGCCAAGGCGATCCTTGAGCATCCTGATCTGACGATACTATTTAGCGAAGAATAGTATGGCCATTGAACAAAAACACCGTCGACTGATCGTGCTTGATTTCGATCATACTCTTTTTAACACCACCAAGTTTGTTGCTGCATGGAAGACCCGCTTTGCCGAAGAGTTTGGCATAGATGAGCGGACGTTTGTGGCTGCTCGCAACGAGACCAAACACATGAATACTGTGATTGATATTGATCACTTTATCGAAGCCCTACCCGTTGCTGACAAAAAGTCACTACATGACGCTGTGCATACCCTTATCAAGAAAGAAGTTTCTACATGCATCTTTTCGGACGTCGCTAGCTTTCTCGAACGGCATCATGACCAGTTTGATATCATCATCGCGACACATGGAGATGATGAGCTCCAAGGTGAGAAGATCCACCATGCTGGGCTTCCAGCATACATCGGCCAAGAAATTTCTACCCAACCAAAGTCAAAAGTCCTAATTCCGTATGTGGAGCAATATGACGAAGTACATGTCATCGAAGACAAAGCCAAGAATATTGATGAAATCAAGCAGGCGCTCCCAAGCGTAATCACGTATCATCTCAAGCGACCAGAGGATTGCGCGTATTGTCATGTGCAAACGGCGTGCGATTGCACAGATCAGACAATAAAAAACCTCGACCTTTCGATCGAGTAGTTGGGAGCCGAGCCCTAGAGCTCTTGCTCTGCTTGCTGATGGTAGAGCCATCTCCCGTACTCTACAAACATGTAGGCGGCGTAGAAGAAGATCGGGATGAAGATCATCGTTGCTACGCGCCACAGCGTGTTTCTAGAAAACAGAAAGCCGTGAATGTGCATGAGCTCTGCCAGGAAAAGAACGATGTTGGCGAAGGCGCCGAGTGTCTTGAACCATCGATGCGTTGCCTTGGGCCAGACAATGCTCAGCCACAGCCCCACGGTAAGGGCAGCGTGGGCGTATGCCGCGTAGAGAGCGGCGTCTGGATCTCGCTGAGAGAAGATGAATATCAGCTCGGTGTACATGTAGCCGATACCAACAGTCATGAACGCTCGGAAGAGTGAGAGCGGGAAGGGGAGCAGCTTTGGGGTGGGGATCGGAGTGCTCGGTGTCTCAAAGAACGTCATAGGTGATGTATACCAAATACTATCTCTTGTGTCAATAAAAAAGACTGCGTAGAGCAGTTTTTTGGGTGGTGGCGACCGAAGCCGCCACCTGGGTTGTGGATACCTATGTCAGATATCATGGTTTGTTCTCCTTGGCCCATGCTTCTGCCTGGGCCTTGTGTTGTTGCCAGTAACGGTCGACGGCCTCAAGGAGATGGTCAGTGTCACCGGCGAGTGATGCTTCGATCTCTCGAAGCCTGATGCGCGACCAGTAGCCTGGCAGCGCGACGACGAGCACGTATGGATGGTCAAAGTAGACGACCAACTCGACGTGCGAACCTGCGAGCGTGAGCCCGCGAACGCCGTCATCTACCTGCTCAAGCAGCGGGTATTTCCCGCCTCCGAACCAAGCCTCGCAGCGCCTCGTGCGTGGCAAGTGGCAGGTTGCCACCGCCAACGAGCTGGCGAAACGGCCAGCGCTCGCACGGGTAATCGGTTCGATCGAGAAGACCAAACCAATGCTGGGGCGAAATGCGCGAAAGCGCTTTTCGCAGGTTTGCTAGTGCTTGTTGAACAAGCTCATCATTGAGTAGCGTGATCAATATCACACCTCCCTCTCTCCATCTGGAGACAGGGAGTATAGAGTAAAAAACGTAATATGTCAATACCAAAAAGCAGCTCTGTAGAGAGCTGCTTTGTAGATGTGAGAGTGAGCTAGTCTTGGACGCGGCCACCGTATTCGTTGGTCTCGGTGTTTACGATGACTTCTTCACCTTCTTTGATGAAGATTGGCGCTTGGATGTTGAGTCCGTTGTCGAGGATGATTTCTTTGGTTACGTTGCCGCTGGCAGTGTCACCTTTGACGGCTGGTGGAGCAGTGACGACTTTGTATTGTACTTTCTTTGGGAGGGCGATAGCGACTACATTGCCTTCGTAGATTGAAGCGATGACCGCGAGGCCTTCCTTCAAATACTTTACATCAGTTCCGATCGTGTCAGCTTGCACTTCCATGGTTTCGTAGGTCTCATTATTCATAAATGAGTAGACCTCACCAGCCTTGTAGAGGTACTGGAGCGTTTGGTGGTCAACACGGACGATATCGACGTTTTCCCCAGTCTTGTAGGTGATTTCGAGGGCGCGGCCAGTAGAAATACTTTTCATCTTGGTCTTGGTGAAGGCAGCGCCTTTGCCAGGATTGACGAAGTTGAAGTCCTTGACTAAGTATAGGTCATTGTTGTGCTTGATCACGGCACCTTTTTTGATCTCGGTAGTATCAGCCATAAATATAGGGTTAGTCATTAGGTCATAGCCAGTAGGCTTTGCCTAACTTTATCTGAACGAAGCAAAAAAATCAAGTATTGGTGAAGAGGTCTGCGGCGCCAAGCGGCAATACGTCGTTGATCTCGTCCGTCTCGAGGAGGAGCATGATGAGTCTGTCTATGCCGAGGGCAATCCCTGCAGAGGGGGGCATGTGTGCAGTCGCGGCGATAAGCTGCTTATCTAGCGGCGGGATGTGCTTGCCAAGGGCCTCACGGGTCGATATATCGGCCTGTAGGCGAGTTTGGAGCTCAACTGAGTCTGTCAGCTCGCTAAACGCGTTGGCGAGCTCTAGAGAGCCACGATAGACTTCAAAACGCTCTGCATAACCGTTATCTATCTCACTAGGCTTTGATAGCGCAGCCATAAGGAGTGGGTAGTGATGAATGATCGTAATGCAATTTTCGGGAAGTTTTGGTTCTATCTCATTGAGGAAGATGCGATAAAAAAGATCTTCATACGGTTCGTCTAAGCTCGGGTTGTAGCCGCGTTGTTTGCAGAGGTCAAACATCGCGCTGTCGGTCAGGTACTCATCAAGATGTACTTGTGAATGGGTCATCCACAAGTCACGCATGTGCACTCGTTCGACAGACAGTGGTGCTGTATCAGCCAACTGATACAGCGTGTCAAAGAGTGACTCGACATCGTCCATGAGTGCTGTCATGTCAGCATGTGCACGGTACCATTCGAGCAAGGTAAACTCAGGATTGTGATTGCCACCAAATGATTCATGATCACGAAACACTTTGCCGAGACAGAAAATGTTTTGCATGCCTGCGGCCAAACATTTTTTCATTGTATACTCGGGTGATGTGATCAAATAGCCAGGGTTCCCTTCGCTACGTTCGTTGTGCAAGGACACTTGGACTGGGTCGAGGTATGGTGCTTGGTCAGGTGATCGTACGATTTGTGGTGCTTCTATTTCTGTGAACCCTCGTTCGACAAACCAGGTACGAATAGCGTGAACAAGTGTGCTTCTTCGTTGTAGATTGTTTGCGCGCAAGGCGATCGCTTCATGGTGTTGCATATATCGCGAGTCTACCACAGACACTGTGAATAATCAAGTATGCACTAGTAAGTGAAAACATGTTATACTGTGTGCATATGCAACACGTAATATTTATTCTACAATTACTTATTGCTGCGGCACTTGGTGTCGCGCTTGGTTGGCAGCGCCAACATATTGGCAAAGCAGCTGGTTTGCGCACTTTTGCGTTTGTCACACTTGGTTCATGTTTGTTTACCATTCTTTCACTCAATGCCTTTGGGGGAGACGGTGGTCGTGTCGCTGCGCAGATCGTGACTGGTATCGGATTTATTGGGGCTGGGACGATCATCCACCAAGGCAAGAGTATTGAGGGGCTTACTACGGCAGCTGGGCTTTGGTCAGCAGCCGCGATTGGGATGGCGGTAGGCGCTGAGTGGTTTATCGAGGCCTCTCTTGCCACGATTGTCATGCTGGTCCTCTTCTTTTGGGATGACGATCAGCCATTTTCGCTTCGATTCTTAAATAGGAAAATGGGCAAAAAATCGCAAAGTAAAGCAAAAAAGAGTGCGTTTGTAGCCATGTTGGCAGAATGGAAAGAAGAGCTCATGCCAAGCCGAACAAGAAGAAATCGACGCTTGACAAAACGTCGTCGCTAAGTTACACTGCACCTTACAAACACCTACACGCGGGTATGGTATAATGGCTATTATGTCAGCCTTCCAAGCTGAATATGCGGGTTCGATTCCCGCTACCCGCTCAAAAGATCCAGCGATAGCTGGTTCTTTGTGCAAATGACGACAACTCGAATATGGGTAGCGTGTCTTGAAAAAGCCATTTTTACGTCTAAAAGAGTTGACACGAATCAGTAGGAAAGGTACACTATTGTCACATCGCGGGGTGGAGCAGTCTGGCAGCTCGACGGGCTCATAACCCGTAGGTCGTAGGTTCAAATCCTACCCCCGCAACAAGGGCTATCCACAATATCTGGGGATAGTTCACGCCAAAGCCCTTCACGGGGCTTTCTCGCTAGGCTATACTATATATAGCCAATTAGCGCGGTAATAGCTCAGTTGGCTAGAGCGCCTCCTTGCCAAGGAGGAGGTCGCCAGTTCGAATCTGGTTTACCGCTCAAGGATAAGCAATTGTCCTTCACAGAGAAATCTGTGGTATACTGTATTTCGTACAAGTAAGCCCACACTTGTACTGCATTGGCCAAAACATCATCCGCACGTCGGGTGGTGTTTTGTTTCTGCACAGTTCGCTCTTGACACTACGTGCGCGCACTGATATAATTTTCCTGTATTAGCAATGGGCCAGTAGCTCATCTGGTAGAGCACCGCCTTTGCACGGCGGGGGTGGCAGGTTCGAGTCCTGTCTGGTCCACAAAAGGTAACCCTGCCCGAAAGGGCAGGGTTTTCCGTAAGCCGAGGTAGCTCAGTGGTAGAGCAGTGGACTGAAAATCCTCGTGTCGGGAGTTCAATTCTCCCCCTCGGCACAGCGTCACACTTGTGACGACAGACAACATATCGGAGTGTAGCTCAGTTGGCTAGAGCACCTGGTTTGGGACCAGGGGGCCGTAGGTTCAAGTCCTATCACTCCGACAACAAAAATACCCGCAAGGGTGTTTTTTGTTGCGAGTAGTGGGATGTGAAAAACAGAAATACGCATGCGGAAAATATTGTCATAAAAAAATGACCCTCCACAGAAAGGGAGGGAGGTCCTAGAACGTGAACTCGAACATCACACGGGTCGGGAGTTTGTCGAGTTCCTTCTTGAACCTTGCAACGAACTGCTTGGCGGATTGTGTTTCAGCGAGGAGCTTCTTGAGATCATCAGCATCGCTTGTTCGGTGGATGGCGATGAGCTCATCACCGAGCTGTTGGTAGACGTCACGCGCAAGTGCCTCAGTCACTGTCCAGCTTTGATCGGGGAGCTGATGCAGCGCTCCAGCGTCGAGTAGTCGACTGAGCTGCACGAGTGCTGCCGTGCCGTGCGCTTCGCTGGTGGCATGGATCTGACGGACGAGGTCAGCAGCATGCAGTTTGCAAGTCTGACCAAACAAGTCTTTGTCGTACACTCCTCGTTCGCACAAGCGTAGGATGTGCAGCATCCCAAACACTTCAGCCTTGAGCTCTTCACCAGCATTGGAATCAGCAGCAAAGCGCTTGTCATCGATCCCAAAACTCAGTGAGTGTGCAAGTTCATGGCCGAGCACACGTAGCACCATACCTTTCGGGTCAAGGTGCACGCCATCTCCGTAAAGCATCTTTGCGATAGGTTCAGTCACGGCCTCAAACTTGCCCTTGAGGACATTGCTGATGATGACGGTCTTGCTGCCTCCTGCTTGTTCGCGTACGTCAGCTTCGTCAGGGAAGTTGTACGCGATAGCGAACCCGTCAAACGACGTGGCACCTCCAGCGGTCAGCTGGTCAACGACTCGAAAGCGACGCTCTTGTTGCAGAGGCTCGTAGTCTGCCATCTCTCCAACCACCTGGTCATAGACCTCCACGTCGTCGAGAAGGGCTTGTACGGCGGGGTCACTGTCGATCACTACTGCGAGAAAAGCGTCGTATGCCGCCTTGGCCCCGAAGTGTTCATCGGTATAGGTGTAGGCCGGATAGACTGAGAATTCGATCGAGCCGAGAGATCTCGCTGTTGCGACTTCGGCGTCGATATGCTGGTTGTCCCGAAGTCCGGCTTGCATCGCGTGGATGAGCGTGATGAGGTCGTCATGCGCAGGCGAATCGAGTAGCTTGAGGGCTTTATCGAGGTTGATGACGATTGTTTGTGCATGTGGCGCGATCTGCGGATGTGTCACGATCTCAGCTGCGTCAAACTCACTGTCAGGATCCCAGACTAGAAGCTTGCGGCGGTCAAGCAGCTGAGCTCGAACTGCGCCGGTGATATGGCTGATGTCCTTGGGAGTGAACCCTTCTGGATACATCAACGGTACATGCGCCTGGTACAGCGGATCGGTCGCACGCACGGCGGCGGCCAACAACGGAAGGACCCTGCGCAAGGCAGGGTCCAGATGGTCGGTTGATACGTTTATATGGACGGTTTTAGTTGCCATGCAGTCATCCTATCATGAAGGCATGCGGGGCTCAACTAATTGTTATCAAGCTCATGACGGTAGTAATGGTTGTAGATGGTGATGATAGAGAGGAAGAGGGCAGCGATGATCGGGCCGATGATGAAGCCAGAAATGCCAAGCGTTGCAATCCCCCCAAGAGTGGAGAGAAAGACGATGAGTGGGTGCATCTCGGTGTCCTTACCGATCAGTGGTGGTCGGATGAGGTTGTCGATGGTGCTGATCACGAGGCCACCAATGACGAGCACGACACCCTGCCAGATATTGCCAGTGAAAAACATAAAGAGTGCTGCTGGGAGCCAGACGATCGTCGGGCCGACGGCTGGGATGACTGATAGGACGAGCATGATCACCGCCCAGATAAAGGCGCCCTTGATCCCTACAACGGCAAAGAGGATGCCTCCCAGTGTGCCTTGGATACCACCGATGATAAAGGTGCTCTTGAGTGTGGCTGCTGTCGTCGCGCGAAATTTTTCGTACATGAGTGTTTCGTATTTGTCACCGAGTGGTGAGAGCTCCATGAGTTTGTTGAGGACTATTTTTCCATCTTTGAACAGGTAGTACAAGATGTAGAGCATGATGATAGAAAGCCCGAGGAATTTGGCAGCATTTTGTGTGATGTTTTTGACGTTTTCGAGGAGGTAGATCCCCGTGCTACGGGTGAGGTTGGCAGCCTGCTCTGTCACGCTTGCTTGGATGTCGGTCACGTATGGAGCAAAGTTACTTCCTTCTAGCCACAATGCTACGCCCCGTGCATTGGCTAGGAGGTCAATGTTTGCGATCGCATTGTACAGGTCGGCTGTTTGTTGGATGAGGAGGACCGCTACGATAGAGATAGGGAGGAAGATGGCTACCAGGACAAGGATGACACTGATGAGTGAGCTGACCGCAGGGATGCCGACGTGTTTGTTGACCCATGTATAAAACGGGTAAAACATGATGGCCGTGATTCCAGCCCAAAAGAGAGGAAAGAAAAATGGACGGAGGATATAGAGGAAGCCAAGACCAAGCAGCACGATAAGCCCAAAGAAGAAGAGCGTGCGCAGCTTGCCAAAGCTAAGCTTTGAGTTGAGTGGGTTCATAGCAAGAAGAGATACAGCAATCAAAATTTGCTGGATGAGTATACACACAGTATAACATAGCCAAAAAAGAAAAGAACACCCGGAGGTGTTTTTTCTTTCTGAAAACGTTGCAAGGAGGTTTATTTGAAAAGGTTCTCAACTTCATCATCAGTGATGTCATCACCGCTGGCCTCAAAAGGAGATTTTACGGTTGTTCCAGGAACAAGTTCTGCTTCGGCTCCAGCTTGAAGAGTGGATCTTCTTTCCAGTTCACCTTGAAGCATTGTATCACCTACACCGACAGTTTCTGCACTAACCGGGCTGTCGCCTTTATGGGTAACTTTGCCGAGAGTTTCATTTTTTGCCTCCTCAGCTAACTCTTTCATTTCTTTAGCCTCTTCTAGTTGCCGTTGCATTCTATCAGCTTCTTCATTTGAAAAAGGGGTTGAAGGGTCTCGTTCTAGGTTCATATAATTTTTAAATAATACTACTCTTCCTCACCACCTTCCACTTTCCAGGAGGAATTGTGCCGAGGGTGAGGTTGCTCATGCGAGTACGTTTCAATGATGACACATTGTAGCCGAGTCGTCCAAACATCTTGCGGATCTGGCGGTTCTTGCCTTCGTTCATGATCACCGTGACGATCGTGCGGCGGCCTTGATTCCATTCTTTGACGATCTTGACGCCGGATACCGTTTCTTCTCCCAGGCGCATGCCAGATTCGAGCACTTTTTTGGCGGCTGGTTTGAGCTGTTGGTCGATGGTGACCTCATACTCTTTTTCATGTTCAAAGCTGGGGTGAGTCAGCTGATTGGCGAGTTCGCCATCATTGGTCAGCAAGACGAGTCCTTCGGAGTCTTTGTCGAGGCGACCGACTGGGTAGACTCTCGCCTTGAGCTTGATCTTGTATTTGCCTACTTGGTTTTCTCGTGTGAGGAGGTCCATGACCGATTTGCCTTGGGTGCTGGTCGTGCTGGTGATGTAGTCGACTGGCTTGTTCATCACGAGATATACGAGGTCTGTCGCGTTTGGGCTGGTTGAGCCACCAGAAGCTTTTTCTTGTCCAGAAGGCGACAGTCCGATGACATCAATTGTGTCAGTCTGGTCGTCTACTTTAACTCCATGCTCTCGGACAGCCTTGCCGTTTACTTTTACTCGCCCTGCGGCGATGAGTTCATCTGCCTTGCGACGTGAGCAGTAGCCGAGGGCAGCGATGTGTTTGTTGAGTCGTATTTGTGTCATATGGGACTATGCTAGCAGAAATAGTATGTTTTGTCACGCTGGACAAGGTGATGTATTTGTGGTGAGATGGGTGGGTAATGAAAATTTTCACACCACGACCAGTTGAGAGTAGTGCTCTCATCGAAATGCTCAGTCCACTCGGTGTTGTTCCTATCCTTACGGATGATGGAAATGAGACCCTGGTACACGTGACGATGAAGGCTGCGCTTACTCACCTGGTGAAGCAAGGAAGGTCAATTCCTGAAGAGGACATTGCGCTGTTCATCAAGGCTGGCGTCGCCGAGTCACTTGAAGACATCGTCACCACAATCCAGACAAAGAACTTTCATGCCGGTGATCATGACTATCAGTTCGCTTGCGCTGTTGATGCTATCGCTCGATATCAGCACTTGTATGGGATGTTGATTCACGGTAGTGAAATCTTGCGGCCAGTAGTGACCTGCCTGGTAGATGTGCTCGCGTCACTTATCGCTGAGTGCCGAGAGAGACCGGTCTCGGCCGCAGACCTCTACCAAGCGTTGAAAAACGCACACGAGGCAGGTCTTCCAATGAAGACAACGGCTCCAGAACTTCTGAGCTTTGCCTCTGGGACTCTGCATGTGAACCTGGCCCTGCCATATGCCGACGAACTCATCGTCGCAGCCCAAGAGCTGGGAGTACAGTGTCATGTCACCTGGTCAGACGAGGGTATGCCTCTGATCGGTGAGATGCCCAGCGCGTGATCTGCGCCACCTCGAGTGGCGCCCTTTTTTATATTGATTTTTTTCTCAGCGTGTGATAGTTGTGTAGTAGAGGAGTAAGACAATGATAAATCTAGGCAAACTATTGCTCGAGACCAAAGCTCGCAACCCCCAGGGGTTGCCGATGCCGTTCGACTACCGAGGGGTGCTCTGGATGGTGTTTGGCCTGACCACTTACTGTCCGGCAGGGCACCCTGAAGACTGGAGCTTGATGAGGGTTCTGACCCCAAATGGGGAGAAGAATCTCATTACCTTCTGGCTCACGCCGGAGTTCCAGCCCTTTGACGGTGGCCCTGGCTACGCTGAGGCCACGATCGCGTGGCCGATGACCCAAGGTGTCTACCACCCATACGAGCTCCCCGGAAGCCCGACCCTCTCGACAGCCAAGCTTGTCAGCCTCGGTCAGATCGCCGGAGCCAGCTGGCTTCAGCAGATCTGGGTGTCTGGTGATGACGCAGCCGTGGAGCGCGCGATGGCGACTGGGGATGCCCTAGGCATGCCCAAAGAGGTCGCGGCAGATCTGACCGTCTCTGGTGGCGTCCAGGACAATCATTTCTGCGCCAGCGTCAACCACACAGCTGAGTTCAACCTGTCGGGTATCATCACGGGGATCGTTCCGTCATGGTTGGTCGCACCCTACACTGGGCTACGTCGTACAGTGCGAAGCCTGGTGCTCCCGCAGCCGTTTGGGCTCCTGACGCCGAGCCAGCTCGTAAAAGGGCTTAGCGTCACGGGGACAGACCTCGAAGTTCTCAGCCTCTCATCCAAGAAGTCTTACGTTCGTGGCAAAAACTTGCCAGACGACATCACGCTGCACGCCGCGGTGCGAGTCCCAGACTTTATGGGGCTGCTCACTCGTTCAACGGGTGCGGTTGCGTCCCAGCGGTAGGCTTGGTTTGGCGCGGCAGCTGGTGTATAGTGTGCGCAATGGCAAACCCAGAGCCCTCACCATCTGAGGAAGAACCTGTCACCAGCGAGGAACCACCTCCACAATCTCACCAACCTCCGCCAACAGCTGGCGATATACACGCCGAAGACCGAAGGATAGCCGATGAGGTGTCCGGCTGGTCGGGCCTGTAGTCGCCTCAACGCTCTTTCCCCGCGGGCCCGCGCCCGCCCCTTTTCTTTGTAGCTACGCTCTGGCTATAGAGACAAATACAAAACCCGCATCATCATGCGGGTTTTGTATTTGATAAATGTATCTGTGTACTAGTACCGGTAGTGATCTGGTTTGTACGGGCCATTCACTGGAATGCTCAGGTACTCAGATTGTTCATCGGTGAGTTTGCTGAGTTTCACCCCAATCTTCTCGAGGTGTAGTCGCGCTACTTCTTCATCGAGCTCTTTACTGAGGCGGTAGACTTTGTTTTCGTACTGGTCTTTCTTGGCCCAGAGGTCGAGCTGAGCGAGGGTCTGGTTGGTAAAGCTGTTGCTCATCACAAAGCTTGGGTGGCCAGTGGCGCAGCCAAGGTTCATGAGGCGGCCTTCGGCCAGCATGTAGATCTCACGACCGTCAGCAAATCGATACTTGTCGACCTGGTCTTTGATGTTGATGCGTTCGGCAGGGCTTTCGTTGAGGGCTTCTACTTGGATCTCGTTGTCAAAGTGTCCGATGTTACAAACGATGGCTTGGTCTTTCATTTTTTCCATGTGCGCGAGAGTGACGACGTCTTTGTTACCAGTTGTAGTGACGTAGATGTCACCTTCGCCAAGTGTGTCTTCGAGGGTAGTCACTTCAAACCCAGCCATTGCTGCTTGGAGGGCGCAGATTGGGTCGATCTCCGTGACGATGACGCGACAGCCTTGGCCTTTGAGGGCGTCAGCGCAGCCTTTGCCTACGTCTCCGTAGCCAGCGACGACAGCAACTTTACCAGCCAGCATGACGTCCATGGCGCGGTTGAGTCCGTCGATGACGCTGTGGCGACAACCGTAGACATTATCAAATTTGCTCTTGGTCACAGAGTCGTTGACGTTGATTGCCGGGAACATGAGGGTGGCTTCTTCGTCCATCTTCATGAGGCGGTGGACCCCGGTGGTTGTTTCCTCAGAAACCCCACGGATGGTCTTGGCGATGCCGTGCCAGTACTTTGGATTTTCGGCGTACTTTTCCTTGAGCATTTTCATGAGCTCGCGTTCGTCTTCGCCGGCGCTAGAGTAGTCTTCGTCAAGGAGTTTTGGATTGCGTTCGATCTCTACGCCTTTGTGTACCATCATGGTAGCATCACAACCGTCGTCGACGATCATGTCTGGCCCGCGGCCATCACCAAAGTCGATTGCTTGGAGGGTGCACCACCAGTATTCTGGGATGGTTTCACCTTTCCAAGCGTAGACGGCGGTGCCAGCTTTGGCGACTGCGGCAGCAGCTTGGTCTTGGGTAGAGAAGATGTTGCAGCTGACCCAACGGACTTCAGCGCCCAGCGCTTGGAGGGTCTCGATGAGGACTGCGGTCTGGATAGTCATGTGGAGCGATCCCATGATCTTTACTCCCTTGAGTGGTTGGTCCTTGGCAAATTTTTCCCGGACGCTCATGAGGCCTGGCATCTCAGCTTCGGCGATTTTGATTTCTTTGCGCCCCCAGTCTGCGAGGCTGATATCAGCGATTTTGTATTCCATATAATAATTCGATTAAGCAATAAAACAATCCTTGTGTCATTGTGTGTTTGGTATCACCCTCTGACAAATGCGAAGGCCATATAGCCCACATACAGTAACACAAACATTACACCCTGCCAACGCTGCAAAATATGCTTTTTTTGGAGGAACATAAAGCCAAATAGGAGGAGCGTGGCAAAGCTGGCCATGAGGACGTCCATATTGGCGGCAGCGTCAAACTCAAGCGGGCTGATGACGGCGGTGAGGCCGAGCACCCAGAAGACGTTGAAGATATTGGAGCCGATGGCATTACCGATCGCGAGGTCTGTGTGACCTTTCTTTAGCGCTATGATGGTCGTGGCTAGCTCTGGGAGGGATGTCCCGATAGCGACGATGGTCAGCCCGATCAGCGCTTCACTCATGCCAGCGAGTGAGGCGAGGGTGACCGCATTGTCGACGATGAGCTTACCACCGAGAAAGAGGCCGCCAATACCTGCGACAAACATGAGGATGGCGGTAGAGTTCTTGTACATCTCCACTGGCTCTGACTCACCTGAGACGCGAGAGAGGCCGTAGGTATAGTAGAGGAAGATGGCAAAGAACGAGAGAAAGGCTATCCCGTCTGAACGTGAGAGCATGTTGGTCACGCTGCCATCAAAGAAGACGTCGTTGCCCATGATGGCGACGAGGATGATGGCAAGGAGGGCAAATGGGATTTCTTTGAAGGTTGTTCCTTCTTTGACACGGAGGGCTTTGACGGTGGCACCAATCCCTAGGATAAGCAAAATATTGGCTAGATTACTCCCAACGATATTACCGATCGCGAGGTCGGTCGTATCATTGACCGCAGCGAGAAGGTTGACGATGAGCTCTGGAGCGGAGGTCCCAAAGGCGACGACGGTCAGGCCGATAACGATCGTAGACATACCCAGCTTGCGAGCAAGCGAGGCAGAGCCGCGGACGAGGAGCTCAGCACCGACGATGAGGATGACGAGGCCGAGGATGAGAAAGAGGATGGGGAGGAGCATAAATAAAGGCTTGTGAGGCTTGTGAGGCCAGGAAGGCTTGGCAAGCTAATATATGAGCATTATACCATGATGAAGGTTAAAACCAGGCAAGGGGCTTGACAAAAGGGCTAAAATAAGGTAAAGTGAGTCGTTCGCCCTAGTGCCAAGCTCTATGGAGATTTTGGCACTGCGGCGCAATAGTTGCGCATCAGTATCTGTGCTTACGCAGATAAATGCACTTTTCATATGTGTAGCGCTCGGGGTACTTCCTCCGAGCCATGTAAGGATACACATACTCTAGGAAAGAGAGTGAAGAATGGGACGCAACAAGAACAAGGGGTTTGGCAAGGACGCCAACCTCATGCCAGCCGCTCCGCCGACAGGTAAGAAGTCCAAGCCCCGAGACTCGGGGACGTCCTCAATCTTCGAGGACGTGACTCCGCTCAGCCGGGGTAATGGCTACGTGCCGGCAGCAGCGCCTCGAGGTGGAGTTGTTCGTGCTGAGAGCAGGTTCACTTCTCGCCTCGAGGCCCCTCGAAGCGAGATCCTCGAGTCCTTCGGGGTCGACCTTCAGCGGATCGCTGGCGATGCGCTGGAGGCTCTCCACACGCTTTGTCTTCAGGGTGACGCGGTCAAGATCCGTCAGGGTCTTGACCGGTTCAAGCAGGGTTACCGCGAAGATGTCGCGGGTCGTCAGATCCTTCTCAACGCGCTCAACCAGTTCGCTGGTGCTTGGGTCATCTTGTACTGGATGTGGCGGGAGGACAAGCACTTCATCCACTCCGACTTCAACCCACGCACGATCAAGGCTTTCGTTCCTGCTGAACCTGACATGAACGCACGCAAGCGCGAGTTCTGGCTCTGGTGTTGGGAACGAGCCGAGTCCAGCCACAAGCATCAGGTCGCGCAGCTCCTGACGGGAGGTGTCACTCGGCACCAGGCTAGGGTCTTGTCGCACGGAGGTCTGACCTACGCGCTGACGGGGCTCGGAGAGATTCTCCGGACGCGTAGCGATGTGAAGCCGGGTATGTACCTGTACGGTACGGATCCGGTTGATCTCGCCGATGGTGAAGTCGTCGTGTCGGATCGACGGGGTGGCTTCAAGCTCATCCCGGCGCTCAAGCCGGTGATCGAACGGCTGAAGCGCGCGCGTCGCGGCAGTGTCCGGGTCGACCGGGAACAGGTGCTGGACTTCCACATCCACAAGAACGGCTACGGCTACTTCGAGGACAAGAGTGTTGACGGCGGCCACTACGTCGTCGTCGACAACCAGCTCCGAGATCGTCTGAGAGACATGCAGATCCTCCTCCGGATGGGGTATGAGAAACACATCCCGGCTGCGGCTTGGGTACTGCCGATGAAGGCGGGCAAAACGGCGGCGGGCAAAGGCAAGCTGTTCTTCGACGCCAAATCGAAGGTGAAGAAGGGTGAGCTCGTCTACGTGACGAAGGTCTCTCCCTACGCGATTGGGGAGATCTCCTTGCATCCGGCAGAGGATGAGGCGTGCGTGCTGTGGTCCAGGGTCATCCGAGACACGGTGTTCGACATGGATACGTTGAGCGCGGCCTTCCTCCTCATGCGTGACGGCGAGTCGTACGTGACCCGGTCGGGGCACGTCGTCTCCTACACGCTGAAGGGTGGCATCCGCATCACGGGGCCTGACACCGACTGACCCTCTCATCTCTTCCTACAACGGCCGGGCCCAAAGGAGCCCAACAACCGAACGAGCTGGCCACTCGTTCTTTTTTTGTTAAAAAAAACTGTCATTGCGAGGAGCGTGAAACAGCGACGTGGCAATCTTCTACGTGTTATGTAGGAGATTGCCGCGCCTTCATACTTCAGGCTCGCAATGACAGAATAATTGTGAGGGTGGTGATTAGCTCAGTGGACACGGCTCGCCAAAGGTTTCTTTGTAGCGGGTGGCAAATTCTTCGAGTGTGTAGTGGTGGTTTTGGGTGCCGTAGTGTTCGACGGCGTAGACAGCTGCAACCGCACCGATCTTTCCGCACTGTTCGAGATTGACCCCCTTTGATAGTGCGGCAAAGAATCCGGCGCGATACGCATCACCTGCGCCGGTTGGGTCTTCGATGCTGTCTGCTGTGGCTGCAGGGATGTCGAGGACGCCGTCTGCTGTCAGGATGGTAGAGCCTTTGGCTCCGAGGGTAGTGATGATCGTGTCGACGTGCTCCTTCATCTCTACGACACTCCAGCCGGTGTTTTTCTCGATGAGTTTCATCTCATAGTCGTTGGCGATGAGAAATGATGCTTGGCCGATGAGGAGCATGAGTTCCTGGGCGGTAAAGGCGGTGATTTGTTGGCCTGGGTCAAAGACAAACGGAATGTTCATGTCGGCACATTCTTTGGCGTGGGCGATCATGGCTTCTTTTTTGGTCGGAGAGATGAGGGCAAGCTCGATTGGTTCGTTGATGTCTTTGACCTTGCGTTCGTCATCTTTGCTCAGCGCGCCTGGGTAAAATGGCGTGATCTGGTTGTCGTCTTGGTCGGTGACGATGTGCGCACTCGCTGTGAAGAAGTCGGTATCCTCTGCAATATAGTCTGTGCGCATGCCGCGAATCTTGAGGAGATCAAGATAGTCACGGCCATCTTTGCCGAGGGTCGCTAGTACGAGAGGGTCGGCACCTAGAAGATGCATGGTATACGCAATGTTTCCTGCTGTGCCGCCAAATTCTTTGCGCAACTCGTCAACGATAAAGCTGACATTCAAGATGTGGATCTGATCCGGCATGATGTGATTTTTGAAGCTGTCCGGAAAGTTCATGATTTGGTCGTAGGCGAGGGAGCCAGAGAGGAGGATAGGCATATGGAAAAAAGCTAGAAAGGCTTAAAAGGCTGGAAAGGCACAAAAGGCCAGACACAGGCGCCTCTATGGTAGCAGGCGAGCGCGTTTGCGGCAATAAAAAGAGGCCCCGGCGGCGGGGCGTTCACTAGCGAAAGCGAGCTGCTCTCGCAAAGTCCATCATGACGCTGACGGCGTGGTCAGCTAGGTCACCACCTCCCATGAGGCGGTGCACGAGCTTGTACTCGCTGCGAGTGCTGTTGCCCATGAAGAACGGATCGTCCGAGCATGGTGCGACGCGTAGGCCAGCTTCGAGCATCTGGCGGAATGGATGGTCTTCTGCACTTCCGACGATGCCGGTGAGGACATTGCTCGTGACGCAGGCTTCTACGGTGACACCGCGATCGATGAGCGCTTGTACAGCTTGCTGATTGGTCATGAGCGTCGTCGCGTGGCCGACTCGGTCGACCAAGAGCTCCTCGACGGCATAGTGGATCTCGATCGGAGGTCTGTCATCTGCGAGTCCTTCGCCGACGTGTGCGGTCGTCTTGACGCCGTGATTCTTGGCGCGACGAAAGGCGTCGCGGTAGTCGGCAAGACCGTACTCGTGGTGCGGTGCCGGCCCGCCGGCGAGATCGATGCCGACAAACCATGGGAATGCTTTGGCAACATCTACCAGTTCGTGGAAGACATCGGGGTGGTCGCCGTACAATCCGCAGAGGATGACGTTGCTGTGTTTGTGCGAGAGGGCATGGGCTACCGCGAGGGCTGCGTCTTGTGTGTTCATGCCATCTTGCGTATGCAGGTGTGGGGCAAAGCGGGTTTCAAAGTACTCGACCTCGTCCGCGATCATGTCCTCCTCGAGTTCCTTCGCAGCACGGCTGAGTGCCGTTGGTGTTTGGAGGAGCTGGAGGATGAAGCCAAATCGGTCGAGTGCCATGGCCAGGGGGATGCCCTGATAAAAGGGAAGGTCGGGGACGGTGAGTCCGAGGTCTGTCGCGAGCTCCACGACCGTTCCGGGGCGCATGGCACCGTCGAGGTGGACGTGCAGGTCAGTAGGGCCTCGAGCAAGAAGACTATCAAGTATTGTCATGAATAACTCCTAGACTCACTATACTGCATAAAAAAAAAGACGGCCACCCAACCGCACTCTTCCCGGGAGGATAGGTTGAGTGCGGCCAGGCGGCCAAGGTGTTGGCGCGGGGCGCCGAAAGGAGCGTGCCGCGCTAGGCGGCGTTGGAGGTCGACCCCGAGGTGGGGTCGTCGTCGAGCAGGTGGGCGATGCGAGCTTCGAGCTCGCGGACGTCTTGGGCCTCCGCCTGGGCGGCGGAGACGTCGGTGGTGTCTTGACCCGCCATTTCTTGGCGGAGGAAGGCCAGTGCCTCTCCTGAGTTTCGAGGGTCCATAGTGTCATTATTAATGAAAAAAGGTTATTTGTCAAGTTTTTCTCCGGTGAGTTGAGCGATTTTCTTCTCGATATTGCGTTTGTTGATATTATGAAGACGGAGGAGTTTCTTGAGGTCTTTCTTGGCGGCACTGTTGCCAATCTTTCCCAAACGAGCGAGAGCGCGAGTGCATTGGCTGATCTTCCGTTCGACATCCTGCAAGTTTTGATTCCAAAAAAGGGCTTCTTCACGGGCTTCATTGCGAGCGACGAGGGCTTTTTGGTCGTCAGACAGCTCACCGCTATTGGGCTCCAAGACATAGCGATCGGCAGCTAGTTTGGTAAGCCCAAAACTGACAAGCTTCTCAACAAGCTCTCGTTGTGATGATTCGATAAGACCAAGAGCTGCTTTGACCTCAAAGCGTCGGTACTGCGAGGCAACCTCTAGTTGGTAGGTGAGGGTTTTGTGTTGATCACCAAGATTACTGGCTTGTTCGACGGCCTTATCAATTGCTTCACGCTCGGCTTGCTCGAGCGGTCTCTGTGCATCTTCTGCATAGCGACGCTGTTCTTCCTCCATGATTGAAATCAGGTCAATATCGATACCTGTACCATCGTCTAGTTCTACTTCATCTGTAGCATCGATGGGCACGAGACCAATATCTCTGGCTGGGAGTGATGCCGCGAGACGTTCGGCATATTCGACATAGCCTTCGTGGACAGCTCGAACATCGTTATCATTACGGTTGGCGTGGATGATGTCTTGCTGTTGGCGGATATAGTGCATGACCATTTCTCGTGCATTTGGGTACTTGCGTAGTTTTTCGACAAAAAGGTCAGCAGGTTTTTCGCCTGATTCGATCTCTCTGACGTCATCGATCGCCAGTGCGGCAAGCGTCTCAGGAGACACCTCACCTGGCTTTGTTTTTGCTGTAGTAGGGTCTTCTGGCGCAGGCTCAGTAATTCCTTCTATCTGGAGACCTGGTGGTTCTGGTGCAACAAGATCTTTTGTAAGTTCAGAATAGTCAATTGGTGGTCCTTCAGGGCCTCTGCGGTTTGCCATACGTTGCAGGTTAAGTGCTCCTAGCCTACCACATCTTTTCTAAGACGGCGAGGGCTTCGATATGTGGTGTACGAGGGAAAAAGTTGTAGAGGGTGAGGAAAGAAATGCTGTATCTCTCGGAAAGCAGTTTGAGGTCGCGGGCTTGGGTATCGAGACCACAAGAGAGATAAAGTATTTTCTCGGGCGCCTTGGTCAGGAGGGCGCGCGTGACGTCTGGGTGGAGGCCGGCGCGTGGCGGATCGACGATGACTGCGCCACTGCTTGGGATCTCATCGGTGACGGCTTCGGCTGGAGCGAGGATGGCATTAGTGTTGGTTCTGTTATTGGTTTTGATGTTGGCCTCAGCAAAGGCGACGGCTTCATCATTGCTCTCTACGAGGGTGAGTGACGGGCGGCTTTGTGAGATCGGGAGGCCGATGGAGCCGACACCAGCATAAAAGTCGACGAGTGGCTCGTCTGGTTTGATAAAGGCGGCGATGTCTTGGAGTGCTCGGTCAAAGACAGGAATATTGACCTGGAAAAATGATAGGAGGCCAAACTGTAGTTTGGTGCCGAGGATGTCTGCGGTGAGGGTGTCTGGTCCATCGGTGTGGATTTTTTCTGTGGGAACTGAAGCCGGTGAGCGGCGGTCTGACTGGTAGATGTGAAAGCCAAGAAGCTCACTGTCGAGCGTAGGGTAGTGGTCAAAACGGAGTTTGTCTTTGAGAAAGAGGGCGGCGATGGCTTCTCCGGCGCCATTGCTGCGGACGACAAGACTCTTGATAGATTTCACCGGCACGCCAACATCATTCATCCAGTCGAGGATGTTTGTTGCCACCGTATTGATTACCGGTTCAGCGAGATCAGAACGTTTGACCGGGATTTTTTCATGCGAGCCACGTTGGTAAAACGCGAGACTGAGCTTGGTGCCTTCCGGATTTGGGAGACTGAAGTGATGCTCGCGACCAAGGTGTACCAGTGTACTAGTACTGTCAACTACACAAAAGCTAAATTCGATCTTGTTGCGGTAGGCATAGAGATGGTCACCTTCTACCAGTGTGAGCTGTCCTGGTTCGAGGCGATAGTCGGCAAACTTGCTGTAGACCTCGGCGGCGATGGAACGTTTCCAAAAGTTTTCATGCTCTGGGCTCATGATCGCCCAGGCCGAGCTCGATAGATAGTGTGGCTCACGTGGGTCACGGCGATGTTCGGATGGGGTGATGATGTTTCTCGCGACAGCTTCGAGATAGGTCTTTTTGCGCTTGATGATCTCGACTTCGACGACTTCGCCCGGGATAGCATTCCAGACAAAGACAGCCTGGCCGTCTGGCATGTGAGCAAGGCCCTGGCCACCAAAGACGAGTTTTTCGATTGTGAGACGGTGGAGTTCTTTCATATAAGTACTAATTCTTTCCTATAATTACACAAATATATTGTTTTGGCTAGTTGACAACAGGGGATAAATAGTGTTGTATACACGGTATCCCTGAAAGGAGGGACAAGGACTTGAAACTAGCAACTATTGCCTTTGCTGTCGTTATGCCTGGAGTGCTCTCGACGCATTCGTGTGACCGTCAAGATACCGCTCTGGAGACCGAACAGGTCGGTTACAACGACATGACCGTCTACAATGAAGGGGACCTGCAGGGTCTCGTGCCCACCTGGGAAACTGCCGATGCCGGCGTGCCCGACGCAGGGGTGTTCGAAGCCTTGCTCTCCGTTTCCCTGCTCCTCGATGAGCTGGAGATCTCGTTCGAGCCCTGCACCCGCCACGTCGACACGCTGGACCCGCCCTCTTGCGAGGACGTAGAGACCTTGTGTCTCCGAGTTGCATACCAGAGCCCGATCCTCGACCAGCATGAGCTGGGGTATGACCCCAACTGCATGTTTCATCATCGCGATCCCGTCTCGCCTAGACTCCTCAAGTATCCTCAGGTGTACACGGGGACAACCCTCATGAGGCTTCTCACCGAGCAAGTCTGGCTCGCACCCTAGCGTGAGCTAGCCCTCCATCTGCTGACCCCGCCCTTGTGCGGGCCCTTTTTTTTGCTAGATTGACAGATCGGTTGATTATCCGTAAGGTAGCTATGGAGGCAATAAAATGCAGTTTCGGTTGATTCTTTTTACTCTTTGCATTGTGACCATGGTGGTCCTGATGCTCCTTCCTACCACGTCACATGTGGCAGATGAGATGACCCAGATCCCTGTGGTGACAACATCCAGTGCTACAGCAACGGTCAATCTTCGTGTAGACGTCTATGCCTCGCTCGAGGATGCGTATGCTGTTGCTTCACAGCTGCGCGATGACGGTGACGAAAGCTCTCACATCCTCATCGTAGAGCAACGAACCGTTGTACCTATCTGGATCACGGACATCAAGCCCAGCCCACTCGTCCCAAGTTTGTTGCCTACCGCTACGGTGGCTGCGAGTATCCTCGAGATGGAGATGTCCGAAGGCATTGGTCGTTGGCGCATCGTCAACACCCCATTCCCAGGACTGCGTATCTTCTGCACCTGGAGGAGATCCCTTCCCTTTGGAAAGTACATCGTCTGCCAGCGGGAAAATCCCTGATGCTGCTCGATAACAGATCTCCAACAACAAACCCGCCAGGAGGCGGGCTATTTTTTTATGTTGTTGTGGAGATTATTGTGTGCAGTCAGTGCCAAGCCCTCCTACACAGTTTTCTGTAGGTGCTTCGCCACGTTCGGGACAAGTTTCAGAGTAGATGCAAGCTTCATCGGTGATGCTCCCTAGCTGCGCGGTGACCGTGGTGTCTACGAGCGGGCCGTAGCTGATCAAGATCTGATCGAGGTCATTGAATTCGTAGTCAACGAGTGATGGGACGCGTTTGCCATTGACAAAGAACTTGAGTGAGTTGCCGTCGCCAGCACAGTACTCGTTGCCTTTGTCATCTTTGATACAAAGGTCAGAAAGTTCGAAGCCTAGTGTCTCGAAGAAGTATCCCATAGTCACTCCTGCTTTGTGCTTGTGAATGATGGAACCGACGCCATCATGAATGTGAACATATGGGTCATGCTGGGTTAGTTCATCATTATGTTCGTGTTGTGGATCTTCGTTGACTGGCTCGTCTGATTGGTATTCATCTTTACCAAAGTCAAACTGTTGACCGTTTAGAAATAGTGCAAAGTCAGCATGTTCGTGTACAGTTTCGTTTTGTGAGATATCTGCTTCGGAGAGAGGTGCTACTTCTGCGTCGCCGATTTCGGCATTGATCAGCGCGATAAAGTCCTCTGGTGTGCCAGGGTTTTGGAGTTTCTTTCCATTGAGAATAAAGGTTGGTGTACCACGAACACCAAGGTCGTTTCCACTGCGGACATCAGCGGCTACTTTTTGTTTGACGGCATCGCTGGTGACATCGGTGTTGTAGCGTTCAAGGTTGAGGTTGAGTTCTCTTGCGTAATCGGCAAAGAGGTCGGCAGCTTCTGGGGTGGTCAGGTTGCTCCATTGACTCTGTCTGCCAAATAGGAGGTCATGCATCTCCCAAAACTTGCCCTGGTTGCCAGCAGCTTCTGCTGCTGCAGACGCCGCGTTTGCGTTGCGGTGGATCTGGGTGAGTGGGTAGTTGCGGAAGACGATCTGGAGCTTGCGACCAAACTCTGCTCCGAGCGCTGTCACCACGTCTGCGTAGGCGGCACAAGCAGGGCATTGAAAGTCGCCATATTCGATAAGTGTTGCTGGCGCTGTGTCGTTGCCACCTTTGCTGTGGTCACTTTCGAGGATCATCGCTGCAGCAGGGATGTCACCGTTGGCATCACCTGGAGCATCTGGGAGACTAGGCCCGCGTGAAGCCCAGACAATCAAGCCAAACAGCGCAACGGCGAGGATGATATAGATAATTGAACTCTTTTTCATATTGTTTACTTAGGTATAGAATTATTTGCCGGCTTTGCCGAGCTCAGTAGCTTTTTGGAGCCAGGCTGCTCGTTTGGCTTCATCCGCTCTCACTACATATGGGAAGACCGTGCGCCGGACTGGCCCAAAGCCACAGAACATGAACGTGGCATATTTGAGGGCTCGCCAGAACGCATCAAAGACGATGAAGCGGCTGATCCAGGTCGGTCCACCTTGGGTATAGAGGACGCGGACGCTCCGGCCCTTGAGAAAGGGGATAGGGAAGGGAATGATAGAATTTTTGCGGTATTTGTAGGCCCATCCTGGGAGGAGGGTGCGGTCAAAGAAGCCTTTGGTGAGCGCTGGGGTGCTCATCCACCAGACTGGGACGACGAGGACGAGGTGCGAACACCATTCGATGTCGGCTTGGGCTTGCTTCAAGTCTGGCTCTAGTTCCGCTCGGATATTGGTCTCGTTCAAGTTGAGCTCAAAGTCGAGATCGCGGAGATTGGTACGCCGATACTCGATGTGTGAAGCCTTGAGACCATGCTCATACGCGTCAGCGAGGCCATCGCACAGCGAACCCACCTTTGGGTGACCATTGAGGAGTAATACGCGTGACATAGTTGCAAAAAGGGCTAGATAATAGTAGGCTGTAGCCTAGCATAGCGTTGCAAATATTGCACGCACAACACATGATAACTACAGACTGTAGGTAGGGTACTATGGCCGGAAGAAAAAAACAAGAACGCATGGATGCGCTAGCTGGCATCCCATTTGTCCTCGAATATCAAGACGAGGCGTGTTTTGCGTGGGAACAAGCATTTCCACATCTTTTGCCATACGCAGTCGAGGTAGGCTGTGGCGATGCTGGCTTTACGGTCGCACACGCCAAGCTCCGTCCGGAGCAGCTGATCATCGGTGTCGACATCAAAGGCCCGCGTCTCTGGGCAGGTATCCGTGAAGCGGTCGCTCGCAATCTGAAAAACGTCGCCATCCTGCGCATGCCGTACAATCGGCTGGCTACCATGCTCCCTCCACACTCGGTGAGTGATATTTGGATCACCTTTCCAGACCCCAAGCCAAAGCCTTGTCGTGCCAAACAGCGCCCGATGTCTCCACAACATCTGGCGATGTACAAACAAATTCTTACGCAGGACGGACTGGTTCATGTGAAGACTGATAGTGATCTGGTCTGGGAGTATTCACTTGAGGTCATTGCCGAACTTGACCTCGAAGTCGTAGAGCGAAATGACGACGTGCAAAAAGATTTGCCAGAAACAAATCCACTTTCTATACAAACCACATACGAACGATCCCATAGGAGAGATGGAAGAACCATTCGATACGTTGCTTTCAAAATGAAATAAAAAAGGCCGCTGGCCAGGCGGGCTTATCGCGGGAAAGATCGAGCCGTACGTCTATTTGACGAGGAGGATGTGAGGCTCTTGGAAGAACATGGGGTTCCCCTCAAACGCAAACGAGACTTGTTTGCGTTGCCCTACTCCTTGTGAGATTTGGAGGGTAATTTGCTCAGGAAATATCGTGAACCTAGGTCCTCCTGTGTCAGGTCTGTCCCAGGACCACGCGCGCGCGGTCAGGATGAAACCATCGCGGTCATACCGGGGGCGGTCATGCAAGACATCGGTATGTAGCTGCAAGAGGTGCAGAGGTGTAGCTTCTTTGAAGCCTTGCTCGATTGCCTCATGAAAGGGTGAGTAGGCTTCGTCCGCCGGGACAAGCTGGACGGCGCGCCACTCGGTGACAACATCTGGTGGACGTTTGTCCTCCGACAGTTGACGAATCGGCGTGCGCAGGATGTCTGCATTACTCATACCCAGACCAGGATTGTTCCAGGTTGAGAGCTGTGCGTAATTTTGTTCCATCTCAGCATAGATGGACTGAATGAGAGTTTCTTGCGTTTCTTCGGTAGACATTGTTTCTTTCAGCCACACTTTTGCAAAAAAGATATGGACAAAATACTCTATCATAGATAGAATATTATGTCAAGACATGTTATTCCGTCCGCATTGCCACAATAGGATCGAGCTTGGCGGCAGCGTTGGCAGGGGCAGTACCAAAGAGAAGCCCGATGGCGGTAGAGAAGCCAACACCAAGGAAGATAGACAAGAGAGAAACACTGTATGGCCAGGCGAGACCGTAGGCTTGGGCGCCGGCAGCGGCAAGCAATGATATGGCAGTCCCGCCGATCATGCCGATGACGCCACCGAGCATGGTGATCATGATTGCTTCGAGGAGAAACTGGGTGCGGATGTCACTACTAGAAGCACCGACCGCTTTTCTTAGGCCTATCTCAAAGGTACGCTCGGCGACAGAGACATACATGACATTCATGATGCCGACACCACCAACGAGGAGCGAGATCGCGGCAAGCGCGACGAGGAGCCAGGTGATGCCGTTGAAGACGGTGCTGACGACTTCGATAGACTCTGTTTGGCTGGTGACGGCAAAGTCATCTTCATTTTCGTTGGTTGTCTCATGTCGCGCTCTGAGGAGGTGGACGATCTCATCGGTCGTGTCTTCAATGCGACTTGGATCTCTGACTTGTGAGATTGTCCAGAGGATGTGGTCTATGCCTAGGAGCTTCTTTTGCGCCGTTTTGAGTGGGATGTACATGAGCTCGTCCATGTTGAAGAACCCTACAGTGCCGCGTTTTTCCATGACCCCGATCACGGTGAATGGACGTCGGTCTACCTTGATCGTACGACCGATAGGGTCGCTGCTGGCAAAGAGCGAGTCAGCGACTTCGTAGCCGAGGACGACGACTTGGCTGGCGCTTGCCTCTTCATCACTGGTATAGGTACGACCTGCTGCGAGCTTGCCCGTGTCGATCTCAAAGTAGCCAGGGGTGACCGCAAAGACGGTCGGACGTTCACGTTCGTTTTGGTAGGTGGTGACAAACTGGCCGGTGACGCCAGCATAATAGTTTTGGATATTATCGAGTTCAGAGATCGCTTTGGCGTCTTCTGGTGTCAGGGTCGTGATCGTCACGCCGCCTGCAAGCGCTTGAGCGTTGGCGGTTGAGTTGCGGCCTGTGCTGGGGACTTTGATCTCTACATTGATCCAGTTGTCCCCAAAGCCAGCGATCTGATCGAGGACGAGCGCCTTGACGCCGCCACCAGCGGAAAGGACGATCATCACCATCCCGATCCCAATACTAATGCCAGCCACAGTCATGAGCGTGCGGCCTTTGTTGATACGTAGGGCGTTGGTAGCGCTTCGTAAAACGCGAAGAAAATTATTCATAGCGCAGTGCGGTGATAGGGTCTAGCTTGGCAGCGTAGCGAGCGGGGATCGTCCCAAATGATAGTCCAATAAGTGCGGCGATACCAGCTGCGACTGCGATGGAGACAGGGGAGACAATAAAGTCATAATCATATCCGAGCGCCTGGACAACCAGTGAAACGATGTAAGAAACGCTCACGCCAAGGAGGATACCGATGACACCGCCAATAAAGGAGAGAAGCGCACTTTCAATCAGGAATTGGTGAGAGATTTGTTGGTTGGTGGCACCGACCGCTTTCCTGAGGCCGATCTCACGGGTTTTTTGTTTGACGGCGATCAGCATGATATTCATGATACCGACCCCACCGACAAAGAGTGACACCGCGGCTATACCAATAAGAAAGAAGCGCAGGGCGTTGGTAATATTGGTGAGGATGTCGAGTGCGTCAGCTGTATTGCGAATAGAGAAATCTTGATCATCATGTCTCTCTGTGAGGGTCGCTCGAATCTCTTCTACGGTTTGATCGAGGTTGCGTTCGTCGTCGACGATGGCGCGGATATAGGAGACGTGTGAGATGCCTTGGATGTCTTCCTGGGCAGCTTTGAGCGGGATGACGACCGCGCGGTCATAATTTTCAAAGGCTGTCGACCCTTTGGCTTCGAAGATGCCGATGACCTTGAATCGCTTGCCACCGAGACGGACAAACTGCCCGACAGCATCTGAGCCGTTGAACATATCCTTGGCGATGGCTGGCCCGAGGACCATCACATGGTCTCCCGCTTCGGCTTCTTCTTTGGAAAAAAACGATCCGACATCTGTACTGATCCTCTCGACAAATGGATATGATGCACTGGCTCCCGTGAAGGTGACGTTTTCTTCAAAGTTGCTTGTCTTCAAGACGTCATTGCCGCGAGTAAAACTGCTGGCATATGTGATATGTTTGACGTTACTTTTGAGCTCGAGCGCTTTGCGGTCTTCGTCAGTGAGTGTCGTGATGACGACGCCAAAGGCTGAGGCTGGTGGACCGTCGTCATTGGCGGCACCAGGCAAGATAGCAATGTTGTCGGTGCCACGCTGTTTGATCTGGTTGGTGATGAGGCTTTGCGCTCCGGCACCGATACTGGTCACCATGACGACCGCTGCTATTCCGATGATAAGTCCGAGCATCGTCAAAAGAGACCGGCGTTTGTTGCGGGTGAGGGACTGGGTGGCGATGTGGACGCTCGTGATGAGTCTCATATAGGTCTATTGTACCACGTTGCTGCAATTCGTCGGAGTGAGTATACTGAAGAGACTAATGAATAGATTATGAGATCAAGAGAACGACGCCCACATATTGATGATATTGAAGAGCATGTCTCTGCTGCACAAGATCCAGCCGAGCAACCACTTGTACAACCTGATGCTCCGCCAAAGGGTATACAACCACCAGTGACCGTAGATGTGAGTGATCTTGTGCTATCAAAGCCACCGATTGCTGATCGTAGGTTAGATCCCGTAGAGCCGGTGCCACTTACTCAAGATGAGTCTGAAGAGCCGACAGAGCCAGGAGTACAAGTCACAAAAACGTTAGATCCGAAGACAACACGTCGAACGTTTTTGGCGATGGGGGTTTCTGCGTTGGGTGGCGGGGTTCTTCGAAGATTACTGCCTGAGGAGTCAGCACCTGTTGCAGCTCCTACTGTAGAAACATCACCACTGAGTTTTGAATTTCACACTGCTCCTGAGGTGTTTCGTGAAGAATTGCTGGCGTCACTGCTGTCAGGGGGGCAAGTCGAGAGTGATCTGATCAAGAAAACCATCATCGGCAGTATGACAGGGTTTGAAGTGGAATGGGGTGTTGATACTCTCAAAGAGGAAATCAAAGAACGGACAATTGAGCAGCATGCGACAAGAATCGCAGAAGGGCTAGCATTCTTGTGTGAGGAGCTAGTACAAGAGCGTCGTGAGCCCACACGGGCAGAAACAGCACTTGTCAAAGCGTGGCTAGAAGTAACGTCGAATATTTCTTATGCTTTGGATCAACCCTTTGTTGATCATTATCGACGTGCTGAGAAAGTAGAACATCAGCCAAAAGAAGTTCAACTGATCTTGGCAGATATCACACCATATCTCCCTTCAGGATTTATGCGGTTTAGTGATGGTGCTCGCACAGTAGAAGATCAGAAGAGACAGTTTCGAAATGGGGCCAATACAGATGATGTTCGAGAAAGACTTGATGCACAGGGATTGCCAGACCCAAATGCTGAGGGGTTTGATTGGAGTGATAAAGAGGTGCTGAAAAAGATCCAAAAGGTACTGGCAACACATCCTGACCCCAAAAAACGATTCCTTGTCTCAATCCCGAGCAGGCATGCCATCCATGTCAAAAAGCGTGCCGCTGACTTTGCTATTCGCCCTGAACTCAAAGATGCGATTGTTCGCAATCGTGGAGACAAAGGGTTGCTCATCAAACGAATAGCTACGCATATGCAGAAACAGCTCAAAGCGCAGTCGGATCAAAAAACAACCCTTGGTGCGTCAGGGTTGCCGGCTGATTCATTGGAAGTGCTCCCAGAAATAAGCCCTCGTCAGATGGCAGTACACATACAGCGTCCTGGTTAACCTATTTCACCAAATCGCCAGCATCAGCCCGTCGTTGCTTGGCGATTTTTTTGTTGCTGACGATCTTGCCGTCGCGAATGTTGACGATGCGCTTGGCGTGAGCAGCAGTGTCAGCTTCGTGTGTGACCATGATGATCGTGCGGCCGGCATCATTCATGTCTTGGAGGATTTTGAGGATTTGGTTGCCACTCTTGGAGTCGAGGTTGCCAGTGGGTTCGTCCGCAAAGATGAGGTCAGGGTTATTGACGATGGCACGGGCGATTGCGACGCGTTGTTTTTCACCACCAGAGAGCTGGTTGGAGAGGTTGTCTTTGCGGTGGGTGAGTCCGACATCATCGATGGCTTTCAAGATCGCCTTGGTGCCGTCACTCTTGTGCGCATAGATGAGCGGAAGGCCGACATTGTCGATGACAGATGTCCTTGGCAGGAGGTTGAAGGATTGGAAAACAAACCCGACGCGCTCGTTGCGCATCTTGGCGAGCTCGTCATCGGTGAGACTACTGACATCTGCGCCATCAAAGGTGTACGTGCCGGTACTGAGTGTGTCGAGAAAGCCCAGGATATGCATGAATGTGCTCTTGCCGGAGCCACTTGGGCCCATGATCGCGACAAAGTCTCCTGCCTCAATATCAAGCGAGACACCATGCAAGACAGTGGTTGAGAGTGCTTCTGTAGTATACGTCTTGGTGACATCTTTGGCTGAGATCAGCATAAAAAGGGAGGTCAGGAATAATTATTCCTTGATAAATGTGACGACCTGGTCACCTTCAGCAACGCCAGAAAGAATTTCAATTTGTCCGTCATCACCACGAAGACCGGTGGTGACATCTCGTTCTTCGTACGTTCCTCGCTCTGCATCGGTGAGGACTCTGACGTAGGTGCGATCTGTCTCACGGATGACCGCGCGTTGTGGGATGACGATGGTATTCATACGAGTGTCAGTGATGATCCTGACGTTGGCAGTCATACCAGGGCGGATTTGTGCCTGGTCAGCCTGGTCAAAGAGGACATTGGTGTTGTAGTAGATGACGCCTGAGACCTCTGTCTCGGCTGGCTCGATGGTTGCGACGTGACCGTTAAAGATGACGTCATCACCAAAAGCATCCAATGTGATCTCAGTGGTATCATCGATAGCCACTTTGGCAATATCAGATTCTGAGACGTCGAGGTCGATGTGAAGCTCATCAGAAAGGATAGTCACGACAGCAGTGTTGGCGGTGACATTTTCGCCTGGCTCGATCTCGAGGTTTGAGATTGTTCCTGTGGCTATCGCAATGAGTTGAGTTTTCTCTAGCTCTTTTTGGGCAGCAAGTACTACTGCACTAGAACGCTGAACCGCTGCGCGGAGGCTCGCGACGTCGACATTTCTTGGTGGAGCGATAAGTGATTCGTGAGACGCGTTTGCTTTTTCGACAGCAGCTTGTTGGATGCTGACATTTGCTTCGGCGACTTGTTTGCTGGCGTTTGCGCTTGTTCTTGCTGAGGCGAGGTCTTGGGTGGCCTTGTCGAGTGCGACTTGGAGGGTGAGTAGTGATGTGTCAGCGCTTTCGATCGCTTGGGTGGCGTTGGTGTTGTTGGTCAGTTGGGTGTTGATGGCCGTGAGCTCTGTGATGATGTCTGTACGGAACGTGTCGAGCTGGGTCTGGGTGACGCCAATGGCTGGTGCAGTACTCAAGACACTGTCGACCGTAATGAGAAGTTGTCGCATCTCGCTGAGAGCATCAGTCGTGAGGAGCAGCGTGATATCAATAGCTGACTGGTCGTTTGCTCCACTGATCGTGAACAAGTTGTCTTCGACGATGCTGATTGCTTGTTTGACCATTGGGTAGAGCTGTTCTGCTCTGCGGAGTGATTCTTGGCTAGTGACACCGAGTGCGTCTTCGATGGAGTCGTTGGCGAGGGTGTTGTCGATGCCAAGGATATTGTCTGCTTCACTGAGCGCATCACGTAGTGCTGCAAAGGCGGTGTTCATGGTATTGAGCGCGTCTGCATATGCATCTTGAGTGATCTTGCTGGTGCCTGTTTCTTGGGCGACGCGCAGATTGATCTCCGCTGTTTCAAGTGCGCTTTGGGCGGTAGCGATACTGCTGTCACCTTCAGAGATTGCTTGTGCGAGACTTGCTGAGGCTTGTGCGAGTGAGGCTTCTGCTTGGCTGACAGATGCGAGAGACTCTGCTTTGCGTTCGTCAGAGACACCCGCAAGCTCTCGGTTGAGCAGGGCGCGGTCACTAGCGAGGCTCGCTTGGGCTTGGCGGAGGGACTGTAGCTCACCAGTGCTGTCGAGCTCAGCAATCACATCACCTGGGAGGACCATATCGCCGACACTTCGTGAGATCGTTGCGACAGATCCCGACAGTTCAAATCCGTAGGTTCCTTCAAACTCTGCGATGACTTGGCCGGTTTCTTCGACAGACTGAATAAGCTCAGCGCGCGTTGCTGTTGCGAGTGACAGACTAGATGCATCAGATTTGCCTCTTGATGCGATCACACCACCAATACCAATGACAACGATAAGTCCACCAATGGTAAGGAAAAGTTTTTTGCGTTTCATATGTATTTGTTACGCGACTAGTATACCATAATATCGTACCTATCTGTACTAGCTTGTGGTATACTATTGCTAGCACGACAGTAGGCGTGATAACTCTTTGGTATGAAAGATCCACATTACACAGACGCAATTCGCCACGCATGGCATTTGGCAAGACAACACACCTATTTGTGGGTGCTAGGTATTTTTGCAGCGATGATTGGTCAGTTTGGATTGAGTTCTGTGATATCCAACGCCTTTTCTGCTGCCGCGTCCCCAACACCATACTTTTTTTCTATTAGTTCTGTGCAGTTTCACGTTCCTTCTGCGTTGTTTTCTGGTGAAGGAGCGGTCCTCTTGATCTGGCTTCTCGTGACACTTGGTGCACTTGGTATTGGACTTCTCGTCGTTTCGATCGTCTCCCAAGCCGCAATCGTCCAAGCCGCCGCATCATGGTTTGGTCGCAAAAAGTTGCCTGAGGCTAGTGATGTATGGCATGACAACATGGAGTCCTTTTGGCCACTCCTTGGTCTACTCATCGTCAAAACGGCAGCCCTTGCGATCGTCCCGATCCTGATCACGCTTGGTGCGTACGTTGCCGTTGATGGAGGCTTTGGCTCAAGTATGTTATTTCTCGTTCTCTTTTTGCTTGCGACGACCGTTGGCATGGTGGTGACGTTTCTTCATATGTACGCGATTGGGTATATTGTCGTAGAGCGATACCGATTTTTTGACTCAATTATCGCTGCATATCGTCTCTTTTCACAACACTGGCTCGTATCGTTCGAAGTTGGTGTACTCTTGCTCGGAGTTGGCTTGTTGTCAGCGCTTGTTGCGTTTGCTGGTCTGCCGCTCTTCATGCTTCCTGCTATCATCATGTGGTACCTGGCATTGCAAACCGGGAGTTTTCTTTTGTACGCGTTAGGTGTTCTTGTCGGCGGTCTGCTCTTTCTCGCATTTCTCTTTTTGGTGGGGGCCGTTTATACGGTACTCTCGACGAGCGCATGGACATACCTTTTTATGAAGATGCACAAGCATGGGCTCACGAGCCGGATCGCATATTACCTAGGACGTAGATAGTACACTATGTCAGATTTTCCTTCCCTCGCTGACTTGTCCAAGCAGACGGCCGATGAGCCAGCCGCTATCGAAGACCAATCAGCGCGGGCCAAGTTTTCACAAAAAATGAAAGAAGTTTCTACCAAGGAACATGAGCTTGAAGCAATGCGCTTTGCAAGCAATCTTGGGCTACCTCATATCAGCCTTGAGCGTTTTCCTGTGAGTCAGTATGCTTTGCAGCAACTTCCGATGGAACAAGCGAAGTCTGCGCGCGCAGTCTGCTTTTATGCGACGCCTGACGAGGTGCGTATCGGTGCTGTAGACCCACGCACCGAAGAGGTCAAGGAACTGACCTACCAACTCGAAGAGAGAACCCAAGCGACAAGTGGGGTCTATGTGATCTCAGAGCAAAGTCTGAACAAAGTGCTCAAGCTATACGAGACATTGCCAGTGATCAAAGCGATAACCAAAGACATCAATATTTCGGAAGAGGAACTGAGCAAAGTACAGGCTGATGTGACTGATTTTCATTCGTTACAAACACTGCTTGAAAAGACGTCAACGAGTGATCTTCTCGTGTATCTCATGGGCGCGTCTCTCAAGCTTGGCTCTTCAGACCTTCATGTCGAAGCAGAACAAGACCAAATTGTCGTCCGTGTCCGTCTCGATGGGATCTTGCATGACGCAGCGACGATGCCCAAGGATGCGTATCTCAAGCTCGTCAACCGTATCAAGCTGATCTCATCGCTCAAACTCAATATCACTGACAAACCGCAAGACGGTCGTTTTACCATACGACTCTCGAGTGGTGACGTGGATATACGTGTCTCGACGATGCCGACTGTGTACGGTGAGAGCATTGTAATGCGTCTTCTCAGACAGTCCCGTGAAGGCCTCAGTCTCGATCAGATCGGGTTGCGGGGTATCGCCTACACCAAACTCAAACGCGAAATCGAGCGACCAAACGGCATGATCATCACGACTGGTCCGACTGGGAGTGGTAAAACCACAACACTCTACTCCGTGATGACGTTGCTCAACCAGTCCGATGTGAAGATCATCACTCTTGAAGACCCTGTGGAATATCGCATGGAAGGGGTCAACCAGAGTCAGATCGACCGTTCACGTGATTACACCTTTGCCAAGGGGCTTCGTTCTATTCTTCGTCAGGATCCAGATATCGCCATGGTCGGAGAAATCCGTGACCTCGAGACGGCTGACATCGCTATCCAAGCAGCGCTCACAGGACACCTGATGCTCTCGACGATCCATACCAATAGCGCTGCTGGTGCTATTCCCCGTTTTCTCTCTATGGGCGTCAAACCCTTTCTTCTCGCACCAGCCCTCAATAGCGTGATCGGCCAACGTCTCGTACGTCGTATCTGCCAAGAGTGCAAAGAAGTGGCTGAACTCAGCAAAGAACATATGGATCGAGTACAGGGTATCGTCGATACCATGCCAGAATCCGAAAAGAAAGAAGTCGTGGGAAAAGAGCTGGTCTTTTATAAAGGGGGAGGCTGTGATGCTTGCAATGGCATCGGCTACAAAGGAAGAATCGGTATCTACGAAGTCCTTACGATCGATCACGAAATCGAGCAGATGATCCTCTCCGGACAAGTCTCAGAATACGAGATAGAGAAGCGTGCGATCGCAGGGGGGATGGCAACGATGGTTCAAGATGGTATACTAAAGGCGTTAGATAACATAACCTCTGTAGAGGAAGTATTTAGGGTTATCGAATAATTTGCTAACAATCACCTATGTCACCACAACCAAAGCGCCCAAACGCGCGTACCTACGACCAGCCTGTGCGAGTATACAAAATTATCGCACTGAGCTTTCTCGCTATCACGGCTATCCTGTTTGGCTTGATACTCTTTCTTTCTTCAAAGCGAGCTGTCATCACCGTAGAAGCAAGTAGCTCACCGGTCGATACCAAGACGAGTATCGTCGTTGCCGATGCTCCTACCGCCAACCAGGTCCAAGGCAAGATCATGATTGTCACCTCCACCGAAAGTAAGAAATTTTCTCCAACCGGATCAAAAGAAGAAGAGGGAACATCAGGAGGAACCGTAACCCTCACCAACGAAACATCTGCTGACAGATCGCTTGTCGCTACGACACGTCTGCTCTCACCTGAGGGAGTTTTGTTCCGACTTGTGGATAGAGTCTCTATCCCAGCTGGTGGCACTGTTGAAGCAGAAGTCTATGCAGATCAACCAGGCAAAGCGTCTGACATCGCTCCTACCAAGTTTACTATCCCAGGCCTCAGCGAATCAGCCCAAGAAGTCATCTATGCCAATAGTAGTGAGCCGATGAGCGGTGGTGTGAAGACGATTGGTGTCCTCAGCAGTAATGATGTGAAAACAGCCGAAGCGACGCTCAAGGAAACCATGATCGCCAACGTGCAAGCGCAGCTCCAAGCTGAAAACGCAGGCATGGAACTATCCGTCCAAGAACAAAGCTCTTCATTTTCTTCTGACGTTGAGCTCGGTGAAGAGGTATCAGAGTTCACCCTGACTGGTGAGTTGAGTGTTGTCGCTGTCGTCTATGACACCAACGCTGTTGCAGCGCTTGCTGGAGAGATGCTCCAAAACCGCGCTGTGGATGAACATGAGATCGTCACGGCTAGCACTGACAAACCATCTGTATCACTGCAAAGCATCGATGTCGAAAACAAGATGGCAACGCTAGACGTCTTTGCCGAAGGCACCGCGTCACTCAATGTAGACAGCAACTCCCTCTCCAAAGAAGCGTTCTTTGGCCTTAGCAAAGATGAAGTCCGCCGCAGCCTCCTCAAGCTAGATCATGTGAGAGGTGTTGAAGTAGAGTTTTCCCCAGCTTGGACACTCTCTGTCCCTAGCGTCCACGAACACGTGCGTGTGATTGTGAAGACGGTCGAGTAAGTTTTTCCCAAGATTTTTCAAAGCTCACCAGACTGGTGAGCTTTTTGGTTGACAAATATGCGGTGCCATCGTAGAGTATCTGTATCACGCTGGTATATCCGCCAGCCCAGCATCCTTTCGTTGTCAGAGAGAGTAGTCATAGCTGCAAACTACTTCTTCGAAGCTGCATGGTACCACGGATAAAGTGATTACAAATCGATATGAGAGAAATCCGACGGGTGGAACCGTCCGTAGCAACTGCTACTGACCCCGCGTAAATATTCAATTTTTGATTGAATCTTTGCGTGGGGTTTTTCATTTACTATCTAATTCTCTATCACCTAAAACGCTATAAGCTAATACATATGTCACACGAACATTCACCAATCGAAACTGCCCGTCACTCCATGGCGCACGTTGTCGCCGCAGCAGTAGAAAAACTGTATCCAGGCGCCAAGTTTGGCGTTGGGCCAGTTGTGGAACACGGCTTTTATTATGACATCAAGACTGATGAACCTATCACAGAAAGTGATCTTAAACGGATTGAAAAAGAAGCGCGCAGCATCGCCAAGCGTGGCCATGATTTTGTCCGTGAGGAGATGCCAATCGACGACGCGATAGCCTACTTTGCTGAGCGCAAGCAAGACTACAAAGTAAGCCTCCTCAAAGATCTCAAGGAACGTGGTACCACCAAGATGAGCGAAGAGGAATTGCAAGACGTTGGCGGCGATGTGAGCACGGTGTCTGTGTACAAGACCGACGAGTTTGTTGATCTCTGTCGTGGACCACATGTAGAAAACAGCAAGGAGATCCCAGTCCTCGGGCTCAAGCTGCACAAAGTAGCCGGTGCCTACTGGCGCGGCAATGCTGACAATGATCAGCTGACCCGTGTCTATGGATTTCTCTTTGAAACCAAAGAACAACTCAAAGAACACCTGCACCTCCTTGAAGAAGCCAAAAAGCGTGATCATCGCAAACTTGGCAAGCAGCAGGGGCTCTTTATCTTCTCAGAACTCATCGGTCCTGGTATGCCAGTCTATACTCCAAAGGGAACCATTGTTCGCAATGAGATCATCAACTACTCTCGTGAACTCAATGGTCAGATTGGCTTTCAGGAATTGCATACTCCAAACATGAACAAAGCTGAGCTCTTCAAAACATCTGGTCACTATGACAAGTACAAGGATGATATGTTTCGCGTGGTTTCAAATTATACCGACGAAGAGTACTATCTCAAGCCAATGAACTGTCCACAGCATACACAAGTCTTTGCCAGCGAATCTCGCAGCTACCGTGACCTTCCAATCCGCTTCTCAGACTTTGCCAACCTGTACCGTGACGAAAAACCAGGTGAGCTTTCTGGTCTTACCCGTCTTCGTTGTTTTTCCCAGGATGACGGACACAGTTTCTGTCGTGAGGATCAGATTGAAGACGAGTTTCGTAGTGTGCTCAAAGCCATCCAAGAAGCACTCAAGGTATATGGGCTAGACTACTATGTGCGACTGTCTCTGCGAGATGAAGATGAAAAGGAAAAGTATCTGGGCAGTGATGACGTGTGGAAAAAGTCACAGTCAGTCCTCGAAAAAATTCTCAAAGATGAAAAACTCGAGTACATCGCCGAAGAAGGGGAGGCCGCCTTTTACGGTCCAAAGATGGATATCATCGCTCGCGACTCACTCAAGCGTGAATGGCAGATCTCAACAATCCAAATTGACCTCAACATGCCTGTCCGTTTTGGTCTCAAGTATGCAGATGCGGATGGTAGTGACAAACACCCGGTCATGATCCACAGAGCGTTGGTCGGTTCACCAGAGCGCTTTATGGCGATCCTTATCGAGCACTACGCCGGTAGCTTCCCGACGTGGCTTGCGCCAGACCAGGTGCACATCATCCCAGTCTCCACAGACAATCATCTCGACGGCGCAAAGGCGCTCCAGGCCGAGCTCCAGGCGGCAGGGATCCGTGTCAGTCTTGATAGTGCTGATGAGACTGTGGGTAAGAAGATCCGTAAGTCAGTCAAGATGAAAGTCCCATACACACTTGTTGTGGGAGACAAAGAACTTGGCGGTGAAGAAATGACGGTTCGCGTCCGGGGGCAAGAAGAACAAGTCAGCATGGACAAAGCGAAGTTTATAGCAAACGTACAAAAAGAAATCTCAGACCGAGCCTAAAATAAAAAGAGAGCCACTATGTGGCTCTCTTTTTATTGGTGTAGTTGTGCCAGTAGACCCTTCCATTCGTCATTGGGATAGTCTTCATTCCATCGTCGCAATTCAATTGTTTGCTTTGTCATTTCAAATTTGTCTAGTTTGGTTTCTGACCGCGCAAATAATTTTCGCATAAATCCTTTGACGCCACGTTTCTTTTCCATCAGTGCTCTTAGTTCGGTGGCGACCTTATTGCCGTAGTTCATTGCCCTTGCTGCGGCTTCTGCTTCTATGGGTTGTATGATCTTAGGGTTATCACCCACAAAATTGCGCAAGGTCGATAGTTGATGTCGGATGCCTACAGGCGTTTGATCGCCTTTATTAAACTCGTCTTTGACTGTGTGTAAAAAGTCAGGACTGCGTGGATCACTTAGCGCTGTTTCGAGAGAGCTGTACGCAAACAACGCCGCTTTGTCAGTCTCTGAATCAACCTGTGGCAAGTACATAGCGTCGCCCTGCGCGACTTTATTCTCTACATGTTGGTGGCGAAAACGCATGATATTGGAAAATGTTTTTGTATCCTGACCAACTTTGGCATATGCCGTTTGAATGGTTTTTTCCATGGCCGGGTTGTTTTGATCACTGGCATCCATCATAGCACGCAGGAGATGTGCTTTGCGTTCAGGGTCCAGTGGTCTGCCTGCACCATAGTGTTTTTCGAGGAATGTGACGATACCCTCAGGAGATTTGATAGAGGTAGCCCCTTTTTCAAGTCCGCTTGCTTCGCTTTGCCAGGCTACACTGACGGTCTCATGCAGCATGACCGAACGCAAGGCATCAGCCAATACATCATCTTTAAAGATTGTATCGAGGCCGTAAAGACGGGTGAGAGGTGGTCGTTTGATGAGCGGTGCTTCTTTATCAATGAGTGCGACCAATTCTTGTGTATTCTTTGGTCGCACCACGAGGATGCGTTCAGCGACAAAGAGAGTTTCTCTGAGTGTGCGTGCCTCTTGTGCAAAGGCCGGGTCGTCTCCATGTCTATCTACTTCAGAAATAAGGATACGAACGAGAATCTCTGTATCGAGGTCTTCACCGTATGTATCACGTGTAGCCTTTGCTGCATTATCAACAGTGAAAGAGTGTCCTTCGGCACTGAGAGCTTCAAGGAGTGAGAAGTTTTGTTTGTCCCGGACTTGAATGGTGTCTGTCGCGCTGGTCGCTGCTCGAGTGTCACGAAGCTCTTGGATCCTCTCCAAGGCAAAGGTGACATCACCTGGAATATTGGCATCTCCACTAGCAAAATTATTGGCGTAGTCAACTAAGGTTGTATGCAGTTTATCAATATCACGCTTTGGCAATGTAGCAATCATCTGCTCAAAATTCTGGGAAACAACACCAGAAACAATAGCGACACGGTCTTCTGGACTCAAGGTATCGTATAACTCAAAGAATCGTGGGAGAATTTGTTGTTCGGGAAGACGAACCATGTCATTGCGAAGCTTTGAAATAGGGGCTTCAGCTATTGCTTTGATCGTTGTTTCACCGACGAGGTAATGGCTGAGCTTGGCCAAATGATCTGTGTCGGCAAAAGATTTTGAGAGTGAGCTGATGCGTATATCAACGAGTAACTCTCGCAGATCATCAAGTGTTTGTTCGTTGCCGGGCACTTCACTTAATGTTCTGATGTTGTTCCGAAACGCTTCTCGAGACACATTAGCGATAGCGGCTTCGAGCGCTGCAATATTTTGTTGATGAAACAAGTGTTCTAGTTGAAGTATGAGATCATGTATCTCTTTGTGTGCTGCTGATTCTTTGGATTCTTGTGGTGCCCGAAGCTCTACTGCTGGTGGGCTGATAGCGAGCTTTTCTTTTGGTAAGGCTGTTACAGGGTATTTTTGTGGAGGTTCGATAACAAGATCCTCAACAAGTGCTAGGTGTTCCTGTGGTGGACGTTGTGAAGCTATATCAAGGGTCATACTTCATTTGGTAACATGTCTGTAAGTGTCTCTACCAGTGCGATACCTTCTTCCTTCATGTGTTGAAGGATAGTATGTGTTGTTCCCAAGTCGGCTATTCGGTCAGCGTCGATTCGATCTGCTTCAAGCAACATCTCGTTGATAGAGGTAATGTTGATATTGAGGCGTTGCATGACAGTGTCAATATACGACAACATGATACTGATACTTGTTTGTTGTTGTTCGGGACTTGCGGCCTTGATATTTGGCAGGGTGACACGTTCCAATGTAGAAAAAAGGTCAGTGTTGATTCTGCGGTCTGTATTCAAAAATGGATAGTGTTCATGCAGTACTTTGAGGCTCGTTAGATATTCTTCCCCCATACGGAGCGTTTCAAGATATAACTCGCTTTGCTCTTCCTTTGGCTTGGATTGTTCTAGCACTCTGGAGTCTCTATACCATTTTTCCAAGTATCCTGGATCTGGAAACTGTGATTGCTTATGGAAGAATACAGCTTGAGCATCATCAGCGGATGTATTATTGCCAGGTAGAGAATCATAAATACTTCGCCCATCAAGAAGTGACTCCATAAGAGCAGTCTCTTGAGAGGCTTCCGTTCTCGCCGTCTCATCACTCCACCTTGGAGATTCTACATCATCAAAAGCAACCAACGCTGCATGAATATTTTTACTCTCATTGTCAAAAAAGGTGTCTTGTCTGTCCTCAGTCAATATAGATGTGTTTAGTGACTCTACGAGTCGCAACCTTGTTTCAAGAGCTTCACGAAGGGCTTCTCTGTCACTATCAGTTAGATTTTTGTAGAGTGCTGTTTTTTCGGATGTTGTACCTCGAATCGACTGGGCTACTGCATCACGTATAAGTGCCGACTCGTAAGGAAACGGGTACTCGTCAGTCACTGATTCTTCTGGAGAACGAAAGACCGTGGGAGCCATCGTATGAAGACTCTTTCGTACCTCATTCATTTTTGATATATATGCAGAGAGTTCCTTATTGCTCAGTCTATAGCCGTAGTTATGAACGGTGGATTGTAACGCAGTCAGTTGCGTTTCGAGTTGGTGCTGAAGTTCATTTCTATCAAGTTCGGTTGTCCTCGCCATGTCACCATCATCGATGATTCTTACCGATGAACCATCGTCCAAGACTGTTGGCTCATACGAAATCCTTGGCAGTTTGGGCTCTGGTTCTTTATCTCTCGTGGTCTCCATTGGGATGGGGTTTGTCTGTGTCTCACCCGTGATAGCTGTCACACCACCACGAACAAGAACCCCTCGGTCTGGGTCGTGTTTGATGGTTGGGACAGGCATCTCGGTCATAGAGATCTAGTTATCACCACGCTTCCAAAATGCAAGTTTATCTCTCCAAGTAGCTGTAGGTGGAGCATCTTCGCGCCGCGCTGACTCTACTTTTGGTTTATACGGCCGCTGAGGTTCTGCAGTAGAGGTCTTGATTGTGTCTCTTGCTGCATTCATGCCTTTTTCCTCTTGAAGACCGAGTGCTTTGAGGAGCTCTGCTTGTTTTTGTTCAGAGTGTGCCATGCGTTCTTGCTTCGCCGTAGGGCCTGTGTATTCGACCTTCATCTCCTTAAGCTTTTTTGGTACTTCATTCATTGGAGGCGGGATGTCCTCACGGTATGTTTTTGGTAGTTCCATAGTGATGTGTAGTTATGATTGGGTAAGATATGTTGCAAATTGTTCAAACAGTGATTTTCCGTCTGGTGTTTTTGTGCCGTCCATCATGAGATACTGCTTTATTCTTTCGATCATTGCTTCTTGTGATGGATTGTCACCCAATTCATTTTTTATCACTGTTTTGAGTGGGCCAGCGTATAGATCTTCACTTAGCATTGTTGCAAATTGTGAAATGATAGCATCTTTATCCTCCGTGGGAAGATTGAGGTCTAGGGCAAGACTTTGTAATGCAGCTTGGAGCGTATCTTGAAGTGGTTTTGTCTCCTTTGCTGCATTGTTCTTTTCACGTAGCTCTTGCTTATACTTTGCGAATTTTTTTGGCCCCATGCCTGTCATTTCTCTGAACAGTGGATGACTTGGGCTGACGGTTCTCGACAATGCAATGGGATCAACCCGTTTTTTGCTTTCTTCTTTCCTCGCTTTCATTGCTTCTAGCTGAGCAGCTCTTGCACTAGGGTCTCGCTCTGACATACCCTATGCGCTTAGATGTTGAGAAAACTTATCAAGGCCATTGCGTACGGCTCTGTTCTTGCGGTCGAGGAATCCTTTGACTGGGCCTCCAAACTCAGCAAGAAGCTCCTCAACAACAGGATTGATCACATCCTTGCGGCCACTTTTCACAACGTCAGGTTGGCTGTCCGCAACCCCCAACTTTATTTCTTCGTACAAACGTTCCGCACGTTCGGCTATTGGAAGGTTCTTTAGCTGTTTTGCTTCTCGGTTGGTCAGTCCAGCAGCGTCAATCATCATGTTGATGCGGTCGCTATTAAGCATAGCTTCGACTTGTTTTTCTACAGTTCCTTGTTCCGCTGGTACCCCCATGACTACTTTTAGGGCATCATCTTGTTCTCTAGCTTCAAATTCTTCTCGGTTCACTACTTGCGTCACAAAAGCATCAGAGTTTTTTTCTTCTGGTGAGAGGAGTGATTTTTGAAGTTCCTGGGTCGCTTCCCAGTCTTCAAGTGTCATAGGATCTTGTTCTTCAATGTGGATCCCATCAATATCCGTATCTATGGCGTTAAGATCCTTATCAATAGCTTCAGCGAGCGTACGTTCAGTTTGTACAGACTTCGCGATATTTTTCTTTGGTGGGGTGTTAGGAGTTCCCTTTACGATTCGTACTGTTTTTGCTTTTTTGGGGATGAGCGCAGCAGCATCTTCGAGAGATATCTGCTGTTCATTTGGGTCAGATGAAAGGGCTTCTAGGGTCGTTTGAGGTTGTGCCTTAGCTGCGCTCGTAGAGTTGATACGCGCTGACGCATCGGCCAATGCGATAGACTTTTCTCCTGGTTCTGCTATCTCAGACAATACCGTATCAGGATCACTCATGAGTTTGTCAATTGCGGCATAGATAGGCGCGATATCAGCAACATTCATATCGAGGATGTCATGATCTTCAGCTCGTTCGCGGAACGAATGCAGATCTTGAACAAGTGAGGTTCGATCTTCAACGGAAAGAGCATCAGCATAGCGATCAAATTGTGGTGTCGAAATCATTTCGCTGAGCTCACGAATATCAAAAGCATTAGAAGGCTTTCCCTTTTCGAGGAGTCCCTGCATTTTTGCGACCATGACACTATCAGCTTTTTCGATCTTTGCTGGTTGGATATCTCCAAATTTTGCACTTTCTCTTGTCTGCGTAGGAATTGGCGGCGGCGTCTCTTGCTTGCGCGCTGATAGTTGTTCTTTCATATGAGTTTGTTATTTCTATGAGTATATCATGTTAAAACAGCGTAGTATAGCGCATTTTTACACTTTTGTCAATCTAATGGACAAAGAGAATATTGACACTTGATTTTTTGGATGGGTACTGGTATAGTATAGCAGCATTTTTTGCTATATTTAGCCAAAACTATGGCCGGTGACTTTCGACAACATTTTTATCATATCATGACCTTTGGGTGTCAGATGAACAAGAACGACTCCGAGCGACTAGCTGGGGTGCTTGAGCATATGGGCATGAAACCCGTAGAGACTCCAGAGGAGGCCGATGTGATCATGCTCAACAGCTGCTCAGTTCGCGAAAGCGCCGAAGCGCGGATTTATGGTGCAGTCAGAAATTTGGCCAACCTTCGCGAAAAAAAGCCTCATCTGGTCATTGGTGTCACTGGCTGTATGCCTGGGCGCGACAAAGATGGCAAGCTCGGCAAACCACTCGTCGATGCTGATCTGTACTTTCCGATCAAGGACATGACTCAGCTCCCACAGAAGCTGGCCGAGGTGAACCCAAATCTTCGCCCCATGGTGGATCTCGACGAAGACTATCTCAAGATGCGACCAAGCTGGCAGAAGACCTTTCAGGCCTTTGTCTCTATTCAGACCGGTTGCAATATGTTTTGTACGTACTGTGTGGTCCCATACGCTCGCGGTCTCGAGATCAATCGGAGCCTCAAGGACATCATGGACGAAGTGCGCGAATTGGCGGACAACGGCTGCCTCGAGATCACGTTGCTCGGCCAGATCGTCAATCATTACATTGCACCAGACCCTGAGCATTTTTCTACAGACAATCCGTACCATGTAAACGACTTTGCCAAACTTCTCTGGGAGATCAATCAGGTCGATGGCATCAAGCGTATTCACTATACCGCTCCGCATCCACTCTATATGGACGACGAAGCGATCGACGCCCTGACCCTCCCAAAACAGCTCAACTACATCCATCTACCAATGCAGTCTGGCAGCACCGCCATCTTAGCTCGCATGAATCGCCGACACAACAGAGAGCTGTTTCTCAGTACTATTGCACGAATACGTAAGAAGTGTCCTGATATAGCGATTGCAACAGATATCATTGTTGGGTTTTGTGGTGAGAGCGAACAGGACTTTATGGATACATACACTGCGTATCAGGAGTCAGACTTTGATCTTAGCTATACCGCGCAGTTTTCTATGCGGACAGGCACACTCGCGACCAAGATCTACAAAGATGATGTTCCAAAAGATGAGAAGAAAAGCCGCTGGAATAGACTGCAAAAGCTCATGGAAGAAACAACGGCAAAGAAGAACAAGAAGTTTTTGAATCAAACAGTTGAGGTCCTCTTTGACGACTACAAAGATGGCTGGTGCACAGGCAACTCAAGAGAGATGAAGCGAGTGCGAGTGAAAGGAGATGAAGCACTTATCGGTACGATCCAACAGGTAAAGATCATCCGACCAGACCTCTGGATGCTCTTTGGGAAAATTGTCTAACTATGCGCCATAGCTCTACGCACAAACTACCAAAAGTGATCGTTATCGTCGGCGCTACTGCCTCTGGCAAGACGTCAGTCTCTTTGCGTCTCGCCAAAGAATTTCGCGGTGAGATCACGTCAGCCGACTCACGTCAGATCTACAAGTACATGGATATCGGCACAGCCAAGGAGCCAGGTGAGTGGCGTCGCAATGGGCTACGCAAGACGTTTTTTGTCGAAGACATTCCACATCACATGATAGATTTTCTTGATCCGGGTAAGACCTTTACCGCGGCGCAGTTTCGTGACAAGGCCCTCAAATATGTAAAGCTGGCTGAGAAACATGGCAACACACCGATGATCGTAGGGGGAACTGGTCTCTACGTCTCAGCGATCGTGGACAACTACCAGATCCCGCGAGTGACGGCCAACAAAAAAATGCGAGACAGTTTTGAAGAAAAATCGAATGAAGAACTCACGCAAATCCTAGCCAGCATGGATCCGATTGCTGTCAAAACAATTGATACTCAAAACAAACGCAGACTGATTCGCGCACTCGAGGTATGTATTCTCACTGGTCAGCCGTTTTCGGCGCAACAACAAAAAGGTCATCAGTTGGTAGATGCCCTCGTGATCGGTATGGATATCCCACGTGAGACACTCTACAAACGAATTGATGCGCGTGTCGACCGTATGTTTGCGCAAGGGCTCGAGGCGGAAGTCCGCGCGCTGCGAAAACGAAAGTATGCGTGGAAGCTCCCAAGTATGAGCGGCGTGGGGTATCGTCAGTTCAAGCCATATCTGAACGGTGAACGTACCCTAGAAGAATGTAAGGAAGCTATCAAGCGAGATACGCGACGATATGCCAAACGCCAGGCTACCTGGTTTCGTCGTGACAAGAAGATTCTTTGGCTGTCAGAATATGACGATATACGAGACGCCGTCGCAACATTTCTCAGCGCGTAGTGTGATACACTATAGTCATCAATGTATCTTTGACTCGACCTATGATGAATCTCAACAAGCAGCCTACGGCGCCATTGCGAACAATCCTTAGCACCAACACCCTTGCAAGTAAGAAATCACTCTCGAGCATCGTCAAAGATCTGAAGAAAGCTGAGGGTCTAAGTGCGTATCAAAAGAGGCTTGTAAAAAAAACAGTTTACAACCTTAACACCAACCCAGAAGCGGTCGTCACCAATCGTCAGAGTAAGGCTGTCGTAGGCGTGATGCGTGACAGAGGACATCTCAAGAGTAAGTATCACACTCGTCTCGGAGCGGCCATCCATGAAGTTCAACGAGCAGGTGCAAAGCTATCAACATCTGACACGTCCAAAAAACATACTGATCCTGATAAACCGAAGCCCCTCTCAAAGCGTGAGCAACAGAAAGAAACACGCCGCAAGGAAGCTCGCATGCAGATGCTTGCTCGAGAACGACGTGAAGAAGAAGAACGAAAGAAACGGGGAGCCAAGTATAGTGCTGGGAAAAAGGGATCAATCAGTGCCAATCAAAAAGCATCTGTAAGCCAAGAAGTACAAAAAGCAGAGCGAGACAGAAATGAAAAGAAGGCAGTAGATATCATGATTGACTAAATGTGTGTAAAAAAAGTAATGGCTATAGCCATTACTTTTTTTGTGTTATGCTTCTCTGTTTTCGTATGCTGCCCAACTTGCTTCACGATACTGCTTGGCAGCAGCAGCTGGATCATCTGCTTTGTAGATTCCTCGTCCCACGATGATAACATCATTGTTTCGTTCATCTATGACTGACTCTGGTGTTTGGTACTGCTGACCAAGCGCATCACCAGACTGCTCTAGGTGAACCCCCGGTGTCATATGGATCATCCCAGGATCATTACTCAGCTTCTTCATGCTGATAAATCCCATGACACTATCAGTGTGATCTTCGGCCATAGCTATGCTTGCCTCTGTGTATGATCCTCCTGTGAGGTTGCCTACAGGTGTCATCTCAGCAAGTAATACGATGCCGACGTCTTTCCCCTTGCATGCCTCAGCAAGTCCAGAAATGATGCTAGGACCCGCAACGCTGTGCGCATTGATAATGTCTGCCCACTCAGCTATACGGTATATGCCTCCTGCACACTGAAGTTTCACCGTATTGCCGATGTCTGCAAATTTTCGGTCTTCAAAGATGAGAAAATTGTGTTTGTCGGCCAACGTTCGCAGTTGTTTTGTAAAGTCAGGTGTGAAGTCTTCAATAATATCTACATGTGTTTTCAGCATGCAGATATCTTCACCAACAGCATCAGTAAATGTCAAAAGATCTTCTGTATTTGTGAAGTCCGCTGACGCACAGAGGTTTGACTTTTTCTCAGCCATAATGCTGAGAAGACGTTTTGATATTTGGTGTGTGGCTATTGCTGCTCGTTTTTCGTAGCGCATAGAGCTATATTTGTGAATCTAGAAATGCCTTGCCGTGACCGAGGTCTGTGTTGATGGGTACACCACTCTCGCACAGTGGGCAGTCTTCAGGTGGGTAGATATCAATTCGTTCATCGAGCAGTGACACTAGTTTTGTGCCAAAGGTTTTGTCTGTGATCTCATCTGGATTTTTGTTGACCATGACTCCTGCACCAACGACATTGCCACCTGCTTGTTTGACGGCTTCGATGACTTTGACGAGTGATCCACCAGAGGTGGTAACGTCTTCGACGACAAGGACATTTTTGCCAGTGACAACTTTGTCATAGCCACGAGTTAGCGCAAAGCCGCCGTCCTTCTTTTCGACGTAGACACTTTGTACAGGACTGCCTTTGAGTTTGCCGAGGTGGTAGGCTGTCCACTGCGAGAGGATCACCGCCCCGATAGTAGGGCCTGCGACGACATCAATGTTGTCATCTTTGAACGACTGGGCTAGATCGTGACATACGTCGGAGACGTCTTCTACGTGCGGAAAGAGAGCATCTTTGTTGACGTAGGTCGGAAAGTGTTTGCCATTGGTCCCGACAAAGTGGCTGTCGACGACGAGTCCGCCGACACGCTTGAGTGTTTGCTCGAGTGATTCCATACAATTATTTGTTATCCAATGTGTGGTATTGGTGGGCGAGGTAGGGATCCCACATCATCCCGGTGGCGCTCATGGCGAGGTCTGCTCCTGCTTCGAGGATGGCATCAAACTGCTGCGGAGCAACGATGCCACCGCAAGTCATGATGGTGAGACCGAGCTTTTCTTCTTCGTTGATCGCCTTGGCGAGTTTGGTATAGCGGAGTGCTTCGTCAAAGATGGGGCCACCACAAATGCCGCTGGTCTCACGACCTTTGCCAAGAGCTGGGCGCTTTTCTTCTCCATCGACAACTTTCATACCAATAGTGTTGATGCCACAGACAGCTTGTACACCTGCCCCGGCTGCAGCGATGAGGACCTCACGCATGAGCGCTTTATCCTGGAAGACACCAATCTTGATAACGAGTGGGACATCACCAAGAACAGCGACGAGCTTTTTGGCGATGTGAGCGACGGTGTCTGGGTTGGTATAGATGTGGCCTTCGCCTGTGACCACATTGGGGCAAGAGAAGTTGGCTTCAATGACCTCAGCACCACCAGCCAGTGCGATCTCAGCTGCGGCAACATAGTCGTCAGCTAGGTCTTCTGTCTCTCCAGGTGTGCCGACAACTGAAACAATCATGAGCTGGCCTTTTTGGAGTGCTGCTTTGGCCTTGGCAATGTCTTCGACGAGAAACTCACGACTGCTGCTCGGCATCCCAAATGAGTTGGTGACTGCGAGCTTGGTCATGTCAGCAGGTTTCTCTGTTGCTTGTGTGAGCTCGGTGTGGGTCTTGTCGGCAGAGAGCTGCGCCTCAGTGTCCACATAGACCATGTTTGGCATGGCGTGGCTTACGCGCTTTATCGAGCGAATTGTTTTGTAGCTGACGACATCAAATCCGAGGTTGGCGGCAAGCGTTGTCCACTTGCTGTTGAGAAGCGGGCCAGCCGGGACGCCAAGTGGAGATGCGATCTTGTGTCCGAGAAATGTCTTCCACTCAGACTCTGGTGGCATTGTGCGCTCGGGGATATCTCCGTCAAAGTATGGGCCTTCAGCAGCATTTTCTTCGTAACTTTTTTCGATATCGTAGATTGGTGGGTTGTCCTGATACCAGTTTTTCATAGAGCAAATTATTTGAGTATTTCTGTCGCAGCCTTGGCGTCAAAGACTCGACCGCCTATGATCGTATGTGTTGGCCAGCCGATGAGATTTCGACCAGCAAACGGTGACCAGGCACACTTGGTATGTAGCTCTTCATCGCGTACGGTGCGGATGGTGTCCATGTCGACGAGCACGAGATCATTATTGGGTGGCAGGCGATACACGTCTTGTGGTCCTATGTGAGTGACGCGGATCACATCGTGTAGTGACAGCTTGCCATCACGTACTGCTGTAAGCAACAGCGGGAGGACCGTCTCGACCCCAGGGACGCCACTCGGGGCCTCACCAAAGGGTTTCATTTTTTCTTCTAGGGTATGCGGCGCGTGGTCTGTACCAATCGTATCGATGGTGCCATCTCGGATACCTTCCCAGAGGGCGTCCTGGTCTTCGGTTGTTCGGACTGGGGGATTCATCTGGATTTTGGTCCCCCAACGCTCATAGTCAGACTCATTGAGAAACAGGTGGTGGGGTGTTGTCTCGAGGTAGACATTTTGGCCAGCGGCCTTGGCTTCGCGCACCAGTGCTACTTCATCCTTGGAGCTCGCGTGTAAGATCATGAGACGGGTGCCAAACTCTTTGGCTGTGGCGATAGCGCGTTTGGCGGCTGTTCGCGCTGCATCTGGGCCGCGGACTTTGCTGTGACTTTTGACGTCTGTTGCTTCAGCATCATTGAGGTTATTTTGCGCTGTATCCATACAACACTGGTCTTCGGCATGAACACAGACGAGCACATCTTGCTCAGCTGCGAGACGACAGACTTCACGAAAGGCTTCATCATTGTCCATGAGGAGGTCACCTGTGCTTTGTCCCATATAGACTTTGATGGCCACGTAGTCACCCTTGGCATTGGCTATCTCACCGAGGGTGTCTTGGCTCGCGCCGAGGTAGAGTTCGTATCGCAGCGGGATGTCCACGTTCTTCAGCTGTTCATCGATGATGAGTTTCTTTTCAGCGATGAGTGTCTTGGTTGTTGTTGCTGGGTTGGTGTTTGGCATGTCGAGGACGGTGGTGACACCACCAGCGATTGAAGCTTTGGCTGCAGTCTCCCAGTTTTCTTTGTACTCATGCCCTGGAGTGCGAAAGTGCACATGCGGATCGATCAGAGCTGGGAGCATGAGGAGGTTGCTGCCATTGATAGATAGTTCGCTGCTGCTTCCGATGGCGTGGGTGACGCGTGTACCTGCGGGAGTGTTGATATTGGTGATGGTGATCATAGGTAGTTGACAAGATGTAAGTATGATGGCAGTGTGGAGAGTATGAAAAGTAAAAGTTTGAAGGGCTCCGGTCCACAGACTCTCCATGTCGACGGTGATCTCACCGTCTACGATTTTGCCGCCGGTGAAAAGGCGACCGTCAGTGGTGCGTGCCAAGTGGTACTTCGCCCTGCGCTGACGCGAGTCGGCACTGACGTCGTGCTCATCATCCCGCACGGGGTGGATCCCAAGACGTGCCAGACTGGCATTGTGTTTGAGTACTGGGACGCAAACTGCGCCGATCACGTCACGGAAGGTCGACTCGACCCTCGCAATATCAAGGACCCTCTGAAGAGCTAGTCCACGTGCGACGACTGCCTCAGCGCGTCCCCCGGCCCACCGGCCGGCTTCTTTTTTTATCTACATTTCATACTCATCTATTTCTTCGAGTGAAAATATTCGCTCGCAAAAGCGGCAGGTCAGAGACACTTTGGATCCTTCGGTAGCTGTACGGTAGCTTCGCGCTGCCGCCTCATGATTAGTGATACAGGTAGGGTTGGGACAGATGATGACGCCATGCAGGATGTCAGGGACTGTGACTGCCGTTTTGTCGACGATCTCATATTCTTTGATGGTATTGATCGATGCGTGCGGGGCGAGCACTGCGATGCGTGAGGCTTCTTCATCAGTCAGTGGGCGTCCTTCGACTTTGACGATGTCTTTTTTGCCATGCGTTTTGCTGGGGAGGTTGAGCCCGATGGTGACAGTGCGACCAGCCTTGGCTAGCTCAAGGATGCGGACGATGCGGAGACCTTGTTTGGCGGTGATGTGGTCGATGACGGCGCCATCTTTGATGGCTGCGACAGAGAGTATTTTTTTGGCCATATTATTTGGTTAGGACAAGATCTATAAGTGCTTGGCGAACATACATCCCGTTCTTGGCTTGTTCAAAATAGTAGGCTTTTTCTGAGTCATCGATAGCGGTATCCATCTCGCGGACTCTCGGCATGATATGCAGTATTTTGGCCGATTCTTTGAGCTCGTCATGCTGTTTCATCGTGAGATAAAATGCGCTACGGACTTGTTCAAACTCAGCCTTGTCGAGATATCGCTCTTCTTGAATCCTAGTGAGGTAGAGGATATCAATGTCGGGAAGGATCTCATCTACTCGCTCGTGTAGCGTGTATGTAACTCCAGCAGCATCAAGCATACGTTTGTATGAGTCAGGGATCTGGATACTCTCAGGCGCGACAAATGAGATATGTACATCAAAATGCGCGAGGCCCTGTACGAGTGAATGGATGCCTCGGCCATACTTGAGGTCACCCATCAGCGCGATGTGTAGGCCATCGATCTTGCCCTGGCACTCACGAATGGTAAAGAGGTCGAGGAGGGTTTGGGATGGGTGTTGGTTGCCACCGTCACCGGCGTTGATGATGGGGACTGGGGAAATATCTGCTGCAAGTCTAGCTGCGCCTTCGAGTGGGTGGCGCATGGCGATCACGTCTGCATACTGGGCGACGATGCGGACCGTATCAGCGAGAGACTCACCTTTTTTGGCTGAGGTGCTGGTCGGGTCAGCAAACCCTACGACCGAGCCGCCGAGCCGTTGCATAGCTGCTTCAAAGCTGAGCCGAGTACGGGTCGAAGGTTCAAAAAAAAGTGTTCCTAGAACACGATTATGACACGCCTCAGGTGAGGGTGATGATTTGAGGGCGGCAGCCCTTGTGAGCACAGTCTCGATATCTTCTCGAGAAAACTGTGTAAGCGATACAACATGTCGATGTGAGAACGCCATAGAGATAAAAATTAGGCAAAAAAATACCACCCTAGCCGCGGTGGAAACGTGTCGCGAAGTGCGAGATTGCGTTGTCTACGGGGGTGATCTTGATCATACTGGATCAAGTGTAACACGCAGAATGCTAGGGTGCAAGTGGGGTCAATCTGACTCTTTCTTCCAAGTGATCGCCCCGGATGCATGATCAGGGCAAAATGGCATGTTGGCTGTGAAGGCAAATGTACGAAGCGGAAGGGTGAAGCGTCTCTCGCAGTCGGCGTGAGAGCACGTGAGGGTAAAATGTGTGTCGTAAAGCGCCTCATCATCTGATGGCGCGATCCTAGTTCCATCTTTCACAGGTGACCTCCAGTGTCATAATAACACTTTTCGTGATATTACCAAATCACCAAGCCAGTGAGAAGGACGAGGATAGAGAGTGTCTTCATGATTACATGGACGTGTTGGGTGTGGATCTCGATAAATATCTTGAGGAGGAGGGCAGCACTGAAAATAATCAGAAAGAGGACATAGACATCTTTGGTGATGTCAAAAAGCGTGGTGATACTGCCGAGTGAATCACGAGCATGAGTATATTGTCGTAGGACTGAGGACTTCACGACTTTGACGGTTGCCCACGGGACTACCGAACGAGTGATCTCTCCGTCGTGCTCCATGACGATAGATGGGGCGAGCGGGACTTTGAACAGCTCGTCGCTAGACACTGGTACTGTTGCGGCGGCAGCAAATGTGCCATCTTCTTGCTTTTCGAGGGGTATTTCTGTGCCACCAGCGTAGAGTGTCGCTGTGTCTACGTCACCGACAATGTTGGCTGTGACGTCTATCTCTGTATCACCTGCTGGCGTATCTTGCCAGGCTACTTCTGACCCGAGCTGGTTCATCACTGGGGGAGCAGGCTCTGGCGCTATCGGGTCAGCAGCGACGGGAGCAGGGGTGACAGGCTCTGGTTCTGGTGTTGGTGCTGGAGGCGTTTCTACTTGCGTACCGAGGACTGGTTCTACTGTTTCTGTCACAGGGATTGGCTCTGGTGTAGGCGCTTCTACCGGTGCTGCAGCGATGAGCTGTGGTGGCGCTTCCTCTACGATAGTTGGTGGTGGAAGTGGCGAGCGTGTGACACCAAAGTGTTGGGCAACGTAGATGGTTGGGAAGCCGTCAAAGGTACCATCTCGAAGACTAATACCGATGTCACGGTATTTGGGGTCAACAAGATTGGCGTAGTGGGTCGGGCTGTCGATCCAGGCGTCGACAATCTCACGCGGGCTGGCAAACCCCATGGCAAGATTTTCTCCGCCTACTTGGTAGTCATAATTGGCACCAAGGAGAAAAGATTTGAGGTTGCGGCCATCAGGGCCAACATGGGCAAAATACGAAAAGTCGCTCATGTGCTGCGCTTTGTCAGCTGAAGAGATGAGAAGGGGAGTGCGTTCATCGAGCGTATTGAGGCCTTGTTCAGCACGGAGTTCATTGGTGTATCTGGTGAGTTGACGTTGCTCTTCGGCCATGACTCCCTCGGTGACATAGACTTCTTGTGGGACGAGGACAGAAAATCCAACCAGAAGGAGTTTCATCGCCACAAATACACCACCGTACATGAGGTGTCGTTTGGTATGCAAAAAGTGAGGATGGTAGTCATTCTCCTCGTGTGGGATGAAATATTTCTTGAGGGTTCGCTTCATACAAGTCTATTATATCAGTCGACAGTACATTACACCACAATTTGGCTGTGTTGTCAAGAATAGAAGTCTCTGGTAGGGTGTGGATAATGGGCAAGAAAAACTCATTCGTTCTTTTTCTGGAAGTAGTGCGCGTGATTATCCGCGACAGCTTCCTTATTCTCATGATCCTCATCTCTACCGGCTTCCTTGGTTTTGCCGAGCTGGCTGCTCGGTACTTCCCACGTATCCGTGAGATTGGTGCCTATTGGGGTGATTGGTTTGGCTGGGTTGGTGTCAACATCATTCTCAAGTTTCTCCTGCGTTACAAGGTGACGATCAATGATCAGCTTGGTGACGCCTTTGACCCGAGGAAACCAACCATCATCATTGGCAACCATGCTGACCCGCCCAACGTGTTCTTCATGCTCTACATGACGTGGTACATGAAGCATTACTATGGCGTTCGGGGGCTTAATGGGTTTATCCCTCGTGACGATCTCAACCCGCTACTCTTGTGGTCATTGCGAGGGATGGGCGGCATCCCGATTCCTCGTGGACAAGGTGATGTGGCCAAGCAACGGCTTCGTCAGGCGATGCAGCATGGGAAGACCAATTTGGTCATCCTCTACCCAGATGGGACCCGACCTACCAAGGCAAAGCTCCTCAACAGTAGGCGCTTTGGTGTGCCTGACGGTATGGACCCGACAACGTACGACGAGGCCCACTGTTATCTGCTACCGTGGCGTCACGGTGGAGCCCGGGCTATGGCTGAAGAACTCTCTGATGCCAACGTGGTGATCTGCACATTGACGAGCAATACCGTACCCAACGGTTTGCCGTTTCAAGACGTGTTAACGCGTCCAACTCAGTTCACCATGGATCTCCATCCTGGAGCGCGCGATGACCTACTTGACCAAGCCTCCTTCAACGAGTTGTGGTTGCGAGCAGCTTCAGGAGTTGCTCGTGCTGGACGCCCGCCGGTCAAGGCCAAAAGCTAAGACGACCCTCACGGGTCGTCCAATTTTTTATGTGAGTTTTGCTCGGAGTGCATCTTCTGCCATCTTCGGATCGGCTGACCCTTCGCTGGCTTTCATCACCATCCCGACAAGAAATTTGATCACCGGATCTTTGCCGGACTTGAACTGTTCCACCTGTGCAGGAAAGTTTGCGATGACATCATCTACGAACTGGTCTATCGCACCCGCGTCACGGACTTGGCCATAGCCTTTTTCTTCCATGATGTGGCTCGGGTCGACATTGGTTCCGGCGTCGAGCATCTCAGCGAGGATCTTTTGAGCGTTGGTGGAGTTGATCCGTTCGGCGTAGACGAGCGCGACGAGCTCAGCAAAATTTTCCGGCGAGACTTTGAGTGTCTCGATATGCATGTCGCGTTCGCTGAGTGCGCCCATGAGCTTGCTCGTCATCCAGCCACCAGCCAAGCGAGCGATCTTTTGTCGCTTGCCAGTGCGGATCTCGTCGCTGTCACCTTTTACTTCTGGGAGATCATGGAGCCAGTTGACGAGCTCTGTCATGACGGCTTCGGCAAAAGCTGCCCAGGCCAAGGTGTCGGTGAGGATCTTGGCGTCAGCATACGAAAAGCCGTACTCTGTGTGAAAGCGGGCGCGTTTGTTCCACGGAAGTTCTGGAATAGAAACAGTGCCTGCTATCTGCATTGGGTGAAATGGTGGGATGTCAGGCTCTGGAAAGTAACGGTAGTCAGCGGCGTTTTCTTTGATACGTTGCATGACGGTTTCACTTTTGTTTTCGTCCCAACCTCGGGTTTGTTGTGGCCAGTCTTCACCTGCTTCGATCATCTTGGTTTGTCTCTCGACTTCAAACTCAATCGCTTTTTCAACAGCCTTGAATGAATTGATGTTTTTGACTTCTACTTTGTTGTTGAGCTTGTAGTCACCGAGTGGTTTCACTTCATTGCCAACAATTTCAAACTTGCCTGCTTCTTGAACGGAGATATTGGCTTCACAGCGCATGTGCCCTTTTTCGAGGTCGGCATCTGATACATCAAGATAGCGCATGAGGGTGCGGAGCTCCTGGCAGTAGGTCTTGGCTTCGAGGGCGGTCTTGAAGTGTGGTTGCGTGACGATCTCGACAAGCGGCGTGCCGGCACGATTGAAATCAACGAGGGTCGTGCCATCAGTGTCGTGGGCCAGCTTGGCGGTGTCTTCTTCGAGGTGCGCGCGTTCGATGCCGATGACTGCTTCGTCGCGAATGTTGTCACCGAGTGGGAAGCGAAGAGTGATACTTCCATGCTCAGCGATTGGTTCGTCGTATTGAGAGATCTGGTAGCCTTTTGGCAGGTCAGGGTAGAAATAGTGCTTGCGGTCAAACTTGGAGAGGTCACGAATGTCACAGCCGAGGGCTTTGCCGATGAGGACGGTCCATTTTATAGCTTGCTTGTTTGGGAGGGGGAGGGTGCCAGGATGGCCGAGGTCGACTTCGGTGATATTGACGTTTGGTTCGCGTTCGTCAGGATTGTTTTTTGCCGAGCTAAACATCTTGCTCTTAGTCTTGAGTTCGACGTGCACTTCCATGCCGATGATTGTTTGATACGTTGCCATATGCTGCTGGTTAGATACTCTGAGTCTACCACTACAATGTCAATTTGAAAAGCCCACTGACAGTGGGCTTTTCAAATATATTTGGCTAGTATTAGCGCTTCATCTTGAGGTACATGATGGTTGGCACGGCAAACATGAGCGGTGCAGTAGCTGCGTTTACGAGTGACGTGACAATGGAGATGAGCAGCGTCGCACCAAAGAGGAGACCTGATATCTGAACATCAGCAACCGTATATAGGGTGAGAGGAATTTCCAAGATGTAGATGAGAAGACCTGCGAGTGAAGAGAATACAAAAAGTGGGACAAGGATAACAACGAGCGTATACCACCAACGAGCACGAACCATCTGTGAGCTTTTTTTGAGTGCATGCAGGATAGTGACTGGTTCGAGGACTACTATGGTGAGTGCGTAGACCAAGCGAACCGTGACGTATAACCCGAGGATAAAGAGGACAAGCGCAGACAATAATCCAGTAGAAAAGAAGCCGGCTCTGATACTGACCAAACCAACACCGATGCCGAGGATGGTCATAAATGACATGATCAACCAGATAGTGACAGCTTGTGGTGTGCGGTGTGCCGCGGACTTGAGCGCTGAGATGATATGGGAGTCTTCTTTGCCATCATGCCAGGCGGCTACAGCGCGAGTATATGCGACGATGATCCACATCTGCAAGAAAAAGAATAGGAGCTGAACAAACATGAGTGAAAACTCAAGAAATTGTGCTCGCGTATCATTGCCAAGAACTACCTGGGCGTTGATGTACTGTCTTCCTGCGTCATTGACCAAAATGGTGAGCACGCTTGGCAGGAAAAACCAAGCAGCGTAAGCAAGGACATGACGAGTATGTGTGCGATAAAACCCGAGTGACTCGAGCATGATAGATTTGATAAGTGACCACATAGAAGCGATTCAAACATTAGTGCCCTCAGTATAGCAAAAAACGCCCAGGTGGGCGAATTATTGTGAAGGGGTTGTGATCATTGACCATATCTTTTCATGGATTTGATCAATAGATTCATTTGCGTCAATGAGGTGCCAATTATATTCCTTGGCGAGTTCTCGGTGAATATGTCTGACTGTCTCATTGAGCGTGTTATCTGTTTCATTTTTGTGTGTTGTTTCTATTGCTTCAGTAAACCGTTCCCCATCAAATAAAATAGCAATGTCTTCCTTGAGCAATGATTGGTAAAATGTGACGAGCAGTTCTTTTTCAACCCCAGTACCAATACCCCAGGCAAGTGCTGTACCAAAGTAATCTTCGGCAATAACATGGGTGCCAGAGGCGAGGAGGTCTTTGAGCTCAGCCTCGACTTTGAGTCGGTCAGCATAGTGAAGGATTTGCGCTTCACGGTTTGAAAAGTTGTATGGATTGCCAGCGCGGAGGTAATCACTGATCATGGGACCAAGTGGCTCGACATCATACCTTGGGTACTTCCAATAAACAGCCTTTTTTCCTTCGGACTGAAGTCGTTCGACCAGTTTGTGCGCCTGCGTACTTTTGCCCAGATTGTTGATGCCGTAGAGGACGATGAATGTGCCGGTCATAGTACTTTTGTATAGGTTGCAAAGATGAGGTCATCTTGTTCGTGCTGTTCTTTGAGCTGCCAGACAGCTGGATCAATTGGTGGAAAAAAGGTATCACCGTCAACGTGCTGCCGGACGTGAGTGACTTCGAGTACGTCCGCGTGCGGCATACCAAGAGTGTAGATCTGTCCACCGCCGATGATAGCGATGTCATTATCTTTGTAGGCTGCGATTGCTACCTCGAGCGACGTAAACACATCCACAACATCCGGCGCGTCGTAGTCAGGATTGCGGCTGATAATGACATTTTTGCGCCCCGGGAGCGGACGAAATTTTTTCGGGATCGACTCCCACGTCTTGCGTCCCATGATGACCACTTTGCCCATGGTGACGTTCTTGAAGTGCAACATATCTTCCGGGAGGTGCCACGGGAGTTTACCGTCTTTCCCGATGCAATTATTCTCGCTCATAGCGAGGACCATGGAGATCATACGGCAATATCAAACTTAATCGTTGGGAAGCTTTCGTAGTTGCGGACTTTGGTGTGTTTGCTTTCCCAGTCAAAAATTGAGGTAAAGGTTGGTGTCTCAATAGACGGGAGTGGGTAGGCGTTGGTGTCGCGTGCGAGTTGTTCTTTGGCACCGTCGACGTGGTTGGTATAGATGTGTGTGTCTGCGAGGAAGCCGACGAGGCGGCCTTCTTCAAGCCCGGTCTCTTTGGCAAGGAGGTGCAAGAGGAGTGCGTAACTTGCAATGTTAAACGGCAGGCCAAGCATGACGTCGACGCTGCGCTGATTCCACAGGAGGTTGAGCTTGCCGCCTGTGACGGTGACTTGAAATCCGTAGTGACACGGTGGAAGGCCCATTTCATGCAGCATGCTAGGGTTCCAGGCCATGACGATCATGCGTCTGTCATGTGGCTTCGTTTTGAGTGTCTCTATGAGGTTGGTGATCTGGTCTATGCCTTGGCCTGTGTAGTCAGATGCATGGTCTTGGTAGTCAGCACCAAAATGTCGCCACTGAAAGCCATAGATAGGCCCAAGGTCACGCTCTTCGAGCATACGCTGTTTGGCTTCTTCGTCATGGCCATAGGGAGCCTTTGCTGGATGCGCCCATTCGTTCCAGATGTAGTTTTTGCGTTCTTGGAGCCACGCCTTGTCAGTAATGCCCTTGAGAAAAAATTCGAGTTCTGTTTTGATCAGACGAAATGGGACTTTCTTGGTCGTAAGCAGGGGAAAGCCGTCGCCCATATCATGCGCAAACATCATCCCAGGAACACTGATGGTTCCGGTTCCTGTACGGTCTTTTTTTTCTGTGCCTGCCTCTAGGACTGTCTTTACGATGTCATGATATGCCTTCATACGTTTTGTGTAATACTTATTGACCTGTAGAGCCAAACCCACCTCTGTCCTCATTGTCCATGGTGTCTACTTCTTGCCACTCAGCTTGCTCATACTTGAGAAAGACTGCTTGGCCGATGCGTTCGCCGCGGGTTACGTCTACCGGCTGGTCAGTAAAGTTGTAGACTTGGTAAAGAATCTCGTCACTGTCACCAGCGTAGTCAGAGTCGATGATGCCGATACCGTGGGGGATGAGGAGGCCTTTCTTCTTGGCAGTACTAGAGCGGGGGACGACGGCGAGAAAGTACCCAGCTGGCGTTTCGATTACCAGGTTTGTCGGTACCCGGCCGAGCGACTGGGGCTCGATTGTCATATCTTCACGGGCATAGATATCAAAGGCTGCTGCGCCTTTGGTGTGATACTCAGGTAGTGGTAGATCTTTGTCGACGCGTTTGATGCGGATGTTCATAAAAAGGCGTTAGAGGCTAAACATGCTTGAAAGGCCAAAAGGCAAGGAAAAATTAACTCATGATCTTACTCATAAGCGCATCCACTTGCGCCTGTGTTTCTTCAAGTGTCCCGTTGTTATCGATCGTTTCAGTCGCCATTGGGATCACTTCGTCGATGCTGCGTTCGGTTTCCAGTTCTTTGTCTTTGGCAAACGCGTCTTTGGTTTTGCCAGCATCATCAGCATTTTGTCCTCGCGCATTGATACGTGTGAGTCTTGTGTCAGTATCAGCGTTTACATGTACTAGTACAAAACCAGGGAGGTCTTTGATGTGGTCGAGGTCCGTTTTGCGGCGGACACCATCGAGAACGATGATGTCGCTCGTCGCGCTAGCGAGGTCAGCCGCAACGACGCGCGCAAAGAGGTCTTGGCCAAACGCCTCGCGGAGGTGGATGGAGAGGTCGGTGAGGTGCTGCCTGGTGGCATCAACGTGAATACGCTCTAGGACGTCACGCAAAAACTGCGAGTACATATAGGTACTCGCGCCTGTTGTTGATTTGATGTGATCGAGGACTGCTCCCTTGCCCGAGCCGATGTGCCCGACGAGTCCGATGATGAGCTTCGGCATAGTGCTTTACTTCGCAAAATTTTTCCACATTTGGCTGGCGCGTGGTTTGGTATCACCGGCGTACTTGCTGCCAGTAGCTCCTTTGCCGTACGGACGTTCACATTCGCTGCTGAGCCGCTCAAACGCCATCTGAGCAATAGGCATCTTGTAGTAGAGCATGATCGGCATATTGGCTGTGTTGTGCAGTTCTAGGGTCATTTTGAGGTCATTGCCAGGGTCGAGGAAGCCAGCCGTGACGTGGATGAGGAGGCCCAGGCGCCCGACAGAGCTTTTGCCTTCGAGGCGGCCGACCATATCATTGCCGACACCAGTCTTCTCATAGATCATGCCGAGCGCAAATTCACCAGGATGAAGAATAAATGGCTTATCTTCGGTAATAGTGACGGGTTTCATCATGTCATCGACTGGCTTTTTGGGATCGATGACAAAGTTTTGTGTTGTATCAAAGACCAAAAATTCCTTGTCGAGGTGGAGGTCGATCGAAGCTGGCTGGAGATCTTGTTCGTTGTATGGTTCGACGGAGATATCACCAGAAGCGAGTGCATCGCGGATGTCTTTGTCAGAGAGGATCATACGAAGAGGTTATGTCCTATTGAGTGTATCAAGGGTGGTGTCATCATTCAAGTATGTATGACCAACGATATTTGTAAGCAATGAATAATTTTTAGTAATCATTTGCGTGTGAAAATGTAGATGTGGAAGTGCTTATTTTATGCTCAAATATTTTGGACACACAGAAGAGTCTACATTTTTTTGTCTGAAAAAACACTAATAGTTAAGTGTAACTATACAGGTATAAAAATACACATAATAAGTATAGACAATACACGCTCAATCTGCTTTACTAAGATAGACATACGTTTTTAATATTAGTAACAATAATGCATCAATCTATGAAGCATCATATATTTGTTTGGAGTATTGTCTTCTTGGTTGGGTTGGGTATGGTCACCAACGTGAGAGAGGCAAAAGCAGCGCCAGCACAAGCCTGTGTGGGATCTATTTGTATGTATCTGCCATTGGAAAGCGCACAGGCATATGTCATGCGAGTGCCAAAAAACCCCGGTGAAACCTTATGTACGTGTAGAATGCAGTACACGACAACCGGCTGTTATCCTGGGCAAGAGTCATATATGGCTGATGGGTTGGCACATGAATGGCAAGACTCTTGTGACATCTCATGTGAGGCGTCATATGGAGCAGGTCTTGCAATATCTCGTGCAGAATATATTCGTTCACCGTTTTATACACCGGTAGACCCGCATACTTCAGGAGATCCGTATTACCAGTGTCCTGGCACACAGCGTGGAGCTGATAGGGACAGAGATAATATTCCTTCTGACGCTGACCAGGATGATCTAGACTATCGTGTAGGTGTTATGAATAATGGATGGGACGATTGTGATGGTGTAGACAATGATAATGATGGGCAGATTGATGAGGGGTACCCGCAAGCAAGTTCTACTGGATTTTGCTCTCCACATAACAATGATTTTAAGCGATTATGGAAAAATGGACATGAAGCTCCCGAAGGGCAAGTAAACTTGCGTGATGGATTTTTGCTTCGTGCAGAAACAGACGTCACTATTCAAACACCGTATGGTAGTTTGCCGTTTGTGCGTTACTTTAATTCTGGTTATGACTCACTCATGACACATGGTAGCGCTAGTGAACGTGAACTAAATCCATTCGGGATATTTTGGTCACACTCATTCAACATTTGGCTGGCAAAGGACTCATTGACGATGGAAACAGGTACTGATGGGTATACCCTTCACATGGGAAATGGCGCCGAATATTATTTTACTTGTACTGAAGACACCTCAGGTGCTTCTGGCACAGCTGGTAATAGAGATTGTGTTTCAACAGAAAGAAGAGCATCAAGGTTCTATCAGCAAGAATTTGATAGTGCACATCTGCAAAGACGAACGGTGAACATTGAAGGTGCTGATGTGCTGATTTGGGAGTTTTTCCCTGGTGATGGGACGGTATACCAGTTTTCTCCGCTAGCGAGCGATGGAGACTTACAGTTCACAAAAGTACTTCAGCATGTTGATGTGATAAATGATGCACTGATATGGGAAGCTGAATATAACAGTTCTGAACTTCTAGAATATGTGCGTACTGCAGATCAGAATACGTATTACTATTTTACTTATGATGGGTTTGATTACATGGATGATGTCTATGTAAATGTTGGTGGTCGAGGGGAATACCTTATGGCCAATTTTCATGTAGATGCCACATGGTCTCGGCTTGTAAATGTGTATCATGCAAAAGATACTATCGGTGGGGCTGGTAGCATCTCTTCGTATGTACGACGTAAATATGAGTATGCGACGTCTGGCGGAAACACGGTGCTCTCAGAGGTCAAAGATCACACTGATCAGACTACACAAGTAGTAACAAGCAAATACACCTGGCACGCAGATGGAACTGTGGCCTCTGTTCGTGGGGCTGATATTTGGTCTACGTTTTCATATTATCCTGCTATGACGGTAGTAGACTATCTTGATAGTATGTCGGGTGATCTTAGTGTCAGCTTTATTCATGAAGGGGGGCGATATGTGTATAAGCGTGAAAAAGATTATCATAGATCATCGATTCCAAGATACATTGAAAGAGATGCCTTTGGTAGAACATCATGTATGGTTAGTGATGAGGGAGTGATGACAAAATACTTTTATTCGATGAGTGGTGGATCGTCTGACACTGTGTCGAGGCACACGGTGATTGCTGACTATGGAACCACTGGGAACTGTGAAAATGAACCAGAGCAAGACCCACAAGAGCCTGACCTGACTCTGAGTAATGGTGTTCTGCAACGGGTATCATGGGTCGGAGAAAAGTACGATGTAGACAGTAAGTCATGGCGTTTGGTCTATAAGTCAGAGCCATCACAAGCATCAAATATTTCCCCAATGGATTGTCAGGCAACAGTTTCATACAATGGGCTTATTGGCATGAATAATGGTTGTACGGCTGTGTCGTACGAATATCAGGATTCAACACTGACACATCAAGCAAAAGGGCCACTAAAACGCGTGCGAAACTTTTATTACACAGAAGACGCTACAGGTACACATGTAGTAGATACGCAAGAAACAGCGTACTTCCGTGGTGACAACTGTACTACTGAAGATCCTGAGTACCAGTATGACTGGCAGGTGTGTCGTGTAGAGGGACAGGATGTGTTTGGAACAGTGCATTCAAAGACGCACTATGATTATGATAGTGGTGGGTTCATCGAGGCCTCGAGTGCGTATACTTCTGCATCAGAGAAATATACGACAAAAATTATCGAACGTGATGACCTTGGGCGAGTAAAAAAATCCGAGTCACCTAGTGGTGTTGTGACAGACTATACAGTAGATGCTTTTGGTACTGTCACCGATGTAACAGTGACAGGTGCGTACCGTGATCAGAGTGGTGCAGATACTTCGTACACGACCAGCATGACTACCAACAATATCGGTCTCCCAATAGAAACAGTATCTTCCCTGGGTTCTACGCAAGTCTTTAGCTACAATACTGGCATAGATGAGTTTGCTCGAACACATGCCATCGTACAAAAATCGCCGACAAATGCACTTCTTAGTGCAAATAGAGTCGATCAGTATACTGACCAGGGGTTTGTGAGAGAATCAAATGTAATTGATATTGCAAACGAAGCAAGTTGTACCAATGAACATTGTGCTGTGCTCGCTTCTCGAAATGTGATAGAACGTGATGCGATCGGACGTACTCTCATGGAACATCAATTTTCTAGTAATACAAGCTATCCGGCTGATGCCACATCTTCATATGAATACGACCCTGTCACAGGTCAGCTCACTTCATGGAAAGATTTTGTGGGAAATATTAGAGAGTATGGATATGATGAAGAGGGTAGAGTAGAAGAAATACATAGTGACATCACCGGCTTGTCAGCGACAGAGAATCATGAGTATGACGACATGAATCGTCCAGGTTCTGTTACCTCACCATCAGGTGTTGAAACCAAATTCACGTATGATGATCGTGACCTCTTGACCAAAGAGTCATCACCTTCAAAAGGGAATCGATATCTAGAATATGACCAAGCTGGTCGTCTCGTGCGATCTATTCATGTGGATTATTTGCAGCTCTCTACACACTCAAGTCGCAAGGAAGTTTGTTATGCCTATGATTGGTTGGGACGGTTAAAAACTGTTGATGATGACTGTGATGGCAATGTGGATTGGACATATGTATACGATGAAGCGCATAGCTGGTGTAATAATGGCGATACAAAGACAAACGTAGGAAACCTAACTACGTTGGTAAGTGATGACTACGATGGCATCAACCGTAAGTGGTGTTATTATGCTGGTGGTGCAATAGAAAAAGAGTTCACATCACCCACGAATGAATTTTGGGACGACCCTGATGATGCTGATATGGGTGGGTTTGTATTGGCTCGTGGTACACACAATATCTATGACAATGCTGGAAGATTGACGGGCAAGCGTCTGGGAACGTATCCATACGGTGATGATATGGGGACCCTTGAAGTAGGGTACGAGTATGATGCTGAGCATGTCGAAAATGTCTCTCAAATAAGGATAAGATACTACTATTTGCTTGGATGGGGTAACTGGGAACAAATCACGTCAGATACGTTGCTGCCAGAGTATTCAGTCTATGGCACTGAGAGATTAGTATTTGCCAATGGGACAGCTGAATACTATTACTACGACAATCTCGGCAGAACAAAACAACGATTTATCACAAATGGCACCAATGCTGTAGTCAACGAATTTCATAGTTTTGATGAAAATTCTAACCTACTAACATCGATTGACACTGGTCATATGGGTATATCACGATTCTTCGAGTATGATGGGTTGAATCGGTTGAAATGTGAATCATCCACGGGTCAGGGATGTCCTGCACAAATTGGTTCACCGCTTGGACCTAATGTCCGTGTGGCGTATGATTATGATCTTTCAAATAACAGAACACGACTTCGTACAGAACTAGGAGGCCCATCGATAGAAGATTATAATGCGTTTACATCTTCTGACCGACTTGAATATTATGAAGTTGATAATCTTACGCAGTTCCTTTGGTATGATGATCAGGGAAATGTTGAAGCAATAAATTATCCAACGCAAAACACAGATCATTTCTATCTGTGGAATGTGCATGGCCAGATGGTAAAAGCTTGCGCTGATGGTGACTATTTTTCCAATGGTCTTAGTAACTGTACCTTCAGAGATTATGAATATGCAGGCCCTGGTGGACAATTGTTTGCGCGGTACGATGGCAGTATTCCTGGGATTGGGGTACAGACTGGCGATAGACAGTTTTACTGGTCAGGAGCGCAACTAGATATGGTGCGAGAGTTTGATGGCAATGATGAAAAGCTTGGTTACTATATTTGGCTAGGCAATCGACCAATCGCCAAAGTAGACGCAACAATGGAGCATGTCGGCGGCAATGGCGCACTACCGGGCTCATTTAGTATCCAGCCACAGCAGGTAACTTGGATACACAGCGATTATGTAGGGGCGCCAAAAGTTGCAACTGATGACACCGGTAATGTTGTGTGGGAATGGGACCGTACGCCATATGGTCGAAATATGCCATCTGGCAGTGTGGAGATTGATGTTCGATTCCCTGGCCAGGTATATGATGAATTCGCTGATGCCAATTATAATCAGCATCGCTGGTACTCATCACATCTTGGTCAGTATCTTTCACCAGACCCAATTGGTATTGCTGGTGGAATCAATTATTATGGATATGCTGATGGAAATCCCACAACTCGTATTGATACGTATGGCCAGTCGGGCTGTCCAGCACCATCATCTCCGTATGAAGTCGTCATCTGTGTCAAACGGATACGTCCACTCCTAAGTCAGGAAATACTCAACAACCAAAGTGGGCCAGCACCAAATGTAGTGCTCAACTTTACGCCTGCAGGACCACCGATCCCAAACCCTCCTGCAAAAGGAGCACAAAAGGTAGGACAGGCTAAGACAGCTACAATTACAGGTGATCTACCAGAAGCAAACGGTGTGACCAAATTGCAATGTCCACGAACAGAAACGGGACTAGCTGACTGTGAGTATCGATGTGATGACTTGTTTAACCCCCCACGTGATCCAGGTACGCTCCCAATAACAAGACCATACTGTCCATCTCGTTGGTACACCCCTCATCAGCCTGATGGAGGTTTTAATACCCCTTCTATGAGGCTCACGGCATGCTCATACTATGAAGAAAGTGTTGGTGGGAATTACTTTGGGGTAGGAGCCTGTTCATATATTGTAGATCCATACTACCGTTGGGGTAAGAAAGGAAAAAAGAAACAGCAGTGTTACATTATTGCAAGAACAGCGGTTGGTGGAGTCAAAAGACCATTTGCCCATGTCACAAGTAAACAAGATGACATTATCAGCACTCCTATACTCATGAAGTGTAGAGAACTAGGTCAGTAACAAAACAAAAGAAGACTCATAATGGAGTCTTCTTTTGTTTGAAACAATGCTTAGGCAATGTTGGCTGCGTCAAGCTTGATGCTTGGGCCCATGGTTGTTGTGAGGTAGAGGCCTTTGATGTACACCCCTTTCGCGCCTGTTGGCTTGTTTTTCTTGAGTGAGTCTACAAAGGTCGTGATGTTTTCGCTCAGTTGTTCTTCGGTGAAGCCAACCTTACCAACGATTTGGTGGATGTTTCCAGTGTCATCGTTCTTGTAGGCTGCTTTCCCCTTTTTGAGTGAGTCGATCATCTTCTTGACGTCCGGTCCGACTGTTTCAGTCTTTGGGTTTGGCATGAGGCCACGAGGTCCGAGGATACGAGCAGCCATAGCAAGCTTTGGCATCATATCAGGAGTCGCGACAGCGATGTCGAAGTCGATCTTACCAGTGTCTTTGAGGACCTTGATTTCTTCTTCACCCATGATGAGGTCTGCGCCTGCTGCCTTGGCATCTGCTTCGCCATTTTGTCCGACGAAGGCTGCGATGCGAAGGGTACGACCAGTACCGTGAGGGAGGACAACGGTAGAGCGGAGTTGTTGGTCGCTCTTACGTGGGTCAATCCCGAGGTTGGCATGAATTTCGACAGATGCGTCGAATCCTGCTTTTCCTACTTCTTTGGTAAGGGTTACAGCTTCTTCGAGGCTGTAGAGTTTACCTTTTTCTACCTTGCTTTTAGCGTCCCGGTATCGGACAGAGCCTTTGTTTTTCATAGGGCTAGTATGGTTAGTGGTAATAGCCTTAGGTTTTTCCCAAGTCCCACGGTGTATAAGATGTTCAAACTGTACTATATGCAGTGGAATTTGTCAAGTAATTTGGAGTAAAGAAAGACTGACGGGGGGACCGTCAGTGGGCTAGGCCGCTATCAACAGCGAATCTCGTGGTGCGGCATGTGGGAAGTCTCGGCTTTCCATCCCAGGAAAGTTGCTCTGTAAAGGCTCAATCAGCGCTGAATGCCCTCGTACCAAGGCCAGAATGGCGAGCTGTGCGAGCTCGCCGAGCGTGGCGGGCTGAACAATCGCAAACGATCTGCCTTGCGCAGTGTCTACGTCCAGCGAGGTTGCTCTGGCAGTCTCTACCTGGAGATCCTGATTGACAGCCACCGGGTATACCTCCCAAAAAGCCGACGTAGCGCAGCGGAGCACACGGTGCTCAACGCCAGACACCTGAAGCTGAAGGAGAATATACGAGGCTTTTTGCGCCAGCCTAGCGTAGTCAGCCAGAGAGGAAACGAGTGGCAGGTGAAGATGGACGATGACGCCGATTTCTTGGCTCGTGCATGAGCTGAGAAAGAAGGCGATATCCTTCCAGTCGGTTTGTTGTTGGCCAGGAAGGCCTACGACAAACTGGGACGTGAGGGGATCGACGCACGTGTCGATCTCAAACCAGCGCCTCCCTCGTCGGAAGGACTGGTCAATGAGCGCGACCGAGTTGGTATTCGGCGTAACCAATTGGACCATTTTGGTGTCCTCCTTATGGGGTGTATACGCTTAAAATCACCTTTTGTCAATGCTCATTCAATGAAACATTGATGTTTGGCGCTATATACGCTAGGGTGAATATTGGAGGAAACAAAATGGCTGTAGAAATCTCAACCCATTGGCTTGGGATTCACGCCAAGCAAAAAAAAGCACGCTACAAAGACTACCTAAAGCACCGTGATGAATGGCTCGCCCTCACCGAGGAGGTATTGGCCGCATATTTTCCCAAGGATAGATTGAAAGAATATCTCTTTGAGAACGCGTGTGCAGGTGCTATTCAGGAGCTAAGATCAGTTCATGCGTACGAACTATCCTCCACGTCTAGGGTTATCAACGCTCTCGACATCATCGAGTTCTACGCCCGTCTCGCTGGGCTCGGAGATTCCATTCCCGGTGACCCCCATGCCTAACCGGCGCTCGTCCTGCCTCACGACCGCCGGCTTTTTTTATGCTATACTTAGACTATATTCTTAGTATCTTCCTATGGCGATCCCAGTCAAAGAAAAGGGAAGCGGTACATCACTGTCCGCGCTTCTTACACTCGTTTTTTTTCTCATTGTCGGTACTGTACTTTATTATTTACCACAAGCAGACGTGGTACTCGAAGGGATCAACGACTTGTCAGTGTTTGAATTTATTATTCTGTCACTCGCAGTGTTTCGCCTCACTCGACTCATGGTCTATGATCAGGTGGCGCAGTTTATTCGTGATTTGTGGCTCGACCTGCGTGAAGAGACACGCACTGACGGTGTGATCATGGTGCACCGCACCAAGCCTGTGAAGGGCTTCCGACGCTTGATGGCAGACCTCTTTGGCTGTCCGTGGTGTATCGGTGTCTGGGCAGCGCTCTTTAGTACGCTCATCTACATCTTCTGCCCATGGACCTGGTTCTTCTGGCTCTTTATGGCTGTGGCAGCTGTTTCGAGCTATCTTCAGCTCTCGATCAACCTTGTTGGCTGGCACGCCGAAAAAGCAAAACGTGAAGTAGAGCGCATGTAAACAAAAAGCCACCGCAATATGCGGTGGCTTTTTTGTGGCTATTTTTTTGCTTTTGGTTCTTCTTCTGGAGCCTCTTCTTCTTTTTCAGCTTCCTTTTTCTTTGGCTCTTCTGGTTGCTCAGCTGCATGGACAGCTTCCCAGATCTTGCCTTTGATTTCTGCCATGAGTTTTGGCTCACCCTTGAGGAAGGTCTTTGCTTTTTCACGACCGACGCCAAACTTGATATCACCGTAGCTGTAGCTGTTGCCGTTTTTGTTGACGACGCCATGTGTGATACCCGTTTCGAGCAAGTCACCTGGGACGGAGATGCCTTCATTGTACATGATATCAAATTCAGTCGTGCGGAATGGAGCGGCAACTTTGTTCTTCACGACTTTTACTTTGACGCGGTTACCGATGACTTTATCAGCTTGTTTGATCTGTGCGCTGCGGCGAACTTCGATACGGACTGAGCAGTAAAACTTGAGGGCGTTTCCACCAGTCGTGGTCTCAGGATTGCCAAAGAACACACCAATCTTGTGTCGGATTTGGTTGATGAAGATCACGACGGTGTTACTCTTGCTGACGACACCAGTGAGTTTGCGGAGTGCTTGACTCATGAGACGAGCTTGGAGACCCATGTGGCTGTCTCCCATCTCACCATCGATTTCTGCTTTTGGTACAAGTGCCGCAACTGAGTCTACAACGACCACGTCTACAGCGTTAGAACGGACAAGTGTCTCGAGGATTTCGAGCGCTTGTTCACCAGTGTCTGGTTGAGAGATGAGCATGTTGTCGACGTCGACACCGATCTTGCGGGCGTAGTCAGGGTCGAGCGCATGTTCGGCGTCAATAAAGGCTGCGATACCACCTTCTTTTTGGACTTCAGAGATGATGTGCTGAGCGAGGGTTGTCTTACCAGATGCTTCTGGTCCGAAGACTTCGATGATACGGCCACGTGGGACACCGCCGACGCCAAGCGCGACGTCGAGCGAGATAGAGCCGGTAGATACGGCCGCGACGTCCATCGCGCGAGCTTCACCAAATTTCATGATTGCGTTGTCGCCAAATTTTTGTTTGATCTGGTCAACAGCACTTTGGGCGGCGGTTTGTTTGCCAGCCTCTTCTTTTGCAGCATTTTTAGCCATAAAAATAGAATTATAGATACAAAAATCGAGCTATAAGGCCCGGATATCAGGTCTGATATCAGCGCCTACAAACTCGACAGGTAGGAGTATTGTACGTGAGGCACATCATCGCGTCAAACCGTCTTCCCACTATGGAGAATAGGTCACGTGACGTACCTCATTGGTGCAGCGGCCATGCTTGGAGCAAGCGGTGACTTGGAGGGTATTGATGCCTGGGGAAAGGGTAAGTGATTCGGAAAATTGGCCGCTCACTGAGGTGCTGATTTCTTCGCCGTTGATGTGGACGCGTATTTCTTGTTCGGTATTGCCGGTGACGGTGACGGTTGCCGTTTCGAGGACTGCGCCGTTTTGGGGCTCAGCCACAGCGAGTGCTGGAGGTGAGACCATAGCATTGACCTGAGTCGCGAGGTAGCCGATCGCGACAGCCACAACTGACAAGATGATCAGTCCACGGATGATCCGAGGAATATTTGGAAAGCGGAGGTGGTAAGATGGTTTTTTGTGAGACTTTGGTGTAGGGGCAGCGTCTGACGTTGGGTCAGTGCCTATACGGTCAAATGACTCAGCGAGCTTGGCAGGGTCTAGGTCTACGGCTTGGGCAAAGCGCTTGATGAAATTGCGCAGATAAATTGTTGCGTATGGGATCTCTTTGAACGTGTGTGTCTCAATTGCTTCGAGGTAGTCACGTCTGATGCGTGTGTCTTTGGCGACATCGGCCAAAGACATGCCAAGGGCAACACGAGCATCTCGGAGTTGATCTCCGAGCATCGTTGCTGATGTGCTCGTGTTGGTGGTCATAGTAAGTGTCTATGGTTAGATCCGGTATCGAACGGTATCTTCAGAATCTTCTTCCTCCTCATCCACATCTTCTTCATCCTCATCATACTCCTCTTCGTCATCCTCATCAATTTCGTCGTCGTCCTCTTCCATCTCATCTTCATCTTCTTCTTCTTCTTCTTCTTCTTCTTCTTCGTACTCCTCCTCATCGTCAATATCCTCTTCATCTTCCTCCTCAAGCTCAGGATAGTCGTCATCATCCTGATCCTCATCTTCTTCTGATTCCTCCGTCTCTTCCTCAAGATCGACAACCTTTACCGGCGGTGGTGTCGGGACAAAGACGGTGGTACTCCGTGGCGCCGCAGTTGGGGTGTTGTCGAGTTGTTCTTCTCCGGCAAGGATCTCACGCGGTTTGGCACCGTCAGCTGGACCGATGATACCGGCGGCTTCCATCTCGTCGAGGATCCGTGCGGCACGAGCGTAGCCGACTTTGAGTTTGCGCTGGAGAAATGAGGCGCTGGCTTTGCCGGCTTCGATGACTGCGCGTTTGGCTTCGATAAAGAGTGGGTCCTGGTCATCGCTTGGGCCGCCAAAGAGATTGGCGGTGCCGCTACCACCACCTTTACTTATGATAGACTCATCATATTGTGGCACGTCGTCCCCCTTGAGGTACTCGACGACGCCTTTCAATTCTTCTTCTGAGACAAAGGCACCTTGGATACGAACCGGTTGGCCGAGCGCTGCGGTGGAGAGAAGCATATCACCTTTACCAAGCAGCTTTTCGGCGCCCGGCGAGTCGAGGATGGTGCGAGAGTCAACGCTAGAGGCAACGGAGAACGCGACGCGCCCTGGGATGTTGGCTTTCATGAGACCGGTGATGACGTCGACACTCGGACGTTGGGTCGCCACGACGAGGTGGATCCCAACGGCGCGGGCCATCTGCGCGAGACGGATGATACCGGCTTCGACTTCGCCAGCGGCGGTGGCCATGAGGTCAGCGAGCTCGTCGATGACAAAGACGATGTACGGGATCTTATCGTTTGGATGCGCTTTGTTGTAGCTTTTGATGTCACGGTTGCCCACAGACTGGAGCATCTCAAAGCGGCGTTCCATCTCTCCGATACACCACTTGAGGGCGTTGACGGTTTGTTGGGTGTTGGTGATAACGGGGGTGAGGAGATGCGGGATGCCGTTGTAGAGTGTGAGTTCGACGCGCTTTGGGTCGACCATGATCATGCGGAGCGTCTCGGCAGTATTTTGGTAGAGGAGGCTCAAGATGATGGTGTTCACACAAACGGTCTTCCCGGAGCCGGTCGTACCGGCGACGAGGAGGTGAGGCATACTCGGGAGGTCTGCCCACCAGATTTTGCCACCGACGTCTTTTCCGAGACCGATCATCATGTCATGGTCACGGCTCTTGAATTCTTTACTTTCAAGGAGTTCCTTAAAGGTTACCATGGCGGTCTTTTCGTTTGGCACTTCTATGCCAACGAGTGACTTCCCTGGGATAGGTGCTTCGATACGGATGGTGCGTGCAGCGAGGGCGAGGGCGAGGTCTTTGGAGAGTGACGTGATGCGAGAGAGCTTCACACCCTTCCTCGGTTTGAAGGTGTATTGTGTGACGGTGGGACCAACGCGCGCTTCACCCATGTCGACGTTGATGTTGAATTCTGCGAGCGTATCTTTGATGACTTTGGCGTTACTTTTGAGGTCACCGCTCGTTGGTTTTGTTTTCTTGGTGGTGAGGAGGTCTACTGGTGGGGTGTCTTTGATGATCACGTTTTGTGCCCATGGGCCGGCTGCGGCGCTGGTGTGAGCAAGTTCGCCAGACTGTTTTGCTGGTGTTGGTGCTGGCTCATCTTCGTGTTCTTCTTCAACGTCTCCTTCATCTTCTTCTTCGTTTTCATCATCATGTTCCGATTCTTCCTCTTCTTCATCTTCAGTATCGTCTTCTCCATCTTCCTCATCTTCGTCTTCTTCTACGTTGCGCATGCGACGAGAAAAGAACCGGCGTTTTGGCATGTCTTCCTCATCTTCTTCGTCGTCTTGTTCTGCAAAAAGGTCATCGTCTTCATCATCGTCATGTTCTTCATCTTCATCCTCTTCGTCATCATCAACTGATTCACGTTTGGCAAAGATACCACGAACGCCTCCGAGACCAGAGACAACTTTGCGGTGCGCACCGACGTAGTGGGTGATGAGCTCATTGACCATGAAGACGAGCGAGATAAATAGTAGTCCAGCTAGAATCAGTGTCGTAGCGATCCCACCGGTGTAGGCTTTGAGTGGCCAGGCGATCATGCCGAGCGCACCGCCGCCGATCTGTGTGCCGTCGAGGACGTGGAACCACATCTCAGATGCGTCAAAGCGCATGTGAAACAAGCCAGAAAGCGCGACCAAAAACAAAAACGCACCAAAGATCTGAAGACCGCTGAAACGAGGCTCTCCGTCTGGGTCGTGGATCATGAGGCTCGCGACTCCAAAGACGATGATCGGAGCGAGGAAACGGAGTGACCCCATGAGAAAGGTCAATAAGCCACGGTTGAGGGTAAATCCGACAGGACCCGCAGCGTCAAAGAAACTGAGAATAATGATAATAGCAAAAATGACCAGAAGTAGTGCAATAATGCCACGAGTGACCATCGGGCCACGTTCTTCTGGTTCGGGGGTTGATTTTTTTCTAGGCATAGGCAAATAGTTGCGTGGCTATTGTATCACGAGCGTGATGAAGGAAACAAGCATCGGAATACATGATTAAGTTGACTCGGAGGACAGTCTATGATACCAAGAATCTATGTTCATAGCACTTTACACAGACACGAAAAACCTGCCGTCTGGTCGTCTGCCTCGGCAGCCGACAGCGGTGTACGACCCCGAACTGGTGTTGGAGGAGCCGCTTCAGACGCGACTCGACTATACGCGCTCGGTTCTCGATGCTCTCTACAGTATCCCTGCAGAGGGTGTCATGGCTCATGTGACGCTGGCCAATCAGAACAACCTTCCCCAGAATCCAGCGTGGGTCGAGTTCACGACGCCTGCCCGGCTGGACACTGAGGGTTTTCCTCTCGTCGTCCGAGAAGGGAAGAAGGTCTACGATGACTGTCCGGAGGAGGAACTTGACCTCGCAGAACTCCAGGTGACCAGTCTCTGGGCCAACAGAGACCGTGATCATGCTGGCCCCTGGGAATTGATGCCTCACGGGACACGTGAGCAAGGTGGTCGAGAGCGCGCGATGCACTGGACGTACTTCTACGTCGGCGTACTCCGTGGGCTTCGACATCCGTTCAATTGATCGAGTCACTAGCTCGATATCTCTCTTTCCAGCTCCTTTTTCCCCATACGTGTCGTCCTCAGTGACGGCGCTCTTTTTTTTGTCAAAAATGCACCCCCGGAGGGGTGCGAGGCGTAGCTAGATCTCCTCTGGCGTGATGCGTAACGCTGCGCTACTGTGAGGTTCGTTGAACACGTCAGCAGCACCAAAGAAATCTGTATCTCGTAGGACATCGAAGTGCTCTACTCGCCAGGACTTGATCTCGAAGATCGGCTGGCCTGGGGTTGTCTTGCCACCTGGGACTCGCCTTAGGAAGTGGCATTTGTGTGTACTTCTGATACAGATCAGCAGATCAGGATCTTCATCAGGCACGCAGGAAGATACGTCTGGGATCGTGAAGCGCGTCCGTTCATGGATCTGCTCCGCGATATAGCCCGGGAGCTTGCGGCCGACGCTCTTGGTAGGGTCGAGCATCGCACGAGAAGCGATGAGTGACATATACCAGCGGCACTGTTTGCCGGGCAGGCAGATGAGCACGACATGTCGTTTGGTAGCCTTTCGGCACTTCTTCTCAGCTTGTGGCTGAGGGATTGGTGGTGTCTCTTCGGCGCAAGCGCGAACAGACGAAAAACTAATGATGGCAACGATGACCGCTGCGAAAAGAGTTTGAAAAAGACATCGGATGGACATCGCTACCTCCTTTGGTAGAAAAATGGCACAGTCTAGTAAAAAAAACCGTGCTAGACGCATAGGTACTATAGCACGTGGGTAAAGATCAGACGAGAGAACAGAGTCGCTCATCGCTAGAGGCAGCGCTTGAGGGCTTTTCCGAGCGCGCTTTTTGGTGTTTTGGCATGATTGACTCTGATATAGCCGCCGTCTTCCTTGGGGACAGCCATCTTATCTATTAGCGGAAAGTAAAGGTGAGACCAGCCGACAAGTCCATTGGGACAGAGGAGTTGAACGAAGACGTTATTGCCGTCGCTATCCATAATGATCCACGGATTGTTGTCGAATTCATGTGCCATCAGCACGTTGCCGATGCTCGTGTTGCGGACTGCGCCAGGGGGGTAGTATACGCATAGATAAGGTGTGCACACCTTCACAGAGAGGATGTGCCAGGTCGAGTCCTGCCACTTGGCAGTCGTCGTGACCTCGATAGCGCTGGGCGCTGAGGTGCTCGTGGTGACAGGTGTAGCACTTTGGAGAAGTGCTGCAAGGATGATCGGTAGCATTGGTAACCTCCTCTCTTCACGCTAACGTAGAATACAAAAAAAAGCCAGCCCCCACGAATGGGGACTGGCTGATGCGCTACCCCGATACGAGATCGGGGACGCCAGAGTGTTCTTCCTCCGGAGGGCATTCGGAGGAAGAAAAAACGTGAATACTCCTACGCGATGCGCAGGAGAAGAAAAGACGTGTGGGCCTGTCGTGAAATATCATTTCTACTGCAATTCCACCATTTTGGCCAAAACGACTTCAAAATTTTTTGGATTAGCCAAGGCTAGGCCGCAAAATTTATTCAGTATTTTTGTCTCAAAATTGTGAAATTTCGTAACGAAAGCATATTTCACGACAGGCCCGGTCCTTTCTTCTTCAGCTCATCGACAGGCAAATGTACCATGATATGTCAACTTTGTCAAGAGCATAGCCAAAAAACAGAACATAATGTGGATAACATGTGTGTCACATGTGGATAATGACATAACAGAGAATCTTACATACTGTGCTATGTGAAGCAAAATAATTACGATCAGTTGACAATTTCACAGAACTACATTCTATTTGACACAAAAGGGAAAACCACGTATATTATATGAGCTTTGCTATTCCTTTGCACACATCTCCCCGGCACACCTGTCTGTGATGAAACCAAAGGATACTAAATGCCTATTTCTTGCCTATACGTAGCAGAAAGTGGGTATCTGTATTCTTGCATCCATGCCAACGATTGTCTAACAATTGCTACAACACACCCACCCGGGTGTATTTTGCGTTATATCAGCTTCCTCAGCATAGCGCCGTTTGCCTAGTGTATTTCTCCGAAATAGCCTTGGCAAACGATGAGAGGACCTCAACGTTTGTGTTTAATTCACGTAGAAAGCTCAGCAGGCTTTCTTATGTCACCGTAGCCTATGCCGCAATATAAGCGACAGCGTATCGGCAAAAAAGATCGAAAGTTCTTCACGAACTCACTCGATGCTTTGCCACTCCCCGATCTTATCGAAGTCCAAAAGGATTCATATGATTGGTTCTTCAAAACAGGGATCAAAGAACTCTTTGATGAGATTTCTCCGATCACCGACTTTACTGGACGTGATCTCGAACTATACTTCCAAGACTACTATGTCGACGAACCAAAGTTTGACGAAGTCACCTGTCGAGAAAAGAACATCAGCTTTGAAGCTGCACTTCGTGCGAGTGTTCGTCTCGTCAACAAACGTACAGGCAAAGAATCAACACAAGAAATCTACCTCGGTGACATCCCTGTGATGACCGAACGTGGTACATACGTCATCAATGGTATCGAACGTGTCGTTGTCACACAGCTCATCCGTAGTGCTGGTGCTTTCTTCACCGCTGAGCATCTTCGTGGACGCCGTTATTATGGTGGGAAGATCATCCCAAACCGTGGCGCCTGGATCGAAATTGAAACTGATGCCAACAATGTCATCTGGGTCAAAGTAGACCGCAAACGTAAAGTCGCTGCAACATCACTCTTGCGTGCGTTTGGTATCGAAACTGACGAAGAAATTCGTAAGATTTTTGAAGATGTAAATAATCACGGCAACATCGACTACATCGATGCTACGCTCAAAAAAGATGCTGCGACCAACTCTGACGAGGGACTTATCGAAGTATACAAACGTATCCGACCGGGTGACTTGGCAACTGCTGACAATGCCAAGAGCCTCATCCACGCAATGTTCTTCAACTTTGATCGATACGATCTTGGTCGTGTTGGTGTGTACAAATTTGATACCAAGTTTGATCTCAACCTCAAGGATCAAGATTTTGATTCGAAAGAAGAACGTGTCCTCTCACCAGACAAACTCATCCTCGTCCTCAAAGAGGTTGTTCGTCTCAACGTCACTCAGGCTGATCCTGATGACATCGATCACCTTGGTAACCGTCGTGTACGCGCAGTCGGTGAGCTCGTCCAAAACCGTTTCCGTGTCGGGCTTGCTCGTATGGAACGCATCATCAAGGACCGCATGAGCACCTACGAAATCGAAAACATCGCACCAAACAAACTCGTCAATGCTCGTCCTGTGATCGGAGCCGTTCGTGAGTTCTTCATGAGTTCACAGCTCTCACAGTTCATGGACCAGATCAACCCACTCTCAGAACTCGAACACAAACGTCGTGTGTCTGCGCTTGGACCTGGTGGACTTTCACGTGATCGTGCCGGATTTGAAGTTCGTGACGTTCACACCACTCACTACGGTCGGATCTGTCCTATTGCTACTCCTGAAGGACCAAACATTGGTCTTGTCGGACACCTTTCTAGCTTTGCCAAGGTGAACAGCTTTGGGTTTATCGAAACACCATACCGTAAGGTCATCCACACGGTCCCAAATGAAGCTCGGTTTACGGAAGGAGAAACACTTCGTGTCGATGTAAAGGGTGCTGCCAAAGCTGGTGAAAAAATCACCAAAGCAGTTGCAAAAAAACTTGAAGGCAAAAAAGATCTTGAGACAGTAGAAGTAAAACCTCGTGTTACCAACGAGATCGTCTACATCAACTCTTTTGAAGAAGAACGTGTGATCACTGCTGGTGCCAACACGCCACTTGATGCTGATGGATTTATCCTCGCCGAACGCGTGCCTGCTCGTGTCCATGGTGAACCAAGTACTATCGAAGTAGAAAAAGTTGACTACCTCGATGTTGCGTCAAATCAGATTCTGTCAGTGGCAACATCACTTATCCCATTCCTCGAACATGACGATGCGACTCGTGCGCTCATGGGAACAAACATGCAACGCCAAGCCGTGCCATGTATCCGTCCGGATGCGCCACTCGTCGGTACCGGTGTCGAACAAAAAGCCGCCGAAAACTCTGGCCACGTTATCCTTGCACCAGAAGATGGTGTCATCACCAAAGTAAACGGTGGAGAAATCGAACTGACAACAAAAAAAGGGATGGTCTTTCACTGGCACCTTGCGAAGTACATTCGCTCAAATGCCTCTAGTGCCATCAACCAGAAACCATTTGTCAGCATCGGTCAAAAAGTAAAGAAAGGCGAATCACTCTGTGATGGCCCTTCTACCGAACATGGTGAACTAGCGATCGGACAAAATGTGCTTGTCGCCTACATGATCTGGGATGGATATAACTACGAGGATGCGATCATCGTATCTGAACGACTTGTCCAAAAAGATCGTTATACCTCAGTCCACGTAGAAAACCATTCAACTGACGTTCGCGAAACAAAGCTTGGGGCAGAAGTAGTCACAAGTGACATCCCAAATGTTTCTGAAGAAAAACTCAAAAATCTTGATTCTGAAGGTGTGGTCCGTATTGGTGCTGAAGTCCAATCTGGTGACATTCTTGTCGGTAAGATCACGCCAAAGGGTGAAACTGAACTGACCGCAGAAGAACGACTTCTCCGCGCTATCTTTGGAGAAAAAGCTCGCGACGTTCGTGACAGCTCACTCTACCTCGAACATGGCGAACACGGCAAAGTCACTGACATCAAGGTCTTCTCAGCCGAAGAAGGAGACAAACTCCAACCTGGTGTCATCAAACAAGTCCAAGTCACCGTTGCTGACCAACGCAAAATTCAGGTTGGTGACAAGATGGCTGGTCGTCACGGAAACAAAGGTGTTATCTCTCGTGTGGTCCCCGTCGAAGACATGCCATTCCTCGACGACGGTACACCGGTAGACATTATCTTGTCTCCTCTTGGGGTTGTCTCACGTATGAACCTCGGACAGATCCTCGAGAATCACCTTGGTCTTGCTGCCAACGCCCTTGGCTACCGTGCAGCATCTCCAGTATTGAACGGGATCACCGAAGAACAGATCAGTGACGAACTCGAAGAAGCTGGCTTGCCAAGAGACGGGCAGCTCCAACTTTTTGACGGACGTACTGGAGACGCCTTTGATAACAAAACAACAGTTGGGTACAACTACATGTTGAAACTCAACCATATGGTTGAAGACAAGATTCACCAACGTTCAATCGGATCATACTCACTCATCACACAGCAACCACTTGGTGGTAAGGCACAGTTTGGTGGACAGCGTTTCGGAGAGATGGAAGTATGGGCACTCGAAGCATATGGTGCCGCACACACACTCCAAGAAATCCTCACTATCAAATCAGATGATGTTCCAGGTCGTAGTAAAGCGTATGAAGCGATCATCAAGGGTGAGAAGATCACCAAGGTCAACTTGCCAGAAAGTTTCAACGTTCTTATGCGTGAGCTTAAGGGACTTTGTCTTGATGTTGAACTCCTTGCCAAAGATGACGATGGTTCTCTTGTTTCTGCAGAAGCACTACGAGACCAAAAACATGAAAAGTATGACAGTGCTACCGACGAAAACACTGCACGTCAGGCTGCCGATGCTACTCAACAAGCTAACGCGTAATCGAAACCCATATGTCTATGAACACACAACAAGACGCTTTGCACTCAATGGACTTCGATGCGCTCGCACTCCGCGTTGCATCTCCGGAAGTCATCCGCAAGTGGTCACACGGTGAAATCACCAAGCCAGAAACAATCAACTACCGTACACAAAAGCCAGAAAAACACGGTCTCTTTGCTGAAGAAATTTTTGGACCCACCAAAGACTGGGAATGTTACTGTGGAAAATACAAGAAGATCCGCTACAAAGGTATCGTCTGTGACAAATGTAATGTAGAAGTCACGCACGCGCTCGTTCGTCGTGAACGTATGGGACACATCGAGCTTGCTGCTCCTGTGACACATATCTGGTTCCTTCGTTCTATTCCTTCCAAGGTCGGTCTTGTCCTCGACATTTCGATGCAAGCCCTCGAAAAAGTCATCTACTTTGCAGCGTTTATCATCACTCGTGTAGATACTGCTGGCAAAGAAGTCATTCACGAAGAACTCAAACGTGAATACAAGGCGAAGAAGAAACAAATTGAACAACAATTTGAAACTGCTGTTGCCAAAGCAAACGAAAACAAAGAAGGGAAAACAGCTCTCGATGAGATCGCTAAAGAACGCGACCTCAAGATGGAAACACTCAGCGAAGAGTTTTCTGCAGCTGAGCAAGATCTCAAAGATCTTTCAATGCTCAACATCATCAGTGAAAACCGCTACCAAGAACTCGCGCTCCGTTTTGGTCACCTCTTTGATGCCAAGATCGGTGCCGAAGGTGTGAAACAGCTCCTCAAGTCACTCGACGTTGACGCGACTATCGAAGCACTCGACGAAGACATCAAGAAGAGCAAGGGTGCCAAATACGAACGTCTCATCCGTCGTGTCAAACTTCTCCGTAGTTTCCAAAAGAACAACATCTCACCAGACTGGATGATCCTCGAAGCGATCCCTGTGATCCCACCGGATCTTCGCCCGATGGTAGCCCTCGACGGTGGACGGTTTGCGACGAGTGACCTCAATGATCTCTATCGTCGTGTCATCAACCGTAACAACCGTCTTCGCCGTCTCCTCGACCTCAATGCGCCAGAAGTCATCTGTCGTAATGAAAAGCGCATGCTCCAAGAAGCAGTCGATGCGCTCATTGATAACAACGCTCGTGCCAGTAAAACGGTCACAGCGAGCACCGGGCAAAAGCGTCAGCTTCGTTCACTTGCTTACATTCTCAAAGGGAAGCAAGGTCGTTTCCGTCAGAACCTTCTCGGTAAACGTGTTGACTACTCTGGTCGTTCAGTTATCGTGGTTGGACCTCATCTCAACATTGACGAGTGTGGTCTGCCAAAACGCATGGCTCTTGAGCTTTTCAAGCCATTTGTCATGTCAGAAATCATCAAACAAGAACTTGCCTACAACGTCCGTTCTGCTAGCCGTTTCATCGAGACCAATGCACCAGAAGTATGGGATATTCTCGAAGAAATCACCAAGGATGCTCGTGTTCTCTTGAACCGTGCGCCGACACTTCACAGACTTGGTATCCAATCGTTCCGACCACGTCTCGTCGAAGGTAAGGCTATCCGTCTGCATCCACTCGTCTGTCCTGCGTTCAACGCCGACTTTGACGGAGACCAGATGGCTGTCCACGTCCCACTTTCAGAAGAAGCGAAATGGGAAGCAGAAAACCTCATGGCTGCAGAGAAGAATCTCTTGAAGCCATCGACTGGTAGCCCAATCACAACCCCACAACAAGACATCACGCTTGGTGTGTACTATCTGACAAAGTACAAAGAAGATGATACTGAAGAAGTAAAGAAATTCTTCTCAAACATTACCGAGGTAAAATACGCATACAAAGCTCGCCTCATCACATTGAAAGAACGCATCAAAGTTCGCTTTGACGACATGAGCAAGTTCCCAGATGCAAAGAGCAATATTGTAGAAACCTCTATTGGTCGTATTTTCTTCAACGAAATTCTTCCAGAACAACTTCCATACTACAACGATACACTTACCAAAAAAGATCTTGGAAAAGTTATCGCTCTTCTCCTCGAACGATACGGTCAAGAAAAAACAGCGTACACGCTCGACGCAATGAAACGTCTTGGGTTCAAGTATGTTACCAAGAGTGGATACTCACTTGGTATGGATGACTTTCCAGCGATTGAAGACAAAAATTCGATTGTTGCTCGTGGTGAGAAAGAAGTACTTACTGTACAAGATCAATATGAAGAAGGACTGCTTACAGACTCTGAACGTCACAGCAAAGTACTTGAAATCTGGACTCGCGTGAAAGAGGAAGTACTCTCAAACAGTCACGGCCTTCTCGACAAGGATGGTCCTGTCTTTGCCATGATTGACTCAGGTGCGCGTGGTAGTCTTGGACAGCTTGGTCAGGTAGTCGGTATGAAAGGACTAGTAGCCTCACCGAGTGGAGATATTATCGAACTTCCTGTGAAAGGAAACTTTAAAGAAGGGTTCGGCGTACTTGAATTCTTTATCTCTAGTCATGGTACTCGTAAAGGACTCTCTGATACGGCGCTTCGTACAGCGAGTGCTGGATACCTCACCCGTCGTCTGGTAGACGTAGCCCAAGATGTGGTGGTCATGGTAGATGATTGTAAGGACAAGAACGGTGAAATCTTCACCAAAGAAACATCAGAGCTCATGGGACAAACTGTTTCTGAGCGTGTGATGGGACGATTTGTCCTTGCTGACGTTGTTGATGGTGACACGGTCATCGTCAAAAAAGGAAACGTCGTCACACAAGAAGCAGCCCGCCAGATCGCAAAGTCTAGCATCGATACTGTCCATGTACGTAGTGTCTTGCAATGTAAGTTGCCAAAGGGTGTTTGTGTGAAATGTTACGGATTTGACCTTTCCAACATGAAGGTCGCACAACCTGGTACTGCTGTCGGAATCATCGCGGCGCAATCTATCGGTGAGCCTGGTACACAGTTGACCATGCGTACCTTTCACCTTGGTGGAGTCGCTGGTGGTACAGATATCACCCAAGGTCTCCCACGTGTTGAAGAAATTCTCGAAGCTCGTAATCCAAAACACAAAGCAGTTCTCTCAGAAGTTGCTGGTACCATCGGTATCGAAGACGCTGATGGCAAGATTATCACAAGTCCTACTGGTCGCAAGATCTTTGAGGGACGACGTGGTCAAAAGATCGTGTCAGTAAACTTCGAAGGACAAGATGACGTAGAGTACCGATTTACTGCGCAGTCAGATGTAAAAGTTGCTGAAGGACAAGAAGTGAAAAAAGGCGATCTTCTCTTTATCAAGAAAAATGGTGAAGAAGTCAAAGCTGAATACAAAGGTGTTCTCGGCATCAATGGTCGCAAGATCACCCTCACTTACACTGGCAAACACACCAAAGAATACATCATCCCAATCGGCTTCAAGCTCTGGGTGAAAGCAGGTGACGTGATCGAAAAAGGTGCACAGCTCACCGAAGGATCAGTCAACCTCAAAGAACTTCACGAATTGCGTGGTCGTGATGCCGTACAACGCTACGTCCTCAAGGAAATCCAAGAGATCTACGCATCTCAAGGACAACGTTTGAACGACAAGCACGTCGAAATCATCATCAAACAACTCTTCAGTCGTGTGATCGTCGAAGACGCTGGTGACACTGATCTTCTCCCTGGTGAAACAATCGAGAAGACTCAGATCATGCTCGCAAACATCGAAAGCAAGAAGAACAAGGCCAAACTTGCCACTGGCCGCGAGCTCTTCCTCGGTGTATCAAAAGTCTCACTCTCAACGCAAAGTTTCCTCTCTGCGGCGAGTTTCCAAGAAACAGCACGCGTCCTCATCAACGCAGCAATCACTGGAAAGATCGATCCGCTCGAAGGACTCAAAGAAAACGTTATCATCGGACGCCTTATCCCAGTGGGAACAGGGTTTGAAGATGGCAAATACGTCACAGGCAAATAATCCCTGTACAAACGCAAAAAGAACCCTCTGTGAGGGTTCTTTTGCTATTGATGCGTAGGGTGAGATTTGCTAGAGTAGGCATAGTTAGTATTAGCACATACGTATGTCAGGACACAGCAAATGGAGTAAAATCCGTCACAAAAAAGGAAAAGCCGACAAAGCAAGAAGTGGCTCGTTTACCAAACTACTCAAGGCGATTGTCGTCGCTGCGCAAGGTGGGAGCGATCCTGCCATGAACTTTGCACTTCGTCTCGCTGTTGACAAAGCCAAGGCCGGCAACGTCCCAAAGGACAATATCGAAAAAGCCATCAAGCGTGGAGCCGGCGAGCTCGATGGTGAAGCAGTGATCGAGCAGGTCATCTACGAAGGGTATGGTCCGGGTGGCATAGCGGTCCTCGTAGAGTGTAGCACTGACAACCGCAATCGCACGGTCGCAGAGGTCAAGCACGCTTTTAGCAAGTACAACGGCTCCATGGGTGCGAGTGGCAGCGTCCAGTGGCAGTTTGAGCACTTAGCCGTGATCATGTTTGATGCCGAGAAAAAATCTGCGGTAGGTGATTGGGATGAGTTTGAGATGGCCCTCATCGAAGCTGGTGCCAGTGATGTGAATGTTAGTGACGAAGGGGTAGAAGTTTCTGGTCCCAAAGAATCATTTCAGAAGTTGAGTGAAGCCGTTTCAAGCGTTGGGATTGAACCTGACGACGCTGGCCTCAAGTGGGTCGCCAAAGATCCTGTGCCGGTAGACGAAAACACTGCAAGCAAGATGGAAACCCTCTACGAAAAACTTGATGACCTGGAAGATGTCGATGAGGTGTACACCAACGAAGCATAGCTGGCTCTTGTTTCATTATATGTAAAAACGCCACTCGCATGAGTGGCGTTTTTTGGTTATTGAGTTACTGCTTGTCCATCAGTTACTTGCATCAGTCGGCTGGCTTTGGTAAATCCACCTTGGCCGTCAGCCGTGAGCTGACCTGAGACTCCCGTATACGATGTAAGACGATTGAGTTCGGTGGCGACGAGGTCAGTGTCGGTACTACCAACACTCTCCATTGCTTCTGCGAGCATCATGACAGCGTCATAGGCTGAGGCTACTCCGATGTCGATGTCTTCGTTGTACATGCGGGCATATCGATTGGCAAATGATTGGTCAGGGGTTAGTGATGTGAGAAACGCCATGCCGTCATAGACGCCGTTTGCAGCTTCGATAGTAGCACCATCAACACTGACCGAGTAGAGTGGCATCTCGCTACCAAATGTTTGCAACGTGGTAGCGGCATTAATCCCAGTTGGGTAGAGGGCTGACATAAGAATGACAGCGTCAGGGTTTTGGGCTAGTGCCTTGGTGACATCAGACTTGCTGTCATCACGTTCGTCAGTTGGGGCAGCATTGTAGACTATCTCGCCACCAAGTGCTTCAAATCGTGAGGTGAAGGCATTTACTTGATCTTCCACCCAGACTTGTTGGAGGCCAAAGACGGCGACGCGAGTGTGCCCCTCTGCGTAGACATGATCCGCCAGCTCAGCAGAGAGGAGGACATCATGTGGCCAGGTGTTAAAGAGCTTGTCAGATGCTTCGTTGAACGCAGCTTTTCCAAGACTTGGTGAGATCATGACGGTCCCAGCAGCTTTGGCTGGTTCGACGAGCGCGAGCCCTGTATGCGACCAGGTGGTCCCGATGATCATGTCGACGTTGTCGCTGTCGACGAGCTTGCGAAAGGCGCTGAGTGCGACCTTTGGGTCACTTTGAGAGTCTTCATAGATACCTGCGACTGGGCGACCAAGGACGCCACCATCAGCATTGAGGTCTTTGATTGCGAGCTGCATGCCTTGCTGGGCTGCGACGCCCCATGAGGCGCCAGTACCGGTGAGGATAGAGATAGAACCGATATTGATTGGCTCCACGGTGACTTCATCAGCCACCGTTGGTGATGACTGTTGGAAGATCAGGCTCGTCACAAATGCTATACTGAGGACGAGGATCATGAGATTCTTTTTCATAGATTCATGTTAGATGTTGAATGTGTCGTCTGCAGTGACGATGTATACTCTCATGAAAAGTGTTTATTGTCAATATGACTAAGACAATAATCTGTGTGGAAGTATAATAATTGCTTATAATAAAGCTAAAAAATGCTGTTGACATATGTACAACAACATACTATAGTAAAGTTGCTATGATCGAACAACTTCTGAAACAACTTGATTTTACCGACAACCAGATCGCTATATATATGGTGATTTTTGAGCGTGGCAAAGTATTGCCTGCCGATGTGGCTGCTGCGACAGGGATCAACCGGACGACGGTGTATGCTGTCATCAAAGAACTCGTAAAGAAGGGTGTTGTCAGCGAAGACCTCGCTGGTCCAACCAAGTATGTGGTGGCTCTTCCCCCGGAAGAGTTCTTGAGTGTCATCGAACACCAGGAGCAAGTGCTCAAGAAGAAACGTGAAGTCACCAAGATGGCGGTAGAAAAACTCAAATCCCTCGAACAAAACCAGACCTACTCGCCGCCAAAGATTGTCTTTGTATCCGAAGAAGACGTTTCAAAATTTCTCTACAAACAAACGAACAAGTGGAACAACAGCATCATGGCTCGAGATGGTGGCTATTGGGGATTTCAAGATCAACATTTCGTCAAACACTATGAGCATTGGATTGATGAGTATTGGACCAAACATCGAAGCAGTGATCCCGTAACCTTGCGCTTACTAAGTGACAAGTACGCTGAAACAATCAAAGGGGAAAAGTACGAAAGAAGAAAAATTTTGTTCTGGGACAAGACCGAAAACTTTTCAGCTACGACGTGGGTGATGGGGGACTATGTGGTGATGATCTATGCAGAGCACCGCCCACACTATCTCGTTGAGATTCATGACCAAGTCTTCGCCCACAATCTCCGTGAAGTGTTCAAGGGCATATGGACTGAGCTTAGTGAAAAAAGTGAATAATATGAAAATACGAATCATCGGCATAGACCCAGGGTATGGTCGCATGGGGTGGGGAGTGATAGATGTACACGGCAACAAACGAACTTATGTCGCCCACGGCTGCGTAGAGACATTTGCTACGGACTCATTTCTCAAGCGACTCGGGACTATCCACAAAGCCCTCAAACAAATCATCGAAACATATCAACCAACTCACAGCGGAGTGGAGGATTTGTTCTTTGCCAAAAATGCCAAGACCGCGATGAAGGTGGGACAAGCCCGTGGAGTGATCCTCCTCACGCTTTTTCAGGCTGGACTGCCGGTCGCCGAGTTTACCCCTATGCAGATCAAGCAGGCTCTCACTGGCTACGGCAGCGCCGAAAAGACCCAGGTTCAGTACATGGTCAAGATGGAGCTCGCAATGAAAGAACTACCAAAGCAAGATGACGCAGCTGACGCGTTGGCTGTTGCTGTGACGGTATCTGCAGGGATGAAGATGGCCAAGATTTCTGATAGGTAGTATGATGGATATAGATTCTTGATACGCACACATTATCACACACATAATGTGTTATTCGTATTATATACAGCATATGTTAGAACAACGTGAACACGGCTATAACTTACCTAGGCCTGCTATCGATCATCTAAAAATTTTGAGTGGAGGTGACAAAGACAAGGAACGTCCTACGCGTATCACCGTCCGTCAGTCTATTGAAGAGTACGATTATCCAAATGAAGAAGAACTTAAACCTCAGTTTGAGCTTGTAGATCAATTTGGTGTAGATTTTGATACATATATTGATGAGTTGGAAACATACATTGTTGCGAATGGACTGAATGAGCAGCCCAAACATGAAGATATCGATACTCCTCAGAAACTGACTGAAGAGCAGAGACGTCGAGAACTATTGATCGCACCAATGTTGCAAAAAGAGCAGGCACTATTTGCAAAGCTTTCGCATGTAAAAGATGCAAAAGTTTGGAGTTATGTAAAGGGCTTAGTTCTCTCTGATTTTTCAAATAAACGAAGTCAGCATGTAGTGGATGGTGCAAATACATATAGAGAAGGGGACTATCATACCGGTGACCGTATGAGCTATTCAGCTGTAAGATGGGCTGACGAAGTATCAAGACTCCTGATTGCGGCCGATGTCACTTTTGATGAACCAGAGGACCTCATGGGATTACTTGAAACAAGAATTTCTAGTCATAAAACAGATGCTTCACGTGAAGAAAATTTAGTTGACAATAAGCTGCCTGAGAAACTTATTCCTCTTCTCGGTGAAAAAGCGCTGCCACTGATGCTTGAGCCTCATTATGCTGATGCGTACAAATTGTTGGATTATCCTGCTGAGCAGTTGGCTGCGATGCTGGAAAAAGCTGGGAAAGATGCTGCTGTTCGAGAGTTGTTGTCATTTATGCGTACACCCGCAATTATGAACGGAGATCACAAGTACACTGATGAGACTGGGTCAATACTACAAAGACACTTGGGTGAAGTACTACACCTCCTGGAAGAAGATGAATATGAGGTCTCATCAGACGGTACGTTTGAAGCATATGGGAATACGTATATCGTTTATGATGATCACGTTACGGCAGTGAAACGTGTACGAAGAATTTCCACGAGACAGTTTGCGGCGGATGAGGATGGTGTGCTGACCAGGCAAGCCCTGATAGGCCAGTTGGACCAATACTCCTCAAGTGAATCATTGTATTTTTCCACTATTAAGAATCCTAAGTATTGGAGTGAACTTTTGTTCACAGAACAGCCTGATCTGATAGAAGAATATACGGCGTATTTTTTGCAATATGCCCGTCTTGATATGTTGACGGAGGCAAAGATTTACCTTGAAAACCTCCCACAAAGAGAGTCGGCAATGTTTGTGCACTACTATCACAGCGCAACTCCTGATGAAAGGAAACAGCTCGCACACATCATCCAAGAACATGGTTCAAATGGCTTGCGAACTTTTTTGGCCACGCGAGAACAAGGTCCAACTACTGCAGCAGCTGATCAACTTTTTGCTGTAGCTTCTTTTGAGGGTGATCCTTTTGAACAGGAAGACGAGGGTGCTGCCGCGATGAAACTAGACATGCTTGACCGGCTTTGTCAGAAATTTACTAGCATACTTAATGAAGTAGCCGGTTTGGAAGAATATGTCTCTTCATTTTCAAGAGAGAAAGCAGATGTTTTGCCCTTGGCCCGTGTAGGGAAAAAAATCATGGAAAAATCATATGCTTACATTGAAGCGTTTTCTTATCCTGAAGATGTATTGTCTACGGAGGCACTAAATGAGGTTGAAGTGTCACTTCAAGGTTTAGAAGCTGAGGCAATCATTTTTGCTTCAACATTTCGTTCGATGTATGAAGAGTACGGTAGTATTGATATTGAAAAAGTTGATAGTATCGAACATCGACGCAAACATGTTTGGGAGCTCACTGATCAAGAAAAGGACCAGTTAGCTGAGGTTCAACAAGAAAATTGGGTTGGTGAAGGTGATCTGGGTCAGCAAATGATAGAAGAATTTTCAAACGCATTGAATGGCAAAGAACATGATACTGTTTTTGACATCATAAAACTGGATGGCAATGTGATTGCATTTGTTCGGTTTGATGTCTCAGATCCAGAAGATGAAGAAAAAATCCTTCATGCGAAATCTATGAACATCAGCAAAAAATATCAAAGCTCTGCGATATGTAACGTCATGTTTGAGCAGTCCTTGAAACATGCTGAAGCGCAGGGAGAAGCGATAAAGGGCTCTGTTTTGACTGATGCAAAAGTTGGGATGAGTTATGTTGAAAGAAACAAGTTTGTGATCACAAAGGCAAAGACACTGTTCTCACGTCAAGTCTATATGATCAGGCGTGACAGTGCTGCCAATGCTGAATATCAGACAAAAGACACGAAAGCGTATTCGCAAGAAGTCTTGATGAAGATGCATGACTGCGGTGAAAACATCTGTCAGGATGGCAATATCATCATTGCCAACCTGGGAGAAAACGCTGTACCTATGCTTACTCCATATTTTGATGATGGATATGTGTGTGTAAGATACTTTGCTGATCCTGATAGTGATGGGAGGTATTATGTGCTAGAACCTAGTGTGCAAGTATAGGGCTAGCATTTTCCCAATCAAGTTCAAATAACTCACGGTGTAGTTTGTAAATGTGCGGGTCTTCTATGATGGTAGCGCTAATGTTTTCATCGCGTAGCGTTGTGTATATGATGGTGTTATTGAAGATTTGCATGCCTGTTTGAAAGGATTGAATACTGTCTGGCAAAAACCTGATGTCAGTAAGGCTTCCCTCTGATTTGGCTAATAATTCTCGAGATCCTGGTGTATCAAGCGCCAGGATCTTTTTTTGTAGACCATTTTTACGTCTTTGTTTGACGTATTCGGCATTTGCATCATGAGCATAAGTATATACAGCTTCTATGTCAGCATATGTGTAGATTTCTTCAGTAGCAGTGAGAGAGGTCATGAGTGCCTCCCGAAAGCCTTCCACTCCCTCTAGGTAGCGGACACCAGGTTTGTGCTGGTGCAGGTTATATGCCCCGCTGAGTGTTGTGACAAGCTCATTCATCTCAGCTTCCAAAAGGGAGACTTCTTGCTTTCTGTCTTCGACTAGTGCGTGGAGCTTTGTCGGGTGTGTAGGACGATAGTAAGCGACGCGACCGCGTTTTTCGTATTCGACGAGGTTCATGACGAGGAGTTCGGCGAGGACTTCATACACAATGGTCCGAGAAAGGGGCGTTTTGGCCTCGATCTCGGGGACAGTTTGCTCGCCATTTTTTGCTACAACTAGGTAAATTTCAGCCAATTTTTCGCTAAGATTGGCTTTTTTTAGTATTTCTTGTGCGTCGTTCATAGGACAGATTTATTTGCTGTGTGTAGGATAATAAAACTATACCATGTCTGTTCGATAAAGTAAAGCTGTACAGATCTACACAATAAGTATTTGGCTGCAATTAGCTATTTAAATACACAGGCGTAACGTACGATACGCAGATACTTGACAAATAATGCAAATCTTGATACAGTGCTCTGTCAAGTTGATCAGTGGTTCACCGATGGTAGACCAGTGCACAACTTGGCAACAAAAATTATTGAGGAGTTCTCCTCATGCGTGATCAAGAGCTCTCGTTACCAAACCCATGGTTTGGTGACGGAGTGGTCTTGGTGACAAGACCCTGGTAAACGCCACCAGGCAGCACTCCGCTGTAAACGGTTTGAACAATACGGCATCTTCAGCCATCCACCGCATCAGGTCGGTAAATGAAGAGAAGGACAACCATGTTCCCCAACGCACTCCGAGAGAAGCTCATCGTCGCCGCGGCCACCGCGGGCCACGAGCAGTGGCGGGCCGACTACCGCGCCGCCAACGGCAACAAGCCGCGCATCAAGGTGACCAAGGACCCCGCGTTCAACGCGCAGGGCATCACCGAGGTCGACATCGCGGCCCTCGACTACCTCGAGCTCCCGGTCGACTGGCAGGCCGAGAACCGTGCCGGCGCCGAGTCGGCCGTCGTGGCGCTCGAGGAGGCGCTCGGTGACGACTTCATCGAGCGCGCCTCGGCGCGTACCCACGCCGACTGGGTGTTGCGGCACCAGGACGAGGAGTGGGCGCAGAAGCTCTGCGTCCCCTACTCCGAGCTCCCCCCCGAGGAGCAGGAGAAGGACCGCTTCTTCCCGCGCGCCGTTCTCGCGGCGCTCCTGAACAGCTAGGAGCGCTACGCTGAATACGGCGTGAAAATTGAGGAGGTAGAGGAGGCCTTGAGCCTTCTCTACCTCCGCCCCTATATGTTGTACACGCACTATTTGGCATGTGTGATTGATAATGAATACTCGTTATTGGTCATACGTATCAAATCTTTGATACGCAAGTTTGCACCAACCCTCTTAGTTGGTGCGAGGAGAAGCAATGCTAGATCTTCACAACCTGACCCCCAAAGACCTCTTGTTTCTGAGCTCTGCCCAATTCGCAGTCATCCAGGCTCGCTGGCAGCTAAGACATGGATTGAGGTCAACCTGCGACTACGCAGGACATACCAACCCAGTACTTGGATTGGAAGCCGCAATGAAAGATTTGCGGTATGTAGAGGGTGACACGAGTCAACCGGCGAAATATTTCATAGAAGTCGCTGCCAGCAACGCCAACTTTCTTCAGGAGCCCTGTTACATGGGGTCGAATGGAGTATGGGTGCGGGCATTGCCTGGTGCAGATGTCTCAAAAATCGTGAAATCCTTTGGCAATCTGCGAAGAAACTACGAAGCGTTATGTGTAAACATGGAATACTTCATCAAAGAGGTAAATACGGAGGATCTCAAATTCGCCCTAGAGTGGGCGAAGAAGACAGGAATCCCGCAGATTTTTACTGTCGAGGGTAAGGATTCGTTTGCGATGCCTGACGATGATGATGTGGACTGCTACCGTCGGTGGCAATGCACTCACAAAGGTTAAGGTTAATGGAATCCGTGGGCTGAAGATAGTCTACCATCATATCTAGAGCTGGGAGGCTGTGCTTGCGAGTGCCCCTCTCCGCTCCAATTTACTTTCGAGACGCAACAGGACTGCATGATGACATGCATTGCTGTGGCAGCTTGAATACTCAGCATAGTGCTGAGGATGACGCTGCAGACCTTTGGAGAAACAATGCAACTGAAGAAACGGTACCAAGAACTTGATACGAATGATTGCCGTAGCACCTACAAGGTACGGGTTGACGCTTTGCGTGTAATCATTCACGCCGCATGGCGCGCGTCGAAGGGCAAGCGTCCCTCACACTCGTACTGTGGTGAAGCCAACCCCAAGCAGGCTCTGGCGCTCGCGTGGAAAGAATTCGAGCATGTCCGTGGAGGTGCGAATATCTTTGATGAAGTCAAAATCCTCTGGATGCTAGCAAACGTGACGGGGGAAACGAGAACGATGAAGTTCAATGGCATGCGGCTCGTCGCTGCTCCCGGTGATTCGTATCAAGACGTCTTCGGGCCTTACGCCCGTCAGAAGTTCCGTCGCTATTGAGTGGCGCACGCCGAGGGCAGCGTATGACGTTGTCCTCGGCCCCCAATTTTTTACAATATCGAGATGTGACAATTACTTAGTCCCTAAGTAGTTGTGGCAGCTTGATCACAGTAATGAGATCAAATACTGCTTCGCCCTTTCGAAGCTACTAGCGTTTCCAACATGTTGGAAACAAGGAGCAATCTACAATGCAAAAGTCACACGTCAACAAGTACCTCGACAACGGTAATATCACGGCAAAGTACATCATCGCGCACGCGCTCTGGCAGCGCAGCCGCGGTCGCAAGCCCAGCGTGAGCACGAGTTGTGATCCGAGCCCCGCGATGGCTTTGGCACGCGCCGTGCGTACGGTGCTTGGTAATGATCATTTGCGAGAGTCTCCACTGCACCCGATGACGGTGTCACGTGCCCTAGAGGCACTCGTGTACTCACCTCCAGTTGGGTGGTGCCTCCTCAATGATCTGATCGTGAGAACGATCAAGATCGCGCAATTGACGCAACGTCCCTGCGCGAGTTTGTTTCATAGAGTACGTTTCACCGCCAAGCCTGACTCTACCTATGGCGAAGTCGCCTTGGCCTGGGGGCAGGCCTATCACCACAGCTTCAGAGATGAACCCTCCCCTCCGCCGATGGATGTCTCGAACCACATTGCATGGAGATCTCTATTGGAGGGTAGAAATGGCCCAGCTATAAATTTTGCCTATGAATGGGCCGGCAGGATGCAGGTGGAGATCGCACGAGGTAAGTGCGTGGCGGACATCGCCAAAGAGATTTCTTACGAGGTCAGCCACGAAGCTGATGTCTTCACCTTCAGCCATGCCTTGCAGATTCTCATCAAATGCTGGCGTCATGGCGAAGAGCTCCGTCGCTGGCACGAGAGCAGCTAGTTCAGATCAACTCGGGGAGGCGGCGCAACGCGTCCCTCCCGCCCAATTTACTTTCGAGACGCCACAGGACTGCATGATGACATGCAGCGCTGTGGCAGCTTGAACACATATGTAATGTATGTGTGTCCGCTGCAAATGCTTTTTCACTGTCTTACTTTTTTGCGCATGCGCAAGGAGCTTACTCATGGGCAAGAAAAGAAAAAACCCCAACGTTCGAAAGATGAGCAAAGAAGCATGGGAAAAACTAGCCCTCCTTGAGGGTATTGAAAAGGAGGTTAGACGATCATTTTTCCAGAATAACAAACTGACGGAGCATCAACTTCGAAGGGAGTGGTGGTACCTGATTGCGAATAGTTGACTCGCTTGTTGGAAGTCTGGGCTCTACTTTCAAACTTCCACAACTGTGTACTACATGCATAGTTGTGGCAGCTTGATCCCGGACATACGAAGATCAAGCTGTAGCTCTTTTTACTGCCTTACTTAGCATTTGTCGAGAATTTCTTGGCAAAGAGAACGAGGGAAACCATGGACCGCAACACGTACGAAGCAAAACGAGATGCTGCTCTGGCCAAGACCTTTCTGAGCCTGCTGAGGCAAGAAGGCACTGCCAAGAAGTTGAAAGATCTTGGCACCAAGACCAACGATCTTCTCGACAAGTTTCGGAGGACGATGAGTGACCTTGACAAGGTTGACAGGGAAATTGGCAGGCTCTACAAGCCCGACCAACACCCAGGTGAGCTCAGTGGAGCCGACCGGCAGCGCTACCACGAGGCGCAGGAAAAGCGACACATGTGGAGCTACACCCGTCGTGGGGTCATCGCGGCCCTCGATGATCTCCTGCGGGAGATCTCGCGTTTGGGCTAGTAAGACGCTGGATCGCCTCTTCACGTCAGAGTGGAGGGGCGATCACGAATTTTTTTGTGAACGGGATATCATCTTGCAATGTTATTGCTAGACAAATAGACCTAAGTATTTGAGTAGGTACATCAGTGTATGACGTATATTGATGTAGCTACTTGAGACAAGTGTATATCACATTTGTATGATACGTAGCACCCTGAGGAGGGAATGATGCAACGCTTGGACCTAAACAAAACGATCGACAGGCTTTACCGTGAGATCGAAAGTGATCAAGAGCAAGGAAAAGACACCTCCGCGCAAGAGCAGGAGCTCGAGTCACTCCAGTTCCAGCTGGAGCAACTCATCAGCGCATGCCAAGCACTGGAGGTGAATTTCATCCTCGAGTACTATCGCGGGGGGGAGCTCTACAAGTCCGTAGAGCTCCCCTGTCAGATGAGCATCGAAGAAGCCATCAAGTTTGCCAACCCTGGTGCGGAGGAGGCGTTCTTGTTCAAGCTGACCACCGTGATCAGCTGCACGCTGTCTGTGCCGGGGGTGGGAGAGACCTCGTTGACGAGGCGCCTGACTTCCGACACCTACGTCGTTGGGGGAGAAGAATTCTCCATCCACGACGCGATCGAGAAGGTCAAAGATAAGACCTTCAAGGACAATCTCACTCTGACTGCCAAGGTCAACCCGAACATGCGGATGTATACGCATCCGAGCCTGCCGGGGCGTGTCATGGAGAAACGCCCTGGGATGGTCATCATCCCGGATCCCCGCTGAAAGCCGCTGAAATCATCGTTCTTTGTTCGTAGCAGCACATAGTGGTGAAGGTCATGCAGACCCCGACCTTCATCACTCTTTTTTTTGCATAAACACAACCGCTGATTAGGAATATTTTGCTGTATTAAGTATATTTTGGTAAGTCCGGGGTTGACATAATTGGGGACTATGGTATAGTTGTCTCGTAATTCACAACAGCCCATCCTCGGGCTACTGGACCACAGCATTGGCAATATTGCCAACTCATGCTCAGCTGCGGCCCAATAAATATATGTGGCATGTATGCTTTCAAAACAAAAAAAGGCACGCGTCATCAAAAAATTCCAGACTCACGAAGGTGATACTGGTTCTAGCGAAGTCCAAATCGCTATCCTCACTGCAGAGATCAATGAGCTTGCGGATCACCTCAAGCACCATCACAAAGATCACTCATCACGTCGAGGACTTTTACGAAAAGTAGGTGAACGTCGCCGCCTCCTTCGCTACCTCAAGAAGGAAAACCAAGCATCTTACGAAACACTCGTAGTTGCTCTCAAGCTCAAGCAGGCAAAAGCGCTTACCAAAGCGAGCGTATTGGCTGCTGCTCAAGAAGCTGCTGAAGATGACACCCCAAGCAAATAACATCATCAATCCATTGAAACACCCTCACCAACGCGTGGGGGTGTTTATCGATGTGCAGAACTTGTACTACTCCGCAAAATACCTTCACAACCGCAAGGTAAACTTTGGGTCTATCGTAAAAACGATGGTCGCTGACCGTCGCTTGATCCGTGCGATCGCGTATGTGGTCCGTACTGAGAAGAAAGACGAACAACCATTTTTTGAAGCGCTGTACAACCAAGGCATCGAGACTCGTGAAAAAGAATTGCAGACCTTTGCTGGTGGCCAACAAAAAGCTGACTGGGATGTAGGGCTCACTGTAGACGCGATGCGTCTGGCGTCAACACTTGATGCTGTCCTCTTGGTATCAGGCGACGGAGACTATATTCCGCTCGTCGAATATCTGCAGTCACAAGGCAAACAGGTAGAAGTTGCTGCGTTTGGCGAAACTACTTCTAGCGCGCTTCGAGAGCTTGTTGATGACTTCATCGATCTGTCAGAACACAAAGAACAGTTTCTCATTCATGACTCACGCAAACACCTCGCGATGCGTCGCGCCCAAAAGGCAGCCAACACCAAAGGCATGCCAAAAAAGCGCGTCACAAAATCAAAAGAAAACGCAAAGCAGATCAAGGCAAAACCTGTCACAAGAACTGCTCCAGCCGCACGAAAACGTTCCCAATCTAAGTAATCAGTGAGCTGGTTCTGGAAGCGTGATCGCTGTCAGAACGAGCTCATTGCTCACAACTTATTTATCGTGGCCTTGAGAAACGTAGATCTCGGCACTGCAACACCGCAGCAGCCAGCAGGTCTGACTTATCAAGGTCAACAACTAACACACAACATATATGTTGAATGTGCAATCTTGGTCCACCGAATGGGGTGGCCGAACCCTCACCATTGAGACTGGACGCCTCGCGCTCCAGGCCAATGCGGCTGTCACCGTCCGCTATGGTGACGCGATGGTCCTCGCAACCGCTGTCCAATCCGGACGCACCCGCGAAGGCATCGATTATTTCCCACTTATGGTGGACTATGAGGAACGCCTCTACGCTGCTGGGAAGATCAAAGGCTCACGCTTTATCAAACGTGAAGGCCGTCCTAGTGACGACGCGATCCTCACAGGTCGTATGATCGACCGTGCGATCCGTCCACTCTTTGACGACCGTATGCGCAACGATGTGCAAGTCGTCATCACTGCCCTCTCTACTGACGGTGAAAATGACATCGCGATGGCAGGCCTCGTCGCTGCAAGTGCTGCCCTCACGATCTCATCTATCCCATGGAACGGCCCTATCGCCGGTGTCCGTGTGGGCCGCGTCGACGGAGAGCTCACCCTCAACGTCTCTGGCGTCAAAAACGACGAGCTGAGCGACCTCGACCTCGTGATCGCTGGTACGCCAGAACGCGTGATCATGGTAGAAGCTGGTGCCAACGAAGTCACCGAAACAGACATGCTCGCTGCCCTCGAATGGGGTGGTGCGCAACTTGCTCCTGCGATGGACCTCATCAAAAAAGTTCAAGCAGAAGTCGGCAAAGAAAAAATCAAAGTAGAAGATGTGATCACCGTCGACGAAACGGTGGAAGCTGTCAAAGCAGCGACCAAAGCATTTGTCGAAAGTGTGACTGACAGCATGATCTTTGACACCAACAAAGCTGGCCGAACCGAACGCAACGAAATGATCGATGCGATCAAAGACGCTGCCAAAGCGCATCTCACTGAGGCTGGTCACGAAGAAGATGTCCAAGGCCCAGGTCTTGGTATGATCAAAGATCTCGTCTCTGACGCCATCTCAAAACGTATCCTCGAAAAAGACCAACGTCTCGACGGTCGTTCACTGACTGCTATCCGTGAACTCCAATCATCACTTGACCTCCTCCCACGTACGCATGGCTCTGCGATGTTTATGCGTGGTGACACGCAGGTCCTCTCATCTGTGACTCTTGGTGCGCCTGGCGATGTGCAGACACTCGACAGCATGGAAGAAGAAGGTACCAAGCGCTACATGCATCACTACAACGATGCGCCATACACCTACGGTGAAGCTGGCTTTATGCGTGGCCCTAGCCGCCGTGCGATTGGTCACGGAGCGCTTGCCGAACGTGCGCTCGAGCCTGTCCTCCCGGCAGCAGAAGATTTCCCATACGCTGTCCGCGTGGTCTCTGAAGTCATGGGCTCAAACGGGTCTAGCTCTATGGCTTCTACCTGTGGATCTACTCTCTCACTCATGGCCGCAGGTGTCCCACTCAAAAAGCCAGTTGCTGGTATCGCGATGGGACTTGCAAGTGACCTCGAAGCAGGTCTCGACAAGTGGCGTGTCCTCACCGACCTCCAAGACGTAGAAGATGGCAAAGGTAGTATGGACTTCAAAATCACCGGAACCAAAGACGGTATCACTGCAATGCAAATGGATACCAAGACCCTAGGGATCACTTGGGACATCGTCCGCCAAACCCTTCCACAGTCACAAGCAGCTCGCATTGAGATCATCGAACACATGAGCGCAACCATCCCTGAGGCTCGCGCTGAGATGAGTCCATACGCTCCACGCATCGTAACCATCACGATCGACCCAGAGAAGATCCGCGACGTGATTGGTCCTGGTGGAAAGGTCATCAACAAAATCATCGAAGACACTGGTGTACAGATCGACATCGAACAAGACGGACGCGTCATGATCACCAGTAGTGATGGCGAAGGTATGAAGAAAGCCGTCGCTATCATCGAAGAACTCACCAAGGAAGTAGAAGCTGGTGAAGAATACGAAGGAACGGTTGTCCGCCTCGAAGACTTTGGTGCCTTCGTCAACATTCTCCCTGGCAAAGACGGTCTCGTCCATGTCTCTGAGATCGCCTGGGAACGCGTTGAGAAGCCACGTGACGTCCTCAAGATGGGGGACAAGGTCAAGGTCAAGGTCAAAGAGATCGACCAAATGGGCCGCGTGAACCTCTCGATGAAGGTGCTCAAGGAAAAGCCAGAAGGCTGGACCCCTCCACCACCACGTCCACCGCGACAAGGCGGTGGGTTCAACCGTGGACGACGACCATCATAGTCAACACAAGTATGTTCAAAGACCACCTATATTGGGTGGTCTTTTGGTATTGACGATCAAGTCGTATTAAAGTAATATCAATCACATGCCGACGTGGTGAAATTGGTATACACGCTGGTCTTAGGAACCAGTGCCTTCGGGCGTGAGAGTTCGAGTCTCTCCGTCGGCACAGAAGAAAGAACCCGAATAGGGTTCTTTTGTATATATGTCGGCAATGTCGATTATCTAGTCAGCCAAGACCAGGCATGTTATGGTGAGGGTACATAATTCTTACAATTTGCTATGTCAGATATACAACGACCAAGAGAGGTTTCAATGTTTGCTGTACAGGAGTCAGGTAGACATCCCGAACGTTCTCCCCAAGCACTTGAAAAAAAATTAGGTGAGTTGGAAGAAACGTTCAAATCGATATTTGATTCTTTGCCGAGTGAAATTTCTGACGACCCTGGCTATAGGAGAGATATATTTCCAGCAGAAAAAACGTTACCTGTTTTTGAGATATTACAACAGTGGTGCGTGGATCAAGAGATAGATCATCTCACATATCTACAAGACTTACTTCCAGTTGCAAAAACAGTTTTTGACCAAACTTCTGATGATGAAGAACGGACAATCGTTCTAAAAAATATTGTCGCTGAGATAACACTAGCCATTGATAATATAGAAGACGAAGAAAGCGATGCCTTGAAGATGCCGAAAAGTGTCGCGGGTGACTTATTGGAGATTGCCGAAGATTCTGGTGAAGATGGGAGAACCAATGATGTGCTTCACCAGGAATTACAAGAATATATTGATAAATACATCATTACTTATTTTCGTGAGACATTTCCACAGTCATCACAATATAAACGTGTGATGGACGTGCAAGTCAACATGATAATTGATTATCTTGGTACACATCGCAAAGAGCTTGAAGATGAACGTACTAAGGAAGAAGATGATGAGCGCAAGATATATATTGGCTTGCAGATAGTAGAATGTGATGAAGTGATCGCTCGTGTGCAAGCGTTGAAGGAAAGCGTTTCGTAGCTATGATCCCAGCCCTCTACGCTGCCACCATTAACCCATCACTACCCGTGATTGACCTTCACGGCACACGGTATATTTCTGACGCTACCAACGAGCTTGAGAGTGCCGCGTTTCGTTTTGCCCAGTCTGGCGACACAGCCTGTCGGGTGATCTATGGGGTGGGTACAGGTGCGATGAGAAAGGCCGTGATCCAAGCGATCAAGAAAAACCCGATGTTTGGTGAGTATGCTGAGGAAGAGAGTGGAGGGAGTTTGGTCGTTTTAATATAGTGTTATATGAACTATTGGCTGATGAAAACAGAACCTGGCACATACAGCTGGGATGATCTCGTGCGTGACAAACGGACTGAGTGGGATGGTGTCCGCAACTATGGCGCCCGCAATAATATGTGTGAGATGAAACTCGGTGATCTTGTTTTTATCTACCACAGCGTCAATGAGAAGCAGATCGTTGGCATCGCCAAGGTTGTCGCAACAGCGCATCAAGACTCTACTGACACGTCAGGCACATGGGAGTGCGTTGACATCGCGGCTGTAGAAGCAGTAAACCCACCAGTAACACTCGCAGATGTAAAAGCTGATGGTAAGCTTGCGGATATGGTGCTTGTGAACAATTCACGCTTGTCTGTGCAGCCTGTGATGGCCACAGAGTGGCAACACATCCTCAAAAAATAAAAGCGCCCCACGCGCGGAGCGTGAGGGTTAGGGGAGGCGGTTGGCCAAGGCGCAGATCTTAGTGATGTCCAGCCTTGTGAACCCGGCAAAGTTCTCTTCATTCAACTGACATCCATCCATGATACTGGCGTAGTGTCCACTGCTAAGAGCGCGATAGTCTTCTTGATCATCAAGTCCCAGGGCGTGACCAAGCTCGTGAAGAATTACGAGTTGCAGGTTGTATTTCTTGCCTGGTTTGATTGCGACTTCCCACAGTGCTGTGAACTTGTGATGTTCAGCATTGATGTAGACGGTGTGTGCGTTGCCAGTCAGGTCGCACGTATCAATCTTTGCTAGGTCATCGCTGTCAAAGCGCCACCCTTTGGTGACATATTCGATATGCAAGTACCCAGCATTGGACGGCGCACAGCGCTTTCCACGTGAAGGTGGCTGCCGTTCACCGATATAGAAGAACCGTGGTGGCATACATTTGACCGAACGCCAGGTATCAATCGATGCAAGGATAGTCGGCACGAAGTCGACGAGATCTGCCTCTACCGATAGGTTTGGCGAGATAGTGACGTAGTACTTGTCGACTGTTGGAACGGTCCGCGCACGCGCGGGCTTTTTGGTTGGCGGGGTGATCTTGGGCTGGGGGGCACTCTGGCACCCAACGACAAGCATACAGATCGCTACAAACTGCTTGCGCATGGCGGCTCCTTTCCTAAATTGGCCTATATCTAACGTAGCATGTGGTCAAAATTTTGCAAACAAAAAATGCCCGCGAGGCGGGCGATCTGCTACGGCTGGATGTACACACGTGGCGGAGGTGAGCGCCTGCGTCTCGGCACCGTACTGGTGCTCGTCGACGCCTGGACCTTCACAGCAGCAAGACGGACGTGGACGGGCTTGCCAGGACAAATCGCGTGTTGGTCTGCGATCGATAGTCCGTCGTAGGGCAAGTCTCGTGCCAGATACATGTTCATCACGTTTTCTTGTGAAAGATGAGTATGATGTGGCAGTCCTACGGCATGCCCAGCTTCGTGCGTGAGTAGACGTCGCAACGAAAAGCGTGTACTTCCTGGGGTGGGCTCTTGGCCTGGCGGGCTAAAGAGGTACAACGCGTAGTTGATAGCGATACCTACACCTAGCCGCCTCTTGCTCTCGGTCAGCTGGCAGATATGCGCGACACCGAGGTAGTCGTCATTACCATCCCATGATTGCCAGCGTACGGTGATGAAGATTGCTCCTGGGACAGGGATCTCACAGCCGTCATCTTGGTTGAGTCTGGCGTTGATCTTGCCGGCGTAGACAAACGTCGGTGTTCCTTCACAGGTAGCTGCGTTGAGATCATCAAAGGACGATCGCACATCCTCGATAAACGCTGGCGTTGCAATATCAGGAGGGAGGTTCGCGTCGATGAAGTAGTATACGTTGTCGACATTGCCCCAAACTGAGACAGGCGAGTTGGGCGGTTGCGTCGTGGAAACCGTTGTTGGCTGGACGGTGTCCTTGGTGTGGACACAGTTACTGCAGGCGGTCACCAGCAGCGAGTTCAACGTCATCAAGATGATCATGTTGATGTGGCGCATGGTGATACCTCCTTTGGTGTCATTCGCGTCCATAGGTACCCTAGCACGCAAAGAAAAAATTGCAAAGCGAAAATAAAAATGCCCGCGCAAGGCAGGGCGTTTTGGACGCAAGCAACATGTATCAGGGCGACGGGGGTGTGCGGTTGATGCTCTGAGTGCTGGTGCGTGGGAGCTGGATTTCAGGGATGATAGCATCACGGCAGTAGGCGCGTGCATCAACGTCGGTAAACCCCGCAAAGGGGCCGTGTGCTGGATACGCCCTCATCGTGACATGCGCACCACTTGATGTCTTGGTCTCCTTGAGGTGATCGATGAGGCCTCCTGCATGACCGATTTCGTGCGAGATGATCATCCGCAAGTCAAACTGCCGAGGTCCTACTGCCTGGCCAATCTCGGGATACATGAACGTAGTCATGTTGATCGAGATGACAGCAGAGAGGATGAACCACTTCTCGTCGTGAATGAGCTCGGTGACACCCATCTTGTAGCGCATGTTGTCCCAGTCCAAGTGCTTGATTGTGACAAAGACTGCTTCATCGATGTGCTTGGTGCAGCTGTCATAGCAGTTCGGTTTGCGGCCGTAACCCTTGTGCCTTCCGGCGTAGACAAACTCGACTCTGTCGTAGCACATGAGACGGTTCCATGTGTCGAACTCTTCGATGACAGTGGCAATGAACAGGTCATGGTCGATGCCTTGGGGTAAGTGGGCGTCGATGAAGTAGGGGACTATGTGTGCGTACCAGGTGTAGTCTCGCCTGGCATCAAAGTCAACCTCAGTAATGACTGGTGGTGTCGGGGGTGCGTACACGTACGCAGCGCTTGTTGAACAGTTGCAAGCCATGAGGGCCGCGACGAAGGTCAGGATATATCTGTACACGGTAACCTCCTTGGTTGCGTCAGGGGTACCCTAGCATGCTCTCCACCTTTTGCAAATAAAATCACCGCACCGAAGTGCGGGATAGTGCAATGTCACTTGATGTATGCTTTGTCGCGATTGCTCAACCCAGGGAAGCGAAGCCCTGTAGAGAGAACCGGTTGCATGACATCAAATGTCTTGCGTGGTGGAAGATGATCGAGGCCAAAGACATGACCAAGCTCGTGAACGGTGACTGTGAGTAGAGACATGTGCTCTGATCTCGGGCGCGACTGGTAGAAAAACTCGTTTTGCTCACCGTTGTAGACAACCATCATGCGGTTGTAGTGCGTCTCTGCTTCGTTCATGCAGTAGATCGTTTTGGCAACCGTGGTATGGTCGGGTTCGTCATTCTTGCTATCAGCGGGTCGCGCCTCTTTGGCATCGTCAGGATTGTGCTTGAGCCAATCATACCGACGATACGAAAAAAGCACTGACATAAAGCCGCCACTTTGGCACAGCTTGTCTTCTTCCCAAGAGAAAGGTGGGTACCCCGCAAGCGACAACCCTTCGGTATCGATGTACTCGAGGGTATACGGTCTGCGGCTATCAGCACTCCACGCCGTGGCAATGTGGACGGCCTGGTGGATCGTGTTGAGATATTCATCACGAGACATCGACGGCGGTGTGTGCTGGTCAATGATATACAAAATCTTGCTGTTGGCCCAAGGGATGATGGGTTCTTGGGCTGGCGTCACGACGTCTTTGGCCGTGTGCAAGCAAGTGTAGAGTGGCAGGGTCAGTGCCACAAGAAGTAGATGTACAAATCGCCTCAATGGGCACCTCCTTTTCGTTGTGCCGAAGCACTATATATACCGTAGCTGCTTATGCGTGCAAGGTCAACTAATAATGGTAGGTTTTGCCAGCAAGGATTGTACCTGCTCTGTATACTTGTTCTAGTAAGATGATACGCGCGAGTTGGTGTGGAAAGGTGAGTGGAGACAGTGACAGTTTGAGGTCAGCTTTTTCAAGTATTGATTTGTGTAGTCCTTTTGGTCCGCCAAAGACAAACAGTAACTCGTCACCGTGCGTGCTCAGTGATTCAAGTTTGTGTGCAAACGATACGGAGTCAAATGTGTTGGCATGTTCATGCATGGCAATGACAACATCTGTCTTGTCGATGTACGGCATGAGTTTTTTTGCTTCTTTTTCTTTGATCGTCTCCGCATTATCTTTGTCAGAAAATGACTCTTCTTTGAGTTCGGTGATTTTGAGTTTTGCATACGCGCCAAGCCGTTTGCGGTACTCGGCGTCAGCGTCTTTCCAGTGTTGGTCTTTGAGTGAGCCGAGGGTGAGGATGTGGATGTTCATCATAAGTGCGAATGAAGAAGTTAGAATGTTGAATATTGAAGGTTGAATTATCTTTCGATGTTATACATCCATAGTACGCTATTCATCATTCAACATTCAAACTTGAGCCTTTACCATTGGTCGCAAAAAGTTATCCACACCTATCCACAGTTTTGGTCAACCGAGGGGGGTTGACAGTTACAAAGCGTTCATGTATATTCTTAGTACGTCTATTGCATTGAGTGTTGGCCCATCGGCCGGGACTTAGCACAATACACCACGTCCTGCGACTCGTTGGACCTCTGGCACAAGTAGCAAATATTACGATGTTACATCAAGAAAAAAACCAGAGATCTCAGTGAGCGCTATATACGTGAACGTATTATAGCCCGCGAAAGCGGTTTTTTTGATGGACAAACACTACACCCTTTGAACGATGTCAATCACGATTGACACTGCAACTAAGGCTGTACTGGATAGTACCTGACAATTGAGTCAAGTTAGTAGAGTAAGTAAGCATTAAAGCACAATTTTGTGTTTTCGTAGTGCGCAATAATAGCGTATGGTGGATGCCTTGACACGAAAGAACGATGAAGGACGTAGTAACCTGCGATAAGCTTCGGGGAGCTGGTAAACAAGCTTTGATCCGTAGATTTCCGAATGGGGGAACCCGGCACCAGTAATGTGGTGTCACTGCAGTGTGAATACATAGCACTGTGGGGAAGACCTGGTGAAGTGAAACATCTCAGTAGCCAGAGGAATAGAAAATACTAAACAGCTGCTTAGCACCGAATAACTTGTCTTTTTGACGAGCTATCGGTGCTAAACGGTATGATTCCCTAAGTAGTGGCGAACGAACGGGGAAGAGCCCAAACCTACACGGTGTTGAATTGTTTGAAAGGACCCTTCGGGGAAATGGAGAATGATTCTTAAAGGACAGGCCGTTGCCATGTAGGTGTTGTAAGATGTACCTTCGGGAACCTGTGAACCCGAATACAAATGTTCTCTTGTATAGAAGAAGACTCCTGGAACGGAGCACCATAGAGGGTGATAGTCCCGTATTTAAAATATGTGAACACGCGTATCGGTACATTCTTGAGTAGGGCGGGACACGTGAAATCCCGTTTGAATCTGTCGCGACTATGCGATAAGGCTAAATATCTTTCGTGATCGATAGTGTACAAGTACCATGAGGGAAAGGTGAAAAGTAGCCCGGTGAGGGCGATGAAATAGTTTCTGAAACCATACGCTTACAAGGCGCTGGAGTCCGCAAGGATGACAGTGTTCCTATTGAAGAATGAGCCTGCGAGTTACTTTGTGTGGCAAGCTTAAGGGCCTTTGGTCCGAAGGCATAGGGAAACCAAGTCTTAACCGGCGGTTAAGTCGCACAGAGTAGACCCGAAACCGAGTGAGCAATCCATGACCAGGATGAAGACTAGGTAAAACTAGTTGGAGGTCCGAACCCACGCGCCGTGCAACACGCGGGGATGAGTTGTGGATAGCGGAGAAATTCCTATCGAACTCGGTAATAGCTGGTTCTCCTCGAAATAGCTTTAGGGCTAGCTGTATATGTTCCTTCTGGGGGTAGAGCCACTGGATGTGGCTGGGGCTTCATTTGAGGTACCCACTACAATCAAACTCCGAATACCAGAAGTTAATTAGTATGCAAGTCAGACCATGGGGGCTAAGCTTCATTGGTCGAAAGGGAAACAGCCCAGATCGCAAATTAAGGTCCCTAAATTATAGTTAAGTGTAAAACGTGGTGTTAATTCTTATACAACCAGGAAGTTGGCTTAGAAGCAGCCATCTTTTAAAGATAGCGTAACAGCTCACTGGTCAAGAGTTTTCGCGCGGAAAATGTACCGGGGCTAAACTATATACCGAAATTGCGAATTTATATTATCTCAGGATAATCTAAGTGGTAGAGGAGCGTTCTTATCTGCGTTGAAGCCGGACCCGCGAGGGCTGGTGGAGTGATAAGAAGTGAGAATGCAGGCATGAGTAGCACAAATGAAGGTGAGAGTCCTTCACGCCGAAAATCCAAGGTTTCCAGGGCCACGAGAATCGTCCCTGGGTTAGTCGATCCTAAGGCCAGGCCTCCGCAAGGGGGCGTAACCGATGGAAGAGCAGGTTAATATTCCTGCACTTGGTATAGTTTGTTATTAGATCCACATCTCAAAGATTTATGCGTTGTATGGCTACACGTCCCGCAAGGGCGAGGGTGAGAGCAATCAACCCCAAGATAAGTTGGAGAGGTGTCTAGAAAAGTCTGGTAACGCTAGGCTATATCAAATCGTACCGATAACCGACACAGGTGGATAGGTCGAGAAGACCAAGGCGCACGAGAGAAACATTGTTTAAGGAACTCGGCAAAATAGCGACCGTAACTTCGGGATAAGGTCTGCCTCTAGCAATAGAGGCCGCAGCGAAAGACTACAGGCGACTGTTTATCAAAAACACAGCTCCCTGCTAAAGCGTAAGCTGATGTATAGGGGGCGATCCCTGGCCAGTGTCAGAACGTTAAGGGGAAGGGTTAGCCTTTATGGTGAAGCTTAGAACTGAAGCGCTGATGAACGCCGGCGATAACTATAATCGTCCTAAGGTAGCGAAATTCCTTGTCGGGTGAGTTCCGACCCGCACGAATGGGACAACGATCTGTAGACTGTCTTAAACATGTACTCGGCGAAAATGCAATTGTCGTGAAGATGCGACGTACTCGCAGCAAGACGAAAAGACCCCATGAAGCTTTACTATAGTTTGATATTGGTACACTGCTTCACATGTTCAGCATAGGTGGGAGCCTAGGCAACAGTGAGATACCACCCTTGTGTTGTGGTGTATCTAATCCTCTCTCATGAATCGGGGAGAGGAGACAGTATCTGATGGGTAGTTTAACTGGGGCGGTTGCCTCCCAAATCATAACGGAGGCGTTTATAAGGTCAACTTGGTTCCAATGGAAACGGAGCTGGACGTGCAAACGCATAAGTTGGCTTTACTGCAAGGGTTACCACCCGCGCAGTCGCGAAAGCGGAAGTTAGTGATCCGACCGTTCAATATAGGATGGCGGAAGCTCAACGGATAAAAGTTACTCTGGGGATAACAGGCTGATAGCGCCCAAGCGTCCATAGCGACGGCGCTGTTTGGCACCTCGATGTCGGCTCATCGCATCCTGGGGGTGAAGAAGCTCCCAAGGGTTAGGCTGTTCGCCTATTAAAGCGGTACGCGAGCTGGGTTCAGAACGTCGTGAGACAGTTCGGTCTCCTATCTGCTGTGAGCGTTGAATACTGATGGAACCCTTCCCTAGTACGAGAGGACCGGGAAGGACTGACCTCTGGTCTATCGGTTGTCCTGCCAAGGGCATTGCCGAGTAGCTAAGTCGGGCGTAGATAAGCGCTGAAAGCATCTAAGCGCGAAGCTATTCCAAAGATAAGTATTCATTTGAGACCCGTCCAAGACTAGGACGTTGATAGGCGCTAGGTGGAAGCACGGTAACGTGTGTAGCCAAGGCGTACTAATCGGTCAAGTGTACTACGAAAACACAAAGTGGTGCTGTCCCAATATTGGGATTGCAGCTTACCACTCTACAAAACTTGAAAACATAGAAAGAAGATAGCATCTTGGTGCCAGTTGTGGTGGGGGTCCGCCCGATCCCATCCCGAACTCGGAAGCTAAGCCCACTAACGCCGACGATAGTCGTAAGGCCAAAATAGGTAGGCGCCAAGATACTGTCTTTTTATCTGCTACACAGTCAAGGTTACCCAACCTTGATTTTTTGTTTGTGTTGTGGCAGTGTGTAAAGGTGAATGATATTTCCACACTTTTACTCGCACTTTACAATGCTACGTTGAATCCAGAGTTTGACGTCCTTACCGAGTTGTATATGTCTCTCGCTGAGAAAGACCAACATACTCCTAGTGAACCAGATCCGAGGAATTGGATTCTCGCCATAGGCACGATAGAGATGTGGACGGCTGAGCGCCTACGCAGATACGCTCGCCGTGATCACCGTTCTGTTCATGTTTCTTCACTCGAAGAAGTTTTTCGCCGAGCTATCTCATGCCCCAGGTCTCTTCACTCTGAAGCCAAGGCTCTCTACAATGCAGGCTTCTCGAATCTGTGCCCAGATTGTCGGGTTGCTATGGTTCGCGCCATAAGCATCTACTTTGCTGACCACGTGAGCATCAAGCCTGAAGGTATCTGGAGATGGCCTACGTACCTGCTCAGGTAGCATTCATCCAGCCCGTCGCAGCTCCGCTCCGGACTGGTTTTTTATTTATACTGAGAGCTTTTTGCTGGACACTCTTTACAGTTTTTACATATGTGATATATTGCTCTTGTCACCAAAAAAATATTACTTGTCTTTAACACTATTATATATGGAACTCGATTACGATGATGCAAAGACTGCTGTCCTCGAACACATCCAACAACTCTTCCACGAAATTGAAGAAGAAGCAGTTGTTTCCCATCAAGAAAAGTACACCCTTCTCGAAGATTCATTTGAAAATGCGACAGATACAGACGAACTCAAAGTAGCATTTGAACAGTGGTATCACAACCATGCTGACGACGTTGACTTTGAGCATGAGATAGAAGAACTATGGACGAATGCACTGCTTCGTCTTGAGGAGGAAGAAGACGACGAATAATACTATACAAAAGACCACTACGGACTAGCGCCGTGGTGGTCTTTTTGGTATGGTGGAGTCAGCACACAGGACTCAGGATTCAGGAGTCAGTAATCTTATGTACTATGAACCAAGCAATGTATGATATTGCCACTGCGCTTCTTGTATCACACGAGGGTATTTTGGCAGCAGATGAAAGCACCGGAAGTATCACCAAAAAGTTTGCCGCCGTCGGCATCCCTTCAACGCCAGAAACACACCGTCAGTATCGGGAACTGTTTTTTACAGCCCCGTCGATTGCCAAGTATATCTCAGGAGTGATTCTCTATGATGAAACGATCCGCCAATCAACAAGTGATGGCGTGCCTTTTGCAGAGTATCTGACAGAACACCAGATCATCCCGGGGATAAAGGTAGATCAAGGGACGACGCCACTGCATGACGGCTCGCTAGAGTTCACGACAAAGGGGCTAGAAGGCCTCAGAGAACGATTGGCCGAGTATTACGAACTAGGAGCCCGCTTTGCCAAATGGCGCGCTGTGATCACGATAGGACAAGGATTGCCAACCAGAGAAGCAATAGAAGAAAATGCACGTATCCTCGCAGCTTACGCAACTGCATGTCAGGCTGCTGGTATCGTTCCTATTGTCGAGCCAGAAGTCCTTATGGATGGAGATCATGATATCGATCATTGCTACCACGCAACAGTGAAGACACACCAAGCACTTTTTGCTGCGCTTGCCGAAGCTGGTGTAGACCTTAAGGCGCTCATCCTCAAAAGCAACATGGTGATCGATGGCAAAGATGCGGCAGAGAAATCTTCACCAGAAAAAATTGCCGACATGACCGTGAAAGCATTTCTCGAAGGTGTGCCGGCTGAGGTACCAGGGATTGTCTTTCTCTCTGGTGGCCAAAGCGAACAGCAGGCGACTGAGAACATGAACGCGGTCGCAACACACGAAGCTGTAAAGCCGTGGGAGATCACATACAGCTATGGTCGAGCACTCCAAAATGAAGCACTTGAAACATGGGCAGGGAACCCTGAGAATGTAGAGCAAGCGCAAGCTGAGTTTCAGCACCGCGCTGAACTCGTGAGCTTGGCAAGAGATGGCAAGTATAGCCGGGAGATGGAAACATAGGTATAGTGAACACGTAGCAACCTTTTGACTAGGAGGATGTATTGGAACGGAAGCTGACGGATGCGGATTGGGAACAAATCGACGAAGAACTTCGTCGCTGGAATCCTCTTGATGAAGCCCCTTGTGGCGATCCAGAGGCCTTGTCACTTCTCGGGATACTCATGCTAGAGGTCCCTTACCCAGGTCACTGCCGCGTTTGCAAGAATGCAGCAAAAGACTTGCAAAAAGCGATGATCGAGTAGCTCTTTGGTCGCAACTGCGGCCCCTATTTACCAATAAATGAACGCCCCAGAGATGGGGCGTTTTTGCAACTCATTCATCCGAAATGAGTCCGAGGGCCGCCATGCCAATCTTGTGGTTGGCTTCGGCAGCTTGGAGTGCTTTTGAGCCAGCCATGGCACTAAAGGCCTGGTCATGGAACACTTCTTCACGAAGGATGCGCGCAAAGACATCATGGATGTCTGCGGGGGTGTCAGGATCGTCAACAATCACCTGCAACTTCATGAGACTCATGCGTTCGACGTGAGCAGCGATAGCTGCTCCGGAAGCAAAGCTTTTGATCGTACCAAGTGTTTGATCCCAGTATCGTTCCTCTTTGTCGAGAATCTTGGGTGTGACACCTCGGGTGAGCAGGAGCTCACCGATCCATCGAGCATGTTTGTGTTCTTGCGTCTCAATGATATTGAGTGTCCACCACCACTTGCTTTCGCGAGGACAGTGTTGATCCCGAAACTTCCTGATGAGTCCAGCTGCCTTTTTTTCACCATGATACTGGTTTTTGAGCCAGTGGATGATCAGCTCATCATCTTGTTTCACTTCTTGCCACCATTCGTGGCTGGTCTTCATGTTCATCAGTGTTTTCCTTTTCGCTCGAGGAGCGATCGTGTGAGTGGCCCGGCGAGAGCCAGTGTCTCGAGTGCTTGCTTCGTCGTGACCCAAGCGTAGTCCACATGTTCGCTCGAAAGCTTTACGGTAGGACGTGTTGGGAGGTCAACCTGGAAGACAGCGATGTCCACTGTTTGTCCTTCGAGCATACCCGGGTACGTCCCAACAAAGCTCATGGCCGAATCATTGAGGTGAAAGCCACACTCTTCGGTGAGTTCTCGGAGCGCCGTCTCGTACGAGCGTTCGCCTTTTTGTGCTTGTCCGCCAGGGTAGCACCAGAGACGATTGTCTGCGCGTTTGAGCAAGAGGACTTGGTTGTGTACGTTGATGACGGTGATTGCTGGCATGTGAGACTCCTTTGTTCAAAGAACTACCTATAGGATAATCGGTGACGCCATATATTCTAACGTGTGTTTATACACAGGTATTGACAAGCTATATATTTGGCTTAAAATAGCAGTATGTGTTTATAACATGACATGATAATATGAAGCCACTCAAAGATTCCCTTGTCTCACTGGGACTGTCCAATACGGAGGCCGTCCTCTATATGGCTGGGCTCGAGCTTGGGGCAAGCGACGCTTCGACGTTGACGACTCATACGTCACTCAAGCGCCCAACGGTGTATCACGCGCTCGGGACGTTGATGCAAAAAGGTCTGGCTACCAAGCATAAGCGTGGTGGAGGGCTCGCCTTTGCTATGAGTGATCCACTGCATGTGGAGCGTCTTCTCGACGAAAGGATAGCCATGCTCCAGGCAGAAAAGAGTGGTCTTGGCTCCATCATGTCAGAGCTCTCAGCGCTGCAAGACAAGACATCGCATGAGACAGAAGTCGCGCACTATCCAGGCAAAGAAGGGATCAAGTCGCTTATGGAAGAAGCGTTTTACTGCAAGAAGCGGCATTGGGATATCATCGCGCCACGTGAAAATATCTTTTATGAGCTTGAGCGTGATTACTGTGACTATTATTTGGAAACAAGAAAAAAGCGTAAGATAAAGGCAAGAACATTGTGGGAGCAGACTCCAGCTACAGGCAAGAGAAGGCTAACAGAAGATGAAATAGATATGAGGCAGCCACGCTATCTCCCTGTATCACTGACTGGTCAATTTTCATCGATCCTCATTCTCTTTGATGACGTCGCTGCGTTTATCACTTCGCGTGATGAGTTTTCTGCGGTTAAGATCTCTTCGCCAAGTGTCGTGAGTGTTCAGCGGGCGATGTTTGAGGGGCTATACCAGGCTTCAACACCGTATCAAGACTTGATCAAGCAATAATCCACACATTATCCCCAAAACTGTCGAAAATAAATTGACAGTTTTTTTGGTCGGTATATACTAGGTACATATGGATATATCAGTACTTCGACAATTGGGTTTTTCTGACAACACAGCCAATATTTACCTAACCTTACTCAAACTTGGGCCGAGTAGCGTGCGCAAGCTCGCCGAAGCGGTTGAGCTCAACCGTGGGACAACCTACGACGCGCTCAAGTGGCTGCAAGAAGCTGGGGTAGTGACGTTCTACAAGGCGGACACCAAGCAGACCTTTGTCGCTGAGCATCCGAGCAAGCTGCGGGAGCTGGTCAAGGAGAAAGAACGCCAGCTGGCCACTGTCTCTGGCGAGCTCGATCGGATGGTGCCAGAGCTGACGGCATTGCATCACAGCGGTGGCAGCAGACCGGTGGCGAGATACGTGAGCAAGGCCGAGTTGCCGACTATCCTCCAAGATGTCCTTGACGTGTGTGAGCAGTCAGAAGAAAAACAATACCGGATCTATTCTGCAGAAGGTATTCGAGAGTATCTCTACAATGATTTTCCCACCTTTAGTGATGTACGGGTCGCCAAAGGGATAGGAGTGAAGGTCATCGCACTCGGTGACGGTGGTGAGCTCCGTGGTCTCGATGAGCGCAAGTGGCTCGGGACCTCGGTAGCGTCGCCGACCTATATCATCATCTATCCGGGCAAAGTCGCATCGATCTCACTCGACGCCAAGTCCGAACCTGTCGGAGTCGTTATCGAAAATCAAGGAGTATACCAAACAGAACGCGCCGTCTTTGACGCGCTCTATAACACGCTATAGCTATGTCTTACAACATTATCATCTTTGACCTCGACAACACCTTGATACAAACAGAAGATATTAAGCTCGCCATCTTTGCGCATCTCAAAAAGATCGGTCTTGAAGACAAGGTGATCAAACACTGCTACGGAAAAGCGAAAGAAAATGAAGAAGGCGAAAACACGTTTACGCTCAATCACTTTGCTGGCGAGTTGCAACGAGAAACTGGCCTCGCGATCGACATGCCGATGGAAATGTTTACACATGAACATATGCAAGTGGCTGGTGCCAAAGCTGCACTTGCAGCGTGTACTGAGTCTGGAAAGCCAACGTACATTTTGACGCTTGGTGTCCCAGAATGGCAAAAAGAAAAGCTCGGACTAGTTGGCCTCGATGCATTTGTCCGCGATGCTGGTGTACAGCTCCTCATCACAACAGATGTCCGTGACGGCAAAGCCAAGCAGATAGAAGAACTTGTCAAAGAACATGGCTGTGACGAAGGCGACGGCATGTTGCTGGTGAACGACAAACCAGATGAGACAGAGCGATTGCTTGAAATATTTCCCAAGCTTCACGCGTACGTACGAAGAGAGAAAGACGATGCTCGGTATAGTGAAGCGCAATTTGCCAAACTCTCAGATCATGAACGGGTTGCTGGTGTGAGTGAAACACTTGAAGCATTGTTACCAATTATTTTATCGTCATAAGACATTGATTTGATATGAATTTTTCTACTGACTTTCGTGTTGGGGTGGTGATCCTTGGAGCAGGCAAGGGGACACGTCTTGGGTGTACCGACATCCCCAAAGTGATGAAACATCTCGCTGGTCAACCAATCGTACAATACACTGTTGATACATTGCATACCTGCGGATTTGGATCCAAAGACATTTCACTTGTCGTCGGGTTTCAAAAAGAAAAAGTGATGGAGCACTTTGCCGGCCGTGTGATCTTTGCCGAACAAAAAGAACAGCTAGGCACAGCACATGCTGCATATGTGGGTATGAGAGAACTTCCTCAAGACATCGAACAAGTGTTGGTGATGGGAGGGGACGATAGCGCATTTTATACGTGTGAGTCACTCGAAGCATTTATCAAAGCGCATCTCGAAAGCCAGTGTATGCTTTCGCTTCTTACGACCGAGGTGGCTGATCCGTCACTCTTGGGTCGCGTGATCCGTACAGAAGACGGGACATTTGATGGTGTGATGGAAAAAGAATATTTGAATGAAGAACAAAAGAACATCAAAGAGATTAGTACCGGGACGTTCATGTTTAACCGTACCTGGTATGAACGAGCCTTCCCCAACATGCCACAGATGAAGGCGCTCGGTGAGTATGGACTCCCTGCCGCGATCCAGATGGTAAAGGAAGAAGGTTGCTATATGCAAGCGGTGAAACTCAAAAAAGCGGATGAATGGTTTGGGATCAATACGCCAGCAGAACTAGAGGAAGCGGAGAGGCGCAAGGCGCAAAAAAAGTAATGAAGAGTGTATGTCTAAACGAGCTATAATTTATGACATGGACGGGACGCTGGTCGACAGTGAACCAGTCTGGCGCCAAGCGACTGAAAGTATCTATGGTGCGCTCGATGTCCCTGTGGATGCCGAGCGTTCAAATGAGACCAAGGGACTGCGACCACGGGACTCTGTGCAGCATTGGTATGACCAGTATCACTGGCCGGGACCGACGGTAGATGAGGTGTATGCTGATCTGATGCAGCGAGTGATCACAGGGGTCAAAGCCAATCCGCGGATGCTTCCTGGTGTGAGCGATTTGTTGACTCATGCACGTCATGTTTCAGATGTGAGTGCGATCGCGTCATCGTCGCCGATGGTCTTGATCGATACTGTCGTCGACGCGCTTGGTATAGCATCTCAGATTGATGAGAAGTATTCGGCCGAATTTGAAGAGAAGGGCAAGCCTGATCCGGCGGTGTATCTCACTGCAGCCAAGGCGCTGCATGTTGATCCTGGAAGCTGTATCGTCTTTGAAGATTCGGTCTTTGGGATGCTGGCGGCCAAAGCTGCTGGGATGATCTGCATCGCCGTGCCAGAAGAAGACCAGCGGCATAGGAAAGAATTTGCGGCAGCGGATGTGATCGTGGACAGTCTCGAGCGAGTGACAGAAGGAATGCTCCGAGAGCTCTTTGCAAGATAAAAAAAGAAGCCGCTAGCTATGCGGCAGGAGGTGATAGGCGACAGCAAGTCCGAGGACCAGGCATGTTGCGAGGTAGACTTGCATGGTGAACTGTCTCATCACGCTCGAGTCTCTCCGGACGTAGATACGCCCGGCGACTGGTCCGAAGGTCATGGCAAAGACGGCGAAACAGATCCAGATACGTTGTATGTGCTGCCAGAGTTCAAGCATCATAGCATCCTCCAGATGATGAACGGGGACACGAACCGTGTCCATGTCCAGGCGATGGAGACAGATACTGATCCGACGATCAGAGACTGCTCAGTACTCTGATCGATGAAGGGACTCATCATGACGATCAGCGCGATGGTCACTCCCTGCATGAGGGCAAGTCGTCGATGCGCGAGTCCTCTTGCGAGTATCTCGATGTAGTACATCAACATGATGATGCTGGCCTGAGGCCATTCCTTGGCCGCCATCATCATCTCGCTGAACTGCTTGAACGAGCTTTTCTCCCGAAAATGTTCTGGGTTGCCAAGAGAGTAGCATGCGTGTGAGAGTCCAATAGCGAAGGCAGAGAGTGAAAAGATGAAGCTCTCCAAGCCATCATACTTTTTCCAGATAGCTACGGCGACGAGGCAGAAAGTGATTCCATAAAGTCTTTCCAACTTCTTCATATTTATACAATGAATACTTTTTCCTAATTTGTCAATCATATGTGTGGAATAATCGGTTACATTGGCCATCAAGAAGCCGCGCCAATCCTGCTCAAAGGATTGCGTCGTTTGGAGTATCGCGGCTATGACAGTGCTGGGATGGCCCTCCAAAAAGATGCTGAGATCAGTCGTGTACGCAGCGTCGGCAAGATCGACAATCTCGCTAACAAACTCAAAGACAACACGCCTGCCGGGAGCGCTGGGATCGCGCACACCCGTTGGGCGACGCACGGTGGTGTCAACGAAGAAAATGCGCATCCGCATGTAGCAATGGATGGCAAGCTGGCCATCGTACATAATGGGATTATCGAAAACTACCGCGAGCTGCGTGATGAGCTAGGCAACCCAACACTCGAAAGTGAAACGGATACGGAAATCCTTGCGCACCTCATTGCACGTCAGTATACAGATATCAGTAGTCAGGATTCAGAAAACAGGCTACGTACGGCGGTAGAAATGGCGCTCAAGAAAGTACGTGGCACATATGGACTGGTGGCGATGCATGCTGATCAGCCTGGTTGCTTGGTAGCAGCACGCATGGGCAGCCCGCTGGTGATTGGGCTTGGTGACGGTGAGCAGTTTATCGCCAGTGACGCGACACCAATTTTGCCATATACCAAGACGGTCTTGTTTCTCGAAGATGGGGAGATCGCTGAGATCTGTGAAAGTGGTGTCGAGACGTTTACGCTCGACGACAAAAAAGTAGAAAAGCAATCAGAAGAAATTGACTGGGATGATGAGCAGGCGGAGAAGCAAGGCTTCCCAGACTTTATGCTGAAAGAAATTCATGATCAGCCGCAGGTATTTGAAGATGCCATTCGTGGTCGGTACAATCTTGCCGATGGCGATGCGATCCTTGGTGGGCTCAATATGACACCGGAGCAAATGCAACAGATCGACCGCATTATCCTCATCGCTTGCGGGACAGCGTCGTATGCTGGCATGGTTGGGCGTTACGCGTTTGAGCGGCTCGCAGGCATTCCTACCGAAGTAGAAGTCGCGAGTGAGTTTCGGTACCGCGACCCCATTGTCACCGATCGGACGCTCGTCTTTGGCATTTCACAGTCAGGTGAAACTGCCGACACCCTTGCCGCACTTCGCGAAGCCAAACGCAAAGGCGCGTTTGTGCGTGGGATCGTCAACGTCGTTGGTTCGACGATTGCACGTGAGACTGACGGTGGTACATACATCCACGCTGGGCCAGAGCTGTCCGTTGCCTCTACCAAGGCGTATACCAATATGGTCGCAACGTTGCTACTCTATGCGATCCAGTTTGGCCGGTCACGTCGACTGACACCAGCGACGGGACAACGCCTGCTCAAGGCGCTCATCGAAATCCCAGACAAGATGAACACTGTTCTCAAGATGAGTGATGAGATCCGCGAAGTAGCACGGCACTATACTGGCTACAAGAGTATGTTTTTTCTCGGCCGCGGGGTCAACTTTCCGGTGGCGCTCGAAGGCTCACTCAAGCTCAAAGAGATTAGCTACATCCACGCCGAAGGTTATCCTGGTGGTGAGCTCAAGCACGGGCCGCTGGCGCTTCTCTCACCTGACTTTCCCGTGGTCGCGCTCATGACCAAGAATCAACTCTACGACAAGATGCGCAGCAATGTCGAAGAGCTCAAAGCGCGTAAGGCGCCAATCGTGCTCATTGCCAACGAAGGTGACACCAGTGCCAAAGAACTTGCTGATCATGTCATCACGATCCCACCAACGATGGAACTCCTCGAACCACTCCTAAACACCATGGCACTGCAGCTCTTTGCCTATCATGTTGCGAGCATTCTTGGACGCAACGTGGACCGTCCGAGGAATCTGGCCAAGAGCGTAACCGTAGAATAATTTTTACGTCATCCTGAGCGAAGCGCAGCGGAGTCGAACGGATCTCATACGAAGGACGTTAGAGATTTCTCCACTCTACTGCGTTCCGGTCGAAATGACGTGTCATAATAAGCATATGAGCACCTGGACCGAACACAACAACCTGTTGACTCGTACAATTCTCTGCAAATCATTTTCTGATGCCGCAATGCTCGTTGGCAAGATTGCAAAGATTGCAGACGAATTCAATCATCATCCTGATGTATCGATCTATGACTACAACCAGCTGACCATTACGATGACGACACATGATGTCGGCAATACGGTGACTGAGAAAGATCATGAGCTTGCGAAAATAATTGATACGTTAATCTCATAATATGCTCAAGGGAATACTGTTTGATATGGATGGTCTCTTGATCGATAATCATGAATCCTGGCAAGAACTAGGAAAATCATTTTATACAAAAAGAAACCTCGACAAAACACCGGAAGTGACAGCAAACTTGATGGGAAGAAAAGTAGAAGCCGGGACAGCTTGGCTCAAAGAGCACTTCAACCTTTCAGAATCTGTGGAGGAGTTATTGGCTGAGCGTAATGCGCTGACAGAAAAAATCTATACTGAGTTGTCACCGCCGATGCCAGGCGTAGATGATCTTTTTGCTGCACTTGCGTCGCGCAAGATCAAGATTGCGATAGCGTCAGGGGCCTCAGTTCATCGAATTGAGACGATTATTGATCGGTATAGTTGGCGTCAGTACCTTACGGCCTATGTTTCCGCAGAAGAAACAACAGGTGAAGGAAAACCAGATCCAGCTGTCTACATTGAGGCGGCCAAGCGACTTGAGGTAGACCCCAAACATTGTCTGGTATTTGAAGACGCCCCAAATGGGGTGCAAGCAGGACATGCCGCTGGGGCACACGTCGTAGCGATTCCTTCTCCTGGTGTAGAGACTCATGAGGAGATTCTTAAAGCAGACTTGGTCGTGACTTCTCTTGAAGATAACAAGGTTTTGGCATATATTGATGAATTGCGAGCATAACTATGACACACACCAAACACAACGTCGTCACGATGGGTGGGGCCAATGGTCCTAGTTTGGTGCTGCGCGGGCTCAAGCAGTATGATGAGCTCAATCTTACCGCTGTGATTGCGATGACTGATTCTGGTCGGTCTTCTGCAAAAGTCCGTGACGAACTCGGACAGCTACCTCCTGCTGATATCCTTCGTGTTATGATCGCGCTCTCGCCATATGACTATCAGACGCTCATGCAGTTGTTGTATCGAGCACGGTTTGCGTCACCATCTCTCTTGGACGGGCTCAACATCGGTACGGCCTTCATTGCACTTGCCGCCAAACACACGGGCAATCTTCCGCTCATCATTAGCGAGCTCTCAAAGATGCTTGAGTGCCGTGGTACGGTGCTACCTGTCACACTCGACATGGCACACCTCGTCGTCGAATGTAGTGATAATACGTGCCTTGTCGGCGAAGGAAACATTGATGAGCCACTTGAGCATATTGATCGTGAGATCAGCCGTGCCAGTCTCAAGCCCGCTGCATATATTACCGGCGAAGCTGCTGAGGCTATCCGTCAGGCAGATGCCCTGATCATCGGTCCGGGTGATCTCTATACGAGCTGTATTGCGTCGATCTTGCCAGTCGGAACCCTCGATGCAATCCGCGAGTCACGAGCCAAGATCATCTTTGTGGCTGGCAACAAATACAGCATCGGTGGCGAGCCTGCACCTCGAACACTCTCAGAACGCACTCAGGCATTGGAGCGTTACTTGCCCCGTCCGGTCGATGCTGTGGTATATGATTCGCATCGCCTCTCGGATGAAGAAGCCGAATACTATCGTACCAAGGGCTGGGGACTGATCGAGTTTGATGTGGCTAATATGAAGGAAAAAATGGTTGTTGGTGAAGATGTAGAGATCACTGGTGGTGGGATAGATCCAGACAAGTTGGGGAGAGTGCTAAGACATGTTATGATGAGCACAAATCATATAGCACGTAACCCATAACACGTATCATTACGTATGATAAACATTGTGCAAACAGAAGAAGTTGGAGGGTATAAAATTCGCTTTACGGCAACTGTTGATGGACAGTCAGTCGGGCGTGCGTTTCTTTTTATCATCACCAATGACTTGCATGACAAGCCGTACGGCCTACTCGAAGACGTCTATGTCGAAGAAGATGCTCGGGGACAAGGCGTTGGCAAAGCGCTTGTGGCTGCTGTGATCTCAGAAGCAAAAACGCGTAATTGCAAAAAGCTGATCACACAGAGTCGACATGGCAAAGAAGCCGTACATACCATGTACGAAAAGTGTGGTTTCTACGAACACGGTAAAAACTTTCGCATAAATTTTTAGTATATGAACCTCTACGAATTTGAAGGCAAAGACCTCTTTGCCAAACACAATATTGCCATTCCCGATGGTGTAAACATCCTTCGCGGGGATGATATTGCTGCTGCGCTTTCAGCCTTTGATTGCCGTGATGTCGTCGTCAAAGCGCAGATCCTCTCTGGCAAACGCGGTAAAAATGGTGGCATTACATTTTGTACAAACAAGGAAGATGCGATAGCTGCCGTTGAGGAGTTGTTTGCGCTCGAAATCCGCGGCCAACATGTCGCTGCCGTGCGCGTTGAAGAAAAGCTCGACATTGCGGAAGAACACTATCTTTCGATCACGTATGATACAATCTCGCAGCAGCCAATGGTGATTTATTCCAAAGATGGAGGTGTTGATATTGAGGACGTTCCGCAAGATAAGATTGAGAAGCATCAGCTAGATATTCGTAGTGAACAAATTTCAGGTATCAATATTCCGTACGTGCAAGAACTGTGGGACGCCTTTCGTGTGGGGGATGCTCGCCTTGTAGAGATCAACCCATTGGTAAAAACAGCTGACGCGAAGTGGATCGCCGCTGATGCCAAAGTGGCACTCGACGACGATGCGTTTTATCGACACACAGCTGAGAAGTCCAAGGATGGATTTGTTTGGGAAGACTTGATGCCGCGTACAGATATGGGTAGGCCGCCAACTGATCGTGAGGTAGCTGTCAAAAACATCGACGCAGGTGAAGGCTACTACCGTGGCACTGCGGGCAAGTATATCGAGATGGATGGGGACATAGCGATGATTCTCAATGGTGGTGGAGCGAGTATCGCGAACATGGATGCTCTCCTTAATGTTGGGCTCAAACCTGCCAATTATACGGAATACTCAGGCAATCCACCAAGAGAAAAAGTATACGAACTCGCAAAGATCATCATGTCAAAGCCAGGCATCCGCGGATTGTGGGCGTGTGGGGTGGTCGCCAACTTCACCAATGTCAAAGAAACGTTTCAGGGGTTTGCTGACGCGCTTGATGAAATCAAACCGACCTATCCGATCGTGGTCCGTCGTGATGGACCAGAAGGAGAAGCCGGGAGACAATTACTTCAAGAATGTGCTGATAGAAACGGATTGAATATGAAGATTTTTGGGAAAGACACGTCAATGACAGATACTGCAGCGACGCTCGCATTGATGATCAATAATGTATAGCGTATGAATACGAAAGGTTGGAAAACAACATTGTCAAAACAAGTGTACAAAAGTCCATTTATGGAAGTGACGGAGGATGAAGTGCTCGATGAAAATGGACGCAAGATGCTCTTTAGTTTGATGCATCTTAGAGATGGGGCGACAGTCCTCGCCGTAGACCCTGAACATAACACCTACCTGGTTCGCCAATTTCGATATGGATATGGAGATTATAGTGTGGAAGTGCCTGGAGGTGCTATTGACCCAGGGGAAACACCAGAAGAAGCTGGTAAACGAGAATTGTTTGAAGAGCTGGGTATCAAGGCAACCGAACTCATTTCACTTGGTTCACTGTGTAGTTTGACGAGCAACGGCAGACACAAAGAGCATTTGTTCCTCGCCAAGCTCGATCACGTGCCTGAAGTAAATCCTGGCACAGAAGAAGAAAATATTGACCTCATAAACGTCCCATTTGCAAAAGCACTTCAGATGGCAGAGGAAAGTAAGATTATGTTGTCTTTTTCTGTTGTGGCTATATTTCGAGCTAATAAGTATATTGACTAATATGGGAATATTATTTAACAAGAACACGAATGTCCTCATCCAAGGGATCACAGGGAAAGAAGGGCAAAAAGCTGCCAAAGCAATGCTCGCCTATGGGACAAATGTTGTCGGCGGTGTGCGTCCGGGCAAAGCGGGGGAGACGGTAGAAGGAAAGCCAGTTTTTGATACCGTAGCAGACGCTGTGAAAGAACTTGGTCAGATAGATGTCAGTGTGGTCTATGTACCTCCATTTGCGGCAAGATCAGCGATTCTCGAAGCCCTCGAAGCGGGAGTGAAACAAGTCAACGTCATTGTTGAGCGCATTCCTATTCGTGATACAGCGCACTGTTTGGCTGTTGCCAAAAAACGCGGTGCGCAGATTGTTGGGCCGAGCTCACTTGGGTATATTGTGCCGGGTGTAGGACGCGTCGGTGTGGTGGGGGGCCCACTAGATCAGGCCAACCAAATATTCAAGCCAGGACCGGTAGGGATTATTTCTCGAAGTGGAGGTATGACCAATGAGATCTCCTGGCAGATGGCGCAGCAAGGGTTGGGAATTTCTACTGCTGTTCATGTAGGTGGAGATCTTCTCATGGGAACGACGTACGTAGATCTACTACGTGAGTCTGAACAAGATGACGAGACCAAAGTCGTTGCAATTTTTGGCGAACATGGTGGCAGTTATGAGTTTGATGTTGTGGACATGATCAAGGCTGGTGAGTTTACCAAGCCTATCGTAATCTACGTTGGAGGGAAATTTGCAGGTACACTTCCGGAAGGAATGAACATCGGTCATGCCGGAGCGATCGTCGAACGTGGCAAAGGTGCGGCAGAAAAAGAGGCGGCTCTGAGTGCTGTAGGCGCTCATGTGGTGGAAAATTATGAGGAGCTCGCGACCAAAGTAGCGTCACTCGTATGACAACAGGTGCTACCACCAACAAACCAGTGCGTATCATGGGGATTCTCAATGTGACGCCTGATTCATTTTCGGATGGTGGTGAGTATGTTGACCCTGAGGTTGCAGTACAGCATGCGCTCAAGATGGTGCAGGAGGGCGCAGACATTATTGATATCGGTGGTGAGAGCTCGCGACCTGGGGCAGTCCCAGTCAGCGAAGAAGAAGAACTTCGGAGAGTCATTCCAGTCATCACCGCATTGCGTGCTGTCACTGACGTGCCTATCTCTATCGACACGTACAAGCCAGTTGTCGCCCGAGCCTCGGTCGAAGCAGGAGCCTCGATCATCAATGATATCACGGGGCTACGCAATGATGAGATGATCAAGACAGTCGCTGCGCTCAAGGTGCCAGTGATCATCATGCATATGCAAGGTACACCAGAGACGATGCAAGCAGCTCCAGCCTATGGCAATGCTGTTGAGGAAATAGTACAATTCTTACAAGAACGAGCCGAGGCTGCATTGGCTGCAGGCATTACAGATATTACGCTTGATCCAGGGATTGGTTTTGGCAAATCGCTCGAACACAACATGGCAATCTTGCGAGCGTGGTCACAATTTGCTGCGCTTGGGTTCCCAACGTTGGTTGGCACCTCACGCAAATCATTTATCGAAAAAGCCACCGGTGCACCTGTAGACGAACGGCTTCCAGGTACCATCGTCTCAACACTTGAGGCGGTGCGTGGGGGTGCATCAATAGTACGGGTGCATGATGTAAAAGAGATCAACCAAGCACTCAATATATATTCAGCAATTCATTCGCTATGAGCACTTACGAAACGGCCATTACAGATATTAAAGATGGCAAAGAATACATTCACGGCTATTCCTTGCATGAGCTGGCGAGAGAAAAAAGCTTTGTCGCTACGATCTATCTTCTTCTACGTGGAGAGTTGCCAACACCTGAGCAAGAGCAGATGCTCAACACTATTTTTACCGTGGCAATAGATCATGGCCCTGGGACTGCATCTGGCCAGACAGCTCGAATCGTAGCGAGTACCAAGAGTAGTCTGCATACAAGTGTGGCTGCTGGGATTCTTTCTATGAGTGAGCGCCATGGGGGAGCGATAGAAGGGGCAGCTGATTTTTTTGTTGAGTATGTTGAAGAAACAGACACCGATGCCCTAGCAAAAAAGCTCAAAGAAGCCAAGGTTCGGGTTCCTGGTTTTGGTCATTCGACACTTGAACATGATGGGAGATCAGATGTGATGTTTGATATGGCTGACAAGTTGGGCCTCTCCGGCAAACACACAGCCTTGGCCAAACGATTCCACACGTCATTCGACGCTGTGACGAGTCGACCACTCCCGATTAATGTGGATGGAGCGATGGCTGCAGTTCTTCTTGATATGTATTTTTCTCCAACACTCATGAAAGGGTTTTTTATCATTGCTCGAGTGCCAGGTCTCGTCGCTCAGGTGCATGAAGAAATCACGGATGGGCCTGGGCTGCGTCGGGTCAACCAAGACGACATCAAGTACACCGGTCCGTCCCCCCGCAACCTATAAAAAATGTGCTATACTATTTCCATATGATGGAAAAACAGCATGGGACAATTTGGATTCTTCTTTTGCTTGCAGGTATCACGTTTGGTGTTGGCTTTGGTTGGATGACCTATACGATGAACTCCCCAAAGGACGATTCTATCAATATGGGAGAAGAACCTGTGGTAGATGAAGTGCCTCTTCCCGATAGACAGGTCTCAATCAATGGCGTCATGTTGCCTCCGGATGTACGCATAGCTTTGGTTGACGGATCATATTGGTATGATGAAGTGACAGGCTTGTATGGTCCTATAGGATCAGAGGCTGTTGGGTTGATGCCGCTTGGATTTGAAGCTGCTCCGATGATGAAAAATGTTTCTGCGGGGAAGACCGGTGTACTACTCAATGGCCGAGATCTCCCAAAGGATGAACTTGAAAAATATAATGCATCGCTTGATTCAGCAATGACTCCTGGTGTGTACTATGCAGACCCAACCGGTACTGTAATTGATGAAAATGGTACAGAGCTTGGGACGGTACGTTTTGGACAAAATAGACCATATGGCGGCCCTCCTGGGTCAGAAAGTGTTACGACATCATCCCCTCCACAACAATTAGAACAAGAGCGCCTTTTCTAAGGAACCTGCTTATATAGCAGGTTTTCTTTTATACTCGTCTACGGTATGATAGACATCATATTATCTAACATATATGTATATGAATTATCATAGGATAAAATACCGTAGTATGCTGTTGCTGCTGGGTCTATTGACCTTTGGAGGTGTCGCTTCAGCACAGACGTCGTGCCAACTCGAAATAGGAGCTGTATATAAAACTGCAAATAGTAATGCTGTCTGGGCTGTCACCGAAGGGTGCCAAAAACGCCCGATCCTCAATCCGGCAGTCTTTTTTTCACACTATGCATCGTGGGATGATGTCGAGGAGACATCGCAAGCCAGTCTCGACAGTGTTCAGCGACATCCGCTCAACTTTTTGCCATGGGGGAGACTACGCAACTTTGAGAACGGATCACTCATTAAGACAGTTGATGATCCAAATGTATACTTGAAGCTTGGCGATCGACTCCACACGTTTAGCAGTGAGTCAGCATTTTATGCCTTTGGATACGAGTTTGGCAATGTCGAAGACGTGACTGCCGAAGTGATCAGTCAGCATACGGTAAGTACACCTATCACAGGCACTGACAGTGCTCCAGAGGGGTTGGTGTTCAAATATCCCAATGCTCCGCAAGTCTACCGTCTTGAACGACGTGCGGGTGATGGCGCCATCGTGAAACGTCATGTCCGCACCTACGAAGAATTTGCTGAAATCTATCGCACCAATCTGCTTGTCGATCTTCCTGCAGGAGTGGTATTCCCTGATCTTGCCGAAGGTGAAGAATCCACTACTGATGACACCAATACACCATCTCCAGGATCTAGTACTCCTACGCCTCCTGTCGTCGTGACTCCACCGGTAGTGACACCAGCTCCTGTGACCCCGACAACGCCGTCAGAGCCGTCTACACCAGTACCTGCCACACCTGCACCAACGACTCCAAACAGCAGTGGTGCAGGCCTTGGTATTACTAGTCCGTACACATCATATGCCGTTGGTGCTCTTGGAGAGCCGACCCTTGGCCAAACCGTCACTGACCCTGTACTTGGAGCTTCTATTCGCAAACTCGCTGAGGTAAGTGGCAATGGCTTTCGCCGACATATCTACTCTCAGATCCAAGCATTCAACGCCGACAGCTCCATGGCCATGCTGCTCTCTGCAAATGATGTAAGCATCTATGATGTCTCTACTGGTGCGCAACTTTATACAATTCCAAACGATATCAACTCTCCTCGCTGGAACCCGGCGAATCGTGAAGAAGTGTTTTTCTATGACAGCAATGACACAGGGAGTGGCAACACGTTGGTCAGATTTGAACGCTACAATGTGGTAACTGGTGCACGTAGTACCGTCTTTACGTTTCCTGCTCGTTATCAGACCATAGCTGGCGCTCAGTCATGGGAAGAAGTATCACGTGATGGTCGTTGGGCTGCAGCGATGCTTCGTCGCGCTGATGGTGGCGTATCTTATGCCATGCTCAATATTGTCGAAGCGCGCCTAGGTGCTGTGCTTGACCGAGAGTCAATCGCTAGCTCAGCTGGGTGCGATGCGGGTGACAATGACATCAACTGGGTAGCACCTTCACCGCTTGGCAACTATATGGTCATCCAGTGGAACCGTGATGGAAGTGGCCTGTGTGAAGGTGTCGAAGCTCGCAATATCGAAACCGGTGCGTATGTGGGACATGTCTCAGACAATCGTCAACACTCAGACATGGGCCTCGATGAAAATGGGAACGAAATTTACGTTTCACCATACTTTGGGTCGAGTCTTTTTGTAGCGAGTACTCGTTTGCCAGGGTCAACCAACTTTTTAGCAAGCTACGACAATGTCTTGGCTGATGTTGGTTGGTACCACTTTGGTCACATCTCTTGCAAAGGGCCACAGGGGCTTTGCGTTGTCAGCGGCGAAGGTGCGGCAAACAGTCCGTTTGGTGGAGAAATCTATCTGATCTATACCGACAGTCGCGCAGCTGACAATGGCCAAAATGACGCAGCCCGTGTACGCCGCCTCGCTCATCATCGTTCTAGTAACTATGATTATTGGGCGCAACCACAGCCAAGTATTTCAGCAGATGGTTCGTACATCATCTTTGCGTCGGATTGGGGTAATGCAGGAAGAGATAGCTATGTGATTGATTTACGCAATCGGGATATTAGTTCGCCAGCTCCAGTTGGGACTGCACCGGTGACAACACCAGCACCAGTAGTAACTCCTGATCCAACCCCAACAACACCTGACCCTACACCTACTCCAGACCCAGAGCCTGTGTCAGCAAATAGTTCAGAGATAGATCTTGGCGCCAATGGGTTGCCAAACTCTACCTACGCTTCGCAGGGGAGTAATGGATCGTTTACTCTCGGATTGTGGTTTGGCAATCCAGCAGGAAGTAATTATGTAGAACTGTTGACCTCAAATACACTTGGTACACCATGTTCATCAGCTGACTTTGCCAACATTCGATTCTTTATCCAAACAAATCAATCTGGAAATTATAGTCGCATAGAATCATCAACATACCTTGGTACGGATGATGGTGGCTGTTTTGGCAAAGACAACATGATGACTTCTGTGCCGCTGACAAGCGGTACACACAATGTTGTGGCATGTGTCGCAAATGATGACTTTAGTAACAATTACTGTACAGACCCAATGGTCGTTGTAACAAGTGATGCGTAATCAGTTTCTCAATACACAAAAACCTCCCACCATGTAGGGAGGTTTTTTGTACATACGGCATTGAGCCATTGCCGCAGAGTGATTCTTGTCATATCAAAAACACCCTCATTGCTGAAGGTGTTTTTGATAAAGAGCGATTGGTGAAGAGACTATCTCTTCTTGCGTTTAGGAGCAGCTTTCTTCTTCGCAGGCTTACGCTTTGCAGCGGCCTTTCGCTTAGGAGCAGCTTTCTTCTTCGCAGGTTTGCGCTTTGCAGCAGCTTTACGCTTAGGAGCAGCCTTCTTTTTAGCAGGCTTCTTCTTTGCAGCAGCTTTGCGTTTAGGAGCAGCTTTCTTCTTAGCAGCAGGTTTTCGCTTTGCAGCGGCCTTCTTCTTAGGAGCAGCTTTCTTCTTTTTCGCAGCTGGTTTTTTCTTCGCAGCTTTACGCTTAGGAGCAGCCTTCTTTTTAGCAGGCTTCTTCTTTGCAGCAGCTTTGCGTTTAGGAGCAGCTTTCTTCTTAGCAGCAGGTTTTCGCTTTGCAGCGGCCTTCTTCTTAGGAGCAGCTTTCTTCTTTTTCGCAGCTGGTTTTTTCTTTGCAGCAGCTTTACGTTTTGGTGCAGCCTTTTTCTTGGCTGGCGCCTTGCGCTTAGCAGGAGCCTTCTTACGAGCAGGCTTCTTTTTTGCAGCAGCTTTTTTGCGTGGTGGCATAGTGTGTGCACCTCCTTACTTTTTTTGATAAATGATTTGCTATGACCATGGTGCATATCAAATCGTTTTTTATTTGTTGAAGATGTTTTACATGACAGGTATGGATGTAAAACGTAACAAACATTCGACCTACATAAAGTATAAGTTATTTACGAACTTTTTTACACAAAAAAAAATTATAAACTGTGTATAACTTTTTTTATTTTTCAAAAAACAAAATTAACTTTTCACTTTTCCATTACCATTCATGCCAACAATAATAAACATAACGACACTTCCAAAAATAATTCCAATCATGTTTAACAAATACAGAAAAAAACTTTGGAGTGCAACGTCACGTGATTGCATAACAATACCTAAGCCTGTCACAGCAAGTGGTGGAATGACTGCTACCGAAATGGCGATACCGGTAATGCTTTCTGGAACTTTTGGTCGACTGTATGCGTATGCACCAGCAGCACCACTGAGTAACGCAACAAGAAAAAATAAAAAACTTGGTTCGAGACGAGACGCAATTTCTGGATTGATACTAGGTGCTCTACCGTCTAGGAGTGCGATCACAAATCCAACGACTCCTCCTGTGGCGATGGCGAGAAGCATGCCAAGTGCTACAGCGCTCAGTGAAAGTAACACTCGACGCATACGGAAGATGATCAATGACAATGCGAGGTCAAACATCGGTGTCGTGAGTGGTGCTACAACCATAGCGCCGATAACAATGCTTGTATTGTCCAAGATCAATCCGCATGCGGCGATAGCTGCTGATAGTCCTGTAAGGACAAAGAAGTTGTTAGACGGCCTTGAGTGATCTTCTAGACGTTTTTGTGTGCGGACTTGCAATCGGTGTGTGCTGGACGTGAGGTAAGAGATGATGGACATAGATGACAAATATCAATATGTGATGTGACTATGATTATAGTGTATCACTCAGATGAACTGGCTCCAAAAAAAACAGTGACGTGTAGAACATCACTGCTATATATGTTGGATTGATCAGGCGAGTGCTTGTGAATGGTTTCGCTCAGTAAGTGTTGCAAGCATGTACTCTGCTTTTGCGATTGCTTGCTCAGTCCACTTGAGTCCAAACTGGGCAACATGCCAGGCAAAGACGGCTTTGTCACGGAGGAACGTGAGGCAGGCTTCCAGGATTTCTTGAAAGTACTTTTGAGCTTGGGCGGTTTTCATGTTCATGTGAGACGTGTTGACTATCCAGTTTACAGCGAGTTTGTAGCCACGTTTGTAGACCCAAGATGTTTCTACCATGCTCATCATGTTGTTCATGCGTTCTTGGTGCAGGACGTCGAGGGTGTCCGCGTCCTCGAGGATGTCGATCAGGATGCGGTTTTTCTTCCTCATGAAGATCCTGCTGAAGATGGCACCGGTACCGAGACTTTTGCAGAGGATAGCTCGACAAGCCATACCAGCGACGGGGCCAAAGAACCCATGACGAATCGTCGCAATCCAGAGCATAAGCGCTGAGAGCATATCGTCGACCAGCGGCATCCAGATGATCGAAGGGTTTTTGGTCAGGGTACGGCTGGCATCATGCCACCAGGCTGCGAGGATGAGGGCCTCTTTTCGGTCGCCAGAGATCTTCATATCATCACAAAGTCGCTCTGTGTAGGTCACAACGCGGCGGACATGAGCGAGGTCATGGATGGGGTCATTACTGATTTCCATGATATTTGCTGCCTGACTAGTCAGTTTGTGGTAGCGGGAGATATTCATATGGTGCTAGTATACCTCTATACCTAGCCAAAAGCAATGGGGATAGCCTTGATTTTTCTGCCATATTGTGGGAAAATGGTCACACAACACGTACTATCACGTGCCTGTAGCTCAGTCGGTTAGAGCACCACGCTTATAACGTGGCGGTCACGGGTTCAAGTCCCGTCAGGCGCACTATTATTCATTTGAGAAAAAGCTTCTAATCACTGCATGGTATACATGGTGTACCATGCCAGACTTGAACGGGGGCTTGTAAGGGGGAATCCCCCTTACAAGCCGAGGAAGGCTGGGAAACCAGAAGGTTTCACAAGAGCGCGAAGACGCGATGTGAACGTCCCGTCAGGCGCACACTTAATAATTGGCATCCTCACACGGCAAGCCATACATATAGCAACTATGCCAAACCATATCATCACAGAAGAACAAGCCGGAACACGCCTCGACAAGGTGCTTGTTGAAATGTCAGGAGAAAGTAGGGGAACAGTACAAAAATGGATTGATGCGGAGACCGTCCATGTAGATGGAAAGCTTATGAAGAAAGCGTCTACCAAGCTGCGTGAAGGGCAAGAACTCGTATGGGAAGTACTTGATCTTTCGGCATCACAAGAAGAGATCCTTGTACCTGTAAAAGAAGAAGCGCGACCGGTAGATACGTATGGCGTAGAAGTGATTTCAGAAACCAAAGACTATGTGGTGATCAACAAGCCTTCGGGGCTTTTGGTACACCCTACTGATGCCGAAGAAGCAAATACGCTTGCTCGTTGGATCAGTGAAACGTATCCTGAGACAGCTGTTGTCGGAGAAGACCCTATCCGTCCCGGTATCATGCATCGTCTTGATCGCGAAGCCTCTGGTCTCATGGTTGTCGCTCGTACCCAAGAGTCATACCTACATCTCAAAGACCAATTCAAAAATAGAGAAGTCAACAAAATCTATACGGTGCTTGTGCAAGGAACCGTGCTTGCTGATCATGACACAATCGACTTTGATATTGATCGTGGCAATGGTGGCCGTATGGCAGCTCGTCCTCACACCGACATGATGAAGCTCAAGAACGTGGGCAAGGCGCAAGAAGGTCGTGATGCATTGACCGAGTTTGATGTCCTGACACGCTACGCCAATAGTTCGCTTCTCAAGGTAAAAATTCACACTGGTCGTACGCACCAGATCCGCGTACATATGTTTGCCTATGCGCATCCTGTCCTCGGTGATATGCTCTACCAGCAAAAGCGTGATGCATACAAAAACCAACCTGTGCGACTGTTTCTCCATGCGAGCGAACTAGGATTTGCTGATATGCAGGGAGAACACGTAGCGTTTGCGAGTGACTTACCGACTGACTTACAAACATATCTTGATAACCTTAAATAGATAATATGGGAACACTTGTGATTATTTCTTCACCGTCTGGTGGAGGCAAAGATTCGGTGATCAATGAACTGTTACCTCGTTTTGATGGCGCGGTGCGGTTTGTCACGACGACAAGTCGACAGCCACGACCAGGCAATGTAGATGGTGTTGATTATCATTTTATTGATCGCGAGACATTTGAAGCAAAGTTGGATGCTGGTGAATTCCTCGAACACAATCACTACGCCGGCAACTTGTATGGATCTGAAAAAGGAAAACTTGAGAATGACCTCAAAAACAATGACCTCGTGTTTACTCAGATCGAAGTCAATGGAAAGAAAAATGTTGATAGCGCTGGCATCAAGCATTTATCAATATTTCTTGTACCTGAGAGCCTCGAACAGCTCCGCAACCGTATAGAAAAACGCGGTGGGCTGACTGAAGAAAATATCAATGAGCGTCTCGAGATCGCCAAAGCTGAAATGGCTGAAGCTCTGATCTATGATCACAAAGTGGTGAACTATGAAGGAAAACTCGAAGAGACTGTCGACCAAGTAGAAGCACTGATCCGCTCCTACCATGCATAAACCATCAAGCTGCCGACAGGCAGTTTTTTGGTATAAAAAAAGAGCGCGACGAGGCGCGCAAGAAAGACTGCTGGCAGTGTCTGCTACGTATCTTTGCCGCTGATGGCAATGCACGTGACACCGACGACCCAAAAGGGGAAGGACATCAAGAGTGTGGCCGGGGAGCACAGGGCCAATGCCAACCAGAGAATCCATCGAGGGCAATGTTCCTTGAACAGGAAGGGGGAGAAGACTGTGTTGGTGGCGACTTTGAGTGATCGTTTCCCCATTCTGACTGTAGCATCTCGATGTGCGATTTCTTTGGACATGTAGCCCCTTTCTGTCCAAATCATAGCAGGCAGCATGGGACGGGTCAATAAACATGAGAAAAAAAGAAGCGCGACGAGGCGCGCGGAGAACATTGAGCTGCATGTCATATGTATTCATGGGAGTAGGGTCCGCATGAGCGCAGGAAGACGTTTGAAGTCAGCTACGGTGCGTAGGCAAAATTCATGATCATGTAGACCATGCATATCGAGCGAATTCCTGAGTGAACCATACCTTGCCCATGAGGCGATGACGGGTATGGTCGATATGTTCCTAGCACGCCCTGCGGCGTACAGATCAGAACGTGCATCACCAGCGACAACGATAGCACTGATGTCGTCTCGCCCACCAACGTGATCCAAGATCATATCTGGTTCAGGCTTGTATTTGCCGGCGTGGGTCTCCATGCTGTCGTGCATGGGGACATTGCTCAAGCCAGCGTTGTGCATGGTCTCGCCAAACGCAGGTGCGATGTTGTTGGTCGCAAACGTGAGGACCAATTGATCGTCAGCCATGATTTCATGCAGAGTCTCACGGACACCTTCAAACCACTCTGCGTATTCGAGGTGAAGGCGTGCCGTATGCGTTGCTGCCACAGCATTGATTTCTGCGCTTTGTTCTACGTGTAGGCCGCAGATGTGCAAGAAACACTCCCACGGCAACATAGCCGCCAAGGCAAATTCAGTGGTTGTTTTGAACGGGAAGTCCTTTCTGAAATGATCGAGAATGAGCTTCCACAGCTCAAATCCGACCTTGTGGGTCTTGAGCAGCGTCTGGTCGACATCTGCCACCAACAAAACTCTTTTCATGTATTCAATCTTACAGAAATATTTCAGGTTGTTAATTATCCACGCGTATCTCTTGACAGAATGTGCCTTGTATAGTACACTCACATCACTGCAAAAAACGCTTTTAATTAGCCAAATCTCGACGTTGCGGGTCACTTATACCGTAACCACTCAGTAACACATATATATATGGCCAAAGAGATCAAAGACATCCGCGGTGACGTAGAGCCAGGGATGATCGTCCGTGTGCACCAACGCATCAAGGAAACCAACACTAAGGGAGAAGAAAAGGAACGTATCCAAATCTTCGAAGGCATCGTCCTCGCTGTAAAGCATGGTAAGGGTCCTTCAGCTACTATCACTGTCCGCAAAGTATCTGGTGGAATCGGTGTAGAAAAGATTTACCCTATCAACTCACCTGTGGTGGCTGCTATCGAACTCGTTCGCAAGATGCGTGTTCGTCAAGCAAAACCAAACTTCCTTCGCAACACGAAGAAGCGTCTCAAAGAAGACCGACGTGAACGCGCAGCAAAACCTGCTACCGCGTAAACAAAAAAAGAACCTCCCTGTGAGGTTCTTTTTTTGTCCAAAGAGGTGAATCAAACCTACATAAAAAAACCAACCGTACGGTTGGTCTTTTTTGTATACGATGATGCTTAGCTAGCTGCTTGCGCAGTGACTTCAGCGACAAAGTCGTCTTCTTTCTTTTCGATTCCTTCACCGAGCTCGTAGCGAGCAAAGCGACGGACGGTGATCTTCTCACCAATTTCTACGGTTGCTTCTTCAAGCAGTTTTTCGATTGTTTTCTCTTCGTCCTTGATGAACTTTTGTTCGAGGAGGACAAAGTCTTCATTGAAGGTTGCCATCTTTTCTGCAACAGTTGCATCGATGTTTTCTGCGCCTTCGTCAGTGAGTTCTTCACGGTAAGACTTCTCAGCTGCAGCGAGGACGTCTGGAGTCACGTCACTGTTTGTGAGATAACGTGGGCCAGAAGCGGCAATGTGAAGTGCGATATCGTTGGCGATCTCTTTGAAGCGATCGTTCTTGGCGACGAAGTCTGTTTCAGAGTTGATCTCTACGAGGACGCCGACGCGGCCACCTGCGTGGATGTAGCTGACGACGGTTCCTTCTGCGGCGACTTTGTCAGCACGTTTGGCTGCTTTGGCGACGCCACGTTCACGGAGGTACTCGATTGCTTTTTCCATGTCACCATCAGATGCGTCGAGGGCTTTTTTACATTCGAGCATTCCTGCACCTGTTTGGGCGCGGAGTGCTGCAATGTCTTTTGCAGTTACTGCCATAAAAAACTAGGGATTAGAGAGATTAGAGTTTTAGAGGTATACGGGACGACTATGCTGTCATGTTTGCGTCAGCTTTTGGCGCTGCCGGCTTTTTGGCAGCTTTTTCTGCTGCTGCTTTGGCGTCTGCTGCTGCCTTTCCTGCTGCGAGCATTGCTTTTTTGTGTTCTGCGAGTCCTGCAGCGTATGCGTCGGCAACGAGGTCGACGATCATCTTGATGCTACCGACAGCGTCATCGTTGGCTGGGATGACGTGATCAGCTTTGTCAGGGTTTGCATTGGTGTCACAGATACCGACGACTTTTACGTTCATACGGTTTGCTTCGGTGACAGCAGTTTTTTCACGTTGGAGTGCTGGAACAAAGATAGCGTCAGGCATCGCAGTCAGTGATGCAACACCACCAATGTTTTCGTCCATCTTGGCAAGTTCTTTGCCGATGCGGACACGTTCAGCTTTGGTGTATCGTTCGAGTTCTCCAGATTCTTGTTGGGCTTTGAGGCCGTTGTATTTCTTGAAGAGGCGCTTCATTTCGTTGAAGTTGGTGAGGAGGCCACCGATCCATCGGTCTACGAGGTATGGTGCTCCAGCGCGCACTGCAGCGTCACGTACGATGTCGCGAGCTTGTGGTTTGGTAGTGATGAAGAGAAGCTTCTTGCCTTCTTTTCCCATCTTGGTTACTGCTTCGAGTGTTTCACCGAGCATGCGTTCGGTTTCTTCGAGGTTGATGATGTGTGTCCCACCACGCTTACCAAAAATAAATGGCTTCATCTTAGGGTGCCATCGTGACCCTTGGTGTCCAAAGTGGACGCCGGCCTGGAGCATTTCCAGGAGTGTAGGTGTTTTCATAAAAAACGTTCCTTTTACCTCTTTGCACCACCATCGGTATTGCCGACAGAGGAATGTATATAGGTGCAAATGAGTGATAAATAAATGTGTTAGGAGTGTACCCCGGGAGGCAAAATATGTCAAGAGGAGATGTGTACACTATTTGGCCATGTGTAGCAGGATTTGTGTCCTTTGTTGTCTTGGCGAAAATATGACCTGTATTCATTCAAAATCTTGCCAAACTGTGCTATACTATGCGCATATGACAAAGGAACCTTCATTCAAGCCAGCCGTTGCTTGGTACAAAACTCGATCTGGCAAACTCTTCTTGGCAGTACTCGGCCTGTTTGGTCTTATCCTGGCGCTTTTTATGTTGATGGTCGGGTATTATGTCTGGCAGATCGCAAGAGGCAATGCTGCCGCCATAGATCAGCAATTTAGTCGTAGTTTTACCCTCAACCCAGCAGAAAATATCGATCAGTCGCCAAGGCTTCCCGTCCCCCATGAGTCACTGATCAGGGCGCACTCACCAGTTCTTGGCGATCCTGATGCCCCAGTGACGGTCATCCAGTTTATTGATTTTGAGTGCCCATTTTGCCAAGAGAGCTATGTGATCACGAGTCGTATATTTGCTGAGTTTGGGCCTGCTGTGAGGATTGTATTCAAACATCTTCCGGTAGAGTCAATACATCCCCAAGCTATGCAAGCTCATATGGCGAGTGCTTGTGCTCACGAACAAGACCAGTTTTGGCAGTATTATGGTGAGCTCTTCTCGACACAGCAGCTCGATAGTGCGAGTTTGCTTCGCCATGCCGAGACTCTCAAGCTTGATATGACCGAGTTTGCTGCCTGTATGGATGAAGACCGGTATCGAGCTGACATCTTGGCTGACATCGCAGACGCAGCCCGGGCTGAGGTGCGAGGGACGCCTACCTATAGTATCAACGATCTGAAAGCTGAAGGCACACTGAAAGCCGATGTGTGGGGCCGTCTTATCCTTAGCGAGCTCGCAAAATAATATGCGCATGTTTTTCAAACAAGGCCTGATGTTTGTCATGATGATGGGAGTGTTTCTTCCTGGGGTGACGAGTGCCCAGGTCGATACAAGGTGTTTTACCAAAGCAGACTGTACCGAGGCAAGACAGGGCTTTGGCCTGACTCCACAAGAAGCTGCCAAGGGGTTTGATATCAATGCCTCCAAAGGGATATGTGGCCAAAACTTCAAAGGGGAAACATTGGGTTTTTGTGCTCCTGGGTCTGATTCACAGACACAAGTGACATTTGGGGGCCGTCGAGATTTTGCCAATATTGGAGACTTTATCGCACTCATGTACGAATACGGGATTGTCTTGATCGGACTGTTTTCTTCGATCATGATCATCGTTGCCGGTGCGCAGTGGGTCACCTCAGGTGGGAGCCCTGACCGCGTCCAAAGCGCCAAAAAGCGTATCGGTGGCGCAGTCACTGGTCTTATCTTGGCAAGTTTTTCATATGTGATCCTCAACTACATTAGTCCATCACTTGTGAGTTTCCGTTTGCCTCAGATCTGGATGATCAACTCGTTTGATGTTGCCCCGTCGCTTTGTGGCGAAATCGTAGACAACAATGCCCCAGGCAAAACACCGCCGCTACTTTCACCAGTAGAAAGAACCATTTCACCTTCTACTCCTACAAAGGAAGTAGAAAACATTCTCAACGAAGCATTTAAGAAAAAGTCTGTGGCCGTGACAGACAAAGACCTCGGTTGTGGTCCACTGTACTACGTACAGGGCACTGCAGGGCAGACATGTATCGCCAACACCTGCACAGATCCTCACGAAATTTGTATCCAAGGGACAGGGACCAGTGACCCAAACGCGTATGTTTGTGTGCCAGGAAAGTTTTCTGCTCGCATCTATAATTCTGATCCAGGAGCAGATTCTTTTGGCAATGCTATCAGAGCTGTCGTCGTTGGTGGTTGGGATTGGGGAGCGTTGACTGGCGCCAATGGGTGGGTCGGAACCTCAATCACTACTGCCGTAGCAGCGCCAGAACTCAAGGTATTGTGTGCCGATAAAAAGTCTCACAGGGTCGCCAAGTTTAGCAATAATTATTCTGATGACACCAGCAAAATCCAAACGATTGTGTTTGCTCTCCCAGAGAGTACTCGTACAGAGTCAGGTCTCAAGGGGTATGTCTCGAGTCGTTGTGGTGGAATTTCGTCGAGCCGTTTCCTCGGGTTTTATCTCGAGATGGATTTCAACGAAGCTGGAAGTGCGCTACACGAACGACATGCGATCGGTGTCCGCGGCCAGGACCTGGGTAGTATTTATACGCTTACTGATGGGACATTTATTGACAAGGTAAAAGCAGGGAGTATCAACCCGTCAGAACTTTTTTCTCTCAATGATTACCTTGACAGATTTGGTAATTATGTTAACATCGATGCAAACCGCGTTGACAATGAAAGTTGACGAATAATCACTCCATCTTCTCTATGCACAGCCATATTGTCGTCAAAAACGCCCGAGTCAATAACCTCAAGGACGTCTCAGTTAAGATCCCCAAAAATAAACTGACCGTGATCACCGGGTTATCTGGATCTGGAAAGTCGTCTTTGGCATTTGATACGATCTACGCCGAAGGCCAACGCCGCTATGCCGAAAGCCTCAACGCTTACGCACGACAATTCATGGACGTACAGGACAAACCTGACGTTGATGAGATCACTGGTCTCTCACCAACCATCGCCATCGACCAACGCAACACCAGCACTAATCCTCGCTCAACCGTTGGAACCACTACGGAGATCTATGATTATCTTCGTCTTTTGTTTGCTCGCATCGGGCGTCAGTTTGACCCACGCACCGGCGTCGAGATCAACTGTTCTACCCCTGGTGAGATCGTCGAGTCTGTCCGCAAGCTTGCTCGCGGCAGCAGCGAAGTTCAACTTCTCGCCCCGATGATTCGCCAAGCATCTGTCGAAGGCCGCTCACTCCTGCGCGAGCTCGAAGCGTCTGGCTTTGACATGGTACGTCTCAATGGCGTCCCGATGGACTTGCGCGCGCTCAAAGGCTACAAATTTCAAAAAGGAAGCACGTACGACGTCGAGATCGTCGTCGCACGGATCACTGATGCCAAGAGCACACAGATGTCACGCCAAGTAGAAAAAACCCTCGACCTCGGCAACGGTGCGATGGTCGTGATCGACGAAGACTCTGGCGACGAACATACCTTCACTACTTTTCCATACAATCCTGAAACCGGCGAACGTTTCAACCCGATTGAACCGCGCACCTTTAGTTTCAACAGTCCGTACGGCGCGTGTCCGCGTTGTACTGGTCTCGGGTATACGCTCAACGTCGACCCAGAAGTTGTCATCCCAAATCCTCGTCTCACCCTCGCCGAAGGCGCGATCCAACCATGGACACGCATCGTCGGCAACCAGATGCAATACCAAAAACTCCTCGCCGCTGTTGCGGACGCGCACGGCTTTTCTGTCGACACGCCGGTCAAAGACCTCCCGAGCAAAGTCATGGACCTCGTCCTCTATGGGACTGATGGCCAGCTCTACACGATCGGGGCCAAGAGCATGCACTACGAAGGGGTCATCCCGAACCTCACCAACCGTCACGCCGAAACAGACTCTGACTACATCCGTAAGGAGATCGAAGTCTACATGCGCGAATCCACTTGTCCTGTCTGTGAAGGCAAACGCCTCAAACAAGAATCACTCTACGTTCGTATCGGTGAACACTCTATCTCAGACATCGCTGGCATGACGATCGAAGAAGCGCACACGTTCTTTGGTGTTGGTAGTGCCGGCAAGAAAACGGCCGCTGGCTTTACCCTCAAGAAAAATGAAAAAGCAGTTGCCGATCCAATCCTCAAAGAAATTACTAGTCGCCTTGCTGACCTCATGAAAGTGGGCCTCTACTATCTCTCACTCGACCGTTCATTTGCGACGCTCTCTGGTGGAGAAGCCCAACGCATCCGCCTCTCGAGCCAACTCTCGACTGGCCTCACCGATGTCATCTATATTCTCGACGAGCCATCTATCGGTCTGCACGCGCGCGACTCCGACAAACTCATCGAGACCCTCAAGACGCTCCGTGACATCGGCAACACCGTGATCGTCGTCGAGCATGATGAAGCCATGATCGAGGCAGCCGACTATGTGATCGACGTAGGTCCTGGTGCCGGTACCAATGGTGGTGAAATCATCGCCGAAGGCACCCCGGCCCAGCTCAAAAAATCTGACGACAGTATCACCGGCCGCTGGCTCGTAGGCAAAGAACAGATCGATCCACCAAAGAAACCACGCAAGGGCAATGGTAAGAAGCTCACAATTGTCGGTGCGACTGGCCACAACCTCAAAAACATCGACGTCGAGATCCCACTCGGACTACTCGTGACTGTCAGTGGTGTCTCTGGATCTGGTAAATCAACCCTTATCTCTGGCACGCTTAGCAAGGCACTTAGCAAACATTTTCACCGTGCCAAGAGCGAACCGGCCCCACACAAAAGTATCAAAGGCCTCGCCAACATCGACAAGGTCATCTCTATCGACCAGAGCCCTATCGGGCGTACACCACGTAGCAATCCAGCTACCTACACTGGCGTCTTTACTGCGATTCGTGACATCTTCACCGCGACACCAGAGGCCAAGATGCGCGGCTACGGCGCCGGCATGTTTAGCTTCAACGTGAAGGGCGGAGGCCGCTGTGAAGCGTGTGCTGGTGACGGTGCTATCCGTATTCCGATGCAGTTTCTCACCGACGTCTTCGTGGAGTGTAGCGAATGTGAAGGCAACCGCTACAACAAAGAAGCCCTCGAAGTTCACTACCGCAGCAAACACATCGCCGACGTGCTCCGCATGACGATCGAGCAAGCGCACAGCTTTTTTACTGATGTGCCTGCGATTGCTGACAAGCTCCAGATCTTGCGTGATGTCGGACTGGGCTACTTGCACCTCGGCCAACCAGCGACCACGCTCTCTGGTGGTGAGGCGCAGCGTATCAAGCTCGCGACCGAGCTCTCACGTCGCGCGACTGGCAAGACGCTCTACATCCTCGACGAGCCGACGACCGGGCTCCACTTTGAAGACACCAAGCGCCTCCTCGAAGTCCTTCGTCTCCTCGTAGACAAGGGCAACTCTGTCCTCATCGTCGAACACAATCTCGACGTGATCAAAGCCTCTGACTGGGTCATCGACCTCGGGCCAGAAGGTGGGAAGAAAGGTGGCGAACTCGTCGCCGCTGGGACGCCAAAAGACGTGATGAAGGAAAAATCCTCACTCACGGGACAATACATGAAGAAGTAAAACACGCAGCACTCCATTGGGGTGCTGTTTTATATTTTAGGTAAAAACACTGGAGCTCCGCTTCAGTAAGATATGTATGCGCAATAAAAACTTATGTGTCATTCAGAGCTACACACGAAGTGGAAGCGAAGAATCTCATAGTAGAAAGGAATTGATCTTACTACGTATGAGATCCTTCACCCGCCGACTGCGTCGAGCTTGTTCTGGATGACACTGTGATATATAGCAATTTTTCTCCTCTTCCGTCTGCCGGTTCTTCGCGGTACAATAGGTGTATCAATATTACTATTTTTATGAACCCACGTTATACTATTGGTGCTTTTGTGGCATTAACTACTATCACTGTTATACTCGTTGTCGGCGGCGTTGCTTTTGGCACGTTTCTGCTCTTCCAGAAGGCTTCTGGCGAATTGGGCAGTTACACAGATGAGCACGGCGACATCACCGTTAGTCTGAGCGATCCATCGCAACCGGATGCGTTAGAATGGAAGGAGTATACTAGCGATCGGCTAGGACTCACACTTCGCCTGCCGACGGGATGGGATGTGGAGGAGTTGAGTGATTTTAGATTAGGTGTAAGTGTGGGCGGTGAAAGAAATCCAAGCGCACCTCAATACGATCTATGGGTTGATTTTGAAGAGAACAAAAACGATGATCTTCTTGGAAAAAGTAACTATCAAAGAGTAGGCGAGACAACTGAAGGGTATGTATTACACACATATACCGAAGTAAATGATTTCTTGAATACAACTAATAAAGTAATTGTTTTGACTGGAGCTGACGGCGAGGCTGTAACCTTTCGCTTTGACCAACATAGCGAGTTTGCAGAGACGTTTTATGGTGTTGCTGCCGAGGCAGTGCTAGAGCTGAGTGGTGAGCAACTTGGCGAGCCAGAAGAACTGTCATTTGAGGAGTTGATGAATACGAGTACGTGGAAGGTGTTTGAGAGTGAGGAGTTGGGGGTGAGGTTTCGGTATCCAGGTAGTTGGAGAATTGAGTCTTCAGAGACTATAGACGTAGTCTCGTTTAAACTTATCGCAGGTAAAAGCACTTATCAGATGTTGATGGCAACAGAAAATTTCGTGCCACATGGTATTGATGGCTCTCCTGAGCTCAGTTTATTAGTGCATGGCTTGCCAGGTATTGAGAATAGTTCACCAGTTTGTAATCTTGAAAAGCATCGTGACAGTATGAGTTTTCTATATATTTCGAATGATAAATCTGGAGAAAGATATGGAGAAACCTATAGTAACCTTTCTGCAGCGCTATTAGGGAATATTAATACAGGTAATGTTAGAAAAATACTAATGACAGAAACACTTCATTTACAAGAGTATGAAGATAAGTTCTCTTCTTGCGAAGGTGTATCAGATAGTATTAACGCTGATTTTGCTGAAACAAAGAGCTTTTTTTACGAAATTTCACAAAGTATAAGTGCATTGTGATTTTACAGAATAATGATAAATTGCCCCCTCAACCTTCCCATGATACCCTAGGGGCACGTACCTTTCTACACGTCATTTCGACCGAAGTCTGGAGTGTAACGGAAGACGTAGTGGAGAAATCTGTTGCAGTCCAACGTCCAGATCTCTCGATTCTCTCGTCACTGCGTGACGGAACCACTCGAGATGACGTATTATTCAAGTAAATAATCAACTATATGCTAAACATTGCTATCAACGGATTTGGCCGTATTGGCCGCCACGCCCTCAAAGTCATCGGCGAACGAGACGACATGCAAGTCGTCGCCATCAATGACCTCACTGACAACGCTGCCCTCGCACATCTCCTCAAGCATGACACTGCTTACCCAAAATATGACAAAGAGATCCGTCATGACGAAACCCATCTCACGATAGATGGCACTGCTATCAACGCTTACGCAGAGCGCAACCCGGCCGACCTCCCGTGGAAAGACCTCAAGGTAGACATCGTGCTCGAATGTACTGGCGTCTTCCGTACCAAGGAAACAGCCAGCGCCCACCTCGACGCTGGGGCCAAGAAGGTCATCCTCTCTGCACCTGGCAAAGGTGAAGGGATAGAGACCTACGTCCGCGGCGTCAACAGCGACTCATACGCCGGCGGTGACATCATCGACAATGCGAGCTGCACCACCAACTGTACCGCGCCTGTGATGCAAGTACTCGAGAAGTCTTTTGGCATCGAGAAGGCGATGCTCTCTACGATCCACTCATATACTGCTGGCCAACACCTCCAAGACGGCCCAGCCAAAGACCTCCGCCGTGCCCGCGCTGCTGCGCAGAACTTGATCCCCACGAGCACCGGCGCTGCGATCGCCACGACCAAGACCATCCCAAGCCTCAAAGGCAAGTTTGATGGCCTGGCTGTCCGCGTGCCAACGATCACTGTATCTATCTCCGACATCACCGTCATCCTCAAAAAGGACACCACCGTCGACGAGATCAACGCTGCTATGACCGACGCGGCTGGTAGCTGGCTCGCCGGCATCATGGCCGTGACCAATGAGCCACTTGTCTCGAGTGACTTCATCGGTGACCCGCACTCTAGCACCGTAGACCTCGGCCTGACCAAAGTCGTCGACGGCAACATGGTGAAGATCATTGCTTGGTATGACAACGAATGGGGCTACGCCAATCGACTTGTGGAGATGGCGGAGGTTGTTGGCAAGACGCTCAAGTAGGTTTATAGTTCCCCTCCTTACCAAGGAGGGGTTAGGGGAGGTCGGTTTACCACCAATCTTCTTTGATCCTATGACCCCCTCCAGCTCCCCCTTGGTAAGGGGGAGAGACACTCGGCCATCATCAACTATCACTATGCTCAAATCCATTAAACGTGCGCGCAATCTCAAAGGCAAGACCGTCCTCATCCGGGCGGATTTTAACGTGCCGATAACGCGCGGCAAGGTGACGGATGATACGCGGATCGTGGCGACGCTGCCGACCATCGAATACCTGATCACCAAAGGTGCTCGGGTGGTGCTCGCGTGCCACATCGGCCGCCCAGATGGTAAGTGGCTAAAGTCGCTTTCAACTGTTCCTGTGGCCAAATGCCTAGGAGAACACCTGGGTAAAAACGTTGTTCACATCAACGCGCTCGCCGGTCCGAGTGCGTACAAACAGGTGAAGAAACTCAAAGACGGACAGGTGGCGCTACTCGAAAATATGCGCTACTCGCCAGAAGAAAAAGGCAACACTGGTGTGCTCTCGGCGTCGCTTGCGGCGATGGCTGACGTGTTTGTCATGGACGGATTTGGCGTGGCGCACAGAGCTGACGCATCTATCATTGGGCCGGCAGCATACATCCCAAGCTTCGCCGGACTCCTGCTCGAAAAAGAAGTGAACACGTTTGATACACTGCTTGCCAAACCGGCGCGGCCATTTATTGCCGTGATTGGTGGTGCCAAGATGAAAACCAAAATTCCGGTTTTGAACACGATGCTCAAAAAAGCGAGCAAGGTGCTCGTCGGCGGAGGGATACTCAATACGATGCTCAAAGCGCGTGGGTATGATGTTGGTAGTTCGATCGTGGACACGGATCATCTTGCTGACGCCAAGAATTTTTCAACACACAAAAAACTCCTCATGCCAGTCGACGTGGTCATCGGCAAGGCTGATGGGACAGGAACTGAAGTTGTCGATATTGGTGAGAGACCACACGCACTCTGCGCCGACGACGAAGCAGTTTTTGATATTGGTCCGAAGACCCAAGCATTGTACGAGAAAGCTATTGGTAAGGCTAAGACTGTGCTTTGGAACGGCGCACTTGGCTACTTTGAACAAGCCCCATACGAAACCGGCACCAACGCCGTCGCGATCGCTATTGCTGCCGCTTCGCGTAGTGGTGCGATGAGTGTGATCGGTGGGGGAGAGACGATCGAGTCTGCTCGTGCGCTCGATTTGCTTGGTGATTACTCACATGTTTCCACTGGCGGTGGGGCTATGTTATCGTATGTAGCAGGAGAAACGTTGCCAGGAGTGGCAGCTGTCCAGGCATCCACATAACGTTGTATGGAATCACTAGAGATCGTGTCACAACTCAGAGATATCGAGATCAAGCTAGTGAAGACCTATGGTCAAGGCAAAGAGTCTCTTGGTACCTTGATCGAACGAATGGGTCAGGACGGCTTGGTCACACCTGACCACTATGAGCAGCTCCGTGCGTATCTTGATGTATACGGGGCTGTGTTTGGTCGTGGTGGTGATGTAGACCACCCACCAGAAGGAGCATTATTTGTGATTGCACAGATCTATGCGTGGCTTTGAATCAATAAAAAAATTTTTCCAAGGAGAACAACCTCCACCACCTACGTTGGAAGAACTCGAGCAGCAACTGTTTGCCGAGGAGCGTAGTAAAGGGAGCAACCCTTCAAAAAAGAAGGAACGACGGTCATTCCCAGAAATGGAGCACAGCGCCGAATGGAGAGTCGCATTTGAACGAGAGAAAGAACGCATGAAAGATCCGACGTACCTCCCGACAAGGCAGGCTGTCATGGATGCCTTCGTGCATCCCGAGATGCACCCGCTTGAGCACCATGACTATGTGTTTAAAGAAGCTAAGATTTTTGAATTTTTTACGCAGGAGTACATTGATGAGCTTGCTGACCGGATAGTCGCGGACAATCTTCGTGAAGGAAAACCCGATGGTAGGCCTCTCAAGATTCTAGAGATTGGGGCAGGCAATGGAAAATTAAGTACATTTTTGCGTGAGGCGTTTGCAAAAAAACTCCCAGATGGCGTAGAGATCATCGCAACAGATTCTGGGGAGTGGGGGCTCGCTGATGATGGCAGCGTCCAAGAGATGGATCATCAAACTGCGATGAGTACGCACCAGCCCGATGTCGTAATTTCATCTTGGATGCCTAACAATGTCGATCTTACCGCTGACATTCGTGCCTGTCCTAGCGTAGGATCATATGTTCTGATAGGTCAGTCGGACATCTGCGGAGACAGTGCTGCGACATGGGGAGAAGAGGTACAAGCACAGGAAGGGTTTGCCCGGATGGAAGACACTGATAGTTTGAGTGATTTGCAGCTTTGCCGGACGGATTGGCGCGCTGACGAAAGCGATAGTGTGTACAGGCACTCAGAAACTGCTATCTATACAAGAGAACAACCAACAACATAACAAAGATCCGTATGAAACCAACCAGCATCAAGTCCGTCGTGGCAAGGGAAATCCTTGACTCACGTGGCAACCCAACCGTCGAAGCAACCGTAACCCTCCACAATGGTGTGACCGGCACAGCAGCCGTCCCAAGTGGCGCATCAACTGGTACACACGAAGCAGTAGAGCTCCGTGACAAAGCCAAGCGCTACGGCGGCAAAGGCGTCCTCAAAGCGGTAAAGCATGTAAACACCCTCATCGCCAAAGAGCTCAAAGGCGAAGATTCGACGCGTCAGCGACACATCGACGCCCTCATGATCACGCTCGACGGCACACCCAACAAAAAGAAGCTCGGTGCCAACGCCATCCTCTCCGTCTCACTCGCAACCGCGCGCGCTGCGGCGACAGCGAGAAAGAAGCCGCTCTACAAATATCTCCGCACCACCTACAAGATCAAAGACAAAGACTGGCGCATGCCGGTAGCCACCATGAACGTGATCAATGGTGGACGGCACGCGGACAATTCCCTCTCGGTGCAAGAATTTATGATCGTCCCGGTGCACAAGCGATTTGCTGAGCGTGTCCGCATGGGCTCACAGATCTTCTGGTCACTCAAGGAGATCCTCCGTCACAAAGGCTACTCAACCGCTGTAGGGGACGAAGGTGGCTTTGCGCCCGATCTCGCCAACAACGAACAAGCCATCAAACTCCTCATGCAAGCGATCAAGACAGCCGGATTTGTCCCTGGTAAAAACGTGTTTCTCGCGATGGATGTGGCAGCGTCAGAATTTTTTCGTGGGGGCAAGTACTACATGAGCAGCCCTCAGCAGGCAGCGACGGCAGACAAGATGCTCCGCACGATCAGCTCTTGGGTCAAGAAATATCCGTTTGTGTCTATTGAAGATCCGCTCGCGGAAGATGACTGGGACAACTGGAAGATCATGACCAAGAAGCTCGGCAAGAACGTCGCTATCGTAGGGGATGACCTCTTTGTGACCAATCCAGAACGCATCAAAAAAGGCATTGATATGGGTGTGGGCAATGCCGTCCTCGTCAAAGTCAATCAGATCGGTTCACTCTCCGAAGCGGTCGACGCGATCCAACTTGCAAAATCAAATGGCTACCAAGTCTCTGTTTCACATCGGTCCGGTGAGACGGCTGACACATTTATCGCCGACCTAGCGGTGGCGGTGAACGCAGAGTTCATCAAGACAGGATCACTGTCACGCTCAGAGCGTGTGGAGAAGTACAATCGGCTCATGGCGATCGAACAAGAGTGTACAAAAAAATAGAGTCCACAAAATTTCCGAGTAAACTCGCTAGGATTGTGGTATAATGATTGTGTCTAAACAGACACAATCATTTTTTTGTAGTAATGGTATATATTTATGTCTCGAATGCTATCTATTCGAAACATGATATGGAGCGTACTAGCCGCTGTGGGAGTCGGCGCTTTTTTCATGTTTTCCTCACCTCAAGTGGCAACTCTTGCGGTGAACGCTTGGCCGTTTACGACGTCCAGCAACTACATCGTTAGTAGTAGTACGCTCGCCCAAGTCTCAGGTGGGCTTGGTTCATTGGTTGATCTTGGTGGTGGCACAACTACAACCGTAAGTACCACTGTTGACAATGACAATGGTGCGGGAGAGTTTGGGGCTGGGACGTTGACAGGCGTACAGTATGTAGCTGGGAGTAGCTCTTTGCAGCTGACTGCTGCTGGAGCGACAGGAACTTTCGACTCAAGGATTATTGATGCTGGCAACACTGCGACCTGGACGACGTTTGCCTGGATGCCTGACCTTCCTCATGTAGCCCTTCCTGACGGGACAAATATTGAAACTGACTATGCCACAGGTACCATTGATGGAAGTGACATCGTGGCATTGTGGCATATGGATGAAGGGACCTGGGATGGCACTATCGATCAGGTGCTTGATTCGTCACAAAACTCATATCATGCCCAAGCACGCAACGGGGCCGTGACGGTAGCTGATGGGTTGTATGACAGGGCAGGTGATTTTATGAGTGGTAGTTCGCAATACTTGTTTGTGACGACGACAGAATTTGAAGGAAGCAGTACCTCTGGGACCGTGGCTGCTTGGGTACGACCAACAGGGTCTTCAGGGGCAGGACAGCAGATCTTTTCCGTTGGTGATACGGCTGCATTTTATGGACGTTTGGTACTTGGACTGACCTCCAATGACGAGCCGATCATCTACCATGCTCGAAACAACGTAGATGGAGCGCCAGATGGGTACTACACCACATCAGTAGGTCTGACAGCCAACCAATGGAACCACATCGTCTGGTGGAGTGATGGCACAACATACCGCATATATCTCAATGGGACTGAGCTTGCTCTGACGGATGTCTTTAGTGCCAATGGCTCAGGAAGAAACGGAAACTGGTATGGTGACCTTACCGTCACAACTGAACACATTACCATTGGTGCCGGGGTAAATAATGGAGGAGTGAATGAACCGTTTGATGGTGAAATCGATGAAGTAGCGGTATTTGGCCGCCCGCTTGATCTTGCCGAAGTCCAAAACCTTTACCGTCGTGGCGCGACAGATCTTCGTTTCCAGATTCGTTCTTGTGATGATAATGCTTGTGTCGGCGAATCGTTTGTCGGGCCTGATGGAACGACGGCGAGTTACTATACCGATACAACGAGCACTCTCACAACACCCACAACGACCATTACAAATCTCATTGCTAATCGGTATTTTCAGTATCGTGCCTATCTCTTTGCCTCAAATACTGCCTACACGCCACAGTTGTCTGCGGTCACCACGACAGCAAGCATTACATCTGGTTCGTCTGCGTACAGCACCGCAACTCCAACGATCGAATCTGCTACTGGGTTTTCATTTCTTACGCTCACCGCCTTTACCGAGACGCTTGGTGGCAGCAATGCGGGAACCGTCGAGTACCAAGTCGCTGTGAACAACACCTCTACCTGGTACTACCACAACGGTGGGAGCTGGACATCGGCTTCGACCGGATACCCAGCGCACACCAATACTGCTGCCGAGATCACGACCAATGCACAAACCATCGACAATGATCTTGGGACAGGAACTTTTTACTGGCGCGCGTTCCTTGTCTCAGATGGGACCCAAGCAGTCGAAATCGACAATATCTCAGTCCAAACAACGTCAACATTGATCTTCACCTCGACAACGCTTAGCCTGGCTGAAGGATCAGCAACCTCATCGATCCAAGTACAGCTTGATGAAGCATCTGCAAGCACGATGACCATCGACTACGCAGCGACAGGAGGTACTGCGGTAAGTACGAGTGTCGACTTTACTCTCGCCGCCGGGACGGCAACACTGCCACCTGGTGCGACGACGGGTACCTTTGATATCGTTATCGTTGACGATGTGCTTGTAGAGTCGAGCGAGACGATCGTCCTCACGCTTTCAAATGCTACGGGAGGTCTCCTCGGTAGCACCACAACCATGACGCTCACTGTGACCGACAATGATACAGCTGGTGTAGCATTTACAACAACATCACTCGCTGTCACCGAAGGTGGAGTGACAAGCTCATATGGTATCGCGCTGACTAGCTCACCAAGCTCATCGGTGACCATAGCACTCTCAACAACAACAGGTGGCCTGACCATCTCAACGACCTCGATTTTCTTTGACTCATCCAACTGGAATGTCACAACAACGGTCACTGTCACTGGTACAGATGACAATGCTGTAGAAGGAACGCATACCGCAAGCATCATGCATGCGCTCACAAGTGCAGACACCAATTACAACGGTCTTGCTACCTCCAACGTGACGACGACAATCACTGACAATGATACGCCTGGTGTGACGATCACAACGACAACCGTCGCTATCACCGAAGGAGGAACGGTCGCTACCTATACGATCCAACTAGCTACCCAACCATCAGCAACGGTGACGATCAGCGCAACGTCTAGTGATGGGCAGGTGAGCCTCTCGACGACCTCGATCGAGTTTACGACCAGCAACTGGAACACGCCTGTGATCGTGACTAGTACTGCGGTAGACGATAACTACGCAGAGGGCGCGCATGTAGGAGAGATCACACATGCCGCAGCGAGTGGCGACGGCAACTACAACGGCATAGCCGTCGACAATGTCACAACGACGATCACGGACAACGACAGCGTCGCCGTGCAAGTAAATACCAGTACGATCTCGATAACAGAATCAGGCACTACGGCGACGTATACTATCCAGCTCGTCTCACAGCCAACCACAACTGTCACGATCACGCCATCGACTGGTGACGGCGAGAGTAGTGTCTCACCTACGTCACTCAACTTTACTTCGAGTGATTGGAATGTCGCTCAGACGATCACCGTGACTGCTGTTGATGATGGCGATATCGAAGGAACACATACTGCAACGATCACCCACGCGGCTACCCAGTCAACCGGAAGTGGTCAGTACAATGGGGTGAGTGTATCGAGCAGTAATTTTACCGTCACCGACAATGATGTCGCCGGAGTGACGACTACCGTGACATCACTCAGTCTTGCCGAAGGTGGTAGCAATGGGACATATACTGTTGTCCTTAGCGCCGCACCTACACAGACAGTGTATATCAACCTCACGACCAGCTCAGCCGAAGCCTCTATCTCACCGACAAGTCTTACCTTTAGCTCGACAACGTGGAATGTCGCGCAGACAGTGACCGTCTCTCCAGTCGATGACAACTATATCGATGGAAGTCAGACGACCACGATAACTCACACCGTAAGTACGACAGATACCAACTTTGGCGCGCTCCCAACAATCGGTGTGACCACAACCGTGACTGACAATGATGCGGCAGGTATCACGCTGACCAACAATACGGTCAGCTATACGGAGGGTTCCAATGGAACGTATACCGTCGAACTCGCGACTATTCCTAGTACGACGGTGACGGTCTCACTCTCGGCATCATCAGGAGACGCTACTATCTCGACGTCATCCATCGACTTTACCTCTACAACCTGGAACAGTGCGGTGACCGTGACGGTCTCTACCGCTGATGACAGCACCGTCAATGGCACGAGAACGGTTACGATCACGCATACCGTTACGAGCACAGATACTGATTACCACGGCACAGTGACGTCTACTGTCACCGCGACGATCGCTGACAACGATTCATCATCTTCTGGCAGTAGTGGCGGAGGCGGTGGCGGCTCGAGCTACGTGTTTAGCAACAGCGTCACTACCTATCAGGTGTATACACCTGAGACGAGCGGTGAGACGACAGAGTCCGTCACAGAGACACCAGCAAGTACTGAGCCATCGAGTGGTGGTGGCAGCTCAGCACCGATTATCGATTCTATCGTGGCTTCTGGTCAGTCCTACGCCAAGCTAGACGTCAACGTTCCCGAAGCAGCAGAGATCCGTGTCGTTGTCCTCGGCCAAGAGCCATTTGCACGACGTGTACCGTATGATCCAGAAGTCGTCGTCAATGTTTGTGAAAACCTCTCTACGTGTCGTACCAATAGCTATCTCGTGACTGTCGAGTTTTATAACGCTGCGGGGGACAGGATTCAGGTGCAAGACCAGATCCTCGAGGTAAACCGTGAAAACATCGAACGTCCACCATACCTGCTTGTGAAGCAAACAGATGATCCAAAAGTGTACGTTGTCGAAAATGGCGTCCGTCACTGGATCCCATCTGAAGCGGCGTTCTTTGCCGCTGGATACCAGTGGGTAGAGATGCTTGTCCTTGATTCACTTGATCGATATATCCTTGGTGACCCTCTTCCTGACGTGGCACCAGGGACAGTCATTCCACGTGTCGTTGCACCAGTGAGTACTCCTACAGCTGACGTGACGTTTACTTCATTTCTGGATGTAGGAGCCAACAGTGACGAAGTCCTCGCGATGCAACAACTCATGCAAACCCTCGGCTACTTCCCAGCTGATATCGCTCCAAATGGCAACTTTGGCCCTGCCACCAGACAGGCTGTCATAGACATGCAACGCGCCAATGGTATCGACCCATTTGGCTATGTTGGTCCATCAACCCGTGCATACCTCAACAGTGTCGCAAGATAATCGCTACACAAAGCAAAAAACACCGCAATCCTGTGGTGTTTTTTGGTCATGTTGGCCCTTTTGGGCTAGGATAAGTGATGCTATACTACATACCACTCTATAACCGCATGTATGACTGATGACCAATCCCACAATCACGTTGCTCCGACAGTTTTTTTTATCCTGGATGGCTTTGGGCTGGCGCCAGCTGACCAAGAAGGCAATGCGATCAGACCTGACACCGCGCCCAATATATTTTCTTTTATGAAGGAATATCCGAGTACCACGCTCAATACGACAGGTGCTGCGGTCGGACTGTTTCCAAACCAAAAAGGGAATTCTGAAGCAGGTCACCTCACGATTGGGACTGGCCGCGTCATCAAGCAAGATCTCGTCCTCATCTCAGAAGCGATAGAAGATGGGACATACTACAAGAACGAAGCGTTCAAACAAGCTATTCACCATGCAAAGAAGTATGGAACCAAACTACATATTTTTGGTCTGTTGACTGGGATCAATAGTGCGCATGCTTATCCAGAACATCTCTATGCTACGCTAGAGCTGGCTCGAAAACATGAGATCAAAGATGTGTGTATTCACCTGTTTACTGATGGGCGTGACTCATCGCCACATAGTGCCAGCACCTTTCTCCAAAAATTGCGTGAGCATATGTCTGATGGTCAACGGGTGGCCAGCATCATGGGGCGGTACTGGGGGATGGACCGTGCCAAAAAATGGGAGCGAACGGATGCCGCGTATCACACGATCGTGAGTGGGGTGGCTGACTATACGGCACATACGGCCGAAGAAGCTATCGCACAAGCCTACAATCGCAATGAGACTGACGAATATATCTCGCCAACAGTCATCACTGATGATGCCGGCAAACCAAAGGGACTTGTAAATGACAATGACATCATCATCTTTGTTAACGCTCGAAGTGATAGAGCAAGACAACTCACCAAAGCATTTGTCCAAGACGAATTCATGAGTCACAACCCTGGTTCGTTTGACCGCAAACATCGTCCTCAAAATATTCGTTTTGTTGCGATGACAGACTTTGGTCCAGATCTTCCTGACATTCTTACGGCATACCCTAGTCCAGACGCACCAAACGCACTAGCCAAGGCGATAGGAGAACACTACGAACAACTCTACATCTCAGAGATGGAAAAGTACGCTCACGTCACCTACTTCATGAACGGTGGGTATGCTGAACCGATCAACGGTGAAGATCGTGAGATTATCGAATCAAATACAGTAAAAAACTATCAAGAAATGCCAGAAATGAATTCTCGCATGATGACCAATAGTATTTTGGAGTATCTTCAAAATAACGAGTACTCATTTATTTGTGCCAACTATCCCAATGCCGACATGGTAGGTCATACTGGCAACCTCGCTGCGGCAGAAGAAGCCGTACGAATCATCGACGAAGAAATCAGCGAGATTGCAAAAGAAGTTCTCAGCCAAGGAGGGCAATTGATCATCACGGCAGACCACGGCAACGCTGAAGAAATGAAGAATCTGAAAACCGGTGAAATTATGACAGAACATACAACCAACCCTGTACCGATGATCATAGTCAGCAAAGACTCTGCTCTACACCTGCGCGATGGCGGAACCTTGGCTGATGTCGCTCCGACACTACTAGACTTGATGTCTATCGCCGCGCCGGCCGAGATGACTGGCAAAAGCCTGTTGTCCTAACGCATATTAGTATGAAACCAAAACCACTTGTCCTCGCTGTCCTCGATGGTTGGGGAGTAGCACCTGACGCCGAAGGCAATGCGATCACCAGAGCCAACACGCCAAACATGGATCGGTTTATCCGTGAGTTTCCTGCCATGACGCTCTATGCATCTGGCGCCGAGGTAGGTCTCGACTTTGGTGAGATGGGCAACTCTGAGGTAGGCCATCTCAATATAGGTGCCGGGAGAGTGTACTATCAGACGCTTCCACGTATCAACAAATCCATCCAAGACGGCAGCTTTCACCAACAAGAAACATTTCAAAAAGCAGCGCAGCATACTAGAGACAACAAATCGTCTCTTCATATCATCTCACTGATCAGCCCAGGCAATGTACATGCGTCCCAAGAGCATGTGCACGCGCTTGTTGATTTTTGCAAACAGCAAAAGCTCAAGAAGGTGTTTATTCACGCAGTTTTAGATGGTCGTGATACCAAGTTCGATTCGGCTGCTGATTTTATCGCCAACCTTGAAGCCAAGCTCAAGGAAGCAAAAGTAGGGACGATTGCAACGCTCTCTGGTCGTCAGTATGCCATGGACCGTGACAACCGCTGGGAGCGCGTCGAGCCAGCGTATCGAGCCATGGCCGAAGGGGTGTCCAAAGAATACTTCAAGACTCCACAAGAAGCCATCAAAGCGTCATATGCCAAAGAAGTATATGATGAAAAATTTGAGCCGGTAGTGATCGGCAAAGCAGGCAAACCGACTGCGGTGATCACAGACAACGATGCGGTGATCTTTGCCAATTTTCGCCCTGACCGCGCGCGCGAGCTGACCAAGGCATTTGTACTACCTGGGTTTCCTCATTTTGAGCGCACGCAGATCCAAAATCTCTACTTCACCACGATGACCGAGTACGAAAAGGCACTCCCTGTTGACGTGACATTTGCGCCGGTCGTCATTCACAATTGTCTGGCTGAAGTGCTAAGCAATGCAGGCCTCACACAATTTCATATTGCCGAAACTGAAAAATATGCTCATGTCACATTCTTTCTCAATGGGACAATCGAAGATCCATTTGCTGGGGAAGAGCGTCAGATCATCTCATCACCAAAAGTGGAGAGCTATGATCTCGCGCCAGAGATGGCCGCACCAGAGATCGGCAAGGCCACGGTAGCGGCGATCGAGTCTGGCAAATACGATACGATCCTCATGAACTTTGCCAACGCTGATATGGTGGGGCACACCGGTGACTATGAAGCGACACTCAAGGGAGTCGAAGCGGTCGACCGAGCCCTCGGTGACATCGCTGACCACACGCTCGCGCGTGGTGGGATGCTCCTCATCACGGCAGATCATGGCAATGGCGAAGAAGTCTCCAATCTTGAGACGGGTGACAAAGACAAAGAACATAGCAATAATCCCGTTCCATTTCTTATCATCGGTGAACAGTTTCGTGGCCAAGCTGGTCCGGCAGGTGACCCACCAGATGGCGACCTCTCGCTCATGCATCCGGTTGGGATGCTGGCAGATGTGGCTCCGACAGTCCTCTCACTACTAGGCATAGAGCAGCCGAGTGAGATGACGGGGAGGACATTGATGTAATAGGAAAAAATCAACCAACGTCATCTCGAGTGTGGCGTAGCGGAATTGAAAGATCGGGAACCTAATGCATCAGATTTCTCCACTACGCTACGCTTCGGTCGAAATGACGTCTTTTTTTGTTTGTAGAAAAATTTTGTACAAAAACAAATCATTTCATTTTTGCTGGACTAGTATAAGTCAAACTGCTTCCGCAAACTGAGCGGAACATATACGTCTCTAGCAATACGCTTGCGCAACTTTTTTGCTTTTTGCCTATTGTTTGTCACTGTTACGGTCATGCGCATCTCCTTTGCAAAAATATGTTGAAGTTCCCGTTGCAACTGTTCTTCGCTCGTCGTGCTCTGGTACACACTATCGATTTGCTCGGCAACATCTATAGGTATCTTTGTGACTACGATAAAATCATTTACTACGGTGATATGTTCGGTGCGGCGAAAATGTACCGAAGCATCAAGATGAACTTGCACATAGTCTTGCATGTTTTGTTTGTACGTCTGGTCGAGTGGTGTATGGTCTCCAATCAAAATAACCCCCAATCGATTGTCCTGGTTGAATCCTTGTAGAAAGGTACGTTGACTGTCAATCTGACCCGGAATATGCAGCCAAAATTCATGTGGGTCATAAAAGAAGAATGGCTCTTCCTCAAACATATTCATAAACACCGCGTTTGTGTGTTTCCAGAATTTATCTAGTTGGGACACAGAGCGAAATATATACCGTTGGGATTCACCTGGTTCGAGAACTGGTTCTGCGGGAATATCATAAAACTCGCGAATGACATTCTTTTTCCATTCACTACTGACAACGTACTGCGTTTTTTGTTTTATCACGACACCTGCATGGATCAAACTTCGAACAGCATCATAGACAGCCTGCAGTGAACAAGTGGTTCCTTTTTCACTGAGGCGTTGATGTAATTCCTTTACCGTACAGCGTTTGTGTAACAACATTTCAACGACGTTGTCTTTTGTTTCTTTGTGCTCAGAATATATCATATTAAAGTATATCTTTAATATTATGCCATAAAACAGCTATTTTTTGCAAAAAAAATACAAAAACGTACAATCAAGTCGTGAACGATTCAAAGAACAAAAACACAAGAAAAGATGAGAAGCGTGATTGGAACGAACTCATAAACCACCTCCCTTACCGGCTAACGTATGAGGAGTTTGCGATTGACGTGGATGATGGAGTATTTACTCCTGACCCACAGATAATCCTGACGACCGAAATGGTAAGGCTTGCCTTGCCAGATCTTCGTGGCAAACGTGTCGCAGACGTAGGCACCGGCACAGGTGTGCTGGCCATAGCTGCCGCGCGCATGGGAGCGGTGGTGGTGGCGACAGATGTTTCTGAGCCGGCGATAGTGAACGCCGTAGACAACGTGTGTTTGAATGACGTGCAAGGTCAGGTGGATGTCAGGAAAACAAACCTCCTCGATGGCGTGCCTGGTCGGTTCGACCTCATTCTGGCAAATCTTCCAATTAGTGAGGAACTGTGGGAAAAGCAAGGGTTTTCCGCTGAGTCACTAGTCAGCGTGTTCTTGCGAAGTGCAAAAGCCTCCTTGAAGTCAGATGGGGAGATCCTTATCCCCTGGGGATCGTTTGCAGAAGAGGGGAGGCAAAAGCTTGAAGACGCTCTTTTGACCCTAGACTATTCGTTTGTTACCTACCACAAAGAGGCACTTGGCTATACCTGGTACCTCTACCGGGTGCGCCCAAATGATTGTCTGCCCCGACGTATTCGCTTACCCACGGAAGGGTGTTGCGGCCGAGGTAATCCCTCGGCCTTCTTTTTTTGTATAAAAAAATCGGCAGATGGTGCCGAAAGAAATTGGGGCACCCGCCGCACCGGTGTGTTGGGTTGGCGGGGTGGAGGAGCACGGACGCGCGTGGGGCAGCGCAGCTGTTGTGGCTCGGTGTCAACCTCAGTCATCACGTGGTTCTCCGGCAGTTTTGATAGCCACGGCAATGGCTCGTTCGTCCTTGGCTGCGATTTCTGTTTCGTTCAGTGATGCAGCGGCATCAGCGACGTTGGTCCTCGCAGCTTCTTGCTTGGATCGCAGTGCTTCGGACTCTTGCTTATCACGAACGGCGAGCTCAGTGAGGCGGTCCTCGAGACGTTCTTGTTGCTCCACGAACGGGGTGAGGAGTCGAATTCCCTCTTCGACAAACCCACGTTCGATGCCACGATCATGACGATCGCGGAGTGATTCCACGAGACCCTTGAAGCCACCAGCTAGCTCGTCACCGTTGGGCGCCCATTTGGTGAGCAGCTTGAGGGCAAAGGAGATGACGCGTTGGCGACTCCAGCCACTGATCCGGCCGAGCGCTCGGAAGAGACGTTCTGGCGTGTGTGGTGCGATCGCATATGTCGTAGCGGACGCCGCTGCGATGGCGAAGGCCCCCTGGATGACACCTGCCCATGAAGCTGCGGCACTCAACAGTGACATCTTGTTGAGACCGAGCCACTGGTAGACAGCGGCCGTCCCGATGACGGATGTCAGTACGATGAAAATCCGGATCAGCCACGGCAGAGGTCGGAACGGCAGCAACTCTTGTGCCTGATCGATCTGCGCTTGGGTGATCGGTTCGATGACCGTCAGTTCGATCGGATGCGATGGCTCGGGGGGTGGTGTTGAGGCTGTTGCGACGAGGTCCGTCGTGTCATCAGCCGGAGACTTAGGGTGCGTGTCAGGCTGCGCGGGGTGTGTTCCGCGTTGCTTCTTGGGTCTGGCCACTGTACTTCCTCCAGAAGTTTGGTTGTTGTGTCGGAAAAATCCTACCTTTTTGGTATACCACTATTTTTTGGCTTTGTCCAGCGCAATCAAACAAAAAGAGCATCCACAGGGGTGCAGTGAATGCTCTTGTTTGAAGTTGAAGGGGTGGGGTGGTGGTTGGTGGTTGTTCTATTTGTAGTAGGTGTCGCGGACGACTTCTCGAGCCGTCTTTGTCATCACATCGATTTCTTGACACCTGCGATTCGGCTCGTCGTTCTTGTGGATTGACTGACAGGCGCTGAGCCTGACATCAGCCTTGTGGATGACGATCAACCCCGCGAGCGGGGTGTACATCGCGATGCCGAACATCGCGGCCGTCGCCAGGAGTGCCCCGGCGAACATATAGAAAATTGTTTTTGACAGGCCTTTGGTCGGCCTCTTTTCGTTCTTCTCGTCACTCATTGCTGAGCTCCTTCTCCACCCCACCCTACTCTACGTGAGCACGGTCCGATGGACAAGGGTGCTAGACGAGGACCGCTTTGATACGGTTGACGACATCAGTCTCTACTTCTTTGAGTGGTTTGCCGCGGACGACAAATTCGGCGTGCTTGTGCGTACCACTTGGCGTGTATGGGGTGAGGAGCGCTTGGGCGCTGTGCGGGTGTTCGGTGCGGAGGATACCGTGGACGACATGATCATCTTGCGTGCTCGGATCTTCGTGGAGGAGGAGGGTGATCTTGGCTTCGGGCGCGCCAGCGATGAGTTCGTCAAAGAGGTCTGGGAGGTCGTCGCGAGATGCGCCTGTTTTGACAAAGTCTTCACGAGTGAGCGAGCTCCAGATGAGGCCGTTCATCGGTTCGTGTTGCATGTCGGCGAGGACTTTGCCCCAGAGTTTGAGTGCTGCGATGGTGCGCGTACGAAAGAGGTTGGCGACGACGAGTTCGCGGTCGGCGCCGTGCTTGACCAGCTCACCGGCGATGCCGAGGGTGTGTGGCGCGACGTGGCCGCTCTTGAAGCTGCGCGTCTTGGTGATGATGCCGGTGAGAAGGGTGGTCGCGACCATGTCAGTGAGGCGCTCTGGTGCGAGGCCTTGGCAGAGTTTGTAGACGATCTCAGCGGTAGAGGTGGCGGTGACGTCGACAAGATTGATGTGCCCGACATGTTCGTTGTCTGGTCGGTGGTCGATGTTGATGATGGGTAGGGTATGGAAAAGATTTGGTTCTGACTCATAGAGTGATCCGAGTGAAGTCAGTTCTGGTGTGCCGATCATGACGATGTGATCGTAGAGGTAGTTGGACTCTGCGACACGGACGTCACGACGAGTCAGGACACCGCGTGCTGGTGTGACATGGATGACGAGGTCGTCGTCGTCACTATGATAGCTCACGTCACCTAGGCCTGCGCTTTTGGTATTGATACGGATCTCAAACTGCTTGAGGTGACCAAAGGTCGGAGAGATGCTTTCTGCGCCGGGAAGAAATCGGTAGGCGCGTGGGAGGACAAACCCTTGTGAGACAATGTCGACTTGTTTGCCATCAGCTTCGAGGACACTTTTGAGAGCGAGGCTGCTTGCGATAGCATCTCCACTCGCACCTTGTCGAAACACCACAAGAATCCGCTTGGCAGCGGCAAACATCTGGTGTGATTGTTCGTATGATGAGAGTGACATGAGAGTTGCTAAATATGCAAAAGGTACTACGTGGCTAGTAGATGATACTACCATGGGGGTAGTATCTTGTCAACCTAGCGATCGCTGGTACCTGTTGATGAGAAAGGTGTCTCTCCAACATAGATAGAAAACCCGTCAACATAGCGCATTTTGCTTTGTTCAATCCCCAATATATCCTCGAGCGTAGCGGGGGACTCAAAAAACACATATATGGTATCTGGATGGGTGATGCCTGCTTGAAACTCAGTGATCACGCTAGCGTTCGCAGCTGACAAGCCTTTGATCGGGCGAGCAAAGTAGCCAGTGTTGAAGGTCATATCATGCGTGAGTGCGTAGTGAGCAAGTGGCTCATAACCGGCTCCCTCAAAGTGATCTATGGTGTTTGTCGTCACGAGCGGTGGTGCCAGCCAGAGGTGTGATGCATCAGACCGTTCGTTCCAGAGCTGGTCTTGGAGTGGAGTGTCCCAGGTAGTGACTGCTCTCGCGTTGGCCTCATGCAGTGGAGCTGACAGGTCGATGAGTTGGATGAGGAGTGCGAGACCAAGCAGTATTGCTTGTGTACGTGGTCGTTGACGTGAGAGGAGATAGATGACGCTACAAAGCGCGAGATAGTAGACAGGGAGCATGAGGCGACCCGACGCACGGACAATACCCAAGATGTTGGCAGTGATGACTGTTGGGATGGGCAGTGAAAGGATGATCCTGTCCCCGAGCCAGACGTTGTGAGAGATGGCAAGCAGTGTGACAAACACGCTGCCAAGCAGCAGGATCTTGTGCGTGGTCATAAGGTGAGATAGCTGTGACCAGGTCTTCTTTTGCCCTAGTAGATATATGGTGAGCAACACCATGCCGAGACCTGGGTAGATGAGGCCTTCAAACTGAAATGGCCCGACAGGGTAGGAGGGGAGGACCGTCGACCAGCCCATGGGGTTGAGTGGGGCGGTGAGGTTGAGTGTGATGAGGCCGTAGCCTCCAGCCGTAGTGGTGCCCTGAAGTAGGCCTATACTGCCAGCGACGATACTCATGGTTATGACGCTGTAGGCAAAAATCTGCCAGTGACGTTGTTGGATCGCAGCGAGGAGTGCTGTCCCAACAGTCATGAGCGCCAAGTATGGGTGTACCAGTGACGCGAGGAGTGTCAGACAGATCCATTTTTTGGTGTGTTTTTGCTTTGACAGGGTTAGCCAGAGTGCTGCCAAGATCAGCCAGTGAGCCGTGAGGGCTGTGTGCATGCCGACACGGCTGAGGAGTGGCGGCGCGAGGACAAAGAAGGTGCTGGCTACGACAGCTCTCATGTTGGTACCAAGCCAACGCTTTGCGATGATATACCCAAAGAAGCCTTGGAGGGTGAGACTGAGGAGACCCCAGAGACCCAAGTATTGGAATGGTGCGGGGAGGAGCGAAGAAAATGGACGCAAAAGAAATGCTGCGAGCGGAATACTATCGGTCAACGCAAGTGGCGCACCAATGGGATAAGCCATCGAGGGAGCCAGCCCAAGCGGCCAGGCAAATGATGCTTCGCGAAAGAATGCCCAGCCAAAGTAATGTGTGGCGAGGTCTCTCCCAGCTGAGAGGATCCAAGATATATTGGTAGGATCGATCTGCCAACCCCAGTAAGTAATAAATATTGCAGAGCCAAAAAAGGCTGCAGTAAGCGCAAAACGCGCTTGCCAAATGTGAGTAAGAATGGTGTTCAAAAAATGTCTCATACAGGGAGTGTACAGAGTAGGCACAAAAGTTGCAAAATACCGCATTTTTCGCTAGGCTACAGGGACATTAAGACCTGATGGTGGCAATATATGAAGATTGAACTCGAAAAAGCATACGAAGCAAACAAATACGAAGATGATATATACAAGGCTTGGGAGGAGTCTGGTTTTTTTGATCCTGATGAGTGCGTGAAGGCTGGGGTAACAGAACAGACTGCAGACCCATTTAGCATTGTGCTGCCACCGCCAAATGTTACCGGGACATTGCACATGGGTCATGCGGCCATGCTGGCCATCGAAGACACCATTATCCGCTACCAGCGCATGCTCGGCAAGCGCGCACTTTGGATCCCTGGGACAGATCACGCCGCCATTGCAACGCAGTCCAAGGTGGAAAAAATGCTTTTTGATGAGACAGGGAAGACGCGACACGATCTTGGCCGTGAACCATTTTTGGAAAAAGTAAACGAATTTGCCCAGCAATCTCATGACACGATCGTCAACCAGTGTCGTAAGATGGGGAGTAGTCTCGATTGGTCACGCGAAGCGTTCACCCTAGACGACAAACGTAACTTTGCCGTACGAACTGCATTCAAAGCAATGTACGAAGACAAGTTGATCTACCGTGGTGACCGCATCGTCAATTGGGATCCAACTATGCAGAGCACGGTGTCTGATGACGAAGTAGATCGCAAAGAAGAATCAACGCCATTTTATTATTTTCAGTACGGTCCGTTTGAGATTGGTACCGCTCGTCCGGAGACCAAGTTTGGTGACAAGTATGTCGTGATGCATCCGGAAGATGATCGTTACAAAGAGTACCTGCATGGCCAAGAGATTGAGGTGGAATGGGTGCACGGCAAGATCACCGCAACGGTGATCAAAGACGAAGCCGTTGACCCTGAATTTGGAACCGGGGTGATGACTATTACCCCGTGGCATGACGCGACAGATTTTGATATTGCCGAAAAATTTGATCTCGAAAAGACGCAGATCATCGGCTATGATGGCAAGCTCCTCCCTGTTGCAGGTGACGCGTTTGCAGGCATGACGATAGCTGAAGCTCGCACCGCAATTGTGGCAAAGCTCCAAGAGAAAGGACTGGTCACACGTATCGACGAAGAGTATCGCAATAACCTCGCGGTGAACTCTCGCGGCGGTGGGATCATCGAACCTCAGATCATGCGTCAGTGGTTCGTTGATGTGAATAAACCATTTGCCATGAAGCACTCAAAGATTGATGGCATTGCCGTTGGTCAAGAAGTGACACTCAAAGAACTCATGCAGCATGTGGTTCGAGAAAAACATATTGAAGTATTGCCAGAACGGTTTGAAAAAACTTATTTCTATTGGATTGATAACTTGCGTGACTGGTGTATCTCTCGCCAGATTTGGTACGGGCACAGGATTCCGGCTTGGTACCGTGGCAATGAAGTGTATGTAGGGGTAGACGCGCCAGAAGGAGATGGATGGGAACAAGACTCAGACACGCTCGACACGTGGTTTAGTTCTGGGCTCTGGACGTTTAGCACGCTTGGTTGGCCAGACAAAGATGCGAGTGACTTCCTCAATTTTCACCCTACCAACGTGCTTGAGACTGGCTATGATATTCTCTTTTTCTGGGTGGCGCGTATGATCCTCATGAGCACGTATCATGTGGGTGACATCCCGTTCAAGACGGTGTATCTGCATGGCCTGGTACGAGATGATAAGGGGCGCAAGATGAGTAAGAGTCTTGGTAACATCATTGACCCACTGGACGTGAGTGATAAGTACGGGACAGATGCGGTTCGTCTCTCGCTATTGATCGGGGCGGCGCCTGGCAACGACACCAAGCTCTCAGAAGAAAAAATTGGTGGCTTCAAAAACTTTACCAACAAGCTTTGGAACATGAGTCGTTTCATGCTTATGAATATTGATGAGCCAAAGAAAGAGGTCTCTCGTCCAGAGGCAAAGACATTGGCTGACGAATGGATCCTCGCTGAGCGTGACCAGTTGGTAGCGGATGTACGACGACTCTATGACAACTACCAACTTTCAAACGCTGGTGAGCTCATGCGTGAGTTTACCTGGACCAAGCTTGCGGATTGGTATCTCGAGATTGCCAAAGTAGAAGGTGGCAAGAGTGAGATGCTCAACTATCTCTTGAATACCATTCTCAAACTCTGGCACCCAAGCATGCCGTTTGTCACTGAGGCAATTTGGCAGGAAGTGTATGGTGATGGATTTCTCATGGTCGAGCGGTTCCCAGGAATTACTGAACAAGAGCCAGGCGCTAACAACCAATTTGCGACACTTCAAGAAGTGGTTACAACCATCCGCTCACTCCGTGCAGAATACAAAATAGAACCAGCCAAGAAAGTGCGTGTTGTCGTGAGTGGTGACGATGCAGATGTGATTGAACAAAACACTAACGTCGTCATGGCACTCGCCCGACTCGAAGCACTCGACGTGAATGCTGACAAGCCAGCCCAAGCCGCCACGGCAGCAATCGGCGCGCTCGAAATTCACCTCGACCTTGCTGGTGCTGTAGACCTTGGCAAAGAAAAAGAACGCCTCGAAAAAGAAATCGCGAGTGTGAAGCCGTATGTGATGGCGCAAGAGAAGAAGCTTGGCAATGCCGGCTTTGTCGACAACGCACCGGCCGCGGTGGTGGACGCCGAAAAAGCGAAGCTCGCGGAGGCAAAAGCGAAACTCGAAAAACTCGAAGCCGGACTCTCGGCTCTTCAATCGTAACAATTTGGTATGAGTATCATTACCGACGAGAAAAAAATTGATGAAGTCCTCAGCCGTGGCGTGGAGGAGGTCATCGATCGCGACAATCTCAAAAAGAAATTGATGAGTGGCAAGCAGCTGCGCATCAAGCTGGGCATCGACCCGACAAGTCCAAACTTGCACCTTGGTCGCAGCATTCCACTTCTCAAGCTGCGAGACTTTCAGGAGCTTGGTCACCAGATCGTCTTTATCATTGGTGACTTTACCGGCGTGATAGGGGATACGAGTGACAAAGACGCCGAAAGGCCTATGCTCGAGCAAGACACAATTGAAACCAACCTCCAAAGCTACAAGGCGCAGGCCGGCCAAATCCTCGACATCGACAAATGCGAAGTGCGTCGCAACAGCGAGTGGCTCGGCAAGCTGACTTATGCTGAGATCGGTCGTCAGGCCAATGCCTTTTCTGTCGCCGAGTTTATCGCTCGCGACAATATAAGGAAGCGTATCGAGGCTGGATCACGTGTGTCACTCCGTGAGATGCTCTACCCACTCATGCAAGGCTATGACAGCGTCGCGATCGAAGTTGACGTGGAGCTCGGGGGGACAGACCAACGCTTCAACTTGCTCGCCGGCCGCAAGCTCCAAGAAGAGTACGGACAAACGCCACAAGACATCCTCATGAACCCGATCATCGAAGGCACCGATGGCCGCAAAATGAGCAGCAGCTATGGCAACACGGTGAACCTCACCGACGCGCCAAATGATATGTTTGGTAAGGTGATGCGTGTCGCCGATGAGCTGATGGTCAAATATTTCACCATGCTGACTCGTGTCCCGCTTGATGAGGTCGCCGAGATTAGCAAGTCACTCAAAGCTGGTGGCAATCCACGAGACATCAAGATCAAGCTCGCCAATGAAGTGGTCCGTATGTACCACGGTGAAAAAGAAGCGATAGATGCAGAGCAGTATTTCATCAACACCTTTGCCAAGAAGCAAGTCCCAGATGACATGCCAGAGCTCACGCCGAGTGCAGCTGACATCGTCACCGTGCTCATGGAAGCCGGCTTTACCAAGAGCACCAGCGAGGCCCGACGCGCTATTGGCGACGGTGGTGTGAAGATCAATGGAGAGAAAGCCGACTCAATCCAAGATGTGGTGAAGGCAGGAGATGTGGTGCAGAAAGGGAAACGGTTTTTCGTGAAAATTGCATAATCAAACTATATGAAACATGACATTATTGCCGCGCTAGAGAACGCGGGAGTAAGTGGAGCGATCGAGCTCACCAAACCACCCAAGGCTGAGATGGGGGACTTTGCGTTTGCGTGTTTTGCGCTGGCCAAGGAGCTTGGCAAGAACCCAGCAGAGGCAGCAATTGAGCTCGCGGGGAACCTTGCAAAAGATCTTCCCAAAGTTGTTCAGGAGGTAAAGGCCTTTGGTCCATACGTGAATTTTTTCCTGAACCCAGCCGAAATTGCTGCCTCAGTCTTTGGTGATATTGCTACCAATGCAAACACATTTGGTGTTCACCAGGATGGCAAAGACAAGACCGTCATCGTCGAGTTTGGCTGTCCAAATCCACTCAAAGCCTTTCACCTCGGCCACCTCAAAAATCTGATCACTGGAGAATCAATCTGCCGCATTTTGAAAAATTCTGGTTACACCGTCATCCGTGTCAACTATCAGGGTGACGTCGGCATGCACATCGGCAAAGCGCTCTGGGGGATCTTTGATTGGAAAGATCAGTTTGAATCTGCTCGTGAGTTGCCGGTCAAAGAACGCGTTGAATTTCTCGGCAAAGCCTATGCGCATGGCGCACAACATTTTGAATCTGGTGATGACGGTAAGCAAGACGTGATCCAGTACAATGACGCAGCCTATGAGCGCACTGATGAACAGATCATGAGCATCTACATGGAAGCACGCCAGTGGAGTCTTGATTATTTTGACACCATCTATGACAAGCTTGGTGCGAGTTTTGATGAGTTTTATTTTGAGTCTGACATGTTCAAGCGCGGGGTAGAGATTGTTCGTGAGTACCAGGAGAAAGGAACCTTTCGTGAGAGTGAAGGTGCTATTATCTTCCCTGGCTCGGAGCATGGATTGCATGACCGAGTGTTTATCAACTCCAAAGGATTTCCAACCTATGAAGCCAAAGAGCTTGCTCTCGCCGAAGTTCGCGAGCAAAAGCATCCAGGCGTTCCAGTTATCCACGTCGTGGGCAAAGATCAGACAGAATATTTCAAAGTTGTGTTTGCTGCGATGCGAGAGATGGGTTGGCAGCAAGGTGAACGTGATAGTCACCGAGTGGGTGGCTACTTGCAGCTCAAAGGCGAAGAGAGCATGAGCTCACGCAAGGGCAATGTGGTCACGGGTGACCGACTGCTCGAGATCGTCCGCGAACGCGTCGCTGCAGCGATGCAAGACAGTGAGACGAGTATGGATCACGGCGATGCCACAGACGATGTGATTGACAAAGTAACCGATGCCGCCCTCACCTACGGCATGCTCAAGGCTGATGTTGGCAAAGATGTGGCCTTTGACTTGCAGGCATCTATCTCTACAACTGGAGACAGCGGTCCGTACCTGCTCTACATCGTGGCGCGGATCAATTCTATTCTCCAGAAGTCAGGAGTCAATATGCAGGATGCTCGTAATGCAGCACCCGACATCATTGCTCCACAGGAATCCCAACTACTCCTCATGTTGTCCGAATTTCCTCAGATCACTGCCAAGGCAACTGACACGCAAGATCCGTCACACATCGCTCGGTATCTTTTTTCGCTTGCGCAGGGGTTCAATAGCTTTTATGAACATTGTCCTGTCCTCAAAGAGGAAGATGAGTCAAAAAGGGTATTTCGATTGAATCTGATTCAGCGAGTACATCTAGTAATGACACGTGGCCTCTCACTCCTAGGCATAGAATCTGTCGAACACATGTAGTGTGTTACAATAGTGGCAAGGAGGGTTACATTGTACCCTATGCAAATTCAAGATCTCGAACAACTTGCTGGCTTTTCTTCGCTGCCACGCCAGACCAAGCAATTGCTGGTCAATCTAGGTGCGGCTGTCGAACGAGATGCTCAGCGTCTTCAGGCGCTCAAAGCACTACTCATTGATCGATTGGGTGAAGCTCCATTTTCAGATACTGATTTTCTTTCAGTCGATATGTTGCAGCGACTTCTCTTTGAGCATGCCGTTGTTTCACTGAAGGTAGGGGATGTACTCATAGAAGATCTTACCCCACTTATCATATAGCTATGCGCCATATATTATCTGGTCGCCAGGAATTTCCTTCAGATGGATCCTCACAAGACCAACTGTTTTTTTTATTGCAGTATGCAATATGTGCGCCATCAGTGCTCAATGCACAGCCCTGGCATTTTGTTGTCAGCGATACAACCATCACGATCAATCTCCCTGAAGGATTTGCGCAACCAAATCTTGATCCGGATTGGAACTATACCGCATTTACCTATGGCTGCGTCGCCGAAAATCTCAAGCGTGCCGGTCGCGCGTATGGACTAGATTTTACGATTAGTGATGTACAGGCCTCACCACTCCAAGTCACGCTGCGTCTTGGTGAACAGCGAGTGCCCTTAGCGCACGAAGGAGATCTTGTAGCCATCACTACTAGACAATCAAACCGATTTCCATACACGACAGAACCTCTCCCAGAAGGGCTACGTTCATATATCACATCACTTGCGTCTGACGAGCATACCATCTCGGTAGTCACAGACAAAGATACCCGTGTGCGGATCGGGGAGTGTGTCGCGCAGACGACTAGCGAACTCTTCAAAGACCCTGCAGTACGCGCTGAAGTCGCTGAGTGGAAAAGAACCAATAGTACCAAAAAGAAAGATGGCATGCCAGGCTTTGTAATGGGTATTCCAAAGGTTGTGTCGTATGTGTTCCCTTGGCTACTCAAGAAGTTTAATATCGGGCCAAAGGTAGCACCAAAAACGCTAAAGGTATTTGCCGATCATACCTCTGACGTGGTCATGATCAATGGCGTATCAAGTACTATGGAGTCATGGGTGCAAGCTGGTGTGATGTATCAATCGATTGCACTCGAAGCCAACAAGCTTGGTGTGGTCACGTCTATCCATTCGGCACCTGTCGCTGTCGCTGTTGATGAACTAAATACTCTATTTGCTCTTTCGGGAGTACCACAAGTCCTTTTTCGTATTGGGTATCCGACGCAAACCGCGCCACATACAGCTCGCAAATCAGTAGACGACGTCACTACTCGTATATGAGCACACTCACGTATAGATCATTAGATGAGTATGATGATCATTCATTAGTTCGCTATTGTACCGATAGTGAGACAGGTCTCGAAGCAGTGATCGCTATCCATCGCCAAAAACCAGGTATCCCCGCACTTGGGGCGACGCGTTGGTGGCAGTATGATTCGCTCAATGACGCGGCCAATGATGCACTGCGACTCGCACGTCTGATGTCACTCAAGTCTGCATCAGTAGACCTTCCATACACAGGAGCCAAGGCGGTGATCATGAGTCCAGCACGTGATGAGGCTCATCGTCACGCAATGCTCAAAGCCTATGCGCGTCATGTCGACGCGCTCGACGGTGCCTTTGTCACGGGGACTGATGTGGGACTTTCCAATGCTGACTTGCCGATTATGAAGTCTGTGACACCACATATTATTGGTGAGTGTGTCGATTCTGGTGAGTATACGGCCGATGGTGTATTTGCTGCGATGCAGGTCGCGATTCCATACGTATTTGGTCAAGAAACGTTGGCTGGTTTGACGGTTGCCATCCAAGGAGTTGGCAAGACGGGGAGCGCACTACTCAAGCGTGTCCAACCACATGCCACACAGGTGTATGTTGCAGATATCAATCATGAATTGGCTACTGCGCTTGCGAGTGAGTATGACAATGTCACGGCCGTGCCATCTGACGAGTTGTTATCTGTTGATGTAGACATTTTGTCGCCTTGTGCACTGAGTGGTGTTGTTACTGCTGATACGATCACAAGGCTTGCTTGCAAGCTCATCGTCGGGGCAGCCAACAATCAATTGGCACGCCTTGATTTTGTTACTGAGCTTGCTCGACAGGAGATTTGTTACATCCCTGATTATCTAGCCAATGCTGGTGGAATCATCAGTGTCGTTGATCAGTTTGCGCACGGGCATATTGATAAAGACCGGATCCAGGAACGGATTACACGTATCCCCCTCACACTCAAAGAAGCTTTTGCAATGTCGGATCGGGACGCCAAGCCTGTTGCCACCATTATTGATGATATTGTGCGTACCAGAGTCTATGGATAACATGCCCCAAAACATCGAAGCGCTAGAGCAAGAGCTCAAAACACTGCCAGAGTCAGCGTGGATTGAACGTGGGGAGCAAGCCGTGATCAGATTGTTTGCTGAGGCTGCCAAAGATATTCCTGCGTACCAATCATTCTTGTCTACCCAAAAGGTTGACCATGCGTTGATCGATCATGTTGACGCGCTGTCACGCGTACCAACTCTCTCCAAAGATAATTATCTTCGCAAGTACACACGGGCGGAGCTAACCCCTGGAGGTAACTTTGCTCGTGTACCATGGATTGTCTCTGCGACGTCCGGATCTACCGGCAAGCAATACTACTTTCCACGGACAACATCGCAAAATTATCAATATGCTGAGGACGCAGCTCTTTATCTCCGAGAACATTTTCGCGTTCACGAACGAACGACGTTGTATGTGAACTGTTTTGGGATGGGAGTATGGATTGGTGGACTGTTTACCCATGATGCGGTGCGACTTGTTGCTGAGACCTATGACTATCCGATCTCTATCATTAGTCCTGGCGTTGGCAAAGTTGCCGCAATCGATGCCCTTCGTGAGCTCGCGCATGAGTTTGATCAGGTTATTATTGCTGGCTATCCGCCCCTCGTAAAGGACTTGATCGATGAAGGAACTGCAACTGGTTTAGATTGGGCGGGGATGCATCTTGGGATAATCTTTTCTGCTGAGGGATTTTCCGAACAGTATCGAGCGCATATCTATAACCGTGCAGGGATCACTGACTATTATCGTGGGAGCCTCAATCACTATGGAACGGTGGACCTCGGGACGATGTCTCATGAGACACCCGTGTGTCTTCTCATCCGCAAGCTTGCTGCTGAGGATGCAATTCTCGCAACGGCACTTTGGGGAGATCCATACAAACAACCAACATTGACGCAGTATCGCCCAGACAAATTTTACTTTGAAGTGGAAGATGATCGACTGATCTGTTCGGCTGATGCTGGGTTACCACTTGTCCGCTATGATCTCAAGGACAGAGGAGGAATCATGACACTTGCTCGTATGAGAGATGTTCTTCGCTCACACGGCTATGACCTCGACGAAGAACTCGTTCGTGCTGGCATTGCAGACTCGTTGTGGCAATTGCCGTTTGTTTACGTATATGAGCGACTTGATTTTTCTGTGCCACTTTATGGTGTCAACATCTATCCAGAGACCGTACGCGGCGTCCTTGCGCAGCCAACCTTTCGAGATCACTACACCGGTCGGTGTACCCTCGAGATCGGCTATGATGACAATCAGGATCAGTATCTTTTGGTACATGTGGAGACTGAGACGATAGATGAGCCAGATACTGACAAGCTTGTCGATGCGCTTATCACAGCGCTACAAACGGAAAGCTCAGAATACAAAGAACTCGAAGCCAATGTTGGTAAGCGAGCTGTCCCGAGAGTACAAGTGTGGTCACGAGGGGACAAGACGCATTTTTCTGGTCAGGGGAAACAACGATGGGTAAAAAAATAAGTTTATGAATGACATCATCATGCTCCAGGAAGGAATGTATTCTTCTGAGGAGTGTACGGCATTTTTGGCAACGCACGCTGAGGCGCGACGTCACGACATTTTTGCTGCACAAGTCACTGAGCTTGCTGAGATTGGTCATCCTGCCGGTGGTGACGTGACTTCTTGGACAGCTTCTTATCAGGCTGCACATACCGGGACGTGGGCGTATTTCCCTTGGAAGCACACAGTTGTCCATATGCTCCGAAAAGAAGATCATGAGGCACTCCTAACCAATCGAAATCAACAACTTGTTACTGATGCGGAGCAAACAACATTGCGGACGTTCAATGCTGCGATCGCTGGACTATCCGTTGGACAAGGAGTGGCCCAGGGACTAGTTCATATGGGTATCGGGGCGCAGTTGAACATTGCTGACTTTGATACGCTAGAAACCGCCAATCTCAATCGCATGCGAGGTGGCGTATGTGATATTGGTCTCACGAAGATTGAGGTCTTACGCCGGTATCTCCTGGAGCTCAATCCGTATACGGATCTTGGAATTTTTGACGAAGGCATCACAACGAAGACTCGTGACCAATTTCTTGATGGCATGCACGTTCTCGTCGAGATGATTGATAGTTTTGAAGAGAAAGTACGGCTTCGTATGTTGGCGCGTGAACGTGGCATCCCTGTCGTGATGACCGCCAACATCGGCGATCGGTTGATCGTTGATATTGAGCGGTACGATCTTGATCGATCGCTTCCACTCTTTAATGGACTTTTGGGTGATGTCCCAGAAGAAATTTTGACCAACCCTGATACCTCAGACGAGCTCAAACACTCATATGCCGTTAAGCTTGTCGGCAAAGAGTACATTCCACAGCGAGCACTTGAGTCTGTCATGGAGATTGGCAAAACACTTGTCGGACGTCCGCAACTATTTAGTACAGTGACGATCTCATCGGGGTTGCTTGTGTACCTCATCCGGCAGATAGCGCTTGGTGGGGATGTTCCTAGTGGGCGCTACTATATCCCATTTGATAAATCGTTTATCACCGATGCGCATGTCTAGTCTCAACCAACTTTCCCAATCTATTCGAACTCCCGTGTCACTTGCCACGATTGCGACATCACATGGCGATGTTCAAGTGGCTACGGCTGGTGATGCTGGGTTACCATCACTCGTTTTGATCCATGGAGCCAATATTGGCTGGGGGATGTGGTATGCAGTTATTGATCGGCTTGCATCGCAGTATCACCTGATCATGCCAGACTTGCCAGGTTGTGGTCATTCACCCGTGGGCAAAAATGCCAACACGACATTTTTGCGAGAGTTTGTGTTGCCGCTTGAAGCAGCACTACAATCAATGGGTATAAATGCTGTACATATCATCGGTCATTCTTTTGGTGGCTGGGTTGCTGCTATGCTTGCGGCTCGAGAGGCTATCTCTGTACGATCGCTTGGAATGATCAATAGCGTTGGGATCGATACCTATCTCAATACCAAGAGTAAGCTCCTTAGTATCCCGCCAATTGGTGACAAGGCGGTGGCCTCGGTCTGTGTCAAAACAAATGACCAGACAAAAGCATTTCTGGGTGAACCGATGAGCCATCCAGAGACATTGTCAGATGAGTTTGTGCAGTATGCGAGAGATGTGTTCAATACTTCGGCATCTCATCATCCGCTTTCGTTTACACGCCGATTTACAAAGCCCCTACAGATACATCCTGAGCTTCTCTTGAATCATGTCTTCCCAACCATCGCTGCGCCCGTATATGGAGTATGGGGAGGTGAGGATCCACTCTTTGATATTTCGCGAATAAAGGCAGCATTTGCGGTACACAAGATGCCACTACATGTGGTCTCCGATGCAGGACATGTCCCAATGATCGAGAAATCCACTGAGTTTTGTGCTATGATAGAAGCGGAACTTTCGCGTCTATGAATTTTTCATTGCCTGTCAGCCTGTCATTTGTCTATCTCGTTGTCCTCCTAAATTTGCTTCTTGCAGGACTCGTGTATATGCAAAATCGCAAGAATGCGACCAATATTGTGTTTGCGTTATTGAGTTTAGTCACATCAGCTTGGGTGTTGGTGATTTTTATTGCGAGTGAGCCACTATCAATTTTTTGGGCCAGATTGAGTATTGTATTGGCGTCACCGATGACAGCCCTCTTTTTTCTTTTTGCTCATACCTATCCATACAAACATGTTCGTGTCTCTCACAAAGGACAGATTCTCATTTGGCTGGTGACGATACTGTCTATGATTGCTGCGGGGAGCAAGTATTCATTTATGGAGATCGATCACTCAGGTGGCGTAGACCGATTTGTGACTGGACCTGGCATGGTTGTATTTGGCTTGATTACGACATACTTTAGCGCAGGGGCAATCGCGTTTTTTATCAAAAAACTACATAGTAGCAAAGGGAAAGTACGACAACAACTCCGTATGGTTCTCACTGGTATTCTCACCATGTTTGGGCTTATTATCGGGACCATATTTTTGCCAGTGTTGCTGTACAACACGTCACAGTTTGTCGTCTATGCACCGCTATATGTATTTGTATTTCTCTTTCTCACCGCATACGCAATCCTCAAACACTCACTGTTTGATCTTCGGTTCCTTGTCACAGAAGCACTCGTTGTTCTTTTGGTCATGTCACTTATTTTTGACATGTTCAATGCACCAAGCTTACTAGTACTTTCGTACAAGATTGGTTTTGTTATCTCAGCTCTGGTGATCGGTATTTGGTTGATAAAGAGTGTAAAAAATGAAATTGATCAAAAAGAAGAACTCGCGCAATTAGCGAAGAATTTTGAAAAAGCAAACATTCAACTCAAAGAACTTGATCGTACCAAGACTGAGTTTCTTTCGATTGCTTCACATCAATTGCGTACACCGCTCTCTATCATCAAGGGGTATCTGGAGCTTGTCGGAGATGGGGCGTATGGCAAAGTAACCAAGAAAATGAAATCAGTCTTCCATGACATGGATGTAAGTAACGAGCGGCTCGTCAAATTGGTCGATGAATTTCTTGATATTAGCCGCATCGAGCAAGGTAGGACAAAATTTTCTTTTGTCGAAGGTAACATGCATACGGTCATAGACAGTGTTGTGCATGAAATTGCAGAAAGAGCCACACGCAAAGGTCTGACGATAAAATGGGGCCGAAACCAGCGTGTACCAAGCAGCACGTTTGATGTAGAGAAAATCCGCCATGTGGTGTTCAATTTTGTAGATAATGCGATCAAATATTCAGAAAAAGGATCAATAAATATCCAATTAAGTTCAGAACATGGCTACATCAGCGTAGCGGTCAAGGACAAGGGACTCGGATTCAACAACGTAGATGAAGCCAATTTTTTCAACAAGTTTTATCGTGGGAAGAATGTAGAAGGGATCAATGTAAATGGCACAGGACTCGGTATCTATGTAGCCAAGAAGTTTGTCGAGGCTCATCATGGCGACGTTTGGGCCAAAAGTGCCGGCATGGGGAAGGGGAGTGAGTTTGGCTTTCGTATCCCTACTGACCTAAAGCCGACTATCCGCAAGAAGAAAAATAGTGTACAATAATGACTGATTCCAATCATATCAATACTACTATGCAACATTCCGAAGAATACGCTCTTGATGAGCTTGATACTGTCATTGGCCCTTCTGTCCGTGTAGAAGGTGATTTTTCTTCTGAAGGTAATATGATCGTCAAAGGTGGGGTGATGGGAAGTGTGAATACCAGCAAACTGCTTACCGCAGAAGAAGGTTCTATCATCGTCGCCAACGTCCAGTCTCGTGATGCTATTATCTCTGGAAGTGTAAAAGGCAATATCAATACCCATGATCAGATAGAGATCACAAGTACGGCCCAGATTCTTGGTGATATTACCTGTAGTGTACTGGTAGTCGAAGCAGGTGCCCAGATCAAAGGAAAAATCATCATGAAAGGCGTCACTCTCACAAAAGATGACGGTGCAAAGAAATCTTCTGGTGCTCGCAAAACGTCCAAAAAATCAACCATGGATGGTGAGGCGCCACTCATTTCTGAAGGGCTCTAGCCATATATAGTACGTGCGATTATGTACGTATACTTCTACGACAATTTTCTCAAAGACCGTAAGTACGCTTCGATGATAAAAAACATTGAAGCAAAGCTTACGGATTTTGGTATTAGCGGCAAAGTTTTACGACTGCAACAATTTGTCAATCCGCTTCAGATTATTGAAGAAGAAAAATCAAAAGGTGCCACGACCATTGTGGTGGTTGGTGATGATACGACGTTTGGGTATGTGCTTTCACATGCCGCGTTATGTGGTGTCACGTTTGGCTATATCCCTGTACGTGGGCCGTCACATGTTGCAGACCTTCTCGGTATACCACAGGGTGAGCCTGCGATTGACGTATTGTCACGACGACGACGTTTGTCAGTAGATGTCGGCCAAGTTCATGGTACAGGTCAACTATTTGTCTCTGAACTTCTCATAGAGCCTGCGTATGTACAGGTTGTCTGTGATCAGAGATTTGCGATGTCGAGTGGTGACTCTCCACTAGAGGTTGCCGTATACAACTTGACTGACAAGACAAAGCGTACGACCCATCCACAAGATCGACGTCTCGCTGCTACAATCCGTCCACAACAAGGCAAGAAACGGTTTGGCAGAGTGTCTGGAGAATCGGTAGACGATACGGTTGTTCCGTTCAAGGAACTACATATATCAGCCCAAAAGCCATTTAACGTACAAGCTGACGGTACGGCGGTCTCGAGCTCTGAGATCGTCGTCACCCTAGCAGCGCAGCAAGCACACCTTATTGTAGGTACAGACCGCCAATTTTAGCGCAATTATGCCTTACTCTTGCAATTTTTTCACCCCCATGCTATAGTGTGGCGGTACAACAACACATGCTCAGGTGGCGGAATGGTAGACGCGCTAGCTTGAGGGGCTAGTGAGAATTTTTTCTCGTGGAGGTTCAAGTCCTCTCCTGAGCACAAATAATACACCCGTTAGGGGTGTGTTTTTGTGTGAAAGGAAGGACGCAGAACCTGGGGGTGGTAGGGGGAGCAACCCCCTATATCCTGTGGAGAGATGGAGAACTGGAAAGTTCTCCAGGAGCGAAGCGACGTGAAAGTCCTCTCCTGAGCACAACAAAAACACCGAAAGGTGTTTTTTTGTGTCAATATGTCTGTCATGCTACGATAGATCTGAAAGGAGACTACCGTGGCAAAAGCCTACATCGTAACGGACATCAACAGAGAACATCAATTCACGCCAGATGAAAGGCGCGCGCTGCGGTGCCTCGTCGCAGCCTGTGACAAACTCAATCGCGTGTACTTCGCTCAGCGAGGTGGGAGCATCCTGCTTGACTGGGAGAAGCGACCGCATGCTGCGTATCCAAAGGGACTGAAGCCCGCCGACCTGGCACGTCTCGTCGCCGGGACGTCACAAGAAGAAGATGTCCTCGATCCTGAGACGATGGTCTTTGGCTCTCGACGCAGCCGCTTTCGCACAGTCCCGTATCACGTGCACTTTGCCGAAGAGCTTGGCGAAGTCGCACTGGAGATTCGTAGAGCCCGTCAGGCTATCAAGAAACGTCATCCGACGTTTGCTGCGTACCTTCAACAGGTCGAGAAATCGATTCAGTCTGGCAATTGGCAGAGAGCCGATGATGCAGCACTTCGCGCTGGCGGGCCGCTCTGGTTCTACTTGTACCCGAGTAGTACGGCAGATGACCATCATGGCAAGCAGACGTTTGAAGCAATGCTTGCCGTCCGTCGCCGTCCGACTGAGAGAGAGCAGATCGTCACTGATCACTTTCCTGAGTTCGCAAAAGGACTGATGACTCGCTTCTTCCCGGACGCGGACATGCCGATTCGACGTACGAAAGTACAGATCATGAATACACTTGCGTTGGGTGGTTCTTCACTCTATGTGGGCAAGTTCATGGCGAGCATGATCGACTACTGGAGGTCAGATGGTGAGACAGTGCATGCGCTTTGTGTGAGTCGCAATATGATTGCGGCAAACTACGATGAGTCCAGCAAAAAGATCATCAAAGCCTACATGAAGAAGCATCGTCTGCGTGGAAGTACCTTTGAAGGTGCGGTGCTTGGGACGTTGGCGCACGAGTTTGGCCATACGATTCCGATGGATTTCACCCTTCCTCAGTTTGGTCGGCATGGGGCAGCACTCGAAGAATTAAAGGCTGATGTCTTTGGACTTCTCTTCTTGATGCAGTTGGTGCAGGATGGACGTCTTAGTCGCAAAATGGGCCGAGATATTCTGACCACCTTCATCGCCGAGCTGCTGGGGTACACGTACAAACCGTACCCAAAGTGGCCGTACTATCGGATGGCTGCTGTCCAACTTGATCGTCTCTTCGCAGCTGGTGTCGTTCAGGTTTCATCCAAGCAGGTCGTTCTTCGCCTCTACCCTCAAAAGGTAGCAGAGGTCTACGAACAGCTTGCCGGTGAGCTTGCAACACTCTGGCGCCAACCAAGTCTTCGTGCAGCGCGAGACACCCTTACCTTTGACCGTCGTGTGATGAAGCAGGTCCAGCGCCTGATGCGTCATGAAAAGGAAGGTGGCTGGCATCCTGTCTTCGTCTTCTAAACGGGTAGGCGCTTCGGCGCCGCCCCTCTTTTTTTTGTATACGATGATACATCATTTCCATTTATATCTACAGATAGAGAAACTTGTGTGTATGGTCAAATATGGATACTATAAAGGTAACTAGTATGACTGTATACTATAGTTAGTATTATTGACCCGTTGAGTATATGTCTGTTTTTTTGCGTATAAATATTGTTCATAACATAAAGCATATGAAACGTAGTATATGGATAGGGGGGATCGTTGCTCTAGTAAGCATAGGGGTATTATTTTCTTCTGGTGGGGTGCATGCCCAACCCGCCCAGTCTTGCTATCCGCCACATCAATACTCACCGACCGGTGTGTATCAAAGTGCTCAGGTATATTTCAAACGTATAGAAAGGCAGCCAACGGAAACATTGTGTACCTGTGAGGCGCGTCTTTCCTTTACCCCATGTGATCTCCAGTTTCAATCGTCAATGTATAGTGAGAGTTTGTATACATGGAGTGCGTCTTGTGATCTTCCTTGTGGGGCGACAGATGGTGCTGGAACAGCCTATACAAGGGCAGAGTACATTCAATCGCCTCTGTATGTTCCTACTGGGGGGTATACTGATACTCCTTATTCTTGTGCTCAGGTGCCGCGACAAGAAGATCTGGACGGGGACTATATCCCAGCTGATCAAGATCAAAATGATTTGGATTTTCGTGTAGGGGTATTGGCAGGGAGCATGGACGGGTGTGATGGCGTAGATAATGACAACGATGTATGTAATGAGGAAGGGAGCTTTTTTCAGAATCATAGTACTGGGCAATGTTTGGCGCACCAAAAAGACTATCGACGGTTGTGGGCCAATGGTCATGAAGCCCCGGAAGGGCAAGTGAACCTTCGTGAGGGTTGGCTCTTGCGAGCTGAGACTGACGCAACGATAGAGGGGCCATACGGACAATTAGGGTTCACACGGTACTATAATTCTGCTGCAAACTGGGATCTGGTAACACTTGGTGGCAATGCTGGTGGAGTCCACAATCCTGTGGGAAGATCGATGACGCACAACTTTCATATTTGGTTAGCAAAGGATAGTATGCAGATGCTTGGGACAAGTGCTCATCGAAACTATACGTTGCGTACCGGAGACGGGACTGAGTACTATTATTCTTGCATTGAGGATCAATCAGGCGCTGTAGGAACGACAGGGAATTGGGATTGTTATCCGCACGAACGGTTCACGTCGCTTCACTATCAACATGAAATCGATGATACACACCTACAACGTAGAACAGTAAACGTTGGTGAAGATGTTGTTACTCGGTGGGAATTTTATCCAGGTAACGGATCTGCGTATTATTTTTCTCCAGGAGAAAATGATGAAGATTTGGACTTTACGCGAGCCGAGAGCTTGTATGATGTCACTCAAGATGCGCTTGTTTGGCGTGCGGAGTATGACAATGTAGACCGTCTAGAATATGTGCGTACTGCAAACGATGACACATATTTTCGTTTTAGTTATAACAACTATGATCAGATTGAAGATGTGTACGTACACGTAGATAATTACCTACTTACCCCAGGTGAACAACATGCCGTGCATTATGCATATGATACGTATTCATCACTGCTAGAAACGGCAACGTATGCAAAAGATACGATTGGCAGTGTGGATCCAGATGTAAAACGTGAATATGTGTATGATGGGACGAACCGCCTTACCACAGTCAAAGACAATCTAGACAGTACTACTCAGGTAGATACTATGAATGTTACCTGGCACAACCCTCCTGTCGGAACATTAGAGTCAAAAGTAGCTTCAATGCGCGGCGCCAACATGTGGGCAGAGTTTGACTATACGTCTGACGAAACAGAAGTCACATATAAGGACACTTCTGGAGACATGACCGTCACGTTTACGCATGATGGTGGTAAGTATGTGTACAAGCGCGACAAAGAGTATCACCGATCATCAATCCCACGATATATTGAAAGAGACAACTTTGGGCGTCCAAGCTGTGTCATGGATGATAGTGGTGTGATGACCAAGTATCTCTATACCCAGTTTGGTGTGCAATGGGCAGGGATCCAACGTCATGTAACGGTTGGGGACTTTGGGACTACTGGTCATTGTGATAACCAGCCAGCACAAGACCCACTAGAACCAAATATGTCGAATGCTAACGGGACGTTACAACGGACATATTGGTCTGGAGAGATCTTTGATGTAAAGAGCAACTCCTGGCGTTCATGGTACTCATCTCAGCGTTCACCAGCGTCAAACTACACAGCGACAGATTGTCAGGTGTCTGGGACGGGAAACGGCGGGGCGGTTATCCCACATGGCTGTATTGCTACGGTACGCAAGTACGCAGATGCCAACGCAACCTACGAAGTACAAGGACCGCTAGAAAAGATTCAGAGTCACTATTACACAAATAAGCCAGGGCAAGGGCCAGTAGAAGAGATTGTAGAAACGGAGTATGTGCGTGGAGGTACTTGTTTTACGGATGATCCAAATTACAAGTATGATTGGCAAGTGTGTCGTGTTGAACAAAAAGATTCTTTTGGAAACCTTCTCGGCCAGACACGCATTGATTATGATACGAACGGTCTATTAGAATACATTGAAGATTTTGCTTCGGCATCGGTGTCATACGAAACCAAGGTACTGGGAAGAGATATGCTAGGGAGAGTAAGCAAGGATATTGGTCCTACAAGCATAGTGACAGATCTTACGTACGATGCACTTGGAGGGATGACTGACCGAACAGTGCTCCGTGCGTTTAGAGATGAATCCGGGAATGACCTGAGTTATACGCAGTCAGTATCTACAAATAACATCGGTGCACCAACTGAGATTGTGTCAACACTCGGGCAAAAGACTGTCTACAAGTACAACACCGGTCTTCAGTCATACGGTCGTTTGGGGGGAGTTGTCATAAATGCACCCAATGGCGTGTCTCTTGCCGCCAGTCGGTTTGACTACAACGATCAAGGGATGCTTGAGCAAAGCCATGCCGTGGATATTGCCAATGAGCCTAGTTGTAGTGATGAAACGTGTGCCACAACTGCAGCAAGAAGCTACACAAACTACGATGCTGTTGGTAGGCCACTAACATCGTATAGCTTTACCAATGATACATCTATGCCAGCCGACGCGACGGCAGTGTATGTGTATGATCCTCAGACTGGGCAGATTGATACCTATACAGACTTCGAAGGCAATGTGACGGACTACCAGTATGATGTACAAGGAAGGCTCGAAGAAGTAACGAGAGACATTAATGGCTTTTCAGCTGAACAGAATAATGAATACAATGATCTCAATAATCCAGAACAAACAACATCACCAAATGGTGTAGAGACAGACTACGAGTATGATGACAATGGTCGCATGACCAAACAATCATCGAATACCAGTGGTGACCAGTACTTCGAGTATGATTTGGTGGGGAATCTAACTCGCACGATTCATGTCGATAAATGGCAGCCAATCACACACGCAGATCGTAAGGAAGTGTGTTATAGCTACGACTGGCTTGGTCGCATGACGGGAGTGGACGAACGTTGTAATGGTACTGATGATTGGACGTTTGTCTATGACGAATCATTTAGTTGGTGTGATGGTGGCGATCCGTACACGAATGAAGGAAGAATGACGTCCATGATCAGTAACGACCCAGCAGGGATGCATCGTAAGTGGTGTTACTACCCAAATGGTGCTGTAGAGAAAGAGTTTACGTCTCCAGGAAATGTGTTTTGGGATGATCCTGAAACGTATACGTCATATGGGTATGTGCTACCAGCAGGTACACAGTACGTATATGATCAGGCTGGAAGACTTACCAAGAAATATGTAAACACGTTTCCTCATGGTCATGATCTGGGCACGCGTGAGATCTCCTATGATTATGACACAGAGCGAGTAACTAATTTGGCATACATAAAGACCCGCTTATACGGATACCTTGGGTGGGGGGCTTGGCAAGATGTTACTTCTCCAACAACGTTGCCGAAGTATTCAGTATATGGATTAGAAGAACTTACGTTAGCTAATGGGCTTACACTGACGTATGACCATGATGTCGCTGGGCAAGTAGAAGCAACGACACTTGGAGATGGTGTCAATGCAAATATCATTGATAGTTTTCGCTCGTATGACGCCAACTTCAATATTCTTGAAGATATTGATAGTGGGTACTTGGGCAAGGCTCGGGAATTTAAGTACGACAGTCTGAATCGTCTCACTTGTGAAGCCGGATATCTTGGTGATTGTCCTGAAAATTCTTCACAACCGGTAGTAGGTACGTCTGTGGAAGTTTCGTTTGAACATGATTTGTCGAACAACCGTTTGATGAGAAGAACAGCGACACCATGGAATGTTCAGGAATATGTACATCAAACAGGGTCAGATCGGATAGAGAAATACTATGATATGAATAATCTGCAGTATGTCTGGTATGACAATCAGGGCAATATTGAAGCAGTAAACTACCCTCAACCGAATGAAGACCATGTCTATGAGTGGAATACGCATAACCAAATGATAGAAGCGTGCAACGACGCAACATACCCGCAGAATGGGACAAACTGTAGCATGAATAGCTATGAGTACGCAGGACCAGGTGGACAACTGTTTGCCAGATACACGGGAAATGGTGGCGGCTTTGGTCGTGATACGGGCGACCGTGAATTCTACTGGAGTGGTCATCAAGTAGATTTGATCAAGGAATTTGATGATGCCGGAGCAAATGATGACAACGAACATCTCGACTATTACATTTGGTTTGATGGTATGCCAATTGCCAAAGCAGAAGCTCGCAAAGAACAGGTTGGCGCTTCCGGGTACACAGTCTATGACGATGGCATCACTTGGATTCATACGGACTATCTTGGCGCACCAGTGCTTGCGACTGATGACAATGCCAACGTTGTCTGGGAATGGGACCGAACCGTGTATGGCAGAAATCTGCCAAGCGGCAGCGTGGAAATTGACTTGCGCTTGCCAGGGATGATCTATGACGAAAAGGCCGATGCGTTTTACAACCAACATCGTTGGTATTCACCATATTTGGGGCAATATCTCTCTATTGATCCTATTGGTTTGGCTGGGAGTCATAATTACTATGGATATGCCAATGCAAATCCAACAAATTATGTAGACCTCAATGGATTAGAGCCAACACGTCGTGAGGAAGTAGTGTTTAAACCACATTGGTTTCCTCCTGCGCCTCCAAGACCTACATTTGACCCAAACCCACTAGATACGCCATATACAAAAACTCAAGGTACCGGAAGCAGTGTATATATTCCTTATGGCTCACCAATACCGCCTACACATGGAACGGCGAATATAGATGCACCAAGTGGAGTCAGAGGGACGGTACCAGTAGGAGGTGCTCCTGGAAGCATTGCGCCTAAAACGCATGAAGAAAGAAGGTGTCGTGATGGCTTCAATCTGTGTATACAATGTTGTCAACAACGATTGCCTGGATCGTTCTATGGTGTATGTGAAACTGCTTGTTCTATTGAAGAACAGTTGTGTTTGAAGGTAGGATATCCAAATTTGCTTAAAAGAACACATATTGATAGTTTCAGCTCTTGCTGGCCTGGAGGAAGAATAAAGGTTCCGCAAAGAGATCTGAGTCCAAGAACGTTTTTCGAAATAGAAGAGTGGATGATACCACAGGATCCTCCCTTTATTATCCTTCCAATTCTTCCTCCAAAAGCAGCAACTCCTTCTGGTGGGCTTGCGCCTGCGACTGCCTCAGGATTTTTACCGTTTATTGGTCCGTTCAAATACTACCAGTGGGTTGTAGAAGAAATGACCAGACAAAGAACACGTGGGTAGATTAGATATTGTACCTGAACCAAAAGAAGACTCACATGAGTCTTCTTTTGTTGTCTTGTAAAAAAATAATGACCCCCGCTATGAAGCGAGGGCGGGGAGTTGTGCCGTGGTGTTTCAGCACGGAAGCGGGAGCAGAGTAAGCTCAGCGAGTTCGATGGCCTCCTGGAGGCCTTCTCCAGTTTCTTGTTGGAGGTCTACCCAGGCACAGGCTGCGATCAGAATCAGACTGCGTGCTACGGCTAGCGTAGCCTCACGACCTTGGCGGCCTGAGTTAGCCATCGGGTGGAAATCAACGAAATGATCGTAGTTCGCGCACAGGATCATTTCTCGCGCGGCTCGTTCGATGAGTTGCGTTTTTAGATCGGCCCTGGACACATCTGTTCTATCATGGGGCTGATGTTTAGCCCAGGTGGTGGCTGTGTTGACTAGCGCTTGGTCAGTTTTGGACGCAAACGCGTAGTAGACATCCTTTACGAATGAGGGTATCGGAATGCAGCTGTTTCGCCATCTATGCATGAATAGCGCCCATCGGTGCGATCTCGCAACGAGCGCTTTCATGCGCTGTTCGAGTTGTTCGCCTTCTAGCGATTTTTTACTCATCATGACACTGTGAACCTACCAAAAAAACACCTATTTGTCAATAGACATGCCTCGAAATTTACCCACATATACACCATATTGAAACCAAAACACACCGTCTGTACGGTGTGTTTTGGTTGTTCTCCCAGGGTAAGCCGAATTCTGTTATCCTGTCGCTCACGAGCGACGGGACGACGATCATTTCTCTAGCTCTGACATTACTGGCAGAGTCTAACGAGCTAACTTTTCGAACGGTGACAAGTCACTGAACGCTGCTCTTTCTCCACGTAGGGTTTACCACTTCGGTCCCTCGCGGGCCGAAGAGCATAGAAGCATTGATCTCGAGAACCAATACACCCATGCACGTTTCACGTTTGGCCCAAGCAAGCTTGGGCTTGTATAGTCTCTGTGGCACTGTCCCGCTCTTGTACGTTGCCGCACAGAGGGAGGGCGTTACCCTCTACGTTGTTCATCCCGACGAATCGGGGTAGGAAGTTCGGACTTTCCTCATATCTGCTAGGCAGACACGCGATCATCTCACCTGAGAGAACCTCCATAGCATAGCGTATTTTTGTAGATTTGTCAAGATGTCCACGTTGACAAACAAGCGTATTTTCCGCTATAGTAAGGCAAAAGAATTACTATGAAACGTTCTGAACTCATTCTCATGATGTTGCTTTTGCCACTTGACGTGGTTATGTTTGGATTGGCTGGGGTTTCTGCGTATCTTCTCCGCTTTTCGCCATGGGCGCTCTCACTCAAGTCTGTGCAGTTTTCACTTACCATGCCGCAGTTTATGGAGATTGCGTTTCCGGTGATTATCCTTTGGCTTATACTCTTTGCCCTCTTTGGGCTCTACCAGCCCCAACGCCAACGCACGGTGCAACGTGAGCTTGGTCGGGTGTTTACCGCGTTGTTTGTCGGGTTGTCTGTGCTTGCGCTGTACCTCGTCTTTTCGCTTACGGCGTTTGACTCTCGGTTTTTGCTGGTGGTGAGTGTCGCGTTTTCTGCGCTATATATTAGCCTTGGTCGTATTGTGATGCGTCTTTTTTCGCGCGCACTGCGTCGGTTTGGCGTAGGCGTCCGGCGCGTTGCCTTGGTTGGCAACAAGACCCACATGGCAGACGTTGCTGCATACATTGCTGACGCTCCGCGTCTGGGCTACCAAGTCGTAGGAACGTTTAGCTCTGCCAAATCATTGCGAGCTGCTTATCAACATGATAAGTTTGATGAAGTCATCTACCTCGATGCGCACGAAGATCTTCAAGAGTTACAACACGTTCTCGAATTTGCGCTTTTGAAACATCTCGACATGCGCTATAGCGCCGAGATCGCGAGTGGGTATGCGGTGCGCAGCGATATCCAGCCGCTCGCAGGGGTGCCGCTCTCTACCGTCATGCGCACGCCGCTCGAAGGTTGGGGACGCATTGCCAAGCGTGTGATGGATGTCGTACTTGGATTACTCTTTCTTATCCTCCTCTCACCGCTGATGCTTCTTGGCGCGCTCGGCGTGCTCATCGAAACTGGACGACCAGTCATCTACAAAAACGAACGCGTCGGTGTCCGTCAAAAACAATTTTTGCTCTACAAGTTTCGTTCGATGTTTCAAAAAGATTCTACTGGTGCGCAGTTTGGAAACATGGGGCGTGATGCACTCAAACGTGAAGAAGCACTGATCAAAAAGCAAAGTGCCAAGAAAGGGCCAATCTACAAAATCGCCAATGACCCGCGAGTCACAACGTTTGGTGCGTTTCTTCGCCGTTGGAGTCTCGACGAATTGCCGCAGTTTTGGAATGTGGTCAAAGGTGACATGAGCCTGGTGGGTCCACGTCCGCACCAGCCTCGTGAAGTGGCTGGCTACGCTGGCCAATACCAAAACGTCTTTGCGATCAAACCTGGTGTGACCGGGCTCGCGCAGATTTCTGGCCGGTCAGACCTCAGCTTTGAAGAAGAGATGCGACTGGACCTTCTCTACATCGAACGTTGGAGCGCGATGACAGACCTGATTATTATTCTCAAAACTCCTTTTACGATTTTGAGTCGCAAAGGATCTATCACCTAGTATGAAAATCGCCTTGGTACACGACTACCTGACGCAAGATGGGGGAGCGGAAAAGGTGCTGGATGCGTTTCGCCGTGTATGGCCGGATGCGCCCATTTTTGTATTGTTTCATAATGAGGACAAGCTCCCACGCTACAAGGAAGCTGACGTACGCGAATCATTTCTAGCCAAATTTCCAGGCGCTCGCAAAAAGTACCAGTGGCTCTTGCCGCTCATGCCCATGGCAACTGAGCGCCATGATCTCGCCGACTTTGACGTGGTCCTTTCTAGCACCAGCGCCTTTGCCAAGGGGGTGATCACCGGGCCGGAGACACTTCATATCTCGTACTGTCACACGCCGACACGCTATCTTTGGACCGATTCGGAGCGTTACATCGCCGAGCTCAAATACAGCCCGATCATCAAGGCATTTCTCCCGCGACTCATGCATCGCATGCGCATCTGGGACAAGATGAGTACTGATCGCGTCGATCACTTTATCGCCAACTCTGGGACGGTACACGGCCGCATTGCCAAGTACTATCGCCGCGAGAGTGACATCATCTATCCGCCAGTCGACGTAGAAGCGTTTGCGATTAGCAAAGACGTTGGGGACTACTTTTTGACCGGTGGGAGGCTCGTCCCGTACAAACGCAATGATCTTATTGTGCATGTGTTTAACCGTCTTGGTTGGCCGCTCAAGATTTTTGGTGACGGGCCAGACTTCGCCGAACTCAAGAAGATTGCCAAGCCCAATATCGAATTTCTCGGCCGCGTCTCAGACGAAGACCGCAAAAACCTCATGGCCAATGCCAAGGCCTTTATCCATCCGCAGGTAGAAGACTTTGGTATCACCCCGGTAGAATCTATGGCATCTGGCCGGCCGGTGATAGCCTATGGTGTAGGTGGCGCTCGTGAGACGGTGATCCCGGGCAAGACCGGTGTGTTCTTTGACGCACAAACATGGGAGTCACTTCTCGATGCTGTTCTCCATTTTGACGAATATGATTGGAATAGTCATGAGATACGCCAGCATGCGCTTCGCTATGCCAACAACGAATTTGACGAACGCATGCGAGAGTATGTCCGCACAAAGCACGTCGCCTACCAGCAAGCGCAAGCCCAGTGTCAGCTGCCGATTGTATGAGTATAGCTATTGATGTTCGAGCTTTGACGGATGTGACCCCTACAGGAGTCGCAATGTACACGGTGTCTTTTATTGAAAAGTCTCTTGAGGCTGATAACGATGTCATCTTGTGGTACTCCGGCACCAAACGGATTGATTGGATTCACACCAAATGGGAGTCACGGGCAACAATTTTTCATATCAACATTCCAAACAAGTTGCTCAATCTTTCGTTACTTCTTTTTCGATATCCAAAACTTGATACCTACCTTGCCAAGAAAACAGGCAAACAAATCACCGAGATGATTGCACCAAATATGAACACGTATGCACTTTCAGCTGACGTGACGTTTACGTTGACCGTGCATGATTTAGCCTTCTACATCTTCCCATATTTTTATTCTTGGCGACGCCGGCTGTGGCATCGGCTGGTCAATATCTCTCAGCTATCAGCGTGCGCGAACACCGTTCTTGTTCCCTCTCAGTCTACGGCGTGGGATGTAGAAGAATGGCTGCACGTAGAGAAAAATAAGATCATTATTGGTACGCCCGCCATCGCTGAACAATTCTCTGACTCGGATAATTGGTCACTAGCGCGCCAACAAGAAGTGCGCAGCGATTATGCATTGCCCGCGCCATTTTTGTTGTACGTGGGCACGATCGAGCCGCGCAAAAATCTCGAGACACTACTTGCTGCTTTTGCTGAGATAAAGAAAACAAGAACAGATGCAGAGCTCGTCGTAGCAGGTCCGGTTGGGTGGAAATCTCGTCGCTTGGTCAAGCAACTGACAAACACTCCTGGCGTCATGTATCTCGGATATGTTGACGCTGCTGACAAGCCAGCCCTCTATGCTGCTGCTACCGCCTTTGTCTATCCGAGTCTGTATGAAGGCTATGGTTTTCCAGTCCTCGAAGCGCAAGCCGTAGGCACGCAGGTCATCACCAGTGATCGCTCAAGTCTTCTTGAGGTCGCAGGTCCAAATGCGCTCATCATAGATCCTCATTCAGTCACTGATCTTGCTGACGCGATGAAGAGTTGTTTGTAGTGCTGGCATGGGGTACCATAGATCCACTATGAGTACGCCAAGCTACACCCTCAAACGCATCCCTCGTGCCCGCGCCATCCGGCTCGTGGTCTCGCATACGGGCGAAGTCCGGGTGACGGCGCCACGCTCCGCGCTTGTTCGCGACATCGAAGCCTTTATCCGCTCACGAGCTGGCTGGATAGCAGAACACCAAGCCAAATTTGCCAAGAAGAAGCCGCTCACATCTGGCGACGGATTGCCAGGAGACTATAGCCGCTACAAGGCGCGTGCGACCAAGTTTATCCGTACTCGCGTAGCTGAGCTCGCCGCCGAACACGGCTTTACCTATACAGGCATCTCGGTACGCAACACGACGAGTCAGTGGGGGAGTTGCTCACCAGAGAAAAAGCTCAGTTTTACCTACAAGCTGCTTTTTCTTCCACCACACTTGGCTGATGCGGTGATTATTCACGAGTTAGCACATACCAAACACCCACATCACGGCAAACGGTTTTGGGATGAGGTGAAGCGTGCACTACCAGCATACAAAACGTACGAACGAGAATTGAAGCAGTACCTATTATAGAATGTTAAATAATAAATGTTGAATATTGAATGTTGAAGTGATATGACTTACGATCTAAAAGAACGAACAATAGCATTTAGCAAAGAGATCTTGCGTATCATTCAAACAATCCGCTTGAGAGATATCAATCGCAATATTATTAATCAGCTTCTTAGAAGTTCGACAAGTGTTGGTGCAAATTACCGTGAGGCTTGTGGGGCTTCTTCTCAGAAAGACTTCAAAAATAAATTGCACATATGTAAGAAGGAAATAGAAGAAACTGTATACTGGATAGAGTTATTGGCAGAAGTAGAAACAGCAAAGAAAGAAAAACTACGTACACTTTGGCAAGAGGCTACTGAACTGACTAAAATATTTGGTAAATCTATTGCTACAATCAAACAAAAATAATTCAAGATTCATCCTTCAATATTAAAACTTCAACATTATGCGTGATAAATTCAAAGCCACGTGGGTATCCCACAGTTCTATCTCAGACTTTCTCGCATGCCCACGTGCGTACTATCTGAAGAATGTCTACAAAGACCCAATGACCAACCACAAGGTCAAGGTGATGACGCCAGCGCTCGCGCTAGGGCTTGTGGTCCACCAGGTGCTGGAGTCCCTCTCTAGCATCAAGACGGATGAGCGCTTTCGTGAACCACTTCCAAACAAATACGAAGCTGCGTGGAAACAGGTCAGTGGAAAAAAAGGAGGCTTCTACTCTGACGAAGAAGAAGCCAAGTACAAGGCGCGTGGTGCAGCGATGATCGCGCGGGTGTTCAACCACCCTGGCCCTATCAAGCGTCTTGCGGTGAAGATCAGTCAGGATCTGCCGTACTATTGGATCAGCGAAGAAGATAACATCATCCTGTGTGGAAAGGTTGATTGGCTGGAGTATCTCCCAGAGAGTGACAGTGTGCATATCATCGACTTTAAGACCGGTAAAGTTCGCGAAGACGCCGGCTCACTCCAGCTACCGATCTACAACCTGCTTGTCACCAACACCCAAAAGCGCAAGGTCGCCAAAGCAAGCTACTGGTATCTCGAAGAACACGACACGCTCACAGAGAAAGCATTGCCAGACCTCGCTGAATCTCATCAGAAAGTATTGGCGATCGCAGTGAAGATCAAGGCTGCGAGGAAGCTCGGCAAATTTGATTGTCCTAGTGGCACTGATGGCTGCTATTCTTGCCGTGACTACGAGCGCATCCTCGCTGGCGAAGCCGAGCTTGTCGGCGTTGGCGAGTACAATAATGACATCTACATCCTCCCACCAAAGGTCAATGAAGAGGAAATTGGTGCAAGTGAGATTTTGTAAACCTGGATAATTTTGCTACACTAAGCGTATATGCACTACCGTCACAACGATCGAAAACTGATTTGGAAAGTTCGACATATCTTGTCGATCCCATTTATCTACGCCGTCTTTTTTCCAGCGGTCCTATTGGATATCATTCTCGAGCTATATCACAGGATCTGTTTTCCACTTTTTGGCATGCCATATGTGAAGAGACGTGCATACATTCGCGTAGACCGTCATAAACTCAAGTATCTTCGCATCCGAGAAAAGATCAATTGCGCATATTGTGGGTATATCAACGGACTGTTTCACTACATGAGTAGGATTGCTGCTGAAAGTGAGTGGTACTGGTGTAGTATCAAACACAAACAAGTAGAAGGAGCGGTAGAACCGATGCACCATGAGCAGTTTTTGGATTATGATGACGAGGTGGCGTTTCATTCATTTGTAAAAAAGTAATATGTCAGTAGAAGAAGATCTCGCATTTGATTCTAAACACAACAAGTGGTGCGCGCCATTTGCGGTGATGCTTTTTGGGCTATTTGTGATCTTGATGCTGATGTATGGCATTGATATTTTCAATCCACCGGCTGAATCTTCTGCGCCAGCTGACCAAGAAACACCAGCTGCATTTGATGATGGGTGCAACTATGCCTGGGGAGACTTTGTCGCGCCGGTCAATCCACTTCTTGCCGTGACTACGAGTGTCGACGCTGCGAGTTGGCCGCACCGCACCGTTTCTGCTGGACTCGCCAGTGCCAATCCTGCCGACGGCGAACGGTTTGCCGACAAGTACCGTGTGGTCACAGTAGATAGTAGGGCGAGTATCATTGATGCTGAGACAGGCGCGATCATCGCTTACAATCTCGAGACGACTGGCGGTATCTCCTTTCGAGCTGACAGCAAGCTGCTCTATATCAACGTCGGCGAGTCTGATGGTGGCTATGATCTTAGTGACGAATACTCGCGAGACATCTACATGCTCAACCGTGACAATCATCTCGAGCTGATCTGCGTTGAGCCGCCAGAGAGTACTCCAGACGAATACTGCAACGAGCTACCACTCACGATCGCGAGTGATGCGACGCGTGAGCGTTGGCAGACACTCGGCTCATGCAATATGCCAAGCCAAAACTGGGGCATAGCCGTAGGACCAAAAGCAACTGACGCTTCGTATTGGGAAGCAATCAAATAATCATTAATAAGACGCATATGGTGTTTTCTTCAAACCCTGGCCCAGAGACAGAACAAGGATGGATCAAGATGGTACAAGAATTTTTTGGTGGGTCGTGTACGGGACGCCTGCTTGGCGCAGCACTTATCGTCTTTTTTATCATGGTCGGTGTTGGTGCGTGTACGCCAAACTTGTTCAACACTGATTCGCCGAGTGAGGGTGAGCCAACCCAGACAAGAGCTGATGCAGCTGGATTTGGAGACTGCCAAAAAGTGTTTGCTGCCTACCCAGCCTCACCACAAATTGGTGCTGACATCGGACTCGAAGACATTGATACCTCACGGTTTCCAGCATCAGACAGCTTGATTGAAATCATTGATAGTGAGCTTGATCAGGAGCCAAATTTTGCGGGCTTCTACCGAGTCATTGAGACCAACTGTGATGGAGACACCTGTGGTCTTGCGACTATCGTCAACACTACCAACGGCCAAGTTGTGGCGCATGACCTCAACATCTATCCAGGTGTCGACTATCGCAAAGATAGCACAATGCTCGTGATCAATCCGGTGAGAACTGATGGTGGCTATGATGCTGGTCAGCATTCATCACGTGATTACTATCAGATGCAGGCTGACACCTTGGCACTAGAATGTATCGATCGACCAGCCGACACACCGGATGATGTCTGCCAAGAACGCATAGTCAATGGAACAAGTGATGCAACAGGAGAAGAAAAATCATTTACCTCACAATGTGATCTGCCAAGTCACAACTGGAGAGCAGCCATAGAAGTGCTGCCAGGGACACTACGCTAAAGACAGTATGAGAATTGGCATCGACGCCCGGATGATGGGGAAGGGGTACGGGATAGGAAGATATATTGAAGAGCTTGTAACGCATCTTGCTGACGTAGACACTGAGCATACGTTTGTGTTGTTTGTCAGCAAGGATTCAGCATTCAGCTGTCAGGATTCACGTTTTGAATTGCATCAAGTGGATATTCCCTGGTATTCATTGACTGAGCAGCTCAAAATGCCGCGAGTGATCAAGCGTGCCAAGGTAGACTTGATGCATTTTCCGCACTGGAATGTGCCAGTCCGTTACAAGGGATCATATGTGGTGACGATCCATGACCTCACGATGTTTCATCATCCGAGACCTGAGGCGACGACGCGTGGTCCGGTGGTCTATGCAGTCAAAGATCTTATTCATCGTCTGGTCGTGCGGCATCCGGTGCTCCAAGCCAGGCGCGTGATCACAGTGAGCGACTGGGTCAAGCAGGATGTCATCAAGACCTTTGATGCGGATGCAGAGAAGATTGATGTGATATACGAATCTCCAACAGAACAAATATCAAATAGTGAAGGCAGAAGTTCGAATATTGAAGGGGGATATGATCAGGGCACTTCAGCATTTAATATTCAAGATTCAAACTTTAACATTCAAAGCCCATACGTGCTCTATGTCGGTTCGGCGTATCCGCACAAAAATCTCAAAACACTTCTCCAGGCCTGGCAGCTCGTTGAGCAACAATTAGGTGAACAAGCGTCTGACTTGGCTAATATTAGCCTCATTTTTGCCGGCAAACCGAGTACATTTTATGATCGACTGATCTCGTCATACGCGTGGCAAGCGTGCGAGCGCGCGCAGCACATTGGCTTTGTGCCCGATGAACTATTGCCAAGTCTCTATGCTGGTGCGGAGCTTTTTGTCTTTCCATCACGCTCTGAAGGCTTTGGCCTGCCGCCACTCGAAGCAATGCAGGCCGGCACGCCAGTGGTAGCGAGTACGGCGACTTGTCTCCCTGAAGTCCTCGGAGAAGCGGCACTCTACGCTGATCCGGAGAGTCCGGAGATGATGGCCGCTGCGATTGTTCGTGGGCTCCAAAATCCTGATCTTCGACGTGATCTTGTCCGTGCCGGTACCGTCCAAGTTCAGCAGTATCAGGCAAGTGCCCAAACAGAGCAAGTTTTGGCTGTGTACAACGCTGTTCTCTAGGTTTTGCGAAGGGGACAGGTGTGATATACTACTCCCATACATTTGTAGGGCAACATGGGCAAAAAACGGCATTGTACACAATGTGGTGAGAGCGGGCACAATGCGCGAACGTGTCTCCAACATCATGCACACTCTGCGTCTACACATGAGCAGAAACCACAGACGAAGACTCCCTCGTCTGCTGTTGTGGTACGCACGATGTCACGTGTCGAGCCTTCTCCACATCTTACCAACTTGCGCGATACTGATCGCGAAAAGACCTTGCGAAATGCACCGGTGTACAAAGAACAAGCAGTGCACACACATAGCCGCAACGTTGTAGACTTGGCGCAGATGGTCCGTGAGGCGAGACACAAAGAACACAAAGCAACGCAACGAAAGCGTATGCGGTTTGCTCCGGTGACACCACCACCCGTCGCAGCTCCAGTCGAACTACCATCACCCAAACAGAAGCGAACATTCAAAGAATGGTTCTTTGGTACAAAAACACTCCCTACACAGTCTGCTATTCCTCGTTTTTCCCCTCAAGGCTTTCAGCCTGATGCCATCATCTCCACCAAGTCACGTATAGAAGTAGCCTTGGTTGTTGCACTTGTCTTGGTGCTTACCGTTTTGCCTATCCCGACGATTGGGTACTTCCAAAAGCTCAAAGACACCAGTGGCCACGTCGCTCACACGAGTACCAATGCGTTTCTTGCACTACAAGCATCTACCGTTGCTGCTTTTTCTTCGGACATGACCCAAGCTGAACAAGAGCTTATGAGCGCGCTTGAGCTCTTTGGCCAAGCCAACCAAATCCTCGAAGAGGACTATGGTGTGCTGCTGACCATTGCATCACTGCTTCCTATCGTCGGTGACCAAGTCACGTCTCGCCAATCACTTCTCACCGCTGGGCATGAGTTGGCACAGGGCAACACCTATCTCGTCAGAGGGCTTCGCGCTCTTGAGCAGAGTGATGAAAGCTTCACAGACAAAGCGACACTCCTTCAGGCGCACCTGCAGAGTGCTATCCCTCGATACGAAGCAGCCGCTACGGCTCTCGAAGATGTTGATCCACGAGCCTTGCCGACAGAATACCAAAAAAGTTTTGTAGAATTCCGCTCTATTTTTGCAGCGTTTGTCGATGACACGCGAGATACCTCAGCCTTGGCTTCTTCACTGGTGAGTGTCTTTGGCCAAGATTCATTTCGTCGGTATCTGATCATGTTCCAAAACAACCATGAGCTTCGTCCTACTGGAGGGTTCATGGGGAGCTTTGCTGTCGTTGATGTCCAAAAAGGAAAAGTCCTCAATATCGAAGTCCCTGGCGGTGGGACCTATGATGTCCAAGGCCAGCTCACCGAGTACGTTGAACCACCGACACCTCTCTTGATGACCAATAACCGCTGGGAGCTGCAAGACGCCAACTGGTTTCCTGACTTTTCTGTATCAGCAGAAAAGATCCAGTGGTTTTATGAGCATGCGACTGGGCGAAGTGTCGATGGTGTGATCGCGATCAATGCGTCTGTGTTGGAAGATTTGTTAGCTATCGTTGGTGAGCTTGAGAGCGAAGAACTTGGTGGCAGCGTTGCGGCTGACAGTGCGCTTGCGATGATCCAGTCTCATGTAGAGTCTGATGATGCTCGTGAAGAAGGCACCCCAAAAGCAGTCATTGGCGAGCTTATGAATGCAATGCTCACAGAGACCAACGAGCTAAACGAGTTGCAGATGATGAAACTCATGTCATCATTGCACCGATCTCTCGAAGAAAAATCAATTCAGGTTCAACTAAACAATCCTGCCGAACAAGAAGATATGCGCACTTTTGGTTGGACTGGGGAGGTTCGACAGACAGAAATGGATCAAGATTATCTGATGGTGGTCAATGCCAACATCAACGGTCAAAAATCAGATGCCAAAATATTGCAACATATCTATCATGAGTCAGTTGTAGAAGATGATGGAACTATTATCAACACGGTGACGATCCGCCGCAAACATACAGGTGTCCCGGATGAACTTCACTACGGTGCAGACAACATCAGCTATATCCGTACATATGTCCCTGATGGTGCAGAACTCCTGTCCGTACGAGGGACAGAATTCCCCGAAGAAGAAGGTTTCCGCGTGCCAGAAGACTGGACGGTAAGTGACGAAGATCTGATCAAGCACGAACAAGAAATTGGAATCGACCCGACCTCTGGGACGCGCGTCACCCGTGAGTTTGGCAAGACCGTGTTTGGCAATTGGAGCCATACGTCTCCTGGTGAAGAAAGTATCATGTCGTTTACCTACAAGCTGCCATTTCGAGTAGCTATCCCACAAGGGGAGGCATCATCGGAAGAATGGTATGAAAAAATCTTGCCTGAGGACAAGTACACTGACCAGCATACGCTCCTCGTACAAAAACAATCTGGGATAGACTCCAACATATCTGCGACGATCACGTATCCAGATAACTGGATGCCGATGTGGCGTGCGTCTCAGGCTATCGCCGAACACACGACAGGTGTCTCATACGAAGGAATACTCACACAAGATCTAGTCATAGCTGCAATCATGGAATATGTCAAAGAAGAATAACGATCACAATGATGATCAAGGAGGGCTTCCGGACATAGAAGAAGTACCTACAAAAAAACCTAGCAAAAAGAAACCGGCAAAACGGTCATTGCGAGCAAAAGCTGCTTCTGCCAAACATGCCGTCAAAGCAAAAGCAGCGGCAAAAAAATCTGCCCCGAAGAAGAAATCTATCTCTTCACGTAAGAAAAAGGCAGAAGTGGCTATGGAGGAAGAAGAGCACATTGATCTGCCGACAGGAGATGATATAGACGCTGACCCGGCTACAGAGACTATTGAGGCACCTGCTGCCGAAGCTGTCCCTGATGACGTGCAAGAAGAAGATGAGCAACAGCCTGAAGATCGATTTGCTAGCTACAAGGTAGGTGCTACTGAAGAGCAACCAGAAGAGGAGGAAGAAGAAACACCCGCAATCCCTATGCCAACCAAAAAACCTCGTCGAAAAAAGAATACCACAGCAGACGCTAGTATCGAAGATCGTCTTGTCTCAATCTACGAAAATCCAGATGGCTCAATGCCAGACATGACCAGTTTCCAGGGTCGTTCCAAGTGGCGATATATCAAAGCCTTGTTTACGCTTTTGCTTTCTTGCTCTATCCTCGGTGCTGTGGTCTGGCTGGGCTTCTTTGTCCTCGAACCGTCCGCCAACTTTTCTGAAGAAGATGTCGTCCTCTCGATCTCAGGCCAAGAAGAAGCTGACGTCGGTGAACTCGTCCGATATCGTGTACGGTATCGTAACGCCCAGCGTGTCACACTCAACAAGACGCAGCTGCGCATCCGCTATCCAAAGGGATTTGTATTTGCCTCTGCAAGCGAGCTTCCAAGTGCTGAGAGTAATGATGTTTGGGATCTTGGTACTATGGCCGGAGGAGAAAGTGGCTTTATCGACATTGAGGGACAGCTCTTTGGCAGCGCAGACCAAGAACAATCACTACGCGCTTTTCTCAGCTATGAACCAGAAAATTTCACCTCAGAATTTCAAAAAGTAGACACAGCGATCACAAAAATGGATGATTCGCCTGTGGAGGTCGCTGTTGCAGGCGCTACTGATGTGCTGCCTGGCGCCGAGACGACTATTACGATTGATCTCGACGCGTCAAAACTCAGCGGCTTGACCGGGCTTGCTGTCACCCTGGATTCGCCTGATCAGTTTGTTGTGCGTTCGGCTAGTATCAAAAATGATGAGCGCGATCAATACCGATGGCTCGTCCCACTCGGTGACGCACTACCCCAATCGATCACCATGACAGGTGTCTTTGCGCCGAAGACTGGTGAAACGGATGCCAAAGCGGAACTACGCCTCGTGGGTTGGGTAGGCGAACCAGACAAGGATAGTACGTATACCCTTGCCTCATTTGCTCATGACGTGACACTCTTGTCGGAGGAGCTGCAGAGCACGCTTGTGATCAACGGCAATACCGCTGACGCAACGATCCAGCCTGGAGAGATCCTTAGTATCAGTGGTGTCGTCAAAAATGCCGGAAGTGAACCACTCAAAAATCTTCAAGCTCGAGTGATCTTTGACAGTCCGTCAAACGATGAGCGTAAAAGCTTGCTGCGTTGGGCTGATCTCAATGATCCACTCGACGGTGCCATCGTGGGTGATCAGCTCACAGACAACAAACGCCGTGGCAGTATCACTTGGACGAGCGACGAAGTCGAAACTTTTGCTTCGCTTGAAGCTGGTGCCCAGCAAGTCATCGATCTGACTATCCCAGTGAAAAATGCCACTGATGAAGATCTGACCTCATTTGATACCGATCCGATCCAAGCAGTGTTTGAAGTGTCATACGATGGCGCTAATGGCAAAGAAATTATTTCTACTGTGCCGATTCTCCTCACTGTCAATTCTGACACCCAGTTTACCGTGCGTGAGACTGTCGACCAAAATGATCAAGGCAAAGACGTGCATACGGTGACCCTGCTGATCAACAATACCTTTCATGATCTGGCCAATATTGAGATCGACGCTGACCTATACGGTGACATCACCTGGCTCGAAGACTCACTCCAGGTCCCCGCAGGCACACTGACATATGACGAAAAAACTCAAAAACTCAACTGGGTGATCGAACAGATGCCCGTAGCTGTAGACATTCTCGCCTTGCAGTTTGCAGTGGTACTCAATACTGACAACCCTACGCAGACTAACCTCTCGAGCAAGTTCAACTTCCGAGCGACCGATACGGTGACTGAAAAGCCCATCGTGAAGATAGGAGATGAGCTCTTGCTCAATGTGCCTGAGGAGAGTGAATAGCGACATCTTGACAAAGGACACTATATTGGGTATAGTGTCCTCATTGATCCTAGTTTGCTAGGGTTATGCCCTTACAGCGCTAGCAGCAAGGGCTCGAAAGAAGCCAGTTTATAATGCCCTTATGCTTTAGCACAAGGGTACGATAGAATGAAAGACCATGCCCTTATAGCTCAGTTGGTAGAGCAGTTGGCTCTTAACCAAACGGTCGGGGGTTCAAATCCCTCTGGGGGCACAAAGTAAGACCTACAACGAGTCTACAACGCACATCTATATACCGGTCTTATCAAACATTGATTTGAACGGGGGTGGTAGGGGGCGCAGCCCCATACATGCTGAGGAAGGCTGGGAAACCGGAAGGTTTCACATGAGTCCCGACCTTGGGACGAGGTGAACATCCCTCTGGGGGCACAAAGAAGCACTGACACAGCCAACAGTCAGTACATAAGCCAGCAAAAAGCAGGTGACAGCAGACAATGAGCAAACGGTTGTTGGTTGTCACCTGCTTTTTGCATCGGCTCCTGTAGTTAAATGGATATAACAACGGTCTTCGGAACCGTGGTTCGGGGTTCGATTCCCTGCGGGAGCACAATACAAATACCACCCAAAGAGGTGGTTTTTGTATTGTGAGAGTAGACAGGGAATCGAACTGGGGATGGCAAGGGGTGAAACCCCTTACATGCGGTGGAGAGATGGAGAACTGGAAAATTCTCCAGGAGCGTTAGCGACTAAGATTCCCTGCGGGAGCACAAATAAAAGAACAGCCAGCATATGCTGGCTGTTCTTTTATTTTGAAGATTATTTTATCGCACCGGCGCTCCTTCTTCTCTTTCTACAATATCTACTTTTGGTCCGGGCCAGTCTTTCTTCTCGAGGGCTTTTTCGGCGGCGGCGATTTGGGCTTCTTGTTTGCTGGTGCCGATGCCTTCGGCGACTTTTTCTTTGTCGAGGTAGACACCGACGACAAACTGTTTGGCATGGTCTGGGCCAGATTCGTTGATGACCTTGTAGTTTGGGGTGACGCCGACGATCTCTTGGGCGGCTTCTTGGAAGCGGCTTTTTGGGTCCATCCAGAGGCCTTCTTCGAGGACCTTTGGCAGTTTGCTGACGATCCAGCGAAGGACAAATTGCTTGGCGATGTCCCAGCCTTGGTCAATATAGATCGCACCGATGATGGCTTCAGTCACATTGGCGAGAATGTATTCACGGGCTTTGGTGCCGGCATCTTTGGCTTCACCATGGCTGAGAAAGAGGTATTCTTCAAAGCCGATCTCAGCGGCAACCGCGGCGCACATCTTGGCGTTGACGAGGGCTGCGCGCCAGTTGGTGAGCTCACCTTCAGGGTTGAGGTAGCGCTCAAAGAGGTGCTCGGTCACGACCAGCTCGAGGACAGCGTCCCCAAGAAATTCGAGGCGTTCGTTGTGCACGAGAGCAAAGTCGCGGTTTTCGTTGAGATACGAACGGTGGACAAAGGCTTGGACAAGAAGGTTTTTGTCCTTGAACACGATACCAATGTGTTCTTCGAGGTCAGGAAATTTTTGCTTGGTATATTCTGGGAGATGTTTCATACGGCTAGGCCGCCAATGGAATGGACCGAACATTCGGTGCATACCATTAGGGGCTAATTATATTATGAGTAAATTAGGAATTATTATTGTTTTTCGATATCGTTGTACATGGCGCCAAGAATACCGTTGACAAAGCGACCAGAACTTTGGCCACCATAACGCTTGGCGATTTCGATGGCTTCGTTGATGGCGACTTTGGCTGGGATGGCTTCGTTGTGGTAGAGCTCATAGACACCGAGACGGAGGATATTGCGGTCGACGAGGGTCATCTGGTCGATCGGCCACTTCGGGGCAAAGGACTCAATCTTCTCGTCAATTTCGTCGATGTTGGCAATCACGGCTTCGACGCTCTTGGTGACAAAGCTTCTGTTGTCATCGTCGAGGGGGCCCCCAAATTCTGTGACCACATCGTCTACAATAGCCGGAACAGCTGCTGATGGGCGGCCACGAAAATCCCACTGATAGAGTGACTGCATGGCGATAGAGCGGGCGAGGTGACGAAATGACATAGCGTAGGGGAAAAAGTGGTAAACTACGCTTACTATACTAGAGAGATAGAAAGATTTCAAGTAGGCTGTCTCTAGGAATGTGGACGGTTTTGCGGTATCATATAGCCATATGGAAGTCATACCTTGTACAGACAATATTTCTTGGGACGAATGGGCAGAGCCTATCGCTGGAGCGTCATTTCTCCAGTCTTGGGAATGGGGCGAATTTCAGCGCAGCGTAGGCCATGAGCCTATTCGTGTATTCCTCAAAGACGCTGGCAAGATCATCGATGGGTTTCAAGGTTTTTTTCATACCGTGGGGATGGGGATTACGTATTTGTATGTCCCTGGCTCCAATCGTGACGTGTTCGAACACAAAGAAGTGATCAACTTCTTGAAAACACTCAAGGTGACGTTTGTCAGAGTGGAAGCCGCGCATCAAAACACTGGCAATGATTTTGCTCCTGCCATGCCAATCGGTGTCTCACCAACAAAAGCTCGCCAGCCCCAACAAACAATATTGCTCGATTTGTCACAACCACAGGATGCTCTTCTCTCTGAAATGCACACCAAGACTCGGTACAATATCCGCCTCGCAGAGAAAAAAGGGGTACATGTCATAGAAGAGCAGAGTGCTGATGTTTTTTGGCAGCTCATGCAAGAGACTGCTGGGCGTGGTGCTTTTCGCAGTCATGATCTGTCGTATTACCAAGCATTTTTGAAACTCTCAAACGTTCATCAGGTCACTGCCTACGTCGGAGATCAGCCAGCAGTCTCAAATCTTTGTTTGTCGTTTGGGGACACTTTTGTCTACGTCCATGGAGCCTCAAGTAGCAAATATAGGGCCTATATGGCGCCGTATCTTGTCCAGTGGCGTACGATCGAGCATGCCAAGGCACTTGGGTTCAAGTACTATGATATGTGGGGTGTTGCACCACAAGTGCCAAATGAATCAACCGAACACACAAAGTGTTTTCATAATTATTGTTGGGATGATCGACATCGTTTTGCAGGGATCACACGGTTTAAGGTTGGATTCGGTGGATTGCCATATACCAACCCTGATCCAATAGATATCGTATTCAAGTCGGTTCCATACAAGTTTTACAAACTTATTCATCGTCTTCGACACCGCTAGTGTTCTATGCCCAAATCATTTGACCATCGCATCGTTGCTGCGCTTGCTCGCATTCACGGCACGTCTCCGGCGAGAGACAGCTTTTTTCGATTTGGTGCTGTCATTGGGTTGTACCTTCTTATCTTGGTTTCTGGACTCAGTTTCTTTTTTGCCGACGCATCGTATGAGATTTTGGGGCTTGTCGTGCGGGCACTATTGGCCCTTGCTACGAGTGCATTTATTGGCGTGATTATTCGGCGGCATCGTCCGGAGATTGTTCACACGTCGTTTACGCCGTTGATCAGATTATTTTCGTTTGAGTACTGGAAATCATTTCCGTCTGACCATGCAGTGCTTGCAACTATCATTACTATTGCGACACTTCCATTTGCCAATGATCTGGGAGCACTTCTTCTTCTCGGACTTTGGCTATACGTCTTGATCTCACGAGTATATGTCGGGGTGCACTATATGAGTGATGTTATCGGTGGAGCGATGGTAGGCTTGATCGTTCAGCTCGTTCTCGGTACAATCGGTGCATAGGGGGCACATTTCGACACTAATCACATCAGTATGAATGCAATGATTCTCTGCGGAGGACTCTCCACGCGACTCGGTGAACTCACCAAGACAACCCCAAAGATATTGCTACACATAGGTGAAAAAATGGTCATCGACTGGCAGCTCGAAAAACTCCGCAAGATGGGCGCGACGACAGTGGTCCTTGCGGCTGGACATCTTTCGGAAGAACTGCGCAAAGAGGTGGGCGACCACCGCGAAGGGCTCGACATCATCTACGCAGTCGAGCCAGAACGACTGGGAACAGGTGGGGCGATCAAGTTTGCGTTGTCACACGTCCCAGATCCAGAGGCTCCGACAATGATCTTGAACGGAGATATCCTCACGACAACCCCACTACCTGATATTGTTGCGACACTTAGGGGTGATTCAGATGGGCTTATCTTTGGTGCACGAGTAGAAAACGCAGCAAGCTACGGAACCTTAGAATTTGATGACGCTGGCAAACTCACGGCGTTTAAAGAAAAAGAAGGATTGCAGCAGCCAGGATACATCAACGGTGGTGTCTATATTTTTACCCCACAAGCAGCAACATACTTTCCTGAGGAAGCTTCATTTAGTGTCGAGTACGACGTCTTCCCAAAGATGACTGATCTCTATGTGCACACATCTGATGACCCTTGGATTGATGTCGGTGTACCAGAACGACTCGATTGGGCACGTCGCAACTGGCGTACGTATCTCGAAGCCTAACCATATCTCTTAGTATGCTGAAGAAGCTTCTCCTCATACTCATCATCTTGTCAGCGATCACGGTGTACCAAGTGTATGCCGAGATTTTTTTGCGGGGGACTGACAATGATTTCAACATCACCCTCAACGTGGCCGAAGGTGCAACGGTAACTGAGATTACCAAAGGACTCGAAGAACTATCGTTGCTTCGTAATAGTTTTCTGTTTCGACGCTACATGATCTACAAGGGATACGACCGCAAAATCCATGCTGGTGAGTTTACCTTTACACCTCCGCACACCATTGCCAATGTTGCCGAGACATTGACCCAAGTGACGACACTTGATGAACGAGAGATTACGATTATTCCAGGTTGGACCCTCAATGACATCGCTCAGTATCTTGCCAAACAAGGCCTCGCAACTGAGCAGGAGATCTACTCTCTCCTAGGCAAACCAGCCAAAAACCTGGACAACAATGGTACTCACCAAAGTGCGGCAAGTCTCGTTCTCGAGAAGCCGGCTGGTATCTCATATGAAGGCTATCTTGCTCCGGACACCTACCGCATTTTTGTAGATGAGCCAATCGAAGACACACTAGAAAGATTGTTTTCACACCGCGATGAACAAATTGATGCTGCACTTCGAGAACAGATCGCAGCCAGTGGCCGCTCCATGCACGAGGTCCTCACCATGGCGAGCATCCTCCAAAAAGAATCTCCGGGTGGTAGTGACATGCCGATGATAGCTGATCTGTTTTGGCGTCGGTTGGACACAGGGATGCGTTTGCAGGCAGACTCTACGGTCCACTACATCTTTGGTGGTGGACAGGGGAGTGTGTTTACGACAGCTGCCCAGCGTGACAGTGACAACCCCTGGAACACCTACAAATTTGCTGGCCTCCCGCCAGGGCCGATCGGCACCCCGAGCCTCGAAGCGATCCGCGCTGCGGCCAATCCCGAGCCAAATGACTACTGGTTCTTTCTGACCACTATCGATACAGGGGAAGTAAAATACGGCCGGACGCTAGCAGACCACAATGCCAATGTGGCCAAGTACCTCCGATAGTATGACTACTGTTGCCAAAAAACCAACATCAATAACCGCGCTGATTGCGGCCAACGCAGTCCCGCTGTTGGGTGTGTTGTTTCTTGGCTGGAACATGTTTACCCTCATGCTCATCTACTGGATAGAGAGCGCTGTGATCGGTGCGTTCAACGTGCTCAAGATGGCTACTGCGCGTGGTGCCATGAAGACCAAAGCAGGGGACGCTGTACCGGCTGCTGCGCAGCATCTGACGCGACTGTTCATGATTCCATTTTTCATCGTGCATTATGGTGGGTTCATGTTTGGGCATCTTATTTTCATCTTGGTCCTCTTTGGCGGTGGCTTTCCTGGTGCTATGGGCGCACCTCGTGAACTGATCAGTGACATCATCTGGGCTGTAGCGACGGCGCTGTTTGCGCTCATCATCAGTCACGGCATCTCCTTTGCGACCAACTATATCGGCAGCGGCGAATACAAGCGTGCCAGTCTTGACCAGCTGATGGCTGCTCCGTACAAGCGCATCATCGTCATGCATATCACCATTATTGCGAGCGGATTTGTCTTTGCCCTCTTGCCATTTTCGGTGGTACCCCTTATGATCCTCATAGCACTCAAGACGCTCATAGACGTGAAGAGTCATAAGAAAGAACACGGGATCATATGAACACCTCAGACTTTGACTACCACCTCCCAAAGGAACAAATCGCCCAACACTCAGTAGAGCCGCGGGATCATTCCAAGCTCATGGTCGTCGACCGGGCCAAGAAGACGCGTGAACATCGTCAGTTTTTTGATATTCTCGAATTCTTGCAACCAGGCGACTTGCTCGTCTGGAACAATAGTAAAGTCTTCAAAGCGCGTCTGAGTGGGATGCTCGTCTCACCAGAAGACGAATCTCTTCTGCATCATGATAAGCCAGTCGAAATATTTTTGGTCCGCCCGGTAGAAAACGAAGGCGTCTGGCAGGTACTGGCACGACCCGGCAAACACGTGAGTCACGGTATGCGGGTCCGGTTTGCTGACGACTTCTACGCTGATGTGATGGTCAAGAAGAGTGACGGCACGATCTTGGTCCAGTTTCCGTATAGTGACGCCGAGGTCCGCGCCAAAGCCAACGAGCACGGTAGTATCCCCATCCCACCATATGTCAAAGACGAGCCGCATGAGCTCGAGATGTATCAGACAGCGTATGCGAGTGATGACAAAGAAGGCTCTGTCGCCGCGCCGACGGCAGGATTTCATTTCACGCCTGAACTCATTGAACAGGCAAAGGCTAAAGGTGTTGAGTTTGCGGAAGTGACGCTGCACGTAGGGCTTGGCACATTTCTCCCGGTCAAGGCTGAGCGCATCGAAGATCACACCATGCACAGTGAGTGGGTAGAGCTCTCGGCGGAAGTGGCTGACAAGATTAATCTGGCCAAGCAAGAAGGCCGCCGTGTGATCGCTGTCGGGACGACGACGGTCCGCACCCTCGAAGGTATACACACGCTCAAGCTGCATGGCGACGACCAAGTCGTCGCGCCGTACACAGGCGACATCAATATTTTTATCACACCAGGATTTGAGTTTGGCGTGATAGACGCGATGATCACCAACTTTCACTTGCCCAAGTCTACGCTCTTGATGTTGATCTCCGCCTTTGCGGGTGACAGAGCGTTCATGCTACAGTGTTATCAAGAAGCCGTTTCAGAAGGCTATAGATTTTTTAGCTTTGGAGACGGAATGTTTATCAGTTAGCACTTTTTTATGAGGCCAGGTCAACGAAAAAAAATTGAAAATTTGCCAAGAAATGAACCTATGAGGCCTAGAACTGGAGATCCTACGGAATTTGGGCGAAGACATGAAGAGCGTGCACGGCCGAGTGGACAAGCTCGTAAAATGCCACCTCAAGATCGTGAGCCGCTAGTGCTTTCGGAAGAGTATGGTTTGTTTGACGCTGCTTGGGCAAAAGAGGGTGAACATATTTCACGTGCAAAGAAAATTCAAGAGAAAACTGATAATGCACGAAAAGAGAAAGTTAGGTTAGATATACTAAAACGTAAAGAACGTTTTCAAAGAAAAATTGATCTTGCCGAGAGAAGGAATGCCGTTGCTAGTGTGAGAGACTCTGCCGATATAGCGTATGATAAAGAGCAAAGAGATCGTAGAGATCGGAAACTAGCAAATGATGGAACCAGGGGTAATACGAATCCAGGCGGCGTGCAAGGGGAAAATCCTCATCATGATGTCACTGCTGAGTTGGGACTTTGGGATTCAGACACAAGTCATGATGGTGAGTATCCTGTTGAGACAAGTGATAATCCTCGTGGGGGGCGTATGTATGCTTATGTGCGAAGTAAGTATCACAACGTACGACAAAGACTTTCTGAGATGATAGTGCCAAGGGATATGGTCTCTACACAGCCAAGAATACAGGATATTCCTGACTCGGAAACTCCGGAGTCATTGCTGATGAAAAAGCAGAAAAATGAAGAAGATTAATTATTTACATAAAGTAATATGGCAAAAGGATCACGAGGAGGAGAACTGTTTCGTCGTGCGCAAGCGGCCGAAACAAGGAATTTGGAAAACGTTTGGGGAAAAGATAAGGACCGTCAGCAGCCTGAAAATCGTGCTGACAGCGCTACTCGTGTTGGAGATGGATCTGTCCTAAGAGTAAGTATGGAAGACAGACTTGCATCGCAACGGAAACCTGAAGAGCCACGTGCAGAAGCATAAACAAAAAGACACCTCATACCGAGGTGTCTTTTTGTTTAGCTATGTAGTGGGTGAGAGTCGGTATCAGTATCGTATACATCGACTTGTTCCACACGTTTGAGTTTATTCACTACCCGCATCGTAACAGGGAGGAGGGCAACTTCCACCGCCAGCTTGAAGACGTAGTTGGTATACCAAATCACCCAGATGATGCTCCATGGTAGGACCCCAGCAAAAGCAATGATGAGGAAGATCGTCGTGTCGACCGCTTGGCCGACGACAGTGGAGCCGATGGCGCGTTTCCAAAATTGTTTGCCCTGACTTTTCACCTTCATCTTGGCGAGGATGTACGAGTTGAGAAATTCACCGACGAGGTAGGCGATGAGGCTGGCGATGACGATGCGTGGCACGATGCCGAGGACGCTTGCAAACTGTTCGCCGCTGACAAACGAGTCTGCACTGGTCGGGAGCGCAGCAACAATGGCAAACGTGGCGACCATGAGGAGGTTCATCGCAAAGCCGATCCAGATGACGCGGCGGGCACGGGCATAGCCGTAGACTTCGGTGAGGATGTCGCCAAAGAGATAGGCGAGCGGGAAGAGGATCATGCCACCGTCAAAGGCCAGCGGGCCGAGTGCGGCCACTTTGACGCTGGTGATGTTGGAGAGGATGAGGATCACAGCAAAGGTGGCGGTGATCAGATCGAGGTAACGAAAACGCATATTCGAGTAGTTAGGAATACGGTTCACCTGATGTCACCTCGGTGAAGATGAATTGATAGAGTGACTATACCTAAAAAAAAGAGACCCGGCAACCGGGCGAGGGGTTGGGGGTCGGGAGGACTAACTACACTGTCCATGCTTTTTTCATCTCGAGGAAACGATCTTCGTTGATAGCCGTGCGCATATCAGCCATGAGACGGAGGAGGAAGGAAAGATTGTGTACGGTAGCGATCTGGTAGGCGAGGAGCTCGTCTGCCTTGAAGAGGTGATGGAGGTAGGCCCGGGTGATGCCAGCGAGCTCGGGTGCGCCGTAGACTGGGTCGATCGGGGTGAAGTCTTCTTTGAAGCGGCTGTTCATGATGTTGATGGTGTGGTTGGAGCGTTTGCCGCGGGAGATTGCCGCGTCGCCTCCGCTAGCGCTCTGGCTCCTCGCAATGACAGATTTTGTTTCGGGGTGTACATAGAGTGTCCCATTTCTGGCCATGCGGGTAGGGGAGACGCAGTCAAACATATCGACGCCGTGCTCGACCGCAGTGAAGAAGTCAGCCGGTGAGTGACCGAGGCCCATGGTGTAGCGTGGCTTGTCTGCTGGCAAGTATTCACCGATCCAGTCGAGGATGTCGGCCGTTGCCTCCATATTGTACCCAATGCTCTCGCCACCGATGGCGATGCCGTCAAAGTCCATCGCTGTGATAGCTTTGGCGGACGCAATGCGAAGGTCACGGTGCTTGGCGCCTTGGATGATGCCAAAGAGAAACTGGCGGTAGCCGTGGTGGCTGGTGTTTTTTTTGTGTTCAGAAATACAACGCTCAGCCCAGCGATGCGTACGTTCCATGGCGGCCGTGGCGTATTTCTTATCAGCGTTGTCAGGGGTGCACTCGTCAAACGCCATGATGATGTCGGCGCCGAGTTTGTGTTGGATGTCTATCGCTGCTTCGGGCGTGAAGACATGTTTGGAACCGTCTATGTGAGAGCGAAAGGTGACGCCGTCTTCGGTGATCTTGGCGAGCTTGGTGTGTTCGGAGCTGTCGCCTTCCTTACTCTCTTTTTGGAGGCCGAGGGAGAAGACTTGAAAACCACCACTGTCAGTAAGCACTGGGCGGTCCCAGTTCATAAATTTGTGCACGCCGCCGGCCTTGTCGATGAGGTCTTCGCCAGGTTGGAGGTGGAGGTGGTAGGTGTTGGCGAGGATGATCTCTGCGTTCATCGCGAGGAGTTGGTCCGTGTTCAGACTTTTGACGGTGGCCTTGGTCCCGACGGGCATGAAGATCGGCGTCTCAATGTCGCCATGGTCTGTATGAATAGTCCCTGTGCGGGCCTTGGAGTGTTTGTCTTGGTGGTCGAGTGTGTACATATGATATAGATTACCCTAACATTAGCGGAAAAAATTGGTTTTGGCAAGGATAACTTTGTAGAACGGTACTGGTAGGGTACAATAAAATTATCGACGTACTACGTCGGTAGATAGGAGAATGCTTGGGGTAGCTATAGAACTGCTCGCACCAGACAGAACGCAAATCTACCTCGACCGGTATCAGGTTGGGAAGATGAACGTTCACCACAAATGGCCAAGGTCTCAGGTCCCTCGGTTCATCAAACATCCTCCGGACAACCGTGTTCGCATGAACATGGAAGCCCATGCCGCCTGGCATCAACTCGCCGCCAACAGCACGCCTGTCCAGGTACTGGTTGGTCTCGTCGAGACGATGCTCCCGCCAATGTCCATTCCAGAACTCTCGTTTCGGGCGCACGTTCCTGGTATAGGAGATTTTCACTACGATCGTCGTGGTGATACTCTCCAGGCTACGAACGTAAACCCTTGGAATTTTCTAGAGATTGCTGGCCACCAGTGGAGTGGCTATAGTGACCTTTTTCGAGGTCGCGATCCCTACGACATCTTCCACGAGCTTGCCACTTTTTGGTCACCGCCTGGTATCTTCACGTCATTTTCTGGGCGTGCGAAGAGAAATGGGCTTACGGTCGACCTCTAATCCTCCCCGGGGGCTTCGGCCCCCACCCCCCTTTTCCTATTGACATACAAGCTATTTCATGGTATTCTGCAGAGTCAGAATTTTTTGTTTGCTTAGCCCAAAAAAGCAGCATATACTACGACTATGACGAACCGCTCATCAGCCTACATCTTCAACACTGTCTGCCTAGCTATCCTGGGTGTGTTTGTGCTCGCCAGTATGTGGCTGTGGCGAGGGGAGATCATGAGTGCGGTGCGTAGTACGCAGCAGCCTGCGGTAGCAGTGAGTGACATCATGGTTCCCGTCATTGGGGAACAAAAAGCAGTCGTCCCTATCGTAACAGAACAAGAAGCGCAACCGCTAGTCCAAGAACAAGAGGAACAAAGAGCACCAGAAACACCAAAAAATTTAGCCCAAGAGCACGCAGAACCTTCTCCAATCCTGGAGCAGACCGTCATAAAAAACGTCCTACCGGACACCATCAATCTCGCGGTGCCATTTACCTCCCAAGCACCAGAAGGCAACTGGGACCAGCCCTGGCAGGACGCGTGTGAAGAAGCCGCTGTCCTCATGCTCGACGCGTACTACAAGCAGTATGATCTATCTGTCCTGTTTGCCAAAGAAGAATTGCAAGACATGGTGGACTGGGAAGAGGCTAAATCTTGGGGTGGCAGTATATCGATCGAACGAGTGCAGCAAGTCACCGAGCACTATGTCGGCACTGGTGGCCGCATCATTCAAGATCCTACTGTAGACCAACTCAAAGGGCTTCTTGCAGCGGGCCACCCTATCCTGGCTGTGGCTGATGGCAAGACGCTCGAGAACCCATACTTTACCAATGGCGGGCCAGTATACCATGCGCTTGTCATCAAGGGCTACACACCGACACATTTCATCACCAACGATCCAGGGACTCGTCACGGGGCTGACTTTCAGTACACGTATGACAATCTCATAAGCTCGCTCAAGGATTGGAACAATGGGGACGTGAAGCAAGGCCGCGCCGTCGTCATGGTCCTCGAGTAGGCAGAGACATGAAATCGATCTCTCCCTAGACAAATCATCAGATTTGTGATACGAAATATGGAATGCGAGGAATAGTTTTCCACAGCGTTCGCTTTACAACTTCAGAGATTCTGGTAAAGATACATATAGTATGAACAATGCACATCGCCACAATTCATATTTCTTTATTAGCTTTCTCCTCGCCCTCTTTGGCAGTGGCGGTCATTTGGTACATGCATAATTGTGCAATACATATCGAATGACCGCCTCCGCCCAGGAGGCGGTTTTGTTTAATACGTTCTTTACAAGTCTAATTTCTTCAGACTGTGCCTACATCGCTGCATGCAGTGCGTCGATGTAGGCACAGTTATACTAACTGCTGCTGGAACACATGGATTCCAGCAGTCGCTGGGGAGAAACAATCATCATGCAAGCGCAAGCTCACGCAATCGCCTCGAAGCCCAAAAACTTCAACCAGGTCTTGGCCTTGTTGGTCCGGGCCATCTTCTTTCATGGGGTCGAGTTCACGCTCGCTCCGGCACCGGTGGTGACATTCCTCACCGACAAGTGTCGGCAGGTCTCGCCTCGAGTACTCATTCTTTCGAGTCGCGGCGGGATCATCCCCGAGCGGCCGGAAGAGGCGTACCTCGATTACGTGCAGTGGCTCTTTGGTGGCGATCGCCCGATCGTCATCGCGCCGAGCTCGCTTCCCGATCGTGAGACGGAGCTCAACACAGGCCGACTCGTCCTCGACGAGCCAGGTCTGCTCGAAGAGCACCAGGCAGCGATCGTCGCTGCCGGAGTCACCGCGTACATCACGTCACTCGAACAGCATCAGATCGCCCTACGTGTCGGTGCGGATTCCTACGGGACGCCTCAGGACACGCTCAGCGTGATCGAGCGGGCGGGCAACAAGCTGACTATGGGAGATGAGTTCCAGTCTCTGGGACTCGAGCCGCACGAGCTCATCATCGCGAGCAACGATCGCACGGCGGTTATCAACGCCGCCAACAGTGAGATCGCTCGACGTGGCCATGTGATCCTCCGCAGCGCCGTCCTCGACGGCGGCATGGGGGTGATCAAGGTTTCTCGCGGCGAAGATGTCGCTGCCAAGGTCACTAAGCAGACAGGGATCCTCGAGGATGCCTTCTACGCGAACAGTGTCTTGGTGGAGCGATTTCACAACATCGTCGGTCGCCCGGCTGGTCTTGGATACATCGAGCCCGATGGCACTTTTCACGAGGTGCAGATTCACGACCAGATTGCCGGATCGAACGGCGAGGCAGTCGGCATCCTTCGGCATCACGACGAGGAGACGTTGTTCCACAATCGTTACGGCGAGAACGGACATTGGATCCTCGCCGCGTTGCGTGGGTCGATGCAAAAGATTGCAGCGTGGCTGGCTGAGTGTGGCTTCGTAGGGTTCTTTTCCCTCGACGTGATCCTTTGCGACGAGGATGGTGCCCTCACGATGCGTTACAGCGAGATCAACCCTCGCTGCACTGCTGCCAACGTCGGGCTCATGCTGGGCTACCGGCTCGGACTGCTCGAATCGCGGGTGATCCTCACCAACGACCAGGTCAAACTGCTTTCTCGGCATACCTTCGACGAAGTCCGTCAGGTCATCCAAGAGCTCGGGATCGAGTTCAATCATGAACGAGGCGTTGGGGTGGTCATCACCATCCCACCTCACCCCGAGGTGCCGTCATTTGGCTACGCGGTGATCGCTCCGACGATCGCCGAGGCCGAGCGTCTGCATGGCTTGATGGTCGAGCGATTCCCCCCGCCGAAGAAATCCTAATTTTCCAACCGCCCGCCAGAGCGATATCTGGCTTCATTCTTGTGTGTACGATATACTTCGTACTTACAAGCTGTGAATATCCCAAAAACAATTATGAAACCTATTCTTATCATCCAATTTCGCACTGATCAGACGATCGAGCATGAGCAGTTGTGCTTTCGTGAAGAGTACGCTGACTATGATCGTGAGCTGGTGTTTGTCAGTGCAGTGACTGATGACTTGTCCACTATTGACCCTACTGACTATGCCGGTGTCTTGATGGGAGGTAGCGGTGAGTTTTATCTCACGATGGGCGCGGGCAAGGGGACTTGGCGTGAGCCTACCTTTGCCTTTATCGAGCGTGTGCTCGCTGCTGATGTGCCGATGCTTGGGATCTGTTTTGGGTTTCAGATGCTTGGCCTTTCGCAGGGGACTCATATCACGGACGATGTCTTTATGCGTGAGACTGGGACATTTGCGACGACCACACTTGCAGCAGCCGCTGATGATCCACTCTTCAAAGCCTTGCCGCACACATTTAGCGCGCAGTATGGGCACAAAGATACACTCATCGACTATCCTGATCATCTCATCCCACTTTCAAAAACAAATCAGACCGATGCCAACGCCTTTCGTGTCTTTGGCAAGCAAGTGTGGGGGATCCTCTTTCACCCAGAGCTAAATAAAGATCGGATGAAAAAGCGATTTGCGATGTTTCCGAGCTATGCCCAAGATGGAAAAACATCAGAAGAGATGCTGCTCATGTTTGAAGATACGCCAGACGCAGCACAAGTACTACATCACTTTATGAAGATTATTGACGCCGCAGAGTAGTGGCCTCCTCATATGTATCAAACACACCAACAATCACAACTCCTCCTCAGCACAACCCTCCTCCTCCGAATGGGAGGTGCTTTGGTATCGATGTAACAGTCATACATATCAAAAAGCCGCCTCTTCGCTGAGGCGGTTTTTGTTTGTCCGTGTGGTACATCCTGACAAGTATACCCAGTATTTGTCAGGGGGTAGCACAATGCTATTCCCAAGATCCAATGGATATTGGAGGAGAACGGACATGAGCAAAATCTATCTTTCGAACACGTATCAGGCCTTTCCGAGGCCTCTGACGCCTGCCGAGCAAGTCTTGGTGGATGCGTATGCGCCGCGGATGCTGTGGTTTGGTGAGGCTCGCGACGCTGTTGTCTTGCCTCGTCGACCTTCGCCTGCGTACGTGGCGTACTATCGTGAACTCACTGGGCACGAGCCGCCGGAGATGATCATCCCTGGTGGTCTGCACCCGGGCAAGATCATCGAAGCTGCGCTCGCGCAGTCTGCCTACGACGTCGCCGGCATGACCATGGTTCCCTATGCCTTTGGTGAGGGAGTGATGGCACTTGCCGCTCATTGGCAGACGCCTATCATCGCGCCACGTGACTTTGGGATTCTCCCGCAGTTGAGCAACAAGGTCTCGTTTGCCGACCATGTCTTGCCGGCGTGCGGTCTGACTGGGCACACCGGTACGAGCCATCATACTCGAGCCAGTGTCTTGGCCGCAGCCGTCGAGACGTACCGGGCGACGGGGAGTGTGTTCTTGCGGATCGCTGATTCTGACGGCGGGGCTGGCAACATCTTCATCAGGGACATCGATCCTCGAGCTGATGTCACGGCCACGGTTGATCAGATCATGCGTGACAACGGATTCACCAAAGCCGCGTGCACCGCTGGTGTTCGCGTCGAGCAGTTTCATGACAAGATCAGCTCGCCGGCCATACTTGTGTATATCGAAGGTGGCAAGGTTTGGCTGCTGCAAGTGCATGACCAGGTGATCGAAGATCACAATCACTGCGCTGGCGTGATGTCCGTTCCTGACCCTGCGACGCACTTTGGTCGCGCAGTCTATGAGCGACTGTGCCAAGGCGCGCTGCAGCTCGGCCAGTACCTCTCTGACCAGGGCTACCAGGGCTATGCGTCGTTTGACGCGATGGTGCTGCGTGATGGCACGGTGATCTGGTCCGAGTGCAATCCGCGCATGACGTCTGCCATGGTGGGCCGCAAGGTCGCCGAGCGAATTCGCGTTGGTAGCGACCGGTATGTGGTCAACAGCGATCGCGTGCCTGTCTCAGCGAGAGACATCGATGCTGTGCAGGCAGCGTTGGTGGAGGCAGGCCTCGCCTATCGCCACGACACGCGTCGTGGCGTCGTGGTGACGATCGAGCCTGATGAGGGACACATGGGGGTCGTCTATGTCGGCAAGAGCCGGCAGGATCTCCACGCTCAGCAGGCCTTCGTACGTCATGTGTAGGATCCTTCTGATCTCCAACCGGTGAGCCAGGCACCGTCAACTCCTGGCCTTTTTATATTGACAAAAATCATAGCGCATACTACAGTTTTTGAGTGTCAGGGGCTGAACCGGTAAGGCCGGGTTATCAGAACGTGTGTTCGTATGTTGGCAGGTATGTCCGAATAGCTCGGTACCGCCTCCGTCAAACGTGAGATCTAGCAACGCAGATGGTGCTCGCGACTCCAGCTAGATCGTTGTACCCCCCACCGCTACGTTTCATACGACGTTCGTTCTGTTTGTGCGGGTTCGAATCCCGTCAGCTCCATTTTCGTTCTTTCTCCCCCTTTCTGCCGCTACTCGCCAAGAGAGCGGCTTTTTGATACCATGCAAACACTATGATCGACTTTTCCAAAGAACTTAATGCTGAGCAATACCGCGTTGTCACCGAGGGTGACAGGGCGTGTTTGGTGCTCGCAGGGGCAGGCTCTGGCAAGACCCGGGCTATCACGTACCGGGTAGCGTATCTGCTGGAGCAGGGGATCAAGCCGGAGGAGATCTTGCTGATGACCTTTACCAACAAAGCCTCGCGTGAGATGACGGCGCGGGTGAGCGAGCTTACTGGAGGCAATATCAAGCTGCCGTGGGCGGGGACCTTTCACCATGTGGGGTACAAAATCTTGCGCCGCTACGCGCCGCTCCTCGGCTATCAGAGCAACTTTACCATCCTCGACAGCGCTGACAGCAAAGACCTCATGAAGCTCTGTACCAAGGCTGTGGGTGTGGAGCGCACCGAGCGCCGGTTTCCTTCACCAAAGGTGCTCACCAATATCGTGAGCTACGCTAGGAATGCCGAGACGACGATCGAAGACGTGCTCGACCTCAAACATCCGCAGTGGCTCGACATTGCTGACACCATTGGCGCTATTGCAGAGGAGTACAGGAAACGCAAGCTCGATGCTAATGCGATGGACTTTGATGATTTGCTCGTTAACATCTATCTGCTTTTTCTCAAACATCCTCGTGTGCGTGAGCAGTACGCAAGCCAGTTCAAGTATGTGCTCGTGGATGAGTATCAAGATACCAACCGCGTGCAGGCCTCGATCGTCAAACAGTTTGCGAGCGTGCACCAGAACATCCTCGTGGTCGGGGATGATGCGCAGAGTATCTATTCGTTTCGCGCCGCCGACGTCCAAAACATTCTTGACTTCGAACGAGACTTTCCTGCCGCCAAGACCTTTCGCCTCGAGACCAACTACCGTTCTACGCCAGAAATCCTGGGTGTCGCCAACGAAGTCATCGCCCAAAACTCTAACCAATACGAAAAATCTCTCAAGGCGGTGAGAGACACCTTTGCGCGACCAGAGGTGTATGCCTTTGCTGACCAGTCCGAAGAAGCTGAGTTTATCGCGCAGCGGATCTTGGAGCTGCGCGAAGAGGGTGTGGAGCTGGATCAGATCGCGATTCTGTTTCGCGCAGCCTCGCACTCGCAGTCACTCGAAGTCGAGCTCACCAAGCGTGACATTCCGTATGAGTTTCGGGGTGGAGTGAGGTTCTTTGAACGCGCGCATATCAAGGACGTCTTGGCGTACCTAAAAGTGTTCACCAATCCAAACGACGAGATCGCCTGGAGCCGAGTGCTGACGATGCAGGTAGGAATCGGTCCTGCCGCTGTACAAAAAATATTGCTACACGTACGCAAGATAACCGTTGAACAACCAGATGCACTCCTTAACGCTGAGGTGGTCCGCCATATTGGCAGTGTCCTTGGCGTCCGAGCACAAATAGGGTTCAATGATTTTCTTCAGGTGTATGAGGCGATGGATGAAGAATACAGTATACAGAAATCAGAAAACAGTGAAACAGGCATATCACCAAGCGTGCTTTTGCGCGCGGTGATAGAGAGCAAGTATCGTGAATACCTCGAGGCGGAGTATGTCGACTATCGCGATCGAGTGAGTGATCTCGAGCAGCTGGCCAACTACGCCGAGAAGCGTGACGACGTCGCGACCTTTCTGGCAGACGTGACGATGCAGGAGAGCTTTACCGCCGGCCAAGCCAGCCAGGAGGGCAGCCCGGATGATGACGAAGAAAAAGTCGTGCTCTCAACGGTGCACCAAGCCAAGGGACTCGAGTGGGAGGCGGTCTTTGTGCTGGGTGCCAGTGCTGGCCAGTTCCCAAGCGAGCGCTCTGCTAAAGAGCACAAAGGGCTCGAAGAAGAACGAAGACTGTTTTATGTCGCGGTCACCCGCGCCAAGCGCCATCTGACTATCAGCTATCCACTTGTGGGTGGATACAACTATACGCTCCAGGGCCCAAGCCTTTTTATCGAAGAAGTAGGGGACAACCTGCTCGAGCATTCTCGCGGTCTTGGTGGCGGCACGAGCTTTTTCTCTAGTTCTCCCAGTGCTTTGCCAGAAGATGACGGCGAGATCCGCTATGTGAGCGAAGAAGAACCATTTAGTAGCGACCGTCCGACAACAAGTTTCTTTTCGGATATATAAAAAAATAGCCTAGTGGCTAAAAAAAAGTGGGCCCCGACATACGGGTCCAGCGTCTGAGGTCGATGCGTTGCGTGCGCCGCGGATGGCGGTCGATCGCGGCGCAATGCCGAGGCGTGCACGAGTATCGTCGTGTCTGCGCCTTTTAACCTTCTTGCTGGATCGTATGTCGAAGCTTGGCCGTGGCCTATGAGTGGGCGCCAACCCCGCGCGATGCGCGGGATCCGATGGGGTACTCAGCCCCGAAGTCGCTGTAGCTCAGCGTGGTCCGGTCATGTTACTCAGGATCAAGTTCAAACGTATGCGTTTGAATCAAGATGACTGTAGTAGATGCCTTTCCTTGCTTTTTACTATTTCTCAGCTCCTCGTTTCTCGGTCCCCTGGCCGGTAGCGCACTACGTCGTAATTTCAACGCTGTCGTACCAGAGGTAGGATCTTGCTCCTTACTGCCTACATATGGTAGGTCTTTGTTGTGGTCGAGCGGGACCACGTCCGACTTGAGAACATTAGTGGTCTCGACATGTCGATGAGTAGACAGCCACGTAGAGGACTACTTATTCGTCCTGAACGCTCGTGGGGAACTCAACCCCGGACACCGTACCAGTGTTATGCAACATTTGTCATGCCACACGCTACTGTTTGTTCGTACGATGTCGTTGCCGATTGAAGGCTTCGTTGTCTCCTTTCCTTTTTTCAGAGAATCGGTGGCAGGTGAGGTGCTGGGCACCGCGACCTGGTCGTCCGTAAACGACATATGAATGTACCATATGCCGGTGTGTCTGTCAATACTTGGCTGTGGAAAGGTCACAAAAATAGCTAAATAAAGCAATATTCAGCAAAAAATAACCCTTTTGTCTAAGGTCGCACGTACAATTATGTAGTGAAGTTAATCAGTTTCGCAGCGACCGTCCGACAACAAGTTTCTTTTCGGATATATAAAAAAATAGCCTAGTGGCTAAAATAAAGAAGGCCCGGGACCCCCTCGAGTGAGGGTCCCGGGCTCGGCGCCGAATGTGTGATGCCCCGGTGATTGGGGCCGTAGTTCGGCGCAGCGGTGCTGCCGTTGTAGTTGCGGAGGTGGCAGCGTACCTCCGAAGCGAAAATGTGTCAAGGATACGGTCGCTACGGCGGCCGCTCGAGTCGTCGTCGAAACACAATTCTCCTTAGGCTCATCCCCGAGGGGGGAGAGCCAACCTTTTTTTGTTGCAAAGACATCGTACCTAATTTTTTGTAGACTGTCAACCCTTTCATGTGGATATCCCCACAGCCTAGGGCTAGATTGACAAATCCTCCTACGCAGGCTATAATCCGAACAATTAAGCTAGTAACCATATACCTATGAAATTTGAAGGCGTATACGAGAAAACGCTCGTGATTGTAAAGCCGGACGGTGTCCAACGTGGCCTCGTCGGCGAAGTCGTCAAGCGACTCGAAACCAAAGGACTCAAGATCGTCGGACTCAAGATGATGCATCTTTCTGAGAAGGAACTCCGTTCTCACTACAAAGATCACGTTGAGAAGCCATTTTACCCTGGACTCGAGAAGTTCATGAGCTCAAACCCTGTGGCTGTCATCTGCGCAGAAGGTCGTGGTGCTGTCTCAGCAGTTCGCCTCATCGCTGGTGTGACTGTTGGTCGTGAAGCTGACGCTGGTACCATCCGTGGTGACCTTGCGATGGGCTTTGCCAACGTGGTTCACTGTTCTGACTCTGTCGAAAGTGCACAGCACGAAGTCGGTGTCTTCTTTGACGACAACGAAGTATTTGACTATAATAAGACCGATCACCTTCACCTCTACATGGAGGACGAACGCGAATAATGATGAACCGGAATAATCCTGAACAACCACCAAGAGCGCCCCAAGAAGGGCGCTCTTTGAATCCAGAAGACGAACGCACCAAAGAACAAGTGCGGATGTTTTTGTTTCAGTCCAAGTGGTCGGAGCATTTGCCTGGTGAGTTGCAACCTGACGATTTGCGGGAATCACAAAAAGAACAGTACGAACAAATACGGCGTGAGCAGATCGGAGAACTCCAACTCACAGAGATGTACCTTGCGAGACGCAAGAGTAAAGATGGTGAGCCAGATCGACTGGTGCCTTTTGGTGGGGATGTGGATGCTGAGGTGACGGATGACATGTCAGGAGCCGAAAAACATGGCAAGCGGGTAGACGCAGGTCTCGAGCGCACAACGTCACAGACACATGTCCGTCCGACCAAAGGGACGGTGACCAATGCGGGGCACACGACATTTACCTATGATGGGCAGACACGAGAGGTGACCAACTACACAGCGCGTCTCATGCCGCGGGATATGGGCTACGCGCTTGACCCAGAGCGCAATCGGATTGAGGGGTATGTCGGGCTTACGATGCCTGAGTGGGCGATGCTCGCTGTCTCTGGTGAAATGATCACTGATGACGGTGAAACTATCGCTCTCACCTACAACATGGTCCGTGATCAGGAAACTCGTGAGGAACACGGGATCACTGATACTACCGATGCAGAAGTCATCCGTGTACAACAAGAAGTCACTGCGCATCTCGCTCTCACAGAAGCTGACAAAAAGCTCAAAGTCCTCCGAGCGCTCGTCAATCAGACATCACCTCGACATATCCCAGATGAGGAACGCATAGGAGACAAAGAACGTCGACGATTGCTATCACAGATTGATCTTTTGCTCGATGACCTGGATAGCGGTATGTTGCCGTACAAGAGAGCCCTGCGAGACAAACTCAACGCCCGTGATGATAGCGATGACTCTGTGCACCTCCAGTATGTTGAAGAAGCTATGACCCGATACCAAGTCGTGCAAAATTTTTGGTATCAGGTGGCGCCAGACTATGACATGGATAGTGTCCAGCAGGCAGTGCGCTACACCAACATGGAAGCCGAGGTCAACTACGCCTCAGAGCGGGAAATCCCGAGAGATGAAGCCCTCGAAACTGGCAAAGGTAATCCGACGGTGGACTTTATTTTTCCACTCCTTATGAGTGACCATGATGAACTGACATTTTCGGAAAAGAAGATGTTTCTCAAAAACAATCCCCGCGCAGCCAAGCTGTTGCGTGCGACAAACATGCTTGAAGAGATTCGTCATGATCAGACCACACACATTGATGATAGAACAGAAGTCTTTCTCGAATACCTGCGAGAAGAAAAGATGCTGCATACAGATCGAACGCCTGCATTTAGAGAGATGAGTGATACGCTTGATGAGTACTTTCGTGGACTCTTGCAAGAACGTATTCCCGAAGAAGATTGGGGTGAGCTTGATGTGGAGCCAGAAGTGACGCCGATGGAAAAAGAGTCTGACAATGAGTTTTTTGCACGGTTGGTACGTCTTGCTTCTGACGGACTTCCTGATGATGCCGAACGGTCAAACCTTGTCCGCTGGGAAGCGCAGCGCAAACTGGTCCTCATGCTCATGTACGAAAACCTAGAGCCAGTGCGTGAAGAGTCACTACAGAAAGGAGTCGCTGAGCTTAAGCAAATAGAAGAAGAACATCTCATGCCTATAGATTATCAAGGGGAAAGCGTTGGTATTCTTGCACTAGGGTGGGAACATTATCTCTGTCGCCGCAAATCACGTACAAAAGAAATGCGTAGTATGCTCCGCAAGATGATTGTTCGTAACGAAGGTTTTGGAGAAAATATCGACGCGTTTGAAGGTGCTGAGGATGTGCACGGTGAGGCGTATATATTTCGCCCGATGGATCCAGCCACTGACGAAAACTATGAGACGATGGTGCCACTCGATACTAGTATCGCAACGGCAGATGCAGGTCTTGCGAGCACATCTTCTGGTGTAGAAATTCCTCTCGCCATCGCCAACTGGTTTCAGGCACTCAAGGAAGATAATAATCACATTCGTATCGAAAAACTCAAACCCCTCCCAAAGAAGGGAGAAGCCTTTGTCAGTGCTGGCGCCGGTGGTGGAGACAAGATTCGTATGATGAAGTGCGATTTCGTCTACGTTGATGACGATGGTGGTGAGCTCGAGCGTCGAGAGATTCAGATATTTGTTCCACATCGAGATGAATCGGGCGAGTGGATCTCCGGCGAAGCCGACTACCAGGACAAAAAGAAAAAAGATGATCAGTACGCACTCAAGCGACTCTTCAATACCCGCGCGCTCCGGTCATTTATGGAGCTCATGTATCCAGAACAGATCTACAAAAAGAAAGCCCAGCAGCTCTATACTGAGCGGTTGCAATAGTCGGCTGCTTCGCGTATCATGATGAGACTAATATCCTATATATGACTGACAAGACACAAGACGAACAGACCGATGAAGCGCTCATCGCCGAGATAGAAGAAGCAATGGGTGGCGGATGCCAATGCAGTGGCTGCGGTTGCGCCTCAAAAGAAGACAACTAGCTATGTCTACATCATACCGAGTACGACTCAGTGACCCCGCTGATCGAAGCTATACTGTTGATGTTGGATTTGGAGCACTCCGTGAGATTCCAGATATTGTGAGCAGCTGGAAAGACATCCATCGCTTTATCATCATCACCGATGAGCAGACAAGAGAACTCTTTGGCAATACGTTGGCCAAAGGTATGCGTGACGCAGGTCACAAGGTGGACGTACTAGACTTTCCTGGCGGCGAGCGAGCCAAAGTCCAAACAACCGTTACCGAATTGCAGCATGAGTTATTTGATTTACATTGCGGCACTGACACATTGATAATTGCTGTGGGTGGTGGCATCGTCGGAGACATCGCCGGCTTTACGGCTGCTACGTATATGCGTGGCATCCCATTTATGCAGGTACCGACGACGCTATTGGCCATGACCGACAGTGCGATTGGTGGCCGAGTCGGCGTCAACACTCCATATGGCAAAAATTTGGTCGGCGCATTTTGGCACCCGCGTCACGTGGTGATCGATATGAACACACTGACCACACTTCCAGAGGGACAGTTTATCAACGGGTTGTTTGAAGTGGTGAAGATGTTTCTCACTCATGATGATCGATCATTTGCGTATCTCGAGCGCAATCTCGACAAACTCCTCGCACGTGATGAATCAGTGATGGAACGAGTGATCCGCAGCGCGATCCGCGTGCGAGCTGGCATGGCGACGCGAGACCCGCACAACCAAGGCGAACAACAGCTGATCCGTTTTGGGCATGTCGTCGGGCAAGCCATCGAAAAAGTGTCTGACTACAAGATGCCACATGGCTATGCGGTCGGGTACGGCATGTTGGTAGAGCTCATGGTCGCTACCGAGCTCGGCAAGCTCGACTATGACACCGAAAGACAACTCACCGCGCTCCTAAGACTGCTCGAGATCCGCGGTGAAGACATGGATGTTTGGGGGACCAAGGACCTCCTCGACGCAATGAAAAAAGACAAAAGTGCAAAAGAGGGAAAACCTTGCATGACGATACTTAACGACATCGGTGAGCCGTACACTCTGCGTAAAGCCACGATCCATCAAGTGGATAGAGCCGTCATTCGCAAGGCACTGACGAGAGCCAAACGAGGATTTGACGAATAAATTGAAAGGCGTACAATACCAGTATCCACGCGCGCGGCATATTCAATTTCTACAATCGTTGTCCTAGGGTTACCTATATTGCGAGGCTCCGTGGAGCATCGTTGCGGTTTTCCACTTACGTTTCAGGATAGCGAATATGCCTTTCCACACGTGGATCACAAAACACACCTTTCTGAGGTGTGTTTTGTTTTGTTGATGCGAGCTACTGCTGCGCTCCAATGATCAGAAAAAGGGCGATGACGATGATGTTGAGAAGCGCGAGGACCATACAGATGCGGATAATCGCATAAAACACTTTGTGTCTGGTGTAAGAAAGTTCGTGAACACCTTCATGGTTTTTTTCGGAGATCTGTCTAAAGCTATCCACCTGAGAAAATCGAAAGATATGTTTGAGGTTTTTGGTGGAGCGGGTATGAAAGAGGGTGAGGATCACCCCCACAACAAGAAAGAATAGTGCTAACCAAAAAAAGACGGAGTCAGGTGCTGTTTGGGTTACAAAAAGGCTTGCATCGGCAAACAGTGCTTTGAGGCCAAGAAGTGCATTTGTGATTCTGTCCATAGTCTTTGTCGTAAAAATCTATTATACTATAGCATATCTATGGCAACGCATCGATCACTTAGAAAAACACCCAACCAGAAAAATACAGCTGGTCGATCTTTGCGTTCAAAACATCCAAAAACGAAGACAACAGCATCTTCAAAAACCACCTCTCCACACTCAACTCCTAAGAAACCGCATCCAGCAAAAAAGTCTGTTCATCGAGCACCACGCAAACTACCGACTATTCTACCAGGAGAAAAAAAGCCAATCGGAGCGATGAAAATCCCTGAACGCTATCCAGATGAGCCCAAGCCAAAAATCACATCACATAGATCGATCAGAAGTATCGTCAAATACGATCTGAGTATCTTGCTTAGTTTTACGATTCTCCTTCTTGGGGTACGGTTGTTTATCATTAGCCCTGGGCTCGTGAGTGGCGCGTCGATGGTCCCAGCGATTCGTGATGGGGAGTACTTTGTCGTCAACAAGATCACGTATATCCTCAACTTTCCTGAGCGTTTTGACATCGTCCAGGTACTCGTGGGAGACAGCAATGCTCGTCTCATCAAACGCATCGTCGCCATGCCAGGCGAGAGAGTCTACAACCAAAATGGAACGTACTGGGTAGAGTCAGCTGATGGATTGTCATATGCTATCCAGGACACCCTGCGTGGAGCACCGATGATCTGGGAAAAACGAGACCTCGGGGACAACTATATCGAAGTCCCGCTGCATTCGTACTATGTGGTTGGTGACAACTGGTCTGTGAGTCGTGACTCACGTGTGTTTGGCCCAGTAGCTAGAGAAGAGTTGATCGGTAAGATCATCTGGAGTGGCCAGTTTTACGAGTAGTTGGCCAATTTTTTGCTACGTATATTGACAAACTGGTAGTTTTTGCGCATAATGCGTACACATTTTGGTATTAACCTCTTCATATGTATCACGTCCTCCTCTACTACAAAATTGGCGATATTCCTCACGTGCAGGAAGAAGTCAAGATCCACCGCGAAGTGTGCAAAGCCCTTGGTCTCAATGGGCGCATCTTGATGAACAACAATAGTCTGAACGGCACCGTCGGCGGTACCAAACAAGCCGTCGACATGTACAAAGCGTATATGGACAATCACAACGCCTTCAAAGGCATCGACTGGAAAGAATCTACTAGTGACGTGCCACCATTTCCACACCTGCGTGTCCGCTATCGCAAGGAAGTCATCACGACCGATGACACCGACAACGCCAACCTCTGCGCCCGCGGCAAACACGTCGACCGTGACAAGTTTCACAAGTGGCTCGTTGCTGGCGAAGACATGGTTCTCCTCGATATGCGCAATGATTACGAATGGGAGATCGGCCGCTTTGTCGGCTCGGTCCGCCCACCGATGCGCTACTTCCGTGAGCTCAAGGATCACTGGGACTTTTACGAACAGTTCAAAGGCAAGAAGATCGTTATGTTCTGTACTGGTGGTATTCGCTGCGAACCTGCGAGCGCGCAGTTCAAGGCGCAGGGCTTTGACCCAAGCATGATTTATCAGCTCGAAGGCGGCATCGTCAAGTACGCTGAGAAGTATGGCGACGAAGGCTTCTACGAAGGAAAATGCTACGTCTTTGACGAGCGTATCGCTGTCCCAATTGATACTACCGAAAATGCCAAGATCATCGGCAACTGTCTCCAATGTGAAACCAGCTGCGATACCTACCGCAACTGTATGAACCGCCACTGCAACTTGCACTATATTGGTTGTGATGATTGTGTCGCCAAATATGACAACGCCTGCTCTGAAGCCTGCCAAACAATCATTGCCGAACCAAGTAACGTTCGCCCTGCTGTTCACGCAGCCTAATCTATGGATATTGGAACACAACTATTTTTTCTCGCGGTGATCATCCCGTCAGCTATCTTGCATGAGTACCTCCATGGTTGGATGGCTGATCAGCTTGGGGACAAGACGGCTCGCTATGCAGGCCGACTTACCCTCGACCCACGCGCCCACGTAGATCCATGGGGATCATTTGGTCTGCCGCTTCTCCTGCTCCTGGCGAGCGGGGGTAGCTTTATGTTTGCCTACGCCAAGCCGGTGCCATACAATCCCTTCAACCTCAAAAACCAAAAATGGGGACCAGCAGCTGTTGCTGTTGCGGGACCTGCTGCCAACTTTATCCTCGCGCTTCTTTTTGGCCTTGTCTTTCAGTTTGCTCCGATGAATGACGTGATGGCGCAGCTGGTGTATATCATTGTCTATGCCAATGTGCTTTTAGGTGTCTTCAACCTCGTCCCGATCCCACCACTCGATGGTTCCAAAGTCCTCTTTGCCCTCCTTCCAGACAGTATGTGGCAGGTCCGTCAGACGCTCGAGCGCTATGGCATGTTCATCCTCATTTTTTTCATTTTCACAGCATTTCGACTGCTGAGTCCTATTATCTTCGGATTGACCAACGTCTTTATTGGCGTATAATATTTTTTTGGCTTTGTGCGGCTTGGGATACACAAGATGTCTCATGCGCAATCTGCCAAAGCAAGGTTAATGTAGACAAATATACGCAAATTCTTGGCTAATATTAGCAAGATATACTTTGTATTGACAGAAATGACAGATTATGATAGACTTATCTGTAATTCAATACATAAGTATAGACGTATGAAACGTTCTTCTTTTATCGCAAGTTTTGCAATGGTTGTCCTTTTGGGCAGTCTTGCTGGAGCGCACGCTGTTGCGGCTCAAACAGCTGATGGTCCAAGAGCCACATCTGTTGGTGTCTTGCGTAGCACCCCAAGTACTTCGGGTGGTGGCTCTAGTTCAAGTAGTGGCGGAGGCGGCTCTAGTTCGAGTAGTGGCAGTAGTGCTGCTGCCGTACCATTGTCAGCCCAAGGTGTCACCTTTTCAGACGCAACACTCGTTGCCGATGGTGTGAGCCGACAGACCGCCACCCTCAGCTTTACTGGTAGTGCTGCTGACCTTGACGTGGCTCGTCTCATCATCAATATGGAAGACAGTGCGACACACCCAGCACTTGGTGCGTACGAAGTTCGCCAGAGCTCACCAGGAGTATTTACCTTTCGCAAACGTAGCCGCTTCAATGCTGAGCATGTCATCCTCCACGCCAGTGAATCTTCTGTCGTAGAAGCCAATGGCTTGGTCCACGTCAATATTGTCTTTAGTGTACACCCGACAATCCACTTTGGGGGACTCCAAGTCACACCAACAGATATTATCGGTAGTTCAGCAAGTTATTTCTTCCGAGGGAGTGATATCAATGGCAATACGATCAGTTCAGGGGCATGGATCCATGAGACCGGTGAGGACTTTGATGTGACTGTTCACTCAGTATATCGTCCAGCAAAATATCTCAATACACACGTCAATGAGCCTGTTATGACTGCCAATGGTCAGATGCGTCAGATCATTGATGTCCGATTTGATAGTGATCCGGTCAAACTTGAGACGCTTCGCGTCATGATTGGAGATTCTCTCGGGATGCTTGGGTCGTTTGCTGTCAATCAACATTCACGAGCTGTCTACACCTTTGAAGAACGGACTCGTGGTGGTAATGAGCATGTAGAACTTCTCGTCAATGAGTCAGAGATCATCGTCAAACCAAATGAAACGATCTACCGCTTCATCTTTACGATTGATCCGTCAGCACTCGCACAAGGACCAAGAACGCAACTAGGGGTGGATATTTTTTATCGAGATATCAGCAACTACAATGACTTCTTGTACAATCAGGCGTTTTATCAGGTCAGATAAGACTTGATCAGCCAAGAGAGAAACAAGGTGCCAATGGCACCTTGTTTTGTTTGTGCCTCGTTGTTTACGTGCGAATATGCTTTACGTAGAGCGGTTTTGTTGCTAGGGTAGAACTGTACAGTGCACATAAGACTCTGACAAACATCACAAATATGAAAAAACGTTTACTTCCAGGCCTAGTACTAATTTCCGGACTTATCTTCGCCAATTCTGTCGCAGCGCAGACCTTTGGTTCATTTCAGGTTGACCTTACCCCGAGTGTCGACCTCAACTTGAAGACATTTGAAACTTCTACCGTTACCACGACGGAAGATACGACAAGTCTCATCAAGGTAGATGAGATTTCGAGTCAAAACGATATTGACCCCACATTTACGCAAACACTTCCCGTAGAAGAAAAAACGATCAAACGCGAAGTCACCGCAGAACAAACTGCGTACACGGTGACGGAAGGTGATTTTGGTACGACAATTTTGGAGATTCCTGTTGTCCTTACTGGAACCGGCGTCGCTGGCGAGAGTATCGTGATGAACTATGAGTTTGTTCCTGGCAGTGCAACAGCGGGCAAGGATTACGTAGAGACAATTGGTGCTGCCGCTCGTGGCACCGTCACCGCCGATGGCGAGATTACACTACGCTTGCCAGTCATTGCCGAAATTTTGGGGGACACTGAGCAAGAAAAAGATGAACAGTTCATCGTCCGTCTCTCTATCCCAAAAAGTAGTAGCGGCAATGATGTGGCGCTGGCAAACGGCCAGGAACAACTAGATATCACCGTGACAATTGTAGATGATGATACCGTTGCTGCAGAACCAGCAGTGGTTACGCCAGAGGTAAAACCTACCTTGCTCGAGCGTATCTTTGGCACCGATGATAAGGAAGAAGAGAAAGAACCTGAACCAACAAAGGAAACCCCAACGACGGTCGAGCCAACACTTGAAACGGTAACACAGCCTACCATCACTCCAGCGACAGATCCTGCGAGTGCACTCTCAGAGCAGCCGACAACAGACATAGAGCCAGCTACAGAACCAGCAACACCAAGCCTCGAACAATCTGATGCCGCTGCCGCACTGGATGACGTGACGGTGGCCGAGGACGCTGCACCAACGCTCTCGGAACAACCTACACCAGAGGTCCGCATTGCCGTGCCTATTAATATTGATCTGACTCGTCAATCAATCCCAGACGTGACACCAGCTGCACCTGCACCGGAGACTGAACCTGAACTCGCTGAAGCAAGTAGCACTGCTGAGGCCAGACCACAAGCGCGTGAAGACGCTCCACAAATTGCCAAAACATTTTCACCGATCATTCCTACGTCTGTTGTGACGCCTGAAGATCTTTCGCGCTACGCCAGCGACGTAATCACTCGTGACGAAGACGTGGAGGACGTCTCTATCACCGAAGAAGAAGTGTCAGTCTCATACCGCAAACCGACCAAGCTCTTTGGATTCATCCCGACCACTATTGAAGAAACAGTCACCGTCGACACCAATGGAGACGTGCAAGTAGACCGACCGTGGTGGGCGATCTTTAGCAACGAAGAAGACTCTACCCGTGACGTAGAAGAAGATGTCAGTGCTCGTGTGGACGCTGCGACCACAGACGAAGAGTCTACCGAACGACCAACGCTTTTGGCGCGTATATTGGGCGCGATTGATACGAGTGTGAAAGTAAATACCAATAAGGCGACGTCATTTGAGGTTGTTGATGTGTTTGATGGCAGCGACGATCCACTGCAGGACTTGCCAGAAGAAGACGTCTTGGTGAGCGATCTTGATGCACTTATCCGAGCAGCATTTGTCGGCAATGGGATCAATCGTCCGCAGTCAGGGAGCACGGCGTACTTATTTGTTGATCTTGCGTTGCAGGGGATGTTTGGTGACATCAGCTCTCAGGGTCTCGCTATCATGCAGCTCACCGCAGACAGTGGTGGGGCTGATATCGTCGCAGGGATCGACCGCGCGTACAGCTATCTCGATGATCGTGGCATTACTCACCAACGCGACCTGTTCTTGCGATCATCTCTTCGCCTCGAGATTACTCGAGCTATTGCGGGAGACGCTTCAGCGCGTGCATTTGTAGAGCGCTACAGTGATAGTCTCGCTACGATTCTTGGTGAGAGTGGTGTACCACTCGTGACCGAGTCTGGGAGTGCCAGTACAATCGTCAGTTTTCCTATTTGTCAGGGGGATGAGGTAGGGTGTGTGAACGTGGCCCAGCTTCTCACTTCTATTGGCGATCCCCGTAGTCTGAGTTCGCTTTGTAGTCCAGGGACAATGGTACTCGGTGGAGATCTCAATCTTGGTGGTGACAGTCGTTATGGCTGTCCGCCACCGACGAGTGTTTGTGGTGGTATCACTGGCAACACGACCGACGCTGGGACGTTGACACCGTCTCTCGACATCAATGGGCAACCAAATACTGAGGGAGCCACTGCTGCAGATGATGCGCGTAGTTTCTTTGCTGAGCAGGGACTGACACCTGGCCAAGGCCAAGATCTCTGTGGCGCACATCTCGCCGCTATGGCAAGTATGCCCGTCGGTTCTAGTCAGTGTATTGCCGACGCTATCTCACAGATTGCGCGTGATGATCTCTTGGGTGCTACTGGGATGGCAGGGTGTATGGCGAGTGAGCTCGGCCTCGAGCTGGGCGACGATCCGGCGATAGATCGTGTGATGGGCGAGGTGCTCAACAGTGCCGGCTGTGGTCAGCTCGCGAGTGGTGGTGACAAACCAGCGCCAGCAGCAGATGAAGAGAAGAAGCCAGAAACAGCCGAAAAAGACACGACCAAAGATGAGGCTGACGCCAAACCGGCCAAAGAAGGATACAGTAAAGATGACAAAGGTCGTCACGTGATCACAAAAAACAAAGAAGGAGGTGGACAGCTTGTTGTCACGATTACGTCACTTGGAGGTTCGAGTATTACCAATACCGGAGGAACAACCCCTACACAAAGTGACTTTAATGGACTTGCCAAGCTCGTACAGGATATCGTTCCATTTCTTGATTTTGGTTCGCAGGAGCTAGCAGATGGTATTGCTGGTGGCACTGTCGGCAAGATCAGACAAGACGCTGCACACCTTGCACTTTTCAAAGAATATGGTACTCCTGGTTCTAGCAGTGGACTTGATAACGACTGTAGCGGTGCGATGCAAGAACTCCAAGGTGCCTTTGATAAATGTGCTGGTGATATTTCCGACCAAGTATCGACTGATCTTGGTCGCGCACCGCAGGGACGTGATAGTATCGTAGGTACACCCCAAGGCTCCAATCCATTTGGTGGTCGTCCGGGTAGCTATGGTGAACCAGCTGGTGACGTAGATCCGATCACGGCGTGTATGCAACAAGCTGGAGCAGGAACGCACGGTTCCCAAAACAATCCTAGCAATGGCGGCGCTTGTGGCTTTGTCGTGTGTGCCGATGGGACAGATAGCTGCTGTGGCACGACCAACCTAGGCAGTCAGGCCGCTGGTGAAGCGCTTGCCAACCTCCGCGACTGTGCCGAGGTGATGTGTATCCCTGGTCAGCCGTGTCGATGTGGAGGAGACCAAGATCCAGAAAGTTCAGACGCTATTCCTACCAATCCACTCACCGGTGGAGATGGGGGAGTCAATCCTGTGGCGCGTGATGGCGGCACGGTCCGCAGTGAATCCACTGGATTCTTCGGCCGTGTGGGTGACTTCTTCAGCAATATGTTTGGGCGATAACAACCATACAAAGCAAAAAAGAGACCTCAATGAGGTCTCTTTTTTTGGTAGGACACAGTGAAAGAGGTTGACAAGAAAAGTTCGTCCTGGTATTATCGGCAGCATCACAACCAACCCCGGCATGCAGCTAGGCGTGCCGACAGGAGAACCAATGAACCAGACCCTCGACCTCAACGACACGACGACGATCATGGGAGGCCTCGTGGGCGATACCCTCATCGGCTTCGCGACCGCCTTGCGGGAGCAGATGACCAGCCAGGGCATCAACCTCGAGATGTGCGAGCAGACGGCGCCGATCTTCGCAGAGGCTACTGCCGCGGTCCTCGCGGAAGTCGGCTTCATTTTCCGCTTCTTCAACACGCGCACTTCGATGCCCGACCACGAGGATGCCATCAAAGGCATCTCCCGCGGCAACGATATCGACATGTCGGAGAAGCATCGTCTCGGCGCTCGCGTTCGTCGTGTGCTCACGGGTCGAGGCTACAAGTGGATCGACGGCGACGCGAACGTCGACGAGGAGGACCGGGTGATCCCGACCAACCTCGAGGTCTTCAACACCTTCGTCACCCCGGCCTGCAAGGCCCTCGTCACCATCGCCGAGCAGGCCCAGTCCGAGCGCGTCTGAACGGCACCGCCGCGAACCGATGACCGGCGCCTCGTCTCTGAGGCGCCGGTCGAGCTGCCATTCCTCACGTTCTTTTCTGTGATCCGAACGCCCTACTAGAGGCGTTCTCTTTTTTTGTCTGACATATTGACAAAGAGACCGTTTTGCGCTAGCGTCAGAGTAGAAAGGAGACGCAGTATGACGTCAGTTGTGACTCGCGACAAAAATGTCGCTCTCGCCCTCATGACGCCGTCGCGCGTCTTTGATCGGTTGCCGCTACTCCTTGCGCAAAGAGGTCCCCCGTCCTTCACGAAGTCTCTCGCGAGGACGGTCATCTACCTTATCAAGGAGAATGGCTACGGTGAGCTCACGTACCGTGCAGAGATGGATGTGACCATGAATCGTGCTATCAGCACATTCTTTCTCGCTCTCTCTCACGAACTAGCCGAGCTCAATCGGGCGCAGGAGTACGGTCGGCAGATCGTTATAACGGCCAACCACGAAGACAGCTTGCCAGACGCAGCTCGCGCTCGGATCGGTCAGGCCCTTCTTGACGTGATTCGCTCAGATCGGCGTTTTGCTCCCTGGTACGCCGTAGCTGGCAACCCGCTTACGGCGCTTCAGTGCTACCGGATTGCCTCACTCTGCATCTGCGCGGCTCTCGTTGACCACGTTAGACGCGAGATCGACGAGTCTGAGCGAGTGCTGCCGCGCTTTCGATGGAAGCGCAAGAATAGGTCAGATGAGGATGACTAATCCAAAAGTTTGCTTATTTCGTTCGACGCCCTTGAGGCGTCTTTATTTTTTCCTGAGCTCAGTTGGGTGTATAACTTGACAAATCTGCCACAATCCTCTACTATGGAGCTATCTCCATCGGAGTAATCCTTTTGCCTAGGCAAGAGGGTGAAAACGGTCCTAGTTCTCTAGGGTCCGCCGGATGTGAGCCTGAAGTGAACAATTCTATTGTTCACAATATTCATGGCCACCCGGTCATGGAATTTTTTGTCTTCAGGACATGTACAAAATCCATAACCATTTTTATTCAAATAGACTGCACAAGCATTGTGCGATCTATCACGTCTACTATCATCTATGCCAACGATGAACCAGGTGCTCCGTAAAGGACGCCAAAGCAAGACGACGAAGTCAAAGTCACCAGCGATGCAAGTTCGCTATGACTCACTTCATCGCAACACCACCACCCAACGAAAGGGAAGCCCTTTCAAACGTGGTGTCTGTACCAAGGTGTACACCATGACCCCAAAGAAGCCTAACTCTGCGCTTCGTAAGGTCGCTCGTATTCGTCTTTCAAACCGTATGGAAGTACTCGCGTACATCCCAGGTGAAGGACACAATCTTCAAGAACACAGCGTCGTCCTCATCCGTGGAGGTCGTGTAAAGGATCTTCCTGGTGTTCGTTATCACATCGTCCGTGGAGTATATGACACGCAAGGAGTCGAAGCGCGTCGCCAAAGTCGAAGTAAGTATGGTGCCAAGCGCCCAAAAAAGTCTAAATAACCCGCACGCTTTTTATCTGAATCAATATGCCTAGAGGAAAACAAGCACCAAAACGTGCACCGGCGCCAGACCCAAAATACAATAGTGAATTGGTGACCAAATTTATCAACTACGTCATGCTCGACGGAAAAAAGAGTATTGCACAAGGAATCGTGTACGGTGCCATGCAATTTGTTGCTGACAAAAAATCAGCTGATGCACTCAAGCTTTTTGAGCAAGTCATCGAAACAGTAAAACCACAAGTAGAGGTTCGCTCACGTCGTGTGGGTGGTGCCAACTACCAAGTCCCAATGCCAGTACCAGGACATCGCCAAAATGGCCTTGCCTTCCGCTGGATCATTGCAGCCTCAAAATCTCGTAAAGGACGTGACATGCAAGATCGTCTTGGTCTTGAAATGCTCGACATCCTCGAAGGTGTTGGTGGCGCTATGAAGAAAAAAGAAGACGTCCACCGTATGGCAGAAGCCAACAAGGCGTTTGCTCACTTCGCTCGCTTCCGACGCTAACGCGTTTTTCATGAAGAACCTTTGTGGTTTTTCATGTATACTATCAACACTTATTTTGCATTGCTGCACGCAGTAATGCTTGAATCTATTCTTATATGCCACGAGAATATTCTCTCGAAAACACTCGCAATATTGGGATCATGGCCCATATTGACGCAGGAAAAACTACCGTGACAGAACGCATCTTGTTCTACACCGGTAAAAAACACAAGATTGGGGAAACTCATGACGGTGAATCAGACATGGACTGGATGGAGCAAGAAAAAGAGCGTGGTATCACGATCACTTCTGCTGCGACCACCTGTTTTTGGAATGACAACCGCATCAACATCATCGATACGCCTGGACACGTTGACTTTACCGTAGAGGTAGAACGTTCACTTCGTGTACTCGACGGTGCGGTAGCTGTCTTTGACGGATCACAAGGGGTAGAACCACAAAGTGAAACCGTATGGCGTCAAGCTGACAAGTACAGTGTTCCTCGTGTTTGTTTTGCCAACAAAATGGACAAGATGGGAGCTGACTTTTACATGACCCTCGACTCTATTCACACTCGTCTCGCCAAGAACGCTGTTGCTATCCAACTTCCAATTGGTGCTGAAAGTGAGTTCAACGGCATCGTTGACCTCGTCGAAAAGAAAGCCTTCAAATTTGAAGGATCACATGGTCAAGATGTGGTAGAGATTGAGATCCCTGCTGACATGGCTGACAAGGTAGAAGAATACCGCGCAACCCTCATGGAAAAAGTTGCCGAAGCTGACGAAGCGGTCATGGAAAAATACCTTGGTGGTGAAGAACTGACTGTCGAAGAAATCAAGAAATCTATCCGTACGCTCGTTCTCAAAGATGAGATCTACCCAGTCATGTGTGGGTCTGCACTTGCCAACGTTGGTGTACAACTTATGCTCGACGCAGTGATCGAATACCTCCCAACTCCACTCGACGTTGGTTCTATCATGGCTACTGATGTAGACGATGAAGAAAAAGAAATCAAAGTTATGCCTAGCGACGACGAAGCATTTGCTGGCCTCGCGTTCAAAGTTGCAACTGATCCATACGTTGGAAAACTTATCTTCTTCCGCGTGTATTCTGGTACGGTGAAGACTGGTAGCTACATCTTGAACGCTACGACTGGTAAGAAAGAACGTATCGGACGTATCGTCCGACTTCATGCCAACAGCCGTGAAGAAGTAGAGGAAGTCTTTGCCGGAGAAATTGCCGCTGCGATTGGTCTCAAGGAGACACGTACTGGTGACACCCTCTGTGCTGAGTCACGTCCTCTCAAACTCGAAAGCATGAGCTTCCCAACACCGGTTATCGCGGTTGCTATCGAGCCAAAGACCAAGCAAGATTCAGAAAAAATGGGCCTTGCGCTTCAGAAGCTTGCCGAAGAAGACCCTACCTTCAAAGTGCACACTGACGAAGAAACCCTCCAAACCATCATCTCTGGAATGGGTGAACTTCACCTCGACATCCTCGTCGACCGTATGCGTCGCGAGTTCAACGTCGAAGCTGACGTCGGTGCGCCACAAGTAGCGTACAAAGAAACCATCCGTGGCAACGCACAAGCAGAAGGAAAGTACGTCAAACAATCTGGTGGACGTGGTCAATTTGGTCACTGTTACATCCGTCTCGAAACCCAAGAAGAAGGAAAAGGATTCGACTTTGTTGATGAGATCAAGGGTGGTGTGATTCCAAAAGAATTCATCCCAGCGATCCTCAAAGGACTCAAAGAATCTATGGACAAAGGTATCGTGGCTGGCTACCCAATGGTCGACATCAAAGCGACTGTATATGATGGTAGTTACCATGATGTAGACTCTAGTGAAATCGCGTTTAAGAATGCTGCGATGATGGCATTCTCAGCCGCTGCCAAGCAGTCTGACCCAGTCCTCCTCGAGCCTATCATGAAAGTCGAAGTCACCACCCCAGAAGAAAACATGGGAGACGTGATCGGAGACCTTTCTAGTAAGCGTGGTCAGATCCAAGAAATGACTGATCGTGGACAAAGCAAAATCGTTCGCGCAGTTGTCCCTCTATCAGAAATGTTTGGCTATGTGACCAATCTTCGCTCACTTACCCAAGGACGCGCAAGCTCAGCTATGGAATTCAGCCACTACGCTGAATGTCCAAAGAACGTAGAAGCTGCTGTCGTTGAAGGTAAGAACAAGTAAATTTCAGGGATCAGCCTACAGGATTCAGAACAAGCCACCTCCGTAAACGGGGGTGGCTTTGGTTTTGACAGATGATCTGGGGCGTGTCACGATGAATGTATGCAAAAAAAAGTGGCCATGTCGGCCATGTTCATTTCACTTGTTACCGGTGTCGCGACGTTCGCGGTGCCGCAGACCGTGCAGGCGGAGGGTTGTACACTGTGCCTTGTCGTGGAAGTGCAGCCTGGGCTCACGACCAACTTCGGTTCCAAGGCCCAGAACTTGCGATTCAGCACACTCGACGTGTATGGAGGCCTGCACTTCCCCGACCTGTTCGACCTTCGCTTGGCCGCCTTCGTGTCCTTCCAGGAGCACACGGAGGGATTCAAGTACGTCGTGGACCTTGGAGGGCCCGACGACATCCTCGTCGGCTTCCACGGTGAAATCGACCCACCAATCCCGTTCTTCCCTATCATTGGTTTGGAGGCAGTGTACCTCAAGGGTATCCCCAACGTGACGGACACTGTCGACGTGGGAGACGTCAAGCTCCAGGGCTTCGGACTTGGTCTGACGTTTACCTACAAGGTCTACGCCGGCCTCGCTGTTGGGTTCAAGGCTGGGCTCAAGGCAAAGCTGGGGGATGCCGATACCCCGCTCGAAGTAGCGAGCGCCATGTCTTCGTTTCAAGGGGCAGCATCGGGGTACCTTCGGTATCGTTTTCAGGTCTTGTCTCTCTGACCTTGCGGTGTAGCTGCCTCACGCCGCAACCAAAAAACGCGCCTTCGGCGCGACTTTTTTTTTGCAAAAATTGGGGTGCCCCGTCCTGACGGACGGGGGCTAGAGGGGGTTGAGGTAGGGGATGGCGATGAGTACTAGCATGATCACTATGGCCACAATGGCCAGTGCGTACTCGATGATTGCGAGTATGGGGTTATGTGGGACAGTGAACTCTTCGTCCTTGTTCATGGTTTCTCCTCAGATTTACGCTAGCAAGGATTTTCCCTCTAGTCAACCATACAGACCTCATGCTAGAGTACTCACATATGAAATTCAACATTGTCACAATTTTTCCGGGGCTAGTCACCAACTACACTGACAGCTCAGTACTTGGGCGCGGCCAAAAGGCAGATGCTATCAGCGTCAACGCGGTCAATCTTCGCGAATACAGCACCAACAAACACAAGAATATCGACGACACGCCGTACGGTGGGGGAGCAGGCATGGTGATGCAAGTAGAGCCGATCCACAAAGCACTCACCGAGCTAGATGCCGTAAAAGGGGCTAGCAAAAAAAAACGCACGGTACTCATGTCGCCACGTGGCACGCAGTTTGACCAGCGCCTGGCTGAGAAGTGGGCAAATGAGCTTGATGAGATCACGTTTGTTTGTGGCCGTTATGAGGGCGTAGACCAGCGTGTGGCCGACCATCTCGTAGACGAGGAGGTCTCTATAGGGCCCTATGTGCTCGCAGGAGGCGAGTTGGGAGCTATGGTGGTCCTTGAAGCCGTAAGCCGCCTTATCCCAGGCGTCCTGGGCAATCCAGACTCTTTGCTCGAGGAGACGTTTGGGGACAGCCGCGCCGACTCTGACGGCACTCGTGGGAGCGATGATATCTTGCCTGTTGTCGACGTTGAAAGTGAATATGCGCAGTACTCCAAGCCAGCGAGTTTTAACGGGTGGGATGTACCAGAGATTCTTCTTTCTGGTGACCACAAAAAAATCGCCGAGTGGCGAAAAGATCAAAGTAAATAGGTTGTTATGAAAAGACGTGGTGAACGAATACCTGCAACATTAGTTGATGAAAATGTGCGTGATGCTGAACTGGTAGACCCTTCTGTTACGGTAGAACCGATAAACCCATTTGAACCTCCACAAAATGATACCGAATCGTCTGTGCTGCGTCGTGAAGAACGATATGCTGCTGCCAAGCAGCTCGCTGACCAATTTTTAGAAGTGAATGGGAACAAAACAAATTCTGACTTGTTAATGCGAGACTATTTTTTTGTAAACTACATTGATCATGGTTCTCTTGCGTCAGCAACTGAACTAGATCGTGAGGAAGCCTACAAACACTTTCAAGATATTGTTGGGACGTTAGGTGTGTTTGATTATTGACAGGTAGTCAAAATGATATTTTTATAAGACTCCGATTCTATTGGGGTCTTTTTGATTGAGGTAGAGCGTCCCAAAGATCCAGTCCCAGAGGGTGAGATTGATGCCAAAATTTTTGCGGGAACGCTTGGGATTGGATTCGTCGTGATGCCAGATGTGAACTTGGGGTGTGTTCACTATTTTTGCGAGCCAGACTGGTACACGAATACGGACGTTGGCATGGTTCCAAAAACCGAGTACTGCGTCGAAGAGAAAGAGTGCTGGCCAGACGGCAGGGTTGAAGGCTAGAAGCAGCAGTGGCGGAAGTGTTGTGACAGCGTAGCATATATTCTCTAGTGGATTGTAGACGAGCACGCGCAAGAAATGAAGTTCTTTGATACGGTGGTGGGTACGGTGCATCCTCCAGAGAAGAGGAAACGTATGAAAGCTACGATGCGTGAGCCACCGAAAAAAGTCGAGGGTGACCATGACGATGAGCCATTGGAGTGGGAGGGGGAGTGACCAGAGGGAGAGTTGTAGCAGCGAAACATATTGCTGTACGAGGCCGTCTAGGGTTGGCCAGAACTGCCAAAAGATATACGCGTTGACCGCAACAAAGAGTACGTCACGCGGCAGTTGTCGCGACCAAAAGACGCCACGCTTGCGCGGGAAGATCGCTTCAAGGATGAGGAAAAAAACGTAGATGATGAAGGCTTGCAAGAGTGTCATAGCGAATCAAAAATAAAGAATGTTGAAGACTAAATATTGAATTTCTTGGCTTGATTAAGAGTCTCAGATGTAGTACCATGTGTATTATGCCATTCAACATTCAACCTTCAAAATTGTTCCTTCAATCTTCTGGCAGAGGAGTTATCCACAACTCTGTGGGAAACTGCTGAGATAACGCACTTGACAGGGGGAAGTAACTAGTATACACTTCGGAACAGTTACGCATTACATCAAACATCTTCTAAGCCCCGAGACAAGTTCGGGGGACTGGGTAGAGAAAAGCGCGGTTCATGGATGGACAACGCTTTTTTCTTTCCACATCGGAAGGACGATCATGACAATCTAGTCAACAAACATCAATCATACAAATTTATATGGTTGAGGTTCAATACAAGACAATTTGTTCACATGATATATGTGACAAAGACCAATCTCTGCATTTGCAGAAATTGTGTGAACGTCTATTCCAAATTGAAAACAACAAAAAATCAACCACTTTCTTCGGAAAGTGTATCTCATTACTGATGTGAATCAGTATATTAATGAGAGTTTGATCCTGGCTCAGGATGAACGTTGGCGGCGTGTCTAAGGCATGCAAGTCGAGGGATCGGCTTTACTTCGGTAAAGTACGGACCGGCAGACGGGAGAGTAATACATTGGTAACTTGCCTCCGAGACGGGAATAGCCCACCGAAAGGTGGATTAATGCCCGATAGTCATGATTCCCACATGGGAATTATGTAAATCTCTTTTGGCTCGGAGAGAGGCCTATGTCTGATTAGCTTGTTGGTGGGGTAAAAGCTCACCAAGGCTTCGATCAGTACCGGGCGTGAGAGCGTGACCCGGCTCACTGGGACTGAGATACTGCCCAGACTCCTACGGGAGGCTGCAGTCAAGAATATTCCACAATGGCCGAAAGGCTGATGGAGCGACGCCGCGTGCAGGAAGACGCTTTTCGGAGTGTAAACTGCTTTTATAAGGGAAGAACTCGTGACGGTACCTTATGAATAAGAGGTTGCTAACTCTGTGCCAGCAGCAGCGGTAATACAGAGACCTCAAACGTTATCCGGATTTATTGGGCGTAAAGCGTCCGCAGGTTGTTTAGTTAGTCAGCGGTCAAATCCTGAGGCTTAACCTCAGGACTGCTACTGATACTGCTAAACTTGAGGCTGGGAGAGGCAAGCGGAACTATAGGTGTAGTCGTAATAAGCGCTGATATCTATAGGAACACCAAAGGCGAAGGCAGCTTGCTGGAACATGCCTGACACTAATGGACGAAAGCGTGGGTAGCGAAGGGGATTAGATACCCCCGTAGTCCACGCTGTAAACGATGTGTACTAGGTATTGGGAGTTTCGACCCTCTCAGTGCCGTTCAAAAAAGCTAACGCGTTAAGTACACCGCCTGGGTAGTACGGTCGCAAGATTAAAACTCAAAGGAATAGACGGGGACCCGCACAAGCGGTGGATCATGCGGTTTAATTCGATGATACGCGGCGAACCTCACCCAGACTTGACATATAGCTGCAAGCTTCCAGAGATGGAAGCCGCCTTCGAGGGTGCTAAACAGGTGCTGCATGGTTGCCGTCAGCTCGTGCCGTGAGGTGTACCCTTAAGTGGGGTAACGAGCGCAACCCCTACTGTATGTTAAATTTACATACGGGACTGCCTGCGCAAGCAGGAGGAAGGTGGGGACGACGTCAAATCAGCATGGCTCTTACGTCTGGGGCTACACGCATGATACAATGGTCGGTACAATGGGTTGCCAAATCGCAAGATGGAGCTAATCCCAAAAAACCGATCTCAGTTCGGATTGTAGGCTGCAACTCGCCTACATGAAGTTGGAATCGCTAGTAAACGCGCATCAGCACGGCGCGTTGAATACGTTCTCGGGTCTTGTACTCACCGCCCGTCAAGCCACGAAAGTTGGCAATGCCCGAAGGCTCCGCAAGGGGACGAAGGTAGGGTCAATGATCAGGGTTAAGTCGTAACAAGGCATCCGTAGCGGAAGCTGTGGATGGATCACCTCCTTTCTGGAGTTACTCGGTCGGAAGACCGTGAAACTTGTCGATCTCTATTGAGTATAGAGAACAATCCAAAATCCTCGTGATTCTGGATTAAAACCTTAGGCGTTCCGTCTTTGTCACGTATATCCTGTGATACTGAACACTTATCTTGTTCGAACCAAAAAAATCCATAAAAATACTGCCCAGAAGGCAGTATTTTGGTTTGTGTAAATTTTTTGTAGACAAAAAAACGCCCAGTACCGACGGCTGTGTCGGTCTGGGATTGGCGCTTACTCTACGCCGAGCCAGGCTTTGATGCCAGGTTCGTGATGCTTTGCAGCGTCTAGGCCTGCCCGAAAGATCTTGGCGAGGGTCTTTGGTTTTTGCGCGATAGGGTTGAACCCTAGTGGTGCATTGAGTGGGCTGATCACATAGTAGCGGTCCGGGTCAGCCTTGATCGTTCTCATCGCTTCCTGATACCCGGTTGGGATATTGGTCGCGAGGCCTACATATGTGTCACCGAGGACATGACCGCCAAGACGAGCTAGCCACCCAGGAATTTTTGTTTCTGGGCAGTTGTAGTCGATGACGATCACTTTCTCTGCAGGCCAGGGGCCATCCTCTTCGACGAGGTGGATAGGCAGATACTCCACCAGACCTGCGTCGGTAAAGCGAGGTTTGCCGTTCTCATCAGGCAAGAGCGGAGAGAGAACGATGTTGGCGGCAGATCGACGAAGTGCTTCTACGGCGTTCTCTGCTGTCAGCTCACCATAGATGACTTGCTTGTTGGGCTTGTCATAGGTACCGGTGAAGGCTTTGATTGGCGAGCGGTCGAGCTTGCTGAGCTCAAAGCGGTCAATGCAGGTTGCGATGATTGCATCGAGGTCACCAGGTCGACCAGTCTTTTTCCATCGTTGAAGATCAAAGAACCCACGCGTTTGTGGTAGATCTTCGGTGAAGACCTTTGCTGCTTCGAGGATATCATCCATGGCAAAGGCAGCGCCGACGATGCCACCGACGGACGTGCCGCCGATGATTTTGACATGGACGCGAAGCCATGTAAGGAAAAACAGAACGCCGAGGGCAAACATGCCTCGACTTGCACCCGGGAGTGCAATGATGGCCAGATTCCGTTTGGTTTTGGTCACGATTGCACCTCCTTGGTGTTGTGAAACCTATATCATTCGTACCATGCTTGAGAGGTTTGATCAAATCTTTACTGAGTTGATGGTTGGATTTCATGATATTGACAACTAACCCAAAATAAGGATATGCTTCTTGCACACCTATAACCAATCTTATGAATTTCGACGATTTTATCACCCTTGCCCAATCTGAAGGAAGCAAGGTGTTTCTCTACAACCAAACCAAAAAACAAGGCTTCGTCATGATGCCAGCCGAAGAGTATGCCATGAACGTTGGTGCTGACGTGAGTTTGGCTGATGATGTGGATGAATGGGATGACGTGTGGGGGATGCCTTCATTTCGCGGAGAAGAGGAAGATTATATAGATTTTGACCTTTCTGATGACTTTCCACTCGAAGAAGCGATGGCACCTGAAGCATCAGAGTTTGCGACACAGATACAAGAGGACAACTGGGAAGACAAGCTCCGTGAAGCCACCGAACAAGGTGACGAGCGCGCTGCTCGCATCATGGAAGGCGTCACTGCCGCCCGCACCGAAGTAGAGGCTAGTCCTGACGGTCCGGACAGTCACTATGAGCCAGTGACACGAGAAGACGAGAAGCCAAAACCAGACGTTACCTGGCAAAAGGAACAGCCACTAGACCCAGAAGGGAGTGATCCTGTCTTCTACGATGAGCCAGTCTAATAACAATCCAGAAAAGCCGTAACTATGCGGCTTTTTTTGACACTCACGTTGCGAGGGGATTATCCCCAAGGGTGTGAACATCTGAGGACTTGACGGATGATAGAAAGTACGTTATAATCGCGTAGCGAGTAAAGCATCTACTACAGACCTCTTTTCCAGCATTTTTGTATTGCTGGATGCGAGATCTGTAGTCAATGTAACACTACGCATTTTGTAAAAATTATTTATTTTGAACCGCTGGATTACAAATCTGGGCAGACCACTCTGTGCAGTGCGGGGCAAACAACATGTATGGCTGAAGATTTTCAGAGAACAAAACCACACGTTAATGTGGGAACAATTGGTCACGTTGACCACGGTAAGACTACTACTACCGCTGCTATCCTCAAGGTAGCTGCTGCGGCTGGTTTCGGAGCTCAAGATAAGAACTTCGAAGACATTGACGCTGCTCCAGAAGAACGCGAACGTGGTATTACCATTTCAACAGCTCACGTTGAGTACGAGACTGAAACACGTCACTACGCTCACGTTGACTGTCCAGGACATGCTGACTACGTCAAGAACATGATCACTGGTGCTGCCCAAATGGATGGTGCTATCCTCGTTGTTTCTGCTGCAGACGGCCCTATGCCACAGACTCGTGAACACATCCTCCTTGCTCGCCAAGTAGGTGTACCTCACATCGTTGTCTTCTTGAACAAAGTAGACATGGTATCTGATCCAGAACTTATCGACCTCGTCGAAGAAGAAATTAAGGATCTTCTTACCAAGTACGAATTCCCTGGAGACACTACTCCAATCATCCGTGGTTCAGCTCTCAAGGCACTCGAAGACTCAACAGGTGACGCTGCGAAACCACTTCTTGAGCTTCTTAGCACACTTGACACGTACATTCCTGAGCCAGTACGTGACCTCGACAAAGACATGCTTATGCCTATCGAGGACGTCTTCTCAATCGAAGGACGTGGTACCGTTGTAACTGGTGCTATCGAACGTGGTGTGATCCAAGTTGGTGACGAAATCGAAATTGTCGGTATTCGTGACACACAAAAAACTACCGTTACAGGTGTAGAAATGTTTAACAAGAGCCTCCAACGTGGTGAAGCTGGTGACAACGCAGGAATCCTCTTGCGTGGTACCAAGAAAGACGAAGTAGAGCGTGGGCAAGTTCTTGCTAAGCCAGGTTCTATCACTCCTCATACTGAATTTGAAGCTGAAATGTACACCCTCACTAAAGATGAAGGTGGACGTCACAAGCCTTTCTTCAAAGGATACAAGCCACAGTTCTACATCCGTACTACTGATGTAACTGGTGAAATCATCCTTCCTGAAGGAACTGAAATGGTAATGCCAGGAGACACACTGAAGCTCAACGTCAAGTTGATCGTACCAGTAGCTCTCGAAGACAAGATGCGTTTCGCTATCCGCGAAGGTGGACGCACTGTTGGTGCTGGTGTTGTAACCAAAATCATCAAGTAACACTGGATTCATAACTCCTCGCCCCTATGGGGCGGGGAGTTTCGGTCCTGTTCATTCTTCTGCTGGGCAATAGGGGAGCGAACAGGATCGAAATATGATCCAGACTATAAGTTCTTTTGATTATGACCACCAAAAACGACGCTTCTGCAACAGAAGCAAAAGCAGGTCCACGCATCCGCGTAAAGATCTGTGCGTACGATAACAAGATTATCGATATCGCAACGAAGACCATCATCGATACGGCTGAACGCAACAATGCGAAAGTAGTCGGTCCAGTGCCACTTCCTACCTCAAAGAAGAAGTACTCTGTAAACCGTTCTACCTTTGTATCAAAGCGCTCACAAGAGCAGTACGAGATGCGTACTCATAAGCGCCTTGTAGACATCCTTGACCCGAACCCACGAGTCGTTGACGCTCTCATGAACCTCAACCTCCCTAGTGGTGTCGACGTCGAGATCAAGATGTCATAGTCCGAACAAGATTTGTTCAGACACCCGTTACTCCCCTAAGAGTAGCAAAAAAACGTGAATTGGCGCTTGCGCACATTGTGTGTGCAAGCCACTTGACAAGATACTTAAAATCAGGTAGGGTAATGCCAGAACATTACTTTACACACGCTAACGTGCTAGTTAGCTGGCGGAGATAAGATTCCTACGAGGGCAAACGAAAGGGAAAAACATCTCAAGAAGCAAACGCGCACAGAGGTATACCACCCTTGGTACCAACATCAACAACCGATTGCGACAGTTCTAGAAGCGCTAGAAGTGTTCGTCTTCGTACACCAATAATGCACGTATGTGCATACGTTGGTCGATGATGGGTACTTCTAGCGTTTTTGTTATGATGAGACCTACGGATAAGCAGTACGTATGCAAATAAACGGCTACTCGTTCGGATGCTAGGTCACTATCCACTAACACTAATATGAAATTCATTCTAGGAACAAAGCTCAGCATGACACAGGTCTTCCGCGAGGATGGCACTGTGGTCCCGGTAACTCGCGTACAAGCAGGCCCATGTGTGGTCACCGCAGTACGAGAGGTAAACGGAAAGAAATCCCTGCAAGTTGGCATGGGAAACCAAAAATCTCATCGCCTTTCGAAAGCCCTTCGTGGTCATTTGCAAGGGATCACTCCTACCCCAAAGGTAGTCCGAGAAGTCGTCCTTGATGGAGACACGACCCTCAAACGAGGTGACGTGTACTCAGTCAAGACCTTCGCAGCCGGAGAAAAAGTTGAAGTAGCTGGTCGCGGCAAAGGTCGTGGGTTCCAGGGTGTGGTAAAGCGCCACAATTTTAAAGGATCACCTGCAAGTCATGGTCACAAAGATCAACTTCGCATGCCTGGTTCTATCGGTGCAACCGATGCGGCTCGTGTCTTCAAGGGCACACGCATGGGTGGACACATGGGTGACCAAAGTGTCACCGTCAAGAACCTCGAGATCATCGAAGTTCACGAAGATACAAACGAACTCTACATCAAAGGAGCAATCCCAGGAGCACGTGGTGGTGTCCTCATCATCACTGCACCAGAAGGCGACATCGTCGCAGATGTAGCAGAAGAACCAACTCCAGAAGCAGCACCTGAAACTCCTGCACCAGAAGAAAAGAAAGAAGAAGCAGTAGCTGAAGAACCTGCAAAAGAAGAACAGGTTGAGGAGAAGAAAGAAGACGCTCCTGCAGCAAAAGAAGAAACATCAGAAGAAGCTAAGTAACATCATATGGCAAAACTTCCAGTATACAACCAAGACGGAAAAGCCGGAGCTGCGCTCGATGTGAATGATGCTGTCTTCGGTGCAACAATCAAACGTTCCGTAATTCACCAAGTCTACCGAGCGCTTCTCGCAGGTGCTCGTCAACCTTGGGCCAATGCCAAAGACCGCAGTGAGGTCAGTGGTGGTGGTAAAAAACCATGGAAACAGAAAGGCACAGGTCGTGCTCGTCACGGCTCAAACCGTTCACCTATCTGGCGTGGTGGTGGTGCGACATTTGGTCCACTCTCAACTCGCAACTACAAGCAAAAAGTAAACCGAAAGATGAGTCGTTCTGCTGTACGCATGGCACTCTCAGGAAAACTCAAGCACGAACAAATCGTCGCGCTCGAGTCTGCTCCAGAGGATGGCAAGACCAGCACACTCAGCAAGCTCCGCGCTATGCTCCCTGGAGCTGGCAAAAGCACACTACTCGTAGTGTCAGAGCCTACTGACGGACTTACTCGCGCTGTGGTCAATATTCCAAGACTCAACATGCAACGAGCGATCGACTTGAACGTGGCTGACCTCATGAACCACAAGTATATCGTGGTCACCAAGGATGCGACCAAGGTCCTTGAAGATCGTCTCGCATAACCCTACTCATATGGCACTTCGAAAAAAAGCAACAAAAGAAGAAACACCTGCAGTAGAGGCAGCAACACCAAAAGCAACAGCAGCAACAGCAACAGCAGCAACAGCAACTGCCGCGGTTGCTCCAGGTAAGACTATCCTTCATCCGATGCTCAGTGAAAAATCACTGGCTGCAGAGGCAAAGGGCGTTTACACATTCGTGATTGAAAAGAACGCTACCAAGGTAGACGTCAAAAACGAAGTAAAAGCTCGTTATGGAGTATTGCCAACAGATGTTCGCGTGATCAACACAGAAGGAAAGCGCAAACGAGTTGGTACTCGCCAAGGTCGTCGTTCAGACGTTCGCAAGGCGATGGTCACCCTGCCAAAAGGCAAAACTATTAGTATTCACGAAGGCGTTTAATATCCACTAAGCCAGATAACGAGTAACGCCGCTCGACTATTGGCTCAAGGTAATACACATATGGCTGTACACGTATACAAACCAACGACTCCCGGCCGACGCAAATCAAGCGTTCAGGATTTTTCTGACGTAACTGCTCGCCGTGGTAATCGTTCACTTCTCAAGCCCATTCGAAAACAGGGCGGAAGAAACAACCAAGGTAAGATCACTGTCCGTCACCGTGGTGGTGGCGCAAAGCGTCTTTACCGTATGGTTGATTTTGCTCGTCGTCAATTTGACGCGCCAGCAACGATCACCGCAATCGAATACGATCCAAACCGTGGACCACGTATTTTGCTTGCACAGTATGAAGATGGAAAGAAAACATACTTCCTCGGTTATGACGGTGCCGCTGTTGGCGACGTCGTTGTCTCTACTGCTGGTGCCGTAGAAGCAAAACCAGGAAACCGCATGCCACTTGAGAACATTCCTCTTGGTCTTTTTGTCTACAATGTAGAACTTCAACCAGGTAAGGGTGGTCAATTTGTCCGTGGTGCTGGTGCCTCTGCGCAGCTCATGGTCGTAGAAGGTGACAATGCTCAACTCCGTCTTCCATCTGGTGAGATTCGTTTGGTAGGTAAGAAGTGTGCAGCAACTGTCGGAAAAGTTGGTAATGCTGACTATTCACTTGTTCGCTATGGTAAAGCTGGTCGTATGCGTCACCGTGGTGTGAAGCCTACCGTAAAGGGGAAGAACATGAACCCGGTAGATCACCCTCATGGTGGTGGTGAAGGACATAGCCCAATTGGTCTCAAGACTGGTCCGAAAACCAAATGGGGTAAACGTGCGCTTGGTGTGAAAACTCGCAAGGCAAATAAGTGGAGCAACAAATTTATTGTTCAATCACGAAAAAAGAAACGTAAGTAAGCCTAATAAATCAATATGTCACGAAGTTTGAAAAAAGGCGCATACGTACACCCAAGTCTTGCGAAGAAAGTTCAAAAAGCGCATGATGCCGGTGATACGAACGTCAAAATCAAGACCTGGGCACGCAGTTCTACCATCATCCCGATGATGATCGGCATGACCTTCTTGGTCCACAACGGTAAAGACTTCCTTGAAGTCACCGTTGACGAAAATCGCGTAGGTCACAAACTCGGAGAGTTTGCTCCTACACGTAAGTTCATCCGCCACGGAGGTAAGATGGCGAAGGACGGTAAGTAATGCTCACTATGGAAAATACACAGACAAAAGCAGTACTCCGTGGGCTCCGTGTAGCACCTCGCAAGGTACGCTTGGTCATTGACCAAGTACGAGGCAAAAGCGTCTCAGACGCTCGCCGTATCCTTGACGGTTCTGTCAAACACGCAGCACTCCCAGTACTCAAGCTGATCAACTCAGCCGTTGCCAACGCAAAACACAACGATTTTTTGAAAGAAGAGTCACTCGTCATCAGTACGATCACTGCTGACGGAGGTCCTACCTTGCACCGCTGGATGCCACGTGCGATGGGACGAGCGACACCTCTTCGCAAGCGCACGAGCCACATCAACGTCGTTCTCACTGGAGAAGTAGATGAAAAGGCCAAGGCAGCTCGCGAAAAGGCAGCCGCTGCTCCAAAAGCGGAAGAACAAGCAGCTGACGCTCCTGCGGAAGAAAAGCCAAAAGCGAAAGCAAAAGCAAAGACAACAGAACCAAAGAAAATGGCTAAGACAGGTGCATCAAGCGCCGCTAAAAAGGCTACGGTGCGTCGTGCATCTGGTCGTAAGAAATAGTCCTATGGGTCACAAAGTACATCCGAAAATCCATCGCATGCAGGTCATCCATAGCTGGGACTCAAAATGGTTTGGCAAGAAAAACTATGCAACCTTTGCACAGCAAGACATTGCCATCCGTGAGCACCTCATGAAGACCTTCAAAGATGCACACATCGATGCTATTGCCATCGAACGTTCACCAAAGAACTTGACTGTCACTATTCTCGCTGCTAAGCCTGGTTTCATCATCGGCCGTGGCGGAGAAGGACTCGACAAGCTCCGCAAACACATCGAACGCAAAATTCTTCAAATGAAGCTTCGCGTGAAGATCAATGTCAAAGAGCTTCGTTCACCTGCGCTCTCAGCGTCAGTCGTCGCACAAACGATTGCACAAGACCTTGAGAAACGTATGCCATTTCGCCGCAGCATGAAGCAATCAATCGAACGCGTCATGAAAGCTGGTGCAAAAGGGGTAAAGATTTCAGTAGCAGGTCGTCTCAACGGTGCAGAAATCGCCCGTCGCGAGACACTCTCATCTGGAACAGTACCACTTATCACTATGCGTAGTGATGTAGACTATGCCAACTTCCCAGCAACGACGACCTACGGACAAATTGGTGTCAAGGTCTGGGTCTGTCGCGGTGAAGTATTTGGTCGCAAAGATAAGTTTGCAGAAGCAGCAGCGCAACCAGATCGTCGTGGTGGAAACAACCGTCGTGGTGGACAACGCAGAGAGCGTTCTCCAAGACGTGAAGACAAACGCGCGTAACTGAACCACTATGCTCATCCCAAAAAAAGTAAAACACAGAAAGTGGCACAAGCCACGTCGTCTCAATAAGGGTGTCGCTACTCGTACTAACACTGTCGCATTTGGCGAATTTGGTATGAAGTCACTTGGCCACGCATGGGTCAGCTCAAGACAAATCGAAGCTGCTCGTCGTGTCCTCACCCGTTATGTCCGCAAAGAAGGTAAAGTCTTCATCCGCATCTTCCCTGATCGCCCTGTGACCAAAAAAGGTTCTGAGGTTCCCATGGGAGGAGGTAAGGGTGCTCCTGACCACTTTGTGTGCACCGTAAAACCGGGCACAATCATGTTCGAAATGAAAGGCATCCCGCAAGCTGAAGCGTTTGAAGCACTTCGCCAAGCAGGACAAAAAATGCCAATGAAGATTCGTGCCGTGACTAAAGAAGAAGTGTAATATGAAATTCCAAGACATCGCACAAATGAGTGAGAAGGAATTGCACGATCTTCTCGAAAAGACTCGAAGTGAGCTCCAGAACCTCTTGTTCAAAGCTCGCGAAAATCAACTGAAAGACGTACGCGCAATTCGTACTGCCAAGCAGACCGTTGCACGAATTCTTACCAAGCTTAACGCCTAATCTATGACAACCAACGCAAACAACACTGCTTTGCACCGCCAGTTCGAAGGGATCGTCGTAGGTGAAGCAGAAGACAAGACCGTTCGTGTCAAAGTAGACACAACAAAAATGCATGCAAAATACCGCAAACAATACACCGTGAGCCGCAAGTACGCAGTCCACGATGAAAAAGGTGATGCGCATGTAGGAGACACCATCCTGTTTCAGGAGTGTCGCCCACTTTCAAAGAACAAACGACACCGTTTGATCTCTGTGATCAAGAAAGCGTAACCGCTCCTCGTATGATCCAACATCTATCAATGCTCAAGGTAGCTGATAACTCAGGAGCCAAAAAGCTCATGTGTATCCGTGTCCTTGGTGGCTACCGAAAACGTTTTGCACAACTCGGTGACGTGATCACCTGTAGTGTAAAAGAAGCTGCTCCTCGCTCTGCGATCAAGAAAGGTGAAGTGATTCACGCTGTGATCGTTCGTCAGCGCAAGGAAAAGCGTCGTAAAGATGGCACCTACATTCGTTTTGACGAAAATGCTGCTGTCATCATCGACAGAAAATCAAAAGAACCAAAAGGTACTCGTATCTTTGGACCAATTGCTCGCGAACTTCGTGGCAAAGGGTACCAAAAAATTGTCTCACTCGCACCTGAGGTGCTCTAACCGAATCGTATGAAGATCAAAGTAAACGACACGGTCAAAGTCCTCAGCGGGAAAGATGCTGGTAAAACCGGCAAGGTAACCCAGGTTTTGACAGGAAAGAACAACCAAGCGTACGTCATCGTCGAAGGCGTAAATACGCGTAAAAAGCACTTGCGTGCTCGTGGTCAAGCTGGCCAAGTGATCAGCTTTGACGCACCACTTCATGCAAGTAACGTGCAAGTCGTTGATCCAAGTTCTAGTAAGCCAACTCGCGTTGGGTTCAAGATGAATGGATCAGCAAAGGAACGCATCGCTAAGCGTTCTGGTGAAGCACTTTCATAATTCTCTATGCAGACTCCAATTCTCCAAGCACAATACACTGAAAAAGTGGTTCCTGCACTTCGTGAACAGTTCGGCTACAAGAACATCATGCAAGTACCAAGAATCGAAAAAGTGATTGTCAACGTTGGTTATGGCCGAAAGCACAAGGAAAAAGCCTTTATCGAACATGCTGAAAAGACACTTACTGCCATCACTGGTCAAAAGCCATTGCATAACGCAGCTCGTAAGTCTATCGCGAACTTCAAAATTCGTGAAGGTATGAACGTCGGTGTGAGTGTCACCCTGCGTGGTCAAAACATGTACGAATTCCTTTACCGCATGATCCACCTCGCACTCCCTCGTGTTCGCGACTTCCGTGGTCTTTCACCAAAGGCGTTCGACCAGAAGGGAAACTACACCATCGGTCTCAAAGATCAGAGCGCGTTTCCAGAAATTACTTCTGAAATGGCAGATCTCGTTCACGGTCTTGAAATCACTGTGGTCAGTTCAGCACAAAACAGAGAAGAAGGAAAAGCACTTCTCTCGGCGATCGGTTTCCCATTTAAAGACGCCAAATAATCACATACCTATGGCGACAAAAGCACAAATTGCAAAATCAAAAAGAAAGCCAAAGTTTACAACACGTCTTGTACGTCGATGTTGGAACTGTGGACGTAAACGCGGTTTCATGCGCGACTTTGGTCTTTGCCGTATTTGTTTCCGTGAATTTGCAAACCAAGGAAAACTCCCTGGTATTCGCAAATCTAGCTGGTAACGCATAAGCAATAAAGTTATGATGACAGATCCAATTGCAGACTTGCTTACCCGTATCCGTAACGCACAAGCTACTCGCAAAGCGACCGTAGAGATCCCCGCATCTAAGGTCAAAAAAGCTATTGCAGAAGTTCTTGTTCGTGAAGGCTACTTGGCAAGCGTAGAGCAAACCACTGAAACCCCAACTATGCTCGAGGTGGGGCTCAAGTACAATGGCAAAAAGCCATATATCCAATCTCTCAAGCGAGAAAGTACTCCGGGACATCGTATGTATCGTAAGGCAGACGAACTGCCAACCATCTTGAATGGTTACGGTATCGCGATTGTCTCAACCTCAAAAGGTCTTATGACTGATAAAGAGGCACGCCTGGCTAGCATCGGCGGCGAAGTAATTTGCTCGGTCTATTAATAAATAGTTCAGAGCCATTAGTAAGAGGCGGCTACCTTTTTGGTGGCTCTGAACTAGCCTCGGAATGTAATAACCTGTATGTCACGTATTGGTAAACAAACAATCACAATTCCCGCGGGCGTCACAGTAGCTATTGCCGATGGCAAAGTTTCTGTAAAAGGTCCAAAGGGTGAACTCACCCGTGATGTCCATCCTCTTGTCACAGTAAAACAAGAAGATGGTATCGTCACTGCTGACGTTCAAAACAGAGAACAGAAGAAAGAACGTTCTTTGTGGGGCACATTTGCTGCTCACCTCAAAAACATGGTAGAAGGTGTCACTAGCGGTTTCAAGAAACAACTTGAGATCAATGGTGTCGGATACCGTGTTGCGATGCAGGGAAAAGATCTCAAACTTGAGGTCGGATTCTCTCACTCTGTCGTCTACAAGATGCCAGCAGTAGTAACTGCATCAGTAGAAAAGAACCTCATTACCCTCGAATCTGCTGACAAAGAAAAACTCGGCCAAGTGGCTGCAGAGATCCGAGCAATTCGTAAACCTGAACCATACAAAGGAAAGGGTATTAAGTATGTTGATGAAATTATCCGTCGCAAGGCCGGTAAGGCTGCAAAGTCGGCATAACGTAAACATATATGAGAACACTATCAAAAGAACAATCTCGTAAGCGACGCCACATCCGCGTACGCTCACGTGTCACAGGTACCGCAGAGCGACCTCGTTTGAACGTCTTTCGTTCACTTCGTGGAACATATGCTCAGCTTATCGATGACAGTACTGGGACAACGATTGCGAGTGCAAACAGCAAAACCGTTTCTGGTGATGCTGGTGAACGCACTGGTAAAGTTGCAGCGTCATACCTTCTTGGTAAGGCACTTGGCGAAGCAGCAAAAGCTAAAAATATTGATAAGGCCGTCTTTGATCGCGGTGGGTACAAGTTTCATGGCCGTGTGAAGGCTGTGGCAGACGGTGCTCGCGATGCTGGCCTGCAGTTTTAACGCACTTGTTATATGTCTGAGAACAAACAACAACAGTCAAACCGCAGACCACGTCGTGGAGGCGGACGCCCAAAACGTGAGAAGCCTGAGTTTGACCAACAAATCATCGACCTTGCCCGCGTGACTCGTGTGACAAAGGGTGGTAAGCAAATGAGCTTCCGCGCTACTGTCATCATTGGTGACCGCAAAGGTCGCGTAGGCTTTGGTACCGAAAAAGGAAAAGATGTCCAACTCGCTGTCGAGAAGGCCGTCAACCAAGCCAAGAAAGCACTTATCACGGTCCCTATTGTCCGTGGAACAATCCCTCATCGTGTGGATGCAAAGTTCAAGGCTGCAAAAGTCATGATCAAACCTGCACCGATGGGTTCTGGTATTATCGCTGGTTCTGCACTTCGCACGATCCTCGAATATGCCGGTGTACCAAATGCATCTGGAAAGATCCTTGGGAAGACCAACAACAAGCTGACCAACACACACGCGGCAATCAATGCGCTTAGCTCATTTTTGCCAAGTGCTGTCGCCAATGGAAAGCCAAAGAACGTCGCACCAAAGAAAGCTCCTGCTGCCAAGAAACCTGCTGCAAAGAAAGCTCCAGCCAAGAGTGCTTCTGCAAAGAAACCAGCCGCCAAGAAACCTGCAGCAAAAAAAGCAACCAAGAAAAAAGAAGATAAATAATCAACCTTGCCTCTATGACATTTGGAGCTAACAATCTACAACCAAAACGTGGTGCGTTCAAGACGAGCAAGCGTGTTGGTCGTGGTAATGCCTCACAAAAAGGTACTACCGCGGGTAAAGGTATGAAAGGGCAAAAAGCTCGCTCAGGTGCGAGTGGCCTTTCTCGTGTGGGGTTTCGCCAATCACTTCTCAAAGTGAAGAAACTTCGTGGCTTTAACAGCCCTCATGCGAAGAAGGAAGTTCTAACCTTGAACACCCTCAATCGTATCAGCAAAGACAACGACACGATTGATCCGTACGTACTCGAATCACGTGGCGTCATCAAAACGTCAGCAAACGGTGTCAAAATCGTTGCGACAGGTGAGATCACAAAAAAAATCACAGTATCTGGATGTGCTGCCTCAGCCGGTGCCAAAAAGGCAATCGAAGCTGCAGGTGGTGTATTTGCTGCTTAACTGCTGTTCATGCTACCGTAAGGTGGCATGAATTATTGTAAACAAGACTATGATGGAAAAACTTCGACAAGTGTGGAAGATCGAAAGCCTCCGAAACAACATTATGTTCGTCCTCGGTATGCTCGTGATCTTTCGCTTGGTAGCACATATTCCGGTTCCTGGTGTAAATGTTGAAAACCTTAGTGCATTTCTCCAAGGCAACCAAATCCTTGGCTACCTCAACGTCTTTTCTGGAGGAACAATTGAAAACTTTTCTCTCGTGATGCTTGGTATCGCCCCATACATCACCTCATCTATTATCTTCCAGCTCCTCACCATGGTGGTGCCAAAGCTAGAAGAACTCTCAAAAGAAGGTGAGACTGGTCAACAAAAGATCAACATGTACACACGTCTTGTGACTGTGCCACTCGCACTTTTGCAAGCGTACGGGTTCATCCAGCTCTTGCAGCAGTCTCCTGCGCAGATCATCGATGACACCTCTATCTGGAAAGTAGTCAGCATCATGCTTACCGTGACTGCAGGTACTGTCTTCCTCATGTGGATCGGCGAATTGATCACCGAGCGCAAGATCGGAAATGGAATCTCTATTCTCATTTTTGCTTCTATCGTCGCGTCATTTCCAACTGCCGTACAGACTGCGTGGGTAAACTATGACCCTTCTCAGCTCTACACCTACGCACTCTTTGTCCTCATGACGATTGCAACGGTCGTTGGTGTCGTCATCGTGAGTGAAGGTCAGCGCAACATCCCGATCCAGTATGCCAAGCAAGGTGCGGCCCGTGGCCGTGGTCCGAGTCAGGCTGCTGCGAGTCATTTGCCACTTCGTGTCAACATGGCTGGGGTGATCCCGATCATCTTCGCGATTTCGATCGTCCTCTTTCCACCAGTGATTGCGCAGTTCTTCATCACCAACACTGGCTGGACTGCTGATGCGGCAAATCTCGTCATCAACCTCTTCAACAACCAGCTTTTCTACGGAGTACTATACTTCCTTCTCGTCTTCGGCTTTACCTACTTCTACACAGCGATCATCTTCCAACCACAGAAGATGGCTGAAAACCTCCAACGTCAAGGAGCGTTTATCCCAGGTATCCGCCCAGGCAAAGAAACAGAAACCTACCTCAAACGTGTGATGGGCCGTCTCCTTCTTACAGGTGCGACCTTCCTCTCTGCGGTAGCCGTACTGCCACTCGTGATGCAGGTCCTCACCAAATCACAATCACTCGTGATCGGTGGCACCAGCCTCCTCATCGTGGTATCAGTAGCGATCGAATCTGCCAAGCAGGTCGAAGCGCAAGTGACTGTCCACGAGTACGATACGATTAGCTACTAGAAGTCAGAAATCAGTATTCAGGATACAGGAATCAGAAAACAACAAACCCGCCTATGAGGCGGGTTTGTTGTGCAAATACTTGTCAACAAAGCAAATACTTGATAGTCTAAGTACGGAAATAACTGTATATATGGGATTTTTCTTTGGCCGCACCAATACGCATAACGCGACACAAAAACGGCTCTCTCGAGCCGCGATCCGCAAGGTCATCTCTAGGAGCGCCATCCGCTCACTCTCAGCCTCAGACGAGCTGGCTGCCGAGGAAGCTGTCGACAAGGCGCGTGGCGGGGACGGCAAGATTTCAGTGCAGCAGATCGATGATGCACTCAAGAAAATCGAACTACGTAGCAATTTTACGGCAACTGATCGCAACGGCATCGTCGCCGCGTTTAAAAAACATTTCAACAAATAATACTATGGACTACAAAGTCATCATCCTTCTCGGCGCACCAGGATCTGGCAAAGGGACCCAAGCCGTCAAACTCGCTGAACGTTACAACTTTGGTCATATCTCTACAGGAGACTTGCTTCGAGCTGCTGACGGAAGCGCGGCGACGAGTGATGAAGATCAGCACAAGATTGATCAGATGAAGAGCGGCAACCTTGTGGCAGATGATCTTATCTTCAAGCTAGCCTTTGCTGAGATCGAAAAGAATTTCTCCGAAGGAAAAGGCGTCGTCCTTGATGGTGCTATCCGCAATATCCCCCAAGCGCAAGCGTATGAAGAGTTTTTCTTTGAGCAGGGTGTGGCCGCTGCGGTCATCGCTGTCGAAGTCGCTATCTCAGACGAGACGAGCCTCGAACGACTGATCGGTCGTGCAGAGCAAAGTGGTGGTGCGCGAGCTGATGACAAAGAAGAAATCATGCGCAAACGCATTGCTGACCAAGGTAATGAAGCTATCAAACCTATCCGTGAATACTACGAAAACCTTGGCATCCTGCAACAAATCGATGGAGAGCCATCGATTGATGAGGTGGAGGAGGCTATCATCGCAGTGCTTGAAAAGTAGTAGGGTTGAGCGGATAGCGTGTAGCGTATAGTTGCGAGCTAGTCTGTCACATTATATTTGATCCTACTGCGTCAGCAGGTCATGCCATGTCGTTTCGACATGTGTAGCGGCCTCTACGCTAACCGCTAACCCCTAAACGCTATTATTATGGCCTACATCAAATCAAAAGAAGACGTCGCAGCTATCCTCGAAGGAGGGAAAATCCTTGGAGGAGTTTTGGATGCCATCAGTGGGATGGCCAAGGCTGGTGTCAGCGCCAAAGAGCTCGATGAATATGCCGAGAAACAAATCCGCAAAGCTGGCGGAACGCCTGCCTTCAAACACTATCAACCACATCACTCTGTAGCTCCATTTCCATACACTGTTTGTAGTAGTCGCAATGAAGAAGTCGTCCACGGCTTTGCGACAGCTGACAAAGTCCTGCAGGATGGCGACATCTTTACCATGGATATTGGGATGGTATACAAGGGTTGCTACACGGACACAGCGAACACTGTGGCCGTAGGGGAGATCCCAGCTGAAACCAAGAAGCTCATGGATGTCACCCGCGAATCACTCGAGCGCGGCATCGCCGCCTGCTACGCGGGTAACACTGTTGCAGACATCGGCAAGGCGATAGAAGGCTACGTCAAAGGCCAAGGCAAGTACGGCATCATCCGCGATCTGTGTGGTCATGGCGTCGGACATGCTGTCCACGAAGAACCTATGGTCCTCAACTTTTATCAGCGTTCACAAAAGAAATGGTCTCTCGAGCCTGGTCTCGTGATTGCCATCGAGCCGATGCTTACCCTCGGTGGTGAACACATCGAAACCCTCGACGATGACTGGACCATCGTCAGCGCCGACCGCAGTCTTTCAGCACATTTTGAACACACGGTCATCATCACTGATGGTGATCCAGTGGTGGCGACTCGTCGAGTAAGTGAATAAATCATATGAGAGAAAATTTTGAAGCTTTAGCTAGCAAAGAATACAAGGAATCTTCCCCCCAAAAAGATATTATTAGTTTATATGCCGAGAAAATGAAGAGCCTGGAAGGAGTGCATTGGACTCATGGCTTACCTGATGATCATCCAGCTATGGTAGGACGTGAAAATTTAAAAGGGTTCTATCCTCATGACAAGGAGAATAGGGAAAAACTGAGCTATATATACGATCCCGACTTCATTCGTGCAGAAGAATATTTTGCAACTGCTGGTATATATACGGATGATAAAGAAAAATATGAGAGAAAAGGTTGGACATTTTCTGAGCCAGATGAATTAAGTGGAAAATTTGTTATGTTACGACCAAGAGCATCAACTCTTGACGTAAAACATGTTTCTGGTATTGAAATTCTTGAGTTTCCTGATACCGAGTATGATTTCATATTTAAAGTTGGTGATCTTGCTGCAGGCATGCAGATAGTTGATGCTTCGGCTGTTGAAATAACTATTGACAGAACAGGACAGTTGATCAATTCAGAAGGTAAAGAGGTGTATGGAGAAACGGTGAGTGTCACAAAAAACTCTGAAGTAGCTAAACACTCTTTTTTTTCAGATGTAAGAATTGTTTTATTGCAATTAAAGGAATTTGGTTTTAAAAAAATTATTGTGAATCCTTCTGATGAAAGAAGAAAAAGAGTCTACAAAAGAATTGGACTGCATGCGTTTGGCGATAGCGAAGATGCTGGATTAGAAGGTGACATCGACGAGATTCTATTAAGCAGGAGGGTTAATTAAGATGTTTGTTATGAAAAACATTCTCGCCGTCGACTACGGCAAAAAACGTATGGGGCTCGCTTGGCTCCAGCCTGGTATTGATGTGGTGCTTCCATATGGTCTTATAGAAGGCAATACTGATGCAGCTCGACTCAAGGAACTTGCTCAACTTATCAAAGAAGAATCTTTGACAGATATCGTCTTTGGTTTGCCTCTCGGAGAAGATGGCAAAGAAAATGAAAACACAGAGCGTGTTCGTGCATTTGCAGCAGACGTTAAAAAATCTGCTAAGGTGAATATTGAGTTTGTCGATGAACGTCATAGTTCACGTGCTGCCGACCAGATGGAAGGGGACGCTAGTCGTGACGAAAAAGCGGCCATGGTTATTTTGAATAGTTATATTGGCCAAGTTGGGGTGTAGGTATTGCTCCTCCCCTCAAAGGGGAGGCTGGGAGGGGTTGTACACCACAGAATTTTGGTAGACTAGGCAAACCCCCTCTAACTCCTCCTCATAGGGGGAGGACAAGTCTTACAAGCTTTTCAAGCCTTTTAGGCCTTTACGTATGCTTTCACTCATCCTCTCCCGTACTCCCTTTCGCGAACATGACGAGCAGGTCCATGTCTTCACCAAGGACAAAGGCAAGCTCGAATTGGTCACCAAAGGGACCAAAAAAATCACGAGCAAAAACGCGGCCCAGATAGAGCCGTGTTCTTTGGTGCAGATAGATGTGACGCAGGGCAAAGCCCTCGCATATTTACTTCGCGCCGTCCCGGTCAATCGCCACCAGCAGATCCGCGCCCGGCTCGATGCCTCACTTGCGGCGGGCTATGTGGTCTCGGTACTCGACAAACTTCTCCAGCCAGCCCAGCCAGAACCTGTACTTTTTGCGCTTATCCTAGATTGGCTGACCTGGCTAGAAAAGGGCGGTCAGGTGACACTGCCTATTCTCGACGCGGTCATGCTCGCCATCCTTGGTGAGCTTGGGGTAGCGCCAGTGCTAGACCAGTGCGTGGTGAGCGGTGAGACATATCAGGAGATGATGCATCAGTCACTCTCTAGTAAGCGTGCCAATCCAGGCCTCTACCTGGCCGGTGGAGGACTCATCTGCGCCGCAGAACGAATCAAAAAACAACGCGTCGGCGAACGCATCCTCGAATGCGGGCTGATTGAAATCAGCAATTTGCAACTACTGCAAAAAGCCAACTGGCGGAACATCGCAACGTCCAACATGAGCGCGGCAGAAGTGCAGGCGCTCCACCGACTTGTCTATGAATATCTGCTTTACCATACCGAGCGCAAGGTGAGTGACTGGGGGAGTATTGTTTCGCTTTCAACATAATATTTGTCATTGCGAGCGAGGTACGAGCGCAGCAATCATTTACATAGCACGCAAGAGATTGCCACGTCATGTCTACGCATTCCTCGCAATGACGAGAATAAAAAAAGGACCCTGGCCGCAGGTCCGCCTCGGGAGGACGGGGCAGTGCGGGAGGGTCAGTTGACGCGGGTTTCGAGAGACTCGTTCAGAAATGGATAGCAATAGATGAAGCAGATGATAGCGATCCGCATCGTCACCCCACTAGGGAGTGTCACCTTTTGCACCATGTGGCGCATACCTGGCTGCGCCTCGTATCCGTATGCAGGAAGATCCTGCGCAAAGCGTCCGCCGGCAAAGAGCCCGGCCGAGCCACGCGGCGTCGAGTACGGAACGTACAGGCCCGTCTCAGGATCGAGTCGGACGAGACCCTTGGCATTCTCATACAGCGTCGCTGTCGCGGAGTTGCGATCCAGATGATCCTTGGCCGATGCGCCATCGAGATCTTCGTAGTATCCTACCAAGCGAAAGAACGTGTAACGGTCGAGCGCCAAGCTATTGAGCAATCGCTTCTGATAGTCCGCATTCGGATAACGCTCTTGTAGCGCTGCTGCGAGCGGGATGATCACACTGTCAATGACCCTTCCTCGAAGCGTTTCGAGGGCTGCGAACATGTCTGCGAACTCATGAGCTGGGAAAGGCGTCGTTTGCAGTAGCGCTCCCGTGTCTCTGTATGCCTGGAGTATGTAGCGCAAGGCATTTTCTACTACTACGCCGTTGGCATCTGGCACCGGATCACTCGGGTCACGGGTGAAGAATCCTTCCCCCTTTTTGTCGGGCGTGACGTGATTGGCCCAGCCACTCTTGAGCCGGTCTTCGGGACTGAGGCTGAGGTATACCTCGACCGCCTTTTGGAATCGAGCTGCAATGAGCTCGGTGAGTTCATCGGTCCCTTCGGGGAGCGGGATGGTTTGGATTGCTTGAGCAAAGAATGCCTCGAGATCAATCTTGGTCGTCATGATATTTTTCTCCTGCTTTCATTGAACCACACCCTATTCTCCTACGCAAACTGACTTTACAGATTGGCTCTGTTGTGGGAAGATGGAGGGGCAAATGCCAGAAAAGCTTGAACAGCTAGAAAGGCGCAAAAGGCTACTTTACGCCATTTCGACCGTAGCGTAGCGAAGTGGAGAAATCTCTTAACGATACATTGAGGCAAATCAGAATGTAAGGGATCTCTCGACTTCGTTAGCACTCCGCTCGAGATGACATACACATAATAAGAATATATGCACTTCAAAATCATCGACGCGATTGACTCAATTGACCAAGAAGTTACGGTAGAAGGCTGGCTCGCCAACATGCGCAGCAGCGGCAAACTTGCGTTTTTGCAACTTCGTGACGGCTCTGGCTTTATCCAGGCGGTTGCGAGCAAGAATGACGTGGGTGAAGACAACTTTGCGGTCATCGAAAAGCTCACCATGGAAAGTTCAGTCAAGGTGACCGGGAAGATCGTCCGCCATCCAAAGCAACAAGGCGTCTTTGAGATGCAGGCTACTCATGTCGAGCTCGTAGGCGAATCACCAGAATACCCGATCAGCAAGAAAGAACATGGCCCAGAATTTCTCCTCGACAATCGTCACCTCTGGCTTCGCAGCAAGAAGCAGTGGGCAGTCTTGCGTCTTCGCCACATGGTCAAGGCTGGCTTCCAAGAATACTTCAACACCACTGGCTTTGTTGAGATCGACACGCCGATGTTCACCCCAACCAGTTGTGAAGGTACGACCGAGCTGTTTGAAGTCGACTACTTTGACCAACCAGCCTTTCTCTCTCAAAATGGTCAGCTCTACCTCGAAGCGCTTGCGATGAGCTTTGGCAAGGTCTACGACCTCTGCCCAAACTTCCGCGCAGAAAAAAGTAAAACCAGAAAACATCTGACTGAATTTTGGGCGCTTAATCCTGAGATGACTTTTGTCACTCATGAAGAGAGTCTCGAAGTCCAAGAAGCGGCTATCAAACACATGGTCGCGTACGTGCTCGAGTGGGGACACCGCGAACTCGAGATCCTCGAACGCGACGTCGAAGCGATGCGCGCGATTGCCAAGTATCCGTTTACCCATCACGAATACCCAGATGCAATCAAGCTTCTCCAAGAGATGGGAAGCAAGATCCAGTACGGTGATGATATCGGCGCCGAAGACGAAGTACTCCTGACCAAGGACAGTGACGTCCCTGTGATCGTGAAGAACTGGCCAAAGGCAATCAAGCCATTTTATATGAAGACGCATCCGGAAGATCCTGAGCGTGTCTTGAACGCTGACATCCTTGGGCCGCGTGGCTTTGGTGAGATTGTCGGCGGCTCTGCTCGTGAAGACGACTACGAAACGCTCAAAGCAGCGATGGAAAAAGACAACCTCAACATGGATGATTTTGGCTGGTACCTCGACCTCCGCAAGTACGGAACGGTGCCACATGCTGGCTTTGGGATTGGTATAGAGCGTATGGTCCGCTGGGTCAGTGGCATCCATCATGTGCGCGAGACGTCAGCGTTTCCGAGGATGATCAATAGGTTGCGACCGTAGGAAAACAAGTTATCCAACTATGACTGTCAAAAGAGAACAGGCAAGCATCGCTTTGTTGGTAGCATTAGCATTTGTTACTGTGGTTGGCGTTTGTTTGCTCATGATTGGTACACTGTCTAATAAAAAAACTGACTTGGAAAGCAAAAACAGTTTAGAAACAACTACTGCAATTGAAAAAAATGATAACGTTTCAGACATAAAATTTGAAAAATTATCTAGCTTTGGTGATATCTCTAGGTATCCAAACATAAAATTCAAGCAATTAGATGAAATAACATATATTTACAAAGATGACAGAACTTTCGAAGTGTCTGCATATCTTGATAGCGATACTCTTATTCTTTTAGGCAAAAAGGCTCGTTCACCTCATCAAGATGATTCATTTCCAGGATATGGCATTTATCTTTATTCTTCTAAAAATGACAGTTTTATAGACAGCATATTGGTAAGTACAACAATCAACAATATTGTACAGTTAGATAATAAAACTATTACGTATACTGTTTCTGATGGCTATTCAGAAATGTATCACATTGAAACCTATCATCTAGATACCTCTGTCACCACGACACTTTTTGAAGGCGTAAAACTTACACTTCCGTACTCAGTATATAAATTTAAAGTATTTCAACATGGCAACCAATATTACGAACATAGTCAATCAATAGTTCCGAATAGGTGCCCATTTAGTAGTTTAAAGCTGTTAAATACTGACAAGTCTAGTAGAATAATTTACAATCAGTTTGTGTGTAATCACGACTATATTGATCAGGATCATGACAAAGTGCTGTGTGTTGATTTTAGCAATGACGATTTGTATCTGTCTCGACAAAGATATAACTCAAACTCAAATATTGTTACTGAAAAACTTGTAAGGAGGAATTTATTAAGTGGGGAGGATGAAGTGCTTGGAGAAGATGTTCACGGCGCAGGAAGAGAATCAAGATATGTTTTTGATGGAACATTTAATACATCGAAATTTGAACATATATCTTGTCCTGAGGAAATAAATAGTACACATCTAGAGAGTAAGGAATATTCAAGAGATAATGGCACTACCGCTAGAAATTTAGGAAACAGGCTTAATCAGCTAGGCAACCCAATTTATGAGTTGCGACATTATCCCGAGAGTAAGTATAGCGAAAATGTAACTAAGTCTGAGGTAGTTATCTTCTATAAAGACGATGGCCGTGTATTGACAGACACATTTGTGTTGAAAGAAGGCGCCAATGTTGAGGCGAGTACCTGGGGTTCTATGTCACATATTGGTGATCTTGAAGAAGGTGATTACTTGGTTATGGTAGATTGGAAGTTTAAGCAAAGTTCAGAGCGATTAGGTGAGCTTATTGTGTTTAACATTATTGATAAGTCAAAAAGAACAATTTTCAGTCAAAGTTATTCAGATGATCACAGCTGGTTTGGTGATTGGGGTGGCAATGTAATAAGAGATTCTTCTCAATTAAGTATTGGTCAAATAGATACACACAGAATTGGTATGAAGGGAAGACTTTATCTCTTGCCTAGCAGTCCGGGCCGCTTTACTTATGTGTATGTAGATATGATTTCTGGGGATGTGCAAACATATGAAAGTGACCCAGAAAACGAAGTAACATTTGTGACATATATCGACTCGAGAGAAAGTGGATTAATTGGGTTTATTGAGTGGAATGATAGCGGGTTTGGCAATGTTTTTTATATCAATCCACAAGAAAGAACAAAAAACTTAATAACCATGTCAAATTCAAATAGCTATGCTATCCCTGATGGAAGGGATAAATTTGAGAATGTACGAATGACTTGCATAGATATGCGATCAAAAGTATTTCATAATACATCATTTACTCTTTTTAGAAGTTCTAGTTTTAAAATAAACAATATCAAAAGAATAAACTTCCTAACTAAACAGGAAGAAATTTTCGAAGTAAGTGAGATGGGAACAACCATTATGCATAAAACTAGTGAAAGTGGAACAACAGGAACTTTTCACTTGAGTACGTACCCTTATGATAACTTTTTCGGCTGCTAAATTTTTATGGAAACACCACGACCAGAGTCAGCAGTAGCTTACCGCGAGACAGTGCCGTCAAACATGGAGATCGCTGCGCAGGAGATGGCTCGGAAAAACATTGAGGAGTACCTTGATGACTTTCGTGTGCTCTTGGCGAGTCAGAGCATACAGCTGGGTAGTGAAACAGATTCGGAGACACATATTTCTTTTGTCTTTCACGAAGATGATGGTCACTTGATGTCAGTGAAAAAACGAAATACTGGGCTCAAACCATTGCCAGAGGGGCGGTACGAAGGTGGTGGTCTGTGGGGTGCGTTTGTGCTCAAGAGGGTATATGCCAAAAAGAATATCAATGGCAGAGAGGTCGCCAAGCTGAAAGGGAAGAAGTTTGATGCCGTGTCATTTGGTTCAGTTCAACCGCATGTAGACGCTGAACGGGCTCTCAGAGAAACAATGCATCTCTTAAACAAAGAATTATTCTCGTCATATGGGCAAGAAGAAGGCTAAAAAAACACCACCAACTGAGGTATCGCCCGTCTACCTCGAGCGCCTCACCGAGATGTACGGTGAGGATGTTTGTCGTGACATCGAAAACGTCATGATGGCGCGGCCGACGACACTGCGGGTCAATCATATCAAGGGAGACGGCCAGGCGGCTATCGAGACATTGCGGGCTGATGGATTTGAGCTAGAAGCGGTGAGCTGGTATGCCGATGCGTATATCCTCCGCAACAAATCAAAGCGCGAGCTGATCGACCACCCGGTCTACGAAGCCGGCCAGATCTATGTGCAGAGCCTGGAGAGTATGGTGCCGCCGCTCTTTGTTGACACTCAGCCTGGCGAGTCTGTGCTAGACCTCACGGCCGCACCCGGGAGCAAGACCAGCCAGATGGCGATGATGATGGGCAAGCAAGGGAGACTGGTAGCCAATGATGTGAATACGGTTCGGTTTTATAAATTGCGGCATAATATGCAGCTCCTAGGGGTGACCGACGAAGCTTCTGACTGGCAGTTTGAGCTCGAGCGGTTGCCGGGGACTGAGTACTGCCGTCGCAACAATGAGACGTTTGATAAAATTTTGCTCGACGCGCCGTGTGGGTCTGAAGCCCGCTTTGCCAAGGACCGGCCCAAGAGCTTTGGCTATTGGAGCGAACGCAAGATCAAGGAGATGGCCTACAAACAACGCAAGCTCATCCTCGAAGCGTGGAACGCGCTAAAGCCTGGTGGGACGCTGGTGTACTCGACGTGCACCATGGCGCCGGAAGAAAACGAAGCCCAGATCTCACTGCTGCTTAGTCGTAATGAAGATGTAGAAGTGGTGCCTATCTCTATCGATGGGCTTGATCAGCTGCCGTCTGTGACCGAGTGGCGAAGCAAGCAGTATGACGAGCGGGTCAAAGATACGCTTCGCATCATGCCGACATCGGATATCGAGGGGTTTTTTGTGGCAAAACTCAAAAAGAGCGTATAATACTTGTATTAGCATTAAGCAATCATATGACCAACCATCACTTCAGACCAAAACGATACGGCTACGGACTTTATCCTGTCACCTGGCAGGGCTGGATGCTGACCCTTGCTCTTGTGGGTGTGCTGCTTGTCGCTGCGTACGTAGACGGCATCATGGGGCCAACGGAGCCGACCATGCGTGACGTGCTCCGATTTCTCCTTGACGCTGGGATCATCACCACACTCTTTATGATGCTCACCAAGGACCGATGCGAAGGGGGACTCAAATGGCGCTGGGGAAACAAGTAGTCTATGGCCGCCGAACTGGATGAACGGATCAAACAACTGATGAAGAAGAAGCGATACACGACGATCGTGCGGGAAGGGGAGAATATGGAGGATCTTTCAGGGTACATCGTCGGCAATTCTCGCCGGCTGGTGCTTTTGCACCAGATCAGCAATACGCTTCTTGATGGCTACGCGGTCTTGCGTAGACGAGATGTCACCAAGGCCCTGCACGGAAGAGCAGAGCAATTTTTGCATCATGTCTATATTTCCGAAGGGGCGGCGGAGGAAGCGGTCAAACCCAAGAAGATCAGTCTGACTAATTTTGAAGTACTGTTTACCTGGTTAAAAGAAGCGGGGATGTTTGCGGCGGTGTTTGGCGAAGAAGATGAGATAGATGGCTACGTGCTCGGCAAGATCATCAGAGTGAAGAGTATGCATGTGACGATGCGTCACGTAGACGAGACGGGGCACTACGAAGACGCAGTGGTAGATGTACCGTACGACGAGATTACCAAGGTAGAGTTTGGTGACAAGCACTCAGAGATGATGAAAACGTACGCGAGAGTATAATTGTTTAGTAATAGACATACAAAATACGCTATAAAAGATGACTGTGTATAGGTCTTCTTTTTGATTATGCTGTGTCATGATATACTTGTGTCAGACAAATATACTTTTTTTCTTAGAGGGCATCTATGAATAGACTTTTTCGATGGCAATATATTTTGCCTACTTTTGCTGCCACATTGATGGTGGCTGTTATGTTACATGGAGCATCGCAAACTATTGCGACCAATCCACCTGTAGTGAACTTTGGTTCTTCTACACTGTATGCCCAGACCAACTGGGATGGGGGAGTTGGAACCAATACGAGCTCTCAGTATACTAGCATCACCAATCTCGATGCTGCTACTACTGGACAGCTTTCTGGGACCACTACTGGTGTCAGCTGGTACAACACTAGTTGGGCATACCGTCGTGAGATCACGATCAATAGCAGTCAAGTTTCAAGTACGCAGACCAATTTTCCGATTTTGCTTACTGAGTCAAACTTTGACGCAGCCTTCTTTTCACATATCCGCACAGATGGGCTAGACGTCGTCTTTACCTCAGCTGATGGAACGACGCTTCTCGACCGTGAGATCGCATATGTCAGTACTACAGCGCAGGCTGTAGAAGCCTGGGTCCGTATTCCTACGCTCTCAGGGAGTAGCGACACCGTCATTTACGCTTACTATGGCAATAGCGGTACAAGCGTTGCCAATAACACGACAACGTGGGATAGCAGCATTTTCAACTTTGTTGCTCACCTTAACGAAGACCCAGCCTCAGCGTCAAATCCTCTCGATAGTTCACAAAATGCATCAGTTGGTACGTATGTAAACTCTCCAGTTGCTACGAGTGGTATCATGGGGACTGGTGTTGCCTTTGACGGTGTCAACCAGCATATTACCTTTCCAGATGCTGCCCCACTTGATGTTGGTGACAATCATGCATACTCAGTGTGGTACCGCCCAACTAATAATTCACAGAATGCTCGCGTATTGACAAAAGCTGGTGATGGCTCGTACTCGCAAAACAACTATAGTATCGGTACATTTGGCACACTTGTAGAAGGATATAGCTATACCGGAACATCAAATCCTACAGCCCAACGCACTGGCGTTGTTTCCGCAGGAGTATGGCACAAGGTGGATATCAACTTTGATCGTGCAAATAATCAGATGCAGTCAGGGGTAAATGGCTCATTTGCAAACCATGATATTTCAGCCGCTGCCGGAACACCACTTGCAAGTAGTAATCCACTGTACATCGGTATCGGTGATGCCACACCTAGCGAGCCGTATGTTGGTACAGTCGATGAAGTTCGTGTATATAGCTCAACAGTCTCTACCAGCTGGTTTGCGACAGAATACAACAACCAATCAAACCCTGGTACGTTTGCAACAGTGGCGGCAGAAGAAGCGCAGTGGTATGACACAGCGTGGTCATTCCGTCGCCAGATCGACATCAACCCAGCGCAAGTATCTAGTACCCAATCAAACTTCCCAGTCCTTTTGACCGGTACTGGCTTTGATAGCAACTTTTTTAGCAACATTACATCTAGTGGTCTCGACATCGTGATGACTGACGCTGATGGTACGACGATTCTTCCTCGTGAAATTGTAAGCGTATCGACGACTGCGAGTACAATGGAAGCGTATGTTAGTATTCCTACGCTTTCTGATACTGTGACCACAAGCTTCTTTGTTTACTACGGCAACTCATCAGGTAGCTTGGCCAACTCTACTACTGTTTGGAGTGCTCAGAGAGCTGTATGGCACATGGAAGAAGACCCAAGTATCACTACAGATGGAAGTTGTGGTGGTGGTAGTAGCAGCATGTGTGACTCTACTGTGAATGCAAACCATGCAACTTCAACAGGGTTTACGTCAGCGAATGTGACAAGCTCTCCAATTGGAAACGCATATGCATTTGGTACTGGACGCCGTCTTAATGCTCAAAGTGGTACAAGTCTTGATGATCTTGGTGCCAGAACAGTGTCTTTTTGGATGTATGGTGATAGCGCATTTAGTAGTGACAACAATCACAACATCCTAAAAAAATCATGTAGTTTCCAAGGGTGGCAGATCGTGTTTGACAATGACAATGATGTCTATGATGATCAGACAGGTACCACTGCTGGTATTGATCAAACACTTATCTGGGATCAGCAAACAGGAGGAACAGACCCATTTGTTATCTCTGGTGATGGTCTTGTCACTGATGATACCTGGCATTATGCAACATTTGTATGGGATGACTCTTACGATGGAACAAGTGGACAATATTACCTCAATGGTAATTTGATCGCAAATTATTATGAAACAGCAGCACCGAGTGCTTCAGCTGTTTCAGATGCTTGTGGCAACTTCTACATCGGTGCCAATGATTTTTCACCGTATAGTCGTGAATTTCACGGTGGCCTCGATGAAATGCGTATTGCTAGTGGCACAATTTCTAGTTCATACATTCTTACTGACTACAACAACCAATCAAGCCCAGCAACTTTTTACAGTGTAGGAAGTCATTCTACCTCTACTTCAGCGACAACCTTTACTACTGGGACACTTGTCTCAGCGATCTATGACGTTGGTACCAGTATCCAATCATGGGGGACAGTCCGTTGGACAAGTACCAATGATAGCTTTGTCACCGTCAAAGCTCGTAGTAGCAATGACAGCGGGATGAGTGGTGCGACAGCCTTTGATAGCTGTAGTGCCCTCAGCCAAGATCAGGATCTTACGAGTGATAGTTGTGTGACTGATGGACACCAGTATCTCCAATACCAAGTAGAACTCACGACAACAACCGTTGCGTTCCAAGACATCACCTTCCAAGGGATTGAGACGGCAACGACAAGCATCCTCGAATCTGGCGGCACCGCCACGATCTATGTCACGCTCGACGAAACATCTGGTAGCAACGTAACAGTACCATTTACCGTATCTGGGTCTTCGACGGCAGGTACTGATCATGATCTTATGAGTGGCAGTATCGTTATCACCGCTGGTAACCTCTTTGCTGTGACGACGACCAATATCGTGAGCGATAGTCTGGTTGAATTTGATGAAACACTCATCCTCACGATGGGTGTCCCTACCAATGGCCAGGCTGGTAATCAAGCTACCTACAATCTCACTATTACAGATGATGACTTTGCTGGTGTGACACTCACGACATCATCACTTGCTATTTCTGAAGCTGGTGTGACCACATCATACAGTCTCGCCCTCCAGTATCCACCAACGACGACCGTGACCATCGCACTCAGTACGAGTACTGATTCACAAGTGACCCTCTCGACGAGTTCGATCGACTTCAACTCAAGTACGTACAGCACACCTGTCGTCGTGACGGTGACTGCTGTGGACGATGCCCTCGAAGAAGGCTCACACACTGGAGTGATCACTCACGTTGTTTCTCAGACAGGTGGTCCATACAATGGTTTTACTATCAGTAATGTGACAACAACCATTACTGACAATGATGCTGCTGCGGTAACACTTACTACTTCATCAATTGCGATTAGTGAAGCTGGCACCACAGCTACCTACACTATCCAACTTGCTTCTCAACCAACAAGTACCGTGACAATTGGTGCGACTAGCTCACTTGGTCAAGTGTCACTCTCTACTACCTCAATCGAGTTCAACTCTACAACATGGAACGTCCCAGTGACCGTCACGGTGACGGCTGTTGATGATGCAAGCATAGAGGGATCTCACAGTGCAGTGATCACGCATACATCGACACAGACGACAGGTCCATACAATGGTCTGAGCGTTGCAAGCGTTGGCATGACGATCACGGACAACGAAAGTGTAGGAATCACCTCGACGACAGTTGGCTTGGCTGTGACCGAAGGAGGAGCTACGACAAGCATTGCCTTTGTCCTTGATTCTGCACCTACGACGTCAGTGACGATCACCTTTGGGACTAGCTCACAAGGTGTCATTGCCTCACCAAGCAGCTTGACCTTTTCATCTACCACATGGAATGTTGCCCAAACGACGACAATTTCAGCATATGATGATGCGTTTGTCGAAGGTGCCCACACGAGTGATCTTACCTTTACTGTTGCCAACACTGGCGGTGCGTATGATGCCTTTAGCCTTTCATCAGTGAGCTATAGTATTACAGACAATGACGCTGCGGGCGTGACCACCACAGTCACGGGTCTCAGCCTCGCTGAAGGTGGTAGCAATGGTTCGTATACTGTGGTACTCCTGAGTGCACCGACTAACACTGTGACCATCAATCTCACGACAAGTACTGATCAGGCAACTGTCTCACCAGCTAGCTTGACCTTCAATTCAAGCACATGGAGTGTTGCCCAGACTGTCACCGTTTCACCTGTCGATGATAGCGTCGCGGATGGACCTGGTACGACGACTATCACACACACGATCGTGACGACTGATACTGACTATGCAGCACTGAGTGCCGTAGTGGTGACGACAACGGTGAGTGACAATGACACTGCTCAGGTCACAGTGACTGAATCCTCTGGCTCTACATCTGTCACCGAACCTAGTTCAACCGATAGCTATACCGTTGTTCTTACTTCACAGCCAAGCTCTACGGTTACTATTACCCTTACGACAAGTAGTGCTGACTTTACCGTATCTACCTCATCACTTACCTTTACCAGTAGCACCTGGAACTCTGCTCAGACCGTTACTGTTACAGCGCGCGCTGAAAATGCTATTGCTGAGTCAACAGTCATTTCACCTATCACTCATGCCGCAACAAGTGCTGATACCAACTACAATGGTATTAGCGTGGCAAGTGTGACGACTACCGTCAACGATAATGACACACCAAACATCTCTTTGTCATCAGCCACCGTGAGCTATACTGAAGGTTCAGTTGGCGGGACATATACTGTCTCACTCACAACAATGCCAAGCTCAAGTGTCACGGTAGCGATCGCTACCTCATCTGCGGATGCTGACATCTCGACGACGTCGATCTACTTCACCTCTACGACATACAACGCTACCGTAACGGTGACTGTCTCGACTGCTGATGATACTGTTGTCAATGGCACACGTACAGTGACACTGACGCATACTATGACGAGCGCTGATGCCAACTACAATGGTGTAAACACCTCGACGGTGACAGCGACAATTGCTGATGATGACGCAACAGCATCAACTGACACGTCAAGCAGTGGTGGAAGCATTTCTTTCTCAACATTTGCCAACAGCACACCAAACACAGTGACAACGTATCAAGAGTATAATCCTAATACCGATACAACAACTGATACGAATAATGACAGTACTGACGATAGTTGTCAGCTCACCCCAGGTCGACCGTATCGTAGTGCTGGATCGAACGCCGTATACCGGGTGACCAGCAACTGTACGCTCCGACCATTCCGTGATCCAAACACATTCTTCACATACTATGACTCTTGGACTGAAGTAGAAACTGTTCCTGCACAAACATTTGCTAGCGTTCCTAGCGATGCCGTAGACTTTGTCCCTGCTGGACCAAAATATGATCCTCAGTATGGTGCACTCGTGAAGATTGTCAGCGACCCACGTGTCTTCCTCCTCCTCGGTGGAGAACGATACTGGATCAGCTCAGAAACAGTGTTCAACGCGCTTGGTTACCAATGGAGCTGGATCGAAGATGTTGCTCCAGAGTTGCTTGATCAATATGCCGAAGGTTCTGAGATCACCAGAACAGATGTTCATCCAAACTTTACGCTGGTAAAATATGCGGATGATCCAAAGGTGTACCGTCTTGAACCAGACCCAACTGATGCAACCAAGCAAGTAAAACGACATATCTTGAGCGAATCGGTGTTTACTGACATTGGCATGCGCTTTGACCGTATCGTCACTATCCCTGCGTCGGAGACCTATGCTGACGGTGAGCCTCTAGGCGAGGCTCCTGCAGCGGTACTCGGTATATCTGAAGAACGCGAAGTGTCTCCAGTGATTTCATATGGCGAATCTAGCGCTCGAGTAGCAGAAGTCCAAAAGGCTTTGGCTTCAGAAGGATTTTTCTCTGGTAGTGCAACAGGAATCTTTGGTGGTTCGACACTCGCTGCTGTTCGAGCCTACCAAGTTGCCAATGACATCAACCCTACGGGTAATGTCGGTCCATTGACCAAGGCTTCACTTGGCATGTAGTAGCCTCACAATATATGTCATAAACGCAAAGGGACCCTTAGGGGGCCTTTTGTGATGTATATATGTAGTGGCTACACCTCTGCGAGGTGTAGCCGGAAAAGCCAGCTGAGGCCAGGTTCGGTCGCGAGTCCGTGACGTAGTTGAACATGATGACGAAGAACTCAGAGAAGTCACGAGCGATGTCCTTTCTATTCGGATTGGCGAGGACGAACCTCCGGTAGATGCCGGAGATCGCGTGACACGCAATCGATTGTGCGACCGGATGGTTGTCGAGCTGTCGAAACACGAGGATTCGAGAGAGTGCATCGCTGCGGGCAGCGATATACTCGTTGAAGATCGGATCCATGATAAACACCTCCTTTCATGGTGTATTACATATACTATAACACATTTTTTGGCTTTGTGCGGCAAAATCTTGTTTTGAATTCTTTTACCTTGCAAAAAGAGATATTTGTGCTAGACTAAACAAAGAATAATTGGCTAAGAACAGGCAAATATATGTTTCGAACACACACCTGCGGCGAACTTACTGAAGCACACGTCGGCACTGAGGTGACCCTCTCTGGTTGGGTCCACAAACGAAGAAATCTCGGAGGACTTATTTTTATTGATCTGCGTGATCGCTACGGGCTCACCCAAGTTGTCTTTCATCCAGAATCTACAAAGAATTTTGATGTGGCTGATGGGCTCAAGTATGAGTACGTAATCAAAGTCGCAGGTCAGGTCGTCAAGCGTGATGAGCAGGCTGTCAACGACAAACTGGCGACTGGCACGATCGAAGTCTCAGCAACTGACATCGAGATCCTTTCCAAGGCCAAGGCGATGCCATTTGAAATTTTTGATACTGGCAAGGGTGAAGAAGATGAAGAACTCCGCCTCAAGTACCGCTTTCTCGAACTCCGTCGTGAAAAGCTCAAACAAAATCTTCTCTTCAGGAACAAGATGGAGCAGTTTATCCATGGCTACATGCAGTCTCGCGACTTTGTGCATCTGGCGACGCCACTGCTGACCGTCAGCTCTCCAGAAGGTGCGCGTGACTTTCTTGTCCCGAGCCGTATCCACCCGGGCAAATTTTATGCACTGCCACAAGCACCACAACAGTACAAACAGCTCCTCATGGTCGGCGGCATGGACCGCTACTATCAGATCGCGGCGTGTATGCGTGATGAAGATCCGCGCGCAGACCGTTCACCGGGCGAGTTTTACCAGCTCGACGTCGAGACCAGTTTCATGACTAGTGAAGAATTCTTCCAGCTTATGGAGCCACTCTTTATCGGTCTCACCGAAGACGTCGCCGGCAAACAAGTCCAACAAAAACCTTTTCCACGTATTCCATACACAGAAGTGATGGAGACCTACGGAAGCGACCGACCAGACCTCCGCTTTGACCTCAAGCTCCAAGATATGACCGACTGGGCCAAGGGGACGGACTTCAAAGTCTTTAACAGTGCTGAAAACGTTCGTATGCTTGTCGTCCCTGGTGGACACGAGTTTAGCCGCAAAGTGATCGAGCAAGAGCTGGAAGACAAGGCCAAACGTGCACACGCCAAAGGTCTTGCCTGGATGAAACTTGTTGACGGCAAATTTGATGGGGGAGTGAGCAAGTTCTTTACCGATGCCGAGCTTGACGCTGTCAAAGCAACAGCTGGTACTGACGAAAACGCCATCTTCCTGTTTGTCGCTGACAGTTGGGAAGTGAGCTGCACTGCGCTTGGCGCCGTGCGTACTTACCTCGGCAAAAAGCTCGAGCTGGCCGATCCAAACGTGATTGCCTGGGCGTGGGTGATTGACTTCCCGATGTTTGAATACAACGAAGAATTCGACAAGGTCGATTTTGGGCACAACCCATTTTCTATGCCAAAGGGTGGCATGGAAGCGCTTGAAAATGAAGAACCACTCCAAGTCAAAGCTGACCAGTATGATATTATCGCCAATGGGCTCGAGCTTTCTAGTGGCGCGGTCCGAAACTACAACCCTGACATCCTCGAAAAAGTCTTTGAAATTGCTGGCTACGAAAAAGAAGAAATCCGCAAAAAGTTTGGTCACATGATGGATGCCTTTGCCTATGGCGCGCCGCCTCACTGTGGCTTTGCCCCAGGCATCGAACGACTCGTCATGGTCCTCCGTGGTGAAGATAACATCCGCACCGTCATGCCATTTCCCAAGAATGGCCGTGCGGAGGAGCCTATGATGGGCAGCCCAGCGCCAGCAGAAGATTGGCAGCTCAAAGAACTCGGGCTCACTCTCACACCACCAAAAAAGTAGTATGTCACGCAAAGACAGCCAACCAGGATTTAAACCAGAAGGAGAGCCAACTGCCGAGTTAGCTCGCGTTGATTTGGAACAAGTGGTAACACAAGGATTACCTAAAGAATATCTAGATGTGATTGGAGCTGATCGTCAGGGTCCTGAAGCTCATGACCGGGCTGGTATAGAGCCAAAGTGGACGGAGTACTCACTACCATACAAAGTAGCATATGATGCTCTTGCTGAAGAACATACTGGTAGAGAGGAAATTCGCAAGCTGATTAAATCATTGGAAAAACTAGCCCCCATAGTTCTCATTGCTATTGGCTCAGCCTCAGGTGCTGATAGACCTGAAGCGTTTGATCTTGATTTACTGGTTCAGTCTGACGCATACAAGGATGGATTGCGAGAAATTTACGAAATGAAATTGCCTGATGTAGAAGAGTATATTCTTGTCCGCAAGCGTCTTGATCAATTTTTGCAGGAACACCTCCAGGAGCGACCAGTGATTCATGGTGATTCAATACTTGCACATGGATTGCGTTCAAGTCTTGGTATTGGAGGGAAGGCATTAGATTCTTCACACCGGATTGATAGTACTCAACATGATCAGAGTTCATCATCTTTTGCTGAGATTCCAACGATTCGAAAAGAACTAGAAGATGGAAAAGAACCACTTCATGTCAATGCCACAACACTTCAAGCGTTGGAAGGCATGATTGCTGAATTGAAAAGAAAAACTAATTTTTCAGAAGAAGATAAAACACTGGTTCAATCTATTATCGATACCGCTGAAAGTATGATGTCTCGGATAAACGTTGACCATGAGTTTTATGGACGTCTTGAAGACGCACAAGTTGAGCTAGCGATATTGGCAACAAAAAACTAGTCCATGACCACCCTCATCATCCCAATTTATAATGGCGAAGCCGCTATCCCTGCAATGTGGCGGGCTGTTCGCGACTGGAAGCGAGCAAGAGCAGAAGAAACTGCTCTTGTGTTTGTAAACGATGGGAGCACTGATAATACCGGTGCCATGCTCGACGTGTTGGTGCAGGAAGATCCTACGCTACGGATTTTTCATCTTCGAGAAAATATGGGCAAAGGCATGGCGCTTGCGACTGCCGTAGCGCAATTGACGTCTGACAGCGTCGTTGTGTTTACTGATGTTGATCTTCCGTATACACTCGAAGCCGTTGATGCTGCCGTGGCATACCTCCAAAAGCATACACGCGCTGATCTGGTGATTGGGTCTCGAGCATTGCGCAAAACAGAACAGTATTCACGCTACCGCAAGGTGTTCTCATCAGTATTTCGTCTTTTGTTACCACGCGCTGTACGCGCATATTCGGATACCCAGTGTGGTCTCAAAGCGTTTCGCATGCCAGTTGCAAAGGACCTCTTTGTGCATTTGAAGACATCGCGCTGGGTGTTTGATGTTGAGTTATTGCTCAGAGCGTCACGAGCCAAATATGTCGTCCATGAGCAGGCGGTTACTCTTCGCAGTGGGCTTGCCCGCGGCAAAGGAGGATTGACGTTGATGGGGGACGGACTCAAGGTGATCAGAGATATGATCACCATTTACTGGGCAAATCATAAAGGGCATTATGATGAAACGCTTCAATCTTAGCCAGAAATACATTTTCGTAGCAAGTTTTGTTGTTACGCTATGTTTATCATTTCTTGTGTTTGGTTCATCGCTCAGCGTCGGATTTTTGAGTGATGATTTTCACATGCTGTCTCTTACTGAGACGCAGTCACTTTCGCTTGGTGAGTATTTCACGACCAATCTTGAAGGAACGCAAGTTGGGAGCTCTTATGGGCCGGTATTCCGACTGTGGTGGCGGGGGATGTATGCCGTTGCTGGTGACAATGCGACCATCTATCATATGGCAATAGTGTTTCTGCACGCGCTTGCTTCTTGGCTTGTCGGGGTGCTCGCATGGCAGATATCTCGTCGTCAGTGGGTGTCTGTTGCTAGTAGTCTCGTGTTTCTTACGCTTCATGCTCGGGCAGAGGCTGTGAGCTGGGTGGCGAGCTTTCCGCATGTCTTTGGGACGGTGTGTGTACTTGGAGCAGTTGCGTTGTTTCTCGTGGGGATTCGAGGGAATCAGCGATATTTTCTTTATGCGTTACTTGCTTGGTTGTTTGGTCTTTTTACCAAGGAGATTGCGATCACCGTGCCGGTGATTTGGCTACTCATCATTTTTGTCCATTATACGGCGTGGCAGGCACGACTACTGACTGCGCTCAGACAGCTTACGATCCCTGCCGTTATCGTTGTCTCATACTTGGTTTTGCGGGCCAATGCGACGGGACAGCTGGGCGGGTACTATGCGAGTGAGAGTAGTTTTTCTCCTCTTGCCACTGTCCAGTCTTTGCTTGATGTGATCATCGGTACGTGGTTGCCAGTACTTTACAGAGCTCCAATTGTTGAGATGGTGATGGTGCACCCTGTGGGGTTGCTCCTCGTAGCTCTTGCTCTCATCATATACCTCAAACAGACAAACTCACGCCAAGCCGCCCTATATTTTGTCTTTGTAGGTATAGCCGTGCTACCTTTTACGCAAATTGCGCTTCATCCACTCACCCAAGAAGGGGAGCGATATGTATACTTAGTTTCTGCGTTTCTCGTACCTGGTACGCTATTGCTGCTTTTTCAGCTCATTACTCATCAACGCCATCAGCGACTCTTGGTCGCTACGCTTATTTTGGTACAGCTCATGTGGCTCATGCCCAAGCTTGGTGATTGGCAGCAGGCGGGTATCCGTACGGCTCGACTACTCGACTCTGTGCATGCACTCGAACTGCATAGCTATGATCAGATCACCCTTGTCGGGCTGCCTGATCACTATCTTGGTGCACAGATGCTCCGCAATGCCGCCGGTGAAGCGCTCACTAGAGAAGCCACAAAAGAGCTGCGGTTTCGTGAAAGAATCCCTCAGTACAGCCAAGAAATCGGCATTTATGCAGGTCTTCAAGCGGTAGAACAGACAAGCAGTACAGCGCTTTTGATGGGGAGTGTTACTGGCTTTCCCGTATGGGATGGGGAGTACTCTCGTAGTACGATCACTGGCTTTACTCAGCCTGGTCACCAAGGCAACGGCATCGAAATCAGCCTGAACACAAACGCTATTCAAGACAATGTTGTGTTTCACGGTCAGCAGTATGTCATGCTCTACTATGATGGGCAGGTGCTCAGAGAGCTACTACGGGTATACTAGTTGAGCCACCCTATTGCACGTGGTACAATACCTTCGCATTGCGCCGAGATTTGGACAGCCTTATACCTATGACCCAGTTTACGTTACAGTTAGACCAATGTAGTGGACCGCTTGACCTTTTGCTGTCGCTCCTAGACGAAAAAAAACTTACTGTTTCTGAGCTGTCTATCTCGTCAGTCACTGAGCAGTATCTTTCACACCTTGATTCACTCGAAGAGATCGAGGCGGGAGATCTTGCTGATTTTCTGGTTGTCGCGTCCAAGCTTTTGCTCCTCAAGGCCAAGACACTCTTGCCACAGTTTGCTCCAGAGGAGGAAGAAGATGAAGGTGACCTCCTGGCGCAGCTAAGACTCTACAAGCAATTTCAAAAAGCGAGCCGCAAGCTCAATGCTGCTTGGGAAGAAAAGAGTAACGCGAGTGTCTTTCGCGTAGAGCCTATCCGCTCGAGCGAAGGCTTTGTCTGGCCAGACAATGTGTCGAGTGACGCTATGCACAAGCGCATGCTCCTCGTCATCAAACGACTCAAGCCGCTCAAAGCGCTTCCTCAGACACGCATCGACAAAGCCGTCTCGATGAAGGCCAAGATAGATCGCATACGAGACGTACTCAAGCAATCAACGCAATTGAATTTCACAGACATCGTTGAACAACAAAAAAATAAGACAGACGTGATCGTTTCTTTTCTCGCACTTCTTGAGCTGGTGAAGACCCGTACGGTCCGCCTCGAACAAGATGAAACCTTTTCTGACATTATGATTACTTCGCACTAATATGCACCTCTTATCCGCCATCGAATCAATCCTCTTTGTGGCAAGCAAACCGCTCACAGTCAAGCAGCTCGCCAAGGCAACTGATGCCCAAGAAGGAGACATCCTCGAGTCTATCGAGTCCCTCAAGCTCAAGTGTAACGGCGACCAGTCCGGCATTCACCTCCTCGTCAGTGGAGACCAGATTCAGCTCGCCAGCAATCCTGCCTATGCTGAGCTTGTCGAAAAATATATCAAACGCGAAGTGTCAGGTGAGCTCACCAAAGCGCAGCTCGAATCACTCACTGTCATAGCGTACCGTGGGCCGATCACTCGTCCCGAGCTCGAGCTCATCCGCGGCGTCAATTGTTCGGTGATCGTACGGACACTCATGATGCGTGACTTGATCCGTGAGGTAGAGGATGCCGCCAAACTGATGCCAGCGTATGAGCTCACGACGACGGCACTTGCCGAACTTGGGATCAGCTCTGTAGAAGAGCTTCCTGACTATACCGACCTTCATGCCCACGAACATCTCGATGCGGCACTTACTATCACAGAAAACGAATAATTGCGTATGCCAACCAGAGGGCTTTTTTCACACATCAAAAAAGGAGCACAAAAAGTACTATTTTCATCTGTCGTCATCGCAGGCGGACTTGCCGTGGGTGGTATTGTCCTCGGGACAGCACTGCCTAGCATCGACGTCGATATGTCAGCGCTTGCAGCAGCAACGGAGGACATCAAATCGTTTTCGCTGGCTAGTGCTGGAGGAGATGTCAACGAAGCACCACCACAAGTGGTGCTTGGGACCGTGATCAAGGCACCAGAACTTCCTATTCAGGTTGCTTCGCTCCCAACCCAACAAGAATTTTCTGCTCGCTCGATCATCGTGCGAGATCATGATACAGGCCAACTCCTGTACCAAAAACAAGCGTATGATCCACACGTCCTCGCTAGTGTGACCAAGCTCATGACAGCACTGGTCTTTCTCGAGTCTGATGTTGATTGGGATGCTGATGTAACCGTCGTCGCGGACAACCTTTCTGACAGTCACATGGTCGGTGGGGACGTCTTTAGTGTCAATGATTTGTGGTTTGCAGGTCTTGCCGGCTCCTCCAACAAAGCGATGCAAAGTCTCGCTGATAGTACTGGTTGGCCACGCGAAGCATTTGTCGCCCGCATGAATGAGAAAGCGAGTGAGCTAGGGATGAGTGATAGTGTCTTTGTCGAACCGACTGGACTGAGTTCGGGCAATGTTTCGACTGCTGCTGACGTTGCGCTCCTTCTTTCTGAAGCAATGAGCCATGAGATGATCCAACGAGCCCTCCTCGAGCCAAAGTACACCCTTCACTCCAAAAAACGTCGCGCACATACCGTGAGCAATACCAACTGGCTTTTGCATGAATGGACGCCACATGATTTCTTTGTCTTGCGTGGAGGCAAGACGGGGTACATCGCTGCGTCACGGTACAACTTCACCATGCAAGTAGAAGACGAACAGAACAATATCTTGGATGTCGTCGTCCTCGGTGCGGCTCATCAAGAAGCCCGATTTACCGAAGCGAGAGATATCGCTACCGCCGTCTATGATACCTACGTGTGGCCAAATGATCCTACCTACAGCGAAGCTATTCCATATGTTGAGCCAGCACCACAAACCACTTCTCACTAGTGCCCGCATCAAAAGTATCTTGCTCATCGCACTTGTGCTTGGGTTTGCGGTATACGTCAACGTGTATACGCCAGGAGAAGAATTTATTCGTCAGTATGCAGCGAGTTGGGGCTACCCAGCTCTTTTTGCACTCGCGGCGTTGTCAGGGTTCAACTTATTATTTCCTATCCCACTCATATCATTTTATCCGTTTCTCTTGGAGGTTGGATTTGATCCGCTCCTGATCATCGTGGTCATCTCACTTGGAATGGTGTTTGGAGATCTTGTCGGATATATTCTCGGTGCGCAGAGTCGCAATCTTGTCACCGACGAAAAGAAACATCCATTTATCACCAAGCTCGAAACCTGGATGAATAAGGGAACAGGGTATCCGCCATTTATCATGTTTATCTATGCGGCCGTTGTTCCGATGCCAAATGAGCTCTTGGTCATCCCGATGGCGTTCTTGCGCGTGCCATGGTGGCAGATCGGCATTGCGATCTTTTTTGGCAATATTATCTTCAATACTCTCGGAGCATTTGGTGTAACCGCAATTTTCTAGTATATGCATCTCTACCACTTTTATCACCGGCATCACCAAAAACGGCAGCATCACAAATCACCGTTTTGGCTCTTTGAACTCTCTATCTGGCTTCATATGTTGGCGCGAGCGTTGTTTGCAGTGTTTATTCCGATTTTCCTTCTGAAGCTTGGCTATACGATTGGCGAAGTGATTGTCTATTATTTGCTATATCATCTGATCGACCTCCCACTCAATATCGTGGCCAAAAGTTTTGTACAGAAGTATGGCGCGCGCTTGATCATCGTGTTGGCGACATTGTTGATGGTATTGTTTTTGGCGCTATTTCTTTCTCTCACGCCAAACAACTGGCCACTCCTTGTCGGACTAGCTGTAGTGGCCGCCATGTATGACACGTTGTACTGGGTGGCGTATATTTTCTTTTTCATTCGTAGTGACAGTCAAGATCACGCTGTTGGCAAGAGTACGGGCATTCTTCATGCCGTACGAAAGTCAGCTGGACTCCTCGGCCCAGCCTTGGGAGCGTTTCTCTTGGTGTTTGTGAGTCAGCAGGTGTTATTTTTTGTGACGATGGGAGTGTTCTTGCTTTCACTGTGGCCACTCTTTTTGCTCAAAGATTTTCCGGACAAACCGCAGCAAGCATCACTAACACTGCGCCAGTTTTTTGCTGACAAAGAGGGGAGAAGAGAGTTTATTGCGACTGGACTCTATGCGATTCATGACATTGTGGAGAGCACATTGTTTCCGCTGTTTATCTTTATGGTGTATGGCACGATCGAGTCTGTCGCACTTGTCCCTGTTATCGTGTCGGTGACTGCAATCGTGATCGCACTGCTTATGGGCAACCTGCGTCCCAAAAAACGTCATATCGCACTTATCATCGGTGCGGTGATGATTGGCTTCATATGGCTTGCACGCTTGGTTATCGATCAGGGAGTCTTATACTATGCAAGTGTCTCGGCTGTTGGCATCTTTACCTATTTTATTCTGGTGCCGCTAGATACTGGCATCTTTGAACATGCACGCCGTGTAGGTGATCCACTCTCCGCGGCAACGTACAGAAACATTGCATATATCGGCATGTATGCCCTTTTGTTTGCTGTTCTTGCCGTCCTGGTCAATGTATTTCATGTGAGTTTTGTTATCGCTGCATTTGGGTTGTTTGTCTTGGCTGGTGTGGAGATGGCTGCGGTGATGTTGTGGGGACGCAAGAAGAATGCGTTACAGTCTTGACCTACCACCCCCGTTCAAGTCCTTTTCGAGACCTAGCATGCATTGCAAACAAAAAGAACGCTCGATATGAACGTTCTTTGGTACCGCGAGAGGGACTTGAACCCTCAAGGTATTGCTACCGGGGGATTTTGAGTCCCCTGTGTCTACCAATTCCACCATCGCGGCATATACGGTGTAATACACAGCCATCATACGCTACATTGATCCTGCCGTCAATAACAGGTATACTTATCCTATATGTCACGAATCATCGCTGTAGTAAACCAAAAAGGAGGAGTAGGGAAGACCACGACCGCCATGAACCTGGCGGCGTATTTGGCTGAGCTTGGCCAATTTGTGCTTCTTGTTGATATGGATCCTCAGGGCAATGCCACGAGTGGTTTTGGGATTGCCAAGTCAGACATCCCGCATGGTATCTATGAGGCTCTTGCTCGCCAAAAAGCTATCCACGAAATCGTCCATCACACCGCTCACGAAGGGCTCCGTGTAGCGCCTGCTACGGCCAATCTCGCTGGTGCCAATGTCGAGCTGATCGACGTCGAGCGACGCGAGTTTCAGCTCGCTGAGCTTCTCCAGGAAGTCTCCCATGCCTATGACTATGTGATCATTGACTGCCCTCCATCTCTTGGGCTGCTCACGATCAACTCGCTTGTCGCTGCCGACGAGATCCTCATCCCAGTGCAGGCAGAGTACTATGCGCTCGAAGGACTTGGGCAGCTGCTCGAGACGATCAATCTCGTCAAAGAGCACATCAAGCCAGAGATCAGTATTCTTGGTGCGGTGATCACGATGTTTGACAAGCGTACGAGACTGTCATCTGACGTGATGGAAGAACTGTACAAGTTTTTTCCTGATACGATCTTTCGCAGTGTGATCCCGCGTACTGTGCGACTCGCCGAGGCGCCGAGTTTTGGCCAATCAATTTTTCATTATGAACCAAAGGGGAAGGGCTCTCGCGCCTACGAGCGTCTGGCACGTGAAGTCATCGAACGTGCACCAGAGCCACCCCAAGAAGACACGGCTAGCTAGCCACTAACATATACGTCTATGGCACTAGGAAAAGGACTTGATTCCCTCATCCCCCAAAACAAACCAGTCAAGAAAAAAGCTGCAACACCAAATGTTCCAGCTGTTTCACCATCTGCTGATGTTGAGAAGATTTGGCAGATCCCACTTTCTGAAGTCACGCCAAATCCTGATCAGCCACGTAAGCACTTTGATCACAAACAGCTCGAAGACCTCGTGGCCAGTATCAAGCAGCATGGCATCATGCAGCCACTCGTCGTCTCCGAAAATGCTGACGGCGGCTATGAGATCATCGCGGGTGAGCGTCGCTTCCGGGCTAGTCAGATCGCTGGATTGGCGACTGTACCTTGTATCGTCCGATCAGTCACCGACCAGGAGAAACTGGAGCTTGGTCTCATCGAAAACATCCAACGTCAACAGCTGAACCCTGTCGAAGAAGCATTTGCCTACAAACGACTCGGCGAAGAATTTGGCCTCACCCAAGAACAGATAGCCAAACAAGTAGGAAAGAGTCGATCAGCTGTTGCCAATATGATCCGTCTCCTCGACCTGCCGGACGAGATCCATCGAGCACTCATCGACGGCAAGCTCACCGCCGGCAAAGCTCGTGCCCTCCTCTCACTCAAAAGTGAAAAAGAACAGCTGACCATGTTTCAAAGTATGCTTGGCGAAGGTATGAGTACGAGAGACGTCGAATCAGCCGTAGCCAAAAAGACCTTACGCAAAGGCTCTGTCCGCCGCGACCCAAATGTCCTCGCGCAAGAAGGAATCATGGAAGAGCGCCTCGGCACAAGAGTCCATATAGCCCAAAAAGGGGAGAAGGGAACAATCACGATCCACTTTGATTCCCATGGAGAGTTGAAACGGTTGCTCGAAGAACTTTCATAAAGAAAAGAAAAAACACACGCTTGTGCGTGTGTTTTACTTTCCATGCAACATCGTCTTGATCCATCCTGGGACCTTGCGTTTGTTGGCGTTTCTGATGTGTGTTCTTGCTGTGCCAGTTTTGACAAATTTGATCCAGTCAGGATTTGGCGCCTTGCGGTTTTTGTCGACGAGGATTTCGACGACATCACCATTTTTGAGGACAGCGTCGACGCTGAGCATTTTATCATTGACGATAGCACCGGTACATTTGTTGCCGATGTCAGTGTGGATGTGATAGGCAAAGTCGACTGGTGAGGCGTCTTCCGGGAGGTCGATCACGTCACCCTTTGGGGTGAAGACAAAGATACGGTCTTGAAGAAAGTTGACCTTGATCTCTTCGAGGTCAGAGAGTTTGCTCAAGATATCTTTTTGGATGTCGGCGAGTTCTTTGACCCACTTGACTTCACGCTTGGGGAGGACGGCGCCGCTTTCGTCATAGTGCCAGTGAGCGGCCACACCGTACTCAGCTTCGTCATGCATCTCTTGGGTACGGATCTGAAATTCGATCGTGTCGCCATGTTCGTTAAAGACTGAGGTGTGAAGTGACTGGTAACCATTTGGTTTTGGCTGGGAGATGTAGTCTTTGATGCGGCCTTTGAGGGGCTTCCATACATTGTGCAAGATGCCGAGTGTCGCGTAGCAGTCACCAACCGTTGGGACGATGATGCGGATCGCCATGAGGTCGTAGATCTTGGTGACCTCACCTTGTTTGCGCTTGAGTTTCTTGTAGAAGCTGTAAAGTTTTTTGCTGCGACCTTCGACGGAGTTGATATTGACGCCGGCAGCTTTGAGTTCTTTCATAGCTTTTTCTTGCATCGCTGCAAACATGGGCTCTTTGCCTTTGAGTTTTTCGTCTCTGATTTTTTTTACTTCTTCATATTCTTTTGGGTGCACATGAGGAAATGAAAGATCTTCGAGTTCACCCTTGAACTCACCCATACCGAGACGGTTGGCAATCGGGGCATAGATCTCGAGACTTTCGAGTGCGATGCGGTAGCGTTTTTGTGGTGGGAGGGAGCCTAGTGTGGAGAGGTTGTGGGTACGATCCGAAAACTTGATGATCATCACGCGAACATCTTCGGCCATAGCGACAAACATTTTGCGGAGGTTTTCGATATAGCGTTCGACACCACGGTACTTGAGCTTTCCGAGTTTGGTGATACCACGGACGAGTGAGGCGACTTCAGAGCCAAAGTTTTCTTCTACTTCTTCGAGCGTGATGGGTGTGTCTTCTGGGACGTCGTGGAGGAGGGTTGCAGCCACGATGACTGGATCGATACGCATAAAAGCGAGGGTGTGGGCCGCTGCGAGTGGGTGGACGATGTATGGCTCACCAGACTTTCTGAACTGGCCTTCGTGCGCGTCTCGCGCAAACTCGTACGCCAAACGAACCATCTCAAGGTCAGCCTCAGGAAGGTATACGCGGATTTGATTGATCAGTGTTTCTATTGTCTGGTCTTTTTCGGGGATCATAGGCTTGGTTCACCTCTATGGTTTCATACATTTCTTGGCTTGGCAAGGGCAAAAATTGACGTTTTGGAGGCCTCTTGGTGGATATCAATCACGGTGACGCTTGAGACCACAATAGAGTAGCTTTCTGTAAATTTGGTATTTTTCGCTCAACCTTGACAAAAACGCTATTTGGGTGTATACTCCTTAGTCCGGTTTCGACCGGCAAGGAGGATAGGACATTGAAGAATTGGACGGTTTTGACTCATATCCGCCCCCACCTCGACGAGCTGGTGGCGATATGGCTGCTCGTCCGGTTTGGCGAGCATCTGTTCCCTGGCATTGCCAATGCTAACATCCAGTACGTCGATGCGGGCATCCGCACCATCGACGGCAAGGATGCCGCTACTCTCGAGAACGAGGGTACGCTCCTGATCGGAGTTGGCGGCGGCCGCTTTGACGAGCACGCCGTCGGCGACGCTAGCCGTAAGGCTGGCGAATGCGCTGCTTCGCTCGTCGCCAAGTTCCTCGGTCTCGACAAGGACTCCCGCTTTCTGCGATTGCTCGCTCACGCGACGCACCAGGACCTCAACGGAAGCCGATCGAGCTTTGACCTCGCCCCGCTTATCAAGCGGGCACAAGAGCGTCAGAGCGCCGGCAAAGTCCTCAGCATGGTCTACGCCATGCTCGATGACGAGCTTGCCGCGAAAACTGATGACGCGAAGCGAGGACGTGAGTTCTTGCTCCGTGAGCTTCAGGGCCAGGACGACCGTCATCTCAAGCGACTGAAGACCTATTGCAACGACGTTGCTGCTGACACGTCTGACTTCGACCTCGTGTCGCTCGTCGGACGCACCTTGATCAGCCGAACTGCGGCTGAGGTAAAGTCGATGGTTCGTGAACTCATCCTCGATGAGGTGCACGATCAGCAACTTTACCGTGAAGCGGTAAAGCTCTGCAAGGCCAAGGATGGCATGGAGATGATCACTCACGGTGGTCTCACCATCGCCTTCCTCGAAGGCGACAACCCCAAGCTGCCGATCGCGGCACTGGGTAAGGGCACTCCCGACGTCGACGTCTTGATCTACCGGAATGAGCGAGGACAAGTCCTCATCTCTTCTCGGAGAGATCGGAAGACTGGCAATCACGTCGCTCCGATGGGGCGCATCGCGCAAGCGGTACGTCTTGTTGAGCTGACCGTTCGTGGCCAGAAGGATCTGGGTCTGAAGATCTTCGCAGAGCTCGATCGAGAGCATCACCCTGCCGTGTCGATCTGGCACTTCCCTCGGGGGCTCAGGATGCTGCTCAACGGCAGCCTCACCGCCCCCAACGCGCCGAAGACGCGTCTCAAGAAGGAGCAGCTGATCATGGCCGTCAAGTCGGGGATCAGCGCCTCCTAGTTCTTTCGCTGCCTGTCTCCCTTCGGGGGGACGGGCCATTTTTTTTCTTTAAAATTTTTGAAGGTTTACCAAAAGTATAGATAATGTGTTTTGTCTTGACAAATACATATAAATGGTGGAGTATACATTTATGAAGAAAGCTGATCTTTACACCAAAGGGTTTTTGCCGAGTATCGATGACGACTGGAGTTCGTTGCCGTATGGCCTTGGGTTGCCCTTTGCTCCACCCGAGGTTTTGGGTGAAATTTCAAAACCATTAGAAGATTTCTCAAAGAAGCTAAAAGCAACGCATTTAGGGGCAGGCGTCACTTTGCCACTTGACGTCGCGTCCCTAGCCTTGCTATCCACAGCAGTAGGCTACGAATTGTTGTTCTCTCATCCTCTGAAGAAAATCGCCAAACGGTGTTTCAGGTAATCGTTTCGTGAAGCCCATTTTTTCTCCCAGGAGCTCAGCTCCTATTTTTTTTCAAAAAAAGACCACCATTTGGTGGTCTTTTGATTTATTTCTTTTTCTTCTTGTCTTTGATCCACTCTAGTGCTTGCTTGAGCGTGACATCTTCTGGTTTAGTGTCTTTTGGCAAAGACGCGTATGTTTTTGTACCATTACTCACGTACGGGCCGTATTTGCCGTCGAGGACTTCGACAGGCTTCTCAGTCTTCGGATCTTTGCCGAGTTCTTTGAGGACTTTCTTTACTCTACCACCGCGGCCTTTCTTTGGCTGGGCGTAGATCTCTTTGGCAGTCTCGAGGGTGATGGTGAAGAGGTCTTCTTCTTTTGGCACCGTACGGAAGTCATCACCTTTTTTTAGATACGGTCCAAAGCGGCCGATGGTGGTGATCACCATTTCACCATCAATCTCACCAACTTCGCGGGGGAGGGCAATGACTTTCTTGGCGTTCTCAACACTCAGCGACACTGGATCAATGTAGTCTGCGATTGGGGTGCGTTTTGGTCCCCAGGTGAGGGCTACTTTTTTGGATTTCTTTGGCTTGCCGTTTTTGAAGGTTTCGTCGCCATCTTCACCAAGCTGCAAGTATGGGCCAAAGCGTCCGGTGCGGAGCGTGACAGGGCGGCCAGTGGCTTCGTCAGTAAACATGACCTCTGGCTTTTTGTTGCCTTCTTTGAGGATCTCGATTGCTTTTTCTACCGTTAGTTCGGCTGGTGGGATGCTGTCGAGGACAGACGCGGTGTTGTCTTCGCCGCCTTCACCACGTTGGATGTATGGGCCGTACTTTCCGGACTTAATGATGATGAGGTCTTTGCCATCTTTGCCGAGTTCGATGTCTGGGTACTCGTCACTCTCGCTCGCGCGGACGATCTCTTCGTGAAACGGGTAGCCTTTGTGCCCGTGATAAAACGATTTGATGTATGGTTGCCATTCCTCTTTGCCGGCGGCGATATCATCGAGCTCGTCTTCCATTTGCGCGGTAAAGCTGGCGTCGACGAGTTTGCCAAAGTGATTGATCAAAAATTTGTCGACGATGATGCCGGTGTAACTCGGTACCAGCGCGCTGCCTTCCTTGCGAACATATTCGCGGGCGATGATCGTATCGATGATGCTCGCATAGGTAGAAGGGCGGCCGACTCCTTCGGCTTCGAGCTTTTTGATGAGGCTTGCTTCTGTATAGCGAGCAGGTGGTTTGGTTTCGTGGCCCACAGATGTTACCTCTTTGGCATCTACCACTTCGCCTGTGGTGAGTTTTGGGAGAGCGATTTCTTGGTCTTCGAGTGCTTCGTCCGGGTTGTCAGAATGCTCGACGTACGCACGCAGAAATCCAGCAAACGCGATGCGCTTCCCTTTGGCTTCGAAGATTGCTTTTTCAATGCTGACCTTGGCGCTGATACTGACCAGTTGTGCACTCTTCATTTGGCTCGCGACGGTGCGCTTCCAGATGAGTTCGTAGAGTTTGGCTTCGTTGGCGTCGACTTGCTTGGCGACATCTTTTGGATGCTTGAACGTTGCACCGGCTGGGCGGATCGCTTCATGGGCTTCTTGTGCGAGCTTACTTTTGCCGGCGTATTGTTTTGGTTTTTCGCTTACATACTCTTTGCCAAATTCGGCAGCGGCATCGCGAGCAGCTTTCATCGCTTGGTCAGAAAGATTGACCGAGTCAGTACGCATGTAGGTAATGTGACCGTGCTCGTAGAGTGATTGCGCGGTGCGCATCGTTTGGCGGGCACCCCAACCAAGTTTGCGAGCGGCTTCTTGCTGCAAACTAGAGGTGATAAATGGAGGGTAAGGGTTGGTCTTGTAAGGTTTTTCGTCGAGGCTGGTGACGGTCCATGGCTTGGCGCTTTTGAGATCTTTGGCGAGTGCTGCGGCTACGTCTTCGGTGAGAAGTGCAACGTTGGCGTCTTTCTTGAGTTTCCCGGTAGTACTATCAAATGACTTGGCTGTTGGCATCGGCTTGTCTTCGTAGCGGACAAGCGTCGCGTCAAAGTTGCCATCCTTGGCGTCGAGGCTCGCAACCAAGTCAAAGTAGCCGCTTGTTTTGAAGGCAGCGCGTTCGTGCTCGCGAAGCGCAATAAGGTGGAGAGCAGCAGACTGCACGCGGCCGGCAGAGAGACCGTAGCGGACTTTGCGCCAGAGCAACGGAGAGAGTTCGTACCCGACAAGACGGTCCAGCACGCGGCGAGCTTGCTGCGCGTCGACGAGGTGTTGGTTGAGTGGACGGGTGTTTTCCATGGCGTGAGCGATGGCGTCCTTGGTAATTTCGTGAAAGACGAGACGTTTTACTTTTTCTGGCTTGATTTTGAGGAGCTCGGCAAGATGCCAAGAGATGGCTTCTCCTTCGCGGTCTTCATCAGTAGCAAAGAGGATTTCGTCAGCTGCCTTGGCGAGCTTACGAAGTTTGGCGACGGTTTTCTTTTTGCTGGTTGGGACTTCGTAGGTAGGGGAAAAGGTGTCGCCCTCAACGTCAATCGACATGTTGCTCTTTGGGAGGTCGCGGACGTGGCCCATGGAAGATTCTACTTTGTATGAAGCGCCCAAAAATTTGCCAATGGTTTTGGCTTTGGTAGGGGACTCGACGATGACGAGAGTAGACATAAAGGCTTGAAAGGCTTAAAAGGCTAGAAAGGCACGAAAGGCTTGAGAAGCCGAATTTACTCGACCGTACCTATAATATGTACCCATGTCAAGTAGGGGCGGAGCTCTCCGGCAAGGAAGATTGAGCCTGTTATCAGCAGTATATCAGATTTTTTGGCTAATTTCAGCCCTTCTTGCAAGGCAGCCTGTGGATCAACGTGGACTGAGATAGTTGCTTTTGGTGCGAGATCTTTGGCTATCTCGGCCAGATGGCCTGGATTGGCTACCTTGCGGAAGCTGTTCATGGTGTTGCGGGTACAGGTGATACTCGTAGGATCGAGACCTGCGAGTGAGGTCATCATGTTCTGAACAGATTTGTTGTTCGAGAAACCGACGAGCAGATGGATCTTGGCTTTTGGTCGGTTCGCTTTTTGCCAGGTTGCTATAGCGGCCACGGTGCTTTTCATCTTGTCTTCATTGTGCGCCCCATCAAGAAAGATGGCTGGTCTGTCACTCACGAGCTCTACCTTGCAGGGGAGTGTGGTGCTCATGAGGCCTGCGGCAATAGCGTCCTGTCCAAAGCCGAGGGACTTAGCAGCGGTTACAGCGAGTGCGGCATTCTTGGCTTGGTGAGTACCAAGGCCAGGGACGGGCAAGTCTGCAGTAAGCGTCGCAATGTCTGTATCAGATAGATATTGATACGTCGCGCTAGATTTTTCAGCTTCATGCATGATAATCTTGCGCATCTTTGGTCGGCGTTCGGTCGTGATGGCAAGTTCCGTGTTTGCCGTAATGATGCCGGCCTTTTCGGTAGCGATGTCAGACAGTGTAGGACCGATGATGTCAGCGTGGTCGAGGCCGATATTGGTGATGATGGCGACATCCTTGTGTGGGATGACATTGGTGGCGTCAAAGCGGCCACCGCAGCCGACTTCCATGACAGCATAATGTACGTCCATCTTGGCAAAGTAGAGAAGCGCGATCACCACGGTAAGATCAAAAAATGACAGCATGCCGTGAGAGGATGTTTGGAGATATTCATTGATGGCAGGTTTGAGTGCTTCGACTATCTCGACAAACATTTTCTTGGACATGGGCCTGCCGTCCACCTGCCAGCGTTCGGTGAGGTGGCTGTAGTGAGGTGATGAGTACATGCCGGCAGTGAGGCCACTCGCAGAAATAATCCGCGACATCATCTCGGCCGTAGACCCTTTGCCGCTCGTGCCGGTGATATGGATGTAGTGGGGAACGTTGCGTTCTGGATTACCGAGGATGTCGAGCATCTCTTGTACGCGTGCGAGATAGGCGTGTGTGTGCGTTGGCCCGGTCATGTACTCTGCACGTGGAAGGTTTGAGAGCGAGTAGAGGAATTGTTCGGCGTTTTTATAGGTCATAGTCAGTAGTTCATAGCCAATAGAAGTAACCATATCTATTGGCTACATACTATGTTCTAATTACTTATTATATACATCTTGCCACCAATATCACGCACATGTCCAGCTAGCTCGAGCATGGTGAGCGTACTACCAACTGCTGGGCCGGAGAGGGGGAGTGACTTGGTGAGCTCATCGATGTGGGTCGGTTCGCGGCTAAGTGCTTGCATGACAAGTGTCTCTTCTTCGCTGAGGTCCGTGGGCAGTTCGGCATTTGTAACTGGTACTGAGGTGTTGATATTGAGTGCTGAGAGAATGGGCTGGGCGTCAGTTACCAGTGTGCCATATGATTGGAGGAGGGTGTTGGTGCCGGCGCCATTGGGATTGGTCACTGGATGAGGCATGGCAAAGACAGGGCGAGCGTATTCGTGCGCTTTGTCGGCAGTGATGAGGGCGCCAGAGCCGGTGCGAGCCTCTGTGACGAGTGTGCCAGCGCTCATGCCCGCGACGATGCGGTTGCGAGCGGGGAAGGTGTAGGTGTTGGGGACGGTGCCAGGTGGGTATTCGCTGATGACCGCGCCGCCTTTGGCGATGATGTCGTCGGCGAGTGAGGTGTGGCTGCTGGGCTGCACATGGGTCTTGTTTACCCCGCCACCCAGCACGGCAATAGTCCTTCCACCAGCGTCGAGGGCGGCGCGATGAGCCAGCCCGTCAACCCCCAGCGCGAGGCCGCTCACAATAGTGACACCACTTCTTGCTAGTGCTGCGGTAACGTCTGTGGTGATCTGTTCGCCGTAGGGAGTCACTGTGCGTGAGCCTACTACTGCGACGGTGTGACGAAGATTTTCGAGCGACCCGCGGATAAAGAGGGCAAAGGGAGCGTCGTCACAAGCCTTTAGATGATGTGGGTATTCTTCGTCATCTTTAGTGAGTATACGGATGTCTTCTTGGTCCAAGATTTTCTCTGCTTTTGTTTCGTCAAAACTTTCTCGCCAAGCGATAAGATGCTCGGCAGCAGCTGGTTTCCAACCTGCGGCTATGAGCGATTCTTTATCAGCAGTCCATGCTGCCTCCCAATCCGAAAAAGCTGCTGCAAGGGCTGTTGCACGTCGGGAAGTAAGGCGAGGGTAGTGGGCAAAGCGGTGAGCTGGGAGCATAAATGAAGGATGACTCTGAATTGATCATTACTGTATCATGAAGTCCTACCTGTCGCTAGCACTATCCATTTTTGAGGGATAATAGCTATGTACAATACTTCATATATTCCTTCTAATGTATATTCTAGGTTGACAGTATATAAGATATATTGTAATACTAGTATTACCTATGAAATCACTTACCCAAACATTTCTGATCACTGTTGAACGAGCCGCATATTATACACAATGCGGTACGTGTTGTATTTTCTCATAAAAGCAAAAACACACAAAAACCGCAGCCTACAAACGCTGCGGTTTTTTTATTCTGAAGCTGGAAAGAAACGGTATATGATGTATTGTTTCTTGCCAGCTCCAGAGAAGGAGCTGGCGGAAAGGAGAAGAGTTATGGAAACCAAATACTGGTCACCAAACTTTGGGCCTCACCCAAAGCCAAAACCACGTCCTAAGCCTAAGGACAAGTAGGGGGTAGCGATCATTATACTGGTTGTATGCGATGCAGCAATAACCAGTGAAAGCTAACTCCGGGGGTCACTGAGCGTAATGCTTATACCCCCACTTTATATTTTTACTATAAGGTTGCGTCAACTTAGTACGCACTGGCCCAAACGATTTGCCAGATCATTTTTACCGTATTACTGAGTGCCTTGGATTCAATCAGTAGGGCAAATTCTTCATCTTTGGTATACGACATGATCGCAACGGTATTGTCATACATTTGTATTTCTAGTTCAAAGTTATATCGATTTGCCGGGACCAGTCTGGTTTCTCGATAGTGTTCATTGTCTTGGTCTCTATAGGCTTTTCCTATCTCATTGTCAGGAGTGATGATACGTCCCATTTTTTTGTACTCTTTTCTTTTGGGTATGTACTCGTCCTCAAAAAAATGAGCAAGCGCCTGGGACTTTTGTGTGAGCGCTTCAAATCCGACAAATCCAAAGATCAAGTCATCCTTGGCGGTAAGGCCTCTTCTATAGCTATCTTTGATACCTTGTATACCTTCGAGGTATGTGATGCGAGGCTTGATTTGGCTGTGGCTGGCCATCGATGCGAGAGTGGGCAGTATGCTATCAAACTGTTCGACTTTCTCACCGAGTAGCCGCTTGAGTAGCTCTGGTGGAGCAGCATAGAAGACACGTCGTTTTCCTTTGGCTGATTCCAGTATGAGTCCACGTGTTTGGAGCGAAGAGATGAGCTCGTAGAGGGTTACTCGATTTATGCCCGATTTGGTGGATATTTGTGTTATAGAAAGTGGTCCTTGTTCTAGCGCTAGGAGATAGACGGTTGCCTCTTTGTCGGTGATGCCTAGAGCTTGTGTGAGCGCATTTGTCATATAAGTGTTGTAAATATTTTACATAATAGTATTACCACATATGCCTATATAAAGTCAAATATTAACACATAATCGATTATTTGTTAAAAAACTCTATGATATAAGTTTACAAATACCATCAATGTGATATACCTCTTGTAGATAAGATATACACATATGAATATACGTCACACAAGCTTCATTATATTGCTCCTAGGAGTCTTTGGTGTTGGTATAACAGTAGCATTACGCAACACTTCCATGAGTGATCAGAAGGATGTCATGCCTGTACGGATTGGGCTTATCACAGCACTGTCTGGTGATCTGGCCTATTGGGGGGAGTCGTCACTCATGGGGGCACAGCTGGCTGCAGATCATCTTACTAGTGAAGGAGTGACTATTGAGCTCATAGCTGAGGATGTAGGCCTGAGTGCTACCGATGCAATTTCGGCAGCACACAAACTGGTCCATATGGATAGTGTTGAGGCGGTGTATAGCGAGTTTAATCCTGCCGCTGTAGCCATAAGCTCATTTCTGCAAGAGCAGCAAATCCTTCATGTGTATGACGCTGCTCCAACGTCACCACTTGTGCACGGTGATCTTGTCTACAAAAGTTACTTAGACTATGAGGCTTCCTGTCATGACATTGCGCAACTGCTTCAAGATCGTGGGATCAAGCGCGTAGCGATTCTTGAAGTGCAGCTCGAATTTGGTCATCTTTGTACTGCAGGTATGCAACAAGTGTTTGATGAAGACCGTTTAGATGTATCTCACTATAGTATGGGTGAAAAAGATTTTCGTACGGTGTTACAAAAAGTATCTGTAAGTGAACCAGAAGCAATAGTTCACGTTGGCTTTCAGCCAGAAACCTTCGCAGTATTTAAACAGATGTATGAACTGGACATGAACCAAGTTACCGTTGCGCTTACAGAAACACTCACTACTGACGTCATAGACACCTATGGTGATATGCTGGAAGGTGATATATTTTTTGGCCTGCCTTCAGCATCATCAGATTTTGTGGCAAAGTTAGAAACAGCATATCCAAACAATAATCATGTGAATATCCATGCAGCTATGCTTGCCTATTTGCATATTAGTCAGTTGGGTAGAGCGCTACAGCAATGTTCTGGTCTTCCGGCAAGTTGCGCTGGCGATATGCTAGCCCACAGCAAAGCTCGGACAGATATAGGATTTGAAGGGTTCACAGATCGCAAAGCGGTGTTTCATACACGCATAGAACAGTTCCAGGGCGGTGAATTAAAAAAGCTCCCATAAGATGTAGGAGCTTTTATTTTCCGTTCTATTTGCTAGAGCATCTTTTCTATTTCATTCACGGCTGCGTCTACTGCTTCGCGCATTTCACCTTTCTCAAACAGACCAAACTTGCCGAGGACAAATTTGCTGGTGTCATCCATCTTGCGTTTGTTCTTGCTGGCGATGCCGACGCGGACGCGGTGAAAGGCTTTGGTGCCGAGGTGGGCGATGGTGGACTTGATGCCGTTGTTGCCAGCGGCGCCGCGGTCGAACTGGACACGGACATCACCAAGCGCAATATCTTTTTCGTCATGGACGACGATGACGTCATCGGGATCAAGTTTATAAAAATCACAGACCGCGCGGATGGCTTGGCCGGACTCGTTCATATACGTCATTGGTTTGAGGAGGAGGTGCTTGGTGCCGTTTACAAATATTTCCGCTATCTCGCCATGAAACTTTTTGTTCATCTTCCAATCGTCGGCTTGTATCTGTTTTTCACGCAACGCATCGAGTACAACAAAGCCCACGTTGTGACGTGTGCGTTCATATTGCTTGCCTGGATTGCCGAGACCGACGATGAGTTTCATATTATGCAAGTTCGATAGCTCCGGTTTCGAGCGCTGCTGCCAATTCTTCACGTGCACGAACTTGTGCCGTTTGGATGAATGCCTCAATCTCTTTTTGGGTAACATTCTCACTGTGTTGACGAAGAAATGCTTCAATAAGAGCGTACGCTTTATTCAGGTTCTTTTCAGTTTGATTTCCTTTTTCGAGCAAGTCTTCCAATAGTCTTCCCACTTCCTTAGTGTATGTTGCATCTTCTTCTCTTGGGTCAATCCTTGAGTGCTCCTGTTGGCCTGCTAGGCGCTTGTCATAGTTGATCATTGCTAGTGCAACTTCAGCTTGATCAATCACGTTAAACACAAAGTCGAGGGCTTTTTTTTGTTTTTCAGCTTCTTGTTGCTTGGCTTGTTCGGCACCTCGGTTTCGTCTTTCAAATCCAAACATATTACGCTCGTTTCATCTTACTAAGTTTCATGATGATTGCGGTACCGGTAAAGTCGTATTCTTCGCGCAAGCGGTTTTCCATGTAGTTGATATATGAGCGGTGAAGACTGGTGCGGTATTTGACGAGAACTTCGATGACTGGGGGAGCGCTACCAACTTGGCGCATACCAAGGAGTTTTGGGTGGCGGGTTCCTTTGCCACGAGATGGCAGCTTTTCTCTGGTGATGCGGTTGAGGGTGCGTTCGAGTGATTTGACTCCAATGACCGTGTGTCGACCTCTCCACACGTCCATGATCATTGGGAAGATCTTGTGCACCTCACGGCCAGTAAGAGCGCTCGTAAAGATGATCGGGGCAAAGTCGAGGTGAGGGAAATGGCGAAGAACCATCTTTTCTACTTCATGACGTTTGTGATCAGAGTTGTCATCTGAGAGATCCCATTTGTTGACGAGGATGATGACGCTCTTGGCACGCTTTTCGAGGAGGCCTCCGAGCTGCATGTCTTGTTGGCTGATGGTTTGGCTTCCATCAAGCACAAAGAGAACGATAGAGGAATCTTCGATAGCATCAATACTCTTGCCGATGCCTGCTCGCTCGAGTTCGCCACGTACTTTTGTTTTGCGACGGATACCGGCGGTATCGACAAAACGGATGCGAGTAGTCTTTGGTTGGAGCACCTGCTTGGTCGCTGGCACTGGTGTAGATTCTTCACCGTCTTCGAGTTGTTCATCGGCTTCTTTTTGTTGTTTGGCCAATACCTCGGGATCAATATCTACTTCGACTTCTTCTTCGTGATGGTATTCGACGACGGTGTCATATGGTTCACGCGTGGTGTGTGCAATTTCACTGACGATCACACGGTCTTCGCCGATGAGCTTGTTAAAGAGAGAAGATTTACCGGCATTTGGTTTGCCGATGATACTGATATCGATACTATCATCTTCTGGTCGTTCCATTGCATCTTCAGGTTTTTTGTCACGTTCTTCGTAAAGATCATAGACCATGTCGAGCAGGTCTCCAAGGTTGCGTCCACTGGCAGCTGAGACTGGGAACGGATCGCCAAGTCCGAGCTTGAGCCATTCACCGTCTTGAGCCATGCGCTCTTTTTTATCATTGTCTGCTTTGTTGGCGACGAGGATGACTGGTTTGCTGACAATACGTCGCATACGCTTGGCGAGTTCACGTTCTTGAGGCATGAGACCGTCTACTGCACTCACCACAAAAAGGATAACGTCAGCTTCTTTCATGGCACGTTCTGATTGGGCGAGGATTTCGTCTTCAAAAACAACTTCATCTTCAAAGGTAAGTCCGCCTGTATCAATCACACGAGTGTAGGCGCCCCGCCACAGCATGAGGCCTTCATTACTGGTCCGGGTGGTTCCGGGGATGTCACTGATGATCGCTTTTTGATCTTCGATCAACTTGTTGAATAACGTTGATTTGCCGACGTTCACACGACCAACGAGGGCAATGGTTGGGTGTGATTCGTCTTTTTGATTGTACGCTTTGTTGCTCATAGTGCATTATTCTATAAAATCGTCGCCCAGGATCACTAGCACTTCTGTGCGAGCATGAGCAGTTTCACCTTCGGGGAGGCGAGGTTTGACTTCGAGGTGGAGGGTTTTGCTGAGGACTTCGATCACATCTTCCGGATACAGGTCAGAGAGGACATAGATACCACTCTCAGCTTTTGGTCGTTCGCTCGTGTTGCCTACTCGCTCGACGTCGAGCTTCTTATCTTCGACGAGCTTGCGGACGCGGGTCGCGAGGCCTACTCGCCAGGTACCGTTTTGGATTTCGATGACCGCTGGGGTAAAGGCTGGGGCGATTTGTTCTGGCGTATTGTCTACTGTTAGCGTACCTGATTCAAATATATTCGCAATAGCAGCATTGATGTCAGCGAAGTCTCCAGTTCGTGGTTCGAGGACAAAGGATCCTTCGGAGTTGCGGCCTGGTTGGAGGTAGCCTCCTTCGGAATCATCCAGTGTGAGGCGCGTGATCTTGTTGGTACCAAACTCTTTGGCGAGCTCAAGGAAGGAAAGCATCACTTCAAATTCCATGTTGGTCGTCAGATGCGTGTCGAGTGTTTTGACAATTTTGGCGAGCCGGACAGGGTTGGCCAGTGTTTCAAATGAGAGCAATTTTTCTTTGAGTGCGAGGATCACTTTTTGTTGGCGAACGCTCCGCGCAAAGTCTGAGCCTTCACCATTATTGCCGTGACGGGATCTGGCATACTTGAGTGCTGTCGCGCCATCCATCGTTTGGATTCCTTTGCTAAAACTGACGACTTGGTATTCTTCGTTTGGCGCCGGGTACTCTTCATCGACAAAGGTACGTTCGACATCAATCGTGACCCCACCAACGAGATCGATGAGCTCGCGAAATGCCATGAAGTCGATACGTGCATAGTAGGGGACAGGCACATCAAATGTTTGTTGTACGACTTGCGTCGCAAGTGCGGCCCCGTGGTTGGCATTTTCTAGTTCGCCCCAGTGGTTGGCGTGGTTGATCTTTTGGGGACCATACTCTGGGATGTCTACGCCAAGATCGCGAGGGATCGAGACCATGCCGACTTCTTTGGTCGACGGTTTGACCGAGACGAGGATATTGGTATCGGTGAGGTACGGCCCTTCGTGACCGAGGCCACCCATGCCAAGTAGGAGGATATTGATGCGATCATCTTTTTCTCCCATGAGTGTTGCTCGGTTGCCTGAGAAGACAAGCTGTTTGAGTCTTCCAAACAGGCTCTCTGGCGCTTTGGGATCTAGACTTGGTGTGACAGGATCATGGATCTCATTTGGGACGCGGACAGAGCCGACGCGGTTGTTTTCACGTACTGTTTTGACGAGTGTGAGCGCTGTGAACACCAAAAGTACAGTGGCAAACAGTGCCGCTGCGAGCCACAAAAAACTACGTAGCCGTGTCGGACGTTGAGGTCCGGAGGAAGTTCTTTGTGGTGGTTTGTATGTTGGTTCTGGTAGCCCGTTCGTGCCCTCTGGCCGCAAACTATTCATATGTGTGGGAGTATAGCCAAAAAATAGACATTTGGCAAGGGTGGTCATCAGTATGCAGAAGTCAGGAGTCAGGATTCAGATCTCTTCGTATAACATTGCTCTTCACGGAGCAAAAAATATGCTATACTATCCCCATATGCCGATCCAATACGCAAATGATGATCAGCTCGGGGAGATCCTCTTTACCTGGGATACTCGAGAATACCAACAGCACGACCGTGGTCCACGTTGGTATATTGTTATGATTTCCCTAGGCATTCTGCTTATCGGGTATGGTATTTTTTCCAATAATTTCTTGTTTTCACTGATCATCATCTTGGCCTCGATCATCCTCTATATGCAGTCTCGCCAAGAGCCCCACGATATTCCGTTATACATTACTGATCTTGGTGTAGGGGTTGCATCACGGTTTTATCAGTATGGCGAGCTTGGAGAGTTTTATCTCATTTATGAGCCAGGTGTAGCCAAAACACTCTACATCGAGACCAAATCTCTCCTTCGTCCCAAACTCCGCCTCCCCCTCGAAGATCAAAACCCCCTAGAGATCCGTGATGCTCTCCTCGAGGTGCTCGACGAAAACCTCGAAAAAGAAGAAGAACCAATGGCTGACGCTGCTATCCGGCATTGGAAGCTGCACTAGGCATGAGTTACATATCATGTAGCAAAAAGACCGGCCAATTGGCCGGTCTTTTTTGTGGTGCTCTCGCTAGGAAATCTCAGTCGCTTTTTCGCGCTCCTGTAAAAACCTTCGGGTTTTTCCAACTTTTCCTCCGCACGTAGGGGGCTACGCCCCTACCACCCCCGTTCGATTCCTAGTCTTCGTGAACAAAACAAAAAAGCACCCACAAGGGGTACTTTTTGTTTTGTGCTCTCGCTAGGAATCGAACCTAGATCTTCGGTACCGCAAACCAATGTCCTATCCGTTGAACGACGAGAGCATCATCATATGTGCCCGGCTACTATACAGGCTATATCGTCATTTGTCAAGGGAATATGGCAACGCAGGCCAAAATACTGTAGGCTAGAACTATATGAACCTCGACCTGCCCGTCAGCACGCTCGATGGTGTGGGCCCCACCCTCACCAAGCGACTCAAACACCTAGAGATCAATACCCTTCGTGATCTGCTTTTTTCGTACCCTTTTCGCTACGAAGACTTTAGCGTGCAAAAGCCAATCAAGGAACTCGTCGCCGGGGATGAGGTGACCGTGAAGGTACAAGTAGAGCTGATCGCCAACAAACGGAGCAAACGCAAGCGTATGATGCTCACAGAGGCTGTGGTGAGTGATGGGCATGATCAATTGCGCGTCGTGTGGTTCAACCAGCCGTACCTCTCGAAGTCTCTCCATACTGGCGATACGATCTTACTTTCTGGCAAAGTGACTGAGGATGTCTTTGGGACGCAGATGGTGAGTCCCTCACACGAAAAGGTCAAAGCTGGCGCTGAAGATGAAAAGCCAAAAATATTGGCGGTGTATCCGCTCGTGGCAGGTGTCACCCAAAAACAACGGAGCAAACTCATAGCGCAAGTGATAGATGCGACTGATGATGTCACCGAGTGGCTCCCAGAAGAAATCATCGACAAGATCGATGTGATGCCACTACCCGAAGCGCTGCGTGCTATTCACGCCCCAACAACGATGCACGAAGCCAACCTCGCGGTGCAGCGGCTCAAGTTTGATGAACTGTTTCTCCTCCAACTTCGCGCTGAGCGAGTCCGTCAAGCGGTCCAAGCAGGTAACGCGCCTGAACTCACATTTCAAGAAGATGCGATCAAGACGTTTGTTGATGGTCTGCCATTTACCCTCACCAAAGATCAAAAAGTGGCCGCTTGGGAGATCCTCCAGGACCTCGGCAAGAAGACGCCGATGAATCGTCTACTCGAGGGAGACGTCGGCTCGGGAAAGACCGTCGTCGCAGCAGTTGCTGCGCACAATGCGATCTTGGGTGGAGCGCAGGTTGCGATCATGGCACCAACGGATGTACTTGCGACGCAGCACTACGAATCATTTCGAGAGATGCTCGGAAGCAATCATACGGTAGGTCTGCTCACAAGAACCAAAGCGCACCATACGAAACTTGAAGCGCAAGACACTGGCAAAAGCACCAAAGCGCAAAAAGAGGCGTTTGTTTCATCGCTACATGCTGGCGACATCGATTTGGTAGTTGGGACACATGCACTCCTGACCGAACACATTCAGTTTCACAATCTTGGGCTGGTGGTGATCGACGAGCAGCACCGCTTTGGGGTCAATCAACGAAAGGCATTGAAAGAGAAATCTGGTGATGAACATACGGCTGTCCACTTCCTGTCGATGACAGCGACACCGATCCCACGGTCATTTGCGCTCACGCTTTATGGCGAACTTGACCTCTCCATGATCAAGCAGATGCCGAGTGGACGAAAACCAATCAAGACCAAGCTGGTTGATGCTCGTAGACGTGGAGATGCATATACGTTTATCAAGGCGCAGGTGACGCAAGGACGCCAAGTCTTCGTGCTTTGCCCACTCATCGAAGAGAGTGACAAAGGTGACACCGAACGAAAATCCGTACTACAAGAATACGAGAAACTCTCGACGCATGTATTTCCAGATCTCAATGTAGCCTACTTGCACGGCAAGATGAAGCCAAAAGAAAAAGATGAGGTGATGGAGAAGTTTGCTGCCGGGGAGACTGATGTCCTCGTTTCAACCTCTGTGATTGAAGTCGGGGTGAACATTCCAAACGCTACCGTGATGATGATCGAAGGAGCCGAGCGGTTTGGGCTCGCACAGCTTCATCAGTTTCGTGGCCGCGTAGGGCGCAGTGACCATCAGTCATTTTGTTTTGTCTTTGCCGAAGATGGCTCAGCAGATGTCCAAGAACGACTGCAAAAATTTGAATCAACGACTGACGGGTTTGAACTCGCAGAATATGATCTTGAGCGCCGTGGGCCGGGAGAAGTGTACGGCCGCAATCAAAGCGGGATGATGCAGTTTCAGCTCGCGAGTCTGCACGATGTAGAGCTGATTAAGCTGGCCCGAGATATGGCGCGTGGGGTTGATTTTGCTGCGCACAAACAACTATCAACAAAAGTAGATGCGTGGGAAGAAAAAGTGCATTTGGAATAAAAAGAACCCCAATGAGGTGCGTCCGGAGACGAAGGTCATTGGGGTGGGGGAAAAGAACGAACGGGGAAGAGATCCAGCACAGTAGTGACCTACAGGGCAGGTAGCTATTGGTTTGGAACTCGAAGACTCAGATGATGTCCTCGTCTTGGATGATCTTGGTGGCATCCACGGCGCTCATCCCTTTGGTGGTGCTGACCTTGCTCGCGACCCGCAACATCTGACGGAAACGGGTCTGCCGCTCCTCGATACTCTCGTTGGGCTTTTGGGCAAAGACTTGCACATCCTCGGGATCGAGACCGTAGTTACTGATGATCTGCTCCTCGAGGTTGTCAGGGCACCATCCTGTGTCGAAGAAGAAGAAGCAGAAACGCACGCGCGAGCGATCTCGTCCCTGGATCATCTTACGCACATCCTTGGGATCACGCGGAGACATATTATTGAGACCATCCGACAGGATCATCACGTCGATGTCCGGTGCGATGCCCGTCTCGTTTTCGAGCTGGCTCGCATACTGAGCCGGACGAGCTACGCCGTTGAGGAACGCCTGGTTGAGAGCCGTGCTCCATCCACGGGTGGTGTCGTATTCGACATTGGTGAGACGAGGGAGGTTTGCGACCGAGTGATACCACTGGTCGCGCCCCTGATCGTCGGTGCTACGCCAGATGGGCTTGACCTTGTCGCTAAACGCCATCCCACCGATACGCAGCGCAGCGATGTCATCCGCATTTCCTTCCTTGATCCCTTCGACCAAGATATCGGTGAAATCGGCGAGGAGCATGTCCTCCACTCCTTTCATCGACGGAGACTCATCGATCAAGAACTCGATGATGCGAAGACCTCCTCCCATCATCATCTCTTCGGGGGTCACGCCTTCGCCATTGACCATCGGAGCGACGACCTGAGCGGCTTGGAGTGAGACGATGCTGGAAGCGTCGGGGTCTGGGAACAAGGAGGTGATTCCGTCTGTCATGATACTTCTTCTTTCGAATGGAGGGGCAGCAGCAGTGCTACTGCCCCTCCAGTAGGAGGTTATTGGGGATTGATCAGGCCGCGTTCTGGAAGGGGGCGTCGTGGTTGATGAACCGGACGCCTTCCTGCTTGGCGCGATCTTCGAGCTCGAGTACGTGGGGGGCGTTGGGCACGATCGGTGCCGTTCCGTCCTCCACGAAGACCATCTTGCTGATATACTCGGTGCCAGCCAGATCGTTCAAGGTCTGGTTCTGAGTGTGATAGAGGCAGAAGTCCTTGGCAACGCCGAGGAACTCGACGTTGGCACAGGGCTTCATGTACTCGATCACGTCCTTCTGGAAGCCACCTTGGACATGGCTCGGATCGGGACGACAGGGCTCGAAAGCCCCGAGCCAATCCGTGTCACGCAAGTGACCCTTGTTGACGATCTTCGGCGTGATGCCACGTGCGCCCTCCATGAATGCTAGCACCTCCTGGATCAGGGGGTGCTGCATCACGCCGTCGGTGTTCAGCTTGCAGTGGGTCTCGAACACCCAGATGGGGCCTTGCCCCGTGGACTGTAGGTGATCCCAGTACTCCACCGTGCCTCGTGGCAGGTAGGCATCCTGAACGTACCCCGCATCGACGGGCGAACCATCGCTCGGATCGAAGCACGTAGCCCGGAAGATCCCCTTGTCACGGTCCACGATATCGAGCACCGCCGCTTTGCGCGCCGACAAGTCGAAGCGCGAACGGCTCTCGTCCTGCCAACGGTTGGCATACGAGATATGGTGCGGTACATGTCCGTCTGCCGAAGCCGTGATGCGGGTGAAGTAGTCCTTGACAGTTCCGTTGAGGAGTCGCACCGCCGTCCGCAAGACGACGTCGTCGGTGCCCATGACCGGCAAGCGGCCACTGGGGCGGAAATCTTGCTGGAGGTCGACCAAGAACGCCATGTTGGTGATCCCGGCCTGTTCGAGCTGGACTGACGAACGTAGGCCACGTTTGCGAGCGTACTCGACACCTTCGACATACGCGGCCGAGAGGTCCGGCACGTAGGTTTCGTAGGCCTTGCGAGGCTTGAAGAAGTTGGGGGTGTAGGTGAGCGGAGCGTGGTTGGCGATCTTCATTACGGTTTCTTCTTTCCTGTTTCGGGTTTTTTGGTTATTTCTTGCTGAGGGTGAGGAGTGCGTTAGGTCGAGCGATCAAGATCTCTTTGCCGAAGCGAAGAAGTCTGTCGTTGACCATGACAACACCATCAGTGTCACCCAGGTGGGTGTACTGATTGGTCCCCATCACCTGCTTGGTAATGCCTTTGGGAGTGACGTGCAATACGCTGCTCCCTTGGAAACATTTTCCATGCAGGTAGTGCCAGTATTCGTATCCGGTTTCTCCATCTTGGACGATCGTGTCTTGCACCACCGTGCCGTCGAGGGAGATCACTGAATAACGGACAAAGGCCTGTCCCCGGAGGGACGTCTGGCGTACTAGCAGCACCAAGGTGCTGGCAAAGTACACCGCGAAATCTTCGAGGCGTTCATGTGGCTTGAGAGTGAGTGACTCTACCTTGTTATGGCGGAAGTTACTCCCATCCTTATCACCACTGATGACGAACCACTGCCAGTCTTTCAGAGCACGGTCGTACCCAAAGAGGACTTCTCTGTCTGCTCGAGAGACCCGGTCAGCAGTGAACCAGCTTTGCGTCTGATACACTTGCATGATCGGTTGCTCATGGAAGGCTCTTTGACCATATCGTTCTCCTCGCACTAGCATATTGCCAGCGATCCGATACACAAACCTCTGTGACGTATCGAAGACTGCAGATTCACCGGCCATAGCCATGGTCGAGAGGTCATTCATCTTCGTAATTCCGCCGTTGTTGATACCATATACCTTGAGCGGAACAAGTCCGTCTTGGTGTGGATCTTGGCAAACGACGAGGACATCAGCAGCAAGTCGATATCTCGAGCCACGCAAGGCTGGTATTCCGGTCACGATTTTTTCGATCTTGCCATCGTTAGAAACGATGATAATTTCAATGTGATCGTTGACTCGACAGACCACCCGTACTTGGTTTCCTTGCACTTGTAGGTGAAGGATCGATCCACTGCCGTTGTAGAGCCGCTTGATGAGAAGTTTTGCGAGCGACGTAAGGTCGACCATAGACTTCTTTTGGCAGCTCGGACAATGTTTTCGAGTCGCGTGGTGTTCGATCCCGCAGTTGTCACAGCTGATGACCTCTTCGGCAAATGCGCGGAGTTCATCTGTGTTGAGCTTCGTATCCTCCTTTCTCTTGAGCCTTGCGATGATCATATCGAGAAGTTCATCGCTCAGTATCTCAGGACTGACAATTTTGGGGTATCGCACCCCTTGGTCGAAGATGGTGATCCCAGCTTCTGCTCGGTTTCGAAGACCCGAAACCGAGGGGTGTGACCCCATCCGAAACGGGTGAGCCCCGGGGATCGACATGAGCGTCATCATGACCAAGAACGCAAAGCGGTCATGCTCTGCCTGGGCAGTAATGAGCTTGCCACCTCTTTCGAGATTGGGGTAGAGATCTGGATGCGCGAAGTTTTCCGTTGTAGCCACACAAGGGTGACCTTTGAATCCCCAGCTATCCGTATCTACCCATGCTCGTTTGGATGGATCCTTGAAGAGCATGCAGCCCATGTTGACATCACCCACCACAAGACCCTGCTCATGGATGTTGTCCAATTCGTCGAAGAGCCCGGCGAAGAATTCCATCACCCAGCGGAGGCCGATCTTGTTGTCCTGGCGGAAGCTCATCTTGTTGATCTGAATGAGTTTTTGATACCCACTGGGAACCAGCGACATCAAAAAGCCATTGATCAGGCCCTGCTCATCGTAAGTCAGGTGTTGTGGCAGAACAAACTGCTTCGGCAACTTGAGATCGAAATCTTGCATAGCCTTGAGCTTCCTCGCTCGGAAATCTGCGATGGCTCGTTCAGCGGCATTTTGGGCCGGGTGGTAGATCTTGACGGCAGTGTGAGGCTGTTGATGGAACCGATAAACGGTTCCTTCGGAACCACTACCAAGTTTGTCACTTGGGTCTTCCGTATAGGATTTTCCTAGCAAGGTATACATTACGTATTCACTTTCTTCTCTAGTGTCACCGCAGTGCAATCGTCAGACATCAGGTGCCCGAGTCGCTTTGCCGAAACCTTGAGCAGGATGTCGAGTCCAAACTGATTCGTGGGAAGATGTGCGAACATCTTGTCCAAAAAACTAGGTTCTTTCTCGAGAAGTTGACTGGGTCCATCCGTCATGACCGCGATACGATTGACGTCCTCCATGACGTACGTCGTAGTATCGAAGCCTTGATTGGGTGAGTTGATCGACAGAGACGGGTAGTTCGGTTGATCATTCTGATCGATGACCATCACGTCATCATTTACGACAATGATGCCGTCACCAGATGAGAACGTCACGATTGTCTCTCCATCAGAAATGAAGCCAAGAAGCGTCGCCGAGAAGTAGTCAGCACGGATACGTTGAGCACCCGTGTAGTGTTTACGATCTGGGATCTGCATCTCATATGGCCAGTGGATGTGACCAGGCATCAGTCTTTGAGTCAAGTCTCGAATGAATTCTGTCACCGACTGAAACAGCGACCGAGGGATATCAGTGACCGGTAGACCGGCGCTGATGAATTCCTGGATCCGGCTGTAGGCGAATATGACGAGGAGATTCGCACCCACCTCAGTTCGACTGAAACGGGGAATGCCTGTACAGCCGTCTGAGACAAGACCTACTTGGTAAGAGCATCCTCGAGATGGGACTCTGTAGCCCCCGTAGAGGCAGGCGTCTTGGTTATTGATGTTCTGTTGACGGTGTTTGACTCCTTGCACAGAGCCGGATCGCATGATCAGTTTTTGGTTGCTCACAGTAAACCTTTCATCTGTATGAGTTGTAGAGAGCGAGTAGGGAATGTGTTGCGAACAACAAAAAAGAACAATCCCAGGAGGATGTTCTAGCGAAAAACGCCTAGCGACAAACCTATTTACATAGGTGTATCCCTACTCAGCGTGTTCAAGATAATTAAAAGTATCATAGAAATAATACTTTGTCAAGCGGGCTATAAATTTGTTGGGTATTTAGCATTTTTTCAACGTTCTATGCTCTAGAAATAAGTTCATGAATACTGCCCGCCTCTTTCACACTAATGGTTTTTGATGATCTACCTTTTTGTTTGCTGGTAAATACCGTCTTCATCCCAAGCCCTTCACACTCTTTGATCCGTTTTTCACCAAACTTTACACTACGGATCTCACCACCAAGGCCAACTTCGCCAAAGGCGACGACGTCTGGGCCGACGGCCTTGTCCTTGTACGCGCTCGCGATGGCGAGGCAGACAGCGAGATCAGCTGCGGGCTCGTCGGCTTTGATCCCGCCAACGACATTGATATGGACATCAAACTCTCCTAGGGCAAGGCCGACGCGACGCTCGAGGACGGCAATGAGAACGTGGAGACGGTTGAGGTCAAAGCCGCTTGACTTCCTGACAGGATAGCCAAAACTCGTCTTGTTGACGAGGGCTTGGATCTCGACGAGGACAGGGCGGGTGCCTTCCATGAGGCAGGTCATGATACTTCCAGCGACGTGTTCACCGCGCTCTTCGAGCAGCATGGCCGATGGGTTGGCGAGGGCTTTGAGCCCTGTTTCTTCCATGGTGAAGAGGCCAGCTTCGTCGGTGGAGCCAAAGCGATTCTTGGGCGTTCTTAGAATTCTGATGTCGCGGTTGCGGTCACCCTCAAGTTGCAAGACGACGTCGACGAGGTGTTCGAGCGTCTTTGGTCCGGCGACCGTGCCGTCTTTGGTGACATGGCCGATGAGGACGATGGTAGTGCCAGTAGACTTTGCGGCCTCCATCAGCTTGGTAGCGCTAGCACGGACTTGGCTGGGTGTACCTGCTTCAGAGTCTACATCGCTGCTCATCATGGTCTGTACAGAGTCGACGACGCAGAGGACCGGTTTTTCCTTTACCACCGTCGCGATCACGGCTTCGGTATGCATGGCATTGGCGAGGGAGAGTGTATCACTTTTGATCCCCAGTCGGTCAGCGCGGAGTTTGATCTGCTCGACGGATTCTTCGCCAGAGACATAGAGCGTCTCAGGGACGATGGCGGCGAGCTGCGCTGCGAGGGTGGATTTGCCGATCCCTGGTTCACCAGCGAGGAGGATAAACGATCCTGGGACGATACCACCACCAAGCACACGATCGAGTTCTGAGATCTTCGTTGGTTTGCGTGGCGTATCTTTGCCGGTGATGTTGCTGAGTTTGGTAGGCGAGAGGGGAGCGTGCGCTTTGGCGACCGCTTGGGCTGACGGGGCTTGGGACGGTGCTGTGCTCGTAGCAGACTCAGCGACGGTACCCCAACTGCCACACTGGGTACAGCGACCAGACCATTTGGGGAACTGGGCGTCACACTTCGAACAAGAAAAAATTTGTTTTACTTTTGCCATACAATCATTACATCAATACTTCCTCCTAAGAAAAACTGAGTTATGGGCAGACTGGGGCCGCAGGATAGCCTAGGTGTTTGCCGACATTGCTTGCCGTTCCATATTCAAAATGCCACACCTCAGTATTGAGCCTATTCCATTTTGGGTCGGCATCATAGAAGGCTTTGGCAAGAATACGAATATATTCAGGGTTTACATTGCATTGGGATTTGCTGTTGGTGCCGGGCATCAGATTTTCACCATCTTCATCACCTAGATTGACATCAATAGCGACGCCATGACCATGACGGGAATATCCAGGTACTGCGTAGAATTTGTTGCGTGTTGCAGGGTCTGGGTAGCTAGCCAATCCATCTTGGCACCATAGCTCGACTTGCTTGGCAAAAGATCGGTAGGAACCCCTGACAATGAGTGTATACCCTTGTTTGTGCAAGTTTTCAGCGGCTTTACAGACAGCGTCTTGAAGGTCTTTTCGTATCGTAAAGGTATCTTCCATTCCTTTTTCACATCGAAAGGTGTCTGTCTCAGTCTTTGGCATAACACCAGTAGGAGGTGTTGATTGGGCGCTTGGGCAGTGAAATGTTTCTCTGGTCCAACCTGGTTTGTCTATGACGATCTTGTTACCGCTCGAATCAGTAATGCTCATTTTTCCGCCATTTGGGTAGACAACGTGCGTGATTTCAGGTTCTGGGGCTGGTTCTTCTTCTACATAGAGGATTTTCAAACTACGGAAGGTGACGAGTTGTGGGTTGATCGCATAGAGCAACGTGTACGATGATACAGCAATGATGAGGCCTGTGATCGCACCGAGCATGCGCTTTTTGGCGCTGGTGATGCGGTCAGCGCTACCTGCGCTCGTGATCCACTGAGCTCCAGAGATGATGATCATGATCGTAGCTGTGAGCCCTATCAACCCGATCCCAAACTGATAAATAGAGCGAAAGAATTCTCCGATAAATGGGATATAGAGATAGGTGCGCTGGCCAGAGGCTGACGTCTCGACAGGAATGTCTGCGCCTTCGGTGTATTCGACGCCAGGGATATTTACTCTTGGTTGAGGTTGTTCGATCAGGAGTTCGATGGCACTGACATCACCCGCGATGGCATGCGGCGCAAACAAGAGCCCAGAAAAAAGGACGATGGTGAATATAATGCAGTGACGGAGTAGTCGAAACATATCAGAGTGAAAGAATAGATTTCCATCCATCTCGAGTGATCGCTGCATCGATACGCTCCCCGTTGACGTATGATGTGGGGACACCGGTGACATTGAGTGATCGTGCGAGCGTGCGGATATCTTCGATGTAGTTGCTTGGTCGTTCAGAGTTGAGGCATGAGGTGATCGAATTGCGGTCGATGCCAGCGATGTCTGCAAACCGTTTCAAGTTGTCATCTTCAAGTGTTGTTTGGTTATCAAAAATTTGTTTGAGCATTGGTTCAAATAATCCCTGCTCTTCTGCGCAATAGAGGTATTCATGTGCTCGTTCGGAAGATTGTGGAAAGGTAACTGCAGACAGTCCTTTCCAGACAACCTTGAACTTGCCTGGGTACTCGGCGAGCAGTTCTGCAAATAGTTCAGTTTGATCTTTGCAGTGGGTACACGCTGCATCTTCAAAGGCAATAATAGTGACCGGTGCTTGCTTGTTACCAAGGATCGGGTCATTGGCGAAGATAGGAACAAACCCAATGTCCTCCTGAGTAGTCTGCAGCGCTTCGTAGTCTGGGTAGAGTGGCTCGTAGTTGAGGTATTGGATGTAGATGACAAGTATCACCAGTAGGATAGCTGGAACAAATGTCAGGATGAGATGTCTGGTCTTGATCATAGTGATACTTCAAACAAGCCTGGTTGGCCTTTGTCGGTAAAAAAGAGTGTTTGTCCGTCTGCGCTGATAGTGATTGTATCGATGGTATGTCGCTCGTCGAGATTGATGCGTTCTTGGGCGCCGGTCACGAGGTCTACTTTGATGAGGTTGTCGGCAGTTGTGTCCGCCATAGCCGGTTGAAATCCTGAGCCTACTTCGAGAGTCTCTGGTACGCCGCAGTAGAGGGTTCGTTCATCGGCAAAGGTGCATTTGTCTGCCCACGTAGCGAGGTTAAGTGGTTTGCGTCCGGCGTCAATCGAGCCTACTTCGGTACCTGTGATCCATAGTTCAGGCTTGAAATCTGACCGACTGGAGTAGACGCTATAGAGGAGTTGGTTGCCATCGGGAGCCCACTCTGTCGTGAGCCCTCTTCCTGGGACCGTGAGTGACTTAAAGTTTTCACCATGTTGACCAATAAGGAGGACTTTTTGTTCGTGGAGGCCTTGCCCTTGGGCTGTTCTCGAAAAGGCGACAAAGTTGCGGTTTGGTGACCAGTCAACTTCTACTTTGCTCGCATTGGCTCCCATTGGCTCGATAAACTGGACATTGGCACCATCAGGGTCTGCCGCAATGAGCCAGCGGTTGTCTTCGTCAAAGCCAACACTCTTGGCGACGATTTGGTCGCCTTGGTCAGCAAATGAGAAATCTTCCCAATGAGCAGGTAGTGTGACTTGTCGGTCAGTCTCAAAATCGTAATAGATGTTTGAGCCATCAGGATACTCGATGATTGATTCGTTTGTTTGTGGTGACCAGGTGACATTGTCCACGCCAAAGAACACATTGCTACTTAATTCTATGATGTTACCGTCTTCATCGATCCGGTAAAATTTTCCATCGACTTCATTATAAAACTGCACATTGTTGCCTGAGACATCGATTGATCCGATAACAGAGTTGACGCGTTGGGTGACAGGTGGGACATCTGCGGCTTCAAAAAATGTGTCAGTACGACTACCAGCCCCAGCCGTTGGGAGTTGGTCTGGCGGGGTGACGGTACTAGTACCATCACCAGCATCACCTGCTGCCGGAAAACTGCTCGGGTCCGTGGTACCGTCGGGAAGTGTCGTGGGTGGCGTAACTGTAGGTGGCGTACGAAAAAAGATCATATATAACCCTATGCCAAGGAGAATACTGACAATGATGAATAGGCTAATGATGATAAATTGTTTTCTACCCATATGGAAATGTTAGGCGGATTTTCTACGTATTCGATTTGATCGAGGTCTAGATCTTCTTTGTGGCCTCTGTGACGTTTGTTGTTTTTGATTTCGAAACAAGGATGTTTTCAGCAGAGATTTTTGTTTACCCTTGAGTGCTGAAAGTGCAGCAATGTTATTATTTTTTGCCTTCTTGACTTTGCTATGCATCGAGAGAATAAACATGATCATCATCGGAACGTTCTTTATCACAGGGATAAGCTCTGCAAACAGAACGATCCAGATACGTCGATACATATATTTGCGGATGATACGCTGTGCGAAGCCATATTCACTCTTAATGATAACATATAGCGGCACACTCACAAAGGTAAAAACAAAAAATGTGATCAAGCCAGTTTGCTCGGGGATATCAGCAAAATCTTTGATTGCAGCCAAGAATAGTGCGAGATAGTAGGACTTGAAGTCCCCCTCATCGATCCGCTTTTTTAGCGCATTTCCAAAGTTTTCAGCTTCATTGACGATTTTTCCACGTACACCGTTGACCTTTTGTTCGTATGCTGCCGGTGCTTCGATATCATATTCTCGGGCAAACGCTTCGGCTTGTAACTGTTTTTGTCGATCGGTTTGATTTTTTTTTGCTTGCGACCGTTCTGAGGAAAGTTCTTTGGCTCGTTGTTGGTCTGTTTCTTGGGGTGATGGAGTCTGTTCTTCTTGGTCGCTTATTGTACTATCATCATTGGCTGCAGCAGGCTCATCAAATACAGGGTCAGTGACAAGCGTGGGGTTGTCTTGTTCGCTGTCAGGGGTAAACGGCTGGTAGGGAACGGGTTCTGCTTGCGGTTGGGATGCGCTGCTCGACTTGGATGAGCGACCTTCACGTCTGTGAGGAGCACGTTTTTGACGTTTGCCATTTCGGCGTGTCTGTTTGTATTGACGTTGCTCAGTATTATCATCAGCAAGATCACCGGCTGCATCTTCTAGCATGCCTCCGATCGAGTTCATAAACTCATCGACATTGTCAGTGTCTTCGAGTGCCTGAAGAGAACGATTTAGCATGGTGCTATCGCGTGTTGTCCGTTTCTTGAGCTCAGCTGCGATCGCTGATTCATCAAGTTGTGGTGCTCCGTCTGCCATAGTGCCCTCTATGGAATATTATATTGCGAGATGAAATTCAGTATCATTTTTCACGTCGAGCAACAGTGCCTGTTCGGTGTCCGTTTGTTTGTTGCCAAAGTGTTTGATGAGGAGATCTTGGATGACTGTTTCAACGACTTGTTCGACGGTACGGGCACCGTGTTGGGGATCAGTTGCTCGTTTGGCGATGGCGGTGAGTGCCTGTTCACTTGCGCTGACCGTGAGGTTGCGTGACGCAGTGAGCGCGGTACTGAGTGCGCTGACGTGTCCTTTTGCGATCTGTGCGATGTGGTCTTGCGTGAGTGGAGTAAAGGTACAAACGTGTTCGATGCGGCTGGTGAGAGCCTGACCAAATGATTGTTTGAGGTCTGCGAGGAGTGTCTTGCGGCGATCGGTCTGGACGGCAGTACTTGTCGCTGCCTCACCAAAGCCAAAGGCTGATTTGTGAAAGCGTTCGGCGCCGATGTTGGTGGTCAGGACGATGATCGCTTGGCGGAAGCTGACTTTCTTTCCGGTGCTGTCAGTGATTTCACCTTGGTCGAGGATTTGGAGGAGGAGTTTTTGTACGTCAGCATGCGCCTTATCAGACTCGTCAAACAACACGATCGCATGAGGTCGTTTTTTGAGGGCGTCAGTGAAGCGGTTGCGTTCGTTGAAGCCGACGTAGCCGGCTGGTGAACCGAGAAGTTTGGAGACGCCGTGCGACTCGGCAAATTCGCTCATGTCGATACGGATGAGCGCTTTTTCGTCATGGTAGAGTGACTCGGCGAGTGCCTTGGCCGTAGCGGTCTTGCCGACGCCGCTCGGTCCGGCAAAGAGCATAGAGGTGAGCGGACGTTTGCGGTTGCCGAGGCCGAGGTGCGCGCGTTTTAGAGCGCCCTCGATAGTCGTGAGGGATTTTTCTTGACCGATGATCGTGGCGCGGACATCGGTGAGGGCTTGGTCGATGCGTTCCCACTCTGAGCTGGTGAGGACGCTAGCTGGGATGCGTGTTTTACGACTGACCATTGCGATGATGTCAGCGTCAGTGACTGTCCCACGTTTGGTTTGTTTTTTTGCTCCTAGTGATGCTTTGATTTCTTTTTGCACCGCTTCGAGTTCGCTTTGTTTTTTCTTGAGGTCGATCGCGGACTCAAACGATTCTGAGTGGATGGCAGATTCTTTTTGTTCGAGGACCGCTTCGAGCTCAGCTTCGATGTTGGCTAGTTTTTTTTCGGTTGGTGTTGCCTTGCGTTTGGTTCTAAGAGCAGCCGCAGCTTCGTCGATGAGGTCGATGGCTTTGTCTGGCAAGAAGTTGTCTTGGATAAAGCGGCTACTGAGTTCGACGGCAGCATTGACGGCTTCTTCTGTGATTTTTACTTGGTGAAAGGCTTCATAGTATTCGCGAAGGCCCATGAGGATTTCTTTGGCTTCATCGGTACTTGGTTCTTCTACGGTGATCGGTTGGAAGCGGCGCTCGAGTGCTGGGTCGGTGGTGATGTGTTTCTTGTATTCGTCTTCGGTCGTGGCACCGATACAGCGCAGTTGTCCACGGGCGAGCGCTGGTTTCAAAATATTGGCAGCGTCCATGCTTCCTTGGTTTGATCCTGCCCCGATGATGGTGTGCAGCTCGTCAATAAACACGATATAGTCTGGCTGTTTTTTGACTTCTTCCATGACTTGCTTGAGGCGGCCTTCAAATTCGCCGCGGTACATGGTACCGGCTACCATCGCAGTCAGGTCGAGTGAGAGGATTTTTTTGCGCTTCAAGATGTCAGGCACGTCACCGTCATGGATGCGCTTGGCGAGGCCTTCGACGATAGCGGTCTTACCCACGCCAGGTTCACCGATGAGGACGGGATTATTTTTGGTGCGGCGGGCGAGGACATGGATCAGGCGTTCGATTTCTTCTTCGCGACCGATGACTGGGTCTATTGTGCTTTGGTTGCTCGCATGTGTTAGCTCCACTGCAAAGGCGTCGAGCGCAGTTTTCTTTTTGTTGCGGGTTTTCTTTGGGAGTGGGCCTAGTGGGGGAGCCTGATGATCATGATCACAGTCAGTGTGGGCATCAGCTGATTCGCTGCTACTCTCGGCAAACTTACTGATACTGGCAAAGATCGTTTCGAGCTCTTTGACGATGATATCGGTGCTTGTATTCAAAAGAAGACACAGTGCATCAAGCGTGTCCTTGGATCCGGGTGTTGTCGTGAGGCCAAAGAGGAGGTGTTCGGTGCCGACATGGGTGTGTTCGTGTTCGTAGGCGACGAGCATGGCTTTTTCGAGGGCGGCTTTGGCGTGTTTGCCGAGGACTGGGATAGTGCCTTGGATATTTTCTGGGTCTTTGCGCTCGCCCATGAGCGCTTGGAGGTGAGTCGTGCTTGCTCCGAGACGGTTGAGGATCTCGGCGCCGACAGAGCCTTGCTCTTCGCGCAATGCGAGGAGCAGGTGAGCTGGCAACACGCCATCTAGGCCCATACTGCCAGCGACAGATATACTGCGGGCGATGACATTTTTGAGGTGGGTAGAAAAGTGGTCGAGAAAGCGATCTGGGGAGATGGATTGGCTCATAGTGGACGAGAATTATCAATAGACGTATTATACCAGCATGGAGGAAACAGTCAACATATTTTTTAGCTTAAATTAGAGGTTCATGGACTTCCCAAGACACATTTTTCGTTCGTATGATATTCGTGGTCTCGTAGACGGTGAACTCTCCGAAGATTTGGCGTATCGAGTGGGCAAAGCCTTTGTGGCTATGCTTGCGGGAGAGGGCGTAGACTTTGCCGGGAAATCGCTCATTGTCGGCGAAGATATGCGCCCGACGAGCCCAGCGTATTCAGCAGCTGTGGTGCAGGCGATTACCGATTGTGGGGTAGATGTGGTCCGCATCGGCCAATCAAGCACACCATTATTTGGCTTTGCGGTAGGCTCTATCTCCAATGCTGTTGGTGGGATCATCATCACTGCCAGCCACAATCCTGCGGCGTACAATGGCTTCAAGGTCGCTCGGGCAGGAGGCAAGCCTGTCGGTCTCGGTCTCGGCCTCGAGATCATTCGTGATCTCGCTGAGTCCGGAGATTTTGTGCAGGTGCGTGCGGAGCAGGGGAGTGTGACGGAGCGTGAGATGCAAGGCGCCTACTATGACAAACTCTTTTCGATCGTCCCCAAAGCATCGCTCAACCCTCGCAAGATCGTGATCGATGCGGGCAACGGCATGGCTGAGGCAACCTTTCCAAGACTCCTCGAACAGTTGCCGGTCGAGGTCGAGTATCTCTACTTGACCCCAGATGGCAATTTCCCAAATCATGAAGCCAACCCACTCAAAACGTCAACGCTCAAGGATCTGCAGGCCAAGGTGAAAGAAGTCGGGGCAGACTTTGGTTTTGCGCTTGACGGCGACTGTGATCGGATTGGGCTTGTCGACGAGAAGGGTGAGGTGGTAGAAGCATCATTTGTCGGAGCGCTTCTTGGTCTTGAGATGTTGGCGCTCACGCCTGGCATGCATATGCTCTACGATCTGCGTAGCAGCAAGATCGTCCCGGAAGTTTGGGAAGCTGCTGGTGCGACGACTGCCAAGAGCAAGGTAGGGCATGCCAATATCAAGGGTCAGATGCGTGAAGAAGGTGCGAGCTTTGCGAGTGAGCTTTCGTTGCATCTCTACTTCGAGCAGATGAGTTACCTTGAGAGTAGTGAGCTTTGTCTCTTGCTTCTTCTCAAGATGCTGAGTGCATCAAGTGAGACGATCAGTGAACGAGCTGCGACGCTACACAAGTACGCCCACTCAGGTGAGATCAACTTTGAAGTAGAAGACAAAATTGCTGCAATAGCCCGAGTACAATCAGTGTTCAAAGATTCTGCCGAAAACACCTTCGAGCTCGACGGTCTATCATTTGAATTTTCTTGGGGCTGGTTTAATGTGCGTCAAAGTAACACTGAGCCCGTACTCAGGCTAAATCTTGAAGCAAACGACAAGGCAACAATGGAGCGAAAAGTAAAAGAAGTGACGGATGTAATCCTTGATAGGGTCTAGTATGGGAGTGTCACCAGGCATGTACAGACACGTTAAAGGCGACAAGTATAAAGTTCACTTCGTTGCCCATCATTCTGAATCACTCGAACCTATGGTGGTCTACGAAGCACTGTATGAGATGAAAGATGACGTAGGTCCTTATTTTGTACGTCCTCTTACGATGTTTGTCGAAACAGTAGAAAGGGAAGGAAAAATAGTTCCTCGATTTGAGCGATTGGAAGAATAGGGTTGCCTGAATTCAGTCAGTGCCTATGTGTCTTGACAAAACGATGTAAAGGGTATATGTTTTTCTTATGGCATATGATAGCAGAGGTCTATGGTATACCGTGGAATACAGTACTGTTGGTAACTGCATATACTGTAAACGACGAATTCCCAAGTGGGAGAAGCACAACAAAGCTTCAAACGGAGTCTACTGTGTTAGTAGTTGGTGCGAAAAAGACCACCACAAGGTACTCGTGAAGCGGAACAAGGATCGGATAGCCCGAGAAGAGCAGGAGCGGCGGGACAACGAGCGAGCTCAACTGCGGCAGGAGGTTGATGACCTCAAAAGAGAGCTCGCAGAACTCAAAGCGAACAAAAACCGAGGCAGGTAAAATCGTCTCCGACGAAGAGTGCGGATCCTTCGTCCAATCCAGCAGGGCCCTACTGCTGGATCTATTTTTTTTATAATAATGTCGTGATGTTTTCTGTCGGTCTTCCAATCACTGCGTTTTCACCCTTGATAACGATAGGCCGCTCGAGCAGGCGGGGGTACGTGGCGATAGCCTTGAGTATGTTTTCTTCAGCACTGTCGTTACTCAATCCTGCTTGCTTGAATTCAGGTTCTTTGGTCCGAGTAAACTCGATTGCTGGTAGACTCAGCTTCTTGGCGAGCGACTCGAGTTCGGTACGTGAGAGTGGATCTTCGAGATAGAGACGAACTGTCGGCTCTATGTCTTGATCGCGTAGAAGCTCGAGTGCTTGCCTGCTCTTGCTGCAGCGAGGGTTGTGAAGGATGGTGTAGGACATGGGTTATTTGCGGAGGAGTTCAAAGAAGGCTTGTTTGTCTTCGAGGCCGAGTTCCATGCGCATAAAGGGGAGGAGTAGTTCGTATTCACGAAATGGTTTTTCGATGACCATACGAAAGAAGTCTGCGATCGTTGTTTTGTGGACGGTGATCTTTTCGCCACCATCGAGTTGTTGGTCGCCGACAATCTTGCAGTTTCTTGCGATGTAGGTGTAGCAGATCCAGTCGATTTTGCTGGTGAGCTCGGTCTCACGCCAGAGCTCCCAGTCATCACTTTCGAGTCCAGCCTCTTCGCGAAGTTCTCGTTTGGCGGCTTCGAGTGGCTCTTCGCCTGGGTCTATTCGACCACCAAAACTGGAGAAAAATTCGCCGCTATTTGGTTGTTCTTGGACACCATAGTATATATCATCTCCAGCTACGGCAATGACGTCGACTGTGTTGGGTCGATCAAGCATTTCAAATGTTTTTGTCTTGCCATTGTAGAGTTCTTGCTCCCATTGGTAGACATCAAAAATTTCACCGGAGAATACTTTGTTGGCTTGTTCTGGGATAGGCATAGTTAGTCGCGTTGGTGGGCTGGGTTGATCTCTACGAGCTCAGGCGGCCACTGCTTGGAAAGGATGACGCGCTCCCATGTGGGGGAGATACAAAAAAGACGCAGGTCATCATCTTTATAAAAGTTGGTGCCGTAGCCATATTTGAGGATGAGGAGTTTGATGGCTTCTTTGCGGCTTTCGATGGGCAGTTCTTCGGCGGTGCCTTCGATCTGTAGTGCTTGGATACCATCGGTGATCACCAGTGACACTTGTGGATTGGTCTTGAGATTGGCGTACTTTCGGTACTTTGGAAATGTCGTAAAGTAAATATGGTTGTCACCATTGATCACATAGTGGATGACTGATGCTTCTGGTACGCCTTCCATGCTGGCTGTGGCAAGCGTCGCTGTGTGTTGTTCATGAAGAAATGTATGAGCAACACTATATGCTTCATTTTTGGTAGACATAGGACCAATGTTATATATGTATACTCTGCTACTTTTTGTTGGCCATGTCAATCTGCCAGAGTGTTTTGCTGGTCTCTCTAACAACATAGACGAGACCGAGGACAGAGAGGCCGAGGATCCACGGGAGAAGAAAGCCGACGTATGTCTTGCCAAAGATGATCAGCATGGTGTTGGTCAGGATGAAGACCAGGCGGACTTCGGTGGGGCCGATGCCGAGGTGCGTGATGCGAAACTGGTTGGTCGCAGCAAAACTCAAAAATGAGTTGACCATGTAGCCACCATAGATCGCGAGGATGAAGAGTTGGAGGTACTTGAGATTGTCAGGCAGGAGAAGCGCGTAGCCGATGACAACGCTACAAAGAAAGACGTAGTCGAGAAAGTGATCCATATAGTAGCCCCACTTGATGAGGCCGGTATTGCGATAGCGACCGACTGAGCCGTCGAGCGAGTCGGTGAGCCACTGCATAAAGATGGCAGCACTCGAAAGCCAGAGCCAGCGGATGTCGCCGAGAGCCAGCCACCCGGAGAGAACACAAAGTCCACTCCAGAGAATAGTGGTATACGTAAGGCCGGCACTTCCTATCCAGTCAGGTACGTGAGGCGTCGCCCACGTGACGAAGCGTTTTTCTCCTCGGCCAAGGATAGAGCCTGGGCCATGCTTTTTGTCGCCGGCAAAGGTGTGGTTATGATTGTTCATAGTACCATTCCCAGAGGTCTCGCTCTGTTCCATCTGTTAGCTGGCAGTACCCTCGTTCGCTGCCTTCTGTAGCACGAATGACAAATGTGTGACCTTTTGATTCACAGTGGTCTGCCGCAGGATTGGTGATTGATGATCGCCGTTCGAATGCTGTACCACCGGCACGACTAGTGTCCGCTGGTACAAGTGACCAGCCAGCAAGAAGAATGATTGCGAGGGCAACAACGCCCAAAAGATGATGTTTGCGTGGTTTCATATGGTAGTAGTATAGATGATTTTCTCTATATATGCCAAAAAATGGTATAATAAACATATCATTTTTAACATACGTATTTGTATGGAGGCACTTACTGCAAATGTTAACTGGCTCGCCGTGATTGTCGGCACAGCACTAGCCTATGGTCTTGGGATGCTTTGGTATTCACCCAAGATGTTTGGCCCAAAATGGATGAAAGGTGTTGGCCTCACCAAAAAAGACATGAACGGTGCAGGCTCAGCTATGGTCGCGCAGCTCGTAGCGACATTTCTTCTCGCTTGGGTGATCGGTGTGACCGAGACGAGCAATGATATCGCCCTTGCTGTTCTCATCGCACTCATGGCCGGTTCGCTCATCAAGTCCAATGGACTCTGGGCCAAGAAAAGCCACTACGCCATCGCGGTGGAAGCTGGATACGTGCTCGTGATGGTGATCATCATGATCGCAACGCACGCTGTGATCTAACGTCTTCTCGATCTATAAAAAAGCACTGACTGGGTCAGTGCTTTTTTGGTGGGTTCTTGAAAGTGATTTCTGGTGTGTGGTTGTTGACTTGGTCTTTGCTGATACCTAGTTCTTGAGTATATACCACATCTACTGCTCCAAATAGTGCTGCTGCATAGTCTAGTTGTAGTGCCTTCGCTGTCTCTCGCACGGCCTCTTCAGAGTCAGCTTCTATCTCTACAAACGGCTTGAGCCCTGGCCAAGTATCAATCTCTATTTGCACTTCGCCCAGCCGCCAAGATTCGCGTTTGGTTTCTTGATAGGATTTACGTTTGCAGCCAACAGATTCCAAGAGTTGCACACCATCTTCAAATGAATTTATGATAAGTTCAGATTCTTTTTGGTCTTCGATATTGCTACCAGCTGTGTGTTTTACACTCATGGTGATCTTGTCTCCTTCGTCGCGGACACGCATCCACGTACCAGGACTAGGTACCGGCGGATCAAAGACGACGCGGCGCATGAGTGTTTCGGGGCGAGTGTTCGTTGCACCACTTGACTCAAGCGCGCTTCGGATCGCTGCTGGGTTTATACCTGTGAAAGTTGCTTCAAATTCTGTGTTCATACGTTTAAAATTTCTTTTGCCTGTTCAAAAACGTCGTCCTTTGTTCGTTCCGTGACATCAATCACATGTTCTGCAAATGCTTTGGTTGGTTCGGCGTATCGTTCATGCATGGGGATGAGTACATTTTGTAGGTATTCATCATTCTTAAAGTGCACACGGCGCTGCCATCTCGTCTCTTGTGACAGATCAAGCCAAATTGAGGTATGTAGTAAATCTCTCACTCTTTTATCATAGAGCACCAAGTAGCCCTCTACAAGCATAATGGGCTTTGGCATGAATTCAACAGGAATTCTTTTGTCTGTTTTTTTGTAGTCAGGATTGAGGCGTTCATTTTTGGTTTGAATAATTACAGACTTGCCTTCTGCAAGCATTCTCAAGTCTTGAACTAATCTATCTATGTACAAAGCATCAGGATGATCCCAATTTGCCACTCCTGCAAACACGGGCACATCAATAGTTGGTTTGAAGTAGTCATCAAGCTGGATGAGCCCTATATGGTCTGGATATGCATCGAGGAGAGCTGTAGCTAGGGTAGACTTACCAGCACCAGAACCGCCAGAGATTCCTATGTATTTGGGGAGGCGATTTTTCATAGTATCAATATGTATTTCTTTCTGCGTAGGCTATTTGGCTGTATTTATTTGTTTGGTGAGAGCAAAAACGTTTTTGACTTACGGTTGTACGAAGTGATCTCGGTGGCTGTGAGGTGCGGATTGGCCTCGAGGAATTCGTTGAATGAACGGTACTCACCCATACCTTTGATATCAAGATCATTGAGCTTCCAGTCGTCGAGACAGATGATGACTGGGCGAGTGATACGTGGTGCGAGGAAATCGAGGACCGCCTTGGAAGAGCTGTAGGTATCACAGTCAATAAAGACGATGCCAGGATTAGTGATATTGTTTGTCTCGGCTGTTTCTTCTGTCAGCGTTTGATCATACCAGCCATTGATCCACGTGATTTGATCCGGATCTACTTCTCGACGTTTGAGGCATTGTTGCATTTGTTCGTACGAACAAGCGTAGAACCCTTTTTTCCAGACGCCATCGTCTTCATCTTCGGCTCCTGCGGGGAGTCCTTCAAAGGCGTCAAAACCAAAGAGTGGCATTGAGCTGTTGGCTTTTTCAAGTGCTTTGGCCATGCTGCCGATTGATGAACCGTTGAAGACGCCAAACTCGAGGTATTGGCCAAGATCATCCCCCTTGGCTGCTTTGAGAATTGTGAGACAACGCCCAAAGAATTCGACCAAGACGTCGGGCGGCACGAGGTGAATGGCGCAGATATCATCTACCTCACCCATGGTCCATGGTGAACGGGGGACAGGGCGGATCTTACGATAGAGGGTTTTTGCGATGCGGGTCAGTGGGGAGTAGCGGTAGGACATAGCTGTTTACTTGGGTGTAGATAATGTCTGTTTAGTATAGAACAATACCAACTTGTTTTAGAAGATATAGTACTGCTGTCATCATGACACAACCAAGCGAGAGGCGCAAAACCAACCGTTTGGAGAGCTGAATACCTAGGCGATTGGACAATTCTTTGACGAATGAGTGTTCATAATTGCGTGGGTCCGAAAGTGGTAAGCCACGAAGACGTTGCGCTATCGTGTCGAGTAAACATACGGCATACACTTTGTCTCGTCGACTCAATGTCCAAACAAGTCCCCAAAGATAAAACAACACAAAGAGGCTGATGGTGTAGTAAAAGTGATAGGTAATGCGCTCTGGCCAGATCGATGATGGGATAAGAAAGCCGAGCGGAAATAAGAGAAATATGCCGGTGTGGAGGTAAAAGAGTAGTGTGAGAAAAATTTTCTTCATGTTATCTGTTCAATCTACCTGAGAAAGAAATGTTTGTTTATTGTCATCAGCGCCTCGCATCTTTTCTCACAAAAGGATCTGCTGCGTTTGGTTCGAGTAATATGTTGTATGTTTTTGGCTTGCGGTAGGTGTCACCCCAGCACTCGTGCTTGCGGTAGTCTCTGATACGGTCGAGGTCAAACTGCGCCATGACGATCTCTTCTTCTTTGCCAGCCCGTACGAGTTGCATGTCTTGTTCTTGTTCATCGTCGGCAAATGCGACGGCATCAAATGCAACTGAGTGACCACCACAACCAGGGTAGTTGGCAAGCGCGATCCCAAGCATGTTTTCATACGCACGAGATTTCAATTGGTCTGTTCGTAGAGTGTTCATATCGCACGCATTTGGGACCAAGATGATCTCGGCGCCACCCAGCATGAGGACCCGGGCACTTTCTGGGAATTCACGGTCATAGCAGATCATAGCCCCAATGTTGACTGGGCCTGCAGCGGTATCAAGCTCTTCGACAAAGAATGCTTCGCCAGGCGTGCAGCTCGCTTCGAGTGAAAAGTCGCAAGTATGCACTTTGGCATAGGTGTAGATGATCTTGCCGTGACGGTCGATAAGTGACATCGCATTTCGAGGGAGACCTGGCCATTCCTGGAGGTAGGTGAGTGCGATTGCCATGTCGAGCTCTTTGGCAAGTGCCTGAAAGTGTGCGACAAACGGTCCGTCAGTAGGGATTGCACGTGCTACCCATTCGGCTTGTTTGGGATTGTCTTCTTTTTTTGACGCGTCAAAGGCTGGGTCAAAGACTGACACGTCGTAGGGTGTATATCCGATATTCCACATTTCAGGGAATAGAGCGATGTCAGCTTCATCAGTCTTGGCTTGGCGGCAGGCAGCCTCGCCGGCAGCAAGGTTGGCGTCTTGGTCAAAGCGGTGGTGAGAGATTTGAAGGAGGGCGATCGTAAGATTGTTCATATAGGGTTGCTATTCTTGTGCTGCATTAATAATCTTCTTGGCATTGTCATTAGCTATTTGCCACGTAAGACAGCGGACAGAGCCGCCCATCGGGCAGACACCGTTGGCTTCGATTTCAATCACGTGTTTGTCAGTATTGGCGCGGATGATCTCGAGGGCACGTGCGTCATGTGCCATGCCAAAGGTTGGGACGTACACGGTGGTCTCGGTGAGGACGGCGTTCAGATTGACGCCGCAGGCAGAGGAAAATCCTTCCCATTCGCCCGGTGCATTTTCTCCATACTCCACGGGAACTTCGATGATGTTGACATCCGGAAAACTTTCTTCAAGCTCGCCAAGGATCGCGTCCTGAAATTCACGCCCAAAGGATGAGTAATCATTGACCAGGAGTGTCTGTTCGTCCAGCCACATGACCATCCCGTCGGAGTGGGCGAGGGCGTCTTCGTCTGGCTCGATGATGGCGACACGCTCAGCGCCATATTCAGCTTTGAGTGCCTCTTTGGCTTCGGTGTAGGTGAGATTGTTGTCTTCCATAAAGCGCGTGGTGACGATGATGTCACCGGCGTAGTTGTCTACCACGTTGCCGCCGTCGATGAGGTACTTGGTTTTGCTTCGTTCTATCCCTAGTCCGTCAGCAAACACGTCAAAGCTGCCTTGGACCACCTTGCTATCTTCATGACTCATCGACGCCCAGGTGTATGTAAATTGCGTTGGGGCGTAGGGATTGACGGTGGTAAAGTCACGCATCCAGATGTCCTCAACATCAGTAGTGAGGAGGACTTCATCTGGTACGAGTCCCCAGTATGAATTGAATGTATCAGCATCGACAAGGATGACGACATCGTCAGCTCCATGCTCAAGCACAGCGTTGGCGTAGTTGATATGAAAGTCCACAATACGCTGGAATGCTGGTTCGTAGTAGGTGTCATGAATAGATGGGGCGGAGAGGACAAGGAGCATGCGGTTTTCTTGCACTGCAGCCCTAGAGCGTTCTGTACGGACTTTGTCTACGGTGAGTGATCCGAGAGAGTAGATACCGATGGCGCCAAGGATGATGAGGCCGGCAATGAGGGGAAGAAATTTGTTCATACTAGGTAAAAATTTTTGAGATCTGATCCCAAAGCGTAAACAAGCTAAACGCGCCAAAGATGAGAAACGCGAGGCTCATGATGAGCTTGCGGTAAAGTGCTGCTTGGAATGGCTTTGGCATGACGCGGTGATTCATATAGTTGACGAGACCAATATGGACAAACATGGCGACGGCATTGAGGACTGCGCCAAGGATGATGAGGACCTTGGGATCGGTGAAACCGGTGAGGAAGAGGATGATACCAAAGGCGATCTGTGCCCAAAGGAAGCCAGCATATAGTCTTGAGAGATTGATCTTTCCATTGCCTTTGATCATCTTGATCGCGACATTTTCGGCCATGATGCGGCTGGTGGAGTCCATGACGCCGAGCTGGGTCTGAAAGAGCATAATGGTGACGGCAATGAGGAAAAGTGTCCCGACAAGAGGTGAGATAACCTGACCGATCATGGCGCCCTGATTCATGACAAAGAGGATGCCTTCTTCACTTCCAGCTGCGCCAAACGCAGTAGCGTAGGAGAGGAGCATCAGCAGACACATCGCCAGCGCGCCAGTAAACCAAAAGACGATGGCGTGTTCGGTATTGATGCGTTTCCACCAGGCGTTAAAGTTGTTGATGTTGTTTTCGTTTAGTTCAAACGATTCACCTTCAAGTTTGATTTGTTCTTTGGTGTCTTTGCTGCGAAAGAGGCCGGCAATTTTCTGCGAGTACTTACCCATACCGTAGCCTTTTTCTTTGACGTAGATGGACTGGGTGAGGTTCAAGTTGCCGCCTGCACCAGCGTAGGCAAAGGCCGCAAAGAAGGCAGCAAGGGGAATACCAGCGGGGAGAAATGTGTAGCCGTCACCCTGGCCGAGGAGGCCTGAGCCAAGCGCGCTCCAGTCAGCCTTGGTGGCGACCATGACTGTGATGGCGAGGATAAATGGGACCGCGGCGAGGATGATGGTCCGGGTGGTCCGTTCCATGAAGCCGTAGACCGTCTTGCCGAGTGAAAGCATGAGGCCTATAGCCACGAGCATCGCAATGGCAATCCATTTAAAATCTTCAACTCCAATAAGATGTCCGAGTGTCTGCGCACTAGCCGCGACGATGCCAGGAAGACCAAAGCCAATAAACGTAGAGAGGATAAACCATTGTGGCGCAAAGCGAAACAGGCGCGCAATGCCTACGAATACACTCTCACCTTTGACGAGCGCATAGCGCTCGATCTCCATGTTCATGAAGAATTGGAAGGTAATACCAAGGACAGCACCCCAAGCAATGCCAAGGCCGTAGTTGGCAGCAAGGTAGGGCCAGAGGATGACTTCACCACTCCCAAGCCCAAGAGCAAGGATGATAAAGCTCGGGCCGATGAGTTTTTTGAGGGCGATAGGTGGGGGAAAAGGTTTTGGCATATGAGAGTAGTATAGCATTTCGTGTACATACCGTCATAGATACTGTCATGAAAAAAACATAGCCTTGGTCAGGCTATGTTTGAAGTGATGTGTACGCGAGTATCTGACTAGTATGTCAGTCGAAATAATGGTGAGACCATCCAAATAGAAAGATACATACTGATGAGCGTGAGGATAATCAAGACTTGCGGGTTAAGGAATCGAAGCTTTTTTCGTAATAAAAAGAGTATGGTGTATGAAACTCCTCCCATGAGGATAGACAGAAAGAATATCATTGGATAGTAAAAACCATTAACGCCAAAAAATAAGACATAGGGGTCCCAAGGACCAAAGCAGGCACCTCCTCCTGAAAAGGCCATACGATCTGCGCAGCCTCTTCCATAGTACACAATATCGAGTTTTTTAAGGAAGGGGAGACTCTTATGAAATGTTATGATGATCGCACCGCATACCATCCAGAATGTTGACGCTATGATAAAGGGTTTGAAGAACATGAGGGATGTCTGCGTATCCCCTTTGTAAAAAGATGTTTTCTCGATCCAGTGGTAGATGACGGTGGTGCCTAGTATAAGGCTTGTGACACGGAGTGATTCCCAGATAGTAGATGTATAGTAGCTAGTGTACATAAAAAAATTCGTTGATCTGTACGTTGGCAATAGGTATAACGAAACAGCATGTACCACAAGTGGGACAACCAAGAAAAACAGGATAAACAACGCGATGTGAAACACAACTCGAAGAAGAGGGAATTTGTTTTGATTTCGAATATTATAGATAAAAAACACGATAGTAGCAGGTACGAGTATCCATGTAAACGTAGATAGATTCCAAACAAAATATTCAGTAAACGTATTTGATAAGATTCGGGTACCAATGGGAATAATCGCAAGCCCAACTTGAAGGATGAGATACCCCGCAAGGAAATGAAAAAAGTACTTGGGGACATTGTTTTTGACGAGGGTGGTTGCAGCGTTCAGAGTATTCATACGTATGTAGGAGAAAAAAACTTAGTGATATGATATTTCGTCTCTTCGATCGATGAGTTGGTGAGCCTGTTTCATTTCCTCGGGAGTATAGATATATGTGATCACAAAAGTCCCTGATGTTGTCTTCTTGATATTGTCATGAGAGAGAGACACGATATGCACGAGACCCCAATACAGCCACTTGCCATCGATGTTCTCTACCAAAAAGTTGCGGACGGGCGGTGTCTTGTATATTCGTATCCCAGCTTTGCTTTCAAATGTAAAGACTTGGCCGGCAAACTGTTTCGCTGTATACGGAGTGTTTTTGTGTGTTTCATACACAAGACTTTTTGGAAACCCTTGTGCCCGTGTGATTTGCAATGTGTCGTTGATCTCGATGCTGCTGCCCATATTGATCAGATAATTAGAAATGATTTTTTTGAGGATGTGTCTAGTATACGCTATTTCATTCGAAATAAAACATAGCCTCATGAGGCTATGTTTGATGAAGTACTTATGCTGCTGGTTTTGCGAGCGGTTTTGGTTTTGGGCCGTATTTGTTGTCGCTTGGGTTACTGTCTAGCAAGGTGAGGACAAAGATCCAGATAAATCCTACGATAGGGATGAGGAGTAGGAGAAGCATCCATCCACTACGACCAGTATCATGGAGCCTACGAACAGAAACGGCAATGCTTGGGATGAGTACTGCGAGACTATAGAGACCACCGAGGATACCACTGTCGTCACCAAGCATACCGCTAATAATGCCGAGAACAATACTGACAAGAAAGTTGAACAGGACAAAATACCAGTATTCTGCGCGCGCTGCACGTCCGCTAAAGACGGCATAGTTCTTGAGGACCGAGATATAATAGTTCATAGAGATGTATGACTAAATTAGTATAAATTATGCCAATAGTATCTCATATTTTGCAGACATGAGCAATTTGCGTAGGTGATCAGTTGATCAAATCAAGATACATTTTCTCAACTTTTGCTCTGGCCCATGGTGTCTTGCGGAGAAATGAGAGGCTGGATTTGATAGATGGATTGTTGGTAAAACATTTGATAGGAATCTGATCACCGAGCTCTTTGAAGCCATATTCAGCTTCGAGTCGCTCGAGGATATCTATCAATTTCACGCCGTGCAGGCGGTTGTTGGGTTGGGGTGGGGTGGTAGAGTCTTGCATAGCAATCTACATTGCTCTCAATTTCGCAATGCGGTCTTCCGCCGGCGGATGCGTACTCCAGAGTTTGCTAAACTTCTTGCCCTTGAATGGGTTGCCGATAAACATGTGGGCCGTGGCTTTGCTGGCTTTATCAAAAGGGACTTGGGAGGCGGAAATCTTTTCTAGTGCACGAGCTAGTCCTTCTGGATAGCGAGACAAGAGTGCACCACTTGCGTCGGCGAGGTATTCGCGTTTCCGAGAGACTGCCAGCTTGATCAGCTCGGCGATGATAGGGGAGAGGATGAGGAGTACGATACCAATGACCATGAGGATGGCGCCGGCTTGGCCGCTATTCTTATTATTGCTTCTGCCACCTCCGTAGAGGCGAACACGGAAGAACATATCACTCACGAGGGCAATCGTCCCTACGAGCACGACGACAATCGTCATGACGCGGATGTCATAATTCCTTATGTGAGAGAGTTCATGGGCGATCACGCCTTCGAGTTCTTCATTTTCGAGGGCTTCTATGAGGCCGGTGGTAATAGCAATCGAGGCGTGCTCTGGATCGCGCCCAGTCGCAAAGGCGTTGAGGGCTGGAGAGTTGATGATGTGCACCTTTGGCATGGGCATACCGGCGGTAATGCTGAGGTTTTCTACCATGCGGTACACGTATGGGTTGTCGTTCTTCTCGATCTCTACCGCCCCTGCGCTTTTGATGGCAATCTTGTCAGAGTAAAAGTAGCTGGTAAAGCTCATTCCGGTAGAAGCAACGAGCGCGATGACCATGGCGCTATACCCATACCCAAGCCCCTCGGCAAACACAAATCCCAGCCCCATGATAAAGGCGATGAAGAGAGTGATCAGCAAAATAGTTTTGCGTTTGTTACTGTCGATTTGTTGGTAGATGTTCATAGTGCGTCGCTGCTTAAAACCCTTGCACCTGCCCTGAATGAGGATGAATGTTTATTTGGGTTGATGTCCATGCCATGAATGACAGCGGTAACAACAGGATGATAGATAAGACTACAATAGCTGTTACTGGTTTGTGTTCGCGGTGCTTTATCTTTGCGTAGATAAGCGCGCCTAGGGACATCACGAGGCTGAGTATCATACACCACAGCGCACCGAAGATAAACATATACATCGTAGAACGTACATCATAGTGAGGTGATTGAAAATATGGATCACGTGTTAGCCCCAGCCCCACTGGATGTCTGACAAAAAATACAACAAGAGTAGTGACGATGTATGTGGAAAACCACAAGATCACTGATTTCAATGTGCGATGTTTTTGTTCTTTCATAAAAGTAATTATTTTGTTGACATCTTCGCCTCCGCTGCCTCCGTCAGCAACTGCCACTTTGGTCGCTGCCAAGACTCGAGGAAGTCTGCTGTAGTTTGTTTCACTGCTGTCTGCGTTACTTCATCGATGTCTAGGAAAAGGACAACGTCAAAGTCAGCATCAGGGGTATTATATGTCTTGGCGATGGATTCGGCGAGGTCGTTGGGTGACATGATGGCGCGGCCATTGATCATCTGAGGGGATGGGAATATCTCTGGATGAGCACCGTACGATTTGTATACGAGCTCAGAGCAGACGAGGGCGCTGTCGGTGGCAAAGTCAAAGTTGAAGTCGTACGGTTTGCCGACAGCACCAAAGGCATGTAGGATCGCTTCAAATTTTTCTTGTTGGGATAGCTTGGGGCGGAGGACAGCCAGGGCGTCGGCGTTGGCACTGTCATCGAGCGAATTGAAGATGACACCAGGACGCTTGGCTTCTATCACGGCGTGGGCAAAGCCGTGCGTCGGGGATTCGATGTACTTGGCGACAGCCTCTGGGTATCGCTCATGGAGGTATGACATCGGGTCTTGCCTGCCGAGCATCGGTAGGTCCGCAAAGTAATAATTGATGTCTTCTGGTGTCCCGATGTAGAGCGCAGCATGAGGCCAAAATCCCGGGATGCCGATATTGGTAATGTGCCAGGTGCGGCGCTCGAGGAGGATATCACCTGGCTCGATATCATAGCGATACGTGTCGATCACGTCTTTTGTGATCACATATGGTCTGTCCGTTGCGCGGATATGACTCATCTGTACAGCGATCTCTTTTTGGACCGGGAACCACAGGTCAAAGGCTTGGCGCTCAAAGAACCCAAGCGGATTGCGTCTGAGGAGACTGGTGTAACGCTGCAAAGAGCCGTCGATATTGGTGAGGAGCGCCTCGGCGTGGGGGATGAGTTCGTAAGATGGTGATGACTGCTTGATGACGGTGAGGTAGGCTCTACCCGCGTTGATCCGCAGGAGTTCTTCTGGGAGAGTGAGTCGTTCTACTAGTGTCGTGTAGGTGTTGGCAGGGATCGCATTGTCTGCACCAGGTTCGTTGAGGATTTTGTTGAGGGTGTCGCGTTCGTTGATGAGTGATTGGAGGGTGAGAAGCGACGTGTGCTCGGAGAGCTGGGCACTGTAGGCGAGGAGAAATGCGCGTTCGTGCGCTTCTCGCTCGTGCTTGTGGCTGAGCTGCGCAAAACTCGCGTATCTTGTTTTGATCAGATCTAGCTCAAAGATCTGATGCGAAAATTCGTACCACAGTGGGAGAAGCATGGCCTTTTCTGTTTCACTTAGGATAGTTGCTGGCCCAGTTGGGAGGAGAGCTGATATGTCGTTGGTGAGAGTGTCGAGAGAATGGTGGATATGCACTACCGTGTCCTCGTCTTGCTGTATGCGTGTGAGGAGCTCGTCATGTGAGAGGTCTCTGAGTGGAGAGCGAGCAAACGGAAACAAAACATACACAACGTACGCGATGACCGCGATCACCACAAGAAATAGTAGTTGTGGCCAGTACGTGGTTAGCCAGCCTTGGGCGATCTCGGCTTGCGCACGAAAGAGTGCGTGTTTGCGCCACACTGTATAGGCAAATGGCAACACACTCAAGACAAGAAGAACGAGCGCGACCACGCGGTGATAGGGGAAAGCAACGCGTACAGCGAGGACGACAACAGCGGCCAAGACAAAGAGATAGCCGAGAGTGATGGATTGGAGGAGGGCTTTGAGCATGGGGAGGAAGCTAACGGCTGATAGCTAACAGCTAGCAGCCTATATTTTGTGTAAACTGCAATCAGCTTTTCGTTGTTCGCTAATAGCTTTAGAGCTCCACCTTCACATTTTCACGTTCTTTCGCATCTTCAATCTCAAAGAAGTCGAACTTGGTAAAGCTGAACATGCCGGCGATGATGTTTTTTGGGAATTGTTCTACCGCGGTGTTGAAGTCGCGTACCATACCATTGTAAAAGCGGCGGCTGGCTTGGATCTTGTTCTCAGTGTCTGAGAGTTCGTCCATGAGCTGGCTCACGTTTTGGTTGGCCTTGAGGTCTGGGTAGGCTTCGACGGCGATCTGGAGCTGGCCGAGCATACCACCGAGTTGGCTTTCAATTCCGGCAAGGGCTTTGGTGTCGCCAGCTTCTTGGGCGCTGACCGCCTTGCTACGCAGTGAGGTCACGTTTTCGAGGAGTTCCTTCTCGTGTTTCATGTAGCCCTTCACAGAGTTGACGAGGTTTGGGATAAGGTCGTGGCGGCGTTTGAGCTGGACGTCAATGTCGCTCCAACCTTCTTTGGTGCGATTTCTGAGCTTGATGAGGCCATTGTAAACGGCAACGATCCAGACGAGCGCTACGCCAAGGACGATAAGAATGATAAGTAAAGCAGTCGACATATACATATGTGTTAGGCGGCACTTGCGCATGGAGGCGCTGTATGCCATAATTGCCTAGTATTATAGCGAAATTTTACCATTGCCGTCAACAATTATGTATACCTTGATTATCTTTATTCTTGTCCTCTCGATTCTCGTCATTGCGCACGAGTGGGGGCATTTTATCACTGCTCGCAAAACTGGGTGCAAAGTATACGAGTTTGGCATCGGCTTTCCACCACGCCTCGGTGGTATCTACAAAGATCCGAAGACTGGCAAATGGCGCGTGGTGTGGGGGAGCAGAGGCAACAAGCTCGCTGAGACCGTCGGCGGTGAAGACCGCGCGACGCCAGATGAATTTCCAACAACATTATATTCTATCAACTGGCTACCGCTTGGTGGTTTTGTGAAGATCAAAGGAGAAAATGGCGAAGCCGCCCAAGACGAAGACAGCTTTGGTGCTCGCAAGCTCTGGCAAAAATTGTTAGTTCTTGTGGCTGGTGTGACCATGAACGTCCTTCTTGCTGGCGTTTTGCTTGGTATTGGCTTTATGATAGGCCTCCCGACTGATGTGAGTGAAGGTGTGCCACCAGGTGGTGATGTGATCGGTGAGCCCTACGTGATCGTTAGCCAAGTCGCCCCAGACTCTCCCGCCAAAGAGGCGGGGATAGAGGCCGGCGACCACATCATCAAACTCGACGAAACTCTGATCACCAAAAGTGTTCAGATGATCTCCTATGTAGGGGATGTTGGCAGCAATGAGATAGACGTGACGGTGAAGCGTGGGGAAGAAGAACTGACCCTCGCCATGACACCTGCGTCTCTCGAGGAGTTTGCTGGGGACGACAAGCCACGTATTGGCGTCATCCTCGCAGACGCGGCTATCCTCCAGTACCCATGGCATATTGCCATGTACTATGGTTTCCGTAGTGCTGTTCTTGGTCTTATCACGATATTTATTGCCTTTTACGTTCTTATCAAGGGGCTCATCTTTGGACAGGGCATGGCCTTTGATGTGGCCGGTCCGGTAGGGATCGCCCAGGTCGTTGGCTCCAGCGCCCGCCTTGGGATCAACTTCCTTATCAATACTGCTGCTATGATTTCGCTATCCTTAGCGGCTATCAACATCCTCCCGATCCCAGCCCTAGACGGCGGACGAGCGCTCTTTGTCATCATCGAAGGCATCATGGGCCGCCCAGTGCCAAAGCACTACGAGCAGATGGCCCACACGATCGGCTTTGTCCTCTTGATGGTTTTGATTGTGGTTGTTACGGTACGAGATGTAGCAGGATTATTTGGCTAATATGAAGGAACAACCAGAAATGGCAAAAGTGATAGCGATAGAGGCCGGAGCTCGTGAGGTTCCTGTCAGTACTGTTGTCAAAAAAATGCTTGCCTATGTTGAGCAAATCCCAGGACAAACGCTTACACCAGGAGAGCAAGAGTCGCTGCGACAGATCGTCGAAGAGCATGTTGATGCTTGGCAGCTCAGGACAAAAAATCGTCGATTTGGAACTCATGTTCCTGATGGGTTGATACGTGAAATCGGTCGTTATTTGTCAGTACTTGGTAACAAAGATGGTAGGCTAGACCGTCAAGTCAGTGAGTCAGTTACACCCTCACAAAAAAGTACAATTGCAAACCTGCTTGGTAATCACATGCAGATGGTCAAAGATGATTTTCGAATAGAGAGAACATAGTATGAGAAATGAAGGTATCCCAACTGATGAACAAATTTCTGATGAGCTTGACGCGATGGTCGTGTTACTCAATGAGTATGAACGTGTGCAAGGAGACTTCCCGGATTCTGATGTTTTGTGGGAGACACGAATAGAACCTGAATTGAAGCGTGTATTTTCCACTGATTCACGCAAGAAGATATCAGAGCGGGTGACGGAGATAGAAACATTTTTTAGAGATAACAATTTGACGGAAGTGTCAGACTATATCCGAAGAGAATGGTCAAACAGAGAAACAGTTGTTAAAGAGGTAGGTATGGCTCTTGCCCGTGAGCGAGAAAGTGCAGCTCAAGCCACGCTAAGGGAACGAGACCATGCTCGTGGTATAGCAGATGGTTCAGTCATACCGTTTCCTGGTCCAAAAAGAAAATAATATGAAAAAAGAACTTGAAGAACTCAAACAATACGCCGAAGACGCTGTCAAAAAGATTGCGGATTTTGATGCGTTTGAAGCGCTCGAAAATGAACTTTTTAGCCGCAAGCACGGCAAGTTTACCGAGCTCATGAAAGGCATGAAGGAAGTCAGCGACGACATGCGCAAGGAAGTGGGGCAGATGGCCAACGATGTGCGCACGACGATGATGGATCTGCTTGGGATGAAGCAAAATGAACTCAAAGCTGCCGAGATGGCCAACCTTGCCGAGCGCGAAAAGATCGATGTCACCGAGCCACTTCTTCCACAACCAAACCAAGGACATCTTCACCCACTGACCACTGCTCGTTGGAAGATGGAAGGCATCGCCAAGGAAATGGGATTTATTGTCGAAGACGGTCCAGAGCTTGAGAGTGATCACTTTGTCTTTGAAGCGCTCAACATTCCCAAAGATCACCCGGCTCGTGACGGGCAAGACACGTTTTATGTCAAAGGCAATGACAACTGGTGCATGCGCTCGCATGTCTCCAACATGCAGGTCCGCCTCATGAGCAAATACAACGAAGGCGGCCAGAAGGCTGTCCGCGCTGCCTATCCTGGCCGCGTCTTCCGCAACGAAGCGCTCGACGCCACGCATGAACACACGTTTTACCAATTTGAAGCGCTCATGGTCGACAAAGAACTCAATATCGGCCACCTTGTCGCCACCATCAAAACACTTCTCAAAGGCCTCTACGGCAAAGAGATGGAGGTCCGTCTTCGTCCCGGCTATTTCCCATTTGTGGAGCCTGGCTTTGAGCTAGACCTCAAGGCCGACATCGGCCGCGGTGAAGAGTGGATAGAGATGCTTGGCTGCGGACTCATGCACCCAAATGTTCTTCGTGAAGCAGGGTATGATCCAGACGAGTGGCAGGGCTTTGCCTTTGGTATGGGGCTCAACCGTCTGGTGATGGTCAAGCACGGCATCGAAGACATCCGCCACTTCCACAGCGGCGACCAACGATTCATCGAACAGTTCTAGTATGAAATATTCTTTTGATTGGCTCACAGATTACATTGATCTTCCTCCTAGCATCTCTGCCCAAGACCTTGCAGACAAACTGCTCATTCACACGGTCGAGGTGGAAGATGTGGCAAACCTGGCAGCAGACCTCAATTTGGTCGTTGTCGGAAGCGTAACGGAAGTAAAAAAACACGAAAATGCAGACAGTCTCAACGTCTGCCAAGTTGATATTGGCGGCGAGACAGAACAGGTGGTTTGCGGAGGAAGTAATGTCGTAGAAGGCATGAAGGTAGCGATGGGCCGTGTGGGTGCCAAGGTGCGTTGGCATGGTGAGGGAGACCTCATCGAGCTGACCAAAGCCAAGATCCGTGGCGAACGTAGCCTCGGCATGATCTGTGCCAGTGACGAGATCGGCCTCGGCGATATGTTTCCAAAGGGAGACGAAAAAGAAATCCTCGACCTCTCACACCTCGACGTTGAGATCGGTACACCGCTGGCCGAAGCGCTTGGCCTCACCGACAGCGTGATTGACGTCGACAACAAATCTATGACCCACCGTCCAGACCTCTGGGGTCACTATGGCATGGCGCGAGATGCTGCGGCAGCGCTTGGTGTGCCATTGAAGCCATATGGTGTGCAAGCACTACCGGAGTCTGGTGACAAGAAAATCAAGGTGAACATAAAATCTGATCGAAGTCGCCGTGCGAGTTTTGTGCAGATGGATAGCGTTGTTGTCGCTGAGTCACCAGCGTGGCTCAAGGCGCGACTAGCGGCTGTAGGCCTCCGCCCTATCAACAACATCGTCGACATTACCAACTACATCATGTTTGACCTCGGGCAGCCGATGCATGCGCATGACACGGGCAAACTCGACAAGCCAGAGATGACGGTTCGTCAGGCCAAGAAAGGGGAGACTTTTACCGCGCTTGTGGATGACAAAGCATATGAACTTACTGATGAAGACATTGTTATTAGTTCGGGAAAGACAGTCGTTGCTCTTGCCGGTGTGATGGGAAGCAAAGAGAGTGATATCGATGACAACACGACCAGCATCGTCCTCGAAGCAGCCAACTTTGATGCCAAGAGTGTCCGCCGGACTGGGGCGCGTCATGGTCTCCGTACCGATGCCTCTACCCGTTTTGAAAAAAGTCTCGACCCTGAATTGACTACTATTGCTCTTGCCCGCGCGGCCGAGCTCATCACGCAATGTTGCCCAGACGCAAAAATTGTTAGTGCGCTAGCCGACAGCTATCCAGCTCCGTACGAAGTCGCACCGATCAGTTTTACCCACCAATTCCTCATCAGCAAAGTTGGCGCTGATATCAAACCTGAAGCCGCCAAAGAAACACTCGAGCGACTCGGCTTTGGCGTGGCCCTCGACGGTGACACGTACACGGTGACTGTCCCTAGCTGGCGTGCGACCAAGGATGTGGCGATCAAGGAAGATCTGGTCGAAGAGATCGCTCGCATGTATGGCTACAATAATATTGCCGTTGCGTTGCCACAGGCCAGTATCGAAGTTCCACCAGAGAATCATCTTCGTGATCTTGAGATGCACGTGAAGCGCGAGCTTGCCGGTGCGCACGCGGCGAGTGAAGTGTATAGTTACTCATTTGTCTCACCCGAGTGGATCGAGAAGACCGGCGAGAAGGTAGACGACTACATCGAGCTCGACAACCCGGTGGCCAAGGACCGTCCGTACGTCCGTCGCTACCTCATCACCAATCTTTTGCAGGTCGCCAGCGACAATCTGCACCGCTATGATGGTGTACGTTTGTTTGAAGTGGGCACTGTCTTTCGCAAGGATGAAGACGGCCTTACTGAAACATTTGAAACAAAAGACGCTCTGCCAAGACAAGACCAATACCTCGCGCTCGTCGTTGCCGAAAAGGGGAATGACGTCCCATTTCACAGGGCCAAGCACATGGCTCTCAGCACCCTCGCAGGTGCGGGGATCAGTGCGACGTGCGTAGCAAGCAGCGCTGAGCATAGCTTGGTCCATCCGGGCCGCAGTGCTGACATCGTTGCCGGTGGTGAGACCATCGGATTTGTCGCCGAAGTGCACCCAGCCAAGATGGAAGAACTCGACCTCCCACACCGCACTGCTGCTGTGGAGATCAACTTGACCAAGGCGCTCGCGCAGGTAAACACGGACTCTACCTACGCGCCACTTCCAGTCTACCCGAGCGTGGAGCGCGACATTGCCTTTGTCATCGACGAGAACGCTGTTCATGCCGATGTCTCTGCCAAGATCGAGGCAGCAAGTGACATGATTGCTAGCGTGACACTCTTTGACGTCTACCAAGGCGAACATGTCCCAGACGGCAAGAAGAGTATGGCGTACAGAGTCGAATACCGCAGTGACAAAGAAACCCTCAAGGCCAAGGATGTCGATGCCGAGCACGAAACAGTCCGTGAGATGCTCAAGCAGGAATTTGGTGCGGAAGTACGAAGTTAATTTGACTATGGAAACATCACGAAGTGGTCGTGGAGAAGAACAAGCTCGTCAGCATATTCAACTTGAGAAGAAAGATCAAAAGTCTCGAGACATAGAAGAACGATATGATGAGCTGTTGGCTGAGCGTGAGCAACTTGCCACAGCACTGTCACAGTACGACTTTCGAGCAATTCAGTCGTTGTTTTTTGATGTTGAAGAGTATCCTGATGAAGAGATCACTCAACTTAAAGATCACTGGTTGAAAAATGTACGTGAAAAAACAACACTCTTTCGTGGGCTAGATGAAATGGGTATTGACGTGTTTGCAGAAGATATGTCTGTACAACCAGGATTTATAGACACAAAAATTGTGTATGGCTCAGAGGATGTTTTGAGAAGAGAAATCAAAGACATGAAAAAGTTTGGTGGACAAGCATCAGCACATCAACAGCAAGTATCTTTGAGAGAAGAACATGTTCCACTAAGGCACAGGTTAGCAAAATTTCTAAAAGATGGAACATTTTCTGAGGATATGGTTACTCTTATCCATGAATTATTGCATCGCTATCATCAAAGAAAAAATGTGTTTACTAGCGGAGTGGCAACTGAAGCTCATGCTTATTTCGGTGAGATAACTGGTGTTGGGCTTGACCTTAGTATTGTTGAGATAGCTCATGAGCTTCATAAGAATGATGAAGAAGCGGGTTTATATGGTTTTTCAGTAAAAGATATTTCATCAGCACTAAAATCTGTAACAGAGCTGTATGCGCTTGGATTTACCGATTCTCAGATTGGAGATGTCATTGCAAAGATAAATGAAGGTAAGGAGTCCGATGAATTGCAAATGCTATCAGCGGAAGTTGATCGAGAAAAAAAGGAACGAGGTATAGATCATATAGATATACAATCTCTTGATGATATTTTTCGTCTTCATCGTAAAAATGAACTAGCAAAAGCACAATTGGCATTGTATCAGCAGATAGAAAAAGGATACTCTCAAGAGACGCTTAAAAATCGGACAAGAGATATCTTGCGTACACAGGTATCATTTCCTAATACTCCGTTTGTATATAATGATGTAGTTATTGAACCTCCTGATTGGCAGTTTTTAGGGGTGTTACCGTGTGATGAAGACTATCCGTATGATTTTGATGGAGTGCGAACAATGTTAGGATTTGCTCCACTACCAGGCAAGACACCAGATAGCCAGGAATACAAAATTGGAAAGGTTACCCTAGAAGAAGGGAAGGACACGATAGTTGATTTTGCTGATACAAAGGAAGAACAAGCAGAGCGTATCGCTGATTTACGAGCACAGATACCTCTTCTTAATGAATATTCAAAACAGCTCTTATTCAACAATCATCTAAATCTATTGGCAAGTCCAGAACTTTTTTCTCAAGAAGATATGGTACTTATTGAGTCTGTGTTAGAGACTGGCTTTTCTGAGGATGCATCGTGGATGTTAGAAAGAAAGTTTGAACCAGGCGGACAACTTCAGGTCCAGCTGGACGAGCTGAATGGTATACTTGATGCTAAGCAAATTACAAATGAAAGACTCAAGTATGGTCTCACCATGGTAGATACTCTTGATAGACTCAAACGTATATTTCCAGATGTATGGTCAGCACTTCAAACCAAAAATGAAACACAACCTTTTTTCGAAATTCTAGAACAGGTTCGAGCGAAACTTACCCCCCAAAAAATTTCATAGAAACATTGTAGTACGTTTTAGATTATTTTATACTGAATCTGAAATGGTCATGTGGAACATACCCTTAAGTAAATTTTTCCCCAATCAATTCACGTATGGACATCTTACATCAAGCTGTAGGTAATAAGCTTCAAAAAAAACCGGAAACTATCGAAGATGAGATTGATGCGGTGTTTTTTGCTATGGTCAGGGCGACCCTCCAAGAAAAAGAAAAACAGATTGACCTCAAGGTGGAAGCAGGGAAGATGGATCCGTATGGAAAAAATGAGCAGCTCAAACATCTTGCGTTTGAATACATAGAATATACGTACATAGAAAAAGTGGCGGCTGTGGTCAAGAATGTTTGGCAGTGGTTTCCTGGGGGAGACTACCATGAGTACTGGACCAGTAAGCGTGACGCGACAGATGTCACCAACCTGCAGGCCGAAGAACGGCTTGCTCGGGCTGCGACACAGATTGTGCAAGATAAGCACTTTACACCGTACAAGGGTATCGTCCGAAAACCTGACAAATCATTGCCAAAAGAGATGGTTGCGACCAAAGCCAAGGTCCTGGCTGAGTTCTATGTTTTACTTCGACGCCAGGGATTTGACCATGGACTCCTCACGACCTAGCACGCAAAAATCTTTTGTGGTATACTCACAGCATAAATCGTTCTTCATTTTTTAGCCTGTCGTATGTTTTCTTCTAGCGTAGATATCCTCTACATTGTCATGGCCCTTTGTGTGCTATGGTTCACTGTCTTTCTTTGCTGGCTCCTCTACCAAGCCGGCCGCGTTCTCAGAAACGCCAACAATATCCTCGAAACTGTTTCCGAAAAGCTCGAGCTCATCTCCGAGGCTCTTCACTTCATCCAAAAGAAGGTCGACGGCATCTCAAGTAACATGGGGCTTGTCGGCAAAATGATGAGTGCGCTTATGGAAAAGTTTGTGGTGGGGAAAGTCTCAGCATCACTGGACGAGTTGGGAGAAAAAATATCCCCTAAGAAGCCTAAAAAACGCTCAAGTCGTCGAAAAACGTCCGAATAAAATTGATTAAAAGATAGAAAAGCATCTTGACAAAAGGTGCTTTTTTTGGTAGCCTTTTATATAGACAAATGGTCGTATTTTGCTAAATATAGCTCAAAATGAGCTGTTTGGGTAAAACATTCGATCAGACAAATCTTTTATAGGAGGATAATATATATGTATATGAAACGACGGTATTTTGCTTTGATGGCTGCCTTGTTTGTCAGTATTGCTGGCGCTGCGACAGTCCACGCACAGACGAGTGCTACGCTAGCATTGTCTCGCATGGGCACAGATGTCCTGGGTCTTACATGGACCGCACCGGCTGGGTTAAATACTCAGGACGGATTTTTTGTGGTCTTTGGCAACGAAGCCACCCCTACCTACAACGATGGTGTCGGGAGTGATTGGTGGATAGAATCAGCTGGCAACGAAATGTGGATTGACCAGTGGGGTGCAAATGCTCGCGTTTGTGTTTATGACGCGATGAGTGATACTTGTAGTGCATATTCAAACACCGTGACTACAAACTACGCAGCTCCAGCGCCGCCACCAAGCAATAATCCTGTTGGTGATATTGCGCTATCAGTCCCTGGTGGCGCGGCACCACATGTCACATGGAGTACCAACAGTACCGATCCACAATTTGCCCAAGACGGATTTCAAGTAGTCTTTGGTACCTCACCAAATCCAACCTATGGTGCACAAGGCACACAAAGCTACGGAGCGCTTCCCACAGAAGGCATCAGTTTTCTCCCGAGTTGGGGGTACTATGTTCGCGTGTGTCAGCATATCCCAGAAACCGATGTATGTGACAACTATTCAAACGAAGTCTACATGGGAAGTGTCTCACAGATGACACTCACTCGTGGCAACCCACTGTTTCCGCATGTGACATGGACATACTCGACAGATGCCTATATCAGTTTTGCTGACGATGGGATCATGGTCGTTTTTGGTCCTCATGCCAACCCTGTATATGGTGCGCCAGGTACGCAGTCATATGGTGGTCTCCTCACTGACCAAGAAGTATATCTTCCACTATGGGGCATGCATGTACGTACGTGTTTTTATGATGTTGATTCTGATACGTGTCACAACTATTCGGATAGCGTCTTGGTAAATCCAGGTCCAGTCCTTCCTCCACCACCGCCGCCACCATCACCAAATGGTTCGATCACAGCTGCTGTTGGTAGTGGTTCACAGCATGTGACATGGAGTGTAGACACTGGGAGTGACGCAAACTTTGCTCAGGACGGATTTCAGATCGTCTTTGGTATTGCCGCCAACCCTGTCTACGGCGCTGCTGGGACGCAGAGCTATGGGGCGACTCCTAGTGAGACAGAAGTATACCTTCCAGCGGGAAGTTACTATGCACGTGTATGTCAGCATATCCCAGACACTGATGTCTGTGACAGCTACTCCAATGAAGTCCGCATTGGTGCCGGAACACCTCCGCCGCCTACACCCGTCTCACAACTTGCGTTGACTCGTACGGATGCTGTTGCCAATCCTAGTACGATTGTCCCAGGAGGATTACGTCAGTTGTTTGGATTTTCTGTAGAAAACATAGGCACCGAAGCAACGGTCCTCAACACGCTTGCGTTCGAGCTCCAGGCAGAACGTTTTGATGGGACACTCCTTCACGTCTCAACAGCAAATGTGTATATTGATGGATCACTTGCCGGTATTGCCTCACCAGTTGCTCACACTGGCAGTCAGGGAGAATTTGCATTGTATACGGTTGCAGGTCTCACGACGACATTGGCCTCTGGAGCGCAAGTCGAAGTCAGTGTAGAACTAGACTTCATGCACGGCGCCACCGCGGCTCTTCTTCAAATAGAACTCCACCCAACTCTGTCTCAGGTGACGATCAATAATACGCAAATTATTCTTGGTAGTAGTGTCTCTTCAGCGCAGTATCTCTTGGTGGCAAATGGTGCGCTTACGGTGACTGATGGTTCACACCCACCAGCCAGCAATATCAACGCTGGTACGAGTGCGGTGAACACGCTTGCTGAATTTGTGCTAACGGCAGAAAACGAGGGAGTATCTATTGATGAGTTTTATTTTGCCAATGTTCGTAACGGTGCGATCCAGACATCATCAAATGCAGATAATCGTGTAAACGCATACTATCTTGTGCACGATGGAGTGGTGATAGGGCAGCGAGCTCCTATCGACGGCGCTGCGAGTTTTTCACTGCAGACACCGGTGACGGTAGCAGCTGGGATGAGCGAAACGGTAGAACTGCGTGCACAGTTTAACGCGATCAGTGATGAAAGACACACGGGGACGACCCAACAAATCTCACTCTATGGTGTAGAAGCAGCAGGTGTGCAGTCAGGTTTGATGTTGAGTGACAGCTATGTCACAGGTGTCGCCGCTAGTGATGACATTGCAACCATAAGCACTGCTCCGACAGGAAACGAACACCGCGTCTATGCAAACGTGCCACTCGTTTCACTTCGCAATGGTGTTGTTACTACGCCCACCAATGGTCTCCTAACTGTTGCCAACATCGATGTTACAGCATTGCCTTCCAACTCAGACATTTCATGGCGATATCTCGTCTTACAAGTTGATGCTATGTGTGGCACTCAGTCAGATCTCGACTGTGTAGATCTCAATCTCAGCCGCGTTTACGAAAATGGTCAACTCATTCCAGCGACATTTACTGCCGTAGGGCCAAATGCTGTAGCGATCGAGCTCGCCAACGTAGACAGTATCAGTTCTGGATCTACAGACACCTACCAAGTGAGTCTTCATGGTCAAAACTTTGTCGGAGCGCCAGGTGAGTTTGTGTCAACGGCACTTGCCATTGATCAAGTGACTGACTATAGTTCTGCTGACTACGCATCAGCACTCTTACGCACGGGCAACACGTTTGTCTGGTCTGACAACTCTGGTATCGACGAGAGCCTCCTTGCTCCTCATTGGACTGGTTATACGACAGGTGTTTTGCTCGGAGCTATCCCAACACAGTTTGGGTCAACTCCAACCCCACCTCTGACAACCACGACTACTGTCAATCAAGCATCTGCACCACTCGGTCTCACCGCCACGACACTCTCAGAAGGCCAGGTACAGCTTAGCTGGACAGCGCCAACCGACGCTGGTGGTGGAACGATCTCAGACTACCAAATCGAATCACGTCTTACTCCTACTGCAGGGAGCTATACTGTTCTCTCAAGTGTAGGATCAATGGCTACTTCATATACGGCGACCGTTTCTGTCGCTGACAGTGCCTACCAAGACTTTCGTGTGACAGCGGTCAACGAAGCTGGTGCAAGTCCAAACTACTCAAACAGTGCGAGTGCACGTGTAATCTCGCTCACTCCTCACTCTGTGACGGGTGCCGGCTGTCCAGCTGCGACGCTTAGTGAGATGCTCTCACTTGGCAATACCGGTGGACGCGTGAGTGTGTTTATGGACTCTTCAGTGTACCTCGGTGCCAATGGTCAAGACCGTCAGTTTGAACTCATCATCCCGGCCAACATCAGTACGCTTGGTGCTCGCCCAGTCGTCTTTGGATGGCACGGTGCGGGGGAGTCTGCCAATGAAATTCTTACACAAGGATTGTCAGGACTCTCAACAGACACGAGTGGCATCGGTCCGGCCATCGTCGTCGCTCCAGAAGATATCAATGTCAATGGCGTCATCGAGCCAGACTTGACATCTGATTGGTCACAGCATGAAATCAGAACAACCGTCGCTAGCGGGGTAAACCCTGTGACTGATCTTTCACTGCCAGCTACCAACCCAGATCTGATTTTCTTTGATGATATGCTGCGCTGTCTTGATGAAGCATTTGCGATAGATCATGACCGCGTCTACAGTATGGGATTTAGTGCTGGCGCATACTTTACCAACTATCTCCTCATGCATCGTTCTGATCGTATCGCTGCTGCATACTCAGGCTCTGGTGGGTTAGTTGCTCCAGGATTTCCAAATGGCACTATTCCATTCTCATACTCATCTGCAACGTACCAACAGCCAACACATTTGCGCCCACTTTTGATGCAATATGGGAAGTTGGGAGGAAATAACGGGTCTGGAGACGAAGTCGCTATCCCAGACATCTACGGACACAACTACCATATTGTAAGCACATCGATCGTCATGGCGGATATGCTCCGCGCTGACGGTCATCTCGTGGTCGAATGCCAAGGTGATCAAAACCACACGCCACCAGGAACACAAGATATGGTCTCAAGTCTCTACTGGCCATTTTTCAGCGCTCATCCACGATACGTGAATAGTGCACCGACGTTCAACGGCACAAACGCATTCCCGAGCGCGTTCAATGCCTTCTTGCCTTACGCCGGCCAGTTGGCTGGACCTGTGAGTCAGATGCGTTGTGACGTGTCCCCAAAGACTGTCTTCATCGCCAATGATGAGACGCAAACCGCGACAATTGCAAGACCGTAGGTGCTGTAATGGCATCGTTGCGAAGGATCCGAATCATAGCTATAATAACAGTGCGTCAGGAGGCGCACTGTTTTTGTTATCACCCTTATGAAATTTCGCTATTACTTTGCTATTTTACTTGCTATTGCATTGCTACCATCAGGTATCTCCGCCCAGTCTGAGATCGGTCCGTCACTGACTACCGAGTCTACTCGTCGGTTTGCTGTGGTCTACCAGGAAGGTGCTTCATCTGCTGTACAGTCACAGGCACATCAGGCTCGCCGAGGGTTTGGTCTACTGAGTGCGTCTGCAGATCAGTCATCACAGGTGCATGAATTGGAGCATGTTGGCATAGGCATCATCGAAGTCTCAGAATCAGCGTATGAGGAGACGATGCGTAGATATGCATTGGATCCATATGTCGCCTATGTCGAAGAAGAAGCATTTTATCATCTTACAGCGACCCCTACAGACCCCAACTTTTCTTTTCAGTGGGGGATGCGTGATCATACTGATGGAATTGATACGCGGTTTACTGACGTCTGGAATTTTGCGACTGGGACAACATCGACGGTGATTGGGGTTCTTGATTCTGGGATAGCCTACAATCATCCAGATCTTGATGACAATCTTTGGGATGGCACAAATTGTAACAATACTGCTTCGTCTGGAACTCCCTGTACACTCTATGGATGGGATTTTGTAAATGGAGATAATGATCCCGTCGATGACCAGGCACATGGGACGCATGTTTCAGGCATTATTGCTGCAGAAGGAAACAACGGTGTTGGGGTAGCTGGTGCTAACTGGGTCGCACAGATTGCATCTCTGAAGGTTGCCAATGCTGCTGGTCAGGTATCAAATATTGGTGTAATTTATGCCATTGATTTTGCTATTGCCAATAATATACGAGTGCTGAATATGAGCTTTGGTGGAAATGGTTACCTTGCCTCATGGGATACTGCTTTTGGTAGATATAGTGAATTTGGCGGAGTGGTCGTTGCTGCTGCAGGAAACAATGTATTGAACAATGATACATTGCCTTTTTATCCATGTGACCATGCCTATGACAACATTATCTGTGTCGGTGCGGTGCAAGAGTCGGGAGGACTTTCAGGGTCAAACTTTGGGACATCTAGTGTAGACATTGGAGCTCCAGGAGTAAGTATCTATAGCACGTATCTAACAGGAACATCGACGAGTAACAACTATGCATATCTATCAGGAACATCCATGGCGACTCCGCATGTCGCTGGTGCTATAGGACTTATCTTGTCTCGCCATCCAAATGCGAGTTCTACTAGTATTCGTAATGCTATCCTTGTAGGGGCAACGAGTTCAGCTTCTCTCGCGACAACGGTGTCGAGCAGCCGATATCTTGATGCATATACTCCATTACTACTCTTGAACTCTGCCCCAACAGCAACCGCTGATGTTGTATCCGTTTCAACAACTATCTTAACACCAACATCATCATACAACGTCTTTGCCAACGACACCGATGCGGAGGGGGATAGTTTCACCATCATCTCTGCGACGAGTACGACGGGGACGGTGAGTATCATCAATTCGTCGACCGGAGACTTGTATCTCACTGCTACGGGAACTGTATCTGACTTTCCACTGGTGGTGACGACGACCTATGTGATAGAAGATATATTGGGTGCGACGAGTACGGCTGATGCCGTGGTGACGTTTTCGCTCTCAGCATTTTCTTTTGTCAGTTCATCACCAATCTTTGGAACGACCTCTACCCCGACGAGCACCGTGGTCGAGCTGACCTTTGATACCGCTCTCGATGAGAGCTCGATCACGACATCCACGGTAGGGATCAAATCATCAACTAGCACAGACAGTGATCCTGCTGTGGACGCAAATGTCACTCTTATCAACAACAGTACGACGATCCGCATCACACCGACGAGTTATTTGGATACCGTGACTGATTACTATGTGTTTGTGAGTTCGAGTGTATCGTCGACGTTTGGTCAGATTTTTGATGAAGGGAGCTGGGCGTACAGCAACAGTAGTAGTCACAGCTTTCAGACCGAGTATATCGGGTACCCACCCGTCGTCGATGCGACCAGTACGACGACTTCAGAAGACATCGTGGTCAGCATCTTTGTGAGTAGTACCGATGCCAATCCGAGCGACAGCTTTAGCTATACCGTCACGAGCACACTTGGCTCGGTGACCGGCACCTATCCAAACCTGACCTACACTCCAAACAGCAACGCAACGGGGACTGACATCGTAGAGATCGGCGTCAATGACGGGACGTATGTAGTCACAAGTACCATTACTATCGTGATCACTGATGTGAATGATGCCCCTGTGATCAGTCTCTCCGCTGGCAATACGCCCAGTATAGAAGAATCGAGCCCTCTTAGCTTTATGGTGACGAGTACAGATGTGGAAGACGGCACACTGTATGTCGTGACTACCTCCAGTCTTCCAAGTGGTGCGAGCTATACTACGAGTACGGGTGTCTTTAGTTGGACTCCAGACACGTCTCAGGCTGGCACGTACACGATCGAGTGGTACGCTGTCGACAGTAGTAGCGTGACGACCACGACATCTACCGTGATCACTGTGACTGATTTGGACGTCAACTCTGGCTCTAGTTCTGGTGGCGGAGGCGGCGGTGGAGGAGGTGGGTCTTCAGTTCGCGCACCCCTCTTGAGCAGTACGACGATCAGCTTTTTGCGGGAGACGTTGAGTATCGTCTCTGGGACGATCGACGTGATCCTTTCTGCTGTCGGTGGCGAGATCCGTGACTATCGACTTACCGAGACCCAGTACCAAGCCAATGCGGCCTGGACGCAGTTTTCTACATCGACCGTGACGTGGTCATTTGCTACGCCGACAGAGTCGATCACGTTGTGGTTGACGGCGCGTGATCTCTATCGGACGTCAGCCGACCAGGTGAGTGCGACATTTTATCTTGATCCTGCTGATGAACCGGCAGCTACGCCAGCATTGGTATCCGTCACGACGACCGCTATCTCACCAGAACAGTTTGTCAATCAGCCGATCTTGCCATGTGCCCTCACGGCCAATCAAGCCTACACCTATGCCGGCACCCAAGCTGTGTACTATGTGACGCCAAGCTGTACCAAGCGTGCGTTCACGAGACCTGACATCTTCTTTACCTACTTTACCAGCTGGTCCGAGGCTGCGGTGACGAGCGCGTCACTGATCAACAGTATTCCTGACGATGCACTTGGCTTCATGCCGCTGGGGCCGCTGTGGGATCCGCAGTTTGGGGCGATCGTGAAGTACCCACAAGATCCAAAAGTGTATTTGATTCTTGGTGACACGCGGTATTGGATAGAAAGCGAGACAGTCTTCCTCGCGCTGTATGGACAGCAAGGCTGGAGCTGGATCGAAGATGTCGATCCGCGACTCTTGGTGAACTACAACGAAGGCACAGTGATCGATTACACTGATCACCATCCAAACTTTACGATTGTGAAATACGCGGACTCACCGCGAGTCTACCGGCTCGAGCCAGATCCGGCAGACAGTACCCGCCAGGTGAAGCGTCACATTGCCAACGAAACTGTTTTTGCTAGTCTTCGCTTTCGTGATGACCGGATTGTCGTTTTGAGTGCGAGCGAAGTGTATGCGGATGGAGCGGATATTTTCAGTGAGAGTGATTTGGGGAGGTAAATAAGTTCCTCCCCCTGCCTGAGGGGGAGGTTAGGAGGGGGAGGGAGAAATCAACGTGCTATGTGTAACCACCCCCTAACCCCCTCCTTGAAAAGGAGGGGGAATAAATGTCCTATGAAACTTCACAATACTAAGCGATTGAAAGTGAGGAGAAGAAGTCTGCGGAATAATCAAACAAATGCTGAGAAAGAATTATGGACATTGCTTCGTCGTAGCCAACTCGGATACAAATTTCGGCGGCAGCAAAGCATAGGACCATACATCGTAGACTTTTATTGTCCAGAATTGAAACTTGTCGTTGAGGTTGATGGGAGCGTGCATGGAGAAGATGTTCAGCGTAAAAAAGATTTGATTAGGAGTGCCTTTTTGGCAGAGCACGGCTTGCGTATTATTCGCTACAGAAATGATCAGGTACTTGGTGAAATCGATTCAATACGCGTAGATTTACAGTTCAAGTTAGCAAAACTGGTAGATTCTTCCCCTCCTTTTCAAGGAGGGGATTGAGGGGTGGTTGGCATAGGAAGGGACGTGTTTTTTATCTTTGCATTGACATAGGTGCACCACCCCCTAATCCCCTCCTCGACAAGGAGGGGGAATACTTGCCCCATAGCCCCAAAACCCCTACAATACCCCCACTATGAGCACCTCCGACCAGAAATTTGTCCATCTTCACGTCCACAGCGATTATTCCCTGCTACGCGGGATGATCAAGGCAAAAAAACTGCCAAGCGTAGCAAAAAAGAAAGGATTTGACACTGTCGCCATTACTGATCGAGGGGCGATGTATGGTGCCATTGAATACTACCAAGCCTGCCTCAAAGAGGGTATGAAGGCGATTATTGGGTTTGAGGCGTTTGTGTGCCCACGCAAGATGACTGATATCGACCCGGAGCTCGACCGAGCCCAGTGGCAGCTGGTCCTCCTCGCCGAAGATTACGATGGCTACCGCAATCTCATGCTGCTCTGCTCGGAAGCGCAGCTGAATGGGCTCATGGATGGGGTGCCACGACTCGACAAAGAGACGCTAAGGAAATACAGCAAAGGTATCATCGCGCTCTCTGGTGGTATCACCGGTGAGATCCCAGATCATATTCTTTCTAGCCGTCCAGAAGAAGCCAAGGCAGCCGCGCTTGAATACCAAGACATCTTTGGCAAGGACAATTTTTATCTCGAACTCCAAGATCATCCGGGGATAGAAGGACAGCTCCAGGTCAACAATTCACTGATCGAGCTCTCCAAAGAGGCGGGCATACCAATGGTGGTCACACGTGACGTACACTACGCTGAACCTGATCAGGCCGAAGGCCAAGATATTCTTTCGTGTATTCGCCAAGGGATGAAAGTGGAGTACATGGACCGCGAAGATTTTCGTCAGGTAGACCGGTCGATGAACACTGAAGAAGACATTCTCTCACGCTTCAAACATGTCGAAGAAGCGGTATGGAATACCGGTAAGATTGCTGACCGGATCAATATTGAAATCGAACTAGATCATTGGCACTTTGCGCCGGTAGACCTGCCACCCAACAAGACAGAAGACGAAGCGCTTCGTGATGAAGCGTTTGAATTGGCGCCAAAGTTTTATCCTGAGATGGGGCAAGAGATCATAGACCGGCTCAACTACGAACTCGATATCATCAAGACCAAGGGCTACTCACCATACTTTATCTGTGTGGCGGACTATGTTCGTCATGCCAAGGCCAACGGTATCGTCCAGTCGACGCGTGGATCGGCGGCGGGGTCGCTCGTCTCATATGTCATGGGGATCACGACGGTAGACCCGATGCGTTTCAAGTTACCGTTTGAGCGTTTTCTCAATCCATTTCGTCCGAGTCCGCCGGATATCGATACCGACTTTGCCGATGACCGTCGTGAAGAAATGATCCAGTACATGACCGACAAATACGGTAAGGACAAGGTAGCGCAGATCATTACCTTTGGAACTATGGCCGCGCGTGGAAGTGTGCGTGATACTGGGCGTGCGCTGGGGATGGCGTACAGCTTTTGTGATCAAGTCAGCAAGCTCATCCCACAAGGTGCGCAGGGGATGCCAATGACCATACAAAAAGCGCTTGGCGAAGAACCAGATCTCAAGAATCTCTACGAAACCAACGAAGAAGTGACTCGTCTTCTCGACTATGCAATGCAGGTCGAAGGACTGGCTCGTCATACGTCTATCCATGCGGCGGGGGTAGTGGTCTCACCGACGCCACTCACGGACTTTTGTCCTGTCCAGTACGAAACTGGTGGAGACCGCCTGACCACACAGTACGAGATGCACACCATCGAAGCCGCCGGCGTACTCAAAAATGACTTTCTTGGCATCCGCAACCTCGCGATCTTGGGAAATGCCGTCGTGATCGTAGAGAAGACGACTGGCGACAAGATCGATGTGTATGACTTGCCGCTTGATGATCAAAAAGTGTTTGACATGCTTGCTCGTGGTGAGACGGTGGGCGTTTTCCAGCTGGCTGGGTCCGGGATGACACGTTGGCTCAAAGAGCTCAAGCCGACCAACATCGACGACATCATGGCGATGGTGGCGCTATACCGCCCGGGTCCGATGGAATCGATCCCAGAATATATCAAACGCAAATACAATCCAGAACACATTTCTTTTTTTGATGATCGGCTCAAGAAAATTCTTGATGCATCATTTGGATTGCTTGTGTATCAAGACGATGTGATGTTGACCGCGATCGAACTCGCGGGCTACAACTGGATGGAAGCTGACAAATTTCGTAAGGCCATGGGAAAGAAAGTGCCAGAAGAAATGGCCAAGCAAAAAATAAAGTTTTATGACGGGTGCAAGAACTACGGCAAAGTCCCACAAAAAGTAATCGATGAAATGTGGCACGCGATCGAACCATTTGCGGCCTACGGGTTCAACAAAGCGCATGCGGCGAGCTACGGTAGCGTCGCTTACCAGACGGCGTGGATGCAGGCGCACTACCCGGTGCAATATATGACGGCTGTCCTTGCCGCCGAGTTTGGTGATAGTGAAAAAGTAGCGTTGATCGTCAGCGAATGTAAGCGCATGAGCATCGAAGTTTTGCCACCGGATATCAATGAAAGCTTCCGCAACTTTGCGATGGTGAGCAAGCAGGGCGAACCTGGGCGTATCCGCTTTGGCCTCACCGCGATCAAGGGACTTGGTGACAACATTGGGAATGTGATATATCAAGAGCGCAAGGCCAACGGTCCGTACAAAAGTCTGGAAGATCTCCTCACTCGCGTCGAAGACAAAGATCTCAACAAAAAATCTATCAACGCTATGACGCAGGCTGGTGCGCTAGACTGTCTTGGGATAGATCGCGCAGTCCTTCTTGCCAGCATCGATCAGATTCTCTACTTCGTCAAACATCACCGCGAACAAAAAATTAGCAATCAGGATTCACTCTTTGCCGGCACCTCGCTCGCAACAGACAACAAAGTCAGCCTCAAGCAGGTGCCAGATGCGAGTATGGACCTCAAGCTGGTCTGGGAAAAACAATTGCTTGGCCTCTACATCTCTAGCCATCCGTTGGCCAAGTATATGCCATATCTAGAAAGCGGCATCATCCCACTCAATACGGTAGAAACAGTCCCACGAGATAGCTGGGTGACCATCGCCGGGGTGATAGAAGTCGCCCAAAAGAAGATCACCAAGAAGGGGAGTGTGATGGCCTTTGTGACACTCCAAGACATGGAGGGCTCAGTGGAGATGCTCGTCTTCCCCAAGACGTACGAAGTCACCAAAGAGATTTGGAAAGTAGGAACGGTGGTGGCTATTGTTGGCAAGACACCTGACGAAGAAGGGGACAATAAGGTTTTTGTAGAAAATGTACATGTCTTGTCACCAGAAAATGTTGAGTCTATTGGCCGACAGTTTACTATGGGCCTCCAAGACCGTCGTAAAAAGGAGCCAAAGGCGCAAGCACCTGAACGTAACGTTTCTATCGTCGTCACCGAAGAAGAACTGCTCCGTCGCACCAATGATTTCAAAACTATTTTTGAAGATCACCCTGGAGAATACCTGGTACTCTTTGTGGTTGATGGGCAAGTGATCAAGACCGGAAGCAAAATATCGATGGATGAAGAATGTCGAGAGTCACTCGAAGTGCTGGTACCACCTGAGCGGATTGCAACACGCAACGAATAAAGAACGCTTACGGGCGCTCTTTTTTTGTATCAAAAAATCACCACAGAAGTGGTGATGATCTTTTGAAAGGGTCTCAACATCTAGGAGAGCGGTTGAGAGGGAGGCGCGGGAACCCGAAGGTCCCCGCGCACATGTTCAGGCGCGGCCGATGATCGGCCGCGCGGGTCGCGTCAGCCGGTGGACAGGGCCTCCGGCTGGTGGTGCGCCGCGTTGTCGCGGGCGGCGCTGGTGTTCATCAAAGACATCGCTTCGGTGCACGTGCCGAGCACGTGAGCCGAAGTGCACCCGACGCCAGCCGGATGCACCCCGCTGTTGTTCGCATTGGTGTTGCTCGCCATCTTCACGCCCGTGACCACGCCCGTGGAGGATACGACACCTCCAGGGTCGTCGAAGGCGGCTTGTCCGGTCGCGACGATGACCCTCTGGCCGGCCGCGACGTGATGGGGGGCGAGGACGCCGAGCTGGTCGACGTTGCCCGTGAGCATGTCCGTGGTGACGACACCTCCGGAGTCGAAGTTCTTGGTGATGCTGCCGGTGGCATGGTCGTCCGCGGCGAAGCTGGTGTTTTGGCAAATGATGAAGGCGAACGCGAATGCGAACGCCAGGCTGAGGCGGGTGATGTATCGGTGCAAGCCGATACCCCCTTTCTGGTTGTGGTTTCGGTAACGAGAATTTGGCGCTCCTTCTCGAGTAGGGAACACGTTACCAACCCGCACTGCATAGATATGCAAGGCAGGTTGGTAACGCGTTTTGACAAATCTGAACAATAAAAAGAACGGTGTTTGACTATACTATGACAATGAAATGTTGTCAAGGAAAGGCTGTGTACAAACAAAAAGCCCAGCGGCGGGCCGGCGCGGCTGGGTGGGGGAGTGATCGTCTGGCGTCACCGAAGCAGTGTATCGAAGAAGACGAGGACCGCGGCCATTACCAGGAGGGTGATGAGGGTCACGATCGTCCCAGCGGCGATCGTGCTACAGACGAAGCCTACTAGGAGGATGAGCAGTGTTATTGCCGTCAGCTCTCTTAGTAGGTCAAAGTTGGCGTTGATCAACTTGTCCCGATGCGCTTGAGCGTAGACCGTGCATACCCCGACTGCCAGAATGGCGAAGATCGTGTAGACGAGCCGCCCTGTGACGAGGTCTTGGGCGACCTCAGCAGTGAGCGCTTCGCCGCCGTAGCGTTCGAGGGACGGTACGAAGAGCATGTGTATGGTATACATGAGCATGTGCACCACTCCGGGGAGTGCGAACATGAGGATCTCTGCGAGCCCTTGCTCTGAAGGGCTTCTTGAGTTCCGCTCATCTTCTTCGGGGAGGTCTTCGAGGGTCGATTGGTCTACCATCATGATGCCTTTCTGGGGATCAGCAGGTGGAACCCTACCCATAGTAATGCGATGGATAGGAACCACAGGTCCGTGGCGAGCCATAGCAGACCCGCCGTGATCAGTATGGCAGCTACCTGGATACGGTGCTTATAGCCCTGCCACACTTCGGGCGCCAGCCTGATCTCTTCGTGGTGGATCCGGAAGGTGTTGATCCCTTGGATCCCCAGCCAGATCGCGGCCAGTGCCGAGATGGAGAGGATGCCTATCTGCTCAGCGCCCTTGTGAAAGAACGCGAGGTAGAATGCCATCGCGGCGAAGGAAAGCATGCAAATGATGCTCGTGAGCATGATCGCGAGCAGGTCTGCTGCTCGCTGCTCAGTGACTGAGGGGTCTTGCTTCTCGGCGCGGCGCTCGTCAAGGTTGATCACCTGCCGAGAGGTGGTGCTACTACGGTCATGGCTTTCTTCCATGCATCCACTCTAGCCTAGACAGGTAAAAATTTCAAGTCTACTGCCACACCCGCCATTGCGGGTCAGCTTTGACGTTTTGCCAAGCCGTTGGGCCGTTGTTCTTATGTTCAAAATATCCGGCCAGCGCGATCATGGTGGCGTTGTCCATGCCGTATTTGCGAGGGGCGATTTGGAGGTTGGTTCCGGGGAGGGCTTTGGCTAGCTTGTCACGGAGTTTGTCTCGTAGGTAACTGTTGGCGCTGACACCGCCTACGAGCATGACCGTTTTAGGCTTGTGTTTCTTGGCAGCGCGGATAGTTTTGCTGACGAGTAGATCACCGATGGCGGTCTCGAGACTGGCTGCGAAGTCTTCTTTGGATATGTCACCGTTGAGATCATGTTCACGCAGCCAGTAGAGCGCAGCAGTCTTGAGGCCAGAAAAGCTCATATCAAAATCTTCCGATTGGATCATGGGGCGGGGGAAAGGGATAGCGTCGCGGCGACCGTCTTCGGCGAGGGCGCTGATCTTGGGACCACCTGGGTAGTCGAGGCCGATGAGTTTGCCAACCTTGTCAAAACATTCGCCAGCGGCGTCGTCACGCGTGCCGCCGATCTTTTCAAACTCGGTGTGGCTCTTCATGAGGACGAGCTCGGTGTGGCCGCCACTCACGGTAAGCGTGAGGGCAGGAAACTCGATCTGACGGAGGTCAAAGGTGCCTTCAGGTACTTGCTCTGGGAGCATGGCGGTGTGGATGTGGCCGGCGATGTGGTTGACCGGGACAAGCGGGATATTCCAAAGGTAACTGAGTGACTTGGCGACTTCGGTGCCGACGAGGAGGCCGGTGATGAGACCCGGGCCAGCGGTGACCGCGATGAGGTCTGGTTTGCCGTGATCACCAAGGACTTCATCGATGACGGGGATGACGGTCTCAGCGTGTTTGCGGCCGGCGACTTCTGGGACGACGCCGCCGTACTTTTTGTGAATATCAATTTGGCTGGCGGTCTTCTCGGCGAGGATCGCAAAAGACTGGCCATCAGTCTCAATGAGGCTGGCCGCTGTGTCGTCGCAGGATGTTTCGATGCCGAGGATAATCATAGATAGCTATTTGCATCACGTCATTTCGACTAAGTGGAGGGTACTGGAGCGCATGGAGAAATCTGGTGCATAGTACGCACAGATCTCTCGACTTCGTTAGCACTGCGCTCGAGATGACGTATGGTTGAAGAGGAGAGTTCTTTTCCATGCTATACTATATTCACTATGTGGTCAACCCTCAAACAGCATATTTTTCGCTATGCTTCGCCAGAAATGATTAGCTTTCTTGTTGTGTTTGCTATTGCTGCAGCGAGTATTGTGGTGGGAGCCAAGCTTCTCCCATGGCAACCTATCCTGGGTGATGAGTGGGCGTATGCTGAGCGCTCGTATACTCTCGTCGATACACTTCACACGCCGTTCCAGACGACACCGTTTGACTGGTGGGGAGAAGCGGTGCCGTGGTGGACGCGGCTGAGTTTTCATGATCATCCACCATTGCAGTTTTGGCTTCGTCATTTTTTTGCTGTTCCACAGACACTCGACATCTTGGCTTTTGCTGCCAGCATATTACTTATGTATGGGCTCACTTGGCAGCTGCTATCACGCCGATGGGCGATGTACGCGGCGCTACTGTTTTCCGTCAGTGTGGGGCCGCGGATGTTTAGCTTGCATGTGATGATCGAGTCGCTGTTGCTAGCTCTTACGCTTGCGAGTGCGCTTACGGCATTACTTGCCTACAATGATCGACGGTACTTGGCACTGTGGGGATTCATCGCGGGGCTTGGGATGATCACCAAATATACCTTTGCCGCGCCACTCCTCGCCGAAGCGATGTTTCTCATATTTGTCTGTGGCAAAAAAGTATTCAAAGAAAAGTATCTTTGGTATGGAGTTGTATTATTTTTTGTGACGATCTCTCCAGTAGCGATATACAACCTGATGCTTTTTTTCTCTGTTGGGCATTTTGATATGCAAATCGCATTTGCGCTAGGGCAAGATACTCCCGAGTGGACGGCGCAGCTTGGCAAGTTGTCACGTGGGGGACTCATCGAGCGAGTCTTGGGCGTCGGTGTAGCGCTTCAGATGGTGAGTATGGTCACCTGGCTCATGAGTATGCTGCTCGTCCTGCGTATGGCTGTCTGTGAGCACAGGCCTTGTCTCGCCAAGCCGTGGCTATTACCACTCTTGATGGGAGTATCTATACTAGGATTCAATGTTTTTGCAGTTGGGAGTGATCCTCGGTTTATGATGCACGCTCTACCATGGTTCATCCTTGGCATCATTTGGCTGCTATCTCACAGTGTGTTGCCTGGGCGAGCTATATATCTTGTTGCTGGGCTCGTATTCCTCGCAGAGCTGACGCTCACTACTGGCACACTCATGCCTGGCCGCGACTATCGCGTGCCTGGTATCACTGTCTCACCACCTGTCTGGTATGCCCATGGAGAGGGGAGAGCCTGGTGGGTGCCTAGGTAAAAAAAGAAGCACATGGCCGATATGGAGGGCGATGTGCTGGGGGCAAGGAACGGAGCGAGCTACGCCGCGCGGGCGAGCTCTTCGAGCTTGGCGAGGATGTTGGTGGCAGATTTTATGGCCACCTTGTGGAGTTCTAGAGCTTTCTGCTGATTCTTGGCCTCGGGGCCGATGATGTGAAAGATCAGTCGTAGATAGTAGTACTCTTCGCAGAAACCACCATATCCACTAGTGATTCCCTTGCCGTAGATGAAGAGTTTTCTCTCGTCGCCAAGGTGGATCCTTGGCGTGAAGAATGTTGTCATATCTCCGTCGCTGTCAATGATCCTTGGCGTGAGTGCCTCTAGGAATTTTTCACCCACACATGCCTTGATAGCCTCGAGAACTGTTTTTCCAGAGGGACCGATGGTGTTGAGGCTAGGTGATCGGTACCTCGGGTGATCGATTGTTCTGGCGAGAGTGATGATGGTGCGTGGGTCACCTTCTTGTACCTGTATCATATGGCAACACTAGCAGGAATCGTAAAATTGTCAATAACAAAAGGTACCGCTATCGCGGCACCTTTCACTTTTGAAGCCCCAAGGGGAAGCTCAGTTGCGTCTACGCACTCCTGTAAAAATCCATTCGACTACGCTCAGGACAGGCTCTTCGGGTTTTTCCAACTTTTCCTCCGCATGTAGGGGACTTCGCCCCCTACCACCCCCGGTTGGATCATGTTCTTGCCGACTATAAGGTAAGATGCAAGGGGAATCTCACCTCGGCTAGCGCCTCGTGTGGAACCTTCCGGTTCCCCAGCCCTCCACAGCATGTAAGGGGTTTCACCCCTTACCATCCCCGGTTCGATTCTCTCTTGAACCTACAAAAAGCAAAAGATACCGCAATAGCGGTACCTTTCACTTTTTGTAGCCCCAAGGGGAATCGAACCCCTGTTCCCAGGATGAAAACCTGGTGTCCTAACCACTAGACGATAGGGCCGTGATAGTGATTTGTGTGTAGGCACACTATATATGATATCGTTCATCTTGTCAATATATAGCTTTCCACAGTCATATCCTTGACAATATCCACATATATAGGTATATTGAACCCAACCGCAGACCGTAGCTCTCTGACTTGTCAGGGTTAAACACGCTACCGAGGTGCATGGAAGTTGCCATTTTTAGGCAGATTAACGGTCGACATGCATAGAAGTCTGTGGGAAACCACAGTATTTTGTTTTTATGGCTAAAACAAGGCAACAAAAAGAAGAATACATCGCAACACTCGCTGAGCAGATGAAAACTGCCAAAGGTGTTGTTCTCGCTAACTTCCAAGGGCTTACCGTCGCCGCTGCAGAAGAGCTTCGTGCTCAATGTCGTGAGGCTGGTGTCACTGTTATCGCAAGCAAGAAAACGCTTGTAAAACGTGCGCTCAAGGAAGCTGGACATGATGTAGACACAAAAGCGTTCGAAGGTGGCGTCGCAGTGATCTCTTCACAGGAAGATGAAATTGCACCTGCTCAGATCGTCGCAAAATTCGCGAAAGACCACAAGATTGTCACCCTCTTTGGAGGAATCCTTGAAAGTAAGTACATCACTGGTGCAGAAGTTACTGCACTCAGCGTGCTTCCAAGCAAGGAACAACTTCTTGGTCAACTCGTTGGACTTTTCAACGCGCCAGCATCTGGTCTTGCCAACGTTATGGCTGCCAACTTGCGTGGCTTCGTAACTGTGCTTGACGCAGTACGTGAGCAAAAAGCGTAGAAAAGCTTGAAATGCTTGAAAGGCTCAAAAGGCTTGAACAGCAAACGAAAACTCTAATAACTCTAAAACTCTAATTCTCTAGATATATGTCTGAAGAAACAACCGTAGCATTGAATGACAAGCAACAACAAGTGCTTGACATCGTTGCTGAAATGTCAGCCCTCGACGTCTCTGTACTCGTGAAGGCTTTCGAAGATAAATTTGGTGTTAGCGCTGCAGCTCCTGCTGCTGTCATGGCTGCACCTGCTGCTGGCGGAGACGCTGGTGCTGCAGAAGAAAAGACCGAATTCACCGTCAAACTTACTGACGCTGGTTCAAGCAAAATCGCAGTCATCAAGGCTGTGAAAGCTGCTACAGGTCTTGGTCTTGCTGATGCTAAAGGCCTCGTTGACGGCGCTCCTGCTGACATCAAGGAAAACATCAAGAAAGATGAAGCTGAAGCGCTCAAAGCTGCTATCGAAGAAGCAGGTGGTAAAGTTGAACTCGTTTAATCGATTCACTTTTCACAAAAAAAGACTCACCAATTGGTGAGTCTTTTTTTTCTCAGAACTACGCTGCAGTCATGAGACCAGTAAGATGTGCGGAAAGAGATGTTTTGATGTCCTGGCGGATACTTTGGATCAGACGATCGTCAGCAAAAAGATCTTTGATAAATTGTCCTGTTTGCATATGCAAGTCTTCATCTTCTGATTGTTTGGTTGTTGGCTTTTCTGTTGCTGCGACGCGCTCCTGAAAGAGAGTGAGAAGTTTGCCTTCTATGTCAGCTGCCTCAAGCGCTTTCATCGCTGCGTCACGAGCAGGACCAGTGATAAAGTCTCGAAGATGATTGTCTGTTGCTGTCGTAGGTTCAACACCCTTTGTCGCATAACGGCTATAAAAAAATTCAGATTTGTTTTCCAAATTATGACGTTTGAGAAGTTCTATGGGATCGACACCGGTATCATGTCGAAAATTCTCACGTACAATTGGTTGTTGAAAATCAATTGATTGGGCTTTTTTGACTTGAAAAAGTTCTCGTTCGACAACACCAAGGCCGATCAAGACAGAAGATGCAAGCCCGTTGCTCACGGCAGTGATCATGGTTTGTTTTTTTCTTTCAGGGATACGACCGTCCTTCTTAAATTTGCGGGTAGTAGAGGTCCCAAGTTCAGCTGTGAGAGTTGTATTCATTTTTTTGACGATTCTGTCAGAGAGGATTCCTTCTTTGAGAAGTCGTTCAATGAACATATTATCAATGAGTTCATCTTTTAGTGTTGTTCCTTCTTCACTCGTAGCTGTCTGTGCGACGAGCGGCAAGACATTCTCCAATCCCTCAATGAGGGGGGACACATTATCAGCTACCAGAAATGCATTTCTGTATCTGGTTAGTTCTTCTGCTTTTATGCGTACATCTTTTTGATCAGTAGCTGATTTCAAAAGACCTTCGACGACAGTGACATGTTGTTCAGCCGCTGATCTGTTTGAGAGGATCTGTCGCAATGTTCCACCTTCAACGATCATACGGTCTGGCGTACCGGGTGTACCGTCAGGGTTTGTTTTTTCAATAACTTGTTCTCCTGAAAATATACGTGATAGCTTGTCCGTTGCTGCTTCCGTATACTGTCCATTTATGATTTCAGTAGGATTGCTATGGATAGTTTCTATGATGAGCCCTCGAAATCCTTCATCAAGCAAAATGCCTCTTGCTTCTTCTGGCAATGCAGCCGCAGCGTTATTGAGTGCTTGCTCTACTTGCGTTGCTATATAGGCTCCTGGTGCTTCTTCTGAATCTGATCGTACATTGTCGATGACTGCTCGTACATCTTGACTCAGCGACTGCAACATTTCTTGTCTCAATGCCAGACGTTGTTCTGTATTCAATTTTTGTTCTAATTTATGTTCTAATTTTTGTGTCAGTCCTAATCCCATTTTTAATTCCATATACTAAAATTCAAACGAATAAATCTTTCCTCCATCAAGCACAATCGTATTGTTGTTGTATGACAGTGCGCTGATGGGCATTTGCCAGCTGTCACTGATAAACTGTCCGACGGTGATGCCTTGTTTGGTGAGGATGACGACGCGTTGTTCAGACGGCTCGGTGATGTAGAGGTAGCGTGAGTCTGTAGACGTCCAGAGAGATGTCGGGGAGGCTAGCCCAGGCTCGAGTCCCTTGACCGCAAAGGCCTGCTGGTTGCCGCGGGAGTACTTGAACACACCACCTGCTTTGGTCAGGGCGTAAACATTGCCGTCGATCGCCATGTCGACGCCATCGAGGAGTGATGGCTCTGGCGCGGTGAGCCAGATGTCACCACGGCTAAAGCCTGTCTGCGTGCGATCATGGCGGAGGATCTGTCCACGTCCGGCATCAAGAGTATAGAGACGGTTGTTGTACATGGCCATCGCCGCAAAGGCGCTGCTTTGGGATTTTTCGAGTTCGAGTGACTGGAGTGCTCCAGCAGCTAGGTCAAAGGTGGCGAGGTTGCTCTGCTCAGTCAAAAATGACAGTTGTGGCTCTTCATCGGTGCCGCCCAATGCTGCTCCGAGCAGGGTAGGAAATGCGCTGTGTGGATTGGGTACAACGTTGCCAGTAAGCAGGCTTATGCGATAGATGACATCTTCTTCTCCACCAAAGGCAAATAGTTCGTCACCAAGTAGAAAGAGTTTGGTTGGGGCTGCGTTTGGGTTGGCTTGCGACAAATCAGCGATAAGTGTCGATGGGACAATCCGTACATCACGGAGTGTGAGCTCTAGTTCTGCAAGTGATTGTTCAAAGGAGGCTTTTTTGGTTACGTCTTCTGGGTCAATGATAGCAAACCCTGCAACATCATGTTCTGCTTCTGCGATGAGTGAGCGAGCACGATCTTTGTCAGAGTACAGCAAGCTCTTTTCGGCGGCCAAGAGTTTGTCTTCGATTGCCTGGATCTCATTGGAGCGGGCGGTCTCTCTGACTCGGGCGTTGTCTTTGATGCGGAGATGTATGAGGCTCCCGACAAACACGATTGCTGAGACAACAGTAAGAGCAAAGAGGATCTTACTGAGCAGTGGTGCCTTGCGGACAGCGTGTCGGTGTTCGTTCATCGACATCGCTACTTGTTCTTTGATGGTGTTTCGTTGGTTGCCCTTGTTGGTGATGAGGAGGAGGACCATGATACTTCCTCGCCATACGCCTACCGCTGCGCTTTTGAGGAGAAGGAAGATATTGCTAAGGACGATGAAGATCGCACGGCCGAGCATGATGAGGATCAGACTGTGTAGCGGTTCTTCGCGCTTCATCTGTCTCGGACGAAAGTTGGTTTCGACGCGTTTTTTTGGTTTACTTTTGGCGCGTTCGGACGCGTGCTTTGGTGGTGGTGGGGGAGCTTTTTCTACTTTTTTCTGGCGTTTGAGACGTGACATAAGCCCCTTGGCCTTTGCTTTGACGGCTGCTTGGGTTTGGTCGACATTTTCTGGAGTGACAGCGACAGGGAGTGGTGCTTCCACAGGATCGACTGGCGGTACGATGACTGGTTCGTCTGACGCTTCGAGGAAGAGACCGCCGTATGGTTCGCCAGTGCGTGCGGTGTTGAGTTTTTGTTCGATGATAGAGGAGGCTTTTTCTGCTCCTTGGGTGAGGAGCATCCGAGCAAGGATGTCACTTGAGATATGACCGCCAGTATTTGGTGAAGAGACAAAGAGCGTATCGGTAGTTTTCATGCGTCCTTCACTGACTTCGTCAAAGATGGTGTCAGCCGCGGGGGGAGTGGGTTTGTGGATCGTCAGTGAGCCGAGGCTGGAGCCTTTTTGGTAAAAGAGTTCGGCGCGTACTTTGCCAGTAGCGGTAAAAAGGAGGAGGCCGTCATTCATGGCACCAAAAAACCAGTTGACGGAGCCGATCCTGTGCACGGGGAGCTTGGTGCCGTTGATCATGCGCACCATGTGTTCAAAGGCCTCTCTATGGTCGAGTGTGCTCGAAGAATACATTTTGTCGGCTTCATCGAGGAGCTGTTGGACGGCTTGGACGAGGGCTGGCTTTTTGCTTTGAATCTCGGCAACAGAAAAGAGGTACGACCCATGAGTGTCGCCAGGCTGTGGTTCGGAGAGGTGGATGAGCACGTGGCTACCACTAGACCGAGATCCTTTGATGAAAAATTCGTGTAGTGCAAACATAAAGAACCCCTAGGAGATTACGTTGACGAGGCTTCGTAAGTAGTATACAGTAGGGCAGTACTCAATCGCAACAGCCATTCGTCCATGTGAGGCTACGTTGAACAAAAACAGTAGGCAGTGGACACTAGGCTGAATTTTAATGGAAATATGCTTGAACACCTATTTGGTTCAAAGACTCGGGTCAAACTCCTTCGAACCTTCTTCCTCCAACCAGAAAAGACCTATTTTGTCCGTGAGCTGACAAGACTTCTTGATGTCCAAATCAACGCTGTACGTAGAGAATTGGAGCTCCTCATCACGATGGGACTCATCAAAGAAACCGAAGCCGGCCCAAACAAAAAGCAGACAACGGGAGCAAATCTACGCAAATACTACGCAATCGACATCAATAATCCTCTTTATCCTGAGCTTCATGCCCTTGTGACCAAGTCACAAATGTTTGGTGAAGAAAAATTTATCGACCAACTCAAGAACAAGGCGGGTGACCTCAAGCTCCTCGTACTGACCGGGCGCTTTGTCCGGGATGCTGAAGCTGCGAGTGATATTCTCCTCGTCGGAGCGATCAACACTCACGCTGTAGACAAAGTCATTGCCGAGTACGAAAAAGAAATGCAGATTCCTGTGCGCTACACGATCATGAGCGAATCAGAATTTTTGGATCGCCGTCATGTCATGGACAAGTTTATTTTTTCACTCTTTGGCTCAAACGCCATGAAAGTCGTCAACGAGCTTGATATATAGGAGGTATGTACGTACTCATCAATGCTGCTGTGCGTGGAGAAGTCTCATTTTGCCTACTCACAGACCAAGGGACCCTGCACCAGCAAGAGACCTATCCTGGACAAAACAAGGATGTCATCACACTCTTGGCGTCTTTTTTGTCTTCGCAGTCGTTGGCGCCTGACGCGGTCAGTGGGATCGGTGTAGTCGAAGGTATCGGTGGATTTACAAGTACTCGCATTGCAACGCTCGTTGCCAATACATTTGGCTATGTACATGATCTTGCGGTCATCGGCATCAGTGAGGCGGTGTTTGCAGACCCGAGCCCAGATATTGTCTCTGCCTTTGCTGCAGCCACACCCGGAATACCACTCCATCCAGCCTACAGCGGCGAACCAAACATCAGAATCAAGGGTCAATCAAGCAAGGAACAATAACACGTTTTCCAATGATCACTGACTACCAACGATATCGTATCTACGAAATCCTTCCAGGACTGAGTGTCTGGGGGACGATTGTGGCTGCGCTATTTCTTTCGTGGTTTCGGCCGCTCGTCGTGATTTATGCGATTATCTTGTTTGATATTTATTGGGTACTCAAAGTGATCAACTATATCGTCTACCTCCTCATCGCTACGAGACGATACTATGTGACGACACGAATTGACTGGAAGGCCAAACTCTCACATGAGATCGCTGACAAAAATCAGTACCAACATGTTGTCTTTTTGCCTGTCTACAATGAGTCTTGGGATGTCGTCGAAACAACGGTAGAGCGCATCGCTGCCTCAGTGTATGATCGACAACGACTCACCCTCGTCATAGCGGGAGAAGCGCGGATGGGAGAGCACTGCAAAGATTTGTTTACCCGCATAGAACAAGCATTTTCGTCACAGTTTGCCGATATTGTGACCGTCCTCCATCCCGCTGGTCTTGCTGGCGAGATCCCTGGCAAAGGCTCAAACATTCACTACGCAGAGCGACACATGAAGTCGTATATTGACGCCAAAGGCTGGGCGTACGAAGACGTGATTGCCACTATTTTTGATACCGACACGATTTGTCACGAACAGTACTTTGCGCACCTGACATATCTCTACGCCAAGCACCCACGACCAACTCGCAGCTCATTTCAACCAGTTGCCCTCTACAGCAACAACCTCTGGGACTCGCCGGCTATCTTGCGCGTGATGTCATTTGGTACGACGTTTTGGATGATGACGAGTCTCGCTCGCCAAGATGCGCTCGTGACGTTTTCTTCTCATTCTATGAGCTGGCAGGCGATCGTCGACGCTGGTTTTCACGACAAGCGCATTGTGAGTGAAGACTCTCGTATATTTTATCAGTGTCTCCTCAAATACAACGGCGACTACGAAGTCACCCCGATGTATCTCCCTGTGTCTATGGACACGGTACGCGATGACAAATGGACAACAAGTATCAAGAACCTCTACAAACAACAACGTCGTTGGGCGTGGGGCTGTGAACACATCCCGTTTCTTCTCTGGGAATTTGGCAAGAAAGGCCGCGAGTTTCCATTTTGGAAGAAAGTAAAGTGGGTGTTTATCGAATGGGAAGGGAAATGGTCTTGGGCACTCGTTCCAATTATTTTGACACTCTTTGGCCGCTTGCCACTTTGGCTCGCGAGTGATGTCGTGCCAGCCTGGATGCGCTCACCCCAAAACATCAGCTCGAGTGCACTTTTTGTCAACGCGCCACATCTCATGGGGACACTCATGCTCTATGCGCTTGCCGGGCTGTTTGTCTCTGCGCTCTTGAGCTTTCCACTCTTACCGCGTCGTCCAAGTTCTCACCCAAAACACATCTATATCATCATGGCCCTCCAGTGGTTGCTCTTACCTGTGTCGATGATTTTTATTGGGTCTATCCCGGCGCTTGATTCGCTCACTCATATGATGAGAGGGGATTATCTCGGGTTCAATGTCTCACAAAAAAAACGTAAAACCGTATGAGTCGAGCAACCTCACAAGCACCCTCACGTACGTTGGTCCGTATCCTATTACTCCTAGCGGTGCTACTCTTATTTGGAGGTGCGCTTGGGATTGGGTATGCATACTTTGGTGTGCAGCGAGCATTTGAAGCAGTGGATCCGTTGTCTGCTGTGACGGTAGTAGAAGATGATCGTGAGGTCCTCGAAGTACCTGACGTAGGCTTGTTTGATCTGATGCAAACTATGTTTGGCTTTGATCGCCCCAAGACGTATCTTGTGCTTTTTCTCAATAATAATGAGTACCGTCCCGGCGGTGGGTTTATGGGGAGTTATGGCGTCGTCCGTGTAGCCGATGGCAAGCTCGACATCATCAAGATAGAAGGCAGCGAGATCCTAGACTGGTCTGCGGAGGATGCCCCACTTCCTGATCCACCACAACCGATGAAAGATCATCTTGGTGTAGACAAGTGGTACTTTCGCGATGCCAACTGGTCACCGGACTTTGCCGAGAGCGGTCGTCAGGCATTGACGCTCTACCTGACCGAAGGTGGCGCCGAAGCCAACAACATTGACGCCGTGATCGGTATCTCGACGTCTGTTCTCGAAGAATTGCTTGCGCTTACCGGGCCGATCACCGTCGAAGGCCTGCGCTTTACCTCTGACAATGTTCAAGAAACACTTGAGTACGAAGTGCAGTACGGATTTCAGGATCGAGGTCGTACGCGTGCCGAACGCAAAGACGTCCTTGCTTCGTTTGGGGCTGCGCTTATGGATGTTGTCCCCGGTGACGCGGTCCGTAGACCAAGTACCTACATCAAGACCGTTCGCCGTCTCATCTCAGAAAAACAAATTTTTGCGTGGTCTCCTACGCCAGACATTCAAGCTATCATCAAAGCGCAACAAGCTGATGGGACGTTGGTCCAGGCGAGCGGGGATAGCATCCACTGGTCTGACGCCAATCTCGGTGCTCTCAAAACTGACTACGCCATGGAACGAAACCTTTCGTATCGCATCGCACCAGACGGTGATGGATATGTCGCCGAGCTGGCGATGTCATATGTTCATGCGGGCAAGTTTGATTGGCGAACAACAAGATACCTGACGTATGCTCGTGGGTATATGCCAGAGGGCGCAGAGCTCTTGTCGGCCTCGCTCACGACTGCTGACGGCGTTCGCGCGATACCGACGAGTCGCGTAGACACAGGAACGGAGCTTGGTAGAGCTTGGGCTGGATATTTTTTGCGGATCGAGCCAGGAGAGACCCAAACGCTCACATATCGGTATCGTTTGCCTGCTCGCATCACCGAGCAGATCCGTACTGGCCGCTATGGTCTTGCCGCCCAAAAACAGCTCGGGAGCGAACAGATTGGTTTGACGATGACGCTTGATTTTGGTACGAATATAGACTCAGCTATCCCTGCAGAAGACTCGTCAGACTGGGGCGATCACATCTATCAATACGAGCAACCATTCAACACAGATACTGCAATTCTCGTAGAATTAGCCAAATAATATGTTAATCAAAAAAGTCGCCATCGACCTTGGAACCACGAACGTGCTGGTACATGTACCAAAGCGCGGTATTGTGATCAATGAACCATCCGTCGTCGCTATCTCTCTCGAAGAGAATAATGTCCTCGCCGTAGGGGTCGAAGCCAAGGAAATGATCGGGCGTACACCAGACAGCATCGTCGCCGAGCGTCCGCTCAAAGACGGCGTGATCGCCAACTACCACACGACAGAAGCCATGCTTCGCTACTTTATCAACAAAGCGCTCGGCGGCGTGCGACTCTTTCGTCCAGAGGTCATGATCGCGGTCCCAGCTGGGATCACTAGTACAGAGCGCCGCGCCGTGATTGATGCTGCGATGAGTGCGGGAGCCCGCGCCGCCTACATCATCAAAGAGCCTATCGTAGCCGCTATCGGTGCCGACATTCCTATTGGCTCTGCGAGTGGTCACATGATCGTGGACATCGGGGGTGGAACCGCCGAGATCGCGGTTATCTCTCTTGGTGGGATTGTTGCTTGTGGCTCGGTTCGTATTGGTGGGACTCGGTTTGATCGTTCTATCGGCGAATTCATCCGTCGCAAGTATGGCCTCGCGATAGGTGAGCGAAGTGCTGAAGACATCAAGATCAAAGTTGGCTCCGCGATGTTTATGGACAAGCCGCTGACGATGGAAGTCAAAGGACGCGATGTGGTCGCAGGTCTTCCACGTACGCTGACTGTTTCTAGTGATGACACCACTGAAGCCTTGCAGCATGATCTCGAAGCGCTGATCGACTCCATCAAAGAAGTCCTTCACGACACCCCGCCAGAACTCTCTGCTGACGTCATGGACAAAGGGATCATCATGTCTGGTGGTAGCTCACAACTTCGTAATCTTGATGAACTTATTTCTCAGGCAACGGGAGTGCCGTGCTATGTTGCCGACGAGCCACTGCTTTGTGTGGCCAAGGGGACCGGTATCGCGCTAGAAAACTTGGAGAGTTACAAGCGCAGTATCATGAGCATGAAGTAAGAAATGGCTTGAGAGGCTTGCAATGCTCGAAAGGCTTGAAAAGCCGTATACAAAAAAATCGCGCCCCGGCTGTTGCTGGGGCGTTGTCGTCTGGGAAAGAACGTTGGGTAGAAGCTTAGTGGGCCGGTATCATCGTAGAAGGTTGATGACCCAATCCTAGACTGTTGACCTTGTGCACCACTGTCCAGTAGACACTCACACCTCTGTACCTTGGAGGTGTGTACCCAAAGTCAGGTCCTGGGGCAATGCTGGCCATGGTGTCAGCGACCATGACCAGGAGAGGGATTGGGAGACGTTCTCCTGACGGAGGGTTCCCATTGTACACGAGCTGGTTAACGCTCGCGAGGTTGATGTCTTCCATGCTGCGGCTCAGATGGCCACCCCAAGCGTTCAGGATGTCCTCGACTGCTTGTTGGATTTCTTCCTGTGGTTCCACCACTGTTACATTATCCTTCCTGGAGGACTACCTCCAGGGGTTGCGTTCTATTTTGAGGATGTTACCATAGCACTAGAATCCCACTATGTCAAGGGATATGACCAAGTGTAGCTAAATATGATCATAGGAATAGATGCTTCGCGCGCCAACCACGACAAGAAGACTGGTGTAGAATGGTATGCGTGGCATGTGATCGAACAACTCAAGATGATTATCCCTGCCGATGTGCAGGTGGTATTGTATTCGAACGAACCCCTTCAAGGTAAGCTTGCTGAGCTTCCTGACAACTGGACACAAAAAGTACTCAAGTGGCCGCCACGACGACTGTGGACGCAGCTCCGTTTGAGTATCGAAATGCTCTTGCACAAGCCTGATGTACTCTTCACGCCGGCGCATGTATACCCACTTATTCACCCAAGACGCACGGTGATGACTGTGCATGATGTGGCGGCACTATGGTTCCCGCAGGCGTTTAATTGGTTTGAACGGTGGTATTCTGTTTGGACGGCCAAGCGGGCGGTGCGCAATCTATGGCGAGTGATCGTCCCAAGCGAATTTACCAAGGAAGAACTCGCTGCACTGTTGCAAAAACCTGTCGCACATCTCGACAATGTCCAGTCGATCTATCATGGCTATGATGATCGGTATACATTGATCAAAGATGACGCACGATTGCAGGAAGTGCGTGACAAGTATCGTTTGCCCGAACAATTTTTCCTTTATCTCGGACGGCTCGAAGAAAAGAAAAACATTGCCAACGTGGTACGTGCGTACTCACGGTTTTGTGATCGGCGGGGAGAAGATACCCCGCATCTCGTCCTTGCTGGCAAGCCAGGCTACGGGTACGAAACGGTCGAGCGAGCGATCGAAGAGTCGCCATGTCGTGACAACATCCATACCCTCGGGTGGGTCCCAACTGGTGACGCAACGCTTCTCATGAATGCAGCGCACGCGTTTGTGTTTCCGACGCATTATGAAGGCTTTGGGATGCCTGTCCTTGAAGCATTTGCGAGTGGGACGCCGGTCATCGCCTCGCGTGGCAACAGTGTCGAAGAAGTGGGGGAGGATGCGCCAGCCTATGTCGACCCAGACAGCGTACACAGTATCGAAAATGCGATGATGGTCCTCACCGACAACCACAAGCTCTACAAACGCAAAGTACACATGGGTCTCGCCCGCGCACAGAATTTTTCTTGGTTTACCTGTGCGTGTGAGACGTGGGAAGTGATTTCTGGACAGTGACAACAGAGCCTTAGAGTGTTAGAGTTATAGAGCATTAGGAAAACCTAACACTCTAAGACTCTAGAACTCTAGTTTTTCTATGTCCATCATCGGCCACCAACCACAACAAGATTTTTTTGCTCGTCATATCAAGGCTGGAACACTTTCGCATGCCTATATTTTTTCTGGTGTACGTGGTGTGGGCAAGCGGACGGTTGCTGACTGGGTCTTGGCGACGGCACTTGGGCACCCGGCTGATCAGCTTCATCTTCACCCGGATCTCCATGTCGTAGAGCGGGGGACCAATGAAAAGACCGGCAAAACCAAGAAGAACATCGATGTCGAACAAGTCCGTGCACTCCGAAGTCACATGAGCAAGCGAAGCCACACTGGGGGGTTGGTGATTGGTCTTGTTGACGGCGCAGACGTGATGAACCAAAATGCTGCCAATGCGCTCTTGAAGGTACTCGAAGAGCCAGGTAAGGATTCACTGTTGATATTGATTACTGAAGACACTGCAGCACTCCCAATGACGATCCGCTCACGGAGCCAAGAAATCCCATTTCACCCTGTCTCACGTGATGAGGTGGCTGATGCACTCGTCGCACGTGGTATGTCGGCCGACGCGTCTCAAGTTTCTGCTCGCCAGTCACTAGGGAGGCCAGGATGGGCATTTTCGTGGTATACTACTGACGAAGCTCCAGAAGGCACGGTACCGCTTGCCTCATTACTTGGTGTACCGCTATATGAGAAACAGTCCAAGATAGACCACCTCTTTGGCAAGAAAGTGGATCATATCGCACAACGAGAGATGCTTCGCGACGTCCTCGAATCATGGCAGGTGAGTCTCCGTGATCAACTCCTCATCCAGTCTGGGTACGAACAAGTAGCAAGTGACCACACGCCACTTTCGATCACTCGCTCCCAAGCAGTTGAAACGCTTGAGCGCATTTCTGTAGCCCGCAGAGAGCTCCGCCAAAACATCCATCCACGACTCATTTTTGATACTATTTTTCTTTCACTTCCCTAATATGTTCAACACATTTCGCAATCTGACGGTGCTTGCTGCTGCCATTGTCTTCATGGGAGCTGGGTGTCTGTCACTTGGTGGTGGTAGTGCTCCTGGTACCAGTGGTCCTGCTGGCGTTTTTGTTTCTACCGACAAAGGTGAGACCTGGCAGCCACACGCCAAACTACCAAAAGCTGATGGCACCAAAGAGCTCAGTGCTGTGAGTGTCTATCGACTCTTTCCTGATCCTGATGATCCAAAAGCGTTATACTGGGCCTCACGCAACAGTGGGTACTTTTTCTCATATGACGAAGGCTTTACCTGGCAGCAGCCACTTGGTGAGCTGACCAATGGCTTTGTCTACGGACTGGCGGTACACCCTGAAGATCGTTGTACTATTTTTGCGACCAATGGCTTCCTTATTTACCGTTCTGATGACTGTAGTCGATCTTGGGTCGAAGTCTATCGCGAAGCTCGTTCACAGACTCGAGTCAACTCTCTTGTTTTTCGTCGCGATGATCCACACCAGATTTATGGACTGTTGACTGGTGGTGATCTCCTCGAGAGTGCTGATGGAGGTGTCAATTGGCGCGTTTTGCACCGTTTTGATATGCCGATGGCGGATATCTTTGTGAGCCAGCATGACAACAACTTCATGTATGCGGCTTCTCGAGTCAACGGCCTCTTTCGTTCTCTTGATGGTGGTGTGACATGGCAATCACTACAAGACAACATGAACGATTTCACAGGTTCAGAAGAGTACCGCCGTTTTTATGTGCACCCGACTGAGCCAGGCGTCTTGTACTGGGTTTCTACCTACGGGATCCTCCGTTCGGATGACAATGGTGACACATGGCGCGAGATCCCACTGATCACCCCACCAGGATCAGCACAGATTTACGGCTTTGCGGTCAATCCGTTTAACGACCAAGAGCTCTACTATACGGCCACGATCAACAACCGCTCAACGTTCTACAAGAGTGACAATGGTGGTCAAGGCTGGACGACCAAGCGCCTCCCATCTGGCCAGATCCCAACGCAGCTCTTTGTACACCATGGCGAAGACAAACAGGATATTATCTTTGTTGGGTTTACTATTCCACCAAGTAACTAGGGTTGCCAACATGCCCAGACTTTGCTAGGCTATGGGCACATAACTTGAACTATATGAATTTTGTCGCACCATCTAACGAGCTTTTTGAAAAAGCCATCCTCCATCTCAAGAAAGAGATTTCATCTTTGCGTATTGGAAGAGCCACGCCATCACTTGTAGAAGATATCACTGTCGATGCATACGGTACCAAACAAGGTCTTCGCGCTGTCGCCTCTATCACAGTCCAAGACGCCAAGACGCTTCTCATCGAGCCATGGGACAAGAGTGTGATTGGCGACATTGATACCGCACTCCGCAACTCTGACCTCGGGATCAACCCAGTGAACGATGGCAAACTCATCCGTCTCCCACTTCCAGAGCTCACACATGACCGTCGTCAGGAGCTCATCAAAGTTCTCCACACCAAGCTCGAAGATGCTCGTATTGCCGTACGCAAGGTTCGTGAAGATATCCGCAAACAAATCGAAGCAGCAGAAAAAGCAAAAGAAATTTCTGAAGACGAACGCTTCACCCAGTCTGATGAACTCGAAACCCTCGTCAGAGAAAACAATGATAAAATTAAAGCCATTGGCGCTGATAAAGAAAAAGAAATCACCACGGTGTAGAGTGTTAGAGATACTAGAGTTCTAGAGTTTTAGGAATTCCGTTGTTTCCCTAATATCTCTAATAACTCTAAAACTCTAACAACTATGAAGATAATATTACAACGCGTTACTCGCGCCGCGGTCGATGTCCGCGAAGAGTTTGATACACAGATGGTCGGGCAGATTGCCAATGGCTATCTATTGTTGGTCGGCATCACTCATGAAGATACAGAGGCAGATGCAGACAAATTGGTAGAAAAAATATTGAAGCTACGCTTGTTTCCGGAGGATGGGGGAGAGAGCAGCTTTTCACAAAACATCATCGACGCTGGTGGTGGTGTCTTGGTGGTCAGCCAGTTTACCCTCTACGGTGACTGCAAGAAGGGCACGAGACCAAGCTTTACCGAGGCGGCCAAGCCTGAGGTAGCTGAGCCACTCTACGAATACCTCGTGCAAAAATTTGTCGACGCTGGTATTCACACCGAGACTGGCACCTTTGGCGCGCACATGGATGTAGAGCTCTGCAATGACGGGCCAGTGACATTGATACTGGAGTCATAAAAAAAATGGGGCCCAGCATTGTGGGCTGGGCTATTGTCGGTTCATGCGCCTGAACCACTCGGCGAGTAGTTCTGTCTCGCGCTTGGAGGCGAGGGTGATGGCTTCGCGTGCGGCGACAAACCGGCAGTCTTCTTCGGGACGCCTTTGGCGGATGAACCCTTCGAAGACAGGATCTGTTGTGATAGGCTGTGTGGGCGTATGATGCCAAGTATCGACGACTTTGGGTGCGATGATGATACTGCAGCCCAGGGTCTCGGTCAAGAGGTGTTGAGCGTCTTCTAGACAGCTAGCCTCTTGTTTGGGGAGAGATGGCTGGAAGATCCCTTGCACAAGGAGAATTCCGGTGCCACCTCGGCTGAGAGTCAAAGGAACGAGAAATTTGACATTGGGCATTTTGCCTCCTCCTCATCTCATCCTATCTAACCTGTTGATATTGTCAAGCGCTTTACATATCTGTTGACAACCCCTTCTTTTGCGCTATAATACGTGTATCTTCATTGACTCCAGTTTGGCCGCTGGATAGAAGGTAGACAACCATATATAGTGCGTTCGAGGCAAAAGATCCTTCGACTCCTACGTCGCGGAGGATAGTCAGCTTCGCAGCGAACTTGGGTGGAACCGTCCCGCTTGGGACCCCGAGACCAATATCAGTGGTCTTTTTGTATTTTTAGACCAATATATACGTTAATTTCTTTTAGTATGGCAGTAACAATGGATAATCTCATCTCACTTTGTAAGCGTCGCGGATTTGTGTTTCCTGGATCTGATATCTACGGAGGGCTTGCCAATAGCTGGGACTTTGGTCCGCTTGGGGCGCAGATGCGCGTCAACCTGAAACGTGACTGGTGGAAGCGAGCAGTAGAAATGCGCGATGACATGGTAGGCCTTGACGGTGCTATCATGATGAACCCAAAAGTGTGGGAAGCGTCAGGGCATGTCGCTAGCTTTTCTGATCCTCTCGTGGAAGATCTCAAAACGCACAAGCGCTACCGCGCTGATCACTTGATCGAAGAAAAACTCGATATAGATGTCGACGGAGAACCAATGGAAAAGATCGCAGCGCTGATCAAAGAGCACAATATCAAAAGTCCTGACGGCAATGAACTATCTGAACCAAAACAGTTCAATCTCATGTTTCAAACAGAAATAGGGAAGACTGAGGGAGAAAAAACGGCGGTATACTTGCGACCAGAAACGGCGCAGGCCATCTTTGTTAACTTCAAAAATGTCCTCGACACCAGTCGCAAACGACTGCCGTTTGGCATTGCCCAGATCGGCAAAGCGTTTCGCAACGAAATTACGCCAGGAAACTTTATCTTCCGCACCCTCGAATTTGAACAGATGGAGATCGAGTACTTTGTCGAAGAAGACGAATGGAAGACGCACTTTGAAGCGTGGAACCAGTGGATGGAAGCGTGGGCCAAGAGTCTTGGTCTCGACATGGCCAAGTTTGACCGACTCGAAGTAGAAGGTGACAAACTCGCTCACTATTCCAAACGTACCGTAGACTTCGAGTTTGAATTCCCGTTTGGCAAAAAAGAACTGTGGGGCCTTGCGTATCGTACCGACTTTGACCTGACCAACCACGCTACTGCCTCTGGCGAATCGCTCACCTACATAGACCCAAATGACAACACTCGCAAGATTGTCCCACACGTGATCGAACCGTCACTTGGTGTGGACCGTACTCTCTTGGCCATCCTCGCATCTGCCTACGAAGAAGAACAGCTCGAAGGTGGTGACGTGCGTACGGTGATGCATTTTGCGCCGCACATTGCTCCATACCAAGTAGCCGTATTGCCACTCTCCAAGAAAGAAGAACTTATCGGTCCAGCGAGAGAACTGTACGAGAAACTCCTCCACACCTTTCGCGCTGAGTTTGACGTTACCCAGTCAATTGGTAAACGCTACCGCCGTCAGGATGAGATTGGGACGCCGTACTGTGTCACCGTTGATTTTGACAGTCTCGAAGATGGCGCTGTGACAGTGCGTGACCGAGACACTATGAAGCAAGAGCGAGTGAAGATGGATGAGCTCATCGGATACCTTCAGACCAAGATGATATAATACCGTATGGCTAGACATCCCGAACGCCCTCCATCCGCCGATGATATTATTATCAGGGCCCCTGTAGAGATGGATCCATCACTACAAAGAGAACAAACTCAGGAGTTGAAAATTCGTGGGTTACAAAATGGATTGAGTCGTGCCAGAGATCAGGAAGATATCCTACAAGCGCTGGATGCGTACTTTCATTCTGAAACATCGTTGCCAGGAAGTAGTGGTAAACAGTATACCCGTGATACGATTATTGGGGCTACTGGTATTTGTATCAGTGAAGGTCGAAATTGCGAGTACATTACCAATACTGCTGGACTGCGCGACAACGCCCTGCGTATCCGACACACTCAGATCCTTTCGCAGCGACTTCGTACACCTATAGCTTCCAAAGCTGAGTTGTACGATATTGTTGACGGATACTTTGATCGAACGAGAGTTCTTGTTGGCTCAGAACCGTATACAGCGCAACAAATCAGAGAGATGATTCATAACGGTCTTGCTGGCAAGATTATCTTGAATGATGTCACTGGTGCTGGCGGTATTCGTGATGCTGTAGCAGGATATATTGCAAAACATGGTACGAATGAGCGGAAACTATCACACGAAACATTTGCTGTATGGTCGCGGCTAGCACATGAAATTTTGACAGATCAATTTGTCATAGATCACTGGAACAATCGTCCAAAGACGGTAACAGAGTTGCTTGGTGATGGTAGCACTGGATATTTGCCCTCAGCGCGACGAATACTTCGTTCAGCAGTGTCTAAACTGCACCCTGACAAATTTGCGCAGGACTTTGATGAAATGGATAAGGCTACAGACATTCAACAAAAAATTTCTGTTCTACGAGATGCCATTGAAGAATATACGTAAATTCATTACTTAGTTATCTATCTATATGCCAAACAAGATCGTCAAAACGACTCGCAAGGGTCTCGGCTCTCGCCTCGGTGGAGCTGTCAGTGGAACATTTATTGGTCTCATTCTCTTTTTTGCATCGTTTGTGGTGCTCTTTTGGAACGAAGGTCGTATTGACCTCGGGACCGTGGCTGAGGACGCGGTATCAGTGGATGCGTCGAGTGAATTTGCTTCAGAATATGACGGTGTATTTGTCGCGGCAGAGGGTATCCTTGCGACCACTGCCGAGATCACTGACAACCTCTTTCTCAATCCACAAAAGTTTATCGCTGCCAAGCGCAATGTTGAAACCTATGCTTGGGTAGAGCGCACCGAATCAGAATCAGAAACCAAGCTCGGTGGCTCAGAAGAAACGGTGACAACGTACACCTACAGCAAGCAGTGGGTGACAAACATCCCTGACTCGAGCCAGTTTGAAGACCCAACTGACCACGAAAACCCAACCGAAGCAAAAGCAGCCAGTGTGACGATCTATGCGCCAGAAGCGCGAGTAGGTAGTCTCACCGTACGACCTGCTGCCTTGGGGCTTCCAGCCTTTCAAGATCTTTCACTCAATGAGACGACTGTGACGGTGCCAGACAGTGCACAAGTCTCGGGCAAATATCTCTATATCGAAAACGCTGATCCACGCAAACCATTGGTGGGTGATACACGTTTTAGTTATGACACCGTCCGTAATGGTCATGAGGTTGTTGCTTTTGGAGAGCTTACAGGAAGTGCGCTCGAGCCATACGTTGACGGAGACGTGCAGCTTTACCGATCATTTACCTCGTCACGTGATGAGGCGATCGCTACGTTGCATACCGAATACAAGACCATGCTTTGGCTTTTTCGTGCGCTTGGGTTTCTCATGATGTGGTTTGGTCTTTCGAGCATCTTTGGTGTGCTCTTTGTTCTCTCTGATATCTTACCGATCTTGGGACATCTCAGTCGTTCTGTTGTTGGTATTGCGACGTTTATTGTCTCACTTATCCTTTCTGCATTGACGATCTTGGTTGGCATCATCATGCACAATCTCTACCTACTGATTGCACTCGTCGCTGCAGTCATTATCACAACCATTGTCATCCTCAAGAAAAAAGCGACCAAATAACACCGTATGACTGTCCAAGACTATACGCTCAGCAATGGCGCACGCGTCATCCTTGTCCCACAAGCGGATGTCAAAAGCACCACTACCCTCATCATGTATCCAGTTGGCTCTCGCTACGAAGCCGAGAAGATGAGTGGTGTCTCGCACTACATCGAGCACCTTATGTTCAAGGGGACCAAGAAGCGCAAGAACACGCAAGTCCTCACCCGCGAGATCGATCGCCTCGGGGCAGACTACAACGCCTTTACTGGCAAAGAATACACCGGCTACTACATCAAAGCTGACGGCAGCTATCTCGAGACCAGTCTTGATATTCTTTCTGACATGCTCTTTCACAGCACCTTTGACCCAAAGGAAATGGAACGAGAAAAAGGGCCAATCGTCGAAGAACTCCGTATGTACAAAGACAACCCAATCATGCGGATCGGTGACCTCATAGAAGAGCTTTTGTATGACGGTCCGATGGGGCGCGACATTGGTGGCACGGTCAAACACGTCAAAGGCTACAAGCGTGATGACGTGCTCGCATACCGAGACAAGTATTACGGCCCAAACAACATGACTGTCCTCGTCGCAGGCCACGTCCCGGATGAAATCCAAACGCTCATCTCTACCTACATCGGCAGCGAAAAAGCGCGTCCGCTGCCAAAACAACGGTTCAAAGAAGGACTGTTTGGCAGTGCCAAAAAAGCCGACCGTATCCGCGTCGAGCACAAAGCAGTCGAGCAGGCGCAGCTCGCTATGGCTTGGCCAGCGTTTGAGTTTGGGCACAAGGATGGCGCTGCACTCACGGTGCTCAACACCATCCTTGGTGGCTCTATGAGTTCACGTCTCTTTATCAAAGTTCGCGAACGGCTTGGTCTCGCGTATACCGTGCGTTCATCGAGTGAGCACTATCGTGACACTGGCTATGCCTATGTGCGAGCCGGACTCGAACCCAAGAACATCAACAAAGCCATCGCTGTCATCTGCAAAGAAGTCGAGAAGCTCAAAGAAAAACTAGTCAGCAAACGCGACCTCGCAGACGCCAAGACACACATCCGAGGCTCACTCACACTTAGTATGGAAGACTCGAGTGCGCAGGCCAATTGGTATGCCAAGGGAGCGCTCTTTCACGATCGACTCTACGCACCAGAAGAAAAACTGGCTATGATCGACAAGGTCACCGCCGCTGACGTTCAGCGTGTCGCCAAACGCATCTTCAAGCAAAACCAAATGCGGGTGGCGATAGTGGGGGATGTGGACGCGAAGGGGATAGTGTTTTAGTGTTGTTAGAGATGTTAGAGTGTTAGGAATTGTTTATGAGAGTTCAGTCATATAGAGATCTTGAGGTTTGGCAACGCGCCATGGATTTAGTAACATCAGTGTATGAGGTCACAGAGCAATTTCCAAAGGAGGAAGTATATGGTTTGACTTCGCAAATGCGACGGGCCGCTATATCTATTCCATCTAATATTGCCGAAGGGAAATATCGAACAACGACACAGGACTATATTCGCTTTTTGAATATGGCCTACAGCTCTGGTGCAGAACTGGAGACGCAAGTAGAAATTGCAAAGCGCCTTTCGAAAACAGAATTGGTAAATTATCAAGAAGTAGATGCATTACTCAATGAAGTTATGCGTATGCTTAACGCAATGCTTCGAAAGTTGCGTACGCTGACCTAATCCCTCTAACACTCTATAACTCTAACCCCTAGTATGAAATACGTATACGGAAATTGGAAAATGTATCTCGATCACGCGCAAGCTACTGAGCTAGCGGGCAACCTTGCTGATGTCAATATTCCTACAGGAGTAGACGTCGCGGTATTTCCATCAATGCTTTCGTTTGCGAGCGTGAGTGGTCAGTTGGCTGACGCTAATATCTCTGTAGGATCACAAAAGGTGTACTGGGAGTCTGCTGGTGCCTACACCGGCGCGGTCAATGCTGAGATGGTACTTGCGAGTGGAGGCACACATACCCTAGTAGGGCACTCAGAACGCCGCCATGTCTTTGGTGATACCAATGAGCACGTACGCAAACAGCTTGATGCTGCCCTCTCTGCTGGGCTTGTAGCTGTCCTCTGCATCGGCGAGACAGCAGAAGACCTCGAGCGCGGTGAGCGCGAACTCCGGCTCCAGGAGCAGCTCCGCAGCGCGCTAGAAGGACGAGAGATAGTCGATGGCAAATTGATCGTAGCCTATGAACCAGTCTGGGCGATCGGGACGGGCAATCCATGTCTACCTGATGATGCTGACGACATTCATGGCTTGTTGCGTAGTGAAATAGCGCAGTATACCGACCTCACGATTCCACTCTTGTACGGAGGTAGTGTAAAGGCGGACAGCGTGGTATCATATTTAGAGAAAGACACGATCGATGGTGTCCTCGTTGGATCGGCCTCTGTAGACGTTGATCAGTTTACCCGTATGATTTCTGCTGCTGCTTAGCCTATGAATTATTCTCTTGTTCCACTTATTCTCATCATTGTTGCTGTCGTTTTGATAGTTATTGTTGTTGTTCGTCGTTTTCCGGAGCTGTCACTTCTTGACGTTGATGCCTTGCCAGAAGAACAGCAACGTCGCAAGAAAAACAATGTGCTCAAAGAACGCGCCAAGAAACAACGCGATAACAAGCAAGAGCGCAAACCTAGCAAGATAGGTGAGACATTGAAGCCTGTAGGTGCGCTTGCAAAAAAGTGGCTCAGCTCACTTCGAGAATTGCGTGGACAAGTAGAAACTCGTATCCGTGGTGCACGTGAAGAAAAAGTGCGCAAAGAACACAAAGATAAGCCACGACGAGAACAACGTGGTCATGTGCGCACCCTCATGCAAGATGGTCAGCATGCGTATGAGCAGGGTGATCTAGAGTCAGCCGAACAAAAGTTCATCGCAGTGATTCGCGTGGAGTCAAAAAATGCTGAAGCGTATCACAAATTAGCCGAAGTATATCTTGCTCAAGGTCATGTCAATGAGGCCAAAGAAACCTATCTATTTTTGTTGCAGCTCAACAGTGAGGATGATGAGGCGTGTATCAAACTCGCCGAAATAGCAGAGGAACAAGGTGATGTGACTGATGCCGTTGCGTATTATCAGCAAGCCGTCTTGCTTGTGGATTATCAGCCAGCATATTTTGCCAAAATTGCTGATTTGCTTGCCTCTATCGACCAGTATGCCCCAGCCCAAGATGCGATGGAACAAGCGGTCGAATTGGAGCCAAATAGCCCAAAATATCTTGATAAGTTAGCAGAATTTGCTATTTTGAATGGCGATCAAGATATGGCTAATGATGCCTATGACGCATTGCGAAAAGTGAATCCTGACAACCAAAAGCTAGATATCCTCAAGAGCCGTATTGATCAAATGGAATAGGTGTGATACACTGATCTCACGATCCTGAAATATCACATACGCCCCCTTCCGCCCAAGGCGGACAGGTAGCTCAGTTGGTAGAGCAACGGTTTTTCCGCCCTAGGCGGACCCGCCTAGGGCGGGGTAAACCTCAATCTCATTTTCTATGTATTACGTGTATATTTTATACAGTGAGAAATTGCAAAAAAAATACATAGGTTACACACAGGATCTAAAACAGCGTCTTTCAGATCACAATTCTAGAAAAGTCACATTTACTTCAAAAGGAACTCCTTGGCAACTTGTTTATTATGAAGCATTTCGTAATAAGAAAGATGCGCAAGCAGAAGAACGTTTTTTGAAAACAGGACAAGGGAGAGAAAGATTACTACATCTTTTGAAAAACACCTTGAAATAATACGCCCCCTTAGCTCAGTTGGTAGAGCAACGGTTTTGTAAACCGTAGGTCATCGGTTCGAACCCGATAGGTGGCTCAGATTCAGTCTTTGACTGATAGATAGGGGTCGATACCAAAGCGGTCAACTGGGGCGGACTGTAAATCCGCTGGCTCTGCCTTCGAAGGTTCGAATCCTTCTCGGCCCACCAAATGATATAAATCAGCATGAGAGTGCTGATTTATTGTATATATTAGCCCTAAATCAGCGGTTCGAAAGCCTCTTGTTTTGTCATAACAAATTCCGCTCGGAAAAATAAGCTTTTGGAACCTAGGCTTAAGTCTTGGGGAGAGGTCAAACCATTGCCGTGGTAGGTTACTTATAAACTTTGTGGCATAGTTCAGAACTGCTTCTATATCAAACTGATCAATTTTAGCTTCACTGAGGCTTATGTTTGTTCCTGTGATCTCGCTCTCAATTGAAGCCTTACGTTCTTGAAAATCTTCTTTTGTGTATGATCCATCTTCATAGAGCTTAAATACCCGCTTTCGCTGTTTTTGAAGCTCTAGGAGGCGTTTTTCGTGCTTCTTGGCCTCTATATCATATGATTTACCTTTTGACTGCCACAGATCAATAATTGTGGCCTCAAAGAGTGAAAGGAAATCTTTGTCTGGTGTAATTTTCTCAAGATAGCCGGCAAATGATTCTTCAAGTATTTGTTTTCGAATAGATTTGCCTCTCATGGCACATTCCTTGTTGTAGCAGTGGTAGTTGTAATAGTATCCTCCGTTACCCTTTGATCTGCTACCAGTAAATGGTTTTTCACAAGTACCACAACAAACGGTCCGTTTAAGAGGGAAGTCCGGGTTGTGTCTTTCGCGTTTGAGCGTTGGTGCTGATTTACCTTCACGGATATGTTGTATGGTGTAAAGCTCTTCTTCAGTAATCATTGGCTTGTGCAGACCTCGCACATTTTCGCTAGTCCATGGGTTGTGTAGCCAACCTGCATAGTATCGCAAGTATTGCCCAAATATCCTCTCTATCATGGATATTGATGTTGCTTTGCTTCTAATAGCAGCTAAGCCCCATGTATCGAGCATAGTCCCAATCTCAGACATTTTGTAGAGACCTGTAGCATAGGTCTTGAGTGCTTTTTGTATGAGTGGGAATATCTCAGGGTGTGGTGGATCTGGCTCAGTCTTTTTCTTGCCGCGTTTGTTCGCAAAATTACTAACATATCCAAGTGGTGGTCGAAATGGGTATATGCCTTGGTTTATTTTACTACTCATACCATCTACCGCACGTTGCGAGCGGACAGAATTGTCGAACTCTGCACTTGCAGCTAGGACAGTTTCGATAAACTTCTCGGTAGGAGAGTTACCAATGGGTTCACTCACTGAATGAAGCGTGACACCATAATCAAGAAGAAGCTTGCGCACTGAAAAATGATCCTCAGTGTTGCGAGCAAATCGGTCAACACGTAGGACAACAAATGCATCTATTTTCGATTTATTTTTGCGGCAAAACTCAAGCGCTTTGATGAGTTGGGTGCGATTAGCTGATTTGGCTGATTCACCTTCTTCAATGAAAAGCTCAAGGACAGTAATGTTTTTTTCTTCACAGTATTTGCGGCACTGCTTCTCTTGAAACTCAAGTGATGTGCCATCAATTTGGTCCGTGCTAGATACACGGGTATAAATAATTCCATTCATAGAAATACAGAAAAAGACGGTCTGAATGACCCAACCTAAAACCCCGAAAGCTTTTAGTGCTGGCAGACCGTCTTTTTCTGCGCACTAAAATACAGAGATTACGGGGAATCTTGTTGGTTGGGTCATTGTGTGGATTATAGTCTTACAGGCTCTTTATGGCAAGCTTGGCCAGATCATCATGTTGATAAGTGAGGGCTAAGAGTTTACGGTATTTTTTTGTTGGTTTGCCTGCGTAGTACGGTCGTTTTATCTGACTCGAAAGTTCATCAATTTTTTCACTATTGTCTAAGAAATTTGCGTAAGCACTGAATGAGCCTCGACGATTACGGTTGCATGACTCATATGTAAGGTTGTAGCAGTGGCGACATCCGAAAAGTCGATATCCCTGATATAGCGCCCCAACACGTCTACCACAGGGTTTATCACCACGACCAAGAGGACAAATAAACCAGTACCTAAATCCACCAAAGTGGCATGATGTCTTTACTAGATTAGCTGCATAGTTGAAGTGTTCTTTTTCACCAGTTTCAGATGAAGTGACTGTGTATACGAGTTGAATTTGCGAAGCGTTTTTGCTCATATGCGACACAACGGTGATCTGGTCACCAGCACTCCATTTTATACCACCATGTTTGTTCGAATTAAAATAACCATGTTGTTTGAGCCAATAGACATCTACTTTGAGACACCATTCTGCTTCTTTGCGTGTAGCGAGTGAGTAGTACATAGGATAAAGTTATGAATATGTGTCAAGAAATGTATGTGTACATGTATCTTAACACAGCCAAAAACATTTATCCTATGTACTTGTTTCTCTATTGATTTAGGTAGATTTGAAAATCTAGTCTTCGCCGAAGTTGTCTCTAATTGAACTTTTTTCGGTCTCATCGATATTATCGGTATTTACGGTATTTTCCTCACCTTTGCGTATGGTTATTGTTCGTTGATGAATGGTGACATGAACGCCTGCGCGCTTGAGATTGGTCCGCACAAGGTTAAGCTTACGAGAGAGTACATTTGGGCGTGTTGGCCAGCTTCTGTCTTTGAAGGTATCAATACCCAATTCATACGCATTGTATTTCAGCGCATTAAGGAGTTCAGACGCAGTTCCAATCCATATATCCTTGTTTTCCATGAACCGTTGGACAGCAAAACCAATGGGGTTGTCTTCCAGCGCGTGGTCATTTTGTTGTTCTTGGTTTTGCATGAATGCATAGAGAAAGTGTGTTGGTTCGTAGCCTAGCGCTTGAGCAATTGCCTCACCCCACACGGCAAAGTCTGCCATCCGGGGAAGGACTGGTAGGTTAACTGAGGGATATATGGCTATTGCTTTGGTGAGTGTGTCGAAGACTCCACCAAGTATTTCTGGGAGCTTTTGGTCAAACTCAGCCCAAATCTCCTTTTCAGGCCGTCGTTTGTCGTCAGGTATTCGTTCAAGCTCAAAGACGATACTTCGGTCTAGGAGGTCAGCATTTTGAGCTGCAATGTTGATGCCATTCAGACCTACACATCGTTGGAAAGTGTAGATGATGTCATCATCATCGGAATACAGTTCTCGCTTTGAAAATCCTTCACCGGTCACGGCTCTGCACAGAGCGTCTGACATGTCATTGGGCATGTGAGTGATGTTGTCGAAGAAAACAAACCAGTGCTTTGAGAGTATCTGGACCAGATTTTCATGAGTCTTTGGAAGGCTGAGCAGTGATAGGGCAGAAGGGTCTATGATACGACGGAGAATCTTTGCTGTCATAGATTTGGCAGCACCTTGCTGGCCGTGAAGGACCATACTAGGGTGAGGGAATCCTGGGATGAAGCAGGAGATTATATACGTCATGAGGAGACACTGGTCTTCAGGCTTACTGAGGTTGATAAAGTCGAATAGCAGACGGATGTCACCACCTGTTGTTGGTTCAGCTTGCTGTTTTTGGTGATTGTACCGACGAAACAGGATAGGTGGATTATCTACGTACTGCCATCCATTGTCAGAAACAGCTACGGACCGCCAGTCATTTTCACCTAGGTCATAGTAGATGGTGCCACTGTCTTCTGAGACACGTACGGAGAGAGGGTGTCTATTCCCACCAAAGTGTGCACGTCCGAAAATTATAGAAAGTGTAGTTTTTATCGTTTCTGAACTGGCCGCCTTGCCTGAGGCATCGTAATATCTCTTTGAAAGCCAGTGTCGAAAGGCTTTACCTTTACATGACAATATCTGATGGCCACGTTCAGTTTTGATGTGCGCATGCGGTGCACCTCGTTCATCGATAAAGAGGTAGATGTCTGGTGAGTTGAGAACATCCTCAACAAGTATGTCAGCTTGGCTTGTCTTCTTTCCTTTCCTACTTTCCTTCTCTGCTTTAACGATACTGTTCCAGACATTGCGGAGTTCTTTCTCTTGTAGCGGTGGTTTACACTTTTTGGTGTTCCACTGTTGTATCATCGGCCAAGCAACAACTTCCCACTGTGTAGGGGCCATTGTGACGAGCATCTTTCCAATCACCTGTGCGGCAGTTTGGTTTCTTGCTCCTTCAAACACCTCTGTCTCAAGGATTTGTTTGTAATCGTACGAGACATTTTTGTCGCTCTTTGTCTCATATACCCATGCTGGAGGGGACTGAAGATCTACATCTTCAATCGGGACGGACCACTCATATTCTTGTCCGGATGCATGGATAGATGGGGGAGCAACAACAAGACCTCCGTCACTACGGATATCGGTTCGGTCGCGTACTCGAGAGTCTGTGGGGGCATCTTGATGGTATTTATAGTAGTAGTGCCAGCCATCACCACCGGTCCGTACGGTAGCCGTAGGAGGTAGGTCTGTGAGAGGGCCGCCTTTGTCTATATCAACAACAGTAAGATTTGAGATCCTACCAGTGATGATGCCGATATTTGCGTCTGGCCACTGCGTAAACCAAGTGTCGATCTCTTCCTCCGTAGCTCTTCGAGATTGAAACTCTTTCCACTCAATAAGTGGGCGCTTTCCTTTGGGGTGAATCGGGACGAGAGATAAGCCTTGGTTTAGGTATTTTTTGGCCTGTACAAGGATGGAGGATTTTGGTACATTATTAGTAGAATATTGCATATATGTGCGTTATGAGTCCTCACAGTTGGCTGACTGTGAGGACTTTTTGTTTTTACATAGTGGAGATCCAGACCTTGAAATCTTTGTACTCACGCCCTGAATTAGGATTTGTTTTTATCCCTTCATAGCGGATACGAACTTTTTGACCAATGCTTACATTTTTGAGACGAGTATCGAGGACAGTACTTCCCCAGAAATCAAACATCCCATTTTCCGTATCAAGGGTATAAACTGATGAGTTGTTTTGTCCTATATCATGTCTTACCTCTTTAAGGATTCCTTGGATTACATTGTGTGAATTGATATCCCACATTGCCTTCTCTCCAGTGGTAGACCCAGTAATTTCTTTCCAATGTTCAGTATTGTTCATAGTAGTATCTAATAAGATTGAGAATTGCCTCCTAAGGGTGCTTACCAAATATCCGGGGAGCCTTTGTTCCGGATTTTTGGGCATTCTAGTAGCCATTGCTCAAAAATCATCTCGGCAATCTGGTATGTATAGTCGCGAGCCTCTTCTATTTCTTTGTCAGTGTAGTGAGGGGGGAGTAATTGTTGTGCTTTGTCGGGGGAGATCATATGAATGTGTACTAATAAATTCAGTATAAAAAAAAACACAGAGGTCTTCTAAACTCTGCTATCACTGTTTTTGAGCTAAATTTAGTGCTGTTAAGTCAATTTGTGGATAAGCCTAAGAATCAATTTTCCAATAAAACCCCTTATCAAAACCTCTACGAGGTAGGAGTATACCTTTTAATTTAGGAAAGTCTGCACGCAAATTACTAGCACAAATACCTAGCATTGACTTGAATTCCTTGTTACTCATATTCCTAGATATATTTTTTGACTGGTTAATATGGTTTTTGTGGGCCATCATGAATTCTCGTAGTTGATCGAGACTAACATAAAGATCTTTGTCGACTAGGGAAATCATGCCTGCTAGGAAATAGTAGCGTAGATACTTACTCTTATATACGATGCGTTTTCTTTCTTTATGGGGGATTTTAATATTACCTGAGCCATCAATGTTACACGGAAGTAGGTGGCTATGAGGACTTTTAACAAAAGATATTGATGTTTGGTCAGCGATCAATCTAGAGAGGAAAAATACATGTAAGGTATCAAGGGTAGATACGAATGATTCATGTTCATAGATGACTGAGTCATCAATATCACCGCTTCGTAATTGATGGAGTTCATTCCTAAGCATCCACTCATCCTCATCATCAGCCACTTCATCAATGTTATTTATGTTTTCGACTAAATTACATAGATTACCCCACTCAAAACTTTTATGATGCATGCGAATGGAATTCTTTAGAGTATTGAGATTCTTATTCATTATATATACAGGATGACGTTGAAAACAAAAACTAATGAGTTCTTTGTTTGAAGCTTCAAAAGAAAGATCGTTTAGGTTTATATGCTTTCTCACAAAACTCTCATGCCCTGATTCGTAAAGCACAAGAAATATATCTATAAGATTATCAATTGTGGGGGGGAAGTCATGAAAGTATCCATTAAGGCTTGATTTTATTTGATCAATTTTTGCCATGATATCACCACTTTCAACTTCTACTTTTGCTATGTACCTAATTATTGAATTGAGAACTTTTTTACAGGATTCGTTTAGTAGTTGCCTATTTTTATCAATTAAAGCTTCATCCTTCATTTTTTCAACAACAAACCTATTAATATGCACATTAAGACTAGGTATCTGTGTGCAAAATTGGTGATACTCTGTCATTTTCACTAAGAATTCATAACCTCTAGCATTTTTTGCTCTTTCGTATGAAGTTTGTAACAAATTTTGAAAATCATGATTTTTCATATTTTTACCTTATATAGGCAAAAAATTTCAATTTTGTCAATAGCTCTCTAGTAGTAGCAGGTATTTTTTGTTATGATCTACCTGTTACCCCATAGCACAGATTGCTGAAGACAATTTAGGCCTTTTTTTATGCCGCATGTGAAATGGATCGGGCTCTCCGACGCCATATGCGGCTCTGTCTTCGGATATCTGACTATGGGGTAACACGTCGGGGGTCCGATTTTTTGTTGTAAAAGCACTAATCTAACCGAAAGTTGTATTTACATATGTTGTTACCCATATGCCCATACTCAATTGGATTGGAAAAGACGCTGTGGTCCGTCATCATAAGGATGTACCATTTCGCGTATTAAAGAAAACTAAATCAGCCTCACTTGGGGAGAACTCTCAGAATCTTGTTGTACATGGCGACAACCTGGAGGGTTTGAAAGCATTGATGCCATACTACTATGGCAAGGTGAAATGTATATATATAGACCCACCATATAACACTGGTAATGAAAATTGGGTATATAACGACCGTGTGAATTCACCCAAAATTCAGAAATGGCTTGGAAAAGTAGTTGGTAAAGATGCCGAAGACTTGTGCCGCCATGATAAGTGGTTGTGTATGATGTATCCTAGGTTGAAACTACTTCGTGATATGCTTAGAGAGGACGGTATTATACTTGTTAGCATAGATGACAACGAACATAGTGGTTTAAAAATCCTAATGGACGACATCTTTTCTGAAAGAAACCATGTTACTTCGTTTATATGGAATAAAAAGATAACTGGAGGTTATGATTCAAGCACCGTAAACGTTGTTCACGAATATATTCTTGCGTATGTACGCAACGATAAGTATAAGGAAAAATCGATAATAAAGATGTCTGGCGGTACCACATACCCAAACCATGATGAAGTTTCAGGTAAGAGCTTTAAGTGGGATAGTTTATGGACCGTTTCTCATGGTTATACAAAGAATTGTGATTATCCGATAACGATGCCTGATGGAACAGATGTGTACCCATGGATGTGCCATAAACTAGGTGAAGAAGTAAAAATGAAAGCTCGTTGGTTTTGGAATCAAGAGAAATATGACAGAGATAAGGCGCAACTTCTCTTTAAGAAAGGAAAAGATCAGAAATGGAAAGTTTACAAAAAAGTATATGGAGGCAAAAAAATCCCACCCAAATCTTTGCTAGATAAAGAGCAGGTTGGAGGGACCTCACACGGAAAAAAAGAAATTGAAACCTTGTTCGGAAATCTTGGTGTTTTTGATAACCCTAAACCCGTAGACCTTGTAAAGGAGATGATTAGGTTTTCTTCTAAAGACGATGACATCATCCTCGACTCCTTCGCAGGTTCAGGAACAACCGGCCATGCTGTTCTTGATCTCAACAAAGAAGATGGCGGCAACAGGAAGTTTATCCTTGTGGAGATGGAAGATCATGTAGCTAAAGACATTACTGCTGAACGGATAAAACGAGCGATCAACAAGTACGACTATGATGCAGGCTTTGAGTACTGTGAGCTTAGTCACACGCTGTTTGATAGCAAAGGACAGATCAATAAAGAGTGTACACACAAACAACTTGCGTCTTATGTCTTCTTCACAGAGACACAGACCAATATAGATCTGCAAAAGGTGCAAGATGTGTACATTGGTAGCAAAGACAATACTCATTATCATCTAATATTCACAAAGCCAGGAGTAAATACACTCAACAAAAGCAGGATTAAACAGATGAAGCTTGGAGAAGGAAGCCATGTCATCTATGCAGATAAATGTTTGGTGGACGAGGAAACGTTGGAAAAGCACAATATTGAATTCAAACAGATCCCATACGAAGTAAATATCTACTAATATGGAAATAAAACAGTACCAGCAACGTTCTATTGATACGATATCAACGTACGTATCGTTGTTAGAAAAATGCTCAGCAAAGCTAAGTTTCTACGAACTTACCGATAGAACGTATAATAACGATATTTTCCCGGATGTACCGTATATAGGTGTAAAGATTCCAACAGGCGGTGGAAAGACACTGGTTGCAAGTCACGCGACAGGAATCATCATGAACCATGCGCTTAAGCACAAACTTGGTCATGGCATTGTTATGTGGTTTGTTCCTAGTGATGCCATAAAGACCCAGACACTCAAAAAACTCTCGGACAAAAATGACTGGCATAGACAGATATTGGATGAACAATTTGATGGCAATGTTTTGATTTTCTCCAATGAAAATGCATTGAGGATTCGTAGGGAAGATGTAGAAAACAATCTATGTATCATTGTTTCTAGCTTGGATTCTTTTCGTAAAGATAAAAAACTTCAGGATAAGTATAAGGTGTATCAAGAGAATGGAGAGTTGCTTAGTCATTTTGAAGAGCTTGAAGATGGTTCAGAGTTGGAACAGGATGAACATGGCACGGTAGTGAACTCACTGGCAAATGTGATTCGGATTGATAGACCACTTGTTGTCATTGATGAAGGACATCGGACAAAAACAAAGCTTTCTATTGAATTTTTGAGAGAATTGTTACCAAGCTTTGTTATCGAGTACACAGCAACTCCACGAGAGGGGAGTAATATCTTGGTTGATGTTTCAGCAGCGGACTTGAAGGAAGAAGAAATGGTGAAGATTCCTATTCAGCTTGATACGACCAATGATTGGCAAGAGACCTTGGTCCGGGGACTAGAGAAGAGACAAGAGCTAGAAAATGACGCTAAGAGAGTAAAAGGTGAGTACATTCGACCAATAGTTCTTATACAGGCACAACCTGTATCAAAGACAAAGGACAATATTACTGTAGATAGGGTAAGGGAAGAATTGTTAAGGAAAGGAATTCCAGAAGAAGAAGTAGCAATAAAGGTTTCAGGACGCGATGAGCTTATTGGCATAAACTTGCTTAGTCGGAAGTGTAAGGTTCGCTACATTATAACTATAAATGCATTGGCAGAGGGTTGGGATTGTTCATTTGCCTATGTGCTTATTTCTGTTGCAAACATCGGTGCAAGGGTGGCTGTTGAGCAGATTATTGGACGCATTATCCGTATGCCATATGCTGAGCGTAAGACTGTGCCTTCGCTTAACATGTCATATGTATTTACATCTGCAAAAAACTTTACGGATGCGGCAAGTAACCTCATAAAGGGCTTAAAGAGCCATGGGTACAACAAGCTTGATCTTGTTCAAATAGAGTCGGATCATGTACGTGATCTACGAGAAGTTCACCGTACAGTTAAAGAAGACCTATTTGTTCCAATGATGGCACTTCATAGGGAAAAGCTATCTTTTGAGCAGCTTATATCTGATAGATTTTATCTTGCTAAGCAGGATACAGATATAAATATAGGGCTTCATTATGATGCCGATGGCAGAGTCTTACTTGATATTAAGGATGACAGTTGGGTGCAGGGTGCTCCTCAGCAACTTAGCTTTACCTATCGTGATACAAGATTCTCTAGAGAAGAACTAGTACTATGGCTAGATAAAAAGCTTCGTTTTACAATGCTTGATAAAGGAGACAAGATGGCCTACCTAGAAAAGGTTGTATCAACACTAGAAAAATCCTACAAAATATCGCAATTATCAATTAATCGTTTTGTCCTTGCAGAAAAGCTATCTGACAAAGTACAGTCTCTCATAGAGGTTCATACGAAGAAACAGTTTCAGAAATATTTGAAGTCAGGGGACTTGAAGACTAAAGCGTTTGAGGCATTCCCATCGAGCGTACTCCTTTCAGGTGAAACTACATCATTGTTCAACAAAAACTATTACAAACAAGTAGACGGGTTAAATAAGGAAGAACAACAGTTTATCACTCGATTAGATTTGGACGGCCTTTCCAATATCAAGTACTGGGTACGTAATCGCGAGAAAAAAGATCCTTTCTATCTGCAAGGTTGGAAAAAGAACAAGTTTTACCCAGATTTTGTGGCTGTGACAAACAGTGGAAAGACACTCGCTTTGGAGTGGAAGGGAGCCGATAGGGTTTCTAATGAAGACACACAGTACAAGGTGGAGATTGCTAAATTTTGGGAGAAACTAGGTAAAGGTAAGCTATATTTCTTTCTTGTTCATAATGGGAACGCAGAAGAAGTCCTATCTCAACTAAAAAAGCTGTAGATTTAGCACACCATTTGACACAGTTCATATTGCTACGTTAAGGTAGCAATCCGCAACAACTAATATTATTCTTGTGATGATGCATATGACTAGAGGGAAAAACCGTGTAGTGGGGGCTATACTGACGATATTGATGATTTTACAGCCAACCCTGCCGGTACTCGCTCAGACGGCTAGTAGTAGTGCTGTAGTGGCTCCAGAAGTGGCACCAGCAGAATCTACCATAGATCTGCCACCATTGGTCATAGACAGTGATTCATCACAAGATACATCTTCAAAAAAAGAGAAGAAGGACAAGTCAAACAATGGCAACGCTTCTTCGAATAATCAACCAGCAACTCCCGTAGCACCTGCTACGCCTGTTGTGGTACCACCGCCTGCAGATACAAGTACCGGGACACCAAATACTCCAGTCGTAGAAGACTCTGCAACCGTTCCTGCAGAGCAGAGCACGGGCACACCAGCGACACCTTCAGTCGACATCACTCCACCACCAGCACCTGACAATTCAGGTGTTACTACTCCTGCTATTCCTACAGATACGTCATCACCATCATCAGGTGGCTCATCAAACAATGCTGGTAATGTAGGTGCTACCCCTTCACCTGCTACCAATTCAGGAACAGTATCTACTCCTTCAGTGGAGCAAAGTGTTGTCATCACACCAGATACGAGTACCTCTACCGTAAGCACTACCGATCCTGTCGTCACCCCTCCGTCAGGTGGTAGTAGCAATGTGGCTCCACCGTCGGAAACGAGTACGGGAACACCGTCATTACCTGTGGTTACACCTTCACCAGGTGTTGATACAAGTACAGGGACACCAGCACAGCCGGTACCTCAGCCTGAGATTGTTGTAGGAACTACTGGTCCTGTGGTTCAGATTCCACAGGATGGACAGTTCCATCCAATGATAAAAAACACACAGATTGCGATTGATCCAAACACAGGAAACGTACGTTATCGTGCGTATGCGACAGAGTCAGTTGGCCAAAAAGTACGTCGTTCTGCACAAAGCCGCAAACAAAATCGTCAAAAGCACAAAGTCACATCTATTCTTGCTGCTGATGTGTCTCAAGGAAGAAAACAGAGTGTTGATGGTACGGAGCCTACTCTTAGAGGCAAAAAAGTGCTTGACAGTTCCAACAAGACAAAATTAAAAAATGATGAATCTTTTGCTTACTTTTTTTCCATGCCACTAGATGATAATAATGATGTCCTAGTAAGACCTGGGAAAATGGAAATTGGTGATCGTAAAGAGGTTTCACCTTCAAAGAAGACGAAGTTCCAACGGACGGAAACAGATACTCAAGTGGAAACAACTGTTAAGAATATTTATCCGCACGTAGACTTTGTGTTTTATGACGAAGATACGCATAGAAGCAAAGATATTGTCTTGAATCGGAAGCCTCAACAGCTTCGTGAAGGAGAGAATGTTACATTTTGGGAAACATATGTTCTTCCTGAAGGAGCAATTGTTTGGACAGGAGATCATGAGCCAGTAGAAGATGGTGCTACCATGATTGATGAGTGGGTATATATACAGCTACCAAGTGGTTCAACAATGGTAATCACGCCATCATATGTGTATGACTCTGTAGAAGGAAGTGACATGGTTGCTGTTTCACAGACTGTTCAGTTTTCAAATAATGGGCAACAATTACAGATTGGACTGGAAGTCCCTGCTTCATACTTACTTGATAAAAATCGTCAGTACCCTGTCACTGTTGATCCAGCATACTTCAACTACTGTTATGACAACAATAGCATCGGTGGAGAGTGTTCACTTACTGCGTATACCATCCAAGCTGCAAATGGCACCAGCCCTTCGTCAGGTCATATTGTCGTTGGAAATACATTATATGTTGGTCGCTATAATCATGAGACCCGACATCCTGTGTTGTATTTTGATGTAGATTTTACTCAAACTATAGAAGTATTGCAGGCAGATTTGGTCCTTAATAAGATAACAAGTCACAATATTGGGACAGATACTAGCTTTACAATGGAAGCAAAGCGAATTGAGAGCACTCGGGAAACAGCTAACGAATGGCCTCCTGAAAACAATGCTGACATACAGAATACAAATTATGCTTACTTTCGAACTCATCTAAGTAATGAGAATGATAGCATGAATGTACTTGACGGTGATACAGGACTGACACGTCTCGATCTTACTGACACCGTCAATGAATGGCGGACAGGTGAGCCAAACCTTGGTGTTGTTGTCGAGGGAGCTGCAGACTGGAGTAGTGGTACGACCCCACCGAGTAGCTGGGAAAATCGATATCATCGATTTGATTCTGAAAGTGGAACAATTTCTCCGTATATCGACATTGATCTTGCGAATAATACAGCCCCGGAGCTTGCTGGAGCAGGAGTTCATACTATTGAACAAGGTGCACAAGGGTATAACTTTACCTTCACATCTGGTCAGACATTTACCATGGGAGCAACACTCCACAATTTTGGTGGTGGTAATGCTGGTAATTTTACAGCCAAGCTGTACTGGTCATCAGATGCTAGTTTTGATGCCAATTCGGATTCTGAGATCGCTACAGTGGATACTACTGGTATCACTAGCTTTTCGACACAAGGGATAACTTTTTCTGATGTGATTGTACCTACTGTTGTTGACGGCACCTACCATCTGTTTTTGATTACTGATAGTGAAGATGACATTTCTGAGGTCAACGAGTATAACAACGATACGAGTATTGAAGTCACTGTCCAATCTTCTGGTGGTAGTGGAAATAATAATAATCCGCCACCTCCACCTCCTCCGGGGAATGCCATGCTTGATATGACAATAACGGATTTTCATATTGTGAATCCGGAAGCAGTTTATTACGGTACTGACGAAATTTCTTATAAGATTACGATTGATAATCCAAATAGCTTTGCTCAAACGGGAATGGGTATTGCTTTCACAGTAGAGGATATCCTGTCGGGTAATCGAATGACTATCCAATCTCGCTATACAGGTTACCCTGTACCAGCCAATACTGAGATTGAGTACTCAGAGACGTTTCACGCAAGAAGTTGTAAATCGAATATGTTTGGATGCAACCGTTCACTTCGCTTGCGTGCTGAGATTGATCCATATCCACAAAGTCCGTATACCGATGACGTAGTAAATAATGTTGCCTACGCTTCAGACACATTCACACTCGACTACAACAATCCGTCACCGGCTCGTCTTGCTGTAGCGCCTGGTACGTTCGTCCCTCCAACAAATGCAACGCAGGGAACGTACTTGTCAGTACCTGTAATTCTTTCCAACCCTGGTGACACAGCACTTACAAGTCTTCCCGTTGAAATGCTTCTTCGTGATACCCAAACCGGTGTAACATATCCGTTTACAACTCTTGGTTTTTATACCACGTCTATCAGTGCTGATACGATGAATCAAGCTCAGACGATCACAGGTAATGTCCCTTCAGGCCTCCCATTTGGTACCCGTGACTATCAGCTGGAAGTGACTATCAACCCAACCGGTGCAGGTGAAGCTGGCAATGGTGCAGCTGACAACACGGCAGAGTTTACACAACCACTCCAAGTAACACGTACACCTCTTGCTCCGTTGCAAACAAATACACCAGAAGCAGAGTCTACAGGTGACGTAACCGTCACAGACCAAGTCTTGGTAGAAGACCGCAATCACAAAAATTCTGACGCTACGGCTGGTGACCCGGTCAACACTCGTACCGGTGGATTTGAGTTTGTGCAAACTGACTTTTCACTTTCTGGCATTGGTCCTGACCTCGACTTTGCGCGCAGCTACAACTCTCGTACGGCTGATTCCGAAGGCCGCCTCGGCTATGGATGGAACCATACCTACCACACCTACTACTACTTCAATGCAACTGCTGACACGCTGACGATCATGATTGGTGGACTTGAGTATGCGCTCTTTAGTACCAGTGATGGGGGAGCGACTTTTTCACCGATGTCTGGTGAACGCGGTACAGTGATCCGTACCAATACGACGACGTTTGAATACCGAACGCTTGATGGCTTGGTGTATACCTTTGCGGAGAATGTCTCTGACAGTACAGGATTCCTCTCTAGCATCACCGATCCAAATGGCAATGCACTCTCACTTAGCTATACTGCGACGACTGACCCAGGCGACAACACGGTCACGATTCCACTGCTATCTACTATTACTGACGCTGCTGGCCGCACGCTCAGTCTCAGCTACGGCTCTGGATCCGAATGGAGCAAGATCATCAGCGCGACACTTGCTGGCGACGCCAACACTGCTGCCAAGTCGGTGAACTACACCTACGACACCAATCTTGATTTGCAAACTGTCGCTAGTGACCGCGCGTATAGTGGTACCACAGAAACGGTGAGCAAGAGCTTTGGCTACGACAGCAATCACCACATGATCAGCTACACTGATCCTCGTGGCACGATCGTTCGTACCAGCTACAACACCGAAGGCCGTGCTATCAATCAGTACGAGCACAATCCACGTATTGATGCTCCAGGGACTGATCGTCATGTGTTTGCCTACCGTCATACCACGAGTACGAGTGAGATGCCAACGGGTGCCGCGCAGTGTACTGCTGTCGATCACTACCGTGACGCGAGCAACTACTACACCATCACTGACTGTTATGATTACGCCAACCTCTTGCACTCACGCCAAGTCGGCAATCGTCTCTCAACTACCTTTGCGTACAACAACCAGGGACTCAAGACCAGTGAAACAAATCCAACAGGGGATACCACCAGTTATACCTATGACTCGAGCCGTCGTGTGGATACGATCACTGCTCCAGCTACGGCTGACTGGCAGCTTAGTACGGATTACGACTACGAAAACACCTTCAACCGCATCACCCAGGTCACAGAAACAGCTACGCCAGTATCTGGCGGAAGCACTGTCGTCCGTACTACCAACACAACTGTTGATCCTACCAGCGGGAACATTCTTACCGTGACTGACCCACGTGGCAACGTAGACACATACGTATATGATGCTACTGGTAATGTTGCAAATCATACCGACAAACGTGGCAACACTGCGAGTTATACCTATGACGCTCGTGGCTACCGCATTGGTACCAGCCAAGCGGTGACTGCGCATGACAATACACAGACAACGGTAACTACTGCTGCTACGTTTGACCTGCATGGTCACCAGCTCACCAACACTGATGCCAATGGCAATGTGAGTAGCTACGCCTATGACAACTATGGCAACGTACGCCTCCTGACCAATCCTGACAGCAGCACCCGCCAGTATACCTATGACCTCGAAGATCATCTTGTGAGTCAGACTGACGAGCGGGGAACAGTGAAGAACTATGTATACGACACCGACATCGAGGCGTCACTCCTCTCTGAGACTATTGTCAATCCATCTGGCAGTGACATCGTCACTTCATATGGCTATGACTGGGTGGGCAACCGCGTGAGTGAGACTGATCCACGCAATTTTGTCACCACCATCAACTACAACGCCAGCAATGAAATTACGAGCAAGGTAGGACCACTTCTCACTGAGAACTTTGGCTACGATGGCGCTGGACGTGTGACATCACGCACGACCAACGCTGGTGAACGAACTGACACCTTCTACGACGCTCTTGGTCAAGTAACTGAGACCCGTAGCTACACTGACAGCACCAACTACATCACTGAGCTGCAGTCATATGATGCCTGGGGCAATGTCGTGAGTCGTACCGACGGTCGTGGCAATGCCGAGACCTTTGCGTATGACCTTGGTGACAATCTCACCAGCCACACCGACAGACTTAGCAATATCACCAGCTACACGTATGATGCTGCAGGCAACCGTGTGAGCGAGCTTCGCCCACGTGCGCAGTCTGATGCGACACTCCGCAATGCGAGTGGCCACAGCACGAGTTATACCTACGACGAACTTGGTCGTGCTGTTCGTGATGTGAACGCGCTCGACCAGCACACGCTTACTCGCTATGACGCAGCTGGCAAAATCAGTCAAACAATTGACCGCCAAAACAGCAACGGCACCGAGAACTCACATGTCACCAACTACACCTACGACAACCGTGGCCGCCTCGCGACCGAGACCGATGCGCTTGGTGGTGTGACGACGTATATATATGATGCAGCAGGAAACGTGACCAATGTCAACGACACTCGTGGCAACAACACTGCGAGCACGTATGATTTTGCTGGTCGCCAAGCAACCAAGACTGATGCAACGAACAACACTTGGACGTACGTATATGACGCTGCTGGCAATCAGACTGGTGTGACCCAGCCAAATGCTGGCACCCAAAGCTACACATATGATGCCAATGGCAACCGAACAGGGGAGACCAATGCCATCGGCGCAAGTAAGAGCTACGGCTATGACGCTGCTGGTCGCCTTACGAGTGAGACAGATGAGCGTGGGACTATTACCACGTACTCTTATGATGCCCTCGGCCGCCGTCTCTCGACGACCAATGATCTCATCGGACAAAACCTTGTGACTACCTACGCATATGATGACAATGGTAATCGTACCGAGATGAATGCTGGTGGTATTGTAAGTACTTGGTCATATGATCGCGAAGATCGTGTAACCGTAGAAGAAACAGCAGGGAAACTTGGTACATATTGGGCGTATGACGCAGAAGGAAACATGTTGATCGAAACAACAAGCAACCGTTTTCAGACAGTATACTCACGTGATGCACTTGGTCGCGTAACTAAAGAAGTTAGTGACAGCGAAGGGATTGTAGATCAACAAGTATGTGAAGGAACAATTCTCTGTTATACCTTTAGTAATGGGAATACGGAAGATCTCGGAAGTCTTGGTGTAAATCTTAATGTATATGGTGGAGCCATCCCAACTACAGATCGTCATGGACGTATTGGGAGTGCCTACAATTTTGATGGAACAGGATATCTAAGAGGAACAGGACTAGATCTCACAAATTTGGGAGACTTTACGATCTCATATTGGTATCGCCAAACGAGTGTTCCTAGTTGGTATAACTATCGCTTTGCTATTCATAGCGGATCTCTTGGCCATGGCTCAGGTGGTGACCAAGCAATTGGTGTGAGTGATAATATTCACCAACCGACAAGTGCTCGTGTTGCGTACCAATATCTCCCATCCAATGGAACAGGAAATGATCTTGATCCAATGATGATTGATGCGCCGACGCTCAATGATTGGCATCAGGAAATTCTTGTACGTGATGGAAATACGTTCCGTATCTACCGAGATGGCGTGCTCTTTCGTGAACTCAATGTTTCTCGACCGGACTTCAACCTTATTGATGGTCTGATCAATATTGGTGGACCAAACTTCTTTGGTGGCAATGATGGTTGGACTGATAATGGACGTGCTAGCGCCAAGTGGGTTGGAGATATCGACGACTTCCGCGTATATAACCGTGCGTTAACAAATACAGAGATAGTAAACGGATATGTCGGTGAAGGACAACTTAGTACTGATGACTCTACAACTGCGGATACACGTTGTGACAATGCAAGCTTGTGTTACACGATGGAAAACGCAACAGTCTCTGGAGATATTGTTGATGACGGTAGTCTTGGTGTGAATTTGAGCATCAATGGAGGTGCGACAGCTACAGCAGATCGCCACGGTGTTGCAGATCAAGCCATGCATTTTGATGGCACAGGCTACCTCGAAGCAACTGGTGTCAATCTTGGTAGTCTCAATGACTTTACCGTGGCGTACTGGTACCGCCAGACAGCCAACCCTTCATGGTACAAGCACCGCTTTGCAATCCATAGTGGGGCAACTGGTCAAGGTGCCAATGGTGACCAAGTCATCGGTGTCGAAGATAACTACCATATGCCAACGTCAGACCGCGTGACATACCTCTTTACTACCGGTAATAGTCAATCAACGGTACTCTCAGGTGCTCGTATTGATGCCCCAAATCTGGATGGATGGCATCTCGAAGTACTTGTTCGTGAAGGAAACACCTTCCGTATCTACCGTGATGGTACTCAAATTAGAGAAGTTATCGCCAATAATAATGCATTTACCATTACTAGCGGCATGATCCACCTTGGTGCGCCAAACTACTACGGGAGTGGTAATGGATGGACAGCCAATGGTCGTGCGACTGCTAAGTGGGTAGGAGATCTGGATGATTTCCGACTCTATCGCAACGCCCTTTCTGCGTCAGATATCGCTACGATGTACCAGTCTGAAGTGGCACCCTTGACCTCTACCTCTACGCCGCTACTTCCAACACAAAGCGCACCATCTGATTGTGCCAACACGGAAGTGTGTTACACATTTTCACAAGGAGACTACAGTGATCATAGCGCCTTTGGGCTTGATCTGACAGCACACGGCAACGTAGCTACGACTGATGACCGTCACGGTCGTGCTGATGAAGCAGTTTTCTTTGATGGCAATAGCTACCTCGAAGCAAGCAATGTAAACATTGCCAATCTTGATGACTTTACCCTCTCATACTGGTATACCCAGACTGCAGACCCTAGTTGGTACAACTACCGCTTTGCTATTCATTCAGGGTTAACTGGATACACCAACACAGGAAACCAGCTTATCGGTGTTCAAGACAACGCGCACGCACCTGCTTCAAACCGAGTTATGTATCATTTTACGACTAGCAATGGTGAAGCCAATGCCCTTGGTGGTAATACAATTTCTGTCCCTAGTCAAAATACTTGGACCAAAGAAACACTTGTAAGAGAAGGGAATACCTTCCGTATCTATCGTGATGGAAACTTGATTGATCAAACTACCTACAATAAACCAGTGTTTAATTTAAGTAATGGCTATATCCATCTTGGCGCACCAAACTACTACGGTGGTGGCAATGGATGGACCGATAATGGTCGTGCAACTGCCAAGTGGGTTGGTGCAATTGATGATTTCCGACTGGCACGTAATGCATCAAGTAATGCTGATATTCTTGCTGCGTACCAAGCTGACATGCAAGTTCCAACGTCACCATCAACAACAGTTGCCTCAGGTCCTCCTGGCCCAGACGCCCCTATCTCCGTCACCACCACCTACTCCTACAACAACTGGGGCAATATTGCCACCAGTCAACGTGAGACACTCGGCAATGTCGACAGTAGTGCCACGTATACCTACGACGCTCTTGGCAGACAAACCTCCGAAGCCCGCGCAGTCGCTGGCACTACGCTCACCACTAGCCACACGTTTGATGCTGCTGGCAACATTCTCACCACCACCGATCCAGCTGGCCGTGTAGAGGCGCACACATATGACGCCGCAGGCCGCCAATTGACCACCAGTGTCGACGGCACCACGGTCAAGACCAATGTCTACGACAGTCTTGGCAATGTGACCAGTGTCACACTAGGCAATGGCACCACCGAAGCCTACACCTTTGATCTCTCTGGCCGCGAACTCTCTCAGACCGTTGCCAACACTGGTGGCAATCTGAGCACTCGCAGCTACGCATATGACAATGCTGGCAACAGGACTAGTGACACCATTGACTCGGTAACGACAAATTACACCTATGACAGTCTTGGTCAGCTACTCACCGTAGCAAACCCAAGCCTCAGTCAGACCTACACCTACGACACTCGTGGCAACCGATTGTCACTCACCGACAATGGCGTCCTCACTACCTACGTTTACGCCACCAACACCAACCAACTAGAGAGCTACACCAGTAACAGTGTCACCACTGATCTGGTATATGATGCTGCTGGGAACTTGCTCACCGACGGGACCAACACATACACCTGGCTCCCAACTGGAGAACTCTACGCCCACAGTACTGCAAGTGGAGACACCATCTACCAGTACGATGAATTTGGCAACAGACTTGCCAAGACTGTTGGCACAAGTACGACATATACAGTAAACGCTGGCCTCAACGTAGCCCTAGAAGTAGATACCAACGGCACAGTCCAAAAGACCATCATCGGAGGCGTAGGAGAACTAGATGCCGCAGGCACCCTCACCTACATCCACCGCGATGTCCTCGGGTCCGCTGTGGTCGTCACTGACAACACCGGCGCCCAAGTAGAGGCATATCTCTACGATGCCTTTGGTGCGATGAATGGAAGTTCTGCAGTGACTGACTACACGTACACCAATCAGGAATATGATGCAGAAAGTTCGTTAATGTACTATAATGCAAGGTATTACGATCCAGCACTCGGACGGTTCATTTCAAGAGACAGTTACCTTGGTCATGACAGGGATGTTCTCACCCGCAATCGGTATATCTACGTTCTCAACAATCCGTTGAAGTATGTGGATCCGACTGGGAACCAGCCTGAGAATTATGAGTTCACGAATAATGGAGGTGAAATCTATGAGTCTGGGTACTTTAGCGATGACGGATTGAGTTATTTCCCAAATACACAGAATAGTACTGTTAACCACTCGTTTGATACTGAGTTCTACGATAGCACTGACGTAGTGTACCAGACGATCTTAGAAACAGCTCCAGGTACAGGTGATGTTATTGATGTATATACAATAGTTACAGGAGAATCTATAGATGGGCAGAAAGTAGGCGCTGGAGAACGGTTATTCTATGTTTTCCTCGGTGTCACTCCATTAAACGGTGGACATAGTGATTTGGCAAGAGGTGTAGGGAAAAAAGTATTGGTACGAGTAACTAGGAGTAACGCCGGAAGGATACTAGCAAAAAATGTAGAGCGTGCTACCGGAGTAGTAAAACCAAAACATTGGGCAGCACATCATATTGTGCCTATATTCGAAGAAAGATTTGAATCAGCTAAGAACGCAAGAAAGATCCTTGAGAGATTTAATGTTGACCCAAACGATGCCGCCAATGGCATATATTTGCCACACAGAAAGGCAGACAGACTTGATGATGTAGCCTTCCACCCTGACTTGAATAACAAGAACTACTCGGATGCAGTATATGAAGAATTGAGATATGCTCAATCTAGGAATGATGTAATTGATGCACTAGGGGAAATACGTTCAGGTTTGCAAACCAATTCATTTGAATTCTAATTGTGAAAATATGAACGTATATAAACTGCGAGCAAACATTGAAGGTGTTAATGAAAACTCAAAATATGAGTTCCAAGGATACCACTTCGCTTTGGCCGATGATATCGAAAAGGACTTTGACACCTTTGATTGGTTTAAAGGACAGTCAATGAAGGAAGTAATGAGTCGGTACAACTTGGTGTTGCATCCCAATACTGACGCACCGAAGGATGCTAAGAAAGGAGACCTGGCCCAAAACTGGACAAGCTTAACTCCATTTCTTTCCCCCAAGGCTCTTTCTGTGATACAGCCATTTCTGAATGAAAAGGATGAACTGTATGAATTCAAGACAATTGATGATGACACGTATACAGTGATGTATGTTCTAAACACGGTTGATGCGTTGGATGAAGAGAATTCGACAGTTAAGAGATTTAGGACCGGAAGAATCATGAATGTGAAGAAACATGTACTTAAGTCTGAAAAGATACAGGATGAACTTATATTTCGAATGCCTCATGATGTATCACGAGTATATGTCACCCAACCTTTCGTAGATAAAGTAGTTGAAGCAGGCCTTACTGGCTTCCGATTTATTCCTGTCTGGACAGATGAAGGTGAACTTCCTAAAGAGATTAGAACATAACTGTCAGACTACAAACGGCTCCACAACGTCCTCATACCTGTGGAGCTGTTTTGGTCTTAGGATATGGTAGAATATAGGTAGAAGTATTATGTCTCCACAGCCCTACGGGACTATGGAGCCGGCTAAGATGGCTTTCATGTGAAGGTGAAAAAATGATGGCAGAGGAGAACTATGATGCATTAGCTAACTAATATGAACAAGCTGAAGAAATATCTTTGTACAATGGATTATTTCATGAATCGACTCTCATCCTCTTTCATGAAAACAAGTAATGAGATGCTTCAAAAAGAAATTGATGTTGATACGCATGAGGGACAAAAACTTACTGTATCGTTGTATTCCTCCTATTATTTAAGTGGTTTTACGTATCTGACTGTATTCAACTTGTATGTATTGGTGTACGTTTTGACAGGGTTTAATGTACTTCCAGCTACAAAAACTTTACCGAGCCTATTACAGTTGCTGTTATTTACACTGCCGATATCTTATAGCATAAATGAAGTAGCTGTTTACAAGAATAAAGAAAGATTTTCTCTTTGGAAAGAAATTTCAATGTTGTCTAATAAAGAACGACATAGTCTTTCACTGAAGTATTTCTTTTCATATTTATTAATTAGTGCCATTTCGGTAAGTTCTTTGTTATATCTTGTCTCAGTAAGAGCAACTTAATTTAACTTGAAAAGACGCCAAACCCCAGTCGGCTCCATAGTGCATTTACGCCTGTGGAGCCGTTTTGGTTTGCGCTCATATTGACAAAACCTCCAGAAGTATGATAGGGTCACTTACCCCACGTGAACGAATCACGATGGGTAACCAGCTTCTTTGGAAGCTAAGGAGCGTGTCTTGAATGAGAACCCCCTAACCAAAAAACAGACTCAACGTCTGGAAGGGAAACTGGGACTGCAGTTTAAGGATCCAAATCTCTTGAACGTAGCGCTAACGCTTGCTCACGCTAGTGGGAGCAAAGCAAGTGTAGGTAGTCCTTACCAACGTCTCGAATTTCTCGGCGACACCGTGCTGAGTTTGGCCACAACCATGGTCCTACTAAAGCGGTTTCCCGATGCTACCGAGCATTTCCTGACTAGGTGTCGAGAGAACCTTGTCTCTACCGAAACACTCGCTAGCGTCATGGAAAGACTTGATCTGACCCGCTACTGTGACTTGAGCCAGATCGAGGCGGATAGCTTGTCCACCAAGATGAAAGCTGATGTCGTGGAAGCACTGATCGGGGCTGTGTTTACGGATTCTGGCCTCGAGCAAGTGGTTGAATTTGTCGAAGACGAGATCATCGTCCCTGATGTGAACGATCCCGCTTACCAGAAGACGAAGCAGTACAAACTCGCGCAAGTAGCAGCGGCACTCGAGATGGGTGAACCCTGGTACCAGCACGGGACTGCCACAGGATCTGGTGCAAGCATACAGTATAGCGTCGTAGTGCGTATTGATGGTCAGGTCGCTGGGAGAGCCACAGGCAAGACAAAGCGTCTTGCACGTGAGGCTGCTGCCAGATCGGCTCTCAAGCTGCACTTTACAATCAACCGTGGCTCAGAGCCAGCAGACACTCAGACAAAGCCTCGCCACGCCCCCTCATCTTGACCCTCCATTGCGTTCAGCACATCCTGCTCCGACCCACTCGGAGCCCCTTCAAAAGCTCATCTATTAGGTGGGTTTTTGTGTTTAATTTGAAGAACCACATAACCTTTGTTCTAGCTCCATCACCTCCAACCATTCTTTCAGTTCAGCTATCAATTGGTTCCAACTGACTCCCAGTCGGCCCACCATACAAAAACCATGCAATTGCATGGTTTTTTGTATGGTTACAGTGCTTCAAACCACTCAGCAAGTTTTTCCAAGCCATGAATGGTGTCTGGGCAATGGGCCTGCAAAAATTCGTGGCTGAGGTCTTGGTCGAGGGAAATATCATAACTATCCTTGAGTGCTTCTTCTCCGTCAAAATTGACGAGAGCCAGACGGAGGTTGTATTCACCAGGTTCTCTCCCAAACGTATCCCCGGGAACGGTTGCAACACCAACTTCATCGAGGATCACTTTTGCGAGCGTAGTAGAAGAGTCAATTCCTCGTGCTCTGAGCTTTGTCGCTTGCGTCTCACTTGCCATAGGGAAGAGGTAGAACCCGCCAAGTGGCATATGCACTTGGATATCGGCTTGTGACAGTACGTTATAACCAAAGCTGCACAGTGCTTTCATGAGGCGGCGAGAATGGTTGATATACCGGGTGATATCACGGTGAGGTTCGTAGGCTCTCACGGCGGCATATTGGACTGGTGAGCAGACAGAAGAAAAGGTTGCACCAGCAATCTTGTGTGCACCACCCAAGAGGGTCTTGAGTGCATCTGGAAAGATCATAAAGCCGATACGCCAGCCACCAGCGCCGCACCACTTTGAAATACCAGAACTCACAATAGTTCCTTCAGGATAGTATGTTGCCAACGAAGGACAGTCTTCATCAGCAAAGTTGACGTACGAGTATATCTCGTCAGCAACAACAGTGATGTTGTACTCCCGACAGACGTCAGCAAGTACTTTGAGTTCATCCGACGTATACGCCATCCCTGTTGGGTTGTTTGGGTAGTTCAAGATCATGAGTCTTGGCGACTTGTCAGGGCAAGCGGCGCGGAGCGCATCCGGGGTGACGAGCCAGCGATCTTCATACGTGGTATTGACTGGGACGACAGTTTTGCCGGCGATCACTGCCTGTGGCTCATATGAGACCCAGGCTGGCGTGGGCAAGAGGATCTCGCCAGCAAAGGTCTTTTGGATGATGAAGAGGAGTTCTTTGGAGCCTGGACCTATGAGGACATTGCTGGCGTTTACAGAGAGCTTGTGGTGATTGGCATAGTGCTCAGCTACGGCATGACGAAGCGCTGGGAGGCCTTGGACGTCTTCATAGGCCTTTTCACGAGCAGCCTCTTGGAGGGACATCACGAGAGAGTCCGGGACAGGAAAAGGGCTCTGGCCGAGGCCGAGCTTGTAGACGGTTTTTCCTTCTTTGATGAGTTGGTTGGAGATTTCGTTGATGGCGAGGGTGGGGGAGGAGGCGAGGGCATCTATATCAGCCGACACTGCTGGGCGCATATGAAAGAGTATATAAATAATAGTGCTAAGAGCTAGTCTGTAGTGTATACGAGCCGTAAGACAAATGGCAAGAGTCAAAACAAAGACGGAGTAGCGTGCGGGCGTACTCCGGGGGAGAAGGCTAGCTGACGACAGCAAACAGTAGAGGCTTTTGCATTGGTGCGTCAGGGAGGATTCGGATCATGTCGAAGACTGGCTTTGCCCGTGGTGGTGGAGTGAGTAGCTGGGCACTTCCGAAGAAGTCACGCACGATTCGCCAGGCGGTACTAATGACCGTCCAGACGTAGTTGCCGTGCATGCCGCAGTGTCGCCGGCAGACGTAGGCGGGTAGACCGGCTTTATCCACCGCGTGGTACATGTACCGCGCGCGGAGCTCTGCTCGCTTGACACCATGCTCGATGAACAGATTGTACAGCGCGTAGTAGAACAGCGCATCGGCTACTTGTTTTCCGATGGGACCACTGATCTTGTACCAGCGCTTGCCGTCGAGGGAGACCTCGAGATTGCGCTGATACGCCGCGTCATGCATGAGCGCGGCAAAGACCGTGATGTGCTCGGCGGCAAACACCCAGCACCAAAAGCGGAGAATGAGTTCGATGAAGCTCAGCGGGTAACTCGCACCGTCAGTGATGGTGCCTTTGTGGACACGCATGTAGACGGGAGTGCTAACGACGATGGTCTTGAAGACCGTCGTATTGGTGAGACGTTTGGTTCGCTTTTTGTCGCGAACGGGGACGAGAGAGGGTTCGTGTCCAACTATTTGCACTGTGGACCTCCTTCCCTCTTACTATAGACACAAAAAGTACCTCTTTGTCAAGGCTTCCAAACACAAACGCAGTCTTAGAAGACTGCGTTTGTAGGGTTGTATCCTCGGAGTTTATTCCTTGGATGGTGGTTTGCTGGCGTGGAGATTGAGGCCGACGACGAGGAGGATGATCGCTGTCGGGAGAAATGTCGGTAGTGCCGAGATGACAGTGAATGAGAGATATATCCCGATCAAGTCAACCGCGATACCAATCGTGAGTGCATAGAGTGCTATCGTATAGCATTGCATGTACGTGTACTGGCGCTTGAGGAGCTTGGCGAGGAGCATGATCAGGAGGGCGAGGAAGAAGGCGTAGAGAAGTCCCCATCCAAATAAGAATCCAAGTAGTATCGGTAAGGCAAATAACCCTGTAGCTACGAGCCCAATCTTCATGATTGGTTTGAGTTCATCGGCAATTGTTAGGATGATGTCTTTGTCGACGACACCATCTTCTTCTACGTCACTCAAAGAGAATCCTCGGACTTGTGAAGTATTTTCATTTTCATACGCGTAGATACTATCTTTAGTTAGCCATACATATGCGTCGTGAGCTTTGTGTGCTTCGTTTGAGTATTCTGTCTCAGTATCGATGACGATGAGATGGCTCAGATCATCTTCTCCAAGCGTAAGACCAAATACGTCAGCACCAATGTAGTACGGACTCGGGACAGAACTGGAAACAGTACCACCTTCAAAGGTGAGCACAAGTTCTTCTGGGTAGTTGTTGGCTGCATTGTCGATCGCAGCATCAATTTTGCCAAAGCCAAACATCACGAATCCTGCCAATGTAAGAATCATGGCGATGAGTATAACAACATGTAATCCAAGAAGATACAGAATACCTTTTGACGTAGGACGCTTGGCAAGGGATGCATAAAACGCTGGTCCGTAAAACGTTTGCGGGATTGTTTTGAAAAACGAACTGAGCTTTTCCTTGAGTGATTTTTTCTTTGGCGATGTCATAAGAAGAAGTGAAAAATATGTCCTTAGTATAGCGGAAATTGGCGAAGTGTCAATGTAAGGTAGACGTTTTGGCGATTATTCTTCATACTACGCACATATGAAACGAATCATCCTTTGGTCACTACTTTTCTCTACCTTTGTCATCGCGTGCAATCTTGTCTTGCCCACCATGATCAATGAGTACTCGCCATTTTGGGCTGTCGGCAACACGGACGGGATGATCGACGACACCTACCTCGTCGAAGTCGTACAGTATCATCAGGACAATCCTGTTTTTGCGACGCGGCCGTATGTGACCTGGCTCGTGAGTGGGGGAGCTCTGGCAGGCTTGAGCATCCCGCAAGCCTTTGTCCTCGTGCAGTGGTTGCTGCTTATTGGTGCTGGTATTGCGCTCGGGTGGTTGACGAGGCGCTTGTACCGCAGCACTCCAGTGGCTCTTACCCTCGGTCTATTCTATACGAGCTTCTCAGTGCTCTTTGCCTATGCGGCGCCGATCTATACGTATGATGATCTCCTGCAGTACATACTGCTATTTCTTGCGATTGGGTTTGGGTATCGGCGTGAGTGGGGGAGATACGTGGTGCTCATGACCTTGGCGCTTCTGGCGCGTGAGTCTTCGGCGATCTTGCTACCGTCACTCCTTATCTTGTGGCTGCCAATGTGGCGAGACTGGCGCAAGGTGCTTGTGATCGTGTCACCATTTGGCCTCTACCTCGCGCTTCAGTGGCTCATGACAGATCCTGCGCTTGCCGCTGCCAACCAAGCTTACCTTACCGAGTCTCGCTTTGCGCACTTTACGTACAACACTAGGAGCGCGGTCCAGATACGTGAGTCTGTGATGAGTATCGTGTTTGTCCTTGCGTTGCCGATGTATGTCGTTCTTCGAACATGGCGACAACTTCCTCGCAAGCTTCTCATGGCACTCCTCGTGGCGGTCGGTATCAATACGGCGATCGCCCTCATCGCAACGCGGATCCAAGAAGCGCGGATTGTGGCACTACCTCTGATACTTTTGTGGCCGCTGTTTGGGCAGCTTTTCAGAAGTCTGCCGAGAAAGTTATTCTATGCACCCGAACGAATACTTCTTGTACTATTTGGTGTTGTGGCTGCGTGGCAACTATCATTTCATTGGTATCAGACAGAGCATGTCGACGTGGTGACTGGGCTTTTTTCCTGGTATGTATTTCTTACGCTCATATTGATTATCTTTCACGCAGTGTCTACGAGTCATTTGACGGATGCTGACTGACGACGTAACGTATATTTAGGAGGTACTAATAGTGAAGTACTTGGTGATGTTTCAGGCCGGTGTGTCTGAAGAGCATCGCCAAGCGGTGCTCGATGGAATCAATCGATTTTTTGACCTAGCGGGTGTAAACCCTCTAGACCACTACGACATCCTCGATCCTACACTGCCGGGCAAGTACGCCGTGCCTGACTGGGACTGGCTGCATGATCCGTATGATTCATTCGTTGCTGAGCTTCCAGAGGTTCGTCTTGTCAAGACGTTGGACTCATCTGACTTCTTGGCAGAAGTTGGGCTTTGGGGAAAAGAACATAGTGTCATCCCCCTCATCTGCGTTGACTCACCGATCTATCATCACTTCTCAGACGGAAGTAGTTCGCACGTCTACGGGCTGTGTTCACTAGTGGATCCTACGTGTGTCGTGACGACGGACGAAGCCGGCTCCAAGCGTACACCTTCTGCCACTAACGCACGAATCGCGTCGACCATTTTTCACGAGCTTGGCCACGACTTTGGTCTTTCTCCTGCCGAGCGAGCGTTCACCTTGAGTGACACGACGGGCTCTCACTGTGAATGTCCAAACTGCGCCATGAACAAGTATGTGACGGCTGAGTTTCTCTCCCTCTGGGAAGAAGAACGCACACCCTTGTGTATTCCTTGTTTGTTTGATATGGCGATCAGCTTTCTTCGCTAGATCCCCACTTGTTGCGATGCGGCGAGGGGGCTATTTTTTTTGACAAATATATGGTGAGAGCATACGGTACATAGTGAAAGGAGTACACGTTGGCCATCAAAAAACGTTTTTTCCATATCACATCAGAAGTCAGCGTGGCTCCTGAGCTCCGCCAGGCTGTCATCATGGGGACAGAAAACGCCCTTGCTCACGCGGGTGTATCTGATCCCAGTCAACATATCATCACCTCAGTTGATCAGTGGGTATTGCCTCACATGGGGCTTGCCATAGATCTCGAAAACTTCATCACGCATTTTCGAAACGAACATGGGCTCGACGGTCAAGCGCTGGTGCGTCACTTTCTCTCCGTGCGTGATAGGTACGATGAAGACTGCATTGTTCATCATGTGTTGATCACTGACAGCTTTCTCTTCGGTGGCAAGAAGTTGGATGATTTTTACTACGGTGTCGCTACACATGATGGAGGTTGCGTCGTGAGCACGGCTCACCCGATCTTCTCATATGACAAAGCACCCGTATCCAACCTCATCACGCTGGCCATGCACGAAGTCGGACATGTCCTCGGTCTGATCCGAGATCCTCAGCGCACCAACGCTGTCGCGTACGCAAAATCTGGTGTGCACTGCACAAGCTCTGCCTGTGTGATGCGTCTCGGTGGCTACCCAGGCAAGACGACTCGCAGGCTACGTCATCCGGCGTATTGCCAGTATTGCTTGCGAGGTCTCCAGACCTTTCCCTTCTAGCCCTACTCGCTGATTTAGCGAGAGGGTTGTTTTTTTATTGCGGGTGTGTCTCGGATCACGTATACTATTTATTAGTTATATTTAACATACGTGTGTATGTGTGGAGTACTTAAGAAGGGGTGCATGGGTCACAAGATCGCTGCATGTCTCGTTCTCGTGGGGGCACTCAATTGGGGCTTAGTTGGTCTGTTTGACTTCAACTTGGTCATGAAACTTTTTGGGTCATGGGCATGGCTCGAACGCCTCGTATATATTCTCGTCGGACTCGCTGCCGTCCTCGAGCTCGTCGGTTGCCGTTGCAAAGCGTGCAAGGCTGGCAAAGGTAGTGGTGGTTGTGGCGGAAGCTGCAGCTGTGGCATGAAGAAAGACATGCCAAAAGAAGAGGCTCCAGCGCCTGCTGCTCCGTCAGCATCAGAAGAAAAGGCTGACATGTAGTGTTTTCAAAACGTGAATACTGCTACGCAGAGCAAAAAGTCCCAAATGTTGGGACTTTTTTGTATAGGTGTGTCTTGCTATATATGGAGCATTTTGCTACAGTTTTACTAGTTTATTTTAATACTTTTTATATGCGTAAAGCGTTTCTCGGACTCGCTGCGGCTGTGGTCCTCCTCGGGGCTGGCTGTGCGACGGTTCCTGCTCCAGAAGGAGATGATATGGCCAAAGAGACTGGGCCGATTAAGATTGGGTGGATTGGGCCACTTACAGGAGATGCCGTTATTTATGGTAATCCTATCAAGGATGCTGTTGAACTTGCGGCAAAGCAGATCAACGAGGCTGGCGGAATCAATGATCGTCAAATCGAAATGATCTATGAAGATGGAAAATGTAACGGGAAAGATGCGTCTACTGCAGCGCAAAAGTTGTACAACGTCGATGGTGTTTCATACATCATTGGGGGAGTCTGTAGTGGCGAAGTGCTAGCCGCAGCACCTGTCGCAGAAGCTGCTCGTAAGCTCTTGATCTCAGCATCAGGATCAAGTCCAGATATTACTAATGCAGGAGAATTTGTCTTCCGAAATACACCTTCTGATGATTCATCTGGTACTGCCCTCGCCCAAAAAATGTATGATGATGGTCACCGCAAAGCAGTGATTGCGTCAGAGCAAACAGATTTTGCTGAAGGTATTAGTCTTGTCTTTAGTAAGAAGTTTATTGATCTTGGTGGTGAGATTCTTTTTACTGAAAAGTTTGATAGTGCTGCAAAAGATTTTCGTAGCATCGTTACCAAGACAAAAGCAAGTGAGGCTGATGCTGTATTTGTCAACCCACAGACCACGGCAACAGGTGAACCACTTATCCGTCAGATGAAGGAACTTGATGTTGATCTTTCTATCTACTCAAATACTGTACTGACAGACGAATCGTTTGTCACTGACTCTAGTGAGATTGCTGAAGGGATTATTCTTGCAGATCCACCAGGACTCAGTGAAGAACGTGAACAAGTAGTGAATTTTAAGGCTGACTACGTGGCTATGTTTGGTGCCGAACCAGAGTTTGCGTTTTATGCTGGATCTGGCTATGACGTGCCGTTTATCCTTAAACAAGCAATCGAAGCAGTGGGAGATGATGCTGATGCTGTACGTGGGTATCTCAATGATATGGACAGCTATCCTGGGATTATTGGTGACTACAGCTTTGATGACAATGGTGATTTGACCGGTATTGAGTTTATCCTCAAGAAAATCGAGAACGGAACAGTTGTAGAACTTTAATTCTCCCGCTCTACAAAAACCCGCCAACCAGGCGGGTTTTTGGGTTGCAAAAGCTGTCTAATTTCGCTACGATAGAGCCACTATGATCATCTCCCAACTCCTCGCCAACGGTATCATCGCCGGATCTATCTATGCGCTTGTCGCAAGTGGCTTTGCATTGATCTATACTACGAACCGTTTTGTCCACTTTGCTCATGGCGCTGTCGCCGCCCTTGGCGCTTATTTGGTCTACACGTTTTTTGAGCAGCTTGGCCTGCCGTTTGTGTTGGCTGTCATTCTTTCTATCATCTTGACGGCACTCGCGGGGGTCTTGGCGTACAAGCTTGTCTACCAACCACTCGAACGCCGCGGCTCGAGCTCTGCTATCTTGCTCATTGCTGGGCTGGGTCTCTCGATCTTTCTCGACAATGTGCTCCTCCTCGTCTACGGTGCTGACGTGAAGAGTATCAGCATCATCGAAGTGAGTCGGGGGATGGATATCGCTGGCGCTATCGTGACGCCGTTGCAGCTGGTGATTGTTGCGACCTCTGTTGCACTTCTCATTGGGCTTTGGTTCTTTATGTACAAGACGAGCTTTGGCAAGAAGATTCGCGCTGTCGCTGACAACCTTACGCTTGCCAAGATCACGGGGATCAATACGACATACATCCAATACGCTGGCTTTGCGATCGGGTCGGCGCTTGCAGCAGTCGCTGGTATCCTCATTGGTATCGAACAAAACCTCGAACCCACGATGGGGGTGACACTGATCATCAAAGGCTTTACCGGCGCAGTGATCGGTGGCGTGACATCTATCCCAGGTGCAGTGCTCGGCAGTTATCTTCTAGGGTTGGTCGAAAACTTTGGCGTTTGGTTTCTCCCAAGTGGGTACAAAGACGCGATTGCATTTACACTTCTTCTCTTTTTCCTCTTGGTCCGTCCCAATGGTATCCTTGGTATCAATAAAGGGACAAGACAATAGTCAGGACACAGGATACAGGATTCAGTAATCAACATGCTATGACAACATTATCTACATTTCAAAGTTGTATTGCCTGGCAGAAAGCTCACAAGCTTGCTTTGGCTATTTATGACTTGACCAAGAGATTTCCAAGAGAGGAACAATATCGTTTGGTAGATCAAATGTGTCGGGCAGCGATATCAGTACCTTCAAATATTGCCGAAGGGTATAAAAGACAAACAGTGCAAGATTCACTGCGTTTCTATAATATCTCACAAGCATCACTTGAAGAACTAAAGTACCAATTACTTCTCGCTAGAGATTTGGCGTATATTTCTCATGAACAGTACGATGCCGTTTTCGCTATAGCTGATGAGACTGGGAAAGTTCTGCATGGCTGGATCAACGCACAAAGGAAAACCTGATTCCTGTATACTGACTACTGACCTCTGATATTATGACTTATCTTATCCACCTCGGCATCATCATCACCATCTTTGCGATCCTGGCTGTGTCACTCAATATCGCAATCGGCTACGCCGGCATGCTCAATCTTGGGCACGTTGCCTTTTATGGTATTGGTGCGTACACCTCGGCGATCTTGGTCAAAGCTGGCGTCGCATTTCCCCTCGCACTCTTGGCTGCAGGTGTGATGGCCGCACTCTGTGGTGCACTCCTGACGCTCATCACCAACCGGCTCAAGGGGGATTACTTTGCGCTCGCGACGCTTGGGTTTACCTTTGTTGTCTACTCGCTCATGCTCAACTGGACCAGCCTCACGCGTGGCCCCTTGGGTATCCCTGGTATTCGTCGACCAGAGCTCTTTGGCTTCTTGGTTCGTACCAATGGTCAGTACTTGGTCTATGTCTTGGCTATCCTTGGCCTCACCACCGGCTTTCTCTACCTTCTGACTCGTTCGCGCTATGGCAAGCTGCTTGAGGCCGTCCGCGACGATGCGATCGGCGCCGCAGCGCTTGGCAAAAATGTCTTTCGTCTCAAAGTGCAAGCGATGATGATCTCAGCGTTTTTTGCCGGCATTGCGGGAAGCCTCTACGCGCACTACATCAGCTTTATCGATCCATCAACGTTCTTTATCAATGACATCATCATCCTCGTGACGATCGTGATCGTTGGGGGACTGGCGTCGGTCAAAGGCAACGTTATTGGTGCGCTTATCATCATTCTTGTGCCAGAGCTCCTTCGTTTCTTTCCACTGCCACCGCAGATGATCGGGCCGATGCGTCAGATGCTCTACGCGCTTATCTTGATTGGGATTCTTCTGTATCGACCGAGAGGGTTGTTTGGTCGGGTTGATTTACCGAGTTAGTATGTTAAAAGTTACAAACATCACAAAATCATTTGGCGGGGTGAGGGCTATCAAGGGCTCAGACTTTATGATAGAAGAAGGCAAAGTGACCGCGCTCATCGGGCCAAACGGTGCGGGCAAGACGACCCTCTTTGATATCATTTGCGGCTTTATCAAGCCTGACACTGGCGACGTGACATTCCAAGGAACACTTCTCAACAAGAAAGCACCTCATACACGCATCCGAGCGGGGATTAGTCGCACGTTTCAGCAAGTTCGTCTCTTTCACAATCTTACCATCCTCGAACATCTGCGCATGGCGGATGATCATGATGATACCAAGTTTTTCAAAAATATTTTCACCAAGGCCAATGTCGATACAAAGCCATATCAAGACGTCCTTGATCAGTTTGGTATCACCAAAGATGTGACGGCGCTCGCCAAAGATCTGAGCTATGGCCAACAGAAGCTCCTCGACATCATCCTGGCACTCCGAGCTGACCACAAACTCCTCATGCTCGACGAGCCTGTGGCTGGGGTCAATCATGTGGTGCAGTCACAGATAGAAGACCTCCTCCTCGAACTCAAAAAGAAACAAGAAACCATGCTCCTCATCGATCATGATATGAGCTTTGTCCGTCGTCTCGCCGATCATGTGATCGTCCTCGACGCTGGAGTAGTCCTCCTCGAAGGACCGCCAGAGACGGTGCTCAAGGATGAGCGAGTACTTGAAGCGTATTTAGGGACGTAGAAAATAGAAATAGGAAATTTGAAATTGGGGAATATAACACATACGTCATCTCGACCGAAGCGCAGCGTAGTGGAGAGATCTGGATCATATGGGCAACAGATTTCTCCATGTGTTCCGTTACACTCCACTTAGTCGAAATGACGTAATGAAGAATATGGCATTATTATCGATCAACAACTTATCAGCTGGCTACGGTGAGATCCAGATTCTGGAGGATATCTCACTTGCGTTGAAACCCGGCACGATGGCCGTCCTCATGGGGCCAAACGGAGCCGGCAAGTCGACACTCCTGAAGTCGCTCTTCAACCTCACCACAGTGACAAATGGGACAGTGACTTTTGAAGACACGGACATCACAAGTTCACCGGCGCACGAACGATTGACTCGTGGTATTGGGTTTGTTTCCCAAGGCCGCGTCAATTTTGGCAATCTTAGTGTCGAAGACAATCTGCAGATGGGGGCACATCATGTAAAGGACAAAGAAGACGTCGCAAAACGTATGGAAGAAGTGTATGCGCAGTTTCCGATCCTCAAAGAACGTCGGAAGTCACTTGCCTTTAGCCTCTCTGGCGGGCAGCAACAGATGCTCGCTATAGCTCGCGCGCTCATGAGCAAGCCCAAGCTCCTCCTCATGGACGAGCCATCACTCGGCCTCGCACCAAAGCTGGTCAAGGAAGTCTTTGCCGCGATCGCTGACATTCGTACTCGGTTTGATGTGACGGTCCTCATCGTCGAGCACAATTTGAAAAGCCTCATGGACGTCGCTGACGAAGGCTTTATCCTCGTCGACGGCAAGCTGATCGCGCACGACACCTGCGCCAAGCTCAAGAACAGCGAAATTATGAAGAAAGTATTTGTAGGAGCGTTTGATTAATCAAGAATACAGGATTCAGGAATCAGCATTCAGAATGTTCTCTTTCTTCTGAATACTGACTACTGACAACTGAGTACTGAACCTATGCCCGAACTTCCAGAAGTAGAAACAATTCGTCAGGACTTGCGTGAGGTGATCTTAGAGAAAGAGATCACTACTGTTGATGTGCGGCGTGAATCGATGGTCCGTGGCGATGTGACCGACTTTGTGAATCATCTTGTCGGCAACCGTGTGAAGGAGATAGATCGGGTAGGGAAGCTGCTGATCTTTCGTCTGGCTGCTGGTGACCAAGTCCTCCTCGGTCACCTCAAGATGACTGGCCAGCTGATCTACAAGACGCCAGATGCACTGATTGCAGGTGGGCACACCGAGCCGCCAGTAGATGTGGAGCTCCCAAATCGCTACTCATACATTATCTTTGATTTTGCTGATGGGACGCGATTATTTTTCAATGATATGCGGACGTTTGGCTATATGTCACTAGAATATTCAGAAGCTGTATCCAAGATTACCAGCGGCTATGGGATCGAGCCGGGGACCAGCGCGTTTACATTGCCAGCCTGGCGGGCCATCTTCATCAATCGCAAGACCACGGTCAAAGCCATCCTCCTCAACCAAACCCTTATCTCCGGCATCGGCAATATTTATGCCGACGAGATTTGTTTTGACGCCAAGATCAGGCCTGATCGCCGCGCGCATGACTTGTCAGGTGACGATGTAGAGCAGCTCTTTCGTTCGACCCAAGAGATCATTGCGTTGGCAGTAAAGGAACGCGGCACGACGTTCAACCACTACCGCGACCCCAAAGGCCGCAAAGGCAACTTCTTGAACTTTCTCAAGGTGTACGGCAATGGCGGCAAGCCGTGTACAGTTTGCGGAACAGAATTGATCAAAAGTAAAGTAGCTGGGCGGGGGACGGTGCATTGTCCGAGTTGTCAAAAATAATGAGAAACATATGAGCATGGGATTTCAAGAGACAGTTGACTGGTACAACGCCAATGCAAAGACGTATGCAAAAAAATCGTTAGCTATTGATGACAGTGAATTACTCGATATATTTGCAAAAAAAGTAGGTCCCTCAGCAAGAGTATTGGATGCTGGTTGTGCTGCCGGTAAACACACAAAAATGTTAGCCGAAAGTGGTTTGCAAGCGGAAGGAATTGATATTACAGAATCATTTATTGATATTGCGCGAGAGACATATCCTGATATTCCATTTCGTCTTGGCAGTTTTCTTGATTTGCCGTTTGGATCTGGCACGTTTGATGGTGTATGGGCACATGCGTCACTGCTTCATCTTGAGACGGTAGAGGACGTACAGAAAGCGCTTTCCGAATTTTCACGAATACTGAAGACTGGTGGACTCATTCACGTATTTCTCAAAAAACAACAAGGAGAAGAAAAAACAAGTGTTGTTACCGACACGTTGTCAGAACATGACCGGTTTTTCCAATGGTTTACAAAGCAAGAAGTAGAAGAGTTATTACAGACATCTGGTTTTAGCGTTGCCTCTATTGTTGATGATTATCCTGATCCAGCGGGAAGAGATGAATTACAATGGATTTGGGCATTAGCCGTCAAAAAATAGTGTTGCTGTGTTACAATACCCGTAACATAACTCACGCATGTGAAAACATTTCTTCTATACCTCCTTCTCACAGCAGGAGTCGTTACAGGGACCGTCGTCGTTGTGAACGTCATCAAGTCACCTGAAACTCCAGCGACTCCGCAAGCTGCTACGCAGCTAGTGACGAATGATTCTTCGCCGTCACCGACGGTAGCTCAACCAACTGCTGGTGAAACAGCGCCAACCGCATCGTCAGCAGAGCCAGCTACTGAAACGATAGTACCTGCAGTACCAAGTACTGAAGCTCCTTCAGATACAACATCAGATCCAGAGCCAACGCCAACTGCGAGTAGAGTAGTCTTTGACGCTGACTGTCTGGGCAAGGACGCCGCCTTTCTGCCATTTGCAAATACACTTACCATTTCTTGCGACAGCACGTACATGTACATTACGGCCGACAGTCTTGCTGATGACCCGATGATGGTAGGGATTACACTCTGGAACCATCAGGTGCCACTACCGCAGCTCTTCGTCGGTAGCAATACCTGGAAGATCCCACTGCACCCAAAACCTCTTAGTTCGCCACAAGCAACGACTGGCCAAGGCCCTATCGGCGTAGCGATCAATGGCGTGATGATCTACAACCCAACGCAGCAAGATGGCATCTATACCGAAGCCAAGGATCCGCTCCTGATAGGTGAGCTTGGTGTGTGTGGCGGGCACTCTGGCCGCGCGGACGACTATCACTATCATGTCGCGCCAAACTGTATCATTAACGAGGTTGGTGAAGTGTATGACAAACCCATTGCCTATGCGCTTGATGGGTATCCTATCTACGGTTACTACAATGCAGACGGCAGCACACCAACGCTCGACGAATGTGGGGGAGAGGATGATCCGGTGATCGGCTATCACTATCACGCGCGCAAAACATATCCGTATGTGAATGGGTGTTTCAAGGGTGCATTTGATATGTCACTTCAGCCGCATACCTCACCAGTTCGTGAGCCAAATCCATTAGGCCACAAACCAGAAGTAAAGATCACAAGACTCGAGTTTAACTATACCGACTGGTCCGAGCTCGAGTATACGCACCAAGGGACAAGCTATGTGATTCGTTACTACCCAGCGGGTGACAACTGTTATGATTTTCAATTTGTGAGTGGCGGCAATGTGCTACATGAGGAGACCGGCTGCCCGGGGAGTAGTGGTGGGCAAGGGGCGCCGCCAGATGCTCCTACAGCGCCATCGGCAAGTGCACCGGCTGCCAACACGAGCGCGAGTGGGTTTGCGCTGCATGGCACCGGCTTCATCGGTGATGAGATGCCAGCAGCAACTGGTTGCGACGGCGCGCGCGTCTCACCTGGACTCAACTGGACCGGGGCGCCGGTCAACGCTGAGAGCTTTGCTATCTTGATGAACAGTACTGACGGGCCAGACAAGTGGTACTGGATGCTCTATGACATCCCAAGTAGTGAGACGAGTGTGCCCCAAGGTGGCACGGCTGGCGGGACATTGGGGACCAACAGTGTGAAGGATGTGGTCGTCAACGGCTACGAACCGCCGTGTTCGCAGGGGACCGGGACCAAGTACTACCGGTTTACAATCTACGCGCTTTCTGGTACGGTGGGGGCAGATTTGAATCCACAAACAGCCACGAGAGATCAGTTTCTCTCCGCTATATCTGGTCAAATAATTGACCAGACGGAGTATGTCGCCAGCTTCGCTCGCTATGAGTCTACTGGTGAGATATCGTCGTCTCCTGGCGCTCCACCAGAGCCACCAAGTGACGTTGACAGTGGTCGCAAATACTGTGGTGATGGACTCTGTGACAATACCGAGTCTGCGGCGCAGTGTCCGGTGGATTGTGACGTCTGAAAGACGTCATCCTGAGCGAAACGTAGCGGTAGCGAAGTGTAGTCGAATGGATCTCATACATTTACCGCAAGAGATTGCCACGTTCGTACCCCGCCTATCGGACGGGCCAGCTCGCTCGCAATGACAAATATTTTTAGCCCTTTATTCTATGCAACTCATCACCTACCTCCAATCAACCTCACTCTGGGGCAACAGCCTCTGGCAAATTCTTATGGCGCTTATCACGGCGTTTGTTGTGTTTGCGGTGCTGCAACTGTTTCAAGTGCTCGTCATCAAGCGGCTTCAGTCGCTCGCCAAGAAAACAACAACAGACCTAGATGATATCTTGATCGATTGTGTGTCAGCTCTTCGTCCGCCGCTGTATTTCTTTATTGCACTTTTTGTCGGTTACCGATTTATCACATTTTCTGACATGCTCAGCAATATTCTTGGCATCATCCTCGTGGCGATCATTGCCGTAGAAGTACTCATGCTGGTGAACCGTCTGGGCAACCGCCTCATCGAACGCCAAGTAGGCAAAGGCAAAGATGTCCGTGAAAAGACACAAACCCGCGCCATGCTTCGCCTGATGAAAGGGATTGGTATGATGGTCCTCTGGGTCGTTGTTATCCTCATGCTGCTTTCCAATTACGGCGTCAATGTCAGCTCATTTATTGCGAGTCTTGGTATTGGTGGGTTGGCTGTAGCGCTTGCGCTCCAAAATGTTCTCTCAGACTTGTTCTCAGCCTTTGCTATCTACATCGACAAACCATTTCAGCCTGGCGACTTCATCGTCGTGGGTTCAGAAAGTGGAACGGTACAACGCGTAGGGATGAAGTCTACACGCATCAAGTCACTCCAAGGTGAAGAGCTGGTCATCTCCAACAATGAGATGATGAGCGCGCGCATCCAAAACTTCAAGAAGATGGAGAAGCGACGCATCTCTTTTTCACTTGGTATCACCTATGGCACGCCAAAGGCCAAGCTCGAAAACATCCCTGAGATGGTCAAAGCAATTATCGAAAAAACTCCAAACACGACATTTAGTCGTTGTCACTTTGCCGCCTTTGGTGACTTTAGTCTCAACTACGAGATCATCTACTTTGTCACTACTGGTGAATATCCAAAGTACATGGACGCACAACAAACCATCAATCTAGCGATCTACGAAGCATTTGAACAAGAGGGGATTGAGTTTGCGTATCCGACGCAGACAGTGATCGTCGATAAACAGTAGGTATGACCTCACCTTTTTGGTTGCGCTACCGATCCTATTTTGCCAATCTTGCTCTCCTTTGGATTGGGTATCACATCTTCACTACGCACAGCTACTACGTCAAATTTTTGAGCGACGATGCCGTCAACATTATTTATTGGTATGCGGCAGGGTATTCAGCCGTAGGTGCATTTTGGTACACGTTTAGCAAAGCCGCAGAAAAAGTAGAGTCAAAAGGACTTTTGGTATTTCGCGCCGTGAGCAAAACCGTGAAGTGGTTTTTTGGTATTATTGGCAAGCCAAACAGTACGCTCACGATAGGGCTGACCAAAGAGGAAAAGGTAAGCCTCTTATTTTTGGCGGTGAAGTTTGTCTACATTCCTATGATGACCCAGTTTTTTGTGGGCAATATTGCTGACATCTCTCGCCACTGGACGAGGTTTGCAGGTGTTGATTTTCAAATTTCGATCGCTTCTTTCAATACGCATATATACCAGCTCAGCATTGCGGCAATTTTGATGATAGATGTGACCTACTTTTTGTTTGGCTACATGTTTGAGAGTGGACGCCTCAGTAACAAGATTCGTACTGTCGAACCAACGATCCTTGGTTGGCTGGTAGCACTGGCGTGCTATCCACCGTTCAATGGCGTGACGTCTGAAGTCTTTCGCTGGTATGCTAGTGAGATGTCACAGTTTGGTTCAGCAAATGCTACGTTTGTTCTTCGTGTGGCGATTGTTCTCAGTTTTGCCTTGTATGGTTGGGCGACGCTTGCGCTGGGCACCAAATCTAGTAATCTCACCAATCGTGGTATCGTCAGCCGTGGGCCGTACAAGTATGTGCGTCATCCAGCGTATATCGGCAAAAATGTCGGTTGGGCACTCATGATGCTTCCTGTGCTTAGTTTTCCAGCATTTCTAAGTGTGGCGCTCTGGTGCGCACTCTACCATATGCGAGCGGTCACCGAAGAGCGTCATCTTGGTGCAGATCCAGACTATCAAACATATATGGAGCAAGTGAAGTGGCGGTATATTCCAGGAGTCATATAAATGTTGTATATAACAAAACCTCTATCAAGTGATAGAGGTTTTTGATTTGCTAACATTTGATGTATACTGTGTGTATTACAAGTGCACTATTATGCAGAAATACATCTGGTTCTTCTTAAGTTCGCTCACCGTAGCGATGTTTGTGGTTGCCATATTTAGTGTTGCTGGTGTTCGGGCGGTAGCTGGGTGGACTTCGTATCAGAGTCGCGTCAACGGCACAATAGAGCGCGCAGTATGGCTCAATGGTGATTTGTACATTGGTGGTACATTTACTGCTGTCGAAAACGGGACGATTACTGGTGTAAATTCATTTGCACGACTGAATTCATCAACGGGTATGTTTGAAGCACTCGGTGGTGGGGTGAGTGGTGGCGCAGTAAATGGTGTACGAGCTATGGCTACTCACGGGACGGATGTATATATTGGGAGTGGGTTTAGTAGTGCCTCTGGTACGGCCAATACCAACTTTATCGCGCGGTACAATACCCAAACTGGACAATACGAGTCGGTCGCCAATGGTATTACAGGACCTCCGATTGGGTTTATTGGTGATATGGTGACTGTTGGTAATGACATCTTCATGACGGGTATCTTTAGTAGTGACGGGACGTCGACACTCAACAATGTCGCGTACTACAGCACCGTGACAAACACATTTTTTACATTGGGAGGAGGGATTAGTGCAGGTGCAGCTCAGACCATTGAGTATGTTAGTTCTACCAATGAAGTGTATATAGGGGGAACGTTCACTGCCGTGAGTGGCACCGCAGCTACCAATATCGCACGGTACAACTTGACGACAGGTCTTTGGTCAGCCATGGGTGGTGGCGTCGATAGCCAAGTAGAAGACCTAGAAGTTGTTGGAGATGATGTGTTTGTTGTCGGAGGGTTTACTTCAGCTAGTGGCACAGCAAATACTGCTCGGATTGCTCGATGGAACGCGACGAGCCAGACGTGGTTTAGTCTAACTGGAGATGGGTTGAATGCGACTGTCTTAAATGCTGATTCTTATGGCACAGACCTTTATGTGGGCGGCGCATTTACCCAAACTGCTGATGCGTCTGTCACACTGAACCGTGTGGGTGTGTATGACACGGTAGCGGGTTCTTGGTCGGCATTAGAAAGTGGTATAGATGACGGACAAGTTGAGGCAGTATTTGTATCCACGACACAAAACTCCGTTTATTTCAGTGGATCATTTACCAATGTCAACGGTGGAACAGCATCTGCAATACTCGCACGGTTTGATAATTTTTCTACCGAACCAGGACTAACGAGCTTGGCCCCTACCAATAACGCAACAAGTACCCCAACAACATCAACATTGTCCATGGTATTTGATACCAATATCGCTACCAATACTGGTGGTTCATTTACGATCCGACGGCTTTCTGACAGTGTCTTGCACTCGACTATCTCTGTAGACTCTAACGAAGTAGCTGTCGCTACAAACACGCTCACGATCACTCCGGCAACTAGTCTCGATGGAGGTATTGGCTACTACGTAGAGGTAGCCTCTAGCACGATTCTCAACGCATCAAATACACTCTTTGCGTTTTCTGGGTTTAGTGGGAGCTCTACCTGGGCATTTTATACCAATCCTGTGGTGTCATTTGATATCGCGAGTGTGTCTGTCGCAGAGTCAGTTGGGACAGCGACTGTGACGATCCAATACAGCAACGATGGCGGTCCGAGTCTTGCCTCATTTGATCTTACCTTTGGTGGGACAGCAGTCAGTGGAACCGACTATATGTATACCGCCTCAACAACATTTTCGACAAGTACTAGCGGGCAGATAGATATTCCCGTCTCGATCACTGATGATACCGATGTGGAAAGTGCCGAGACGATTATCATCACCTTGACCAATCCGTCTGGCGTGAGCATCGGTAATACGAGCACGGTGATAGTATCGATCACGGACAATGACTCTACGGTGGTCACCAACGATACTACGGACTCGAGCAGCTCTGGTGGTGGAGGCATTGCCTTTTTCTCTTCGACCCCTGCGACCAACAACTCGCAGACAGATGTCTCAGAAGAAGAACGCACTGATGGGTTTACCATCGTGGGCGTTATCGGTGGTGACAATGAGATGACCCCACAAGCAGATACTGACCAGTATCAATTATCGAAGTTTGACAGTGTGCCCGTTGCGGCAGGTGATGTCGCACCAGTCACCGCCAAAAAAGTATTCCGTACCAAGTCTGGGCAGATCATCACTATAGATGACACGACAGCAGTCAACGGAAGTACGAGTGGTGGGGGATCTGGAAGTGGCAGTGTGGGGGTCGGTAGCAGTGCGAGTGACGTAGCCAATACATCATTTCTCAGTACGACGTATGACTCCAATCTCGACCTGGTAAGCTGTAAGCCATCGTTTTCTATCAAGGCGGTCTACAATGGTCGCAATAATCCTGTGAAGATCCGTGAGCTTGTCCGCTTTCTCAATTCACAAGGAGAAGATATCCCTATTACCGGGATCTATCACCGAGAGATGGAAGACGCGGTGAAACGCTTTCAGCTTAAGCACGGACTCCAACCTGACGGGCAATGGCAAGCAGAAGAACACAACAAGGCCAGTGAGTTTGCTTGTGGATGGAAAAAGTCTGAACCAGTATCAGGTTTGGTTGGCAAAGAATTACCGACCGGTTTGTCATGTTCACAACCATTTGGGACGACGATGACGATATCGCGGCGCAACGACCAATCTGAGGTCCGCCGTATGCAACAGTTTTTGAGTCTTGAGCTAGGTGAAGAGTTTTTCCCTACAGGCAGTTTTGACCAAGCAACCAAAGAACTTGTCGACCGCTATCATGCCAAGTACGCCGGAGATATTCTCTTTGTGCAAGATCTCGCTGATCCAACAGGTAACTGGGGAATTTATAGTCGACGCAAAGCCAACGAACTCCTATGCAGTCAATAAAACAAACATACATATCAGCGAGTGTTTCATTTGTGTTTGCCACACTACTTATGTGTGCAGCCTTGTTTGGGCAGCAAACAGTTCATGCCGAAGGAAGTGTTAACCTTGTTTCTAGTGGGGGAGATCGTGCCTTTATGGACTTTTCTACCCAAGTCCAAGCAGGACTCAACCGACGTACGCTTATCAAAGCATATGTGAATGCTGGTGAAACGCTGTCCGTAGGTTCTTCTGCCAATGGTGTGGGAGAAGGAAAAATTGTTCTGACAAGCCCCGAGGGATACGTGTATGTGAGTACTGGCCATAACGGCGTTGGGGTATTGCAAAACAATGTCGAAGAATCAATGGGGCCGAGAATAGGAGTAGAACCAACAACTGCTTATGAGCCGTATTCGTTGGTCTCTACGGTAGATGGTATCTGGCAGATTGAATTTCGTGGTCCAGTAGCTACCAAAACATCAGGAGGGAAAAAGTATGCCGCGTCATCAGCTTGGACATACGCAATCGACCAGCCAGACAACCAGGCGCAGATCATGGCTTGGGATGCAACGGTCTCCAAGGGTGGCGCTGTGATACCAGGTCGTGTGTACACCAATGCTTTTGCTGGTACTATGCGTGGCAACAAACGAGCGTTTTCAAGTTTGCTCTATGTGTTGACCAATGAAGGGTGGCTATACACGATTGATGGCAATAGTATGGATCCATACGGCTTTATTTTTCTTTCCAATAATCGCGGCAACACAACGGCTGACCCGACGATCTCAGCGTATCGGTCAGTTTTAGAACAAGATGCGACAATCCCTGACCCCGAAGCGCCAGACGCCAATGGAACCTTTACACATAAACTGTTTTTTAATGCGCCAGCTGCTGATCTTCCGGAAACAGCAATAGAAGCTGACATCCAGGGAATTGTGCCAGACAGTAGCCTCACCAATGCTGCAGGACTGTGTCCTGACCGTTCAATTTTGACGCCACCAGCTGGTGTCAAAAAACACAAAGTTACTATTTGTCATCTTCCTCCAGGTAACCCTGATAATCCAAGGACCATCACCATTGATTACAATGCATTTGACACACATGTTGACAAACATGGTGACTATCTTGGCGAGTGTGGCTGTCGACAGGGGGAGACAGGTTCTGTCGCACGAGTAACTTCAAAAACGCGTACAACCTGGCTTCAACAAACCGCACAAACACCAGACGTTACCAATTTTGATTTTGTTGGTATAGAAGGGACTCCAAGTATTGCTGGGTATGCTATGGGCGGCTTTTTCTCTTTTGACGCCAACCAAACTGGACGATATACCATTCATATTGATGTTGATGGTAATGGTAGCCACGAAGACATTGTCGACCTGTCGATTTCTGGTGATATCAAAGATGGTGCCAATAAGATTTTCTGGGATGGAAAAGATGGGAGAGGGGAGTATGTGATTGCAGGCGTTCTCGACGCCAAAAATATCACGATGGATAGTTATTTTGGTGAGGTGCACTTTCCGCTTTATGATGCAGAGTCCAATCCTGATGGCTTTACTATTGTCCGTACCAATGGTCCAGGGGCGCCGGATGATACCGTGTACTGGGATGACCGAGCGTTTAGTGATGCGTCTAGTTTTTCTGACCCGCTAGATATGCGTGAGGGAACATCGAGTCTCAATGGAACACACCGTTGGAACGCCAAGAACGGCTCCAAAAAGGGTGGGGACAAACGTGTTGTTGATACCTGGGCATACATCCAAAATGACCCAATCATCCTAGAGACATCTTTGGAAGTGCGCGTATCTTCACTCTCTGTGGATGCTCATGGGTTTGTAGAGAGCGTCGTGCGTATTGGTGAGACGCTGACGTATCAAGCTGACATTGTAAATAATGGTCCTACTGATGCCAAAACTGCTACGGTCTTTCTCTCTGTCCCTGACGAGCTTAGTGATGTCTCAGTCCTCGAATGTGAGACGTCAGGAGCTGATACGTGTTCAGACTTTACCCTTGTCAACGGCGAATATGTAGGAACAGTTACAATTGCTTCTGGCAATAATATTCGCGTAGGACTCACCGGAACTGTCAGTGAGTCACCAAGTTCTGGTGTACTGGCACAGACTATCGGCGTCTTGCGTGAGCGTGATATGTATGATGCACAAGCTACTGCTGTCGCACCAACGACCTTTGCAGAAACGTCAGCGTTTCTCGTGGCACAGTGCCAGAGTGCCGGCTACACCGATCCAGTCTGTGACAATGTCTCTACGCATTCGATCACTGACGTTGAGGATGCCGAGATTGTAGAGCCGGTAACGCCTGTAGTTCCTGACCCACCTGGATATGATACTAGTGTTGATATCGTGCGGATTAGTGAAGTCAGTGGTACCACAATTGTCTCCGCTGTACTGACAAGCAAACCGAGCTCAAACGTCACTATTGATCTACATACTAGTGATCCTTCTGCCTCTACACTTTCAGTTACTTCTCTTGTGTTTACACCAGACAACTGGAACGTACCGCAGGATGTATTATTGAGAGCCATCGATAATAATGTAGCCAATGGCAATATCCAAACAACGGTGACGTTTAGTATCAATGATGATGCGTCGGATGATAGCTTTGATACCTTGGCCGACCAGTCTGTGTCAGTGACGATCAATGATAATGACACCCCTGGGATCACAGTCACCCCCAAAGCTGCGAGTGTGAGTGAAGATGGTGCTAATGACACAGTGACTGTTGTACTTGATTCTGAGCCTACCAGTAACGTGACAGTGACGCTGTCTCCAGATGGCAACGATATTTCTTTGGGAGGAAAGACCCTCGTATTTACACCAGATAACTGGAACGTCCCACAAGTAGTAACTGTTAGCGCTATTGATGATACAGATGTAGAAAGCACCCATACCGATGCGATCACGGTTACTTCAGCTTCAGCAGACACTGACTACAACAATATTACAAAATCTGCTGAGGTATCGATTACTGTTTCAGATAATGACACCATTGAGGGCGTGGCTGGGTTTACCACCGAAATATTTGTCACCAGTATCGTTGAGTTGGATGGCAAAACAACAATCAGTGTGAAACTTACAGCTGCACCACAGCGTGACGTGGTTATTGATCTGAGTCATGATTTTCCTGGCTCCGTCGTGCTTTCGCATGACCTGCTGACCTTTACTGCTACTGATTGGAGTGTCCCACAAACTGTTACGGTGTACGCCATCAATGATTCGATCGCAAGTGGGAATGTTCAGGCGACTATAGCGTTTCGTGTCAACGACGAAGCTTCTGACGACAACTTTGATGCGCTTGATGATCAGTCTATAGTAGTAACTATCTCAGAAGATGATATCCCTGGCATTACCGTGACGTCGAGTGTGACTTCTGTGAGTGAAGGTGGAACACAAGATACGTTTAGTATTGTGCTTGATTCTGAACCTACCGGAGACGTAACGGTCAGTTTGACGCCAGACGGCGCGCAGGTGGGCGTAGCGGTACCAAGTGTGACCTTTACCAAAGACAACTGGAACGTGCCACAGTCTATCACCATCATCGCTACCGATGACGCGACTGTAGAAGGCACACATACTGATACCATTACCATCAGCGCCAGCTCTACAGATCCTAGCTACGATGGTGTCACCAAGACGGCTGTTGTGACCGTCACGATTGCTGACAATGATGCCGTTGCTACTTCGGGATCTAGTCGCTCAAGTAGTAATACCAATGTTCAAGTAGTAATCGTCGAAGTAGAAACACTTGAAGATGTGTCAGAAATCTTGAGTATCGAACTCACAGAGCCCGAACCAGTTGTCGAAGAACCACAAAATGATCTGACAGAGGATGAAGCTGAAGAGACCAATACCGAGCCAGCAGAGGAACAAGTCTTTGAGGTTGTCACGGTAGATACTGCTGAGACGACGCCAGAGATTATTGACGTGACTAATCAGAGTGATGAGTTTATCGAAGAAATCCTTGCTGTACAAGACATCGAAGAACTCTACTATCCGACTGATCTCAAGAACTGTGTGCCAGAGATTACTGAGCCGATTGGTGAAGATTCACCAGCATCTGAAATTGCCAAAGTACAGAACCTACTCAATCTTGTCACCGGTTCGAACATCCCAGCTGATGGGCAGTACACGAGAGAGCTGTTTGACGCGGTCAGAGCGTATCAGGAAGACAACCTGCACAAGATCACGATTCTTGCTGCTGCAGGCGTCACAGAGCCTTCAGGACTAGTCGACACATACACAGTGAGCCAGATGAATGTCGATCACTGTGTCGCGACCAAAGAGGCCTTTCGCTGTCCGTACTTCTATGACTACCTTACTCTTGGGGATGCTGATGACTCACCAAACTTGTTGCAAGAATCTTCTACGAGTCAGGTCAATGTTTGGAAGGAGTATATGAACCTCATCATGCCTCAGTTCCAGTTGGAGTATAATGGTGTCTTTGATGCGGAGATGCGTGAGGCCGTAGGAGCCTTTCAGACACTTTACCGAAGGACGATCCTAGAGCCATGGCGCTTTGCCAATCCGGCCGCTGAGCCTACCTTCTATCTCCGCGAAACCTCTCGGAACTGGGCCAACTACATGGTTGAATGTCCAGAAGGACCGATTGTCTTGTTTGATGGGAGTGGCGACATTGACTATCGATAGATACAACAAAAAAACAGCCTTTATAAAAGGCTGTTTTTTGATTGACCAAGATTATCAATGTCTACTCTTCTATCTGCGAATACTTAGGCAACGTTCCAGATACACGCATCCTTTTGGGCGTGTTGTTGGACAAATCGCCATGTCTTCGCATCATAATGTGCTGATGATGGATAGGGTGGCTTGTATTGAGCTTCATCATTGAATGCTTCTGGTGCTTCATACACTGTATTGCCACCACCGTTGAAGTTCGAGGTACCAACACTTACGACATGAACTGGGATGCTCGGGTATGCCTGTTTTAGTGCTCTACCAAGTGTACCAGAGCCTCCCATACACCAAATTTCTGGAGCGTTGATATTGGCTTCTTTTACTACTTCGGTGAGGGCAACTTCAAATTCAGGAAAATCTAGACCTATAGGCAAAAAAAGTGCTCCCTGTTGCTCGGCGTATTCTTTTGCGGTTATGCTTGCTTCAACTTGTGTGTGCGCACCTTCTACAATATGATGAGTTACATTATCTAAAGATGTCGCTTTTACATAGATATCGGTTTCTATCTTTGGTGAAAGATAGAAAACAGTAACCTTTTTACCCACTTCTTGGGCTGTAAGTGCGATAGCATAAGCAGCATGACCGTAATAGTCACAAGCGTATATGAATCAAGTGAAGTGGCGGTATATTCCGGGAGTGATTTAAAAGAATGCCCTCACTATCATGAGGGCATTCTTTTAGAGTGGGTTGGTGGATGATGTCAGGGCTTGAATCTCAATGATGTTTATTGTGATCATCAGTTATTCAATCGTTTTTGGACAAACATCAAGTGTCTGGCACTAACAATAGGACTATTCTTTTGTGGAGGATACTTCTACAATTTTGCCATCCTGCACCTGTCTGAAATAAAATGGTCTATCTATTACTTTTCCTCCATTCTCATCTTTTATGAAGGCCTGTCCACCAAGACCTGTTAATGTGCTTCTTGCAGCAATAGCATCTCTTATACACACAGAGTTTTCTTCACAGTCGACTACAATTGGGATAAGCATTGAGTACCAATCATAGGCGTTATATGAGAGAAGTTGTGGAGACCTACCTGTTTTTTCATAGAAAGCATTCACAAATTTTTCTTGTTCTTGAGTAGTTGCGTCAATAGCTATTGGGAAACTGTACACAAGACCTTCCAAACTTTCACCTCCGACATCCAACAGATCAGAAGATTCTGTGGTATAGATGCCATACAAATTGGCATCTAATCCAAGCTCTTTGATCTGTTTTGACGCCGTCCCTACAAGTCCTCCCAAACTGACGATGAGTACAGCGTCAGGTTCAGTATTCTTTACTTTTGTTATCTGTGTACGATAGTCAGTACTACCCGTAATATCAAAGCTCTCGACGCTGGTAATTTCTCCTCCCAGTTCTCGAAATGTATCAACAAATGATTTTTTTTCGATCTCACCAAAATCATTATTCATAAAAAGTACTGCGGCTGTTCTATCTCCACGATCAAATGCAAACTGAGCCACTTCACCACCTTCCTTGCTTGCCTCATGAGAATTTTTATACACATATTCGCCTATGGTACTTGCTGCTCCACCAGGAGATAGCATCACCACTTGTGATTGCTTTGCAACTGGCTTTATTGCTTCCACTGCCGAACTATTTAGCCCACCAATGATGCCGACCACTTCATCTGCACTGACAAGTTTATTGTAGGCACTGATCGTCTTGGCCGAAGAAAACCCAGAGTCTTCAACGACGAGTTCTATATTAGGATACTTCTCTTTTAAATCATTTCTTGCAATTTCTATAGCAGCTAAGCTGTCTTCTCCAGATTTTGCTGCATTTCCCGAAAGAGGCAAAATGACGCCAATCTTGATAGATTCTTCCTGTCTTTCTTTGGGAGAGAAATTTGTATAAGCCGCAACAGTAATCAAGAACAGAGTTAAAATACCTATGAGTACAAAATTTTTCACAAAAATATTTGTTAAGAGTATTCGTGTAAAGCTGAAAAGTTATATATGATATCTACCAAATTTACTCTAGCAATAAACACAAAATAGTTCAAACCTAATTTAGTTCAATTCGCCTGTGTTAACAAAAGAAATATTGCCCCAAAAAGGCAATATTTCTTTGAGCCGATATCCGGATTTGAACCGGAGACCCCATCCTTACCATGGATGTGCTCTACCAACTGAGCTATATCGGCGTACTGGTTTGTATCAACAAGACCATAATACCTATTATATGGAGGAGTGTCAAGGAAGTGAGAAGTGGATATTTGCCTATACAAAGACCGATAGCCACACTATTCACCTGGCTGATTATTGGCTAAGTGTTGACAAATACATAGAAATCATGTACACTCCGAGTACTATTATATGCCCTCAGACAGGGGGCTTTTGTGATCATCACTTCTTTTATATATGGAAACACGCAACATCGCCATCATCGCTCACGTCGACCATGGCAAAACAACCCTTACAGATGGGCTTCTCAAGCAGACCGGCATGGTCGAAGAGGGGACCAGCATGGACTCAAACGCGCTCGAACAAGAGCGTGGTATTACGATCTATGCCAAGCCGACGACCCTTTTTTATAAAGATACCAAGATCAACATCGTGGACACTCCAGGACATGCTGACTTTGGCTCTGAGGTAGAACGCGTACTGCGTAGCATCGACTCAGTCGTCCTCGTGGTCGACGCACAAGAAGGGCCGATGCCACAGACCAAGTTTGTCCTCAAGAAGTCTCTTGAGCTCGGCCTCAAGCCACTCGTAGTCCTCAACAAGATCGACAAGCCAGCGGCTCGCCCAGAAGAAGTGCACGAAGAAGTGCTCGAACTCTTTATGGATCTCGGCGCGACCGACGAACAAATGGAATTCCCATACATCTATGCGATCGGAAAGGAAGGCCAAGCCTTCAAATCACTCGACGATGAACGCAAAGATCTTACCCCGCTCCTCGACCTCATCATGGATGTGGTCCCACCAGCACCAAACGATGCCGCTGCACCATTTCGTATGCAACCGTTCAACCTCGGGTACGACGACTTTGTCGGCCGCATGGCGATTGGACGTATTTACGAAGGAACGATCACGTCTGGCCAAAAGGTCATCATCAAGAAATCAACAGGAGAAACTCGTCCAGGTACCATTACCAAACTCATGCAGTTCAAGGGACACGAAAAAGTAGAAGCCAAAGAAGCGTCTGCTGGTGACATCGTCATGATTGCAGGTATTGCTGACATTGACATTGGTGAGACCATCTGTGAATCGGCAGACCAAGAACCGCTCCCAGCAATCACCGTCGACGAACCAACGATCGGGATGGAATTCCTCGTCAACAACTCACCATTTGCTGGACAAGAAGGAAAATTTGTCACGACTCGTCAGATCCGTGAACGTCTCGAAAAAGAACTCGAGATCAACGTCGGACTGCAGGTTGACTTTGCAGACGGCGATCACTTCAAAGTATACGGTCGTGGTGAAATGCACATCGCTGTCCTCCTCGAGAACATGCGTCGTGAAGGGTTTGAGCTTCAAGTCTCACAACCAAAGGTTATCATCCGCGAAGAAGATGGCAAGAAACTCGAACCATTTGAAGAAGTGACTGTTGACGTCCCACAAGAATTTTCTGGTACCGTCATCGAGAAACTTGGAAAGCGCAAAGGGGTGATGACCAACATGAAAAACAATGACAACCAAGTTCGTCTTACCATCGAGATCCCATCACGTGGACTCCTCGGCTACCGTGGTCAGTTTGTCATGGATACCAAAGGTGAAGGTATCCTCACTAGCCAGGGAATTGGCTTCAAGCCCCACGTCGGCCCTATCGAAAAACGTTCTGTCGGTTCTATGATCTCTATGGTCAAAGGTAAGACCCTCGGCTTTTCACTGGCCAACTTGCAAGACCGTGGTGTGCTGTATGTCGGTGCCAATGTCGAAGTATACGAAGGCATGGTAATCGGCAACTCTGCCAAAGGTGACGAAATGAACGTCAACCCAACCAAAGGAAAACAACTCACCAATATGCGTGCGAGTGGCTCTGATGATGCCCTCAACCTCACCCCACCACTCAAGGTCACCCTCGAAACCGGAATGGAAATCATGAGTGACGACGAGTACCTCGAAATCACACCAGAAAACATTCGTATTCGTAAACAAGTGCTCAAAGAGAATGAGCGAAAGCGGAAGTAGGAAATTAGCTTTGTTAGCTTGTTAGAAAAGAAACACCACCTGTTGCAGGTGGTGTTTCTTTTCCACAGTTGCGCTTTGGCGAGGTGGGCGTATGATAGGGATGTATCACGTTAATACTAATATATGTTACATCCACTCCTCACCTTTGGGAAAAAAATCCCTGGTCTCAAAATCTATGGCGAAGATGCACCGTATGCGGTCATGAACGAACGCGAAGTGCGGGCGATTGCAGGGATCATGTTGGCGCTTGGTGTCACAGCTTTTTCACTTGCGTTTCTTACCAATAATTATCAACTACTCGACATTGTTGTGGTTATCTTTTTTGCGGACTTTCTTTGGCGAGTATTGTTTGGGACGAGGCTTAGCCCGATTGCGTTTGTCGCAAGACTGCTCATCCACGGTCAACACCCAGACTGGGTAGGTGCGACGCAAAAGCGTTTTGCCTGGAGTCTCGGGGTATTACTTGCGGGTACGATGACCGTGCTCATTCATGGCTTTGGTATCCGTGGTCCAATCAATCTTACGTTGTGTTCTATTTGTCTTCTCTTTATGTGGCTGGAGTCGACGATGGGCGTGTGCGTCGGCTGCAAGATGTACAATGGCCTCATATCAGTTGGTGTGATCAAACAACCGGAACACAAACCTGCTTGCCCAGGAGGAGCGTGTAGTATCAAAAAACCAGAGTAAACAAAAACACCACCTGTTGCAGGTGGTGTTTTTTTGTTTACGAGAGATCTACGGAAGGGCGATGCCGCTTCCTTCAGAAAGTCCGTGAAGTTCACAGTGATTGACTCCTTCTGGATTGGTGAAGTCATAGCCACTAAACGCGAGACATTTGAGTTCTAGTTCGGCTTCTTCGAGATACTTCATCATTGGGTGGAAGTCAAGACCAGAGGAGAGGTGTTCAAAGATGCCATCCGTAGAGTAGACCTGGTCTTTTGGTGTGCCACTCAAGTCTTGGGTCGTCTTGATTCCATTGACAGTAAGTATCTGTGTGAGCCGTTGCCATTCAGTGAGTGTGAGTGAGTCAAAATTGCACATGAGTGCGTCACGGATAGGTGCCATGTAGGAAAATATCCGTGCATACGCGCGTTCATTGGCGTTGGTGACATACGTATACACTCGGCGTAGGGAGTCGCCCTCTTGAAATGGTTTTCCTTGCGGATCTTTGACGACACCATCTGCATCAAGCACTTGATTGTACCCATACGCTGCGGTTCCTGCCTCAAGATTGTGGCAGCTAGCAGTAGTGATGGTAGATTCTGTTGGACGTGATCCCTGTCGGTCTGGAGGCCCCATCATGTCTGGTCGATAAGCTCCTGGCCCCATAGATGTAGATCCACTTGGTGGACCAGATTGTCCGCCGCCCATACTGTTGCTAAACGAACCTTGGAGACAACGACTGATGAACGGATATTCATTGGTGATGAAGTAGACATATTCACCGTCAACGTAGGCGCCGTTACACGCGTCGAGGTTGCCAGTGCTTGCGTCGAAGACCCAGTCAGAAACGTAGGTGCCATCAGGTGTGGTGCCAGCGAGGTCTCTGGTCTCCCCACGGTAGGTACAGCTGGTACCAGAGCGGCTGTCTGTGCTGAGTCTCCAGCTAGGTTGCGCGGTGCCTGAGGTGTCGTAGTACATCTTGTGACCGTCAGCAGCAAAGCCAACGTGTACGAGGCTACTGCCGTCGTCGTAGTTGTCAACGAGCAGGCTAGAGACACCATGGTAGTGATAGGTGCCGCCTGGTTGGACGTGTGCGTTGTTTTGGTCAAAGCCGAGGTCGTACATGTCTTGCAAGGCTTCGATCTTGTAGGTTTCGCCAGTGCTACATTCTGCACGTTCGGCTGTTTCTGGTTCAAACTTCACACCATTGATCGCCACACCTGGCTCGCGTGCCCAAGATGCGGTGCCGGTGTATGCACCGACAGCTGGGAACGAGTAACTATTTGATTGCGCAGAGATCGCGTTTGGATTGCCGCTGTTTGGGAACTCCCCAGTGGCATGGTTTGGTAGGGCGTTCGCTGCAATGGTGCGAGTGTCACCACTGACGGTCACGGTGACTTCGGTGCCATGGTCGGCGTCGTCGATCGTGTAGCTGCCCATGTAGTCAGAACTTGGGAGGGTGACGCCGGTGAGCGTGAGCGTGTTGCCGCCAACAAATGAGGTGTTGCCAGCGTCTGGTCCGGTAGGTTGTTGTCCGGTGCGGCTATCATCAACATCACGGATACTTGGTGCGTCCATGCGCTCTAGCGGGATGCGGGTTTCATCGGCTTGTGGCCGTTGTGCGATCCGGTCAAAGCGGAGGCCGCGGCTACGGAAGGTTTCTTCGTCTGGGATGCGAGTGAGTTGGCGTTCACTACCGTTCCACTCTACTTGGAAGAGGTCTGCCGCGTCGCCAAATTGGAGGACTGCTCCAACAGGTGGTGCGTCACCTTCGCGAAGACGGTCCGAGCTTTGGCGGCGTGCATTGATCACGCGTGGGTCAACGTCTTGGACCCAGCTGAGGCTGAGGCCGTGTTCGTTGGCGGCCGCTTCAGAGTCGATAGGGAGGAGTTCTTCGCCATTTGGCCCTTCGGTGACAAAGTAGACATTTGGGTTGTCGACGGTTTTGATGAGTGAGCCTGGCTTGACCTCGAGCTGTGGTCCCCATGGCATAAAGCCAAGGTCATGGTCGCCAACGCCATTGATGCGGCTATCCGTTATGACCTCATTCCAACTGTTAAAGTAGGTGAAAAAGAGATCCGGGTTTTTGAACGCGCGGCGTTTACAGTCGTCGGAGACGTAGTAGACAGCGGCTTCACCAGGAGCTTTGTAGGCTTTGTCTGTTTCGAGTGAACAAGTGCCGTCTGCGCTGATAAGCGTAGGGACAGCAGTTTGGGCGTGGACGAGCGAACTCGCACCAAGACCAAGCATGAGCGCAAGAGCGATCAAGTGAGAAGGCTTTGGCATAGTATGCAAAGACTAAGAGTAAATAATTTGCGTCACTCAGTGACAGGCGAGTGAATTTGTGCATAGTATAGCACAAAAGACATCTCATGCCGATTGGTTGTACGTCACTATCACTACATGTTGTAGGATATCCCCAATTGCTTCTGTTGCGACCATGGGATATCATAGATGGACTATTCGTAATATCTCACATATGAAGAACTATCTCGCCCTCGCAGCCCTCGTACTGTTTGTCGGTGCAGGATGCCAAACACCGCCACCAGCACCACCTGCCGACCAAAACACTCAACCAACAACGGCACCCGCCGCAAGTTCAGCACCGGCTCCAGCAGAAGCGCCAACAGACGCCAACGACCCAGCTGTCAGTGGGATGGCTGATGACAAGATGATGGGAGCAGCGTACCAAGTAACTGACGGGACAGAGATCTACTACACTGTCCAAAAAGAGTGGCTCAGCAAGCCGACCGAACCAGTAACCGGCCGTGGTGCAGATGTCTCTGGAAGTATCAGTTATGATGCTGAGTCAGGCGCGCTGAGTGTTCTTGATATCATACTTGACACGTCATCACTTGATAGTGGAAGCAAAGGGCGTGATGGAGAGGTTGTCGGTATCATTGGCGACAAGATCATGATTGCTGCACCTGCGAGCGGACTTACTATTCCAGCTGGTGCTGTCGACACATCCGTGACACTTGATGTGACTATTGAGGGTACGACGCAGAGCGTCCCATTTGCAGTGACTGGCAACGCAGGTGACGATGCATTGGAAGTCTCTGGAAGTGCAAGCATCACCTTCGCTCAGTTTGGCCTCAAGGCACCATCAATTCTTAGCGTGTATGGAGTCAATGATACACTCGAAATTGGATTTAGCTTGAACGCTACGAAATAAAACGTCGCAACAACGCCTCACCAACTCAAGGTGAGGCTTTTTTTGTGGTATACTATGCGCATAATGATATATCACATGTTTATGAACACATCTACGTTGACCAGATGGTCTTCCTTGTTTGCTGCTATCGGACTTTTTATCGGCACCTTTTTGCTCGTCACACCGACACATGCGCAGGTGACAGATGAGATGTTGCGTGGCGTGCCGACACTCTATGAGACCTCCGAGATAGATGTGTCTTGTCCTGTGCCTACTGAGCTGGCCTACAACGCCCCAGGTGAACGCGCGGTCTACTACGTCACTGCCGAATGCACCAAACGACCATTTTCACGTGAAGATATTTTCAATACCTACTTTAATGACTGGGATGAAGTGCTGATCAACGAACGCATCAATGAGGTTCCTGACGATACGTTGGGATTTATGCCATATGGTCCCAAATATGATCCCAAGTTTGGCGCGCTTGTGAAGACGCTGAACGATCCGCAAGTCTACCTTCTTCTTGGAGGAGAGAAAAAATGGATTGCTAGTGAAGAGGTCTTTAACGCTCTCAACTATGATTGGGCTTGGGTGGAAGATGTAGATCCAAGACTGCTAGACCAATATATCAGTGGGGGAGAGATCACTGATACGAGTGCTCACCCAAACTACACTCTCGTCAAAACTCCTAATAGTCCACAAGTCTTTCGTCTCGAGCCAGATCCAACTGACCCAACTAAACAAGTAAAACGACATATTCCAGACGAAGAGGTGTTCAATTCCCTCGGCTTTCGGTTTGATCGTATCGTCGAGCTCGCGGAGGAAAATATCGAAAACGTTGAGAATGGAGAAGAACTGTCAATGGAAGCGGTAGAAGCTGAGTTTGCTGATGCCTTTGGGAGTCTCTTTAGTGGGTTGCTCGATGCGCTCGAGGATACCTTTGCCGATATGGGCAATATGCTCGAAGAAGGATTTGATGAAAGCATGTTTGCAGAGCTCGATCAGTACGCTGGCGAGCTTGAGCCGATGACGGCCGATGACTGCTACCCTGGTGAAGTCTATGATGAAGCTGATCAGATGTGTTATGTAGAATGTGATTCTGACATCGAATGTGAGGCACTCTTTGCAGAGATCGATGCGTACGCAGCATCGCTCGAAGAAGAGTTTCTCGAGGACCGAGCTGGTGATGTGCCGTTTGCAGACGACGCACCAAACGATGGCGAGAGTCTTGTCGTCCACTATGATGTTCGTGGTGATGTCCTCGGTGAGGCTGTGTCAGGCCCTGCAGTCGACAACCAATCTCGCGTCGTTTCCAACAGTGCTACCCACAATCAGATCTGGCGCCTCTTCACCCGGACGATCCCATTGACTGCCCGCCAAGACGTGGTCCGCTACGAAATATTTTCGGACGGAGCGGATGGCATCATGGCTTATGTGACTCCAGAAGATGAAGACATCTCACGATGGTACTTGGGTATGGATCCTGCGGATGCGTATCTCGCTGATGGAACGTTCAACGAGCGCGAGACATTGCATACACTGCTTCACGAGTATGCGCATGTTTTTACCCTGCGTGAAGGTCAGCTTGTTGCGGGGATCACACCAGAACGTTGTGGCAACTACCATCCAGGCGAAGGGTGCGCGATCAAAGACTCGTACATCAACCAATTCCACGATCGATTTTGGGCAGATATTATTGATGAGGTACCAGAAGAAAATGCCGACGATGAAACGGCGAGTATCGCGTTTTATGAAAAATACCAAGATAGATTTTTGACTGAGTATGCTGCCGTGAGTCTTCCTGAAGACATCGCCGAATCATGGACACTCTTTGTGATCGGCAATGCACGACCTGCAGGTGATACTGTTGCAGAGCAAAAGATCCTTTTCTTTTACCAATTTCGCGAAATGATAACGCTCCGAGAAAAAATTCGTTCGACATTTTCTGATGTTGCGAGACAACGACGATAGCAATCATAATCACACAGGGCATGAGATATTCTCGACGACAACTGATCGCGCTGTGTTATAAGGCCTTGATTGTCTTGTTTGTGTTGGTCGGGGTGCACGTGGCCCAGACGGTATGGGCAGCTCCAGTATGTAGTCTCCCGACAGAACAGGCTTACCGAGGGCCGACAGACAAGTCAGTGTACTATGTCACGACTGATTGCACCAAACGTGCCTTTACGAGGCCTGATATTTTCTTCACCTATTTTGAGAGTTGGGGTGATGTGCAGATTCGTTCTGACATTGCCAATATTCCCGATGATGCGCTTGGCTTTATGCCATTTGGACCGCGCTATGATCTGCAAGCCGGTTCACTCGTGAAGACGACCGATGATCCACGCGTCTTTGTGATATTGGAAGGCGTCAAGCAGTGGATCGGCAGCGAAGCCGTCTTTGCTGAGCTTGGGTATGATTGGAGCTGGATCGAAGATGTTGATTCTCGACTGTTGCTAAATTTTGTTGATGGGGGAGAGATCACGCGAACAGATCAGCATCCTCACTATACTCTCATCAAGTACGAAGGTGACTCACGGATCTATCGTCTCGAACCGCTAGCCTCAGAGCCCTCTGGGCAGCGTGCGTCACATATCCCTACTGAGCAAGAGTTTTTGCGTCTTGGGTACCGGTTTGATCGAGTGATCATCCTACCGGGACCAAATCCCTACGCGGGCGACAGTGAAGACCCTACGCTGGCAGCCGCAAAACGCAAGCTCAACAATGATTATTATATCGAAGGACCCTTGTCACAAGCCGAGGTAGAAGAAAAAGTGATTGAGTGTGTGGTACAGATTTCTGAAGATGGTCAGTGTACGGTGAGCTATCGTTGTTATGAAGGGCAAGACTGTGATGACCAAAAAAATCAGATCAACACATATATTGGACGGATCAATGATGTGTTTGATCAAGAACTCGATGATTACTTTGCCGCGAGCGCAGCGAGCAGCTCTCTTTTTTCTACGACGATCGTCAAGTACACGGTTGTAGATGGTCAGCTCTTCAACCGACAGTCAGGTCCACTCGCCGACCAATACCCGGAGCAAGTTGCTGATCAGATTTCACATGACAGAGTTTGGAATGCTGTCAAACAGATTTTTCCTGACAGATACTGGCAACAGATCGAAGATTTGCACATTTTTACCGACCAACAAGATGACGAGTTGGCGTACGTGTCTCGTACACTTACTGACGATGTCCGGTGGACGATCGGATTTGATGTCGTCGATGCACCACCACTCGTCGGGGGGATCTACGAAGGTCTAGCCCGGACGATCGTGCATGAGCTGGCACACATCGTCACTCTCGACGACGCGCAGGTGCAGCAAGGGCAGACGATATATGTGTTGACGGATACTATCGCAGACATTGAGCGCAAGCGCGAACAACGCAAGCTTGCCTGCGCGCCAAACTACTATTCGACCCGTGGGTGTCATGAGTCTGATTCATATCTCAATATATTCTTTTCTCGGTATTGGTCTCATATTGCTGTTGATGATATTATCTTGTCCACGAGTGACGTTGATGCAAGATACGTGCCAGCACAGACATCATATGTCTCAGCATATGCAGCGACACGACCAGAAGAAGATGTCGCCGAGACGTTTACCAACTTCGTCTTTGATGCTCGACCTGATCCTGCGATCACAACGGCTGACAAAAAGATTCTCTTTTTCTATGAGTTTCCAGAACTAGTCTCGCTACGAACTGAGCTTCGTGATCGTATCCGCAGTGCTGGTGGTGGAGAATATCTGAGTGAGCTATAATACGTATCTAAAGACGAACTATGAAATTTACCCATAAAGGTGCTTTGGCCGTCATGTTTGCTGCTATCTTGTGGAGTCTAGATGGCGTGCTACGTCGACAGCTCGGAGGGTTGCCGGCGATTATCATTATTTTCTGGGAGCACGTGTTTGGCTTTTTGCTGCTCATGCCTTATGTGGCATATACCAAACACCAATTTGCGTCGTTGAAACGCTCACAAATTGTGAGTATTGTAGCGGTATCACTCTTGTCAGGGTTTCTTGGAACATGGCTCTATACATCAGCACTTGGAGCGATAGATTACATTGCGTATTCCGTTGTGATCCTGCTTCAGCAGCTGCAACCACTGTTCGCAATTGCGTCAGCACATCTCTTCCTCGGCGAAAAGCTCTCTCCAAAGTTTGGTCTCTACGCGGTGATCGCGCTTGTCGCGAGCTACTTTGTGTCGTTCCCTGATCTGCAGGTCAACTTTGGAAGTGGTGACAAGACTGGTGTCGTGGCACTATTTGCGATCGGTGCCGCAGCAGTCTGGGGAGTGTCGACGACACTGTCAAAGTACTCACTCAAGGGCACACCATTTCTTCATATGACCGCTATTCGTTTTGGTGTGACACCACTCTTTATCTTTCCTATTATCTTTTTTACCGGACAGCAGACAGCACTTCTTGCAGTCGATTCATGGTCATGGCTTTACATTGCCTTTATCACACTGTCGACTGGTCTTATCGCCTTGGCTGTCTACTACTATGGGCTCCAGCGCATCCCCGCGTCACGCTCGACGATCTTCGAGCTTGCTTGGCCACTGTCAGCAGCGATTATTGGATTTACCCTTCTCAATGAACGATTTACCTTTACCCAGTTCATTGGGGCCGTAGCCCTTCTCTTTGTCATGTACCAACTTACTCGAGAAACAAGAGATGAGCCAGTTCCTATTCAAACATCCTAATTTTCCCTATACATAGCCCCATCTTGATTTTATTTTGGGATTGGGGTACAATGGCTGCACAACACATTACGGGCGTGTCGTATAATGGTAGTACAGGGGTCTCACCTGTCGCTCGCGAGCGACGGGTGTCTCCAGAACCTATTGTGAGTATGTATTATGTATACCTTTTACAACTTGATGAAAAAGGCAATAAACAGTACTACATTGGGTATACCGCAGACTTGCGTCAACGTGTGGCACAACACAAACAAGGAAATACAAGAACAACAAAACAAAGAAATCCAAAGCTTATCTACTATGAAGCATTTGTAGATAAATACATGGCCATCCAAAGAGAAAAAAGACTCAAGCAAAGTGGCTCTGTATATAATGCGCTTTTGCGTAGATTGGGACTAAAGGATTGATGACACGGGCGTGTCGTATAATGGTAGTACAGGGGTCTCCAAAACCTCTTGCGGGGGTTCGATTCCCTCCACGCCTGCAAAAGAACAGCCGAAAGGCTGTTTTTGCTGAGCGAGGAGGGATGAGAACCTGGGGGTGGTAGGGGGCGAAGCCCTCTACATGCTGAGGAAAAGATGGAAAAACCTGAAGGTTTTTACAGGAGTCTGTCGGACGACGTGAGATTCCCTCCACGCCTGCAAGTACAACTCTTCTAATAAAATGTGATAACTGGGCAGTATTGTGATCTCATGAAGATGGTGCCCTATTACGTGATGTTCATCGTATGAATATTGAGCGATCTAGGTCCTTTCATGAAGCCGCTATACGTCATAGCAATGAAACTGCGCGAACTCTGCCGCAAGATTTTTTGTTGCCAGAAGTCCTTCCGCCGGATGAAGAAGAATACGAGTCAACAGACGTTGTTGATTTTCCCGTAGTGATACAAGAAAAAGAGTTGCGAGTAACGGTCACAATAAAACGGTACAAGGATGATGCTCCACAAAGAGCTCGAGTGGAATTGGAGTCTTACGATGACAGTATTACGGATGGTGATAAAAGAGTGAGTTCGTTCAAAGCCATGTTGGCTGTGAAAAATCCAACCTATGGCCATCAGGTACGTGACGGAAAAACACACCCGCACTGGCATATTCACACTCGGAGAATAGAAAAACCAATGAGAAAGAAGGGGTTTGGGGAGTGGAACATGAAGGCACTTGAAGAAACTGTCAAAGAACTTGAAAAGCAAGACCCTCGGTTAAGAGCTGACTGGATCCAACTTGCAACACAGCTAAGTTCCCTTAGTAATCTTATTGTCGATCCAAATTGGCTAGAGCAGCAGATGAATACAGCTGATTCTTTCCAATCACAAATATTGCATGACCGGGCGGCTAACAAAGAAAAAAACTTGGGGTATGTTCCACATCCCAAAGATGTTCATGATGCCTTGGCAATATTATGTAGAAGTGAGGAAGAGGTTGAGGAGTTAAGCGATTCCGTTCCAGAAGTTCTTTATATTAAGCCTCTGCGTGATGATATTGAGTTCGAGAGAGTATTTGGTGACCAATCATAATTTTGTAGTACATTTTCCTATGTAGACTAACCACAACATCTCCTTCGCATGTGAAGGAGATGTTGTGGTATACTGTATCTACATATGAGGGCATTTTTTCGCACACAGCTGAGGGCATTGCTGATGGGCATTTGTTTTGCATTTGCCCTTGTTTTGGTACTACTGTTTTTTCGTGCTAGTCAGGCTGATGCGTGGTACAACGCCTCATGGACCTACCGTATCAAGGTGACATCAAACGCTGCACAGGTCTCGGCAGATGAGACGGATATTCCGCTCTACATTGATCTCTCAACATTTCCCGCGAGCTTCTTTACCACTGTCAGCACGACTGGTGGGGTAGAGCTGGTGGTGACCGCTGCCGATGAGACGACAGTGCTCGAGCACGAGCTCGTCAGACTGAGCACCAGTACGCAGACAGGAGAGCTCCATGTCAAAATTCCATCGCTCCTTTCCACCACCGGAACGGAGATCTATGTCTACTATGGCAACGCGACGGGGACAGATAGTTCGACGGTGAATACCTGGAGTGACTATCGGGCCGTCTGGCATATGGATGATGCGACCTCTTCTTCATCGCCTCGGATCGGTGTGGTGACACAGCAGGCGATGGATGGAGCTGACGGTGGATGGGGGCTCTTGTACGGCTTGGCGCCACTCGCCACCAACATCAGCACCGTGATAGACGAAGATCAACAGGGCGACACCGAACGTGCGCACACCACCGAACAAGTTAGTTACTGGGTGTTTGAGTCTGACGCGGCATTTGATATCCAAAATTCTGTCGGAGCAGTGATCGGTGAGGGAGGTGTGATGACCGATCTCGGGACAACACCGACCGCACAGACACTCCGCAACACCTATACCAACCCGGTCGTTGTGACCGCGCCAGTGTTGCTTGGTCCCAACGCACCACCATTTGTGATCCGTATGAGTGCGACGACGACCAACAGCTTTACCGTCTACCAACAATACCCTGGCAACCTCACAACCCCAAGCTCATCTGACATGTACTATCTTGTCTTTGAAGGTGGGGCGCATACCCTGCCAGGTGGTGTGCTCATGGAAGCAGGCACGGTCCTCTCGACTGCCACCAATGAAAATGGCAACTGGAATAGCAGCCAGATGGATCGCATCACTACGGTCAATGCCTACACTACACCAATTGTCCTCGGGCAGGTGATGACGACCAATGACGCTGACTGGTCTGTCTTTTGGACGTCTGATGGCAACCGCCAACGTCCGCCCGACAGTGCCGACGTGTATGTGGGCAAGCATGTCGCCGCCGACCCAGACAACACTCGTGCCAATGAGACGCTGGGCTATGTGATCGTAGAAGCAGGGACTGGGACTACCAATGGGATCAACTGGGATGCTGCGCTCTCGGCCGACACGGCTCGCGGCCCCGACAACGCGCCGCCATATGCCTATGCACTATCCAATAATACCTTGAGCGGCACCCAAGCTGACGCAACGATCAACTCTTTTGACGGGACCGTCAACGGGACGGTACAGGGAAATATCAACGGCCGGGTAGGAAAAGCTGTGTACACCGATGGCAACAACGGCACGTATATCACCACTGGTGGGATGAACTATACGACAGCCAATTCGCTCAGCGCGCTCACCGCCAGCATGTGGATCCGTACGCATGACAGTGTCCGGAGTGGTATTCTCGACTTTGATATTTCTGATCATTGGGGAGTCGGGCTCAACTTTCACAACAACGCTGGTGACACTGGTCGCGTGTCATTCAACACGTATGCTGCGACCGGTGGCAACCAACGACTCAACAGCAGCGCCTTTGTCAACGATGCCAACTGGCACTATGTCACTGTCGTGTATGATCATGCCGACATCACCGACAAAAAGATCTATATCGATGGCGTGCTCGATACGTCGATAGATCAGCATAGCACGCCTATCGGGCGCAACCGAACGCGGCACGGGATCATCGGGGACGGGTCTGAAGCGACCACCGAAGGTAGCAGTACCAACAACCGTCCGTACGAAGGACTACTCGATGAGCTGCGCATCAAGCATAGCGCTGACACGGCCACTCGCGTCTTGACCAGCTACAACAACGTTGCCAACAACGCGCTCTTTTGGACGCTCTCTACTCCTGAGATGTACAATGTCGCACCATCAGCGCCAACAGTCTTGTACGCTGCGACGAGTAGCGCGCAGACGGGGACAAGCAACCCGACAGACTTGACCGTTGGTGGGACGAGTACACATCAGATTGTCTTTTCGGCGCTTTACCAGGATGATGACACGGGTGACATTGCTGACGCAGCTCGGATCCAGGTTTCCACTGATGCGACCTTTGCTACGATCACGCACTGGGACTCTGGCTATGCCGCCATCACATCTACTACCGAGGGCAACCGTTCGCTAGACATTACCTTTGATAGTTTTGGGACGGCTGCATCCAATACGCTCAGCATGGACGACGGTGCCGTCAACTACTATTGGCGGATAAGTTTCCGCGATGATTCGGCTGCGGAAGGAACATTTTCTAGTGCTGGTGTCTTTACCTTGCTTGACCTACCAAGTGCGCCGACTGGCGTTTCAGTGCTCAAAGTAAACGGAACCCCGGACACCTTTACTGTCTCTTGGTCTGACGTGTCGACCAATGAGTCATATTTTGATGTCGAACGGAATGAAGACGCTGGGAGTGGGTTTGGTGGATTTGAAGCGGTGAGCTCGAGTCCTGTCGATGCCAATGTCACCAGTACAAGTGACATCAATACAACGGACAATCGTGGCTATATGTACCGTGTGCGCGCCTGCAATTATGTGGGGTGCTCTAGCTATGTAGCCGATCCACTCAGCCACTTTACCGACCCCGCGGCACCAGACAGCGTCTACGGTATCTTTGTGACCAATACCGAGTTTACGCTCAACTACACTGACCGTGCCGTGCTTGGGTTTGTCGACCTTGAGCATTGTGTGAGTTCTTCTACCTGCAACACCCCAACGTTCACCGTGATTGGTGACAATGTGACTTCAAGTATCAATGTCGCTGCCACGAGCTCTGACGCGACGGGGATAACCGCCGACGAGATCATCCGCTGGCGTGTCCGCGCCACAAATGCCGCGAGTACGACGGTCTCAGCCTACACCGCTTCGGCCTACGAGTATACCGTCCCTACTGCCCCAACGATGGTGTCAGCGACGTACATGACAGACACGATCATCGGTCTGACTTGGGCCGACAACAGCACCTACGAAGATGGATTCCGCATCTGGGTATCCGAAAATGGCGGCACGTACTTTGAGATGTCGACCGGGACCAATTCGGTTGGCGCCAATGTCACCAATACGCTGTACTCGGCTGCCAACGCCAACAGTAGCTACACTTTTCGTGTCGTCGCGCATATCGGTGCGACGACGTACAATGCAGCCCTCACCTCGACCAGTACTGACTCGGCGATGGTCAAGTCGACACCAAATGCACCGACGGGCGTGACAAGTACCTACAATGCTGACAACAACATTGCGCTCTCATGGGCAGACAATGCAAGCTTTGAGGATAACTATCGCATCTATGTCTCGATCAACAGTGGGACAACGACTTATGTGACAACGATTGCTTCTAGTACCACAAACTATACCTATACTGCCGGAACATCTGACAATACCTATGCCTTTGCCGTCGAAGCGCTCGTCGTGACCAGCTCACCACAAAACCCAACAGCCCTCTCTGCCAGCAGCAGTCTGACCTCCCCAGTGATCTATACGACTCCTGCTGCTCCGACGCTAGCTACCTCTGGGTATTCCAACAGTTCGATCGACTGGGCGGTGACTGACAACTCCACGATCGAGACCGGCTTCATCTTCTTCAACGCGACCAACAGCCTCAGTGTCCAACGCTTTGCGGTGCCAAACATCAGTAGCTGGACTGAGACTGGACTCTCACCCAATGTGCAATATTCACGGACGGTATCTGTCTATGTTACTAACGGTGGTGTTGAGTTGCAGTCACCATCGTCGAGTGCGATCACACTCTACACGCTCGCCAATGCGCCAGTCTCTACGACCGCGAGCGAAGACGGGACCAACACGACTGTTAGTTGGCTATCCAACAACAATCCGAGTAGTACTGAGTTTCAAGCCACCAACATCACGACGGGAGCAGTATCTGGATGGAGTACATCAAGCTTTGGTTGGGTGCTCACAGCGCCGACATGCAACGCTGTTCACGAGATCCAAGTGGCGTCACGCAATGGAGACCTGATCGAATCATTGTCAGACAGTGTGATGGTGACGGGAACATTGACGTGTACTACTGGCTCGAGTAGTTCGAGCACAGTGAGTAGTGAGAGTAGTGATCAAGGTGTGCCATTTGTGATCAATCTGACTCAAGATGTCCCATTGCTCTTTGGCGCAGAAGAAAGTGAGGTCACCGAAGAACAGCAGTCAATAGCAGAAACGACGAGTGATGCTGTCCCGGCTATCCCAACATCACTCACCTCAAATACGACTATCCAGACGGCCGTTGATCCATGGCTCGTCCCAGAAGTCGCGCCATATTGTTATGAATATATCATCGAATCGTTCAATGTAGGCGAAGAAAATATTGATCAGTCATTTGTTACACGGGTGCAAGAATTTCTCAATACGTATGAAGGGACGTCACTTGCCAATACAGGTGTGTATGATGAGGCAACTATTGCGGAGGTCATCGCATTTCAAGAACGGTACGCTTCTGATGTCCTTGGCCCGTGGGGACTTGCTGGTGGGACAGGCTACGTCTACACGACGACGATCAACAAGATGAATAGCATCATTTGTGCCAACAACCCTGGCGACGGGTGTATACACAATCAATCGGTCTATCTCTTGCCTGGCGATCCAAATGCCAACCCGGATCTGGTCCGTCGTGTCAAAGCCTTTCTCAATCGTTATGAAGGTGAAAATCTCGATGCGGTGAGTGGTCTCTATGACAGTGCCATGCTTGATGCCGTTGTCAGATTTCAGGAAAAGTATGCTGATGACGTGCTGGATCCGTGGGAGATCGATCAAGCTACCGGGTACGTCTACATGACAACGATCAATAAGATGAATGAGATTTACTGTACAGACTCCCGGTCAGGCAGAGTCGTCGGAATATAAAAAAGAAGCACCATTTCATGGTGCTTCTTTTTATTGTGCGCGAGATTGCGATTCGATGATTGGGGATTGATGAAGCTTGGTTTGGATGTTCCAGAGGGAGATGTCTTCTTGGCAGGCAAAGGTGGCTTCGCTAGCGAGTGGTGAGACGTTGTCACGAGCTGTGATGCTGCCAGCACGAGCTTGGTAGAGAGGCAGGAGGAGGCCAACGATGAGCGTGACGATAGTTGGCCAGAGGAGTGCGGCCCTGCTCCAAGCTGGACGCTGTTTGGCTCCGGTGAGGATACTGACCCGCTCCTTCATCACACTAAACTGCGCAGCGTGGAGGATGGTTTGTGGGTTGCCGACGATGAGATATTCTTGGATTGCCTTGGCCAACGAATGTTCTGAGGTGCGGGCAGCAGCATGCGTATCGGCGCGAAGCTCGAGGTGGAGGACGACCTGGCGATAAAATCGGTGACTGCCAGGGACAAAGAAAAAAAGTTTGGAGAGAAAACCGACGGTAAAGAGGACGAGCGGATGAAAATGATCGCGATGGTATTCTTCGTGAGCGACGAGAGCTGCGTAGGCATCGCGCGACATTTGATCTCGCAATGTAGGGGAGACAACAACATGTGGAGTAAGCAGACCAATGGTCATAGCGCAATCATCACTGGGTCGGAGTCTGTAGTGTCTGTGCGCGCTGAGTGTACGCCATGTCCACCAGAGCGCGTGCATGAGTCCCAGCAAAAAGATAGCTGCAACAGTGACGGAAACAAAATTGGTGGGCTTGGAAATATAGGTGATGAGAGACGTACAAAATGATGCGCATACCTCACGAAAGCTTTGCCAATGCTGGCCGGTCAACACGAGTGGGTAGACAAGAAGATACCCCACGAGCGTCGTGAGTGATGTGATGATGATAGCAGGTCGAAGTGAGCGCATAGCGTTAGCGTTCGGCTTGGTCGATAAACGCCTTGAGCTTGGCGAGGGTGTCTTTGTCGACAGACTCGGCGAGGCCATCAAACTTAGCTGCGGCAAATAGCGCTGGGTCATTGACGAGTGCGCCGAGCATACTGCCAGCGACAGACTGCTCGAGCGCTTCCTTGCTTTGCACGGGAGCGTAGCGAAAGACACCGTCGACTTTTTTCTTTTTGACGAGTTTCTTGGGGATGAGGCGGTTGAGCACGGTCATCACAGCGTTGTATGAGATCGGTTTGTACGACGCTTCGACCGATTTGCGGACGGCTCCGACAGAGACGGGGGACTCTTGCCAGAGCGCTTCGAGGATGTGCGCCTCGAGCTCGCCGAGGATCTTACCGAGCCCTTTGGCTGAGCTGTTGAAGGTGGTTGGTTTGAACATAAGAGATGAGATACATTACTGTCACTATACGCTGTAGTGATGGATTGTGCAACCGCAATCAGCGGCTTATTGCGCTCTATCCAAGATAGATTGCTCCACTGCCGTGATATCAAATATGCCCGCGTCCAAGAGCCATATTTCTATCTGTTTGTCAGCACCAAAGAGGATGCCAATACCGATCACAATAAACATGTAGCCAACGATGGTTTGAAATTTCTTGTTGGTCGCGATGCGGACGAGCTTCTTGGTGAGGCGCTGACCAAACAAGGCTATCAAGAGGAGCATGCCACAGACACCTACGACATAGGCGAGGAGGTACGTGAGCCCGATCACAGGGCTTGCCGGGAGTACGGTAGCAAGGATGAGGGCATACGTCGGGCTGCAACTCGTAAAGATCGGCCCGAGGGCAAAACCGAGGACAATATCTTGGTACTTGGTACCGTCAGCTTTGTGGCCAGCTTCGTGCGCTTTTTGCCCGACGCCGGTCTTCATGATGACACGCGCCCAAAGGTCTGGGTACAGCTGGGTCAGCCCAAAGAGGATGATGATGACACCAGAGAATGTTGGCCATACCCACTGAGGAATACCGATAAAGGCTGTCGACACACGCAAGAGCAGCGTGAAGATGACGATAGAGATAGCAAGAGACGTGATGATGGTGAGCGGCTTTTTGAGTGACTTGCTCTCGGCACCGACACCCAGCATAATCGGGAGAAAGGGGAGGATGCACGGGGCAAAAATGGTGAGAACACCAGAGAGAAATGATATGAAGAGCATAGAAACAGTTGAGGGTATATGAAAAAAGGGTATAGGAGGTAGGCGGAAGGGTATAGCGCAATGAGGGTGTGTGCTATACCCTAAACCATACTGCCTGGTGCCTGTTTCTACTGAATCGACGCGAGGAGTTGGTCGGTACTTAGTCCAGGATTGGTCTCGTATGCACTGCCATCAAACGTGACAAAGGTGTGGTACTTGGTCACGCCATGTTCTTTGAGGAGGTCTCGGTCAGCAGTCTCGTAGTCGATCTTCACGATCGTGTGATCTGCTGGGATCTCACTGACCCGTTCACTGATCTCACCATCCATACGGCGACAGGTCGCGCAGGTCTTAGAATGAAAGAACATCGTAAACTTGTCGCCACTTGCAGCAAGCGCGGCAAGCTCAGCACTCGAAGGATACGCTTCGTAGCTACCAGCTGCACTAGTTTGATCATCGTTCATAGAATCATTCATCATCTTGTCTGCCTTGATGTGAGTGGTGATGTCTTCTGCCGTTGCACCTTTTTTGGTTTCGCACTCACCCGATCCGTCACAAAAGACAAATTGGTCATACTTGGTGATGCCGTGTTTTTGGAGGAGGGCTGTTGGTGCTTGTTCGTATGGGACTTTGATGATGCGATCACGGTCAAGCTGGCTGAGACGTGGTTCGGCGGTGAGATTGGCTTCTTTACTGCGGCAGGTGGCGCAGCTCTCAGAGTGAAAGAAAAGGGCATAAGGTTCACCGCTTGCGTCGAGTGCATTGACGGCATTCTCAGAATACTCAGCAAGCGTTGCTGCGCTGACTGTTTGGATGCTGGTGATCTCAGCAATGCTGGTAGATGGATTAGCTGGCGCACTAGCGCGCCCGATGCCGATGCCTACCACGAGAGCGAGGCCGGCGATAAGGAGAGTGTCTTTGGACATACGTTTGTATGGTTATGAATACACTACATGCTGTAGTGATAGTAGTATACTACAGTCTGTAGTTATGTGAGGTGTGGATAACTTATTTGAACATCAGCGGACGGATGTGTCTCAGTTATATTGACTTTTTGGTAGTATTTTTCTATAGTACGCCAGCATTTTTATATTGCTATATGAGCCCATATATTCGACCAATTATTCTTACCGTAGGCATGCCATCGATCTCGTTTGTGCATGATGTTCGTGCGCTAGGTGAGTTGCATGGTGTCCATTACAAACTCGTCGCGCTTTTGAATAAAAAAGACATTGAGCCAGCCCAACGAAAGAAAAAAGATACTCCAGATACAGTATTACGATGTGCGTATAATAAGCCTGCATCGATTGCAAAAACACTTACTCCCATCCGAGACCACATTGTCGCTGTGATTTCTCGTGGCGAAGAAAAGGTCGGGCGTCTTCGTAAGCTTATTCCACACGTTCCATATATTCCGTTGCCAACAGAGTCTTCATTAGAATGGGCGACAGACAAGATGCTCATGCGTCAACAGTTTGAAGCGTATGATCCTACAATCACACCAACGTTTTCGATAGTAAAGGAAACTACGCCAGAAACGATAGCCAAGATCAAAAAGACTGTTGGTTTTCCTCTCGTCATGAAACCAGCGGGATTGGCATCAAGCCTCTTGGTCACTATTTGCTTCCATGAGGAAGAGCTCGAAGCGGCACTCAAGAAAGTATTTCGCAAAATCAATAAAGTATACAAAGATCAAAACCGTACCGAGCTACCAAAAGTATTGGTAGAACAGTTTATGGAAGGTGAGATGTATTCGATTGATGGGTATGTAAATAAGAAAGGGGATATCACCTGGTGCCCGTTTGTTCATGTAAAAACTGGGCGTAGTGTTGGGTTTGATGACTTTTTTGGGTATCGTCAAATGACACCTACGACTATGAAAGCCTCTACTCAGGATAAAGGAAGAGTTGTCGCCGAAAAAGCCGTGCATGCGTTGGGCATGCGTAGTACCACGGTACATGTAGAGCTTATGCGTACAGATGACGGTTGGAAGGTGATAGAGCTCGGTGCGCGCATAGGTGGATTTCGTCAGACACTATATGATCTCTCACTAGGGCTCAACCATGTACAAAATGATCTACTGAACCGAATGGGCAAAAAAGTGATTGTCCCAAAGAAACAAAAAGGGTATGCAGCTGCGCTTAAATTTTTTGCAAAAAATGAAGGAACGTTATCAATGTTGACTGGGCTGAAAAAAATCCAAAAACTTGAATCACATCACCAAACAAAAAGACACTTATCTGTAGGTGACAAGTGCCTCTTTGCCAAAAATGGCGGTCGGTCTGTGTGTGATATTGTCTTTTATAATGAGAACCGATCTGACCTCCTGGCTGACATCCGCCGCGCCGAGAGCATGCTGAAGATCGAGGTGGAGCGTGTGAAGAGGAAGGTTACATCTCAACCTCAATAGACACCGGACAATGATCCGACCCCATCACATCGGGGTGGATGTTGGCGGCTTTTACGTTTTCCTTGATAGACTGGCTCACGAGGAAGTAATCGATGCGCCAGCCGACGTTGCGTTCGCGGGCGCCGCCCCAGTGGCTCCACCAGGTGTAGAGCTCGGGCGTGTCTGGATTGAAGATGCGGAGGGTGTCGACAAAGCCAGCGTCGAGGAAGTTCTGGAAGCCTTCACGTTCTTCGTCGGTAAAGCCTTTTTTGCCTTTGTTTGGTTTTGGCCTCGCGAGGTCGAGCTCGGTGTGAGCCACATTCAAGTCCCCGCAGAAGATCACAGGCTTAGTCTTCTCGAGTTCTTGGCAATGCGCCAAGAAAGCCGGGTCCCAGGCGTTGTGACGGAGATCGATCCGTTCCAGGCTATCCTTGGCATTGGGGGTGTAGACGGTGACGAGGTAAAAGTCTTCATACTCCGCCGTGATGACGCGGCCTTCGGTGAGGCTGTCGCGCCCAGCGTCGTCGACAAAATTTTTTCCTTTCTTACTTTCTTCACTCAGTCCATTGACTACACTCAGCGGTTTGGTCTTACTAAAGATCGCCGTGCTAGAGTAGCCTTTTTTCTCAGCCGAGTGCCAGTACTCTTCATACTGTTCAAAGTCTACCTCGACCTGCTCTTTGTGGGCTTTGGTCTCTTGGATACAGAGCACATCTGGGTCATGTGTTTCGAGAAAATTTTGCAGTTCACCTTTGCGTAGTACCGCGCGGATACCGTTGACGTTCCAGGAGTAGAGTTTCATAGTCTGCATAGTTACGTATAGTGACTATACTACTAGATATGCTATTGCTTATGCAATGCTTCATATGTGCCTTGTCGTGCTAAACACTGGAAGAGGCTGTTGTCTACAGTGTCGTCCTATTCCATCGTAACTGGACATGTATCTTCACCATTCGTTATACTAACGTCAATCTAGTAATTAATTTTTTATGGAAAATTCACAGAACGTATCAGTCATTTATTCGTGGACTGCCAAAGAAGGAAAGTTAGATGAACTAACACAGATTTATAAAGACGTCATTTCTCAGATGAAAGAAACAGAGACTGGGGCACTTGCGGCGGAGTTTTTTGTTGATAGTGAAAACAATTCAATTCTCGTTCGCGACTTGTTTGCGGATGCTGGCGCAGTAGGCTTTCATTTGTCTGAAACAGCAGGCAAGCACTTTGGTGGCTTGCTTGAAATTGCTACTCCAGGAACGTTCTATTTTGGTGGTGATGTCCCAGATGAAATCAAGCAAGCAATCTCTGGCATGCAACTCAATGCACAGTACAGCCAACTTGCGTCAGGGTTTGCAAGATAGTTGCTTCAGCGGCTCAACCAAAGGTTATCGGTCAATACATATATAATATGAGTACTATGAAAAACGTTAGCGTATTGTTTAAAATAAGTGCAGTATTGTGGGTTGTCTGGGGATTGGTACACGTCTTGGCAGGCGTGCTGACGATGAAAGGAGTGCTTACTGGTGACATAAGCGCCTCTGTCACCGGTATTGCTGATGCGGTCAATCCTGAGCTTCTAACCATGGATTATCCAAAGGCAGCTGGGGCAATAATTGGTCAGCATGGCTTTAATCTATTGTGGATTGGTTTGGTGACATTTATTTCAGCTTTTTTCGTTTGGAAAGGCAACAAGAATGCCATCTTTTTGGCTGCGATCTGTGGTGGTTTGGCGGATGTGGGCTACTTCTTATTTATGGATCTAGGAGGATTTGTGAATTTTGTTCCAGGCACTGTGATGACTATCGTTTCAGCTTTGGCGATTATTACGAGTTTTTATGCGTATGTTAAAGGACGTGTCTCAAAGACTTCATAAGTAGATACCATATGAACCCCCTCCATATCTTTCTCATCGGCGTGATTGTCCTCGTGGGTGCAATTCTTCTCAACAGCGTAGCCTCACTCTTTGGTCTTATGAGTTGGTATGACTTTCTACGCGCGCCGCGGAGTGCGACGGCGCTATCATACGTGTGGCTCTTTGTGCTGTACCCATTTGGGCTGGGGGTTCTGGCGTATTATGGGACGATGCTGGTTACGAGGTAGTTTTTTCTGGTTGACGTGATAGGAGATAGCCTCCAACAATAATCATTCCCAATGACAACACCTGCCCCATGCTGAGTGGTCCGAGCACGGCACCGAGATGAGCGTCTGGCTCGCGGAAGAACTCAACGACAAAACGGGCCAGCGCGTAAAGAACGAGGTAGAGACCAAGGAACCGACCTTGGAGTTTTTTATTATTGCGGAGTGTCCAGAGGATGATGCCGACAACGAGGCCTTCTAGTGCGGCTTCGTAGAGCTGTGATGGGTGGCGGGGAAGGCCGGTCACGTCATTGGCAAAGATTACTCCTACTGCCGCTTCTGTTGGGCGGCCCCACAATTCGCCATTCAGAAAGTTGCCGAGGCGGCCCCAGGTGTAGGCAAAGGGAATACACGGAATCGCAAAGTCGGCAAAGCTAGAGAGGTTGAGCTTGAATTTCTTGGTAAATAACACTGTTGCAATGATCACGCCAATGAGGCCGCCGTGATAGCTCATGCCCGAGATACCGACAAAGCTGCCATCTTGAAATGGCCAGATGAGCGCAAATGGATTGGCAAGGAAAAAACTTGGCGCATAAAAAAGTGCGTAGCCAAGCCGGCCTCCCGCAAGGAGTCCAACAGCTGCCCAGACAAGAAAGTCGAAGATGTTGTTGGGTGTGTATGGGCCTTCATGTTTCTGTAGCCTATAGAGCGCAAGCAAGGTAAACGTGGCAAAGGCGACGATATACATGATGCCGTACCAGTGGAGGCGAAGTGGGCCGAGGGAGAGATAGGGGGTGATGTCGTAGAGCATTGAATGGAGAAGTTAGAATGTTGAAGTTTGAACTAAGTCTATATTATCACAAGCAAATCATCAGGGACGGTTTACTCGTCATTGCGAGCGAGCTTGCCCGTCCGATAGGCGGGGAACGAGCGTGGCAATCTTTTACATGATCACGTAGGAGATCACCGCGTCGTCTTCACTATCGTTGCGACTCCTCGTGATGACGACGTTTTATGTAGGCAACCAATCAACCTCTTGTTGCCCATACTCCTTTAGATACGCATTGGTCTGGCTAAAGGGCTTGCTGCCAAAGAAGCCGCGGTAGGAGGAGAGGGGAGATGGGTGGGGAGAGGTGATGACGAGGTGCTTCTTGGTGTCGATGAAGGCGCCTTTTTTTTGTGCGTAGCTGCCCCAGAGGATGAAGACGAGGTGTTCGCGCTCTTCGGCCAGACGGTGGATGGCGGCATCGGTAAACTCCTCCCAGCCTTTCTTCTGGTGCGAGCCGGCTTGGTGGGCAGCTACTGTGAGCGTGGCGTTGAGGAGGAGGACGCCTTGGTCCGCGAGGTAGCGGAGGTCGCCAGATGCTGGCAAGGCTTGGTCCGGCTCGCCGATGTCATCGATCATTTCTTTGTAGATATTTACAAGCGATGGGGGAGTCTTCACGCTAGGGTTGACCGAAAATGCGAGACCGTGCGCCTGGCCGTCGCCGTGGTATGGGTCTTGGCCGAGGATGACGACGCGCACCTGATCAAACGGGGTGTGATCAAACGCTGCATAGATATCTTGCCGCGGAGGAAAAATTGTTTTTGTTTGGTACTCGTGATCTACAAAGTTTGTGAGCTCGGTAAAGTATGGCTTGTCGAATTCTGCCGCAAGCGCTTGCTTCCATGATTGTTCGATGGGAACGGGCATGATATAGAAATTACGTCATTTCGACTAAGTGGAGTGTAACGGAACGCATGGAGAAATCTGGTGCGTTGGTGTTTCAGATCTCTCGATTCCGCTGTCGCTTCACTCGAGATGACGTGTTTATTGATAGAGAGATGTTAATTTGTAGTGATCTTCTTCAACACCTCATCAAGCTCTTCATCAGTTGGCTCAGACTCTTTGAGTTCGAGGATGCTTTGGCGTTTGGTTGCTGGGAGCAGGTGGATGTGTACGTGCGGGACTTCAAACCCTTCGACGATCACTTTGACGCGTAGAGCAGCAAACTTCTCCTTGAGGAGAGCTGCGACTTCTTTACTAGCAGCCATGAGAGCCTGGTAGTCACTGTCACTGAGCTCAAAGAGCTCGTCACCGACATTGACCTTGGGGATGACGAGGGTGTGGCCAGGGACGAGTGGGCGGATATTGAGAAAGGCGAGGTGCGTCTCGGATTCCCAGACTTTGCGGCAAGGGATCTCGCCCGCGACAATTTTTTCGAAGATAGTCATATAAATAATGTATAGAGAATAGTTCGTAGTCAATAGTGGTAGTGTACGAGGGTGAGAGGGGATTGGCAAGCCAACACATCAATATGCTCGTAAGTATGTTGATGTGGTGGCAAGCGTGGTAGTATACAAGGATAGTATCATCATAATTAAAGTATATGAAAAAAGTATTAATTTCGTTGTTTCTGTGTTTGTTGTTCATACCAACGATAGTTCAGGCCAGCCTCTGTGCTCCTCATGAATCCCTTTATAATCGTTATAAAAATAGCGAATACGTGTATGTGATAGAATTTGATGATAATTATCTGGATGGGTACACGGTAACAGGTACTGGTATTCCGTGGTCTCGTGACAAAGTCTCTGTGCTACATACCTACAAAGGAGACGCTGATTCAAATGCTTACCTACAGATCAATTCTTACTGTGCAGGCTGTGATTTTGATTTTAGATACGGTAAACAATACATAGTATTTTCAAATTTCACGGATGAAGATAATGGAGACGTTATCTTTAGTGGACATTGTGCTGGCGAAGTAAAATTAGAAGCACACACATTGCGAGCGATAAACTTTGATCAGTCCTTTTTGAACTTTTTAGTTGTTGCGTATGTGAGTAGATGGGGTGAATTCATTTTTTGGGTAACCATCGTTGTGCTTGCTATAGTTGGACTGAAAAAAATAGTTAGAAAACGAAAGAAAAAAAAACGAAAAGAAATGTAACATGAAGCGAATAATTCTTACAATCCTCCTCTCCCTTCTCCTCCTCCCAACTGCAACTCACGCCCAACAACCCCCACCACCGATCCAAGACGTCTTTGCCAAGGCCAAGGTGCTGGAGGTGGTCAAGGAAGAATCGGTGGATGTCTTTGGGATACCAGGCATGGCGCAGACGGTGCGGGTGCAGGTGAAGAATGGGGATGAAAATGGTAAAGAGCTCACACTCACACATGAGATAGAGGACGATCGGGTCCAGCCGGTACTCGAAGCGGGGGACTATGTGGTTCTTGGCAAGCAGATTAGTCCGGACGAAGATGTCTACTATATTAGTGATGTGTATCGGCTGCGGACGTTGTGGTTGCTGATTGTGGTGCTGGCAATTTTTGCGATTGGGTTTGCGGGCAAGGCAGGCGCGCGGTCGTTCCTCGGGCTTACGTTATCATTTTTGGTGATTGGTGTGGTTGTTATTCCACTCATACTAAATGGCACCAATCCGCTCTGGGCGAGCTTGCTGGGTGGCTTGATCATCTCGCTGGTCTCTACCTACGTCGCCCACGGCTTCCATGCGCGCACGACCATTGCACTCTTGGGGATGCTCGGGACGCTGTTGTTTGCAGTGGTCACATCACTCATCATCGTCAAGCTCGCGCACCTCACTGGTCTCGGGAGCGAAGACGCGTTTTATCTCCGCTTTGCGCCTATCGAGGGGTTGGACCTTCGTGGCCTCCTCCTGGGTGGTATCCTCATCGGTGTGCTCGGTGTGCTAGATGACGTAGCGACGGCGCAGGCGGCTGCGGTAGAAGAGATCAAACGGGCCAACAGCTCACTAGGCTTCAAAGAGCTCTATCAGCGCGGTATTTCTGTAGGCCGCGAACACATTGTCTCACTCGTCAACACGTTAGTATTGGCATATACCGGTGCATCATTTCCACTCCTCTTACTCTTTGTCATCTATCCCAAGCCATGGTGGGTCACCCTCAACTCCGAACTGGTCATGGAAGAGCTGGCTCGTATGCTCGTGGGGTCGCTGGCGCTGATCATCGCTGTGCCACTGACCACGCTGCTTGCTGCCAAGTATTTTGAAGATCCAGCACATGTCTCAAGGAGTAGGGGACATGTCCATCACCATTAGTATGTGTGATACTTGCGTCTATATAGCAGACACAGTGACCAAGCAGCCAGGACTAATTGCGCAGGCAGTGTCGTATATTGTTATGGCCGTGTCATTGCCAGTTTCTGGATTGGCACTTTTTGGCAAGACACCAAAACGTCTAAAAAATATGGTACCTCGTAGGAAAAAAAGTCTATCCACACCAAACAGTTGCAAATAAGTTGCATCTATTGTATACTGCAACTGAATTGCAAACATATGTTCAACACACTATTATTGTCTCTCATGGACAAGGGTGCCCGCAGGACCAAGCCTCGTGAGACGATCACCGACTGGATCGTGAGCAACAAAGGCCTCTTTGCGGCGACCGATATCATCTCGGCCAACTCATCACTCGACAAGGTGTCTGTCTACCGGACGCTCGAGCTGCTCGCAGAGCATGACCTCATCCACACCGCTGGTGAGCGAGATGGCGCGACGCTATACGAAAAGCACGGCGACTCACATCATCACCACATCCAGTGCAAAGGGTGTGGCAAGAACGACTGTGTCCCTTGTGAGGTCACAAAACCAGAAGTCAAAGGCTTCAACAATATTCATCATACCGTGGTCATGACTGGCGTCTGTACCACTTGTAGTTAGTTATACTGTATATGACCAAAGTAGGAAAAATCATGACGCTCGTTATCCTTGCCGGCGTTGTCGCGCTGGTAGCGTACGCGTCACTTCGTCACGAAGATGTGAAAGACCGTGAAGCCGCTATCGCCCCTGGCCGCGTCCAAATTGCTGCGACCATCTTTCCTGTATATGACATCATAAACCAAGTCGGGCGAGACCTCGTAGCACCGCAGCTGCTTTTGCCTGCTGGCGCAAGTCCACACACCTTTGACCCGTCCCCACGCGACATCGAAAAGCTTGCTGACGCCGAAGTCGTCCTCGCGATCGGTCACAGCATAGACAACTGGGCAGACACATTGGCCGCTAGTGCTGACGTACCTGTCCGTACGCTGGATACCGGCGTTGCATTCAGAGAGTTTGGTGTGAGCATGCATGCTGACGAACACGCTGACGATCATCATGATGAAGACGAACACGAAGAAGAAGCGTCACACGACGATCATGCCCATGAGGGCGAGGACCCACACTACTGGCTCTCACCCATCCAAGCGATGCAAATGGCCAACAACGTCGTCGAAATTCTTTCTGCGCTTGACCCTGCCAACACCCGCACCTACCAAGCCAACGCTCGCGAATTTCGTCAGACGATTGAAGCAAATATGATTGATTGGCGTCGTGAGTTGGCACTTATCAGTGACCCAGAGATCATTACCTTTCATGATGCCTTTGGCTACTTTGCCGCAGACCTTGGTGTTGAGGTGGTCGCTACCGTCGAGCCTTTTGCCGGCCAACAACCAACCCCGCAATACCTCGCTGAGCTTGGGCACACGATAGAAGACACGGGTGTGACCGCTCTTTTTCTCGAGCCACAACTTGCAAGTAACAGCATCGAAGCGTTTGCCAAAGACAACAACCTTACCCTTGGCACACTTGATCCGATTGGAGGAGTCGATGGGAGAGATAGTTATGTAGCATTGATTGAGTATAATGTGAACCAAATCACTAGCGCCTTTGCAAAATAGTCCCATGTCACTCATCACCGCCAAAAACCTCACCAAGAAGTACACAGACGTCACGGTCCTCGACGACCTGACGTTTGCGGTGCCAAAAGGTGAGCTCTTGGCGATCGTCGGGCCAAATGGGTCCGGCAAGACGACGCTCGTCAAGCTGATGCTCGGGCTCGAAAAGCCGACCTCTGGCACAGTAGAGATTACCTCAGGTTGTGGTCGTACGCTGGCGGACAGTATTGGCTATGTGCCGCAGCTCTTTACCTTTGACCGCACACTACCGATCACCATCCGCGAATTTCTTGATCTCGTGTCTTGTGGGCACGGTCGGCATTGTGATCTCCAGCCAGTCCAACATGTGCTAGGGATGGTGGGCATGGAAAGAATGGAAGACAAAAAGATTGGCAAACTTTCTGGTGGGCAGTTGCAGCGCGTGCTTATTGCTCGCGCACTTCTTCACGAAAGAGACATCCTCATCCTCGACGAGCCATCGACGGGGATCGATGCGCAGGGACAAGACGCATTGTATGAACTGCTTGGGACACTTGTGCGTGAGCATGGTGTCACCGTGATCGTCGTGTCTCACGAGATGGATTTTGTGAGCAAGTATGCGACGAGTGTCCTGTGTCTCAATCACAAGCTGGTCTGCCACGACGTTCCGAAGAAAGCTATGACAAAGAAAGTGATGAGTGAGCTATACGGTGAGGCAATGCATCATCATCCTCACGAACATCATCACGGTGGAAACTAGAAATTTGAAATTAGGGAAACGTTTCTAGAAACCACTACCCCAATTTCAATCTTCTAATTTCTTGTTTCATTGTGATACAGATCAATATCTTTTAAGCAGTTGTAATACCAAAAGTATGTTAGAAATATTGATGCTTCCATTTATGCAGCGCGCCCTCATGGGCGGGCTTATTGTCGCTGTGCTGCTTGGGTGGCTTGGTGTGTTTGTCACTAGTCGCAAGATGAGCTTTGTTGGGGCTGGTGTGGCGCATGCGTCACTTGGCTCGATTGCGCTCGCGGTATTGCTTGGTTTGCCGCCGCTACCAGTGGCATTGTGTTTTGGGGTGTGGTTTGCTGTCTTTTTATACTATTCGGAGCACTATACCGATCTCTCGCAAGACATCTTGCTCGGGATTCTCTTTGCGGCTGGGATGGCGACGGGTATCATCCTTCTATCGCTCAAGCAAGGCTACACACCAGAACTGACCAGCTTTCTGTTCGGGAATATCCTTGCTGTCACGACCGTTGATCTTTGGATCTCTGCGGTGCTTGGTGCTGTCATGGTGACGCTGCTGGCGCTGTTTCGTCGTCAGTACACCTTTATGACGATCGATGCTGTGGGAGCAAAGGTGGCTGGGGTCCGGACGACATTGGTCGATCTGAGTCTCTATATTCTTACTGCTGTCGCCGTCGTCCTCAGTCTCAACCTCGTCGGTATCGTGCTCGTTTCAGCGCTCCTTGTATTGCCAAGCGCCATCGCCAAGCCATTTGCCAAGACCTTTGCTGAGTATCAATTTTTTGCCATCCTCGCGTCAGTAGTCTTTGTCCTCCTCGGACTCATTTTTTCATACATACTCAATCTTCCGAGCGGCGCGACAATTATCATTGTCGGAACGGTTCTTTTTGTGATTACAAGTCTATTGACCATTAGACGAAAGTAGGCTAGGCTCTAGGCATGAGTCAATTTTTTTCTCTCGCGTATTCTCATGCGAGTTTCGTTTATCCCCTCAAGGGGGCCGGAGCTTCCCAACTCAATGAGGCGAAGGTCTCAAGTCAAGGCTTCATTGCTGATCGATTCCTCGGGCTCATCGAGCGACGTGGTGATCGCTATGAGTTCATGACCCAGCGCAATTTGCGTGAACCAGATCGCTCACTGTTGGCCTCGATCTCAGTCCGCCTTCCCAAAGAAGGCAAGAAGTGGCTCGCGGAGTTAGCCTCTCCAAAAGTGGACAGTGCCAAACTCAAGCGTGGTGATGACGCAACAGACCCTGTCACTTGCCGACATGGAAGCAGCAGCATGCAGGCTCGTCTGGTCACCGGCGGTGACAGTGTGGGGTTCTTGCAGCGACTGTTTGGCCATGATAGGTACCAACTGGCCGTCCTCCCTGAGGATGGTGTCGCTCAGGCCCAGTCCGAGGGACGCACTCGTCAGTTCACAGACAGCGGTGCGGTGCACGTTGTTTTCCGATCCGAAGCTCAGGCGCTGTGGAGCGCGATGGGGCAAGATGGAGATGTTCCCTATGAATGGGTCATCAGAACTTTTCGTCCCAACCTGTACCTCGAAGACACGAAGCCTTTCCTAGGTGTGTCGTGCTGTGGGGTGTATGAGGATGGTCAGCTCCACACTCACTACGATATCCACCTTCCTGCCGGTCCAGAGGAAAACGGAGTGGTGCTCTCCTTTTACGAGTGGGCACCACGCTGTAGTCAGCTTCTCGTCGGGTATGATGGCGAGCCTGATCTCGACAAGGGGGAGCCTCTGCGTACGCTGAGCCAGGTTGCACCCTGGCGGAATGATGAAGGTGCGCCCACGTTTGGTGCGTACTATAAGATTGACGATGTCGGTGATGGCATTGTACGCTCAGGTTACGCTGGCATTCACCTCTAAATGATGCTGATGTCGTTCGACTCATGATACTGCGGTATGCCCTGCGCTGTCGCGGTCTTTTTTTACCAAAACACCCGTCGAGGGCACGAACGGGTGTTTTTTGTATGTGTGGTAATTGTTACTTGCGAAGTGCTTTGAGTGCTTCGCGGATGCGTTTGACTTCATCACGGTCGCCAGCTTTGTGGGCTGCTTGCATATCTTGTTTGAGTGTGAAGATCTCTTCGGTCATATCAGGAAGGAGTTCGTCACCAATCGCCGCGCGAAAGGCGCTGTAGCTGTTGGCCTCCCAGGCCATGCGGGCAGCTTCTCGCGCATCGGCGTCTAGTGAGCGAAGTTCTTTACGAAAGACGTGTTTGGCATGCTTGTTTCTTTTTCCTTCGTGGCGAGGACGTTCGAGGTTGAGTTCTTCGGCGATGACTTTGGCGTCATCTTTGTTGCCGGCTACAAAGAGTCTGTGCATCTCCCCAAGCTTGGTGAATTGTTCTTCTGTGAAGTTGCGCATTGGGGCGTCCTCTGGAAGACCTTGAACGAGTGTCTGGAAAGCAGCGTAGTCGCCACGCTCGATGACGTCTTTGAGTTCTTCACCGAGCTTGATGCCACTTTTGACACCTCGGTAGCGGGATTCAATTCTTGGTTTATTATTTGTTTGTTTGCCTGCAAAGAGCGGCTCCATGGCTGCTGCACTGGCGGCACTGGTAAGCGCAATCGGGATGGCAATAGCAGAAACGATGATAGTCTTGGTTTTGCGATTCATATGCTTAGAGAGTGTTAGAGAGTTAGAGAAGTTAGAGATATTAGGGTGTTGTCATAGAGAGAGGCTAAAACTCTAGCAACTCTATAACTCTAATTTTCTATTGTATGACGCGTCTAATGTGTAGTACGCAGCGCTTCCAAATTTCTTTCACATTGTGAAAGTTGTTAGAGGTATAGAGTATTAGAGAGGTTAGAGTGTTAGAGAAAAAAATTCCCCTCCTTTTCAAGGATGGGGTTACCTGTCCGCTTTGGGTGGAGGGGTGGTTGCATAGTGAGATGTGCTCTTCCTCCCCCTCGGGCAGGGGGAGGAACACCCATTCCTAACAACGCTAACACTCTATAACTCTAACCCCTAACGAGCCGTTGCTCTCGGATAGCGCTCGATCTTTACACTTGCCGGTGGCACGCGGTGGGTGTTGAGGATCCGCTGTGCTGCTTGTTTGCGGCGCTCGACATATTGGTCACGCGTTTCGTAGAGTTCTTGTTTCATTTGTTCGATGTGTTCTTTTGGGACAGTGGTAGGGAGGATATGCGCAGCCATGAGGTGTTGGGATTCTTGTGTGCCAAAGATTCGGACGCGAGTGCCAGTCGTCACATCGATAAAGTGCGTGAGGGTACCAGTGTTGGTGATGATGACCCATTCATTGCCATGGATATCTGTCACGCTAAAGGTGGTCGTTACTGGCGCCTTGACGACGGTGCCCATGACCTGGCCGATTGATGGTTTGTGCCAGCGAGCTTTGGCAGCGTGGACATGTTTGGTGTAGTTTGGAAATTTGGTCGCGAGGTTGGCGTCCACCCCTTCGCCAACACCAGTAGCAAACAAGACTGTCCCACTGATAAGACTCGTCCCACCAATTACCGCAGCAATAGTGAGAAGTCCATATCGATAGCCGCGTTTGGTATGGCGCACTTCTTGCCATGCTGCGAGCAGCAAGAGCGCAAGAAGTAAGATCCATAGGTAGGGGAATGAGAGGAAGAAAAACTCCATCTTGGAGTCACTCATAAACTCACGAAGCTCCCACTCAGTGCTAAAGATAAGGTGTTCGATCACCGCGACGGCAACAGAGCCGACAAGCGCGGTGAAGATAGTCAAGATCCACAAGAGACTATTGCGACACGCAAATTGCCACCCAGCCTTTGGGCAAGTGTTTGTGACTTGCTCCATGATAGATTGTGAAAAATTCTTGGTCATATAATAGTGGTGCGGTCGATTTCTTTGGCTAGTTGCTTTTTGGCACGGCTGAGAAGTGTGGCGACGGTACCGGCTGGCTTTTGGAGGATATCGCTCATCTCGTCATACGATTTGTCTTCGAGATACTTGAGGATGATGACGTCGCGGTATTTCTCAGGGAGGCGTTCGATCACGAGCTTCATTTTTTCTTGGAGGAGTGTTTGGTCGACATCAGTTGCTATCGAGATATCACTCTTGAGTGTTTGTATGAGTTCTTCGTCATAGAGTGATTCTGGAGGTCGCGCTTTTTTCTTGCGGTGCTCGCTGATCACGGTGTTGTGGGTGATGCGATAGATCCAGGAGTTAAAGGATCCGGCGGAGTCGACGTTGCGCAGATTGCGATAGGCTTTGAGGAAGACTTCTTGGAGGATGTCGTCAGCGTCCATGTCAGCGACGTTGGTCAGTCGATGGACGTACCGACGCAGCTTGGCTTCGTAGCGATCGATGAGAACCGCAAACACATCAGGATTGGTGAGGGCCTCATTTGCGATCTCGACGTCAGTTTTGGTGTTGCCCTCGTGTGTCATAGTATCGTAGGAAATCTTGCCTACATAGAGGTAGTACGCAGGAGTGCTAGATTTCTTTCAGGAATGTGTAGCGTAACGTTGTTTTGGGAGGATGTCTAGGGAGATAGAGTTTTAGAGCTGCTAGAGTGTTAGGGACAGTGAGGTTTCCCCTCCTTTGCAAGGAGGGGACTAAGGGGTGGTTGCCATAGTACCAGCGTGCTCTCCCACCCCCTCCTAACCTCCCCCTCGGGCAGGGGGAGGGACAACCCCTAACACCTCTAACACTCTATCACCTCTAAAACTCTAACTTGTGCTATACTATGCCTATATGAAGCTCAAAAGTGTTGCAGTCGGGCACTGGCTGCTTGGCTCCACAATCCAACTCAAACAAGTGTACGAAGCACTTGGGTATTCGCGTTTTGATGACATGCCCGAAGCTGATCTCAAAGCGGCGCTCGAACGAATCTCTCCAAAAGCAGTCGAGTACCAAACAGAAGCGATCAATGCCGTGACGAGCATCGTCGGTGAGCAACACGATGACTTTACGATGCTTGAAGATGGACTTCTTATGCTCTTGCGTCAAACAAGTAGTGATGACGTCGAGCATGACCGTGCCAATTTGTCGATGCATCTTGATGAGAATGTGCTCCCGTTTTTGCGTAGACTCTCTACGAGTACCTCACCTGCAGATGAGACCAAGACCCAACAGCATATCCATCCTATCGTGATCCATGCGACCAAGGCCACCGAAGAAGAACTGTTTGCCCTGTGCCAATCACTCGGTGAAGTTGTCTACAAGACGATCAAGATCACCGGTGGGCAGATCGTCGTAACCAATCGGGTCGCTGTGATTGCCGCTCCGCGTATAGGCAAAGATCTGTTGAAGCATACCTTGCGCTATCTCATGTTTGCGCGCGGGTATGAGCTTGAACTCCACACACTCTTTGCCAGTCAACGTGATATTTGGGACGAGCTCGAACGTATGCGCAAGCACAATCCAAAAAACCAAAAAGAACTTACGAAGATCCGTGATCGAGCACAGCTCTTATTATCACGGTCAACGTTTCTTCGCTCTAGGACCAAGCAGATGATGCAATTTCTTGATTGGCGTGCTGGGCTTGTTGATTCGTACCTTTCAGACAAAAAAATCGCAGCACTTTTTCATGATTTCTTTGCGTCGCTCAAGACGACGGAGAACTATCTTCGTGAGGAGTGGGAGATGACCAGGAGTGTTGCTGAGGCTGCTGTTCAGTCACTATCACTTCTCTACAGCGAAAACCAAGCCAACGAAATTCAAGTCCTTCAAAAGCTCTTTCTCGTTGCCACGATTATTTCAGTTTTTTCGCTCGGGACATTTGCTGGGTCTCGGATGATCACTACGACGGCAGAGGGGACCGTGATATCTATTGCCGAGATCAGTACCTGGCACATCTCATCTTTGTCATATTATGGTGGCCTAGTTGTCATCGCGGCTGTATTGGTATACGGTACTATTACCGCTCTTTTACGAGTGGGGAGAAATCGCAAATCTTAGACTATAGCCCCCTTTGAGAGGAGGGTACACTCTTTGACACAGATTAGTTCGGAGAATCTTCAAGCCTTTCTTTACGATCGACTCACCGATGCCCTACCAAAGGTAGATATTGGCGTTATCGGCATGACTGTTCAGGCCATGCTTGGGTTCTTGCGGGGAGGGCCACTGTTCGCGCCGACCAAGGCAGACCAGCGTGAGCGCGACGTGCGTGAAGAGCTCCTCTTGTTTGATCAGGCCGTTTGCTCAAACAAAGCGGCACGCGGCGCTGACCTACAGCTTGGCAACTTGGCCCTGTTTCGGCTGGGGATCTTCCGTGGTAGAGTCGAACGTCTCGGTTTGACATCCTACCACCTGAGCCTTGGTGCTACGGGGTATGCTCGTGCAGCTGTGTACGCGCCAGGGTTGCGCAGTGCGTTCGAAGGTATGGCGATCAACTTCCGCCTCATTGCTGACGCGCTTACTGAGCACTTTACCAACAACGGTGAGACCGACTTGATGCAACTTGCTGCGTGGCAGCGTGGAGAAGTCGGTGCGCTCATGCGTATGCTTGGTGAAGTGGACGGTGCCCAGCACATGCCTGTCGAGGTCACCCACTTGTTTCACTCCTGAGTCTCTTGCTCCGATTCGTCGGGGCCTCTTTTTTTTGCTATACTTACTTAGCTTATAGAGTGTTAGAGATGTTAGAGTTTTAGAACTCAAGAAGATTCTCCTAACACTCTAACACTCTAGTGCTCTAACAACTGCCTGTCTATGCCAAAACGTTCTCTCAAGAAAAATCATCTCCATTTTGACGATGCGTATGTCGTCACTGTTGACATGGGCTATGGTCATCAGCGTGCTGTCTACCCACTCGAGCCGCTCGCGGCGTGTCCACCCGGGATAGATGTCCACGAGACCAATATCGTCACTGCCAACACGTATCCGGGTATCCCGGCCAAGGACCGCTCGGCCTGGGAAGGCGGACGCAAGATTTATGAGTGGGTGTCACGGATGAAAAAGTTGCCTCTCGTAGGCAAACACATCTTTGGCATCATGGATCATATGCAACGGATCGAACCATTCTACCCGCGCCGTGATCTCTCTCGGCCGACAGCACAGGTCAAGCAACAGATCGCGCTCGTCAAGCGTGGGTGGGGCAAAGACCTCATCGACAGGCTCAACAAAGATCCAAAGCCGATGATCACGTCGTTTTTTTCGATTTCTTTTTTTGCGGATCATCATGGGTACAAGGGAGACATCTATTGCCTCTGTACTGATACAGACATTGCCCGCGCCTGGGTCCCACTAGACCCAAAAAAATCCAAGATCAACTATCTCGCGCCGACCGTTCGCGTACGTGAGCGACTCAAAGAGTACGGTGTGCCTGAGAAGCGCATTGTCTTCACGGGATTTCCACTCCCAGCCGAAAATATCGGTAAGCATGATGCAATCCTCAAAAAAGATGTCGCAGATCGAATTTGCCATCTCGACCCACTCGGCAAGTACCAACACAAATATGAAAAAACCCTCAAGCAACATCTTGGGCAGGGCTACCGCAAGCACTGCACCAAGCGACCACTCACGATCACATTTGCCGTCGGGGGGGCGGGAGCACAGCGTGACATCGGTGTGACGATTGGGCAGAGCCTGACACCGTTAATCCGCAAAGGCAAAGTCAAACTCAATCTTGTCGCTGGTGTGCGCCAAGACGTATTTCGATATTATGAAAAACGTCTGCCAGACATCTGCAAAGACAAAGTCTGTCAAAACAATGTGCACATTATTTACGCTGACACCAAGCGAGAATATTTTCAGCAGTTCAACCAAGCGCTTCGCACGACAGATATCCTCTGGACCAAGCCGAGTGAGCTATCATTTTATGCTGGGCTCGGACTTCCGATCGTCATGTCACCTCCTGTGGGGGCCCAAGAGCGCTTCAACCAAGCTTGGCTGCATGCGATCGGGGCAGGGTTTGAGCAAGAAGATCCTACGCATACGGACGAGTGGCTCTTTGACTGGATCAACTCTGGCTGGCTGGCGCAGGCAGCGATGGAAGGATTTCTTGATGCGCCACGCTCCGGGACCCAAAACATCATGAGTGTCATCAAGACTGGAAGTTGTCCAGAAGAAGAAGTCATGCAGCTGTTGTAAGATAGTAGAGAAGTGTTTATACACACTTCAAAGCCTTTTTGTGGTATACTGTAGTTATTATATGAGAGGGCCATGTGAATATATCCGACGTCGTTAGACATCATTTCCATGTCATCGTGACAGGAGCTTTTGCTTGTGTCTTGTTTTTGCTTTTGGGATTGGCTGATTTGCAGTACTTTACCCCCAAGACTACATCATACGGTGCTGAGTTGATTGGGGCGAGCTACCTCTATGATGAGCAGACAGGACAAGTCATCGCCGGCGGATCGGTAAGTGTGGCTGGACCGGGGACTGTGACGATCCTCAATGACGGCTCAGCGACCGGGACATACAGCTTTATCACCGATGGGACAGCAGGCACGTATACTCTTACGATCGCACCACCACCAGGCTACAGTCTGAGTGGGACCTGTGCCGCCCAAGCCGGCGCGTACAATGCTGCCCCAGGAGCGCAGGTAGACTTTGGGTCTCGACTTGGGATAGATGGTGCCTTGGCCACGTCGACGTGTGCCGGCAATCAGTACTACACCCAGTTTGATTTGACCAACGGCGACCAGGTCATCGCCCTCAACAATATTCCTCTTACTGCACCGAGTACTTGTACTGGTAGTGATATCGCGGGGATCGTCTTTCGTGACTACAATGCCAATGGAAACAGAGAGAACACCGCCACCACTACCGAACCATTTATCGGTGACATTACCGTTGCCGCGTACAACAATGCTGGAACGTTGGTAGATTCTTGCCGTACCACGAGTAGTACTGGTGCCTACGGCTTGACCGTGGCTGCTGGGACCCATGTTCGCCTTGAGTTTATCGGTGTCCCTGGATACCTTGAGCCAAGTATCTCTGGAGCGGGAGGAGCAAGTTCTTCGACGGTCGTCTTCGTCACGAGTACCGCCGCCAATGTAAACCTCGCCCTCGCCAACCCTGCCGAATACTGCCAAGCATTCCCAGAATACGCATTGGTTCAGCCAGGTGTATTTGGTGATGCGTCAGCGGCAGGAGCGTTTTCGACCACGCCGACTGTGTATTATATTCCGTTTGGTGCCAATACCAATCCTGGTACCGTCAACTTTACGCCGGGTCCAACGTTTGGTGACATTGGTTCGACGTTTGGCGTTGCGTATCATCGTCAGAGCAATAGTATCTTTACCTCAGCATTTCTCAAACGTCACTCTGACTTTGGTCCGGGTGGGATCGGGGCGATCTACCAGATCAACCGCACGACTGGAGCAACGAGCACCTTTTTCGATTTTGATGCTGTCCTTGGTGCAGGTACGGCGGGGACAGATCCTCATCCGGCAGCCACAGATACCTGTAATACACCTATTGGTGGATTTGGTTCACCGAGCCTTGAGGGGTGTTGGATTCATGAGACGACGAGTACGTTTGATATGATTGGTGAAGCCTCACTAGGGGACATGGATCTTTCCGAAGATGGCGAGACGATGTGGGTCATCAACCTTTTTGATCGCAATCTGTACGAACTCCCGATAGGCTCAGCTCCAACGGCGCCAGCAGCAGGACAGGTCAGTAGTTACCCCATTCCAAACGATTGTGGCGGTACGACAGAAGATTACCGTCCGTTTGCACTTGATGTGCAAGATGGCCTTGTCTATGTTGGGGTGACTTGTACATCAGAGTCTACACAAGTCAGTACGACTCTTCATGCGAGGGTGTATTCGTTTGATGGAGCCAACTTTACCCAAGTACTCAATGTTCCACTGTCCGGCAATGACAACCGGCGCCTTTGTAGCGCGTACTCCAACTTGGCAGTAGATTTTACTTGTCTTGATGCTCCTACCGATACCTGGGAAGCGTCGTGGAATCCTTGGTTGACAGCGGGGTCCTATCTTTTTGCCAATGATAACAACTTCCGCTACATGACCGAGCCGCAGCCGTGGCTCGTGGACATTGATTTTTACAATGGTGACATGCTTCTTGGATTTCGTGACCGGTATGGTGATCAGACCGCTCTCGGTGGAGGATCTACCGACCCAAATGACGGTGCTGATCGCTATGCTTCGGTAGGTGCATGGGGGGAGATCCTTCGTGCCTGCCAAAATACAGCAGGCAGCTGGGATCTCGAACAAAATGGTGTCTGTGGCGGTGTCACAGGTGCTGGAAATGCTCGTGGGATAGGACCAGGTGCCAATCCGGCCGGTCCGTTTGGTCGGTTCTATAGCCCTGTTGATTTTTTCAATTCATTTGGTACTGCTGATCGTGCTGACTACAAAAGCCTTGGAACGATGGCACAGCTACCAGGATACTTTGAGTTGTTGACACCATCTTCTGATCCATCTCCAACAGCGAGTGAAGGGGATTGGCATTCAGCTGGTGTCCTCTGGTACAACAACCTGACTGGTGCTTCTAGTACGTACTATCGCATGTTTACGCCACGTGGAGCCAACAATCCAGAAAACTATGATTATGGTTTGAATACTGGTTCTGCACAGGATCACTTTTACCCAGGAAAAAATGGGACACTTGCTGACGCCGAATTTCTTTGCAACTCTGCTCCGATCGAAATCGGCAACCGTGTATGGGTAGACACCGACAACGATGGGATCCAGGACGCGGGTGAGTATGGTCTAGCCGGTGTGACAACCACACTTTTTGCTGATACCACTGCCAATGGCACACCTGATACGCAGGTCGGGACAGCGATCACTGATAGTCTTGGTCGATATTATTATGGTGGTCTTGCGGTGACCAATATGACGACGAGTGTGGTGCCAGGTACGGCGTACGAAGTTCGTATCGACATGACTCAGACTGCCGTCGCGACGCCAGGATATTCATTGACTACAGCAGGAGCCTCACGTGACACGATTGATTCTGATGGTGTGACCTCTGGTTCCAATGCTGTTGCAAGTTTTACCACTGGTCTTGCTGGTGTGACGACGCACAACGAAGACTTTGGTTTGACGTCTGCACAGATCGATCTTACTGTGACGACGACACCAACGAGCACGGTAGTCTCAGCTGGAAGTTCATTGCAGCTCGTGTATACCTATACCAATAGCAGCACCGTCACAAGCACCAACGTCATCGTCTCAACGACAGTGCAGGCGAGCACTACCTTCAACCTCGCCGGCTCGACCGGAACGTGGAGTTGTGCTGACAATGCGGTTGCCGGGACGACGTGTACGAGTAGTATCGGGACACTTGCCCCACTTGCCACTGGTACGATCACGTTTGGTCTCACTGCAGACAGCATTTCGGCGACGACCACGGTCACCAATACGGTCCGCATCTATGATGATGCGGCTAGCGGTGCCGACATCGACCTGACCACCAATACATCCTCCGCCTACATCACGATTACGCCACTTACGACTGACCTCGATCTGATCGTCACCAATACCTCTTCGCCTAGCTCTGGCCAAGGTGGGACGATCTTTCAGTTTACCTATGTGTATACCAATAGCAGCACGGTCACGAGTACTGGTGTCATCGTCTCGACGACGGTCCCGACCAATCTGACATTTCATACTGCCAGCTCGACGGGTACGTGGAGTTGTGCCGATGGTGCTGTCGCTGCAACCACCTGTACGAGTAGCATCGGCACACTTGCCCCGGGTGCGACGAGTAGTATTATTTTTGCAGGGACGGGCGTCGTGCAGACAGTGACGACGACAGTGACCAATACGGTAGATATTTCAGATGATGGCGTACAAGGGAGCGACAATGATACGACCAACAATCTCGCGACTTCCACCATCACGATCACGCCGACATTACTCATTGATCTTATTGTGAGTAGTACGATCTCGAGTTAGAGTATCACTGGTGTCGAAAGCATCCAAGTCATCTATGCTTATACCAATAGTAGTACCGTCACGAGTACCAATGTTATCGTTTCGACGACTGTTCCTGCCAATACGACATTTTTTACCGCCAGTTCGACAGGGACGTGGAGTTGTGCCAATGGCGCTGTCGCTGCGACGACGTGTACGAGTAGTATCGGTACACTTGCCCCTGGTGCTAGCAGTACCATCATTGCAGGGTTCTTGACGATTACGGTGTCAGCAAGTACGACAGTGACCAATACGGTCCGTATCTATGATGATGGTGCGAGTGGGGGAGAGATCGACACCACCAACAATGAATCAAATATTCCGTTTACGTTACTACCTATCATTTATCTTGATCTTCAGATCAGCAACATGGCTTCGCCCACGACTACTTCTGGCACCAGCACTCTCTTGCTTACCTATACCTACACCAATAGCAGCACGGTCACCAGCACTGGTGTGACGATTAGTACCGTCGTACCGACCAATACGGTGTTTTATTCAGCTAGCTCGAGTGGCGCTTGGAGTTGTGCCGATGGCGCTGTCGCTGGGACTGCGTGTAATGTCTCTATCGGGACGCTAGGTCCGACATCAACCAGCTTTGTGATCCTTGCTGTACAGACGATCCCGACCTTTACGACGACGACAGTCACCAATACCGTCACGATAGCTGATGATGGCTCGTATGGCACCGAAAATGTCACCACCAATAATAGTTCTAGTTCGGCATTCACCATGAATGGTTTGGCTCGCGCGAGTATCGGAGACTTGGTTTGGCTCGATCTTGATGCTGACGGAGTGCTTGACGGAGGAGAGCCTGGTGTGAGTGGTGTGACTATCGCTCGTTCGGGACAAGGCGCCGACAATACGTGTGGGACGACTGACGATACACTAGATGTCACAACAACGACTGACGCCAATGGTAACTATATCTTTGCTGATTTGTTTGCCGGGAGTTATTGTATTGCGGTGACAGATACAGGCAATGTCTTATCAAACTATTCACAAACGACAGCAACAACATCGGCGACAACGATCACCGTCACTGCTGGTGTGACCAATGTTGACACCGACTTTGGCTACCGAGCTATCCCAGAGCTGGTCCTGACCAAGACAGCTGGTAGTGCGAGTATTACACCAGGTGATAGCGTGACGTTTACACTCTTATACAGCAACACCGGTTCAACCTCGTCAGAAAATGTGATCATTACAGAGACTGTCCCAACCGGTGCGACGTTTAGCACGAGCCTTTCTGCCCCAACGACCTGGAGCTGTGCCGATGGTTCGGCTGCGGCGACGACCTGTACGACGTCACTCGGTACGGTTGTGAGTTCTACGTCAGGATCTGTGAGCTTTGCCGTGACGTCGCTTAGTAGCTTTACAGGCTCATTGAGCAATACGGCGAGTATCACCGATGATGGCACCAATGGTGCTGAAGCTAATCTCGCCAACAATACCAGTACCGCATCAGTCACGGTGTCTGCTGAGACAACGTCGGATAGTAGCGGTGGAGGATTCTTGTACTCGACGACGATCAACTCGCCGTCATCTGGTAGTAGTGCCACAACAGATGTGACTACCGAAGAGACACCTGTAGAAGAACCGACAACCGAAGAATCTACCACAGAGGAAACTCCTACAGAGGAGACGCCTGCCGAAGTCCCTGACACCGCACCCGAATCGACTCCATCATCAGGCTCTCGTCAGGTCGTCTCAGCCGAACGTGCAGCACAGTGTACTTCCAGTTGTGAAGATCTGACGCTCGAGTTTTTCATTGTTGTCCCTGATGGGTCAAGACGATGGGAAAACCGTTCTGTGAGTGGGCACATCCAAGCCGTCCGCACGTATCTCGACCAGTCAGGTGCCTGCCAAGCGCACTATACAGTTGGATTCGAAGATCAACGGGTTTCAGATTTCAATCCTGACTTTGACTACAACGATATCGTCATCGATGTATCACGAACAGCTGATGGCCTCACCGTCACGCCACTCTACAAAAATGCCGCATGGGATCATCAGATTGGGGTTGCTATATATCGCAAAGGTGAGTTCCAAGAAGAACGTATACTCTTCACCTCGAGCCAGACAGCGTTGACGCGTGAGACCAATCGTCCGGGCTCTGGTACCTATACTGGCGCGATTGATTCTGAGATCCCAGCGTCATGTTATCAGTGTCAGTCGAGTTGTGAGACGATTGATGTTGCGTATATTTTGACCTCACCATCAGGATTGTCGCAGTCATATGGTGGCCCGTATGCCAAGCAGCCAGACGAGATTCTTGTCAGGACTGAAGGTGTCTGTAGAAACATCTCTCACGCGACGATCACCTCAGGAGGAAATGCTAGCGAGACAACACTTGAAGTACGACATGTTGGCTCACTCTTTGCCTTTTTGCCACTGAGTACTGAAGAGACGCTACCGTATTCACTTCGCGTCGAGCTGTGGCAAGATGGTGCTCGTGTTGGCAGCTATCCACTGTATGATAGTGTCGCTGCTGATGTTGAGACCAATGTGACAAAGCCAGGTAGTGGATTGCGTGTCGTAGATGCAGGGGCAGTGATACCTTCAGAGCGTTGCGCACAGGTGCCTGTACCACAATGTACGGTTCAGTGTAGTGACATCGACTTACAGTTTGTGATGACCAATAGTTTAGGCGATGTCTTTGTTCAAGACGTCGGAATTGATAGTCGCGTGTACAATGAACGTGAAGATGTATCATGGACATCAGCCTGCGAACACGAATACATCATTAAGTTCGAAGATCTTCTTGCTTCTTCAGTAGAAGCTGACTTTGACTACAATGATGTCTGGGTCCGTGTGCGTCGATCATACGACAAAGTACACATCACGCCACTTGCAAGAGACGCCTTTCTTGATCATCGAGTAGACATGCGAATTCTTGTCGAGGGTATCCAAAAAGATCAAAAAACGGTAATTGATAGTACCAAAGAGTTATTTGCTCGTTCGCTTACACATGAGCCTGAGACCTATACATTCAACATCCGAGCTCTCACGAGTTGTCCGAGTGGGGTATTCTTGGACAGCTAGAGCTGTGAATAACCTCGACTTGCGTCCTTTTGCCACCTCTTGTATGATGGGGGATAGAATAGTCATTTAACCATTGAATCTATGCGTTCACTGAACCGAAAAGGAAATGTCAGCCCGGCTGCAATTACTGTCATCGTGCTGCTTCTACTTATCATCGCTGGGGGAGTTTACATGCTCTTCTTCAAGGGCCCTTCTAGTACTGCCAATGTCCCAGGAGAAGAACTCACTGAAGAACAGATTGATTCACTCGTAGGTCGTGTTGGTCAGCTCATGATGCTACCAGAAGAAGAACCACTCGTTGCGACAGTTGAAGACTTTGAACAGCTCCGCGCTGAGCAAGCGTTTTACAAAGATGTCCAAAATGGTGACAAGCTTCTCATCTTCCCACAAGCTGCCAAAGCAGTCATCTACAATGAAGCCAAGAACATGATTGTCAACGCAGGTCCTATCTTCGTCAATGACGAAGCTGGTGCTGCTGCTGGTGTTCCAGCAGGAACCACACAAGATCCTGTACAATAGACTCAACACAAATAAAAAAGCGAAGCAGTTGCTTCGCTTTTTTGTTGTATCGCTACTGCGCATCGAGGATCGCGCGGATGACACGTGAGTTGTCACGAAGTTCTTCGATGAGGAGGACACGGTCGCGGAGGATTTCCATCTTATTTTCTGGACCGTGGAGCTCAGAACCGAGGCGTACGAGAGAGAGGTCAGGGTTACCAGGGTCAGAGGCTTGATTTGTCACAGGATCGACTTGAAAGTAGTAGACATCACGGAGCGTGAGATATGTCTGATTTTTGCCGCTGAGCTTGCCAAAGTAGACTTGGCCGTTGTCGAGGAAGACCGCTTGGTACTGGCGAGATTCTCGTGAGTCGAGAAGATAACTGGTTGCACAGACGAGCCCTGTGAGGACTATTGCGATACTAGCAATGATATAAAACAGTTGCTGAGCACTGGGCCCATGTGAAAGATGTGGGTGACGCATAGGGAGATCATCAATTAATGTATATATTGTACCGTAGAACGTAGAGGAGGGGAATAGTGACAAATGATCATCGTTCAACTAGTAAAGGTGTCATTCTGCTGTGTCCGCCTCGGGATAGATCTCACTTGATGATGAGTTGTTGCAAAAAAATCTCATGTTCACCAAGGATTGGAAGCCTATTCAAAGGGGCAATGACATGATATTCGTCTTATGGTCCGCTGTTTCAATGCTTGACTATTGACTGTTATCCACACAAAAAAGTCATGAGTGCTGCGCGTAGCATAGAAGTGTGATATACTGTACGTACGTAGGCAAACTGTCTCTATTTTTCTTGTGTATGTGATGTGTTGTACACTCCTCTACTAGTACGTAGGGTGGTGGGCAACACTTCATACTTTTACCAACATGAAGTGAAGACGTGTAATCAGACGCTTGGTCAGTTTGCGACCAATCGTCACTAATAACTTGTCACCATATGACAGAGGGCAACTCTATGGCGACCAGAACGCGACTCAAAGCGTTCCTGGCAGTAGCTTCGGCTATCATCGCTTCCGTTCTTTTACTTACCAGCGCTTCGAGCGCTGACGCTGCAGTTCCGAGCCGGATCAATTATCAGTCTCGGCTGACCAATCCTGCAGGGATCGCAGTCTCTACCACACTGACATCGGTAGAGTTTACGATCTACAATGTGAGCAGCAGCTTTGCTGGCTCAGCGACCAGTTCTGGTGGTCCAGCACTTTGGCGCGAGACCTACAGCGCTGCTTCAGGCTGTGGCCAGATCACCCCAACTGCTGAAGGATACTTTTCAGTTGAGCTAGGTACTTGTGAAGGACTTCCTGCATACCTTGACTTAAATACGACAACTGAGTTGTATATTGGTGTCCGTGTTGATGATGGTGTTAGTGGTGTCGAGGAGCTTATGCCCCGCGCTCGACTTGGCTCTGCACCTACAGCACTCAATGCACGCCGAATAGGGGACTTTGCTTTTGACGACACCCTCAATCGTCTTGAGTCTTCTAACGCTGGCCTTCAGGTTGGCGGCACTATTACGTCTTCACTTGGTATTGTCATCGCTTCTTCTACTCCAGCGACGACCACGCAAACACTTTACGCTCTTGGCAACGTACTCTATTGGAACGGTTCACAGCTTGGTGGACTCAGCTGGCAGACGAGCGACATTGCCTACACCAACGTCATTCCTGGCCTCGCACCAAATAATGCTGCGACGACGACTGGCTTCTCAGTGAGTTCTACGGGTGATCTTGGCATCGTTGTGACTGGGACGACAGCTATGTACTTCAATGCATCTACTGGCTACGTCGCGATCAACACTACCACAGTACGAGAACCACTTAGCATTGATGCCCAAAACCAACGTGGTGGTCTTGTCATCAACGGTAGCAACGATCCAGAAATGTTTGTCCAAGACGAAACCAATGGCGGTCTCGGTCGATTCGGTATTAGTAGTCTTGGAAACACGATTAGCTTTGGCTCATCTGCCAATGCACTTATCGTTGCCAATGACGAAGGAGATATCCAGTTTGGTACATCACAGTCAGCACCATCATTTGTCCGCATGACGATCGCTTCGTCTACCGGGTACGTTGGTATTGGGACGACGACTCCGATCAGCCAATTTGCTGTTGCAGGCACATCTACTTTTGCACAGACGATCAATTCAGAACGTGGTATCGTCATCACAAGTAGTACTCCTGTCACATCTACCCAGACACTCTACGCACTCGATGACATCCTTTACTGGAACGGTGCACAGATCTCAGCGTTTAGCTGGGGCACATCAACTATTGCTCGGACTGGCAACACCCCAGGGCTCGCGTCTACTGTAGTGACGACGACTGGGTTCTCAGTGAGTTCTACCGGTAGCCTCGGCATCATTGCCAATGGCACGACAACCATGTACTTTGACGCTGCGACCGCATTTACAGGTATCAATACTACGACACCAAGATCACAATTGACTGTTGATGGTGACGCATACATTTCCAATACGACTACAGTAAGTTCTACACTTGCCGTCAACCGTGGTATCCAGATCTCTAGTAGCACACCAGCGACGACGAGCCACACTCTCTACAATGTTGGTGGTGCACTCTACTGGGATGACGCTGCACTTCCATTTTGGAACCCGTCAGTTATCACCCTCAACAACATCCTTCCAGGCTTTGCCGCTGGTACGGCGACACAGACTGGGTTTTCAGCGAGCTCTACCAATGATATCGCTATCATCTCCGGTGGTACGACGACTATCTACGGAGAATACGTGAGCGGCAACGTAGGTGTTGGGACGACCACTCCAGACCAACGCCTCACCGTCGATGGCAATGCTTATGTTCGTGGTTGGATCGGAGTCAACACCTCTTCACCGACTGGCGCACTTGTGATCAACACCTCAACAATAGCAACACTTACTAGTATCTTTGTTGATGCTACATCAGGTTACACCGGCTTTGGGACCACCACACCTGGTGCCATGGTGAGTATTGATAGCAATGACGTGAGTACCACTCCAGTCATGCGTCTTGCCAATCAGCTCGGCTTCTCTGATATTTTCATGACAGACCGTACCCCAGAGAGTTTTGTCTCAGCGACGACAGGATCACTAGCGATTGATCGCGTAGCAGGCCAACTCTACATCAAAAATGACGGTGGTGATACGGCTACTGGCTGGGAGACCATTGGTGGTCTTGACTGGTCACCGACCAACACGATTTTCCTCGCCAACAACACTCCAGGTCTCGCACCAAATACAAGTACACTAGCAAGTACAACTGGTTTTTCTGTAGATGATGATGGTGGCCTCGCCGTTGTCGTGCTTGGCACGACGAGCCTCTTTGTGAGTAGTACCAACAACGTGGGTATCGGCACGACCACTCCTGACAATGCGCTTACCGTCCAAGGCATCGTTGACATCGAAGGGGACAGCCTCGCACTCAACAGTTCTACCCCACAGGGTGCGCTCGTGATCAACACCTCGACAGTAGCGACACTGACGAGCCTCTTTGTTCGCAATGACAACGGCTTCGTGGGTATCGGTACGACTACGCCGCAGACCATGCTTGCCGTTGACAGCAATGACGTCAGCAGCACACCTGTCATGCGTCTTGCCAACATGCTCGGCTTCTCAGATATTTTCCTCTCTGACGGTACACCTGACACCTTTATCCCCGCTGTGACTGGTTCACTCGCTATCGATCCGACAGCCGGCAACCTTTACATCAAGCAGTCTGGTAGTGATCAGAGTACTGGTTGGGTAGAGTTTGGGACAGCGTGGCTTGCCACAGATCTCATCACGCTTACCGGGCAGGCCGTCGGCTTTGGTCCTTCTACGAGTAGTATCGCCTCTACCACAGGGTTTGCCGCAGACGAAAATGGAGGCTTTGGCCTCATTGTCGCTGGGACGACAAGCCTCTTTGTGAGCAGTACTGGCAACATAGGTATCGGTACCACGACGCCAGGTGCAATCGAGCTTCTCCTCGAACGTGGCCAAGACAGCCCGACTGGTATCGAGATCGTCAACCGTGACAGCGGCACAAGTGTTGCCAACTATCTCTCATTCACCAATGCATCTTCAACAGCTGCGCTTACACTCTATGGCAACAACTTTGGATCTGCTGGTCACCTCCAAAACAGCCTTATCCTCTCTAGCCAATCTGCTGACAGTCAAGGGCTACTCTTTGCTGCAGGCAACACTGGTAGTTCTAGTATTCGCTTCTACTCAGGACCCGAAGGCGTAGAAGCCAATGAAGTCTTCCGTGTCAACTCTGCAGGAACGATCGCTGTGGCGACGACGACGGCTTCAGATGCACTCTTCGTCATCCAACAAGAAGTAACCAGTACTGCCGCGATTTCACTCTGGGGCTTTGGCAATGCGACCAGCACTACTGGTACGACGCAGACTGCTGAATTCCGTTTTTATGAGCTCATCGCCAATGCCAATAACAACAGTGTAGAGTCTGAGACGACGACACAGTTTGTGAGCCTCCGTGCACCAGACAGTGTGGGTACATCTACTGTCTTTACCTTGCCAAATGCTGATGGTACTTCTGGTCAGTTCCTCTCGACCGATGGTATCGGCAACCTCAGCTTTCAGACACCGACTGGTCTTGCGACATCCAATACGCTTGTGATCGGGACGACCACCATGGATATCAACTCTCAGTACCACGTCTCCACTACTGTCTCTAGCTTTACGATGTATCTTCCAGCCAACCCTGACAATGGCACACACATCCGTGTCATCGATCACGCTGGTGATTTTGATACCAACAACCTCCTCATCGAGCGCACTGGTACATCGACTGTAGCAGGTGTTGCGACCTTGACCCTCTCGGGCAAGTACGGCGTATACGACTTTCACTATGACAACAACACTGGCAACTGGTCAGTCGACAATGATCAGACCCCTGCCCCGATCACCCTTCACCGTGCTCGTGTTCGCCGCGCAGCTGCATTTGGTATTGTAGGTACGGTAAATACTGTCATCCCATATGACACCGTAGAGTTCAATGTTGGTGGTATGGCTACCAATACTGCTGGTGAAGGACTCGTCATTCAGCAGGCTGGTACATACCAGATTTCTGGTCGTTGGAATAATGTCACTCCTGGTGGTAATATTCAATCTCAGATCACTATTAACGGTGTGATGGTCGCTCGTTCGATCGATGCTGTTACCGATAGTGGCATCAAGAGTCCTCAAGTGACCCACCTCGCTGCTCTTGATGTCGGTGATATTATCCGCTTCCAAGCCTACACATCAATTACTGGAAATACAGACACAAATCTTGCTGATCAACCTGTCCTCGAAGTCTTGCAGCTTCCTACCACCGTCATCACCAATCATGTCCAAGCTGCTGAGTATGTTGCTGCGACCTTCTCTGGTATCCAAAACACTGACATCACAACTGGAGATCACTTTAAATTCGATACTGTTGTCAATCAGTCAGGTGGCTCTGTTACACTCGATACTGCAACAACCTATGCCAATGCTGATGGTGTAGCATCACTTGGTCGCTTTACTCTCCTGGGGAACAAGACTTACCGCTTGACCATCAATCCAGGTCGTACAACGTTCTCTCTTGGATCAGGTGGGGTCGTCTACGCTTGGTATAATGCTGATTCTGGTACACTCCTTGGTGTACAAACAGATATCAACTCTGATGCTTCCAACAATCTTCACTCTGACGGTACACTCATGACTGTCTACACGCCGACAACGACAACACGTGTGGAAGTCCGTCTCCTTGGTGTAGCAAGTCTTACGTCTCTTGGTACTGGTAACAATCTTCCACTTGCAATGGTTGAAACTATTGCTGACGGCACCCTGGTCCAACAATACCAAGGTGCTAGTGCTGGTAGTGCCGGTACCCTCGGCTTCCTCCAAGGTGCTGAAGCTGGCCAACAAGGAGCACTGTACATTGGTAGTGGTACTTGGGCGACGAGTATCTTTGTCAGCTCGACATCATTTGCGATCAGCACGACGACGGTACGTAGTGCACTCCTTCATGTAGGTCATACTACAGCGGCAAGTACGACCAATCTCCTGACCCTCCAAAACACGGTCGGTACATCTAGCTGGTACCTCACCAATGGGACACCAAACCTTGCGATCAATGCGTCTACAGGCTCCATCGCGATCGACTCTACGGCAGGACGCCTCTACATCAAGCAGTCTGACGCTGGCACGAGCACAGGTTGGTCAGTCGTCGGTGGTGGGCTCACCGCACAAAATGCCCCAAGCACAGCCTTTACTGCTGAGGCTGGCATCTCATACCACGTCAATACTGTCAACTCTCCAGCTACTACCACGATTACGCTTCCATCTGGCGCAAGTGATGGAGACCGTGTCCAGGTCGTGGATGCTGCTGGCAACTTTGCCGCCACCAATACATTGGTCGTTGCCGGAGCTGGTGATACGATCGAAGGTGGTACTACCAGTACACTTGATACTTCCAACACGGTCACGACGTATATCTATGACGCCGACAACAGCCGCTGGACAATCCAAGGTGACAATGAAGAAGCAAGTACCCAGTTGCACTATGCGTCATTCGTAAGTACAGGTGTCGTAAACAATGGCTCCAACGCCTTTGACTTCGACGTAGCGACAATACTAACTAACATTGATCCATTTGGTCTCTTTGATGCAACAAACGACGAGATTGATATTAAGCAAGCAGGTAGATATGAGCTTGGTGTTGGTTGGGAAAACAATGCTGCTGCCAATCCAATTATCTCTATTCAAGTAAATGGCTCTACTGTAGGACGGGTCAGAGTCTTAGACACAAGTAATGGAACACATTCAAACCAGTTTATTCTTGATCTTGCTGCTGGTGATGTTATTACCGCTGTCTCAAATGGCGCTGGAGCAAGACAAGCCTATCAGCACGTAACCCTTCAACAACTCCCAAGCCACGTCATCACCGCGCAGGCGCAGGCAGCGGAGTATTCAAGTGCGTCATTAATAGCATCCACTGCTACAGTTGTGGAAGGTGCAGCAAATCGTGTCCCGTTTGATACGTTGCAGGCATCTTCCGGTAGTAGTATTAGCTTTGATGCTGGTACAGGAAAATGGACCTTGGCTCCAAATAAGACGTACAAATTAACAGTGGATGCGATGAGTGCTGCGAGTGCTTATACAGCGTATTGGTACGATTTTACAGGTGCAACAGTTCTTGGTACGCGAGCAACAGGAAATACTAATAATCAAAATGGTGTTGCCGTTGCTTACTTTACTCCTTCGGTAAGTACAGAAGTTGGTGTATCTACAGCTGCTGCTGAAACAGTAGTTATTAGTAGCTTCTACCCTGCACGAGCAACTATTGAAGTCATCGCCGACGGCACCTTCGTCCAACAGTACCAAGGCGCTAGCGCAACTGCTACCGGTACCCTCGGATTTATCCAAGGAGCCAACGCCGGCCAACAAGGCTCACTATACTTGGGTGACGGTACCTGGACATCAGATATCTTTGTGAGCAATACTCCAGGCTTTGTCGGTATTGGTACCACAACTCCTAGCGCGCTTCTTCACCTCGTCGGTGCCAGCAGCCAGCTTATCCTCCAAAATAGTACAGCCGGCGCTGGGGCACAGATTCAGTTTGGTGATAACGCTGGTACAGAATGGTTTATTGGTCGCGGTGTAGGCACTGGCACAGATGAGTTCAGTATCTACAGCACTACTACTGGTCAAGCACTTACTGTTCTCAATGACGGACGTGTAGGAATTGGTACGAGTAGTCCAGCACAGTCTATGTTTGCTGTATCAAGTACTATTGATGATACGTATGTTGCTACCTTCCGCAACTCAGGTGAAGGCACAACAAATAGAGGTATCAATGTCATTTTGGCCAATGTCGGTGCAACTCCAGATGGTGATGATGATTTCATTCACTTCCAATCAGAAACTGATACTGATATCGGATCTATCGAAGGGGACGGTGCCGGTAATATTACCCTCTTTGGAACATCAGATCGACGTGCCAAGGAAAATATCGAAGACACTGCGTATGGTCTCGATGACCTCTTGAATGTCCAAGTCCGCGACTTTAACTTCCTTGGTAACGAAAATCTCAACACAGGATTTATTGCACAAGAGCTTAACGACGTATTCCCACTTGCTGTGCAAGTAGGTGATGATGGAGAGACAATCACTGAAAAATGGAAAGTGTCTCGTGAAGCAGTAGTCCCACTTACTGTCCAGGCTATCCAAGATCTTGCTGACTTTGTCGGCTATGGTGCAGAAGATACTGACAGTAATGAAGACGACACGTCACTCGTTGAAGCTTCAGACGTTGATCTCTTTGCTGCAGTCTCTGCGCATGACTTGGACATGCAATCAAGTGGTGACGTAACAACTCTTGACCCAACAGACCTCGACGCAACGATCGTACATCACCTCGTCGTCGAAGACGATGCCGTATTCCGCGGATCGATCGCTGTACGCGAACATGTGTATCTCTCTGGTGACGTCGTTGGTCAGGCTGAGTTCCTTGCTGGTGACCGATGGGTGGATATCACCTTTGACACGCCATTCCGCTACCAACCAGTGATCACCCTCTCAGCAGCGAGCCCTGTCAACTCTGACTACTGGGTGACCAATGTGACTGCTGATGGCTTCCGTATCCAACTCCGCACCTCACCACAGTCTCCGGTGACGCTCAACTGGCACGCCTTTGGTGCTGACCGCGCGCGTGTGACCGTTTCTGATGGTACCATCCGCGACATCGAAGTCGTCGTCGCAGAGGTTGAGGAAGAAGAAACTGCTCCAGAAGAAGTAGCAGGTGACCAAGTAGAGGCTGAAGAAGAGGAAGAAGAAACGACAGAAGAATCTGAAGAAACAACCACGACCACAGAAGACATCGTGGAAGAATCAGAAGAAACTGAAGAAGAGGCGACTGAAGAAAATGCTGAAGAGTCAGCTACCTCTACCGAAGATGTCGTAGAAGAAACAGAAGACACTGGTGAAGAAGAGTCCACCGAAGAAGTCTCTGAAGAAACAGAAGAATCTACTGAAGAACCAACATCAGAAGAAGAAACGACAGAAGAATCAGCTGCTGAAGAAGAAACCCCAGCAGCTGAGGAATCTTCTTCGGAAGAACCTTCTGAGGAAACAACAGAAGAGTCTACGACTGACTCATCTGAAGAAACTACCGATGAGTTGAGTGAAGAAACTTCATCGTCAGAAACACCAGAAGAATCAACTCCCGAAGAAAACACTACTGAAGAATCAACAGAACAGTCTTCAGAAGAAACATCGGAAGAACCAAGTGAAGAGGAAACACAAGTATAACCTTCTTACTCAAAAAAACACCCATAGCATGGGTGTTTTTTTGTAGATCAGGTGTGGTGTCGGTGTTGTGATGGAGGATGTGTTTGTGACTACCATGACAACTGTGGCTACTATGATATACTACTGGGACTCCTAATCACGCAGTATGCCCGATCGTCCATCATCTCGTAGGCGCACCACGAGAACCCCCTCAGAACGAACACCCAGAAAAAAAACCCCTCAACGTAGCAGATCGGCACGTCCGAGATCATCATTTGTTGCTCGCAACAAGCCAGCCTTGTTTATTATCTTGATCATTGTCTTCCTCAACATCCTGGTGCTTATGGCGATAGCTATGACACAAGAGACAGAAGAAGGTGATCTCGTTGATGTCATCACTCGCGCCGATACGGATACATCTACTCCACGGATTACGATTGGGACAACGCCTACATCTTCACAGAGGGGGCTTGGTAGTAGTGATGAGCTGGATCTTCCGTCTGATCATTTTGACCCGACGACCGGTGAGATTGATCCTGCCAAGTTTTATGCTGCGTTGAGTGCACGATATGCGATCCCTACGGGATCTCCACCAGATCTGGTGCGGGCCGTGAGTCAGCAAGACATCGATGGGGCTGACCCACTGTACGCAAGATCATTACTTGGGGACGTGTATCTGCAGTATGAAGACGCCCAGCTAGAGATCGTATATTCGCTAGAACAAGCAAAAATCGTGTCGGTGCGCGATGCGACCGTGATGCGAGATGTCCCGATGTCGGATGCGTTGTCTATTGCTATTGTCGTCCCTACAGACATGCCGCTTGCTGAGGCGGTAGAGATCGGCAACCGCATCGCCACCTATGACCAGTTTGTCATTCGCCAGTATGTTACGTCGAGCTTAGACCTCCCAGTGAGACCGACAGTTCGCATGCCCAAGGGGAGTGACCTTTCAGAAGCAACTGTATCACTTCTTAGAACATTCTTTGACGAAAAGGTTGGTTTAGAATTGGGTTCACTGCCGAGTGTTGTAAGTGACACAGGCATGGTAGATATTGCCATCATACTTCCTGCAGTATAGTGTGGATAACCAATTTCCCTTGTTGTGGTATACTATGCACAGTTATTCTTTCGGTTTCTTGTACTCATTTTTTGTTTAGTTTATGCGAAGATCTTCTGACTCTCAGCTTGCGGATGCGGTGAATGCGCTTATCCTTATTGCGGCGGCAGTATTTGTCGTCATGTTTTTGTATCATCTTCTTTTTGCCGGTTTTTCTTCCAAGCAGTACTACGGGGTATTTCTCGATAGTGGTGATGTATACTTTGCTCTTATTGACAGTGACAAGGGAGACTATATGGAGCTGACGGATATCTACTACCTCCAAAACAGCAGCAATCCAGAAACAGCAGGTGGCGAATTTTCACTCGCGCGACTAGGTGGTGAAGTACACGGTCCAGAAAACCTCATGTACCTCAACAAAGACCATATTCTCAACGTACAACCGCTTTCATCGGACTCTGAAGTCTTGAGAGCAATTGTTGAGTACAAACAACAATAATAACCTGACCTATGAATCGTTTCATCGGTGCTATCCTCATCATCTTTGTCGGCATGTGGCCGACACTCACATTTGGTGCATCTAGCTCCACAAGTTTTTCGAGTGATCTTGAAGATGTCGGTAGTACCGAAACATATTCGAGCTCTACCAACTTCAATTCACAAGCCGAGATTGGTGGACCGACCGAAGACGTCGCTAGTAGCACGAGCTTTGTTTTGTACCAAGGCGGTGCTTGGATAGGTAGCACAGATGATACGATCAAGCCTGAGATCACGAGCAAGAGTCCTACTGGTAGTGAGACCGGTGTGTCTATCAGTACCAATATTGTCGTGACGATTGAAGACCTCTATTCGTATCCTAGTGGGGGTGTTCATTCCAACCTTGATCCAAATACCTGTCGAGTCTAAGTTTCTTCTGCCTCATTTGCCTCTAGCATCTTTGGTGGCGGAGCGGGGAGTGGTGCTGTCCTGACGACGAGCACAGCTGCTGGTGGTGTGACGATGACGATCAATCCGTCTGCTGACTTTGGCTACAGCGAGACTGTCTCTGTGAGTGTCTCTGCTTGTACCGACCTCTCTACCAATGCCAATGTGATGGATACAGTGATCTATACCTTTGTCACTGAAGATGACCCAAATACAAGTAGCTCATCCTCTGGTGGTGGTTTGAATTTCCCAAGCAGCTCTGGTGGATCCAGCTCGTCAGGTTCTAGCTCGGGTAGCTCTTCTGGCTCTAGTAGTGGATCGAGCTCAGGTAGTTCGTCAGGTTCTAGTAGCGGATCGAGCTCAGGTAGCTCTTCTGGCTCAAGTAGTGGGTCGAGTTCTGGCAGTTCGTCAGGTTCTAGCAGTGGAAGCAGTTCAGGCTCAGGTAGCTCTTCAGGTTCTGGCTCAGGAAGTGGCAGCGGATCTGGTTCTGGTAGCGGATCAGGCTCAGGAAGTGGATCTAGTAGTGGTTCAGGATCTAGTTCAGGTTCTGGCTCAGGAAGTGGTAGTGGATCTGGTTCTGGTAGCGGATCAAGCTCAGGAAGTGGATCCAGTAGCGGCTCAGGATCTGGTAGCGGCAGTGGATCAGGCGGCGGCGCAGGTGTAGGGTTACTCCCTACAGCTGTTTACGCTCCAGACTATTCTCCCATGATTCCTGGTACCAATGGTGTATATCTCAGCCCAGACGGCCGCCTCCTTGATGAGACTGGTCGCGAACTTACCTTTGGTGAAGTATTTGCCCGATCACTACAGATCAATTTTAGATTTGATCAACAGTCCATCACAGAATTGGATACGCACATCCTTCATGTCAATGAACCTCGTCTGTTTCTTGATGGTGCTGGTGGGCCACGAGTCGCTGGTTCTGGCGCGCCAGGGAGAAGGATCAGTGTCATTATTTACTAGAGATTGGTGACATATGCTTAGACCAAATTACAATCTAGAAACCGTTGTTGACCAAAATGGCCTCTGGTCAGTAGACATCGCCAACGATCTTGCACCTGGTATCCATACCGCGCATATCGAAGATGTAGAGAGTGGCGATTTTATCGTTGGCTTGATCGAAGTGATTGAAGATGTTGAGGGTAACAAGTTTGATCAATTGCAACAGCATGACATCCAGAAGACTGACGTGAGTATTCCTGTGCCGTGGTATTGGTATGTCTTGCCCATTGTTTTACTTGTGTTTTTTCTCATTTCACTTCGTAAGAAGAAATCATCACAACAGGCAGAAGTGCAAGCCAAAAAACGTGGCAAACTTATCCCAACGATCCTTTTTATCCTCTTTTTACTGTCTGCTTGGTATGTCTGGCATTTACGTGCACAGACTGACACCTTCAATAAGTTTCCAGATCAAATTGCTGTAGATAGAGAGTTTCAAAATATTTCTGGGACGGTCCTGACTCTCAGTGACCAACCTATCCCAGGTCTACAACTCAAGGTTCCAACAGGTGAGTCAGTCACGACGTCAGAAGATGGAACGTTCAAGTTTACTGGATTGTCACTTGATGTCGACGGAGTAGATGTATCGACTCCTGGACTCCGACGTACAGTGACCAAGGGAGTAGAGATGGTCAACAACATGATCTTTTACTATGACGAGACACTGTTCAACACCATGGTAGAGATTGTCGATCATGAGGCAGCAAGTCGAGCTGATGCACTGCTTAGCTATATGCCTCCACAAGTTCGTGATACATACAGTGGCCGCAATATGATTGATGAACTGCGGAGTGTACATACAGTGCTCGACCGAACCGATCAAAAACTCGTAATAACAGCGGTAAACAAACTCGACGAATGGTTCTCCCGCGCCGAAAATGGCAAAGTCTACCGCAATGTTGTCGAAGTGATACTTGCCAATGATGGAGATGGAGCCGTGTATTACTTTACCGGTACTCCAGGAAACTGGCAGCTCATGCAGCTCCCGATACCTATCATGCAAAGCCGTATCAAATACGTCCAATAACATATGAAAAAGATCTGCAGATGCAGATCTTTTTTGTTTTCATGTTGTGTTGTTGCTGATCATATCAGATGTGATATAATACGTTGGCAATTCATCCTGCAACTATTTTTCTATGCGAAGAGGGCAAACTCTTTACGCGATCGGAAAACTGACTCACCTTGATGTGTTCAAGCTGTTCCTAGCCTTGTGCGCAATCTTTTTAGTTATCTTTTACTTGTTGCCACAGCTACCAGGTGGTGCTTTTGCTGCCAACCAACGCCTTGATCCCAACTATACCGCTGCAGATCCAAACAACACCGTATTTGGATCACATAAGCTATCCAATGGCCAAACAATTATCTGGGGTTCATTTACTGCTATAGATGGTAATACTGCGTATCCTGACTTGGCAAGACTCAATGCTGATGGGTCTCTTGATACTGCTTTTAGTATCGGTACTGGATTAGCGGGAGGCGCTGTAGCAGATGTTGCCGAATTATCTGATGGCCGTCTAGCAATTGTGGGTACATTTACATCAGTAAATGGTACCGGCTCCAATCGTGTTGCGTTACTTACTACTACTGGTGCCGTAGATGGAACATTTGCGCTGGGCACTGGGTTTGATGCTTCTGCTCAGTCAGTAGAGGTTGATAGCAATGATGATATCATGATTGTGGGAGACTTCACCGATTACAATGGCAATACTGCAGTTTCAGATCATCTAGTGAAACTCAATACGGATGGAACAATCGATGCGAGTTGGGTTTCAACTGGGATTACACCTACAGGTGGACTACTTACCATACTTGGACTTATCTCAGGTGATAGGTTTATGATTGGAGGCGTAGCCCAAAATTATGATGGAACAGCATTTGCAAATATGGGTATCATTAATAATAACGGTAGTATAGATGGCACATGGCCAACAACAACTGGAGCAAGCTTTACTTCAGGTCCACGTTTTCTTGGAGAACTTTCAGATGGAAGTTTTGTCTTTACTGAGAACAGTGCTACGACCTGGACAGGGTCAACAACAGAAGGTAATACAAACGCAAATACACTTTTTCGTGTGACAGCGACTGGGACGCTCGACAACAACTTTGCTAGCAACACAACCTTTACAGCACCTGGGTCAAATTCTCCGGTACTAGCAATGACTGAACTATCAGATGGGAGCCTTGTGATAGGTGGTTACTTTACCCATATTGATGGCGTGACCTCAACCCGTATTGGCCGCCTCAATGCTGATGGGTCACGTGATACCTCATTTGATATTTCAGACACGACCGGGTTTGACAACACGGTATATTCACTTGAGTCTGGGACAGGTGAACAGTTTCAAGCTTTTGGAGCCTTTACGACGTTCAATGGTGTCGCTGTGACTGGGAACACCTCTATCGTCGGGCAAGCAGCTATCTCAGGGACCGTATACACCGATCGTGGTGTGACACCGCTGGGGAGTAGGACGGTGCGGATCCATGTTGATGGTGTAGACTCTGGACTCACCGATGTGACGGCAGCTGACGGGACATATTCGGTGACAGGCACAGCCGTTGACAATCTTACCGGCACAGAAATTGTCACGGTCTTTATTGATAATGAGACAGAAAATGGTGTCACCATAGTTGACTCAGTGGTAAGTGGAACTATGAGTGGTATTGATATTTACCAGGACTACCTCAGTATTCGCGGTATTAGCACGACGAGTACTCTTACTGGTACCAACGTCGATACAGCCGATAACAGCAGTGATGTAGATATCACGGCAATCTATACTATGTCTGGTTCAAATATTAGTGGTGTTGGTTCAGTAGGACTATTTGTCACTAGCCCTACATTTACACCCGCTGGAACACTCGACTTTGGTGGTGATATTGTCATTGATACCGGTGATGTCCTCAACCAAACTACAAACCCCATCAATGTGAGTGGTGACTTTTTGAACTTGGGAACCCTTACACATGCAAGTACTCTTACCTTTAATGGCACGCTTGCACAAAGTTTTCGTGCGGGATCGTCACAAATTGGAAGCGACATTCTTGTTACAAATAATTCTGGCAATGTCGTTTCTCTGGTCACTACAAGTTTGCAGACGTCCGGTGCACTTACGACAAATGCAAACACGATACTATATACCAATGGACAAAACATGAGTGTGAGTAGCACCATAAATAACTCTGGAATTATTCGTTCTATAGGTAATGAAACATTTCTTCTTACACCAGACATAGCTAAAGGAACGTGGGAATACGTCGGTGACGGAACCCCAGGAACATTTACTGTGGCTGAATTTTCTAAGGGAGTAGATTACTTTGATCTAGTGATCATCGATAGTAGTACTTCGAGCGGCGCAGTATTCCAGCTCGCAAGTTCTAGTGAGATATTTGGTAGCTTGACGGTGACTAGTGGTACATTTGATATGCTTGCCTTCGATGTGTCAGTCACAGGTTCTGTCGCAATTGCTGCTAGTGGTACTCTTGCCACATCTGCAGGCACACAGACTACTACCGTGGGTACAGATTGGACCAATAACGGAACATTTACCGCTGGCGCAGGAACGGTCTACTTTGACAGTGCTGCCAATGATCATACGATCACCGGGACGACGACATTCTTCAACGTCACAGTAATCGAAGACAATGATACGGATGATGCAACACTAACAATTGCTGATACACAAACTGTCTCTGGAATACTTCGACTTGATGGCGTCGATGCCAATGACCGAGTCTTGGTAGTTGGGAGTGGGGGAGCATCAGTATTCAACGTACTTGGCGGCTCATCAAATGTCGCTGCTGACTTTGTCGACATCAATGCCAACACCCTCCAGGATAATGGCACAACAATGGATCCAGCGTATGATCCTGCCAACGGTACTCGTTCTGGGTTGGCAGATGGATGGTATATCTTTGGCGTCATCGTGACATCGACCAATGCTTCAACGACAGTCACCGAAGGCGCAACCACCGATACAATCGAAGTCGTACTGGCCAGCCAACCAACGGCGGATGTGATCGTTTCACTGATTGCCAACGGTGGTCAGGTGACATTCTCTTCGACACCGATCACGTTTACCACTGCCAACTGGAATGTCACAAGTACCATCACGGTGACTGCAGTTGACGATACACAGGTAGAAGGGTTGCATACTGATACGATTCGGTACAGTGTCACCTCTGCTGATACAGCGTACAATGGGTTATCCGTCACGAGTTCCGTCACCACAACGATCATCGACAACGAAATACCAGGCATTTCTGTCAGTCCAACAACGACAAATATTGCCGAAAATGCTGGCACGATCAATTTGAGTGTAGTGCTCGATGCAGAGCCTACGTCAACGGTTGTGTTGACAGTGACGAGTAGTATTTCTGGCAATGCAACTATCTCAACAACCACACTCGTGTTTACTAGCACCACATGGAATATTGTGCAGACCGTGGTGGTGACGGGAGTCGATGACAATAGTGTCAATGGGACTGCTCGGTCGAGCTTGATTACAGTTGCCGTTGACCCTGCATTGTCCAATGATCAGTATGATTCGGTGTCTGATGCAACGAGTACGATTACATTGGTTGATGACAATACGTTTGGCCCAAGTATCTCCACGAGTTCGATCAGTGTCACCGAAGGCGGAGCTACAGCTAGTGTAGACGTTGCCCTCGGCTCTCAGCCCACGTCTACCGTGACAAGCACACTGACACTGAGCACTAGCCAAGTCACACTTGGCAGTACCGAACTAGTGTTTACCACTGCCAACTGGAGCGCAACACAAACCGTATCTGTCGTTGCGATCGATGATAGTACTGTTGAGGGATCTCATACCGATGCTATTACGTATACATTTACGTCTACAGATACCAACTTCAATGGACTCGTCTTTAGCAACTCAACAACAGTCAATATCACTGATAATGATACGGCGAGTAGTGGTAGTAGCTCGAGTGGGGGAGCAGGTCTTCCGCACGCGTACGTTGCGCCGCCTACGACACCAGCATCATCAGGCGGGTTGCTTGATGAAGAAGATGTGGTAGCGACTGATGGTGATGCTGACGCAGATAGTTCCGATGATAGCACCAGTATAGGTGCCACGACACCAGTGTCTAGTGGACCACAGAGTGCTGCAAGTGCCAATGATCTGTCGCAACAGTCAACGCCTTGTTTGCCACTCGACTCATACATCCGCCGTGGCAATCCAAACAGTACAGATGTTGTGCGCAAACTCGAATCATTCCTCAACTCATATGAAGACGCAGGTCTCCCGGTTGATGGGATTTATGACGAAGCTGATGAAGCAGCGGTGATTGCCTTCCAAGAAAAGTATGCCACTGATGTTCTTGGCCCATGGGGGATCAGTCGTGGAACTGGGTACGTATTCCAAACAACCGTAAAGAAAATCAATGAGATCCAGTGTGAAGGAGATGATCCAACTGAGCAAGAAATTCCTGGTCAGACAGCAGGGGAACTTTTCGTGATTGAAAATTTGGATTTGCTTTGTCCAGGTTTTGATACACCGCTTCGACGCGGTGCGACGGGAGAAAAAGTCGCAGAGATGCAACAGTTCCTCTCTGTTGAGATGGATCGAACATTTCCAGAATCAGGTGTCTTTGGTCTAGCCACTGAGCAAGCGGTTAGTGCGTTTCAGCGTAAATACGCTGAAGACATTCTTACACCTTGGGGGATTGATTCTCCGACAGGATATTGGTACCGTACGACACCTCGCAAGGCCAATGAGATTCTTGGGTGTTTAGTGCCTGATGTTACAGAAGTCCTTGAATAGTGTGCTATACTGCGTATATTGTATGAACACGTCACTCACACATATCACCCAATACACAAAACGCTGTGTTGCTATTGTTGTTGCTATTGCGATGGTAGTGCCTCAGTTAGCGCTGGCTCAGGTTAGCAGTACCAATTATGATCTTGGTCAGGTAGACGTTGGGCCGATTGAAGCCGACGCTACTAGTACCAATTACGAAATCAAGATGGAAGTTGGTGCGCCGGCTGTGGGCCAATCAACTAGCAGCAACTATATCGTAGACCACGGGACAACCTGGCTTGCGTCATCAACAGACTATACTGCGCCAGAAGTGACCGCACAGAGTCCTGCATCTGGTGCGACTGACGTGTCAGTCTCTGCCAATATTGTGATCACTGTTCAAGATGTTGCACCAGGGCTCATCAGTGGATTGGACTCGGCAACATGTCGGATCCAAATTTCTTCTGCGACATTTAGCTCAAGTATCTTTGGCGGTGGAGCTGGTTCAGGTGCTGCCTTTAGTACCTCATCAGTGACTGATGGCGCAACATTTACGATCAATCCTGATGCAGACTTTGGCGCCAATGAACTAGTGTCAGTTAGTGTTTCTGCGTGTCAGGATACAGCAGACACCCCAAATGTCATGACGACAGTCAACTACACATTTCTTACTGGAGGCGCTGGTGGATTGATTGGTGGTATTGGTGGAAGTACCTTCAGTCCATTTATCCATGACGAGACGCTTCGTGTAGAGCATGTCGGTGATGGTGCAGCGCAAGTTGTCTTTAGTACCAACTTGGATGTTGGTGAGATTCTTGTTCACTATGATCTTTCTTCACAACAACGTTTCAATGATCCATCGTTTCTTACCTACGATTTTCAGACACAACTACAAGACGGTTCTGGTACGACCGAACAAGTCATCCCTGTGAACAATTTGATCTCAGGTGAAACGTATTACTTTCGACCCGTTTACTATATAGAAGGTGAGGTATATGTAGATGGTGAAGTTGCGTATACCGTACCCGAATATGCTGATGATGCTCTCAGGCCAATTATCTTCAACGAACAAGTATACCGCAGTGGTATCGAACGTGACATCGTCCAATTTGATACCAATGTTACTGGTGGTGAAGTCCACTTGTATCTTGGTACGACATCATTTGCAGACATTACTGACGTTAGTGTATTGTCACGGTATGACACCAATACAGTGAGACGTCCACTTACATCATATACTGCGTATGCTGAGTCGACGAGTTTGCTTCCAGGCGTGACGTATTATTTTCGTCCGGTATACTATGTATTAGGTCAGACAGTTATTGGCAAAGAAGTATCGTTTACGATCCCCCTTGATCAAGAGGAAGAAGTGAGAGAGTTGATCGTGGATGATATCTCTACGGCACCAGTCGTAGCACCAACACCTGAACCACCGACTGAGTCAGTGACACCACCTCCGACAACGCCTCCTGTAGACACACCAGTGACAGAACCATCTGAGCCGCCTGCAGAAGTACCTGTGCCAGAAGCGCTTCCAGAAACACCAACCCCAGAGCCAGCACCAGAACCTTCACTGATCGAGCGTATCACTCGCCAACAGTTTTCTCGTGCGTTCACGATCAATCGTCAGCCACTTTCTCCATCTGTGTTTACCGTCCAAAGTGTGCGTGTGCGCGCTGAAGAACGCGTGATCCGTGTAGAAGGAGAGACAACACCAAACCGTGCTGTGACTGTATATTTTTACTAGCTGTATGTCTCGTACACATATCAAAACACAAACGATCTCGGATGATGCAGGCAGTTGGGAACTCGAAGTTCCAAATGCACTCGAACCAGGAGTACACACAGTGCATGTATTTGTCGAAGGTGAATCTGAACCTCGTTCTACACTCATCGAAATCACAGAAGACCCCGTTGTCGAACAGCGAGTTGTCGCTCAAACAGAACGCGAAGAAGTAGCTGTTCCAGCCGTTGTTGCTCCTGTGCCATTGACACCGCGTGAGATTTTGATGACCCCGGTCGTCGCTCTTGCGTTTGGATGTTCATTATTACTTTTGATCATCACACTCATCTCTGCATTGCGTATTCGTACAGAACAAGAACGTCTCCCATCAGGTAAAGTCAAAAAGAAACGTCGTGGGACGATCCGAACGATTATCTTTTTGGTGTTGTTCTTGTTGTCATTTGGTTGGGGGATACAGTCATACAATGCTACCAAAGAAACAACAACGCGCACGCCGAGTGCAACAGTAACAACACCAACACCTGTGGCAGCAGAACGAAGAGTAGAGATGGTCACGGCTATCGATGGACGAGTTGTTGATGCGCAGACGAGTGTCCCTATTGCTGGAGTTTCATTGAGTCTGTCTGGTAGTGATCAAGTCCGTACCACAGCAGACGGCACATATGCATTCGAATCTATCACAGGCGCACCAGAAGGAATCATCATCACGCACCCTGATATCAAAAGACCACTACAAAAAAGTATTGAGCAAGTACGCAACATGCAAATACTGTTTGACGTTGCGCTGATCAATGAGTTGGTCGACGTGATCGATACAGAAGCGCAAGACAACTATATTAGTTTGGTTGCGCGGATGCCGTTTGGTGCACAATCAAACTATGATGGCCAAACATTATCACAAACACACAACTCCATTTTTACTGAGTTTGATCGAGCAGATCAAACATTGCACATCCTTTCGGTGAGTCGCATTGATCAGTGGCACTCAGCGATAGAATTAGACACGACATATGACAACGTTATTGAAGTCGTTGTCGCCGATGATGGAGAAGGCGCTGCGTATTATTTTCGGTACACGGCTGACCGGTGGCAGTTGTTAGAGTTGCCAAGAAAACTGTTGTAATTTTTTCAAAAAAAAAGAATGTTGCACGACGCAGCATTCTTTTTTTTTGCTCATGTTAGTAATTGTTTCTAGTTATACACATCAACGGTCATGTGATAGTTGCTCTAGTGCATGAGTACATGATATACTTACCTGGACATAGTGCGCCCATTTTCGGGCCACACATCTTTATTAAACTTCCTAACATAGAGGGCATATATGGAAGACCTTAGAGGGCAAAGAATAGTACGCCAATGGTTTGGCGGATTGTTCGCAGCAGCAACCTTAATTGCTGCCATCTTTACGTTGTCATCAACTGCACAAGCGGCAGTTCCGTCAACGATCAATTATCAATCACGCTTGCGTGATGCGTCTGGCAACGCGGTGACAACAACATTGTCATCCGTGCAGTTCAGTATTTATTCGGACATCACCAATGGTGCACCGACTGATGCTGCAACAGCAACCGGAGCACTACTCTGGACAGAAACGTACAATGCCGGATCCGGTAGTTGTTCACAGATCACACCAGACGCTGACGGATACTTTTCTGTCGCACTCGGAACGTGTGCTGCATTTCCGAGTTATCTCGACTTTGCAACCACGACACAGTTATACCTCGGTGTTGTCGTCGGTACCGATAGTGAAGCCAGCCCTCGTGTCCCACTCAACTCACACCCATATGCCCTCAATGCGCGTCGAGTTGGAGGATTCGAATACAATGATGCACGAGATGCCCTCGAATCAGCATCATCAAGTCTTCTTGTCGGTGGTACGATCACCTCTACCCTCGGGATCGCCATCGTTTCTTCTACACCTGCCACGACCACCGAAACCCTCTACAACAACGGTGGTGTACTGTATTGGGATGGTACCCCCCTCGGACTTGGTTGGGTGACTACCAATATTGCTGCAGCTGGCAATGTGCCAGGATTTGCCCCAAGTGATGCCGCGACTACCACAGGTTTTGCAGCGACGAGTACTGGTGAGCTTGCTATTGTTGTCAATGGTACACCTTCAGCATATTTTGATACCAATGGTCGTGTGGCCTTTGGATCAACGACTGCCCTCACAGACATATATATAGAGACCAATAATCCTAGCTCTGAGACGATCGTCATGGTCGAAAACATGTCTACGGGTACCAATGCCGGTTCACGACTTCACTTGTCTGCAGATACAGGACGTTTTGGTATCTTGACTCAGCTCAATAGCCAATACAGCTTTGCCGGTGCCAATCACTTGGCTGGAGCATTGTTGCTCTCAGCCGGCGCAGCCAATGATGGAGGACTCGTCCTCGCTGGCAACGGCACCAATGCGACCTCTGGGATTCGCTTTTTTGTCAATGACGTTACTGCAGAAGCCAACGAAGCCATGCGGATCACACCAAATGGCACCGTAGCAATCAATACGAGTACGATCGATGATCCAAATATTCTTTTTGCAGTGGTTGGTACATCGACCTTTCACGGTGTAGTATCTACGACAGAAGGAATCCAGATTTCTAGCTCGACTCCTGCGACGACCTCGTATGCCCTCTACAACCTCGGCGGCGCACTCTACTGGAATGGCGGCCAGCTACCATTCTGGAACGTCTCTGACATTGGTTTTTACAGTGTTACTCCTGGCTTTTCAGCTGTAGGAGCCTCTACGACTGGCTTTGCAGCTAGCTCTACTGGCGACTTCGCTATCATTGCCAATGGGACAACCAGCCTCTTTGTTGACGCAGCAACTGCCAATATTGGTATCGGAACACTCTCTCCATCAGAAGAGTTAGTTGTTTCTAGTTCAGACCCAAATGGTAACGCTGGTATCAACATCGATAACCTCGCAACAGGAAGCTTTGCTGGTAGTCAATTAAACCTCCGTACCGATAGTGAAACAGGATGGCTCAGCCTATACAACAGTTACTTTTCTGTCCCACACCTCCGCAACTCACTCGTACTCCACTCTAGTAGTGGGGGAGAGACTGGCGGCGTCGTGATCTCATCAGCTGGCAATACACCTACCTCAACTATCCGCTTCTTTACCGGTGGTAATGGAGCCTTTACTGAGTCAGATGAAGTCGGACGATTTACCGTCTCAGGAACGTTTGCGATTGCCACAACTACGATCAATAGCGAACAAGTCGGCTTTGCCATCGATAACACTAGTACGTTCTTTGGTGACGTCGGGATCAATACCTCATCTCCAAATGGCATCCTCGTCATCAATACTTCTACCGTAGCTAGCTTGACCAGTATCTTTGTTGATTCTCTCTCTGGGTACACCGGCTTTGGTACCACCACACCTGGCGCGATGGTGAGTATCGACAGCAACAGCACAAGCACAGCCCCAATCATGCGTCTCGCCAGTCAGCTCGGTTTTGCTGACGTCTTTATCACCACAAATACACCAAATAATCTGGTCACAGCAGTAACTGGTTCACTTGCCATCGACCGTATTAGTGGAGACCTCTACATCAAACAAAGTAGTGATGCGACCAGTACAGGCTGGGCAGCATTTGGTGCTGGTTGGGTCGCGACCAACATTACTCGAGGTGGCA